>Ga0070741_10000972_pt1 | contig 94014 bp, 102 predicted proteins | sample Coa_R1_4_FD_66440 | JGI IMG/M metagenome (GOLD analysis project Ga0070741, IMG submission 66440) | Surface soil microbial communities from Centralia Pennsylvania, which are recovering from an underground coalmine fire - Coalmine... | ecosystem: Environmental > Terrestrial > Soil > Unclassified...
GGCGCCACCGAGACGCTCGCCTTCAACACCTATCTGGTGGGCTTCAACGACTTCCGGATGAGCTACGCCTCGGCGCTGTCCTACCTCATCATCCTGATCGTGCTCGTGCTCACCCTCGTCTTCCTGAGGCTCTCCCGCCCGCGCGACGCGAGGGCCGCCGCGTGAGCGTGGCGGTCCGGGAAACCGGGCTCGCGGGCGCGCGCCGGGCCGTCCGGTACCGCGCCGAGCGCTGGGTCGCGGACGGGCTGACCTATCTGAGCCTGGGGGCGGCCCTGGTGTTCTTCCTCGGCCCCTTCTTCTGGATCGTCACCACCTCGCTCAAGGGGAACGAGGACTACTTCACCTTCCCGCCGGTGTGGATCCCCGAGCACCCGTCGCTCACCCACTACGGCCGGCTGTTCAGCAAGGCGAGCGGTCTGCAGTACTTCGGCAACAGCCTGCTCATCTCGACCCTGAGCATGTTCGCCGCCCTCGTGGTGAGCCTGCCCACCGCCTACAGCATCGCCCGCTGGCGCTTCGGCGGCGGCTTCCTGAGCGCGGTGCTGCTGGTGCTCCGCATGCTGCCGGCCATCGCCCTGATCATTCCCGTCTACATCATGTACAAGGCGATGGGGCTCACCAACAGCTACATCGGCCTCATCATCATCTACACCGTGACCTACGTCCCCTTCGCGGTCTGGCTCCTGGTGGGCTTCCTGCGCGACTTCCCGGTCGAGATCGAGGAAGCCGCGCTCATCGACGGCTGCTCCCGGCTCACGGCCCTGATCCGGGTGGTCGTCCCCATCATCGCGCCCGGGATGGCGGTGGTGGCGCTGTTCGCGTTCATCGCCACCTGGAACGAGTTCCTGTTCGCGGTGGTGCTGACCGGCATCGAGACCAAGACCATGATGGTCCTGGTCACCTCGTTCACCAGCGGCGGCACCGACATGTTCTACGGCGAGGCCTCCGCCTCGGTCGTGCTCGGCGTGCTCCCCGCCTTCGTGGTGGCCTTCCTGCTGCAGCGCTACCTGGTCAAGGGCCTGGCGCTGGGAGGCACCAAGGGGTAGGGCGTTCGGTCCGTGAAAGGAGATCCGCAATGAGACGGTTCTGGGCACTGGCATTGGCGGCGGCGGTGGTGATCGGGCTGGCCGCGGCGGCGCAGGATCCGCTCGGCGTGCGCAGCGCGCGTGCGGCCCGCCCCTACGAGGGCACCACGGTCCGCGCGGTCGTCAACGCCGAGTACGTGAAGTACTCGCTCTCCCTCGTCGAGCAGGATCTCTACGACAAGCTGGGCATCAAGCTCGAGACCGAGGTGATCCCCCTCGACGCATTCGTGGCCAAGACCCTGCTCGAGTTCAACTCCGGCAAGAGCCCCTGGGATCTGATCATGTTCGGGGGCTCCAACATGCCGGACTACGGCCGGCACTTCGAGCCTCTCGAGAACTGGATCAGCAAGCTGAAGCTCGATTTCGCCATGGACGACATCCCGGACGTCTACAAGAAGCTCTTCCTCAAGCACAACGGCAAGATCGTCGCCATGCCCTACGACGGCGACGTGCACATGCTCTTCTGGAACAAGGTGGCCTTCGAGCGACCGGAGAACAAGAAGAAGTTCAAGGCCAGGTACGGCTACGAGCTGGCGCCGCCCCAGACCTGGAAGCAGTGGGACGACCAGTCGGAGTTCTTCCAGGGCTGGGGGTGGGACGGATCCGACCGGAAGCTCTTCGGCGCCGGCGCGTCCTACAAGCCGAGCGGGGGCGGCTACTCCTACTACTGGTGGCGCCAGCGCTTCTTCGCGTACGGCGGCCAGTACTTCGACGCCGACATGAAGCCCCTCATCAACACCCCGGCCGGCGTCCGCGCGCTCGAGGAGATGGTCCGGACCATGCCGAACTATCCGCCCGGCGTGCTCCTCTTCGAGTCGGAGGAGCCCAAGACGATGCTGATCAAGGGCGACGTGCCCATGCTGTACTCGTGGACCAGCACCGGCAAGCGGGTCGGCAACGCGGCGGAGTCGGTGATCGTCGGCAAGGCCGGGTTCGGCATCGTGCCGGGCGCCGAGATCGACGGCAAGATCGTGCATCGCCCCGCGCTGACGCCCGGTCGCGGCATGGCGGTCTCGATCTACTCGCAGAAGAAGGAAGCCACCATGAAGGTCCTGGAGTTCATCTCGAACCCGGACCAGAGCCTCAAGATCGTGATGGATCCCAAGACCATCATGGACCCGTGGCGCATCTCGCACTTCCGCTCCCAGAAGTTCCAGCAGGCCTTCCCCGGCGCCAAGGAGTACCTGGCCGCCATCGAGAAGACGTTCCCCCACGTGGTGCCGGACCCGATCATCCCGGGGGCCAACGACTACCAGCGCAAGCTCTCGTTCGAGATCACCGAGGCCCTCGCGAAGCGCAAGGCGCCCAGGGACGCGCTCGACGCCGCCGCCGCAGAGTGGGAGAAGATCACCGACCGGCGCGGACGGGACAGGCAGCGGGCGCTGTGGGGCGAGAAGATGGGCGAGATGAAGCAGCTCGGGATCGAGTATCGCCCGGACTGGGCCGCCAAGGCCAAGTAGTCCGGTCCCGCCGCCCCGCCGCCGCGACACGGCGGCGGGGGCGGCGCGGGCCCCTCTCGTCGGGAGGTCGCCCGGTCAGGCGGCGGAGCGTCACCGGGCCTCGAGCGGCTTCAGGTCCTCCCGTTCCAGCAGCAGCGACGTCGCGAAGCCGAGCACCAGCCCCCAGAACGGGGCGCCCACGCCGAGGATCGGCACATCGGCCGCCGTGACCAGGAAGGTCACGAGCGCGCCCAGCGCACACCGGTCCTTGAAGGCCAGCGTGAACGCGGTCTGGAGCACGCGCAGCATGGCGAGGCCGGCGATCGCCGCGATGAAGGCGCCGGGCATCGCCAGGGTCAGGCGCGTGACGAACGGCGAGAGCAGCCCGAAGGCCACCCCGAGGAGCCCGACGAGGATGCCCGCGGTGTACTGGCGGTGCCTCTCGCCGGAGCCGGAGATGATCGCGTTCACGGGCCCGGTCAGGGTCGTGGGGACGGCACCCGCGAACGCGGTGATCATCGACCCCAGCCCGCAGGCGATCGTGATGGCGGTGATCGGGGGCTGATGCCCGGCGGCCCGGAGCACGGCGATCCCCTGCCCGTTCTGGACCACGAGCACGGTGATGGTGAGGGGCATCAGCAGCTCGATCATGGCCTTCCACGAGAACGCGGGCGCGTAGAGCCGCGGCCAGGTGAGCGGCGCCGCGTCCCCGATCGGCGCGTGGAACCGACCGAGCGCTGCGATCACGACCGCCCCCACCACCAGGGCGCCGATCAGCGGAGGCACCCGCCGGGCCAGCCCCGCGCGTGCGCTCAGCGCGAAGAACGTGGCCGCCATCGGGCCGGCGATCCAGACGTCGTCGCGAATCGCCAGCACGAGCCCGAGCCCGAAGCGCAGGAACACCGCCGCCACCATCCCCATCACGATGGGCAGGGGCAGGGCCTCGCTCGCCCGCCGCACCCAGCCGCTCGCGCCGAGCCCCAGCACGAGGAGGCCGGTCGCGAGGCAGGTCCCGAGGACCTCGACGAACGTGAGATGCGTCAGCGCCGCGCCGACGAGCACCGCTCCCGGAATGGTCCAGAAGAGCACGAGCGGCTGCCGGTACCACCAGGAGAACCCGATGCTGATCAGCCCGTTGAGCGCGAATGCGCCGAAGAGCCACGAGCTCAGATCGACCGGGGAGAGGTTGCCGCGCGCGGCGATGGCGAGGACGATCGCGACCGGGCCGGTGGCGGCGAACATGAACGCGACGACGGCATTGACGGCGTGCAGCCCGTTCAGGTCCGCGAGCACGCGTCGCAGGGAAGGCGGCGACGCCCGTGCCGGATCGGGGGGCGTCGAGCCGCGGGCAGGGAAGGACGGCACGCGGGGGATTGTCCACGGGACGGAACGCCGGCGCAACACGCACGGCGCCCGCCGCGTGCCGTAGCGAGGCGGCGAGGGCACGCCCGTCGCGACGGAGCGTGTCGCGGCGAGGGCTTGACCGGCTCCGCGTCGGAGACTAAGCTCGCGCCACTGTCCCACCCGCGCGTGAGGAGTGGCTGATGACGGCGAGCCCTCGGTCCCGGATCATCCCGGTCAACGACGTGGCCTGGCAGGAACACTCGCCCGGGATCGCCTACAAGGTCCTCTGGCAGGATGCGCCCCCGCGGCGCCGGGTCCAGATGACGCGCTTCGCGCCGGGCGCGCGGCTGCCGCTGCACCGGCACGTGGGGGACGAGCTGATCTTCGTCATCGAGGGCGCCGTCGCCGACGAGTCCGGCACGGTCTCCGCGGGCAACGTGGGCTACCGGCCGGACGGCTGCGTGCACACCGTCACCACCGGGAGCGGCGCGACGGTGCTGGCCGTCCTCACGGGGGACATCGAGCCCGCCACCCACCCGGGCCGCGCGCCGCTCTCCCGGATCGTCACGGTCAGCGACCTGCCCTGGATCGACGCGCGCCCGGGCGTCCGGCAGAAGCGGATCTGGGAGGACAAGGCGACCGAGCGTCGTGCCCTGCTGGCGCGCTTCGAGCCGGGGGCGACGCTGCCCGCGCATCGACACGTGGGAGACGAGGTGATCTTCCTCCTGGAGGGCTCCAACGCGGACGAGGCGGGCGTCGTGGCCACCGGCAATCTGAACTACCGGCCGAACGGGTGCGTGCACACCGTCACGACGCAGAACGGGGCCACCGTTCTCGCCTTCGTCTGGGGGCGTACCGAGCCGGTCTGACGACGCGCGAGCGGTCGGTGGAGGCGAGCGCGCTCGGCCGGTCGTTCTGGTCGAGGTGGCGCGCGCGAGGCGCAGGATATGCGCGGCGTGCGCGGGCCGAGTGGGAAGTTGAGACCGGACCCCGACGCGTGCCGTCGGGTTCGCGTTCTTGCGGTCGTGATCGCGCGCCGCTGCTTGCGTACGCGCCGCCGTCGTAGCACGTTATGGCAGGTCGATGTCGCGGGAGCGCGGGCCTCCCGGGTGCAGGAACGGAGTCGGGCCGACGAGGAAGTGAGGCGTGATCGTGCTGCATGTGGAGCGCCGTGGTCGAGCGGCGGGTGAGCCATGAAGTTCACCGCGCTCCTCCTCGGAGAAGGCGCTCTGCTGATCGCGTGCGCGGAGCTCCTCCTGCGCTACGGCGACTCGATCCTCGCCATCGTCTCCTCCACCGGGGCCATCAAGGAGTGGGCGCTCGAGCAGAACATCCTCTGCGCCTCCCACCTCGACGAGGCGCTCGCGGCCATGAACGGGCAGGGCTTCGACTACCTGTTCAGCATCGCCAATCTGTCGATCGTCCCGACTCGGGTCCTCGCGCTGCCTCGGCTGGGCGCGGTCAATTTTCACGACGGGCCGCTGCCGCGGTATGCCGGCCTGCACGCCACCACCTGGGCCATCCTGAACCAGGAGCCCGCCCACGGCGTCACGTGGCACGAGATGCGGGAGACGGTGGACGCGGGCGACATCCTCCAGCAGCGGCTGTTCCAGCTGGATCCGGACGAGACCGCGGTCTCCCTGAATCGCCGGTGCTTCGAGGCCGGGATCGAATCGTTCGACGCGCTCCTCCGGGGCCTCCGCGACGGGACGCTCGAGCGCCGGGCGCAGGACCCCGCCGCGCGCACCTACTTCGGCCGCCACGCGCGCCCCGCGGCCCAGGCGTGCATCGACTGGACCTGGCCCGCGGAGCGGATCGACGCGCTCGTGCGCGCCCTCGATTTCGGCCCGTATCCGAATCCGCTGGACGTGCCCAAGGTGCTGTGGGAGGGAGGCGCGCTGTGCGTGCCCACGCTCCGGGTGCTGCCCGCGTCGTCCGGAGCCCCGCCGGGCACGGTGCTGGCGGTCGAGGGAGGCGTCGTGCGGGTCGCCACGTCCACGCGTGACGTGGCGCTGCCCGAGCTGGTCGGCCTCGCCGGCGAGGCGGTGGACATCGCGGCGCTCGGGATCGCGGCCGGCCGACGATTCGAGGTATTGCCGGCGGGCACGGCGGCCCGTCTGACCGCGCTCGGAGGAGGCCTCGCCCGGCACGAGGACTTCTGGCGACGGCGCTTGCTGGAGCTGGCGCCGCTCGCGCTGCCCTCCGCCTCGCGCAGGCCCGGCGCGCCGGCCTCCGCGGCTCGGGCTAGCATCCCGCTCGTCACGTCGGCGGTGCCCGCCGGCCCGGGCGACCGCGTGGACGTCCTGACCGCCTGCCTGGCCCTCTACCTGGCGCGGGCGGCCGGCCAGCAGGTCTTCGACGTGGGATTCGGCGACGTCGCCCTGGAGGCGGCGGTGTCGGGCCTCGAGCTGTTCTTCGCGGGGCAGGTGCCACTGCGCGTCTCGCTCGGCGCCGAGGCCAGCCGGGAGGCCGCGCTGCGGGAGGTGCTGGCCGCGCTCGCGAGCGCGCGGGCGGGGCGTACCTATGCGCGCTCCCTGGTGGCCCGCACGCCGGAGCTGCGCGGGCGCGACCTGCGGCTGCCTGTCGCGATCGTGCAGCGGGAGCGGGCGGACGCCGGGGCGGACAGCGATCTGACCATCGCGGTGTCACGCGACGGGGTCACCACGCACTGGACCTACCGGACCTCCGTCTACGATCGCGGCCAGATCGTCGAGCGGCAGCGCGCCTTCACCGAGTTCGTCGAGCGGCTGGCCGCGGATCTCGCCGCGCCGCTGGCGAGCGCCCCCGTCGTGGACGAGTCGGAGCGACGCCGCCTGCTGCACACCTGGAACGCGACCGAGAAGGCGGTGCCCGCCGGGGCCACCATCCACGAGGTGTTCGAGCAGCAGGTGAAGCGGACGCCGGACGCCGTCGCGGTGGTCGCGGGACGCCGGCAGCACACCTACGATGAGCTGAATCGGCGGGCCAACCAGGTGGCCCGACACCTGCGGGGTCTCGGCGCGGGGCCCGACGTGCCGATCGGCCTGTGTCTCGAGCGGTCCACCGATCTGCTGACGGGCGCCTACGCGATCCTGAAGGCGGGCGCGGCCTACGTGCCGCTCGATCCCGGCTATCCCGCGGACCGACTCGCGACGATGGTCGAGGACTCGGGGTGCCCGATCATCCTGACGCAGGCGAGTCTCCTGCACCGGCTGCCGCCTCATCGCGCCAAGATCGTGTGCATCGACCGGGACTGGGAGGGCATCGCGCGACACGGCGAGGGCGACCTGGACCCCGTCGCGACGAGCCGGAACCTCGCCTACGTGATCTACACGTCGGGATCCACCGGCCGGCCGAAGGGCGTGATGGTGGAGCACGGCAACGTCACGAACCTCTTCGCCGGCATGGACGACCGCATCCCGCACGATCCGCCCGGCACCTGGCTCGCGGTGACCAGCCTCTCGTTCGACATCTCGGTGCTGGAGCTGTTCTGGACCACCGGACGGGGCTTCAAGGTCGTCATCTCCACGACCGACCAGCGGGCGCGGGCCGGCGCCCTCGACTGGAGCCTGTTCTACTTCGCGAGCGACGAGGGCGAGCGCGCTGCCGAGAAGTACGCCCTGCTCCTCGAAGGGGCCCGGTTCGCGGACCGGCACGGCTTCGCGGCGGTGTGGACGCCGGAGCGGCACTTCGGTGCCTTCGGGGGGCTCTACCCGAATCCGTCGGTCACCAGCGCCGCGCTGGCCGCCATCACCACGTCGGTGGGCCTGCGCGCGGGCAGCTGCGTGTCGCCGCTGCACAGCCCGATCCGCATCGCCGAGGAATGGGCGGTGGTGGACAACATCTCGGGCGGCCGCGTCGGGATCTCCTTCGCGTCGGGATGGCAGCCGGACGATTTCGTGCTGCAGCCGGACCAGTACGCCGATCGCAAGGCGGCGATGTTCCGCGGCATCGAGCAGGTCCGCCGGCTGTGGCGGGGCGAGACGGTCCGCTTCCCCGGACCCAACGGCAAGGAGGTGGAGGTGCGGACGCTGCCTCGCCCGGTGCAGCCGGAGCTGCCGGTGTGGGTGACGGTCGCGGGCAACCCCGAGACGTTTCGCATGGCGGGCGCCCGGGGCTTCCGGGTGCTGACGCACCTCCTGGGGCAGAGCGTGGCCCAGCTGGCCGAGAAGCTCGCGATCTACCGCCAGGCGTGGCGCGAGCACGGACATCCCGGCAACGGGTACGTGACCCTCATGCTCCACACGTTCGTGGGCGACGACGACGGGCAGGTCCGCGAGACGGTACGGCAGCCGATGATCGACTACCTGGCCAGCTCGCTCGATCTGACCCGGCAGGCCGAATGGTCCTTCCCCACGTTCAAGGACCGCCCGGCCGGCACCGGAGAGAGCCTGGGCGAGGCGCTCGGGGCCCGTGGTCTCACGCCCGAAGAGAAGACCGCGGTCCTGGAGCACGCTTTCGACCGGTACTTCGCGACCAGCGGGCTCTTCGGGACCGTGGACACCTGCCTCGCGATGGTGCGACGGCTGCAGGAGATCGGGATCGACGAGCTGGCCTGCCTGATCGACTTCGGGGTGCCGTCGCCGACGGCGCAGCGGCATCTGGAGCACCTGGACCGCCTGCGTACGGCGGCCGCCGGGGAGCCGAGGCCGGCCGCGGAGGAGTCCATCCCGGCCCTGATCGCCCGCCACCACGTGACCCATCTGCAGTGCACGCCCTCGATGGCGAGCCTCTTGACCGCGGAGCGGGAGTCGCGCGCGGCCCTGCGCGGCCTGACCGCGATGCTGGTGGGCGGCGAGGCCTTTCCGGCGCCGCTGGCGCAGGACCTGGGAGAGCTCGTGCTCGGGAAGGTCATCAACATGTACGGTCCCACCGAGACCACGGTGTGGTCGTCGACCTACACGCTCGCGGGCGACGAGACCACGATCCCCATCGGCCGGCCGATCGCCAACACCGCGCTCTACGTCCTGGATTCGCGGATGGAGCCGGTCCCGATCGGCACGCCGGGCGAGCTCTACATCGGTGGGAAGGGTGTGGCGCGCGGGTACTGGAACCGCCCGGATCTCACCGCCGACCGCTTCGTGAGCGATCCGTTCGGCGGCCCCGGCGGGCGTCTCTACCGGACCGGCGACATCGCGGCCTATCGATCCGACGGCAACGTGGAGTTCCTCGGCCGGAGCGACGGCCAGGTCAAGGTGCGCGGCCATCGCCTGGAGCTGGGCGAGATCGAGGCCGTGCTCGATGCGCACCCCGGCGTCGGCAAGGCGGTGGTGCTGGCCCGCGAGGACGTGCCCGGGGACAAGCGGCTGGTCGCCTACGTGACGCCCGGCGCCTCGCGGGTCTCCGTCGCCGACCTGCGGGCGTATCTGCGCGGCAGGCTGCCGGAGTTCATGGTGCCGGCGCACATCGTGGAGATGCCCGCCCTGCCGCTGACGCCCAACATGAAGATCGACCGCAAGGCGCTGCCTCCGCCGGGCGAGGGGCGGCCGGTCGCCGTCGTCGCACCCCCGCCCGCTCCGGCGCCGGCGCTCGAGGAGCTGGAGCGCCGGCTGCTGGCGATCTGGCAGGAGGTGCTCGGGGTGGACCGCATCGACGTGCACGACGACTTCTTCGACCTGGGCGGGCACTCGCTGCTGGCGGTCCAGCTGCACCGGCGCATCCTGGCGATCCTGGTGCGGCCGATCGCGATCGCGGACCTGTTCCGCCACTCCACGGTCCACCGGCTCGCCACGTTCCTGCGGGCGAGCGGGAACGACGGGGTCCGGCGGTGAGGGTCGTGCTCTTCGGGAACGGGCGCTTCGCGGAGACGAACCACTTCTATCTGACCCAGGACGCCCGCCACGAGGTGGTCGCCTTCACGGTGGATCGCACCGACCTCCGGCAGCCCGAGCTGCTGGGCTGCCCGGTGGTGCCGTTCGACGAGATCGTGGAGCGGTATCCGCCGGAGGAGCACCTGATGGCGGTGCCCCTGGGGCTGAAACGGGTCAACCAGCTGCGGGCCGAGAAGTTCGAGCACGCGCGGGCCAGGGGATATCGCCTCGTCACCTACGTGAGCTCCCGGGCCGCGATGTGGCCGGACGCGGCGATCGGGGAGGGCTGCTTCGTCTACGAGCAGGCGGTGATCAAGCCCTTCGCACGGCTCGGCCGCGACGTCATCGTGGAAGCGGGCAGCGTCGTCGGGCACCACACCGAGATCCAGGACCACTGCTTCCTGGGGCCGCACAGCGTCGTGCTCGGGGAGTGCACCGTCGAGCCCTACGCCATCATCGGCGCGAACGCGGTGGTGCGTGAGGGCGTGAAGATCGGGACCGGCTGCATCATCGGCGCCGGTGCCGTGATCACCCGCAACACGCGCCCGGGCGGCGTGTACCTCGCCCCCGCGGCCGAGGTGCTGCCCGGATCGAGCGCCGAGCTCGCCGCCCTGCTGGAATCCCGCTAGGGCGGCGGGCGCCCCGTCGTGCTAGGTGTCGCGGCTCAGCCGCCCGTGGTAGCAGGCCGCCAGCTGCGACCGGCCGCGCAGGGCCAGCTTCTGGAAGATGTGGGTGAGATGGGCCTTCACCGTGGCCTCGGTGATCCCGAGCCGGGTGGCCACCTCGAGATTGCTGAGCCCATCGACGACCAGCTGCACGATCTCCTGCTCGCGGCGGCTGAGCCGCTCGTCGAAGGCCATCTTCCCGGCGGGGCGGGTCACCACCCGGCTGGCCAGCTCGGCCATGGTCTGGGCGATCACCCGGCTGGTCGCCCACACCTCGCCCTGGTGGACGACCCGGATGGCCTTGAAGAGGTGCTCCACCGAAGCGCTCTTGGTGAGGATGCCCCGGACCCCCGCCTTGAGGGCCTCGACCGCCCAGCGCTCGTCGCCATCCGCCCCGGCCAGGATCACCCAGGGCCGCACCCCGTTCAGGCGGAGGTCGCGGCAGAGCTCGAGGGCGCCCGGGATGTGGGCATCCACCACCAGGACGTGGGGCGCATTGCGCCGCAGGGCTTCCCGGATCGGAGGCGCCTTGATCTCGCTCACCGCGAACGACCGATCGCCCGTCAGGAGGCGGCGGATGCCGGATCGGAAGAGCGCGCTGTCGCTCAGGAGGCAGACGCGGATGGCCGGAGCGGGAAGGGGCGGGACGGGACGGGCGGGGGCGGGCTGCACCGCCGTCTGCCCGGTCACTGCTGGTTGCGTGTCACGCCAGATCATGTATCGCCCGTGGGAGGGTGAATACTGAGCATTCCGGGTGCCACAATTGCGCCTCCGTAAATAGCCGTTGCGGAACAATCGGGTAGACCCGGACATTCCCGGGTCGGTAAGAGCGCCCGAGTCGACCGAGTAAAAGGTTCTGGCCCACGCGGCGCCCCGGCCTCCCCCGCGACCCGCCGGCCTGGGCCTAGCGCGATTCCTTGTTGATGCGCCGGATGCCGAGGCGCTCCATCGCCTCGTCATCCAGCTGGGCCAGGATGCGCCGGTGGACCGCCTCGACCTCCAGATCGCTCAGGTCCTGGACCGCCTTTCCCGAGCCGCGGACACAGCTGAAGTGAGCGTAAAGACGATTGTCCCTGGTGCGCGCGGTCTCCCGGTTGATGACCACGTACTCGTCGCGCTCGAGGTCGACGCGCTCGTGGCATTCCGAGCACAGAAGTACTTCAGGGCTCATCGCGTGTTCCCATCCCTCGGTCTTCCCGCTGGCCGGCCGTGCACCGAATGAGGAGCGACCGGATCTTGCCCGAAGCATCGCAAGTGCCAGCGGCATCATTCCGGGAACTCTGCGAATCACGATATTCTGGTGGGGCCGACGGCACGACCGTCGCGGACAGCTCGACACCGAGGAGGCCTCGCGGATGGACGTCACGCAGCCGCTGAAGGACGTTCTGTACCGGCTCTACGAGGCGCGGCTGCTCGCCGGGATCCGGCGGCGGCCGGTGCCCAGTCACCTGGGGCTGATCCAGGACGGCCATCGGCGCTACGCCCGTCAGGCGGGGCTTTCGAACCTGGAAGGGTACCGACTCGGGGCGGACAAGGCCCGGGAAGTGCTGACGTGGTGCGCGGAGCTGAAGGTCCCGATGGTGAGCCTCTGGTGGCTGTCCACCGAGAACCTGTCCCGCGAGTCGGCCGACGTGGCGGCCGTCCTCCGGGTCATCGACGAGAAGGTGACGGAGTGGCTCCAGGACGGCCTGGCCCGACGGCTCCGGCTCCGTATCCGGCCCATCGGCAAGCTCGATCTGCTCCCCGCGTCCACCCTCGAGGTGCTGGAGCGCGCGGCCGCCCTCACCCGGGAGCACGACGGCATCCTGCTGAACGTGGGCGTCGGCTACGGCGGCCGCCAGGAGATCGTGGACGCGATCGCCGGCTATCTGACCGACCACTTCAACCGGGGCAGCACGCCCGAGGACATCCTGCGCGATCTCACGCCGGACACGGTCGAGAAGTACCTCTACACCCAGGACTGCCCCGACCCGGACCTGATCATCCGGACCAGCGGGGAGGTGCGCCTCTCGGGCTTCATGCTGTGGCAGAGCGCCTACAGCGAGTTCTACTTCTGCGACGCCTACTGGCCCGCCTTCCGCAAGGTCGATTTCATGCGGGCGATCCGGAGCTACCAGGACCGGAATCGGCGGTTCGGCAAGTAGAGCCACGCGCGAGAGGTTGTCGCAAGATCTGGACGGCGCGGGCCACGTGCGCGGGCTGGAGCCCGCGGCCCGGATCGGTCAGCACGAGTCGCGCGTGCAGCCGGCGCATGGGGTGATCGTCCACGATCACGTAGCCCGCCACGTGATGGGCCTCGAGCCAGGCGCTGATCTCGTCACCCCGGTCGGCGCCGGGCGGGCCCAGTGGCGTCGTGTCGATGACGCAGCCGGTGAACCCGGCGGCCTCGAGCATGGCCTGGAGCTCCGCGACCGTCCTGCCGTACCGCCAGGTCGAGGACACGACCACCTCGGCGCCCCCGGCCGCCACGATCTCGTTGAGCACCTGGACGCAGGCCGGCTCGAGGTCCCCGTAGCGGTCCCAGCGGCGAACGGGGGCCACGACCCCGTCGATGTCGAGGAAGACCACCCGGCGGGCCCCCTCGGGGGCGGGTGACGTCACGCGGGAGCGAAGATGCCCTCGGACTGCCCGATCGGCGTGGACGCGCCCGGGCCCGGCGCGTCCGGCGCCGCGAACGCGGCGTCCCGCTGCAGCACCGGCATGACCCGGTCCGCGAAGAGCCGCATGTTCAGCTCCGCCTCGTGGTGCGGCATGCCGCCGAAGGCGAACTCGGTCACCAGGTGGTCGAGCCCGGTGAGGCGGCGCAGCTCGCCGAGCTGCTGGAGGCACTCGTCGGGCGTGCCCACCACCTGGATCTTCACGTAGAAGTCGGCGGCCTTCTGGCGGAACGTCGGGTCCTTCATCTTGGCGTAGGTCTTGGCGGTCGCCCCGTAGGACTCGTAGCCCTTCACCGACGCCAGATGCCCGTCCGAGAAGTGGTAGTGGGCGTCGATCGAGTCGAACTTGCGGCTCAGGTACTTCACCGCGCGCTCGTGGGCCTCGGCCCGGCTCTCGGCCACCGAGATGTTGGTGAGGATGATCGGCGGCCGGGGCTCGTGTCCCACGCTCCGGGCGATCTCCCGGTAGCGCTCGATGTCCTGCGCGGCCTTCGGCCACTCGTTCTGCATGATCACGAGCACGCCGAAGCCGAGGCGAGCCATGATCTCGGCGGACTCGGGGCTCACCGACGAGGCGTAGATGCGCCGCTCCGGGTGGGAGATCGGGCGGGGGCGGATCGACGTGCGCGGGATCTTGAAGAACTCACCGTCCCACTCGAAGACGTCCTGGCTCAGCGCCCGGACCACGATCTGCGCGGTCTCCACGAAGCGGGCGCGCGCCTCCTCCATGGGGATCCGCATGCCCGCGTACTCCACGCTGGCCGCGCCGCGGCCGAAGCCCAGCAGGAGGCGGCCGCCGGCCAGGATGTCGAGCAGCGCGATCTCCTCGGCCAGGCGCACCGGGTCGTGCCAGGGCAGCACGATCACCGCGGTGCCGAGGGTGAGCCGGCGGGTGCGGCCCGCGAAGTAGCTCAGGAGCTGGGTCGGCGAGGGCGACATCGCGTAGCCGGTGAAGTGGTGCTCCAGCGCGAACAGCGAATCGAAGCCGAGCGGCTCCGCGAGGTCGCCCAGCGCCAGGTGATCGGCCAGCACCGCGGCGTCGGGCCGACCTTCCTGGGTCAGCATGTTGAGCGCGATCCCCACTTTCATGGCGCGTTCCTTCCTCTCGGGGGGCCGCTCATCGGCTCGCCCGCCCGTTCCGCAACAGCGCGCCCGGCAGCGGCCCGTCGGCCGCCACCGCGTCGCGTCCCCCTCGCCGGACCACCGTGCCGTTCACGATCACCGCCTCGATGCCGATGGCGTCGGAGACCAGCCGGTCGGCGCCCGCGGGCAGGTCGTGCACGCGCCGCAGCTTGCTGGCGCCCACGGTGGCGGGGTCGAACACCACCACGTCCGCCGCGAGGCCGGGGGCGAGCCGGCCGCGGTCGGTGATGCCGAACACCTCGGCCGGCCGCGAGGTCAGCATGCGGATGGCCTCGGGCAGCGCGATCGCCTGCTTCTCGCGCACCCACCGGCTCAGCAGGTAGGTCGCGAAGCAGGCGTCGCAGAGCTGGCTCGCGTGCGCGCCCGCGTCGGAGAGCCCCAGCACCGCGCCGGGCTCGGCGAGCAGCTCGGCCACCTCGTCCTCGTCGTGATTGAAGACCGCCATCCGGAAGCGGGCCTCCAGGTTGGTGGCCAGCGCCATGTCGAGCGCGAGGTCGATCGGGTGCACGCCCCGCTCGGTCGCCACCTCCACGACCGTCCGCTCCTCGAGCGACGGATCGGGCGGATACCAGGAGATCCAGGTCCGCGCCCAGCTGAGCCCGGCGAAGACCGCGCCCTTCCGGGGCCGCTCGAAGCTCTCCTTGAACGCGCGCCGGAACTCGGGGTCGGCGTAGATCCGCGCCTTGCCCGCGGCGTCGGCCACCGAGATCGGCTTGAACACCGACATGCTCTCGAAGATGAACGGCTCGCTGAACTGGAACTCGAAGTTGAGCGTGCGGCACGTCACCTGGGGAACCACCGGCAGGCCCTGCTGGATCAGGGCGCGCGACTTCTCGAGCAGCTCGCGGTGCGAGCCCGGCCCCATCATGCCCGCCAGGAGCGCGGTCCAGGTGACCGGCCGTCCGGTGGCGCGCGCCAGCGTCTCGAACTCCTTGAAGAACAGCTCCCGGCCGACGGTGGCCTGCAGGATGCCGCGTCCCGCCTCGCCGAGGGCGCCGGCCAGCGCCTCGATCTCGGCGAACTGGGCCGCGCGGCTCGGCACCGGCTTGCCCGCGTAGCCGATGTGGGTGGAGGCCTTGGAGGTGGCGAAGCCGATGGCGCCCGCGTCGATGGCTTCGCGAACGATGGCGCGCATGCGCGCGATCTCGGGCTCGGTCGCGGGCCGCTCGGTCGCCTCCTCGCCCATCACGTAGAGCCGGAGCGGGGTGTGGCCCAGCAGCACCGCCACGTTCAGCGCGGTGCCGCGGCGCTCGACCGCGTCCAGGTACTGGGGAAACGTCTCGAACGGCCACGCCTCCCCGAGGCCCGCCTCCAGCGCGGCCAGGCTCATGCCCTCCACCTTCTCCAGCGTGCGCATGATCAGCCCGCGGTGGTCCGGGCGGGTGGGCGCCACCCCGAAGCCGCAGTTGCCCATCACCACCGTGGTCACCCCGTGCCAGGGCGAGATGGTCAGCATCCGGTCCCACATCACCTGCGCGTCGTAGTGGGTGTGCACGTCCACGAAGCCGGGCGCCACCACGAGCCCGTCCGCCTCGATGGTCTGCGCGGCGCCGTCCTTCACCTCGCCGACCGCGGCGATCCGCCCGTCGCGGATGCCCAGATCCCCGCGCGCGCCCGGACGGCCGGTGCCGTCGTGGACGATGCCGCCCCGGATGACCAGATCGAGCGCCATCGCTCAGGCTCCCGACAGGCCGTACAGCTCGGCCACGTTGTCGTGGAGGATCAGGCGCAGCTCCTCGGGGGTGAGATGGGCCGCGTGCTTGGCGAGCAGGGCCTGCGAGTTGGGCCACGTCGAGTCGCTGTGCGGGAAGTCGTTGGCCCAGAGCAGCCGGCGGATGTTGCAGAGGTCCTTCACCTGGAAGGCGACCCAGTCGTCCTGGAACGTGGTGTAGACGTGCTCGCGGAAGTACTCGCTCGGCATCCTGGTGAGGGTGCCGGAGGGCAGCCAGTAGCGGTGCCGGTCGTAGGCGTGGTCCATGCGGTACATGAAGTGCGGCACCCAGCCCGCGTCGGCCTCCACGCACACCAGCCGGAGCCGCCGGTGGCGCTCGAACACGCCGCCGAACACGAAGGTGCCGATCAGGTCCTGGCAGCCGCGGATGATGGACATGAACGCGTTGAGCCGCGGCCCGCGTGCCTTGAGCGTGTCCTGCTGGCTGGTGAGGATGTGGAACGACAGCGGCAGCCCGAGGTCGACCGCGGCCTCGTAGAACGGGTCGTAGATCGGGTCGTGGTAGTCGGCCACCGCCGGGTTGCCCGGCATCATCACGCCGCGGAGGCCCAGCTCCCGGATGCGGCGCAGGTCGCGGATGCCGTCCTCCACCGAGCGCATCGCGGTCTGCCCGATGCCCAGCAGCCGATCCGGGTGCGCCGCGCAGTACTCGGCGATCCACAGGTTGTAGGCGTCGAAGCACGCCTGCTTGTAGTCGAAGTCGGGATGGTTGCAGAGCATCATGCCGACGGTCGGGTAGATCACCTCCGCGCTGACCCCGTCGCGCACCTGGTCCGCCAGCCGCGCGTCGGGGTCCCAGCCGCCGCGATGGAGGTCCTCGAAGCGGGCCCCGAACATCGCGAGCTCGGCCGCCGGCTTGCCCGCCGCGGCGACCAGCCCCATCGGGATCGGCTTGTCGAGGCCGTCGATCACGAAGATGTCGCCGCGCTTGGCGTCGCGCACCAGGCGCGGCGCCCGGTCGCGGTAGCGCCGGTCGATCCGCGCGGTGTAGGTGTCGGGGGGCTCGGTGATGTGCGAGTCCGCGGAGATGATCGGGACATCCGTGACCATGTGGGGAATCTCCTGTCCGGGGGACGTGCCCCGACCGCGGGCTCAGCCTAGCGGAGATTGCCACGCCTGTAAAGGCGCGGGGCCTTGACCGCCCGGACCCACCGGACTAGGCTCTCGCCACCTGACCCCGAGGGAGGCCGCCATGACCCGCATCGCCTACTTCAACGGCAAGTTCGTGCCCGAGACCGAGGTGCTCATCCCCTACCGCGACCGCAGCTTCAATCGGGGCGACGGCTGCTTCGACATGACCCGCACCTTCGACGGGCGCATCTTCCGGCTCGCCGAGCACGTGGAGCGCCTGTACCGCTCGCTGCGGTACCTGCGCATCGACATCGGGCTCGAGCCCAAGGAGCTCATCGCGATCAGCGAGGAGGTCGTGCTCCGCAACGAGCCCCTCCGCGCCGCCGCGGGCGACTGGTGGGTGGCCCAGCGGGTGAGCCGCGGAGTGGACGCGATCGGGGACGAGGGGTGGGCGCACACCGGGCCGCAGGTCATCGTGGACTGCACCCCGCTGCCGCTCAAGGCGCGGGCGGCCCACTTCCGGGACGGCATCGACGTGGTGGTGCCGTCGATCCGCCGCACGCCGCCGTCGACGCTCAGCCCGCGCGCCAAGACCCACAACTACCTGAACCTGATCCTGGCCGACCGGGAGGTGAAGACCGCGCAGCCGCAGGCGTGGTCGGTGCTGCTCGACGAGAACGGCAACCTCTGCGAGGGCGTCGGCAGCAACATCTTCGTGGTGCGGGACGAGCGCGTCGCCACGCCCCGCGAGCAGTACGTCCTGCCCGGGGTCAGCCGGCGCACGGTGATGGAGCTGGGCGCGCGGCTCGGCCTGGCCGTGGAGGAGCGCGACCTCGACGTCTACGACGCGATCACCGCCGACGAGGTGTTCCTGACCTCGACCAGCCTGTGCGTCTGCGCGGTCCGCTCGGTGAACGGCCACGTGATCGGCGACGGGCGAGTGCCGGGGCCGGTGACGAGGCGGATCACCCAGGCCTACATCGAGCACGTCGGCACCGACTTCGTGGCGCAGCACCTGTCCCGCCTCGGCTGAGCGCCGGCGGCCTCGGTAGACCATCACGGGCCGTGGCCGAGGTGCGTCCGGCGATGGTAAGGTGGGGCCAAGCGGCCGGTCCGTGCGGCTCGGCCATCAACACCCAGGAGATCCGCTCATGTCCCGTCTGAACTTCGGCGCCTTCCTCGCGCCCCACCATCCGATCGGGGAGCACCCGATGCTGCAGTTCCGCCGGGACCTGGATCTGGTGGAGCACCTCGACCGGCTCGGGTACGACGAGTTCTGGTGCGGCGAGCACCACTCGAGCGGCTGGGAGATGATCGCCTCGCCCGAGATGTTCCTGGCCGCGGCCGGGGAGCGCACCCGGCGCATCAAGCTGGCGACCGGCGTGGTGTCGCTGCCGTACCACCACCCGTTCAACGTCGCCCAGCGCATGGTGCAGCTCGATCACATGACGGGCGGCCGGGCCATCTTCGGCTCCGGGCCGGGGGCCCTGGCCTCGGACGCCCACACCCTCGCCATCGACCCGATGCTCCTGCGCGACCGGCAGGACGAGGCGATCGGGATCATCCGGCGGCTCTTCCGGGGCGAGCGCGTGACCTACCGGTCCGACTGGTTCACGCTCCAGGACGCGGCGCTCCAGCTCCTGCCCCTGCAGGAGGAGATGCCGTGCGCGGTCGCTTCCCAGATCAGCCCGTCCGGCATGACCCTGGCCGGCAAGCACGGCATCGGCATCATCTCGCTCGGCTCGCTGTCCGAGGAGGGCCTGAACGCGCTGGCCACCCAGTGGAGCTTCGCGGAGGCCGCGGCGGCCAAGCACGGCCAGACCGTCGATCGGAAGAACTGGCGCGTGCTGCTGAGCTGGCACATCGCGGAGACGCGGGAGCAGGCGCGGGCCGAGGCGCGCGACGGTCTCTTCCGGCACCACAACGAGTACATCACGGCCACGCTGCAGCGTCCGGGCGCCCGGCCGTTCTCGGATCCCGACGAGGCGGTGGAGAGGACCGCCTACGCGCCGGGCGCGGTCGCCACCATCGGCACGCCGGACGACCTGGTGGCCCGGATCAAGTCGGTGCTCGCGCTGTCGGGCGGCTTCGGCACCGTGGTGGGCTTCGTGCACGACTGGGCGAACCCCGAGAACACGCGCCGCAGCTGGGACATGGTCGCGCGCTACGTGGTGCCGGAGATCAACGGCTACGTGGCCAAGCTCCGCGAGTCGCGCGAGTTCGTGGCCACCAACCGGGGTTACTTCGATCGCGCGCGCGAGGCGGTGATGGCCAAGATCAAGGAGAACGACGCCGCCGCGGCCGCGCTCAAGGTCACCCGGTCGCCGCTGCTGCCCGCCTCGGCCAGCAACGTCCCCGACCTCGACCAGGCCCGCGCCGATCTGACCTCTCGCTGACCGCCGCCGCGGGGGCGTTTCTACCCGGTCGTTTATTCCCGGCCCCGCTCGCGGTGGTGCCCGCAAGTGTCGGGGGTGGGCCGCGCGGAGCCGCGGTACGCGGTTTGCTGCGCAATCGCGGGGAGGGACACCGACGATGAACGGACCGATTCCCGGGCGCTGGGCCCCGTATCTGCAGAGCGTGCTGCGCATCGTGCTCGCCTTGCTCTACATCTGCCACGGCACGCAGAAGCTCTTCGGAGTGCCCTCCGCGGAGCCGCGCCCGGGGGTCGCGCTCGTGTCCCTGCTGGGCCTGGCGAGCGGGCTCGAGATCGTCGGCGGGACGCTGCTCCCCCTCGGGCTCTTCACGCGACCGATCGCGTTCCTGCTCTCCGGCGAGATGGCGGTGGCGTATTTCATGGTGCACGCGCCGCGCGCCTTCTGGCCGCTGGTCAACGGCGGGGAGCCGGCGGTGCTCTTCTGCTTCGCGTGGCTCTACCTGGCCGCCGCAGGCGCCGGCCCGTGGAGCCTGGATGCCGCCTGGCGCCGCGGCCCGGCGCGGAGCGGGTGATCGTGCGCTACCACGTCCTCGCCTGCGACTACGACGGCACGCTCGCCCACGACGGCACCGTCGAGGCCGAGACCGTGGAGGCGGTGGCGCGCCTGCGCGAGACCGGGCGTAAGGTGGTGCTGGTCACCGGCCGGCACCTCGAGGACCTCCTGCAGGTGCTGCCGCAGCCCGACCTCTTCGCGCGCATCGTGGCCGAGAACGGTGCGGTGGTCTACCGTCCGGACACGCGGGAGACGCGGGTGCTCCACGAGCCGGTCCCGGACGCGCTCGTGGACGCACTGCGCGCGGCCGGCGTGTCCCCGCTCGATCGCGGCCGGGTCATCGTGTCGACGTGGCAGCCGTGGGAGACCACCGTGCTGCGCGCGATCCAGTCCCTCGGCCTCGAGCTGCAGCTGATCTTCAACAGGGGGGCGGTGATGGTGCTCCCGACCGGGATCAACAAGGCATCCGGGCTGCGCGCCGCGCTGGACGACCTGAAGCTGTCGCCCCACAACTGCGTGGGCATCGGCGACGCCGAGAACGACCACGCGTTCCTGGAGGCGAGCGAGTGCGCGGTGGCGGTGGCCAACGCGCTGCCCGGGCTGAAGGAGAAGGCGGACTGGGTGACCGGCGCGCCCCACGGCGCCGGCGTGCGCGAGCTGCTCGACCATCTGGTGCGCTCGGACCTGGGCGACCTCGAGCCGCGCCTCACCCGTCGCCGGCTCACGGTGGGCACCGCGCCGGGCGGCGACGTCCAGATCGCGCCCCTCACCGCCAATGTCCTGATCGCGGGGCCGTCGGGGAGCGGCAAGTCCACGCTCGCCACCTCCATCATGGAGCGCCTCATGGAGCGCGACTACCAGGTCGCGGTGGTCGATCCGGAGGGCGACTACCGGTCGATGCCCAACGCCATCGTGCTGGGCGACCAGGAGCGCGTGCCGAGCGTGGACGAGGTCCTCGACGTCCTCGATGTGCCGGACCGCCACGTGGCGATCAATCTCCTCGGCGTGGCGCTCAAGGACCGACCCGCGTTCATCGGCACGCTGCTGCCGCGGCTGCAGGAGCTCCGGGCCCGGGTGGGCCGGCCGCACCGTCTGGTGCTCGACGAGGCCCACCATCTGTTTCCCCCGGAGTGGGACCCCGCGCCCCTGATCACGCCGCAGGCGTTGACCGGCCTGCTCCTGATCACGGTGCACCCCGAGCACGTGGCGCGCGCTCTCCTGGAGCAGGTGGACGTGATCTTCGGGGTGGGAGGCTCCGGGGAGGCGGTGGCGCGCTCGTTCTGCGTCGCCACCGGCCGGGCGGTGCCCTCGTGGTCGCCCGCGCCGCTCGCGCCCGGGGAAGCGCTCGTCTGGTGGCCCGGGGGCGCGGACCCACCGGGGGTGTTCCGCTTCGAGCCCCCGCGCGCCGAGCGGCAGCGCCACGTGCGCAAGTACGCCGAGGGCGAGCTGGGGCCGGACCGCAGCTTCTACTTCCGCGGGCCGGGGGAGCGGCTGAACCTGCGCGCCCAGAACCTCACGCTCTTCCTCCAGCTGGCCGACGGGGTGGACGACGAGACCTGGATGCACCACCTGCGCCGGGGTGACTACTCGCGCTGGTTCCGCGAGGCGATCAAGAACCCGGAGCTGGCCGCGGAGGTCGCCGCCATCGAGGCCGACTCCGCCGCCGACCCGGCCGGCAGCCGCGCGGCCATCCGCGCCGCCGTCGAGCAGCGCTACACCCAGCCCGCCTGAGCACGTCGCGCCCGCATCCCGCCCCGGTGTAGGATCGCGCGGGGGCACAACCATGAACCTGACCACCGTGACCTACGCCACCGCGGACGGGGTCGCCCGCATCGTGCTCAACCGTCCCGGCCAGCTGAACGCGATCTCGCCCGAGCTCCTGGACGACCTCGACCGGGTGTGCGCGGCGATCGAGGACGATGGGGCGGTACGCGCGGCCACCCTGACCGCCGCGGGCCGCGCCTTCTGCGCCGGCGCGGATCTGAAGGCGGTGCAGGCGACGGTCGGCGACGCGGCGCGGTGGGCCGCCTTCATGCGCCGCTGGCACCAGGTCTTCGACCGCATCGAGGCGCTGCCGGTGCCGGTGGTGGCGGGCGTGCAGGGCCTGGCGCTGGCCGGCGGGCTCGAGCTGCTGCTCGTGGCCGACCTGGTGGTGATGGACGAGACCGCGCGGCTCGGCGACCAGCACGCCAACTTCGGGCTCATCGCGGGCGGCGGCGGCAGCCAGCGGCTGCCCCGCCTGATCGGCGCGCGGCGGGCCAAGGAGCTCATGCTCCTCGGCGGCTGGGTGGACGCCGCGCAGGCGCTGGCCTGGGGACTGGTCAACCGCGTGGCGCCGGCGGGCCGGGCGGCCGCGGTGGCGGAGGCCCTGGCGCGCGAGCTCGCGGGCAAGAGCGCCGCCGCCAGCCGCACCGCCAAGCGGCTCGTGGACGAGGGCCTCGACCTCACGCTCGCCGAGGGGCTCGCGCTCGAGCGGCGGCTGGCCGGGGAGCACATGCGCGGGGCGGACGCGGCCGAGGGGCTGCGCGCCTTCGCGGAGAAGCGCGCGCCGGTCTTCCGATCCGGCCGGTGAGGCGGCTCGGGCGCGTCCTCGCGATCGGCCTGCTCGTCGCGGTCGCGGCCTCGCTCTACTTCGCGGTCCGCGACGTCCCGCTGCCGGAGACGGTCCGGATCCGCCCGCAGGTCATGGAGTCGGAGCCACGCCAGGAAGCGACCGACCGCGCGCCATTCACCGTCACCATCGCGGGCTACACCTACCGGCTCACGCCGCGGGCCGCCTACGACATCACGGGGCTCGTGGTCTCGCAGCACCGGGGCGACGCGCTCTTCAACCTGTACCACCAGGCCGACCCCGGCAACGTCCGGGACGTGTGCGTGGTGTGGGGCGAGTCGATCGCCAACGGCTCCTACCGGGAAGTGCAGTTCTGGAGCGGGGAGTTCACGTGCTCGTTCGCGTGGACCACCGCGAGCTCGCCGCCGTTCCGGCCGGAGCACGCCTCCAACAACCATCTCCTGCCCGCCGATGCGGCGATCGCCCGGCAGATCGGCGCGCTCGAGGTCGGAGACCAGATCCGCATGACCGGGCTGCTCGTGGACTACACGGTCTCGAAGGACGGGCGCGAGATCTTCACCCGGACCACGAGCCTCACCCGCGGGGACACCGGCAACGGCGCGTGCGAGATCCTCTACGTCACCGGGCTCCAGGTGCTCGCGCCCGGCGCCCACCTGCGCGCGAACGCGGCCCGCTACTGCGGGTACGCGAGCCTGGCCCTGCTGGGCGCCCTCGTCGCGGCCTGGGTGGCGCGGCCGCCGCTGGCCGCCTGAGCCGGCGCGGCGCTCAGCGCGGCCCCGGGTCGAGGCCGCGGCCGGGATTGATCAGGTACTTCGCGCCGGTGGCCTGCCGGCTGTAGATCGCGATCTCGTCGAGCCGCAGCGCCTCCGCGAGCGAGACCTCCTTGGTGTACGTGCTCGCGAACGTGGTCTTGATCTCGGCGGCCACCCGCTCGCGCAGCTTCTGGGCCGCCTCGAAGCCGATCTTCTGGAGGAACGCGGTGAGCAGCCAGCCGCCGACCCCCCACGCCATCCCGAAGGTCCGGTGGAGCTGGGTGGGCCCGCGGTCGAGCCCGCCGTAGATGTAGACCTGCTTGTGCACGGTGGAGCCGTAGCGGCTGTACTCCTTCGCGGTGCGGGTGGCGGCCGCCTCCATCGCGGCGAGGATCTGGCCCGCGAGCGTGCCGCCCCCGATGGCGTCGAAGGCCACGGTGGCCCCGGTGGCGGCGAGGGCGTCGGTCAGCTCCTCCATGAAGGAGGGCGAGCTCGAGTCGCACACGTGCACCGCGCCGATCTTCCTGAGCAGCGCGGCCTGCTCGGGCCGGCGCACGATGTTGACCAGGTCCACCTTGTCCGCGAGGCAGATCTTGACCAGCATCTGCCCCAGGTTCGACGCGGCCGCGGTGTGCACCAGCGCCCGGTGGCCCTCCGCCCGCATCGTCGCCACCATGCCCAGCGCGGTGAGGGGATTGACGAAGCAGGAGGCGCCCTCCGCGGGCGTGGTGCCGGGCGGCAGCACCAGGCACTGCGCCGCCTTGATGCAGCGGTACTGCTGGTACATGGCGCCGCCCAGGATCGCCACCGTCTTGCCCAGCAGGGCCTGCGCGGCGGGCGAGGAGCCCGCGCGCACCACCACGCCCGCGCCCTCGTTGCCGACCGGCATCGGCTGATCGAGCCGCCCCGCCATCGCCTTGAGGGCGGCGGGGGGGAGGCGCGCGGTGACCACCGGGCGGTCCGGCGTGCCGGCGGCGGTGGCCGTCGACATGTCGGCGCCCGCGAAGAGCAGGCCCTGGTCGGAGGGATTGATGGGCGAGGCCTCCATGCGGACGATCACCTCGTCCGGCCTGGGCTCGGGCACCGGCACGCTCACGAGTGACAGTTCGAGGGTGCCGGCCGTCTTGACGGTCGAACGCAGGGCAAGGCCGGTGTGGGGATCGCTCATGGCTCGTCCTCCCGGTTGCTGACTCGTGGACCACCGCTCACGTACAGGGTCTCGCCGGTGATGAAGTCGGCGCGATCGGAGGCGAGGAACACGACGGCCCACGCCACCTCCTCGGGCCGGCCCAGGCGCGGGAGCGGCACCTCGCGCGCGGCCTGGGCGATCATGGCCTCCGTCTTCCACACCGCCAGCACGCCTTCGGTCTCGGTCGGCCCGGGAGTGACCGCGTTCACCGTGATGCCGTGGCGCGCCACTCCGCGCCGAGGCTCTGGGTGAGGGCGGTGACGCCCGCCTTCGCCGCCGCGTAGGCGGCCATGCCGCGCGAGCCGGCGCGCCCGGCCACCGAGGTGATGTTCACGATCTTGCCGCGCCGGCGCGGGATCATCACCCGCGCGACCGCCTGGCTGATGAGGAACACGCCGGTGAGGTCGATGCCCACCATCGCGTCCCACTCCCCTCGCGAGCGGTCGGCGAGGGGAGCGCGCGGATGCGATGGCCCGCGTTGTTCACCAGCAGGTCCACCGGCCCGAGGGAGCGCCCGGCCTCGCCCCCACGTGATCGACCTGGGCCGCGTCCCGCACGTCGCAGCACGGGGCGAGCGCGCGTCGCCCGAGGCCGCGCACCTCCGCGGCGACCGCCTCCAGCGGCTCGAGCCGCCGGCCGCAGGCCACCACGTCGGGGCCGGCCCGGGCCAGCTCGATCGCGATCGCCCGGCCGATGCCCTGGCCGGCGCCGGTGACGATCGCGATCCGGTCGGTGAGCATAGGCCGGTAACGTACCACGGCCTCCGCCCCCGGGGCGGGGCGTCGCTTGACCGCCGCTCCCGTCGGGACTAGGCTCGCGCCGAGCCGGAGTCTATGGCTGCCCGACCCCTAACGGTTCTCCGAAGGAGGTTCGCCATGGCCCACTACCTCAGCCCCGAGGAGCTCACCCGGACGGCGCCGGCCGAGGTCGCCGCCTTCCCATCCCCCGTCCCCACCCAGATCGTCTCCAACGGGGAGTTCAATCCGCTGCCCCAGACGCGGGAGCAGCAGCGGGTGGAAGCCCGCATCAAGGAGATGGCCGACCGGCTCGGCCCGCGTCACGGCATGGACCGGCGGCAGTTCCTCGCCTCCAGCGCCGGCATGGCGGCCGCCTTCCTGGCCATGAACGAGGTGTTCGGCCGGATCTTCGACGTGAGCCCGGCCGAGGCCCAGACCCCGGGCGTCGCCAACCAGCGCGCGGGCGCGCTCTCCAAGCAGTTCATCATCGATGTGCAGACCCACTTCGTCCGCGACGACTTCAACCAGGTTGGCCTGCTCGACCTGGCCAAGTACGCCAAGGACAACTGGAACCCCGGCCTCTGGGGCGTGGACACTCTGGCCCGCTACAAGTTCGAGAACTACCTCAAGGAGATCTTCGTCGACAGCGACACCAAGGTGGCGCTGCTCTCCGGCGCGCCCTTCGACGACCCGACCTGGGATCTCCTGAGCAACGACCAGATCGCCATGGCGCGCGCGTCGATCAACAAGATCAGCGGCACGCGCCGGCTGCTCGCCCACTCCGTCTTCACCCCCAAGCGGGCGGGCTGGATGGACGAGGTGGACCGCTGCATCGCGACCGTGAAGCCCGACTCCTGGAAGGGCTACACGATCGGCGATCCGCTCTTTCCCTCCAAGCAGCAGTCGTACTGGCGTCTCGACGACGACAAGCTGATGTATCCGTTCTACGAGAAGATCAGCAAGGCGGGCATCAACACCGTGTGCATCCACAAGGGCCTCCTGCCCGCGGACTACGAAAAGTCCTGGCCCGGGGTGTGGGAGTACAACACGGTGTGGGACGTGGGCAAGGCGGCCAAGGACTGGCCCAAGCTCAACTTCGTGATCTACCACGCCGCGCTGCGGCCGTTCCTGGAGAAGCCCGATGAGGCGATGGCCGAGTTCGATCGGACCGGCCGCATGCCGTGGGCCACCGACCTCGCCGAGATCCCGGCGAAGTTCGGGGTCCGGAACGTCTACGGCGAGGTCGGCACCGCCTTCGCGAACTCGGCGGTGGCCAACCCCCGCTTCGCGGCCGCCTTCATGGGGACGCTGATGCGCGGGCTCGGCCCCGATCGCGTGCTGTGGGGCACCGACTCGGTGTGGTACGGCTCCCCGCAGTGGCAGATCGAGGCGATGCGCCGCCTCGAGATCCCGGCCGACATGCAGAAGAAGCACGGCTTCGCGCCGCTCGGCCCCGCCGACGGGCCGGTCAAGACCGCGCTGTTCACCCGCAACGCGGCGCGGCTCTACCACATCGACGTGAAGGCCGTCCAGGGAGCCATCTCACGGGACAAGGTGGGGGCCATCAAGGCCGAGTACGTGCGTCTCGGCGGCCTCCGCAGCAACACCCGCTACGGCTACGTCCATCGCGTGACCGCGTAGCCGCCCCGCTGCGCAGGCCGGCGCCGGTCGATCCCGGTCCGGCCTGCGTCGCGCACGTCTGCGGCGGCTCACCCGGCGTCGCCCGGTTGCGTCTCCAGCAGGTCCAGATACTTCTGGACCAGCTCGGCCAGCTGCGCCTTCTCGGGCACGCGGTAGAAGACGCGATAGGCCGCGTCCGCCGCCACGCGCTCGGCCACCTTGCCCAGCACCGTCTTGATCACCACCTGCACGGTCTGGTTGTCGCCGACCGAGACCTTGCCGAACGCGCCGAAGGAGGCCCCGAAGCCCCCGAAGCTGCCGCCGGTGATGCCGCCCACCATCGAGGCCTTCAGCGCCGCGGTCTGCCCCACGTACTCGATGGCCCGGGCCTTGTCCTTGGTGATGCCGCAGCCCTCGGCGACGAGCGGCACCGTCTGGATCAGCGGACTGCCCTCACCGCCCTGCCCGGGCGCCTTGATCCGCACGCCCACCACCGTGGGCTCGAGCGGCGGGGCCTTCGGGTCCTTGAGGGCGAGGTCCGCCGCGTCCTTGCTGAACGAGGCGGGATAGTAGAGCGGGCCCTTGTCGCCCTTCTCGGTCCACACCGGACCGCGCACCAGGTAGTCGCCGACCGCGTCGATGATCACCGAGACCACGCCCGCGATCTCGGTGTTTCCGATCGTGCGGGAGATGGCGGGCGCGGGCAGGATCGTGCCGAAGCGGTCCACGTACTTGCCGTCGACGTAGGCGGACACGTAGGCGACCAGCACCTGGTTGAACTCGTGGACGTCGGCGGCCAGGCGCGCGCGGGTCTCCGCGCTGTCCGTGCTCGGCTCCTGCAGGTCGTGGCGCAGGAACCGCTCCTGGATGCGCCGGCCGAAGTCTTTCAGGAGGCTCGCGTTCAGGTCGTGCAGCATCGCGAACCGCTCCCGCGCGCTGAGGCTGGGGGAGGCGCCGGCGTGGATCGCGTCGACCACGAAGTCGACCACCTTGTGCTCGTGCAGGCGCGCGACCACCGCGCGGGCCCGCTCCCGCAGCCGCGCCTCCGCCGGCGAGTCGGGCGGCTGCGGGCAGGTGCTCGCCACCTCCCGCGTGAACGGCATCACCTCGCGGATGAGCTGGCGGGTGGGAATCCCGCCACAGCCCGCGCATGCCAGCGTCAGGACCAGCGTCCACCACACCCGGATCGGCGAGCGGCTCATAGAGGCCTCCTGGAATGCGAGTCGGGCCCGTGCCCACTGAGCGTAGGTGGCTCCTCCGGCTTGCGTCAAGAAACGTGGTGCCGGTGGCGGGCGGCAGAAAGTTGACTCTGCGGCCGGCGGCGCCTCACACTCGGAGGACGGTCGCCCGGGAGGGATCGACGCATGGGTTGGAAGGACGAGATCCAGCACGTCGTGGTCCTGATGCTCGAGAACCAGTCCTTCGATCGACTGCTCGGGTGCCTCCGGCTCGACGATCCGGCCCAGCGCCTCGACGGGCTCCCCGGCCAGGTGTCGCTGCCCGCGGACCTGACCGCGCCCGGGCGCCGGGTGCCGCTGCCGCACGGCACCGATCCGGCGCTCTACGTCACCGACCCCACCCCGGGGCATCAGCTCGACGACATCAACGAGCAGATCTTCGGACCGGCGCGCCCGACGGCAGGGGCCACCGCCACCATGACCGGCTTCCTGGCCAACTACGCGCGGCAGGAGGGCGACGACGGCCGCCCGATCGGGGTGGAGCGCGCCGCCGCCGGCCTGGCCTGCCTCGATTCGTCGCTGGTGCCGGTGATCTCGACGCTCGCGCGCAGCTTCGTGGTCTGCGATCGCTGGTTCGCCTCGGCGCCGGGGCCCACGTGGCCGAACCGCTTCTTCGTGCACGCCGCCACCTCGAACGGCTATATCGACAGCCCCGGCACCCTGGAGCAGCTCGCGGGCTTCCTCGGCGGCCGGTTCCGCCTTCGCACCATCTTCGAGAGCCTGGCCGCGGCGGGGCGCACGTGGGCGGTGTACTTCGGCGATCACGCCCAGGCCTTCGGCATCAGCTCGCTGCACCGCTTCGCGCGCGACAACTTCCGCCGGCTCGAGACCTTCGCCACCGAGGTGGCCGCGGGCACGCTGCCGCACTACGCGTTCCTCGAGCCGCGGTACATGGACGTCCCCGGCAGCCCCGCCAGCGACCAGCACCCGCCGCATCATCTGATGGAGGGTGAGCGGCTGATCGCGTGGGTGTACGACACGCTGCGGAGCAACCCGGCCGTCTGGGAGCGCACCGTGCTGCTGCTCCTCTACGACGAGCACGGGGGCTTCTACGACCACGTGCCGCCGCCCCCCGCGGAGCCGCCCGACGACGCCTCCGCGGGCAGCGACGGCTTCACGTTCGACCGGCTCGGGGTGCGGGTGCCCGCGCTCGTGGTCTCGCCCTGGGCGCGCAAGGGCCGCGCGGACCACCGGGTCTACGACCACACCTCCGTGCCCGCCACGCTCAAGCGCCTCTTCGGCCTGCCCGCGTTCCTCACCCGACGCGACGCGCGCGCCAACCCGCTCGACGACGCGAACTTCCTCGAGGCGCCGCGCGCCCTCGACGACACGCCCGCGAACCTCGGCGCGCTCGTGGCCGGCCGTCCCCGCGCTGCGAGGCGGGAGTCGAAGCTCTCCGACCTGCAGCGATCGCTGCTGCTCCTGCGGGAGCTGGAGGGCACGCCGGGCGGGACGCGAGGGACGGAGATCCAGTCGCCGTGAGGCTCATGCGTCTGATCGCGGGCATCCTGCTTCTGGCGCCCGTGCTGGGCGGCTGCTTCGCCAAGGTCCAGGATCTGCCGCGCGCCCCCGCGTCTGCCTTCGCGCCGATCCCCGAGGCGGATCCCGACCTGCTGGTGGGGGTGGCGATCTCGGGCGGCGGCAGCCGGGCCGCCGTCTTCGCGGCGGCGGTGCTGGAGGCGCTGGCCCGCGTGCGCGTGCCGGACGGAGCGGGGGGCGAGCGTAGCCTGCTCGAGCGCGTGCAGTACGTGTCGAGTGTCTCGGGTGGCAGCCTGGCCGCCGGCTACTTCGCGGCCCGGAAGCCGCCGCGCCGCGAGCCGGTGCTCGGCCCCGGGCCCGCCGGCCTCTCGCCCGCCTACGAGGAGTTCTTCCGGGAGCTCAAGGCGGCCATGCAGGAGAACTTCCAGTGGGCGGCGGCCTGGCGGCAGATCGCGTTCCTCCGCGCGTTCAACCCGACCAAGGCCGCGTTCTCGCTCGCCGAGGCGTGGGACGCCCGCTTCTTCCACGGCATGACGTTCGAGCAGCTCTACGCGCGCGAGCGGGCGGGCGACAGCCCCCGCATCATCCTGAACGGAACCTCCTACAACTCCGGCCGCCGGTTCGCGATGACCACGCTGCCCGCGAGCGACTTCGACTACGACTTCGTGAAGCGGCTGCTGGACGACCTGGTGGCCCGCTCGCCGCGGGTGAACCCGGAGGGCCTGGCGATCATCCGGCGGAACCTGCAGGAGGCCCAGACCCAGTTCCTGCCGCTGACCTTCGACCAGATCGGCGCGGATCATCGCCGGCTGCCGCTGTCGCTCGCGGTCGCCTCCTCCGCCTCGTTTCCGCCCGCGGTGGGGCCGATCACCTACGCGGTGGGCGGCGAGCCGCCCTACCAGCACGTGGGCGACGGGGGCCTCTTCGACAACCTCGGCACCGAGTCGCTCACCACGCTGTTCCTCAAGAAGCTGGGCACCGAGGGCACCCGGCGCGGCCTCATCATCGTGGTGGACGCGGCGTTCCCGTTCAGCGCCAACGCCGCGTTCCTCGACACGAGCCGGCGCGGGTTCCAGGTCTTCCGCAAGGATCCGGCGCGCGTGGTGGGCATCATGGAGGAGCGCGCCAACGCCTACCAGCTCATGCTGTGGGACGCGCTGCGGTCCGAGGGCGTGCTGCTCCCCGGCTTCGAGCGTCTCCGCGTGGAGGTCCTGCAGCACACCGAGCCGGACTGGGGCACCTACCAGGAGCTGCCCGAGTCCTGCCGCGGCGACTTTCCCGCCGACGTGACCGCCAGGGCGATCAAGGAGTCGGTGAGCCAGGTGCCCACCCGGTTCCGGGTCTCGCCGTGCAACGCGGCGCTGATGATCCTGGCCGCGCACAAGGTGGTGAGGCTCCACGAGCGGCGGCTGGTCGACTTCCTGCGCCCCCGCCGATAGGGCGCGGGGCGTCCGCGCCACCGCGGTTGCCGGCCGCGCCGTCCTCGCCTATCGTGGGACGTGCCGCGGCGCCCGGGCCGTCGCGGCCCCCGACTCCCGGCCCGCGAAGCCAAGGAGGCCCCGCGTGACCGTGAAGAAGAACTTCTACAGCGACAACGTGTCCGGCGCCGCGCCCGAGGTCCTGGAGGCGCTCGTCGCGGCCAACGCGGGCGACACCGCGCCCTACGGCGCGGATCCGGTCACCGAAGGCCTCGCCGGCCGCTTCTCCGATCTCTTCGAGACGCCGGTCGAGGTCTATCCGGTGGGCACCGGCACCGCCGCCAACGGGCTCTGCGCGTCGATCCTCTCCGCGCCCTACGGCGCCATCTATCTCTCGGACGCCGGACACCTGCACGGCAGCGAGTGCGGCGGGCCGGAGTTCTGGTCGGGCGGCAACGCCCGCACGGTGCCGGTGGCGACGGTGGACGGCAAGCTGCAGCCCGGCGACCTGGCCCGCCTGGTGGACGAGGCGCTCGCGCGCCCGGCCACCGAGGTCCCCCCGCGGGCGGTGAGCATCACCCAGGGCACGGAGGCCGGCACGGTGTACTCGCTCGCCGAGGTGCGCGCGATCGTGGAGGTGGCCCGGGCCCGCAACCTGCTCGTCCACATGGACGGCGCGCGCCTGGCCAACGCGCTGGCCCGCCTCGGCTGCACGCCGGCCGAGGCCACCTGGAGGCTCGGCGTCGACCTGCTCTCCTTCGGGGCCACCAAGAACGGCGCGCTCACCGCGGAGGCGGTGGTGATCTTCAACCGCGAGCTGGCGGCGAGCGTGCGCTATCGGCGGCGGCGCGCCGGGCACCTCTTCTCCAAGATGCGCTTCCTCTCCGTGCAGCTCGACGCGATCGTCCGCGACGGCCTCTGGCTCCGCAACGCCGCGCACGCCAACGCGATGGCCCAGCGCATCCGCGAGGGGCTGGCCCGCATCCCCGGGGTGCGGTTCCCCAGCCCGACCGAGATCAACCTGGTGCTGGTGGCCCTGCCGCAGCCGGTGTGGGACGGGCTCGTGGCGGACGGATACAGCTTCTCGCGCCGCGGTCCCATGAAGGACGGCGTCATCCGGATCGCGTGCGCCTTCGACACGCCGGTGGAGGCGGTGGACGCGCTGCTGGAGGCGGCGTATCGCCACGCCGGCCTCTCCGGCCGCGCGCGCGTCAACGGGACCGCGGCAGCGCCGTCCGCGGCACCTCCGTCCCCGCCGTCACCTGCGTCGCGACGCGGCTGAGGTCCGTCCGTACGAGTCGGATCCCCGCGGTGTCGGTCCCGGTCAGCCGCAGCAGCGTCCCGGTGCCGGGCCCGGGCCGCAGGTCCTCCAGCGTGCAGTCGCGCACCGAGCGCAGCCAGATCGCGGGCCCGGCCTCCGTGGGCGGCGCGGTCCGCATCGCCCGCACGTGGGCGCGCCGCACGTCGTCCAGGATCAGGGCGGGGCGCGCGTCGGGCTGCGCGGTGGCCAGATCGATCCGATCGAGCGTGAGGCCCCGCACGTGGCGGCAGTACAGGCCGTACGCGGGCAGATCCCGGAACATGTAGGCGTCGGGGTAGGCGGTCTCCAGCTCGGGCACCGCGCGCGCCGCCGCCTCGGGCGCGCCCCCGCCCGCCGCGACCAGTCGCACGTCCCGCAGGGTGAGGTCCGAGATCGGCTGCCCCGCGAGACCGGCGACGGCGCCCGCGAGCAGGGCGCCGGTGGCCGACACCCGGCTGATCGTCACCCGCTCCAGGCTCCCCGCCAGCGGCACGTCCTGGCCCCGGCCGCGCTGCCCGAGCCGCACGAAGATCGGGCACCGCACGTTCTCCATCCGCACGTTGGCGATGGTGACCCGCTCCAGGCGCCCGCCGTCCACCGTGGTGAGCGCGATGCCCGAGCCGAGGTCGCCCTTCCACGGATGCGGCCGCCCCACCACCGTGCAGTCGAGGAAGGAGATGTCGCGGAAGTCGCCGCTCGACTCGGTGCCGAGCTTGAGCGCGTTGTGGTAGGTGCTGAGATGACAGTCGCGGACGGTCACGTTTTGGGTGCCGTGCCGCCGGCCCAGCGCCAGGCTCGCCTTGAGCGCGATGGCGTCGTCGCGCGTCTCGACGTGGCAGCCCTCGATGAGCACGTTCTGGCAGCAGTCCGGGTCGATGCCGTCGGCGTAGCCGTTGACGATCATGACCCGGCTGATCCGGACCCGGTCGCACCCGAGCAGGCTGATCGCGTAGTTGCCCGCGTTCGCGATGCCCACGTCGCGGATCTCGATCAGCCGGCAGCGCTCGAGCGCGATGGGTTTCGGCCCCGCCCGGCTCGACCGGTTGCCGTCGATGCGGCCCGGGCCCACGATGCGGACGCGCTCGACGTCCCGGCCCTGGAGCAGGGCGAAGCGGAAGTCGGTGGTCTCGGTGTCGGCGTGGGCCGCGTGGCCCGGCCGCTCCACGGCCTCGAAGTCCGCGTCGTCGCCGCTGGCGATCAGGGACGCGCCCTCGGCCAGGTGGAGCGTGACGTGGCTGCGCAGCCGCACGGTGCCCGACAGGTACTCGCCCGGCGGGAAGAACACGCGACCGCGCGCGCGGGCCGCCTGCTCCACCGCCGCCTGGATCGCCGCGGTGTCGCGGGTGCGTCCGTCGCCCCGCGCCCCCGCCCGGCGCACGTCGAAGGCGGGGCCGGCCGGGACGGCGGGCGGGGCGGACGCCGCGGCCAGGGCGCGCGGCAGCAGCGCCGGGGCGGCCACGGCCACCGTCGAGTGCCTCAGCAGCGCCCGGCGGGACAGTAACTCCATCGAGGGGCGGCCGGGCTAGCCGGCGGCGGCCGGTTCCTGCGTGTTCAGGTTGTTGACCACGCGCGTGACGCCCTCCACGCCCTGCGCCACCTTCTCGGCCAGCAGCTTCTCGGCGCGAGAGGGGACCGAGCCGCTCAGCACCACGGTGCCGTCCCGCTGCGAGCGGATCAGGACGCTCCGGAGCGAGACCGCCTTCGTCGAGTAGAGCTCGTACTCCACGCGGCGGGCGAGTCGATCGTCGGCGCCCTCCGGCGGGGCGGGAGTGTTCGCCACCGTGAGCCGGCTCCGGAGACCCTGCACGCCCGGGACCTGGGTGACGATCTGCTCCGCGGCGCGCTTGTCCTCCATGGAGTCGACCGCGCCATCGAGGGTGACGATGCCCCGGGCAACCTGCACCGAGAAGCGCTTGTCCGTGAGGCCCGGGCTCTGGGCCAGGCGGTCGCCGACGATCGTCTTCACCTCGAGATCGGCCACCCGGTCGCCCAGGTCCGCCATCGCCGGGTTCCGTCCCGCGGCCGGATCGACGGTGAGGTCGTTCTGCACGCCGGTCACGCCGGAGGTGTCCTGCGCGATGGCCCCGGCCAGTCGCCTCACTTCCTCGGTCGGCACTTCGCCGGTGAGCCGCACCGCGCCCTGGGTGGTGGTGGCCTTGATGTCGAACGCCGAGACGTGCTTGGAGAGCAGCAGCGCGGTCTTCACCTTGGAGGTGGTGGCCGCGTCCTGGGAGTTCTCCTTCACCGAGCGCAGCACGTCACGGATCGGCGCGGCACCCGGGGCGCGGTCCATCCAGAGCCCCGCCGCGATCGCCACGGTCAGGAACAGGAGGAGCACCACTCCGGCCGATCCGCGTCCCGACGGAGGAGGTCTCATATCGGCTCTCCCCGGCATTCCGCGTGCCAGTCGGCGCGCTGCGACAAACACCCGTCGTCACGGTGTGCCCGCCGGCGGCCGCGCGCCCGCGGTCAAGTCTTCCGGATGCGGCGTGAAGTAACTACTCGGTAAGGGCAGTCGTCTCGGCCCGCCCGGCCGCCCCGCGCTCGCGTGGAGCCCACGTCAAGCCGCGCTCCGCCGCGCGACGCGGTGCGACCGGCCCGTGGCACGGGCCGTGCTCTTGTGTGTCACGTCACGGTGCGACCGCCGGTCGCACGAGCGAGCATCACACGGGGAGAAGGAGAAGAGAGGAGGGGGTATGGAGACGCAGAGCGGCGCGTATCCCACGACCACGCAGGGGGCGGAGTCCGTCAGGGACTTCCCGGACCAGGTGCGCCGGCAGCTCAGCGATGGGATGGAGCGGATGTCCGAGACGCTCGCCGAGTATGCCCGCAAGCAGCCGACCACCGCGCTGCTGGTGGCGGCCGGCATCGGGTTCATCATCGGCGCCGTGCTGGGGATGGGCCGGCGGTAACCCCGCCGGTCGCCAGGTCCTGACGCCGTGGACGCGGTGGGCCTCGAGACGCGACGTCGACGCACCAGAACGCCGGCGCTCATCGGTGAGATCGGCAGCCGGATGGTCCAGCTCGCCCGGACCGAGATCGAGCTGGCCCGAGCCGAGCTGGCCAGCGACCTCCGTGTCGGGCGTCGCGCGCTCGTGGAGTTCGCGATCGCGCTGGCGGCCGCGCTGATGGGGGTGACCTTGCTGCTGGTCACGGTGGTGCTGGCCCTGGCCCTGGTGGTGCCGGGCTGGCTGGCCGGGCTGATCGTGAGCCTGCTCGTGCTCGCCGTCGCAGCGGGCTTTGCCTACATCGGGTGGCGAGACCGGCCTCGCTCGGCCCTGGCGTTGACCCGGAGATCCCTGAAGGAGGACTGGGAGTGGCTCAGGAGCCAGCTGTAGCCGAGCCGAGGGCCGGACGCTCTACGGCGCGGGCCGTAGCGCCCCGGGTTCCCGCTCACGACGAGCCGCGCGTCCGGGCCATCGAGGCGGAGGCGATGGTCCGCCGCGGAGAGCTGACCGGGCTGGTGCAGGAGCTCAGGTGGCGGCTGCGGCCGGAGCGACACATCGTCGGGATCGCGGTCACCGTGGTCGGCATGGCCGCCGGGGTGGCCGCGGTGGTGGCCATGCGCCGGCGCCGCGCGCGACGCGAGACCTCGCTGCTGGCGCGGGGCCGGCGCCTCAAGGCCGCGGTCGGCCGGCTGGTGGAGCACCCCGAGCGCGTGGCGGTGCAGCCGACGACCGGACAGCGGGTGCTCGAATCGGCCGCCGCGGCGGCGGCCGCGTACGTCATCAACGCGGCGCTGGAGCGGCTCGGCCGGAGCTTCCGTTCGGGGTGAGCGCGGTCGCCGGCCGGCGCCGTCAGCCGCCGGCGCCGCAGTCGTGCAGCGGAGGGATCGCGGGCAGCGTCTCGGGCGCGCTCGGGGCGGCCTGCCCGGCGTAGCGCGGAGTGGCGGCCTCGCGCGCCACCGCCGCGAAGAGCTCCGGGACCGCCTGGCTGTTGGCGAGCCCGACCGCCCACTTCGGCAGGTTTCCGGCGGGATCGGTCAGCACGCAGTAGCGGACGTCGGTGGCGGCGCTTCCGTCGCGGGCCGGCCGCAGATCCCAGAACCCCCGGTTCACCGAGACGCGGATGGCCGCGGCCGGCTTCACGTCGCCCGGCAGTCCGGGCTCGAGCGACCAGACGAACGCGTAGGCGAGTCGCCCATCGCTCTCGCGCCCGCGATGCTCCACGATGCGGATCACGTAGTGCCGATCGTCCACGAACAGCATGCCGAACGACAGACGCTGGTAGTTGAGCACCTCGCCCGCCGGGTCCCGGCCGAGCACGCGGCTCTCCTTCACGTAGGGCATGAAGGCGGGATAGCGCTCGAGATCGGCGATCACCGCGCGCAGCACGTGCGGCGGTGCGGCCAGCCGCGCCTGGGCCAGGACCTGCTTGACCTCCTGGCCCGGCACCGAGCGGGTCTCGACGGTGACCGCGGGGGCGGCAGGGGCCTGGGCCCGCGCCTCCGCGGCGAGGGCGAGCGGGGCCAGCAGCAGCACGCCGATGGACCGCACCGGACAAAGGTACACGGTCGGTCCGCCATCGTACAGCCGGCGCCGGCGCCGGGCGCCGGCCGATTCCGGTCGGACGGCGGCGCATTTCCGCCCGCCCACCGCCGTGGACGGGAACGAATCGACCGGCACATCGCTTGCTCCCTCCCCCGGCATGGCGACCCGCTGGCGATCCGTCGGCATCGTGATGACCACGGGGTCCGGCGAGGGCCGGGCCCGCGGCATCGCCCGGCGGCTGGTGCGCGTGCTGCGCCGTCGCGGCTCCACCGTCACGGTGGAGCGCTTCGACGACCTCCAGGCCCTGACCGAGTGGGCACGGACCAGCTCGCCGTTCTTCGGCGTGCTCTTCTGCGTCGGCGGCGACGCCACCCAGAGCGCCGCCGCACGGCTGGCCCACCGCCTGCGCATCCCGCTCGTGCCGATCCCCACCGGCTTCGGCAACCTCTTCGCGAGCGTCTTCGGCCATCCCTCGTCCCCACGCCGCGCGGCCCGGCTGCTCGCCGATGGCGAGGTTCGCATGGTGGACGTCGGCATCGCGGAGGGTCCGGCCGATGAGGAGCTGTTCCTGTCCCACAAGAGCTACGGCTTCCTCGACCAGGTGCAGGAGCGGGTGGAGGAGGGCCGGCGGATGCCGCGCCCGCGCGGGCGACGGCTGCTCGCCTACCACGCGACCGCCATCCGCGCGGTGTGCTCCACGCCGCTCACCCCCATCTCGGTGGAGGTCGACGGCGTCCCAGTGGCCCCGGACGCGGTGCTGGTCACGGTGGCGAACGTGGAGACCTATCGCGATTTCCTGCCGCTGACCCCGACCGCCTCGCCGGTCGACGGGCGCTTCGACGTCTTCGTGATCCCGCGCACGTCCCGGCTGGGGCTGGCCTGGCGGCTCTTCCTGCTCAGGCTGCGCCTGCCCGGCCGCTGGCGCGGCGCCTCGCTCCACCGGGGCCGCACCGTGGTGATCCGCCGCGAGGGCCGACAGGAGACGCTGCGGGTGGTCCGCCGCGCGCTGCCGCTCCTGCTCCCGCCCGGCGCGATCGCGGCGCTGGTGCGGCGTCAGGTCGAGGTCGAGGACGTCCCCGTCGAGAGGCTTGCCTGAAGCTCGGCGCGCTTGGCCAGCCAGCCCATCGTCACCAGCACCAGCAGCCCGATGCCGATCCACACCAGCTGCCGGGCGCGCCGCACGAAGCTGAACGCGAGGCCGGCGCCCGCCCCGAGCCCCATCGCCTCGAAGGCCGCCGCATTCGCGCCCTCGAACGCGCCGAGGCTGGCGGGCACCACGAACGTGGCGAAGCGGACGCCGGCGCCGAGCGCCTCCATCACCGTGGCGAGGACCAGATCGGCCGGGATCCGGAGGAAGTGAAGGATCAGGTAGGCCTCGACCGCGCCCAGCAGCCAGCCCGCCAGGTGGAACAGGATGGACAGTGAGAGACGCCGCCGGTCCCCGCGGTAGTAGGCCCGGAGCGAGGCGTCGAGCCGCTCGGTCGAGCCGTCACGCCTCACGACCCCCGCCCACTCGAGGAGTCGCCCGGCGCGGCCCACGATGCCGACCACCTGCACCGCCACGAACGCGGCGACCGCGAGGCTCTCCACCAGCAGGATCCACAGCATGATCCCGATCACGCGGGAGTCGGTGGCCAGGAAGGTCCACGCCAGCCCGACGCCGATCAGGAGGAACAGCGCCTGCGCGATCGTGATCGTGGTCTTGGCGATCACCACCGACGGCACGCTGGTGGTGTAGTCCACGTCGCGGCGGATGAGCCACGCCTTCACCGCCTCGCCGCCCATCGAGCCGAAGGCGGTCACCAGGTTCAACGCCTCGCCGGCCAGCCGCGCGCCGAAGAGCCGATGGAACGGCGCCGGCTCCCCGGTGAACGCGAAGCGCCAGCCGAGGGTGTCGATCGCCATGATCGCCGCGTAGGGCATGCACACCAGGATGAGCTGCCACCAGGTGAGCCGCTCGAGGGTCGAGAGGATCGGCCCCAGGCCGATGCGGTGCACCGACCACGCGATCAGCGCCAGGCCCAGGATCAGCAGCACGCCCTTCACGAGTCGCATCGTCGTCCCACGCTACAAGGGTTGTGCCATGGAGGGTCGCTCGGTCCGTCTGGCATGATGGGAGGGACGTCATGATCAGGCGCGCGCTCTCCTGTCAGGCCGCGGTCCTCCTCGGGATGGCCGCCCTCCTTCTCGTCGCCTATGCGGGCCTGGCCGTCGACGCGGCGCAGCATCATCTGATGCCGCTCGATGAGGGCCTCCGCAGCTGGGTGCTGCCCCTGCGGTCGTCCGTCCTCGACGGTCCCATGCGGACCGTGTCGTGGCTGGGGGAGCCCGCCGGCCTCACCGCGCTGATCCTGATCGGCTCGGCGGCGCTCTGGCGGCCGAGCCGCCGGTGGGCGCTCCTCCTGCCGCCGGTCATGGCCGGCACCGGGGCGTTGCAGTACCTCGGCAAGTGGGCCGCGGCCCGGCCCCGGCCCAACGAGGCCCCGTGGGGGTTCCCGAGCGGCCACGTCCTGAGCCTGGCGGTCTACCTGGGCATCGTCGCGTTCGTGCTGGTCACCCTGAGCGACCGCCGGCGGCGCTTCCGGGTCCTCTCGTGCTTCGCCTGCGGGGCCCTCCTGGGCGCCGTCGCGGTCAGCCGGATCTACCTCGACATGCACTGGCTCTCGGACGTCCTGGGGGGGTTCACCCTCGGCACCGCCTACCTGCTCGTCGCCATCTGGGTGGGCCACCGGCTGCCCGTCCCGCGGCCCGCCCTCGCCCCCGAAGAAATCCCGCAGACCGCCCTTGACTCGGGCGGGTCCCGCGTCTAAGCTCGCGCCACCGTCCGACCGGTTGGCCCGGGCGCTCGCCGTGAGCGCGGGCCGGGCAGGAGCGTGAGGCCATGGCGATTCTGACCATCTCCCAGGAAATGGGCAGTGGCGGGGCCGAGATCGGCATGACCGTGGCCGGTCGGCTCGGGTACAAGTACGTGGACAACGAGGAGCTGCTCGGGCGCGCCCAGCGCTACGGGCTCTCCGGGGAGCGCCTGGCCCGGCTGGCCGAGGACCGGCCGTCGTGGGTGGAGCGCTTCGACGCCGAGACCCGCCGCTACATCCTCTCGCTGCAGGTCGTGCTGTACGAGTTCGCCCAGGAGGACAACGTGGTGCTCATGGGCGGCGGCGGCCAGTGGCTGCTGCGCGGCGTGCCCCATGTGCTGCGCACGCGCATCGTGGCCCCGTTCCCGCTGCGGGTGAACCGGCTGACCGCGACGCTGTCCGCGCAGGGCAAGGAGCGCGTGACGCCGAAGACGGTCGCCCAGTTCGTGCGCCGCGACGACATCCAGAAGTCCGCCCGCATGCGCTACCTCTTCGACGCGGAGATCAAGGAGCCGGCGCTCTACGACCTGCTCATCAATACCGCGGTGCTCTCCCGCAGCGCCGCGGTGGAGCTGCTGGCCGAGGCGGCCCGCCGGCCGGAGCTCGAGACCACCGACGCGGCCCGACAGCTGGTCGCCGACCGCGTGCTCGCCTCGCAGGTGGAGGTCGCGCTCGCGGGACATCCCGAGATGCGGCGCCACCGGATCGACGCGGAGTGCGACCGCGGCATGGTCACGCTCGAGCTGCCGGCCGGCGCGGACCCCGACGTGGCGCGCGCGGTCGCGCGCGAGGTCGCGGGCGTCCACGGCGTGCGGCTCCGCGTGACCGAGATCCCCGTCGTCACCCCGTTCCCCGGGTGAGGAGACTGGGCAGCAGACGCCGGTAGTCTCCCGGCGCGCTCCTTCACGCTCCCGGGCCGCCGTGCCCCGTCGATCTGGGTCCGGCCCCGCGTCCACCGCGCGGACCCTGGGCGCGGTGGTGTTGCTGGTCGCGATCGCCGGCTGCGCGTCCGGCCGATCGCGGGCGTCCTCGCACCCCCCGGCGCCATCCGGTCTCACGCCCACCGCGTGCGAGCGCTACGCGCTCATGACCGGCAAGGCGCCCGACGTGGCCAGCCCGGCCGCGGCCGCCGAGAACCTGCGCTGGGGCGCGCTCGCGCCCGAGACCTGCCCCGACGCCGGACGCCTCGACGACAGCCCGCCCGGCGTGCCGCGCTGACGCGCGCCGTCCGGGTAGCGCTGGCCATCCAATCTCGCTATGATCCCCGGACCTGGGAATTGCCCGCATGGCCTTGCTGACCGTTCGCGACCTCAGCGTGGCGTTCCACACTCGCGACGGTGTGGTGCGGGCGGTGAACGACGTGTCGTTCTCCCTCGAGCCGGGTCGGGTGCTGGCCCTCCTGGGCGAGTCGGGCTCGGGCAAGAGCGTCACGCTCCGCGCGATCCTCGGTCTGCACGGCAGCCAGCACGCCCGCGTGAGCGGTGAGGTGCTCGTGAAGGGCCGGGACGTCAACCGGCTCGGGGAGCGGGAGCGCGAGGCCCTGCGGGGCGAGGTCGTCGCGCTCGTGTTCCAGGAGCCGATGACCGCGCTGGATCCGGTCTACACCATCGGCACGCAGATCGCGGAGACGCTGGCTCGACGCGGCCTGGAGCGGGCCGCCGCCCGCGCCCGGGCGCGCGCCCTGCTCGACATGGTGCAGGTGCCCTCGCCGGAGCGGTGCCTCCAGAGCTACCCCCACGAGATCTCGGGCGGCATGCGCCAGCGGGCCATGATCGCCATCGCGCTGGCCTGCGAGCCGGCGCTCCTGCTCGCCGACGAGCCGACCACCGCCCTCGACGTCACGGTGCAGGCCCAGATCCTCTGGCTGCTGCGCGATCTGCAGAAGCGGCTCGACCTCGCGGTGATCTTCGTCACCCACGACCTGGGCGTGGCGGCCGAGATCGCGGACGACGCCGCGGTGATGTACGCGGGACGCATCGTGGAGCAGGCCCCGATCCGCGAGCTGTTCCGCCGCCCCGCCCACCCGTACACGGCCGGGCTCATGCAGGCCACGGTGCGCCGGGGGCAGAAGGGGCGCCCGCTGGTACCGATCGCGGGGGCGCCCCCGAGCCTCCTCGCGCTGCCGCCCGGCTGCGCCTTCGCCCCCCGCTGCCCGTCCGCTCAGGACGTCTGTGCCGCCGCGCCGCCGGTCCGCGCGGTGGCTCCCAATCACACCGCCCGCTGTCATCTCGTCGCTCAAGGAGGAACGCCATGAGAGCCCTCGCCCGTCTGCTCCTCGCCCTGGCCCTCCCCCTGCTCTCGCTCGACGTCGGGTCCGCGCTGGCCCAGGGCACGCTGCGGATCGGCATGACCGCCAGCGACATCCCGTACACCGGCGGCCAGTCCGACAACGGCTTCGAGGGCTTCCGGTTCGTGGGCTATCAGATCTACGAGCCGCTGATCCAGTGGGACCTCACGCGCGCGGACCGGCTCGCCGCGCTGGTGCCCGGTCTGGCCGAGTCGTGGGAGGTGCGCAAGGACGCGCCCACCAAGTGGGTGTTCAAGCTCCGCAAGGGCGTGGTGTTCCACGACGGCAGCCCGTTCAACGCCGACGCGGTGGTGTTCACCTTCGAGTCGATCAAGAAGAAGGACGCCCCGCACTTCGACCCCTACGGCTCGGGCCAGGTCGGCTTCCGTCTTGCCTCGCTGGTCGCGGTCACCAAGATCGACGACTACACGGTGGAATTCGAGACCAACAAGCCCACCAGCTTCGTGCCGTACCAGATCTGCTACATGGTCATCGTGTCCCCGACCCAGTGGCAGAAGTTCAAGGACTGGCGCAAGTTCGCGGAGCAGCCGTCCGGCACCGGGCCCTTCAAGGTGACCCGCTTCGTGCCGCGCGAGCGGCTCGAGCTCGAGGCCAACAAGACGTACTGGGACGCCAAGCGCCGGCCCAAGATCGACAAGCTGGTGCTGCTGCCGCTGCCGGAGCCGACCACGCGGCTGGCCGCCCTGCGCAGCGGGCAGGTGGACTGGGTGGAGGTGCCGCCCCCGGACTCGATCCCGCAGCTGAAGGCGGCCGGCTTCACGATCACCCGCAACAGCTACCCCCACAACTGGACCCACACCCTGCGCATCGACAAGGAGCCGTGGAACAACAAGCTCGTGCGCAAGGCGGCCAACTACGCGATCGACCGGGTGGGCATCTGCAAGAGCCTGCTGAACGACACCTGCATTCCCGCCACCGGTGTGGTCTACAAGGGCCATCCCTGGTTCGGCAAGCCCAAGGAGACCTACGACTACAACCCGAACAAGGCCAAGGACCTCCTGCGCCAGGCCGGCTTCAGCCCGAGCAAGCGCCCCGCGAAGGCGGTGCACCTGATCTCGACCTCGGGCTCGGGGCAGATGCTCCCGCTCGCCATGAACGAGCTGGTCCAGAAGAACCTGAAGGACGTGGGCATCGACGTGGACCTGCAGCCGGTGGAGTGGAACACCCTGCTCACCCGCTGGCGCGCCGGCTTCAAGACCCCGGAGAACGAGGGCCTCAACGCCTGGAACATCTCGTGGAACTTCCTCGAGCCGTGGAGCGGCTTCGGGCGCTTCTTCCACAGCAAGTCGGTGGTGCCGACCGCGGTGAACACCATGCCCTACATCAACCCGGAGGCCGACAAGCTGATCGAGGAGGCCGAGCGCACGTTCGACGTCGCCAAGCAGGACCAGATCCTGGCCCGTCTGCACGAGACGATCGTGGACGACGCGCCGTGGATCTTCGTGGTGCACGACCAGAACCCGCGGGCGCTCTCCCCCAAGGTGAAGGGCTTCGTGCAGCCCCAGAGCTGGTTCGTGGACCTCACCTCGGTGACGGTGCGCTAGCGTCCCGTCCGTGTGGGTCTACGTCGGCCGGCGTCTGCTGCTCGCGATCCCCACCCTGCTGGGGGCCAGCGTCATCGTCTTCGCGATGGTGCACCTGGCCCCCGGCGACCCGATCGCGGCGGTGATGCCGGCCGAGTCCAGCGCGGCGGAGATCGAGGCCACCAAGCGCGCCTACGGCTTCGATCGCCCGCTGCCCGTGCAGTACCTCGTGTGGCTCGGGCGGGTGGCCCAGGGTGACCTGGGCCGCTCCATCGCCACCCGCCGGCCGGTCGTCCTCGACGTGCGGGACGCGCTCGCCAACAGCCTCGTGCTCGCGCTCTCCTCCTCGCTGCTCGCGTTCGTGGTCGGCATCGCCCTCGGGCTGCTCTCCGCGTTCCGGCAGGGGCGCGTGGTCGACAAGCTCTGCGCGATGCTCGCGGTGATCGGCGTCTCCGTGCCGCACTACTGGGCCGGCATCATCCTCATCATCATCTTCTCGGTGCAGCTGAACTGGCTGCCCGCGATGGGGGCGGCCGACGACCCCGGGCTCGGGCCGTACCTGCGGCACATCGCGCTGCCCACCGTGGCCCTCGCCCTGATCCCGCTCGGGGTCATCACGCGGGTGGTGCGGTCGGCGGCGCTCGACATCCTGAACCAGGAGTTCGTCATGGCCCTGCGCGCCAAGGGCCTCGCGGCGCGGCGGGTGTTCGTTCACGTGGTGAAGAACGCGGCCCCGCAGATCCTCACCGTGCTGGGCCTGCAGTTCGGCTTCCAGCTCGGCGGCTCGGTGCTGGTGGAGTCCGTCTTCTCGTGGCCCGGCACCGGCTACCTCCTGAACCTCGCGATCTTCCAGCGGGACATCCCGGTGCTGCAGGGGGTGATCCTGGTCCTGGCCACGTTCTTCGTGCTGCTGAACCTGGCGGTCGATCTGCTGCAGACGCTGATCGATCCCCGGATCGCTCGCCACTGATGGCGTCCTCGCTGGGACTCGGGGCGGCGGTCGACGCCGGGATGGCCGCGCCGGTGGCGGGGGCGCCGATGTCCTACTGGCGCACCGTCGGGTGGCGGCTCCGGCACGACCGGACCACGCTGGCCGCGGGCGCGGTGCTGCTGCTCATCGTGCTGTCCGCGCTGCTCGCCCCGTGGCTCGCGCCCCACGACCCGAGCGCGGGCTCGATCCGGCTGCGGCTCGCCTCGCCCGGGACGCCGGGGCACTGGCTCGGCACCGACGAGCAGGGGCGCGACATGCTGAGCCGTCTGCTGTGGGGCGGGCGCATGACCCTGCTCGCCGGCCTCACCCCGGTGGTGGTGGCGTTCGTGGTGGGCTCGGCGCTCGGGATCGCGGCGGGCTTCGTGGGGCGGACCACGAACACGCTGATCATGCGCACGATGGACATCTTCTACGCGTTCCCGTCCGTCCTGCTCGCGATCGCCATCTCGGGGGCCCTCGGTCCCGGGCTCGCGAACACCCTGATCTCGCTCTCCATCGTGTTCATTCCCCGAGTGGTCCGGGTGGCGGAGTCGGCCACCGTCCAGGTGAAGGGCCTCGAGTACATCGCGGCCGCGCGGGTGAGCGGGGCGGGGGTGGCCGCCATCGTGCGTCACCACCTGCTCGCGAACGTGCTGGGCCCCATCCTGGTGTTCGCGAGCACGCAGGTCTCGCTCTCGATCATCCTCGCCGCGGGCCTGTCGTTCCTCGGCCTGGGCGTCACGCCCCCCGAGGCGGAGTGGGGCCTGATGCTGAACACGCTCCGTCAGTCGATCTACGTGAACGCGGTAGTGCCCGCACTGCCGGGACTGGCGATCTTCGCGACGTCGATGGCGTTCAACCTGCTCTCCGACGGCCTGCGCGACGCCATGGAGGTGCGCGGGTGACCGCGCCGCTCCTGCGGGCGCGCGATCTCACCAAGCGCTTCCCGCTGCGCGGCGGGCTCCTCGGACGTCCCCGCGCGTGGGTCCACGCGGTCGACGGCGTGTCCTTCGACGTGAACCCGGGCGAGACGCTCGGCATCGTGGGCGAGTCCGGCTGCGGCAAGTCGACGCTGGCCCGCCTGCTCCTCCGGCTGATCGAGCCGGACACGGGCAGCGTCGCCTTCGCGGGCGAGGACGTGCTCCGCGCCTCCCGGTCCCGGATGAAGCGGCTGCGGCGGGACCTGCAGCTCGTGTTCCAGGATCCCTACGCCTCCCTCAACCCGCGGCTCACCATCGAGGACGCGGTCGCGTTCAGCCTGCTCGTGCACGGCACCCCGCGCGGCGAGGCGCGGGATCGGGCGCGCGCGCTGCTGGACCGCGTGGGCCTGGATCCGCGCCTGCACGGCCGGCGCTACGCCCACGAGCTGAGCGGCGGCCAGCGCCAGCGGGTCAACATCGCCCGCGCCCTCGTGCTGGATCCGCGCCTGCTGCTGCTGGACGAGCCGGTCTCCGCGCTCGACAAATCGGTGCAGGCCCAGGTGCTCAACCTGCTGCAGGACCTCAAGGCGGAGCGCGCGCTCACCTACGTGCTGATCTCGCACGACCTGAACGTGATCGAGTACGTGAGCGATCGCGTGCTCGTCATGTACCTGGGCGAGATCGTGGAGACCGGCAGCGCGGAGGCGCTCGCCCGGTCGCCCCGGCATCCCTACACCCAGGCGCTCTTCGCCTCGGCTCCCAGCATGGATCCCGACCGGCGCATGGACCAGCCGCCCATCGCGGGCGACCCGCCGAACCCGATCGATCCGCCGTCGGGCTGCCGCTTCCGCACCCGCTGCCCCTTCGCGATGCCCCGCTGCGCGGAGGTCCCGCCGCCGTTCGTGCCGGTCGAGGCCGGACACGAGGTGGCCTGCCACCTCTACGAGCTGGAGCCGGCGGGCCGCCGGTGAGCGAGGATTCGGCGCGCCGGGTCACCCACGTCCTAGCGCGGCGGATATACTGATCGAGCGGCTGATCGACTGATCTCGCCGCGGGGCGGCCGGGTCGAAGCTACTCGGTAAGATCGCCGCGCCCGGCGTCGCGATCTTGCCGGCGCGCGGGCGCGGAGCCGCGATCAGAGCGGGTTTTCAGCCACTGGCACATCCGATGCTCCCAGATTGCCCGAAAGAAAGGAGGCCCTTCCATGACCAGCTTCAAGCCTCGCAGCTTTCCTCTCTCTGGCCTCACCGGGATCTCCGACAAGACCCTCGAGATGCACTTCGGGCTCTACGAGGGGTACGTCAAGCAGACGAACCTGCTCACCGAGCAGCTCGCCGAGCTCGCTCGGGCCGGCAAGGCCGCCAACAATCCCGCGTACGCGGAGATGACCCGCCATCTCGGCTACGAGTACGGCGGCATGGTGCTGCACGAGTACTACTTCGAGAACCTCGCCCCCAAGGGCAAGGGCAAGCCCAGTGCCGCCCTGACCAAGGCGCTCGAGGACACCTTCGAGAGCTTCGAGGCCTGGAAGGCGGACTTCGTGGCGGTGGGCGGCCTGCGCGGGGTGGGATGGGCGGCCCTCTACCGCGATCCGGCCAGCGGGCGGATGACCAACCAGTGGATCACCCTGCACGAGCAGGGCGTTCCCGCCGGCTACAGCCCGATCCTCGTGATGGACGCGTGGGAGCACGCGTTCCTGCTGGACTACAAGCCGTCGGAGCGCGGCAAGTACATCGAGGCCTTCTTCTCCAACATCAACTGGGAAGAGGTCAGCGAGCGCGCGACGCGGGCGAGCAAGTGAAGATTCGCGTCGAAACGAAGGACCACCGGATCGTCGGCCTCGAGCTCTCCGGGGAGTGGCGCGCAGAGCCGGTGGAGCTGAACTGTCTGGTGGGGCCCACCGTGTCCCACTTCTTCACGCCGGACGGGTACTACGATCACGCCGAGCCGCGACCGGAGGCGCGCCGCCCCGAGGAGGCCACGACGCCGGCGACCGGCGGCAAGCCCGCCGGCGGCATGGACGTGGGGCCGGGCGAGGGAACCGCCTGCGTCGATTCCTAGGAGACGTTGAAGCCGGACGTCCCGACCCACCCGGTCTCGGAGATGTCCACCATCACCCCGTCGGGGCCGCTGTACTTGACCTCGACATTCGCATGCCGCGGCGAGCCGTGGCCGACGCCGAGCGCTTCATTGACGTCGTGCCGCGGCTCCGACCCGGCCGCGGCCAGCTTCTCGGCGATCGCCTCGAGGCTCTCCACCTGGAAGCCGATGTGGTGCAGCCCGCTCCAGGCCATGCCCCGCTCGGCGCCGGCGGCGGCGTCGTTCTTGAAGTTCAGGATGGCCAGGTTCAGGTCACCGTCGCTCAGATAGTAGCCGCGCGCGTTCGGGTTGTCGATGCGGGCGATCTGCTTGAGGCCGAACACGTTGACGTAGAACGCGGCGGTCGCGTCGACGTCCTGGGTCGAGAGCGCGATGTGCTTGATCTTTGCCATGGAGTCCTCCCGTGTGGCGCATCCTACCACGAAGGAGTACCGTACCGGTCAGGAGGGACGCCATGACCACCGAGCGCTCGAGGACGAACCGGGGCTTCTCCCACGTCGGCCTGTCCACCCTCGATCTGGACCGGACCCGCGAGTTCTACGAGAACGTCCTGGGCTTCAAGGCGGTCCGGTGCGACGTCCTGAAGGTGAAGGAGGGCGGGGAGATCCGCCACATCTTCTTCGACATCGGGCACGACCAGATGCTCGCGTTCATGGAGGCGCGCGGCGTGCCCGGGGTACCCGCCGACTACGACGCGGGGATCCATCGAGGCCTCGGGGTCCCGGCCGTCTTCTACCACTTCGCCTTCGAGGCCGGCTCGCCGGCCGCGCTGCGCGACAAGCGCCGGGAGCTGCTCGCCCGGGGCGTCGACGTCACCGACGTGGTGGACCACGACTGGGCCGAATCGATCTACTTCCGCGATCCCAACGGCCTCCAGCTCGAGTTCTGCTGCTTCACCCGCGCGCTCGACGCCGAGGATGCGCGCATGCAGGATCGCGCCGAGATCTCGGTGCGCCGGCTCGGCCTCGAGCCGGCGGGCGTGGGCGAGGGCTCGCGGGTCCCGCTCGACCGCCGGCTGGGCGCGCCGATCGCGTCGGGACGGTAGTCCCCGGCCGGGGGCTAGCCGCCCGCCATCGCGCCCACCACCAGCAGCGGCTCGCTCCCGGCCGCGACCGTCGCCGGCAGCGCCGCGTCGGGCGACTGGTGCGAGAGATCCTGCTCGCACGCGAAGAACCGCAGGAACGCGCGGCGGTTCTGGGTGACCTGGTCGCGGATGGTGCCCCGCAGCATCGGGTACGTCGCCTCCAGCGCGTCCAGCACCGCGCGCAGCGTCACCGGCCCCGCGACCTCCACCTTGACCTCGCCGTCGACGCGCGCCAGCGTGCGCAGGTGGGCGGGCAGCACCACCCGGACGGTGGCGCTCATGGCAGCGTCTGCACCTCCACCGAGACCACCGAGGGGAGGTCCCGCACGATGGGCTTCCACCGGTCCCCCGCGTCGGCGGACGCGTAGACCTGCCCGCCGGTGGTGCCGAAGTAGATCCCGCACGGATCGAGCGCGTCGACCGCCATCGCGTCGCGCAGCACGTTCACGTAGCAGTGGCGCTGGGGCAGGCCGTTGGTGAGCGGCTCCCACTCGTCGCCGCCCGAGCGGCTGCGGTAGACCCGGAGCCGACCGTCGGGGGGGTAGTGCTCGGAGTCGCTCTTGATCGGAACCACGTAGATCGTCTCGGGCTCGTGGGCGTGCACGTCGATCGGGAACCCGAAGTCGCTCGGCAGATTGCCGCTGACCTCGCGCCACGACTCGCCCGCGTCGTCGCTGCGCATGACGTCCCAGTGCTTCTGCATGAAGAGCACCCCGGGCCGGGAGCGGTGCATCGCGATGCGGTGCACGCAGTGGCCGACCTCGGCGGTCGGGTCCGGAATGCCCTCGGAGCGGAGGCCGCGGTTGATCGGGCGCCAGGTCCGCCCGTCGTCGTCGCTGCGGAAGGCGCCCGCGGCCGAGATCGCCACGAAGATCCGGCCCGGCTGCTTCGGATCCAGCACGATCGTGTGCAGGCACATGCCGCCGGCGCCGGGCTGCCAGGAGGGCGCGGAGGCGTGCGTGCGCAGCCCGGGCAGCTCGGCCCAGGTCTGGCCGCCGTCGGTGGTGCGGAAGAGCGCCGCGTCCTCGACCCCCGCGTAGACGGTGTCCGGATCGGCGGCGGAGGGCTCGAGGTGCCACACCCGCGCGAACTCCCACGGATGCGGGGTGCCGTCGTACCACTGGTGCGTGCCGGTCGCTCCGTCGTAGAGGAACTTGTTGCCGACCGCCTCCCAGCTCTTGCCCCCGTCGCTCGAGCGCTGGATCACCTGACCGAACCACCCGCTGGTCTGCGACGCGTAGAGGCGCTGCGGGTCCGCCGGCGATCCCTTGAAATGGTAGATCTCCCAGCCCCCGAAATGGGGCCCGCTCACCTCCCAGCGCTCGCGCCGGCCGTCCGAGGTCAGGATGAACGCGCCCTTGCGCGTGCCGACCAGTACCCGTACGCTGCTCATGCCTCGCTCCTTCCCGGTCGCGTGGCTTCACGCGGCCGCGCCGCCGTCACGATCTTGTAGCTGGCTCTCTACTATATGGTCGTCCGGGCCGGCGCGCGATCGACAGCGGGGGGAGCCATCGATGTCGGCGGTCGAAGCGGGCCCTCGCCGGACGACTAGCCGGCGATCCGACACCACATCAACTGCGCGAGGGGAGGAGACGGGTATGACCTATGCATTGTGGATCCTGCAGGTGCTGCTCGGACTGCTGTTCATCTTCGCGGGCGGCTCGAAGCTCGTCATGCCGATCGAGGAGATGACCCGGGACGTCGCGATGCCGGGCTGGTTCCTGCGCGGGATCGGCGTGTGTGAGCTGCTGGGCGGCCTCGGCCTGATCCTGCCCGGGCTCTTCCGCGTCCGGACCGAGCTCACCCCGCTGGCCGCGGCGGGGCTCGTGATCATCATGATCGGGGCCACCGTGGTCACCGCGATGACGACGGGCGTGGGCATGGCGCTGGTGCCGTTCGTGGTGGGTGTGCTGGCCGCCTTCGTCGCCTACGCCCGCTGGCGGGTGGCCCCGCTGCCGAGCGCGCGGTCGTGAGCGCCGGGCTGTCGACCCTGGCCTACCAGGCCATCGACGATTGAACCCGAGCGAGCAGACGAGGAGAGCGCGATGCGTTTCATGATGCTGGTGAAGGCGAGCCCTGAGTCGGAGGCGGGCCGGGTCCTTCGCGGAGACGAAGGAGCTGGTGGCCGGGTTCTGGATCGTCCAGGTGAAGTCCCGCGTCGAGGCCCTCGAGTGGGCGTGGCGCATCCCGTTCAGGAACGGTGAGGTGGTGGAGATCCGTCAGGTCTTCGAGACGGAAGACTTCCCCGCGGAGGTGATGCCCGCCGAGGAGAAGGGGCGCGAGCAGGCGCTGCGGGCGGAGCTCGAGAAGAGGAAGTAGAATGCCGTCGCGATGGCCGAGCCCCGTCCCGACACCACGCGCCTGCAGCGCCTCGTTCACTCCTACCGAGACGCGGCCACCCTCATGGCCGCGGTGGAGCTCGGGCTCTTCACGCAGGTGGCGCGAGGCGCCGACACCGAGGCCGCGATCGCGCGCGCGCTCGACCTGACCCCGACCAACGCGGAGCGGCTGGTCACCGCCGCGGTGGCGCTCGGTCTGCTGGTGCGGGACGGCGATCGCGTGCGCAACGCTCCGGACGTGGCCCGGTTCCTGGTCGAGGGCGAGCCCGGCTACGCGGGGCCGTGGATGCTCTTCAGCAAGCCGGACTGGAACGAGTGGGGCCGGCTCGCCGACCACCTGCGCCGGCGAGACACCGTCGTCCTGGGCAAGTACGCCGACGGGTTCACGGTGGAGCGGGCGCGGCGATACCACGAGGCGACCTACTCGATCGGCATGGGCGCGGGCCGGCGGTTCGTGCGGCAGGTGGACCTCGCGGGGCGGCGCCTGCTGGTCGACCTGGGCGGCGGCTCGGGCTGCTACTGCATCGTGGCCGCGCAGCAGCACCCCACGCTACGGGCCATCGTCCTCGACCTGCCGCCGGTGGTGGAGGTCACGCGCGAGTTCATCGCGGCCCATGGCCTCGCGGACCGGGTGAGCGCCCAGGCGGGCGACTTCACGCGGGACCCGCTGCCCGAGGGCGCCGACGTGATGGTGATGGCGAGCAACCTGCCCCAGTACAGCCGCGAGATCGTCCAGGACGTGGTCGCGCGCGCCTTCGCCGCGCTGGCGTCGGGCGGCGAGATGCACCTGATCGGCGAGATGCTCGATCCCGCGCGGACCGGTCCCCGGGACCCGGCGCTCTGGGGGCTGGCGGAAGCGCTCTGGAGCAGCACCGGCATCGCGCATTCGGTGAGCGAGTGCTGCGGCTACTTCGAGCGCGCCGGCGCCCGCGACGTGGCCGCGCACGAGTTCGTCCCCGGCGTGCTCACCCGCGTCACCGGGCGGCGGCCAACGTAGCGCGCCTCCTGGCGCCGTGGCGCGGTCCGGGCGCCGGCCGAGCGGCTAGCCCTCGACGGCGCCCGAGATCTCGGCGGCGGGACGGCGCGAGGTCAGCGCGATGCGGCCCTGCCCTATCGTCAGCACCATCACCGCGGCGACCAGGCAGACCAGCCCCGCGCCCGTGAACGCCACCTGGTAGGACCCGAGCCAGGTGCGCAGCACGCCCGCCCCGAACGCGGCGGTGGCCGCGCCCAGCTGGTGCGCCACCGCGATCCACCCGTACATGATGCCCACGCGCGCCTTGCCGAAGAGCGTCTCGGCCAGGCGCACGGTCGGCGGCACGGTCGCGACCCAGTCGAGGCCGTAGAAGACCGCGAACAGGGTCAGGCCGAAGTAGGCGGAGCCGTAGGCGTAGGGCAGCAGCATCAGGGAGAGGCCGCGGAGGCCGTAGTACCAGAACAGGAGCCGCCGGCTGTCCCAGCGGTCGGACAGCCAGCCCGAGATGGTGGTGCCGATCAGGTCGAAGACGCCCATCGCGGCCAGCAGGCCGGCCGCGGTCACCGCGGGCAGGCCGTGGTCCATCGAGGCCGGGATCAGGTGGGTGCCGATGAGCCCGTTGGTGCTGAGCCCGCAGATGAAGAAGCTGCCGGCCAGGAGCCAGAAGTCGCGGAAGCGGGCGCCCTCCGCGAGGGCGGTCAGGGCGCCGGCGGGGCGGGTGGCGGCCGGCGGCGCGGCGTGGCCGTCGAGATCGCCGAACGCCCGCAGCCCGAGGTCGTGCGGACGATCGCGCAAGAGCGCGAACACCACCGGGATCATGACGAACGCGCACGCGGCCACCAGCAGCGCGGCGGAGCGCCATCCCGCGCGCTCCACCAGCGTGGCCAGCAGCGGCAGGAAGAGCAGCTGGCCGGTGGCGGTGCTGGCGGTGAGGATGCCGATGACCAGGCCGCGTCGGGCCACGAACCAGCGGTTGGCCACGGTGGCCGCGAGCACCAGCGCGGTCGACCCGGTGCCGACGCCCACCACCACGCCCCACAGGAGCACCAGCTGCCAGGGCGCGCTCATCACGGTGGTGAGGCCGACCCCCACGGTCACCATCGAGAGCGAGGCCACGATCACCCGGCGCACCCCGAGCCGCTCCATGAGCGCGGCCGCGAAGGGGCCGAAGAGCCCGTAGAGCAGCAGGTTCACCGAGACCGCTAACGAGATGGTGGCGCGGCTCCAGCCGAAGGTCTCCTCCAGCGGGACGATCAGGACGCCCGGGGTCGCGCGAATCCCGGCCGCGGTGAGCAAGATCAGAAAGGTGACGGCCGCGACGATCCAGCCGTAGTGGAGGCCGCCACGTGCGATGCGCCGGGCGATGGACATGCCGGACAGGATACATGGACCCGGCCGGCATGTGGATCGCATCCGGGGCGCGCCGCCAGCGGGCCGGCGGCGCTGGCCCCGGCCCTATGCGTTCACCCGGCCCGCCGGCACCCCCGCAGTCTCCGCGCAGTTGCCGCAGCAGAAGATCCGGCCGTCGGCCTCCACGCCGTGCCCGACCACGCGGCAGCCGCAGTGGGCGCACGGGGGGGCGAGCGCGTGGATGGCGCACTCGAACGAGTCGAAGGTGCCGGAACGGTCGGGCGTCCTGATGGTCATGGTGTTCGCGTAGTCGTTGCCGCACACGTCACAGCGAGCCATGGGCTCCTCCTCGGGAAGATGTCTCGCCCGGACTCAGCATCGCCTGTGCCACCGGCGTCGACGGACCGCCGAGCGCTCCATGGGCCGTTCGCGCGGGGCGGGCGGGACGGCACGCCCCGGACGGCGGGGCGTTCCTGCGCGGTAAGAAGTTCGCCGCTACCGCGAGCCGCGGTCGGACGGATCGGGATCGCGGCGGCCGAGCCGCGCGGCGGTGAAGGCGCAGCGGTCGTAGCCCGCGGCCGCCGCCGCGGCGAGCATGGCCCGCGCGTGGTCCGCCAGCGCCGCGAAGCGCGGCTCCGGGCTCGTGGCCCGGAGGCGCTCGGCCACGTGACCGAAGAGCGTCATGGACGACACGAGCTTCCGGGCGTCGATCGCCGAGCCCATCAGTACCTCGAGGGGGATCGCCCCCGGGCCCGTGAGATGCCGGCGCGCCGCCGCCGCCGCGTGCACGAGGCGCTCGCCCAGCACCGGATCGCGCAGGTAGTCGGCCGCTTCCGCCTCGTCGGCGATGGCGTAGTCGGCAGCCCGCGAGGAGTGCCCGAGCCCCGCCAGCTGCGGGAACACGTACCAGATCCAGTGGCCGGTCTTGCGCCCGGCCTCGAGCTCGCGCAGCGCGGCGGCGAAGCCCGCGTGGGGATCGGCCTGTGCCCGGTGGAAGCGATCGAGCCGGCCCATGCCGGCTCCATTCTAGCCCGTGGCATAATTCCGTCGCATGAAGCCGGCCCCTTTCCGCTACGCGCGCCCCGCCACCGCCGCGGAGGCGGTGGCGCTGCTGGCGTCGGCGCCGGGGGAGGCCAAGCTGCTCGCGGGCGGCCAGAGCCTGATGCCGCTGCTCAACATGCGGCTCGCGCGTCCCGCGGTGCTGGTGGACGTGAACGGGCTCGGCGAGCTGGCGCGCATCGAGCCCGGGCCCGACGGCGGCCTGGTGGTGGGAGCGCTGGTGCGCCACAGCGATCTCGCCGCCTCTCCGCTCGTGCGGGAGCGCGCCCCGCTGCTGGCCGCGGCGGCGCGCCACGTGGGGCACACCGCGATCCGCAATCGCGGGACGCTGGGCGGCAGCCTGGCCCACGCCGATCCCGCCGCGGAGCTGCCGGCGGCGGTGCTGGCCCTCGACGCCGCGGTCGGGCTGCTGGGCCCGCGCGGGATGCGCCGGGTCGCGGCGGCCGACTTCTTCCGCGGACTGCTCTCGACCGCGCTCGCGGCCGACGAGCTGCTGGCCCGGGTGATCGTGCCGGCCGCCCCGCCGGGCTGGGGCTTCGCGGAGATGGCGCGGCGTCCGGGCGACTTCGCGCTGGCCGGCGTGGCGGTCACGCTGGGCGCGCGCGGCCACGCCCGCATCGTCGGCTTCGGCCTGGCTGATCGCCCGCTGCGCCTGCGCGGGGCCGAGGCGCTCGCGGCCGCCGCGCCGCGCGATCCGACGATGCCGGCCCGGGCGGGCGCGGCGGCCGGGGCCGACTGCGATCCTGCGACGGACGTGCACGCGTCGGCCGAGTACCGGCGGCATCTGGCGACGGTGCTGACCGAGGACGCCCTGCGCGAGGCGGTGGGACGGCTCGGATCGTGACCACGGGGCTTACGCCGCTCGAGCGGCTCCGGATCCGCCTCGCGGTGAACGGCGCGGAGGTGGAGCGCGAGGTGGAGGCGCGGCTCTCCCTGGCCGACTTCCTGCGCCAGGACCTGGGGCTCACCGGCACCCACGTGGGCTGCGAGCACGGGGTGTGCGGCGCGTGCACGGTGCTGGTGGACGGGCGCACCGCCCGCAGCTGTCTCCTGCTCGCCGCGCAGGCGGACGGCGCGCGCGTCACCACCATCGAGGGGCTGACCCCGGCCGAGGGCCTGAGCCCGCTGCAGGAGGCGTTCCGCGCCTGCCACGCGATGCAGTGCGGCTTCTGCACGCCCGGCATGATCGTGGCCAGCACGGAGCTGCTGGCCGCCGCGCCCGCGCCCTCCGAGGCGGAGGTCCGCGAGGCGCTCGCCGGCAACCTCTGCATGTGCACCGGCTACGTCAACATCGTGCGGGCGGTGCTGCAGGCCGCGCGCGCGGGCGCGGCGAGCCCCGGTCGGTGAGGGAGCGTCCATGAGCGAGCGCGCCGGAGGCTGGGTGGGCGCGCCGGTGCCGCTCAAGGAGGACGCGCGCCTGGTGGCCGGGCGCGGCCGCTTCCTCGACGACCTCGACCGCGGGCGGCTCCTCCACGCCGCGATGCTGCGGAGCCCGCACGCCCACGCCCGCATCGTGCGGGTGGACGCGAGCGCCGCCGCCGCGATGCCCGGCGTGCACGCGGTGCTCACCGGCGCGCAGGCCGCGGAGCGCTCCGGCCCCATCCGTCCCCTCATCCCCACCACCGCCTCGGTGCCCGATCACTGCCTGGCGGTGGACCGGGTGCGCTACGTGGGCGAGCCGGTGGCGGCGGTGGCCGCGGTGGACCGTGCCACCGCGGAGGACGCGCTCGAGCGCATCGTGGTGGAGTACGAGCCGCTGCCGGCGGTGGTCGATCCGGAGGCGGCGATGCGGCCCGGGGCGCCGCTGCTCTACCCGGCCCTCGGCAGCAACGTGGTGTGGCACGACGCGTTCACCTACGGCGACGTGGACGGCGCGCTGGCCCGGGCGGACGGCGTCCTGCGCGAGCGCTTCGTCTTCCAGCGCTACGCCTCGACCCCGCTCGAGACCTTCGGCGCCGTCGCCGAGTACGACCCCGGGACCGACGCCTACGAGTTCTGGACCAACGACCAGCGCCCGGGGCTCACCATCTCGATCCTCGCCGCCTCGCTCGGAGTGCCGCAGGCCCGGGTGCGCCTGCATTGCCCGGACATCGGCGGGGCCTTCGGCAACAAGCGCCGGCCGGCCTATCTGCTGACGTGCGCGCTGCTCGCGCGGAGCGCGAATCGCCCGGTGAAGTGGGTGGAGGACCGCATCGAGAACCTCACCGCGCTCATGCACGCGTGCAACGGGATCATGGACGTCGAGCTCGCCTACCGGGCCGACGGCACCCTGCTCGCGCTCTCGGTGCGCGACGTCGCGGACGAGGGCAAGAACCTGCTCACGCCCACCCAGCACAACCTGATCAAGCTGGGCAACCTCGCCAACGGCTACCGCATCCCGGCGGTGCGCTACGAGGCGTGGTCGGTGCTGACCAACAAGTGCCCGAGCGGCGCCAACCGCGGCATCGGCAAGCCCTTCATGTGCTTCGCGATGGAGCGGGCCATGACGCTCCTGGCCCGCCGCCTGGGCCTCGACCCCGCCGACCTGCGGCTGCGCAACTACGTGACCGCGGCGGAGATGCCGTACACCACGCCGCCGGGGGCGCAGTACGACAGCGGCGACTACCCGGCCACCCTGCGCCGCGCGCTCGAGCGCTTCGACTACGCGGGCTGGCGCGCCGAGCAGGCGCGGGCCCGCGCGGAGGGCCGGCTGCTGGGCATCGGCATCGCCACGTCGGTGGAGCCGGCCGGGACCAACCTGGCCTCCTACGAGCTGGTGACCGGGCGGCGCGCGGCGTCCGGCTCCGCGGAGGCCGCGATGGTGCGCGTGGAGCCCGACGGGCAGGTGCGCGCGAGCCTCGGGGATCCCTCGAGCGGGCAGGGCTACGAGACGGTGGTGGCCCAGATCGTGGCCGACGTGCTGGGGGTGACGCCCGAGGCGGTGAGCGTGGCGCGCGGCTTCGACTCCGCCACCACGCCGTGGCTCTACCTCTCCGGCAACTACTCGAACAAGTTCTCGGTGACCGACGTGGGCGCGGTGGTGGGCGCGGCCACCCGGGTGCGCGACAAGCTGCTGCGCATCGCGGCCCATCGGCTCGAGATCGACGCGGCCGATCTCGAGCTGCGCGACGGCGCCGCGGTGGTGCGCGGAGCGCCGGATCGCCGGCTGCCGCTCGGCGAGCTGGCCCGCACCGCCTACGCCGACGTGCTGGGGCTGCCGCCCGGCGAGGAGCCGGGGCTCGAGGCCCACCACATCCACCAGAACCCGCTGGCCCGGCCGGTCGACGCGGACCGGCGGGTGCGCTCGCAGCTGGTCTTCGCCAACGCGGCCCACTGCTGCCTCGTGGAGATCGACCCGCGCACGGGCCGGATCGCGCTGCGCAGGTACGTGGTGGTCCACGACTGCGGCCGCGAGATCAACCCGCTGATCGTGGAGGGCATGGTGCACGGCTCGACCGTGCACGGCATCGGCGCCGCGCTGCTCGAGGAGTTCCGCTACGACGAGGGCGGCCAGCTGCTGACGTCCACGTTCATGGACTACCTGAAGCCGACCGCGCTGGACGTGCCCGCCATCGAGGTGGACCGGCTCGAGCACCCCTCGCCGGTGACGCCGCTCGGGGCCAAGGGCGTGGGCGAGGGCGGGGCGATCCCGGGGCCGGCCGCGGTGGCGAACGCGGTGGAGGACGCGCTCGCCCATCTGGGCGTGGTGGTGCGGTCGCTGCCGATCACGCCGGAGCAGGTGTGGCGGTGGCTGCGCTCGGGAACTGCAGGGACAGCGTGATCGTGGACGCGAGGGTCTCGCCCGGGGCCAGGACGCGGAAGCCGGTGTCGGGGAGGCCCGCGGCGGCGAGATTGAACGCGTCGGTGACGTGGCTCACCGGCTCGGCGCAGAAGAAGCGCCGGCCGCGCGGAGCGAAGATCACGAGATAGTCGAGCGGCGGCTCCGCGGTCATGGTGAGCCGCGCCCCGCGCTCCGGCCACTCGACGAGGGCGCCGCGGCTCCAGCCCACGAAGCAGTTGTCGAGCCGCGTGGCGTCCACGTCGATCCCGCGGGAGGGGTCGGCGCCGGCCCGCGGCACGACCCGCTCGGTCGGCATGGTCTCGCGGTCGGTGAGCCAGACCTCCCGCACCTTCGCGGTGAGCCGCGTGCCGGCGGCGCGCGGGAAGTACGGGTGCCAGCCCAGGCCCGCGGGCATCGGCGCCTCGCTCTCGTTGGTGAGCGCGAGCGCCACCGTGAGGCCGGTCGGCGTCAGCGCGAAGCGCTGGGTCGCGCGATAGGCCCACGGCCACTCCGACGGCGCGTGACGGTACTCGAGGCGCGCCTCGCCCGGCCCCGCGTCGAGCACCCGCCAGCGCGCCTGCCAGCCGTGCCCGTGGATGGGGTGGGGCTCGCGCGTCCGGTTCGGGGGCAGGCGCACCGCGCGCCCCGCGAAGGTGAAGCGGCCGCCGCGGATCCGATTCGAGAACGGCACGAGGGGGAACGCGCCGGTGCGGTGCGCGTGCCCGTCGCGGAGCGCGCTGGGCGCGGCGGGGCGCAGCCAGTCCCACGTGGCGCCGTCCCGCTCCGTCCAGTAGCGCGCGACCGCGCCGCCGACCGAGGGCGCGAGGGTGAGGCGGGCGTCGCCGGCCCGGAGGGTGATCGACTCCATCGCTCGCGCGCGCGAGCCTAGCACGCCGCTGTGCTAGCCTGCGCCCGGGAGGACGCCATGACCCTTCACGCCACGTACCCGAGCCTCGAGGACCGCGTCGTCTTCGTCACCGGCGGCGGCAGCGGCATCGGGGCCTCCATCGTGGAGCACCTGTGCGCGCAGCGGGCCCGCGTGGCCTTCGTCGACGTCCTGCGCGAGCCGTCCGAGGCGCTGGCCGCGCGGCTCGGCGAAGCGGTAGCGACCCCGCCGCTCTTCATCCCGTGCGACCTGCGCGACATCGGGGCCCTGCGCGCCGCCGTCGCGCAGGTGGAGGCGCGCTGGGGCGCGGTGCGGGTGCTGGTGAACAACGCCGCGCACGACGAGCGGCACGCGATCGAGGCGGTGACGCCCGAGTACTGGGACGACCGCTTCGCGGTGAACCTGCGCCACCAGTTCTTCGCGGCCCAGGCGGTGGCCCCGGCCATGGCCGCGGCGGGCGGCGGGTCCATCATCAACTTCGGCTCCACCTCCTGGATGGTGGGGCAGGGCGGGATGCCGGCGTATCTCTCCGCGAAGGCGGCGGTGACCGGGCTCACCCGAGCGCTGGCCCGCGACCTGGGCCCGCGCGGTATCCGGGTCAACGCGGTGGTGCCGGGGTGGATCATGACCGGGCGGCAGATCGCGCTCTGGCTCACGCCCGAGGGGGAAGCGGAGCTGCTGCGTCGGCAGTGCCTCAAGCGCCGGCTCGTCCCGGAGGACGTCGCGCGCGTGGTCTGCTTCCTCGCCTCGGACGACAGCGCCGCCTGCACGAGCCAGAGCTACATCGTCGACGGCGGCTGGGTGTAGCCGGCTCCGGGGCGGGCCGGCTAGCCGGTCGGGCGCGCGAACCGATCGGGCGTCACGGTCGCGGTGGTGTGCATGACCCGCTCGTAGTGGTCGAGATGGCGGAGCCCGGCCGCCGCCTCCCGGTCGAGCAGCGCCGTCACGTGCGGGTGGAGCTGCAGGGCGGAGGCGGTCACCGTCGCGGTCACCGGCCCCTCGATGGCCCGGGCCACCGCCTCCCGCTTCGCCCCGCCCGCGCCCAGCAGCAGGATGTGCCGAGCCTCCAGGATGGTGCCGATGCCCATGGTGATCGCGCACTCGGGCCCCGGCTCGCCCGCCCCGAACTGGCGGCGGGTGTCCTCCATGGTGGCGGCGGTGAGCGTCTTCACCCGCGTGCGCGAGGCGAGGCTCGAGGCGGGCTCGTTGACGCCGATGTGCCCGCAGCGGCCGATGCCCAGCACCGGCAGGTCGATGCCGCCCGCCTCCGCGATGCGCCGCTCATAGTCCGCGCAGGAGGCCTCGAGGTCCGCCGCGGTCCCGTCGGGCACGTGGATCTGCGAGACGGGCACGTTCACGTGGTCGAAGAAGGCCTCCCGCATGAAGCGATGGACGGTGCGGGGGTGCGTCGGGGCGAGCCCGAGGTACTCGTCCAGGTTGAAGGCGGTCACCCGCGCGAAGTCGAGCCCCTCCTCGCGATGCAGGCGGATCAGCCCGCGGTACATCCCGAGCGGGGTGCTGCCCGAGGGCAGGCCCAGGGTGATCGTCGGCTTCTCGCGTACGCGGTGCGCCACGATGCGGGCCGCTTCACGATCGAGCGCGGCGGCGTCGGGGACCGGGACGACGAGCATCGGGAGGAGAGGGGGAGCGCGAGAGGGGACGAAAGCCGGCTCAGGGCCGGTAGAACGGCCGGTCCCCCTTCACGGTCACCCGGTGGCCGTGACGCCGCTGCGGGAAGTAGTCCCACATGGCGTGGTGCTGCGCGCAGCGGTTGTCCCAGAACGCGACCGAGTTGACCTGCCAGCGGAAGCGGCACTGGAACTCGGGCGTCTCGATGTGCTGGTAGAGGAAGCCCAGCACCGCCGCGCTCTCCGCCCGGGAGAGCTGCACGATGCGGGTGGTGAAGGTGCGGTTCACGAAGAGGGCCTTGCGGCCCGAGACCGGATGCGTGCGGATCACCGGGTGCTCCGCCTCCGGGAACGTCTTGCCCGCGTCGTTCACCCCGTAGCGGCCGCGGTAGACGTGCTCGCCGCGGTGGATCGCGGTCATGCCCTCGAGCAGCCGCTTCATGGGCGCGGAGAGTGCCTCGTAGGCCGCGTACATGCTGGCGAAGAGGGTGTCGCCGCCCACCGGCGGCAGCTCGTGCATGTAGAGGATGCTGCCCATCGGGGGCTCGGGATCGCAGGAGACGTCGGAGTGCCAGCTCTCGCCCGCCACGTGCTTGGAGTTCTCGTCGGCGTGGACCACCAGGATCTCGGGATGGCCCTCCACCAGCCCGGGGGCGGCGGGATGCACCGCGAGCTCGCCGAAGCGGCGGCCGAAGGCCTTCTGCTGCTCGGGGGTGAGGTGCTGGTCGCGGAAGAAGATCACCTGGTGCTCGATGAGCGCGTCGTGCACCTGCTTGAAGGTGGGCTCGTCGAGGGGCTGGGCGAGATCGACCCCGTGCACCTCCGCGCCGATGTGCGGGGTGAGCGGGGCGATGGTGAGCTCCCGGCGGTCGTTCGCGGCTCTCGGCATGGTCGCCCTCCCGTGGGCCCGATCCTGCGCCCGGGCCGGCGCGGCGTCAAGCGGCACGGCATCGACAACGCGCGGCGGTCGTAGTAGAGAGGGCGCATGACAACCTACGTCCTCGTGCACGGCGCGTATCAGGGCGGGTGGATCTGGAAGCCGGTGGCGGGGCGGCTGCGCGCGGCGGGGCACCGCGTCCACGCGCCCACGCTCGACGGCTGCGCGGAGCGGAGCGACCAGGTGCGGCCCGGCATCACGGTCGGCACCCACGCCCGCGAGGTGGCGCGGCTCCTCTTCTACGAGGACCTGACCGACGTGATCCTGGTCGGCACCAGCGCCGGCGGCATGGTGATCTGCCTCGCCGCCGAGGCGGCCGCGGATCGGATCGCGCGGCTGGTCTTCGTGGATGCCCTGGCGCTCCTGCCCGGGGAGCGCGTGGCCGACATCGTGAGCCGCCCGCCGGGCAACGTGACCGCGCTGACCACCGCCCCCACCCGGGCGGACGCCGAAAGCCGCATGTTCGCGGACCTCGACCCGGCCACCCGGGCCTGGGCCCTCGCCCGCTACACCCCGCACCCGCGGGCGGCGCTGGAAGATCCGATGGAGCCGACCGGCTTCTGGGCCCGGGCCTGGCCGGCCTCCGTCATCCGCTGCAGGCGGGCCCGCAACCCTCCCGAGGCGCACCAGCGTCGGACCGCGGAGCGGCTGAGGGCCCCGTACGTCGAGCTCGACACCGGACACTACCCGATGCTGAGCGAGCCGGACGCTCTGGTGCGCCTGCTGGCCTGAGCCGGGCGGGCCCGGGAAAGAGCGCTCCGGGCGGCGACCGGGAGTAGACTACTGGTCGCCATGCTCACGGACCCGGTGCTCTGGCTCTTCGTGCTCGCCGCCGCGCTGCTGGCGGCCGCGGTCGCGGGGGTGGTGATCGCCACCCGCCGGGCCCGGCAGGGTGAGCCGCTCGAGCTGCCCGGTCTCGTGCCCGCGGAGCAGAGCTCGGACTTCGCGCGCCTGCACGAGCTGCGCAGCGAGGTGAAGCGCCTCGGGGACGAGTGCGATCGCCTCGCGGCGGAGCGCGACGAGCTGGAGGCGGTGCTCAACCGGCTGTCGGTCCTGCTGGATCGGGCCGATCGCACCGTGCCGCACCCGCCCGCCTCTCGCCTGACTCGCCGCTGAGCGTCCTCCTCGTTTCACGTCCGGCGTCCGCCGGGGTCTCACTCCGCGCAGGAGCCGAAACCCATCGACCCGGGAGGGTGCCACCATGAGCGACAAGGCCGCGCTGCTGCACGACACCGAGCAGGCGTTTACCGAGCTGCGAGACGCGATCGAGGGGCTGCCCGACGCGCAGATGCAAGCGGTCTGGCTCGGCCACTGGGGCGTGCGCGAGATCCTGATCCACATCTCGGGCTGGCACGAGGAGATGATCGCCGCGCTGGGGCGCGTCGGCTACGGGCAGGCCGCGTACGCGCCGGGGACGTACGACGACTTCGACGCCTGGAACGCGCGCTTCGTCGAGCGCGGCGCGGGCGTGAAGCCGGCGGACGTGGTGGCGGAGCTCGAGGCCTCGCACCGCGCGTTCGTCGCCGCGGCGGCCGCGCTGCCCGAGGCGGCCTTCGCACCGGGTGGTCCCGCGCGGGAGCCGGTCGAGGGCGCGGGCGCCGCTCACTATCGCGAGCATGCCGGGCAGATCCGACAGTGGCGAGGCCGGTGATCGACTCGACGGTCGAGTTCGCCCTCTTCGACACCGCCATCGGCTGCTGCACCATCGCGTGGAGCGCGCGGGGCGTCGCGGCGGTGCGGCTGCCCGAGGACAGCCCGGCCGCGAGCCGCGCGCGGCTCCGGCGGCGGTTCCCCGACGCGCGGGAGGCGCCGCCGCCTCCCGCGGTGCAGCGCGTGATCGAGGGCATCGTCGCCTCGCTCGCCGGCGAGCCGCGTCCGCTCGACGACGTCACGCTCGACATGGAGGGCGTGCCGCCGTTCCACCGTCGGGTCTACGAGGTGGCGCGCACGATCCCGTGGGGCGCCACGGCATCCTACGGCGACATCGCGAGGCGCCTCGGCGATCCGGCGGCGGCGCGGGACGTCGGGCAGGCGCTCGGGCAGAACCCGTTCGCGATCGTGGTGCCGTGCCACCGGGTGGTGGCCGCGGACGGGACGTGGGGCGGCTTCTCCGCGCGGGGCGGGGTGGCGACGAAGCGCCGGCTGCTCGCGCGCGAGGGCGCGCAGCGCTCCCTGCTGGACGACTGGCGGGCTACGCCTCGCGCAGCAGCCGGCCGAAGCCCGGCACCGGCTCGCGCACCCCGGCCAGGCGCAGCGCGCGCCAGAGGCACGCCTGGTTGCTGCTGATCACCGGCTTGCCGAGATCGCGCTCCAGCGTCTCGAGCACCGCGGCGGTCGGCAGGCCGGTGCCGCTCAGCAGCACCGCCTCCGCCTCCGGGACGTGGGCCCGCCGCGCGAGCGCGTAGGCGCGCTCCTCGGTCTCCGCGTAGATGTCGACCACGTCGGCCAGCCGGTGATAGCCGACCACCTCGAAGCCGGCGGCCTCCCAGTAGGCGCGCCCCTGGCGGCTGATCGCCTCCGGATAGGGCGTGCCCAGGGCGAGCCGGCGCACGCCGAGATGCTGGAGCGCGTCCCGCGCCGCGTGCGCGGCCAGCAGCGCGGGTGCGCGGCCGGCGCGCGTGATGCGGTCGATCAGCGGCTGCTCCTGTCCCACGCCCAGGGCGTAGCTCGACGCGGTGTGGGCCAGCACGATCACCGCGGGGCGCACCTGCCCGAGCGCCTGCGCCGGCTCGTCGAGGCCCTCGCGGTACGCGCGGGTGCGCTCCTCCATGCCCGCCGCGCCGCCCGCCGGCCCCTCCGCGGGCGGGGACTGCAGGCGGGCGAAGTGGAGGCTCACGCCCGGCGGCGCCATCCGGTAGCACTCGGGCTCCACCGTGGGATTGCCGGGCGGCACCAGGAAGCCGACCCGCGCGCGCCAGCCGAACATCAGGCGGGTGGGGTGGCGCCCGCGGCGCCGGCCTGGCCCAGCATGCGCACGAAATTCGCCACCAGTCCCGGGCTGTGGAAGGTGCCCACGCGCTCGGTGAGCACCTTCACCGCGAACTCGCGCGAGCGCGCCCGGGCGTAGGGCCGCGTGGTGCAGATCGCGTCGTAGACGTCGGCGATGGAGGTCATCTGGCTCGCCAGCGTGGGCCGGCGCCCGATCCGCGGCACCGGATAGTTGGGCTGCCCGTCGTAGCGCATGTGGTGCTCGTAGGCGACGAGGATCGCGAGCGGGTGAGTGCCCTCCACCCCGCAGAGGTGGGTGGCGCCCTCCTGGGCGTGGCTCATCATGATGCGCCACTCGTCGCCCTCGAGCCTGCCCGGCTTGTTCAGCACCTCGAGCGGGATCCGGAGCTTGCCGATGTCGTGGACGAACGCGGCGAGGCCGATCGCGTGCAGGCGCGCGCCCTCGATCCCGAAGGAGCGGGCCTGGGCCAGGGTCAGGAGCGAGACGTTCACCGAGTGCACGAAGGTGTAGTCGTCGTGGGTCTTGAGCGGGGCCAGCGGCAGGATCTCCCGGGTGGCGCGCTGGAGCGCGTCCATCAGGCTCCACACCACTTGCTCGAGGCGCACCATGCCGCCCCGCCGGTCGGTGCGGAACTCGGTGAAGGCCTCGCGCGCGCCGTCCACGCTCTCGGTGGTGAGGCGCTCGATGACCGAGTCCTCCCCGCGGCCGCCCGGGCCCGTCCCGGAGCCGCCCGCGGTGCCGGGGCCCGCGCCGCTCGTGGCGTCCGGAGTCTCCGCGGCCCCGAGGGGCAACTCCACTCGGCCCACGATCAGATGTCGGGTGGACACCGGCGTGCCCCCGCGGGCCATGGGGGTGAGGAAGCGCACCACCTCTTCCGCGTCGAGGCCGCGGCCCACGGTGAGGCGCTCGACGCCACGCCGTCCGAGCGCGCGGATCAGCTGCTGGTGGTAGAGGCTGCCGGTGCGGAGGGGCTGGTTGTCCACCACCAGGTCCTGGCCCACCACCAGGAACGTCACCGCCTCCTTCCCCCGCTCCTCGCAGGCCGCGGTGACCGCTTCCAGGATCCGCTCCACGTGGCTGGCGAGCGCGGGGTGCTCCGCGTCGTAGAGCGCGCGCATGTTGATGCCCGCCACCAGGCTCACCACCAGGCGGTCGATCGCGGACAGCGCGCCGGGCAGCGCGGGCTCGCTCATGAGGAGGCCGCCGCCCGGTTGAGGCCCCGGCAGATGTCGCGGATCACGCTGTCGCGCGACCGCTCGCCGCGCGCCACGTAGGGCGCGCGCGCCGCCGGATCGTACGAGGCGAGCAGACGATAGGCCACGCGCCGCTCCTCGAGGGCCACCAGGGGGAACGGCCACTCGCGGAAGAAGCGGGCGATGCGCGGGAGCACCGCCGGATCCGCCATGTCGGCGAGCGCGCGCAGCGCCTTGAGCCGGATGGAGCGACGCCGGCCGAGGAAGTCCCACTTGCTGAGGATCTGCACCAGCAGGTCGGTGGCCTGGGTGATGCCGTGCTGGCCGGTGAGCAGCACCGCGGCCTCCGCCAGGCGCGGGTCCGGGTGGTGGATGGTGCGGGCCAGGAGATCGCGGGGCACCGCGCTGTCGAAGGCGAACAGGGCGCGGATGGCCTCGAGCCGCACGCGCAGGTCCGGGTGGTCCGCGCAGCGGAGGATCTCGCCCATCGCGGACTTGTCGTGCACGCGCCGGAGCAGCAGCACCATGTTCCGGACCACGTACCAGCGCGGGTCGCCGAGCAGCCGCCGGGTCTCGGGCACGATGGCGGGTCCGAGCGAGGCCGCCAGCTCGATGAGGCGGAGCCGCCGCGCGCGATCGGGCTCGGCGGCGAGGGCCTCGAGCAGGCCGTGGGTGGCCGAGGCGCCGAGCACCAGCACGAGCGTCTGCACCTGCACGAAGGGGGGCCCGCCCGGCTGCCGGCTCGCCGCGACGAGGGCGGCCAGGGTGGGCGCGTCCGCGAGCCGCTCCACGAACGCGTCGAGCTCGCCGCGCAGCGCGGCGAGGGCGGGGTCGGCGGCCAGCTCGCGGATGGCGCGGATCATCGCGATCGCGCCCGCGAACCGGTTGCCCTGCAGCGCGCGCAGGTAGACCTCGCGGAGGCGGCCCAGCGCGAGCGGGCGAACGACCTCGGGCGAGTTCGCGGTCATGTCGAGCAGGGTGGTCACCAGGCGCCGCTCGATCGCGTCGTCGCTCTCGGTGTCTGGCCCGAAGCCCTCGGGATCGGCGGCGACCTCCACCGCGATGGCGGACAGGTCCACCGTCGGCTTCTGGGCCAGCAGCGCCCGGTGGTCCTCCGGGTTGTAGCGGTCCACGTCCTCCTCGCGGAAGAGCGCGGCCATCGCGGCGAAGTCCGCCGGCGGCTCCGGCAGGCCGGAGGTCTCGGGCACCTCCTCGTGGGTCTCGGCCAGCGCCTGGGCCATGCGCAGCGCGTGGCCGGAGAGCTGCCCCTGCTCCTGGGCCAGGCGGCGCAGGCCGCGCAGCACGTCCGTGGCCGGCAGGGCCGCCGCGATGGCAGCCAGGTGGTGGCCGGTCCCCTCGTCGGTGGCGAGCACCCGCAGCGCCGCGAGCAGCACCGGCTCGCGCACCTCGCCGGGCAGGGCCCGGATCAGCTGGATGATCTGCGGCGCCAGCGTCTCGCGCGCATCGCCGTCGGCGACGGCCAGGCGGGCGCCGATGGCGCGCGCCAGCGTGTGGGCGGCCGCGAGGCCGAGACGCCCGCCGCCCCTCGGCCCCGACGGGCCGGTGCCCGATCCGGTGGCGGCGCCGGCCTCGCCGTGGAGCGCGTCGCCGTCGCCGGCGCCCCGGCCGCCGCCGCTTCCGGGACCGCCCAGGCCGCCCGCGCCGCCCGGCTCCGGGTCGCCCTCTCCGGGCGCGCCGCGAAAGAGGGAGGCGATGCTCTCCGCCGAGTAGCGCTCGCGCCCCGGGCCGGTCCCGCTTCCCGGCACGAGCGGCTGGCCGGCCAGCAGCGTCTGCATCAGGCCGTCCCAGAGCGAGGTGTCCTCGCCGCTCGGGGTGTCGAGGTCGCTGGTCGTCACCACCGCGCTGTAGTCGATGGGCGCCAGCTCGATGCGGTGCACGCCGGCGGCCTGCAGGATGTCGGCGGTGAGCGGGCGGTCGCGGGACGGCCCGGTCTCGCTCAGCATGGTGAGGAACGTTTCCAGCTCCCGCGGCTCGACGCCCTCGTCGATGCGCAGCACGCCCCCGTTGCGGCGATAGAGCGCGCGGGCCAGCGCGCGGACGTGGGCGGTCTCGACCTTCTTGTCGCCGCTCACGAGGGCGTCCCGCGCGACGCCCAGCACCAGCGGGCTCGCGTGCGCGAGGTGGGCCTGGAGGCGGCCGTGGGCGGTGGCGAGCGCGGTGGCCCGGGCGGGGTGCCCGGGGGGATAGGACGCGAGGTTCCGCCATGCCGTCACCAGCGACGACAGCAGCTCGAGCAGGGTCGGCGGAGGAGCGGGAGTCTCCATGCGCAGAAGGCGCCTCTCCGACAGCCAGTCTAGCCGACGACGGCTGCTTTTCCCGCAACTTGAGCGGCGAGGCGGCCTCGCTTATGCTGCGGGCATCCGCTTCCAGGAAGGGAGACTCCCGGCATGAAGATCAGCGCGTTTCACCTGATGCCGCACCGCGAGCTGCCTCCGGACTTCGAGCGTCGCTACCCGAGCGTGTGGGTGACCCCCCCGTGGAACGAGCTGGCCGACGCCCGTCGGGTCGGCCAGTACTACAACTGGACGCTGGACGAGCTGCTGCACGCCGCCCGCATGGGCTTCGACGGCGTGTGCACCAACGAGCACCACCAGAACGCCTACGGCTTCATGCCGAGCCCCAACCTCATGGGCAGCGTCCTGGCCAAGCAGACCAACGGCCTCGACGTGGCCATCGTGCAGATGGGGATGACGCTGCCGACCACCTCGCCGCCGGTCCGGGTGGCCGAGGAGTACGGCATGATCGACTGCATCAGCGGGGGCCGCCTCGTGGCCGGCCTGCCCCTGGGCAGCCCGATGGACGTCAACCTCGCCTACGGCATCACGCCGATGGAGCATCGCGAGCGCTACCGGGAGGCGTTCGAGCTCGTGTTGAAGGCGTGGCAGGCGAAGGAGATCTTCGCGTGGAACGGGAAGTACTTCCAGCTCGGCCAGGTCAATCTCTGGCCGCGGCCGGTGCAGGAGCCGCATCCCCCGGTGTGGGTGCCGGGCTCGGGCTCCATCAGCACCTTCGACTTCGCGACCGAGCACAACGTCTGCTACTGCTTCCTGTCCTACGCGGGTGCGCGCGCGGCCTCGACCATGATGGACGGCTACTGGGACGTGGTCGACAAGAAGGGCCTCGACCGCAACCCGTACCGCGCCGGGTTCCTGCAGCTGGTGGCGGTCGCCGAGACCGACGCGCAGGCCGAGGCCGACTACGCCAGGCACGTCGAGTACTTCTATCACAAGTGCCTGCACGTGCCCGCGCAGTGGTTCGCCCCGCCGGGCAACCAGGACTACCGCAGCCTGCTCGCCGCGAATCGCAACCCGGTCCGCCGCGCCGAGGATCCCAAGACGCTCCGCTACAAGGACTTCGTGAACAAGGGTTACGTGATCGCGGGCAGCCCGGCCACGGTGCGCGAGCGGCTCATCGAGGAGGTCGTCAAGCGCCTCAACGTGGGCAACCTCATGCTGCTGATCCAGATCGGCTCGATGCCGTACGAGCTCACGCTCAAGAACACGGAGCTGCTCGCGCGCGAGGTGCTGCCGGGCCTCCGCGAGATCTGGGACGACAAGGGCTGGGAGAACCACTGGTGGCCGAAGAGCCTGCGGGGTGCCCGCCAGCCCGTCGGCGCCGCCCGATGAGTGGGCCGGCCTCCACCGTCGCTTCTCGGGCGAGCGCGCAGCCCTCGTCCACCCCCACCCGCACCGTCACCGTCTGGCACGAGCGGGTCCCGATCCGCGTGCACGTCCGCGGCACCGGCCCGGCCCTCGTCTACCTCCACGGTCCGTGGGGCCTGACATGGGGCCCGTTCCTCGACGCGCTCGCCACGCAGTTCACCGTGTACGCGCCCGAGCACCCCGGCACCTCGCCGGACGACCCGGAGGCGATCCAGCACGTCGATCAGCTGTGGGATCTGGTGCTCTGCTACGACGAGCTGCTCGAGCAGCTGGGACTGCGCGAGACGGTGCTCGTGGGCCATTCGTTCGGCGCGATGGTCGCGTGCGAGGTGGCCGCGCAGGGGCCGCGCCGGGTGAAGCGTCTCGTGCTCATCGATCCCATCGGCCTCTGGCGGGACGACGCGCCGGTGATTAACTGGATGCTGCTGTCGCCCCAGGAGATGCCCGGCTACGTGTTCCAGCAGCCGGAGTCGGACGCGGCCAAGGCGCTTTTCTCGATCCCGGGGGATCCGGAGGAGGCCGCGCTCGCCCGCACGCGGCTCACCTGGGCGATGGGGGCGACCGGCAAGTTCATCTGGCCGATCCCCGACAAGGGGCTCAAGAAGCGCATCCACCGCATCACCGCGCCCACCCTGCTCGTGTGGGGCGAGGCGGACCGGCTCGTGCCGCGGGCCTACGCGGGAGAGTTCGCGAGCCGCCTGCCGCAGAGCCGCCTCGAGATCGTGGCGGGGGCCGGCCACGCGCCCCAGCTCGAGCAGCCCGAGGCGACCGCGCGGGTGGTGACCGCCTTCCTCGGGGCCTGACCTCGGACGCGGCCGCCGGCCGGCCCGCCCTCGCGGTGTGCCTTGCGCGGGCGGTGTCGACGGGAATATTCTGGGCCGCCCCGACAACCTGGCAAGGAGGCCGTCATGAGCGGGAACACGCCCGTCGCCAGCAACAGCCTGACCGTCCGCATCCGTCTCGCCAACAAGCCCGGCATGCTCGGCCGGATCGCCTCCGCGATCGGTGAGGCCGGCGGCGACATCGGCGCCGTCGACGTGGTGGAGGTGACGCCCAGGGAGATGACGCGCGACATCACCTTCAAGGCCTCGGACGAGGCCCACGGCCAGGCGGTGGTGGAGCGCCTGCGCCACGTGCCGGACGTCACGGTGGTGAACGTCTCCGACCGCACCTTCCTGATGCACCTGGGCGGCAAGATCGAGGTCAACGGCCGGGTGGCGGTGAAGACCCGCGACGACCTCTCGATGGCCTACACCCCGGGGGTGGCGCGCGTCTGCATGGCCATCCACGACGACCCGGAGAAGGTCTACAACCTCACGATCAAGCAGCACACGGTGGCGGTGGTGACCGACGGCTCCGCGGTGCTGGGGCTGGGCGACATCGGGCCCGAGGCGGCCCTGCCCGTCATGGAGGGCAAGTGCCTCATCTTCAAGGCCTTCGCAGGCGTGGACGCGTTCCCGCTCGCGCTGGCCACCAAGGACGTGGACGAGATCGTGCGCACCGTGAAGGCGATCTCGCCCATCTTCGGCGGGATCAACCTGGAGGACATCTCGGCGCCCCGCTGCTTCGAGATCGAGGAGCGCCTGCAGCGCGACCTCGACATCCCGGTCTTCCACGACGACCAGCACGGGACCGCGGTGGTGACGCTGGCCGCCCTCCTCAACGCGCTCAAGATCGTCAACAAGAAGCTCAGCGACGTGAAGATCGTGTTCACCGGAGCGGGCGCGAGCGCGATCGCCACCGCCAAGCTCATGATGCGGGAGGGCGCGCGCAACATCATCGCCTGCGACCGGGCCGGCGCCCTCTACCGCGGGCGGACCGAGAACATGAACCCGATGAAGACGTGGTTCGCCGAGCACACCAACGCGGAGAAGATCCGCGGCAGCGTGCGCGACGCGATGGTGGGCGCCGACGTGTTCATCGGCCTGAGCGGCCCGGGGGTGGTGAAGGTGGACGACCTCGGCGCCATGAACCGCGACGCGATCGTGTTCGCGATGGCCAATCCCACCCCGGAGATCATGCCGGAGGAGGCCGGGCGGTACGTGAAGGTCATGGCGACCGGCCGCTCGGACTACCCGAACCAGATCAACAACTCGTGCGGCTTCCCCGGCTTCTTCAAGGGCTTGTTCGACGTGCGGGCCCGCCGGGTGAACGACGAGATGAAGCTGGCCGCCGCGCACGCGCTGGCCAATATCGTCACCGACACCGAGCTGTGCGAGGAGTACATCACTCCGTCGATGTTCGACCCGCGGGTCGTTCCGGCGGTGGCCGCCGCGGTGGCCGACGCCGCGGTGCGCACGGGGGTGGCCCGCCGCAAGCGCGGGTAGCCTCTCGACGCGAGGCGCCGCGGAGCGCTTTCGGCGCGGCGACGAAATCCCCAGGGCCCGCCCGCGCGGGCTCGTACCATCGCGGCATGAGGAAGGCGCTGGCGCGCTGGTCGCGGCCCTGGTGGTGCTGGGCGCCCCCGGTACTCCTTCGTCGCACGCGCTTTCCGATCAAGGAGGTGTGCCCATGAGTGCTTCATGAGCATGAAGCGTTACGCGTCGCTGTCGCCCGATCTCCAGAGACCGGCTCACCGCCGCGCCGCCTGCTGACCGAGGGAGCCGGTGTGCAGGAGCCCGCTCACCGGCAGGAGCACGTCACGGCCACCGAGTCTACACCGCCGAATGGCCCTTGACACGTTCGCGGCCGCGGGGCTAAGTGGAAGCCTCCACCCGGTCGCGCCACTCAAGGAGGCCAGCATGAAGGCAGCCGTATTCCACGGGCCGCACCAGCCGCTCACCATCGAGAACGTCGACATCGACAAGCCCATCGGCCGCGAGGTGCTGGTCCGCACCGTCGCGTCCGGGGTGTGCCACAGCGACCTGCACTTCGTGGACGGGTACTACCCGTTCCCCACGCCCGCGATCCTGGGCCACGAGGCGGCCGGCATCGTGGAGGAGGTGGGGCTCCAGGTCAGCGAGTTCAAGCCGGGCGACCACGTCATCGCCTGCCTGTCCGTGTTCTGCGGGCACTGCGAGTACTGCCTCACCGGGCGCACCCACCTGTGCCAGACCCGGCCGACCCGGGCCAAGACCGAGCCGCCCAAGCTCTCGTGGAAGGGCCAGCCGGTGAACCAGTTCGCCAACCTCTCGGCCTACGCGGAGAAGATGCTGGTGCACGAGAACGGCCTGGTGAAGATCGACGACTCGATGCCGCTCGACCGCGCGGCCCTCATCGGCTGCGGCGTCACCACCGGGGTGGGCGCGGTGCTGAACACCGCGCGCATCGAGCCCGGCTCCACGGTGGCGGTGTTCGGGGCGGGCGGGGTGGGGCTGGCCGCGGTGCAGGGCGCGCGCATCGCGGGCGCCCGCATGATCATCGCGGTCGACACGGTGGAGTCCAAGCTGGTTAAGGCCAAGGAGCTGGGCGCCACCCACGGGGTGAACGCCAAGACCGACGATCCGGTGAAGCAGATCCGCGCGCTGACCAACGGAGGCGTCGACTACTCGTTCGAGTGCATCGGGCTCAAGCTGGCGGCCGAGCAGTGCTTCGACTGCATCAAGCACGGGGGGACCGCCACCGTGGTGGGCATGATCCCGGTCGGGCAGAAGATCGAGCTCGACGGCCCGATCTTCCTGCGCGAGAAGAAGATCCAGGGCTGCAGCATGGGCAGCAACCGCTTCAAGGTCGACATGCCGCGCTACATCGAGCTCTACCGGCAGGGGCGCCTGCGGCTCGACGAGATGATCACCCGCCGGGGCAGGCTCGAAGACGTCAACGAGGCGTTCCGGGCCATGAAGGCGGGCGAGGTCTCGCGCACCGTGCTGATGCTGGACTAGCCCGGCCGGGCACGCCGGGTCCGACCGCGGAACCGTGAGGGCGCCCTGATGGCCGACCCGGAGGTCGCGGCACGGAGCGCGGCGGTGCGGCTCTATTCCGGCCTGCACCACCTGCTCCTGGCCGCGACCATCGCGTCGGTCACGCTGCTGCTCCAGCAGTTCGCGTGGTTCACGCCGTTCGATCTCGTGACCCGCGGCGTCGTCTCCTACGTGCAGGCCGCGCTCGACGAGCGGGAGCGAGGCAACCTCGGGGGCACGAAGGGGCTGGCGCCGATCTGGAATCCCGACGCGGCCGGCGACCGCCCGCTCGTCGTCATCGTCAACAACCTCCCCGGCCAGGCCGCCGAGGCCCGCATGCATCCGATGGCGTTCGCGGCCGAGCTGGTCCGGGCCGCCGCCCAGCAGAAGCCGCGGGTCCTGGCGATCGGCCTGGATCTGGATCCGTACTTCGACGATCCGCTCCTCAACCAGCCGCAGTGCGGCTACCCGGTCGTCCCCCCTCGTGAGGAGCCGATCGCCCCCGACAGCCTCGCGCCGTGCGATCTCCCGGGGGTGAATCCCGAGTCCAGCCGCCGGTACGTGGCCTGGGCGCTCGCAGGCCGGGCGAGCCTGCGCCAGGTTTTGGAGACCGCGTCCCGGGACACGACGCTGGTGGTGACCGCCCCGCCGCTGCCCTTGACGGTCCGCGCCTTCGACGAGGTGAGCCGGCTCGAGGATCCGGTGGAGGATCGCATCCTGCTGCGCCGCGTGGCGTGGACCGCGAGCCTGTGCGAGATGTCCGACGTCCGCGTCGCCCTCCGGCTCCCCGAGCGCGGCGACGCGCTCACGTTCACGAGGAACGAGCCGTCCCTGGGGAACATCGTCTGGCAGGTGTCGCGCGTCCCCCGGGCCGAGCGCGGCGACGTCCAGGCGGCGGTGTTCGCGACTCCGGTCCTCGACGCCTGCGCCGCCCTGCGGGGCGCAGGGGGCGGCGCGGGCGTGACGCAGGTCGGCGGCCGGGCCGACGTGCGAATCTTCCAGAGCCTCGAAGCGGTGGCGGGCCCGCCGGGCCGGAGCTCGATCGGAATCCTGAGCGGGCGGTACTACGAGACCCTCGCCCACCACGGATACGTCGACGTCAACGCCGTGCGTCCCGGCCAGTCCCTGAGCCGCATCGTCCCGCCGGGGCTTCGCGACCGGGTCGTCTTCCTCGGCGACGACGCATTCCTGACCCGCGTCCTGCACGTGAACCGCACGCCCGAGATCGACCTGCAGGCGGCGGTCTACTACAGCAACCTGCATGGCGCCATCGGGCTGAAGCACGCGGCGGCGTTCGTGCTCGAGGTGGCGCTGGGCGCGGTGTTCGGGGTGATGTTCGCCATGTCCTGGGGGGCGTACCGGAGCGCGAAGGTCCGCATGGATCAGGTGCCGGCGCACGGCGTGGCCGGGCTGGCGGCGAAGATGCCGCTGTACCTGCGGGCGCGGGGATGGCTCGCGTGGAACCTCGCGCTCCTCGCCGGCATCGTGTGGGTCATGTTCTACGCGGCCCACTGGCTGCTCCGTCAGGACATCTGGATCAATCCGGTCCCGCTGGTGATCGGGATGTCGCTCAAGGGCCTGCTCGCGAGCCGCCACCTGGATGGCGAGCACGAGCCCCGCGACTGGTGGAGCTTCTACAACCACCACCCGGACGTGGTGTGGCAGGTGCCGGTCATCGTCGTGAGCGTGGCGCTGGCCTGGTACTGGCGGCACTGAGGGTCGCGTGCCGCGCGACGAGGCGGCGCGGCGATCACGCGGAGGCGTGCGGCGTCGACCTCGCGGGCCCGGACGTCGCCGAGGGCGTTGATGATCTCGGTGGAGTTCGCCGTGTCGGTGAACATGAGCGCCCGGAAGCCGGCCTCGCGGATCGGCGTCGCGGCCGCCCCGGTCGGATCGGTCACCCGGCCGAGGAACTGGGCCACGTCCGACGCCTGCACCTCGATCACCATGTTCGGGATCGGGCCGTGGGCCTGCCGATGCAGCGCGCGCACCGCGTTCTCGGTGGGCGCCTCGATCAGGCAGAAGGCGGTGCCGCGCTGCTCGTCGAACCAGTACGTGACCGCCCTGCAGCCGTGCTCGGCCTGGACCTCGAGGTCCTGCTGATGGGCGGCCGCCACCGCCTCCGCGGTGACGTCGCGGACGTCGTGGCGGTCCATGAAGAGGGGCATGAATCGAGGCTGGCGCGAACCGGAGCCGGAGTCGATGCCGCGCGGCGCGGGCGCGTCGCTCCGGCCCGGCGCCGCGCGCGGGCTCAGGCCGGCCGCAGGGGAATGGCGCAGAAGCCCTGCGCCTCGATGCCGAGCGCCGGGTTCAGCTTGCTGCGGAAGTTCTCCAGCGCCACCGCGGCGGAGAGCTCCACGATCTGGGCCTCGTCGAAGAAGCCGCGGACCCGGGCGAACAGCTCGTCGCTCACGCGCTGGCCGGTGATGGTCATGGCTTCCGCGTACTCCAGCGCCGCCCGCTCCATGGGCGAGAAGCGCGCGCTCTCCCGCCACGTGGGCACCTCACGCACCTTCTCCTCGTCCGCGCCCGTTTGCATCCCCCGGGATGCGTTGATGTCTATTCAGAACGGACAGCCGTTGATGAGGGCCACCCGCAGGTAGATCAGGGGCAGCAGCGCGGCGGGGAGCCGTCCCGACCTCTCGATCGACGCCCCGAGCTTCTTGGCCGCCTCGAGGATCGGCGGGCAGTGCGCGAGCACCTTGGTGGTGTTGAGGAGGGCCCCGAAGGTCTCCCGCTCCCGCTCGAACAGCGTGCGCAGGGTGGGGTCGCCGCCGTCGTGCTCGATCTCGAGGACCCGCGGCATGATCAGGCGCCGACGGTGCTGCGGATGCTGCGCAGGTGGTCGTCGATGTGCTTGATCAGGATGCCCTCGATGGCCTGCTGGCAGGTCATGGGCGGCACCCCGGTGAGCACGGTGCCGCTCCGGTCGAGCTGGGCGTCGTCGAGGGCGCGCAGCGCCGCCGCGGCCGCCTTCACGCCCTTCTCGTGCAGGGCGAGCGTCTCCGCCTTGGTGCAGCCCGCGAACTCCTTGGCGTGCTTGGCGTTCAGCTCGTCCAGCATGGCCATGGTGAAGCCGGAGATGGACTGGCCGGCCGCGAGGGTCTTCACGATGCCGGAGATCGGCTCGTGCCCGCCCGCCACGTGATGGGCGGTGACGCCCACCGGCCACTTCTCGGCCGCGGTGATCTTCTGCCAGTCCGCGTCGGAGAGCTTCTGGATGGTGGCGGTCAGCTCGGCGGCCTTGGCCTCGTACTGCTTCGCCAGCGAGTCGGCTCGTGCGCCCATGGCGGGAAACCTCCTGGTCAGAGTGGGAGACGGATGCGACCGAGCGAAGTATACCCGACGGCGCAAGAGCGCATATAATCGGAGGCCACCGAGAGGAGGTGAAGCGCGTGGCCAAGGGACGGAGCATGCAGAAGGAGAAGAAGAAGCCGAAGAAGAAGAAGTAGCCCCGCGTGACCCGATCGCTGCTCCTCGGCTGTGAGGCAGTCGGCAAGGCCTACGGCACCCGGTCCCTCTTCGAAGCGCTGTCGTTCGGGCTCTTCGAGGGGGACCAGGTGGGACTGGTGGGGCCGAACGGCGCCGGCAAGTCCACCCTCCTGAGAATCCTCGCCGGGCTCGAGGCTCCCGATCGCGGGCGGCGCGCGGTGCGGCGCGGCGTGCGGGTGGGCTACGTGCCCCAGGATCCGCTCGATCCCGACGGCGGCACCGTGGAGGACGTGGCGGCGGGCGCGCTCACCGGGGTGGACGCGGCGGACCGGCCCGGCCGGGTGGCTCACGCGCTCGGCCGGGCCGGCTTCGCGGACGGCCGGGCCGCGGTGGCCACGCTCTCGGGCGGCTGGCGCAAGCGCCTCGCCATCGCCCGCGAGCTGGCCGCGGAGCCCGACATCCTGTTGATGGACGAGCCGACCAACCACCTCGACGTGGACGGCATCCGGTGGCTCGAATCGCTCCTGGCCGAGCGGGCGCGCGCCTGCCTGGTGGTGAGCCACGATCGCTACTTCCTGCAGCACGTGGCGACCCGCATGCTCGAGATCGACCGCGCGTACCCCGCCGGCCTCTTCGAGTGCGACGGCGGCTACGAGGAGTTCCTCGTGCGTCGCGACGCGTTCCTCCGCGGGCAGGCCGCGTACGAGGAGTCGCTCGCCAGCACGGTGCGGCGCGAGATCGAGTGGCTGCGGCGGGGCGCGAAGGCCCGCTCCACCAAGGCGAAGGGGCGGATCAAGGAGGCGGACCGGCTGATCGACGAGCTGCGCGAAGCGCGGGCCCGCGCGGCGGTCCGCACCGCGGGCATCGACTTCGTCGGCTCGGGCCGGCGCACGCGAGAGCTCCTGGTGGCGCGCGGCCTCGCCAAGAACCGGGGCGGCCGGCAACTGATCGCGGGCTTCGACCTCACCCTCACCCCGGGCATGCGGGTGGGCGTGATGGGCCCCAACGGCAGCGGCAAGACCACGCTGCTGGGTCTGCTCGCGGGCACCATCGAGCCCGACGCGGGCTCCGTCGAGCGCGCGGACGGCCTGCGCACGGTCGTCTTCGAGCAGCAGCGGGCCTGGCTCGATCCGACCCTGTCCCTGCGCCGGGCACTGGCTCCCGAGGGCGACGCGGTGACCTGGGAGGGACGCAGCGTGCACGTGGCCGCGTGGGCCAGGCGCTTCCTGTTCGCGCCCGAGCACCTCGAGGTGCCGGTGGGCCGGCTCTCGGGCGGCGAGCAGGCCCGGATCCACATCGCGAACCTGATGCGCCGGCCGGCCGACGTCCTCATCCTCGACGAGCCGACGAACGATCTGGACATCCCCACCCTGGACGTGCTCGAGGAGAGCCTGGCCGCCTTCACCGGCGCCCTGGTGCTGGTGACCCACGATCGGTTCATGCTGGACCGGCTCGCGACGTCGATCGTGGCCCTCGACGGCCGGGGCGGGGTGGAGACGTTCGTGGACTACGCGCAGTGGGAGGCGGCGCGCGATCGCGCCGGGGACGGCGTCCCCCTCACCCCGCCCTCTCCCCCGCGAGGAGAGGAGGGAGAGAAAAGAGGAAGGGAAAGAGAGAGGCGGAGGAAGCGCAGTTACCTGGAGCAGCGGGAGTGGGAGGGCATGGAGGCGGCGATCCTCGAGGCCGAGGCCGCCGCGGAGGCCTGCCGGAAGGCGGCGGAGGACCCCGCGATCGCGTCCGATCCCGACGCGCTCCTGACCCGCCACGCCGCCCTCGACGCGGCGCGCGCCGAGGTGGACCGGCTCTACGCCCGCTGGGCGGAGCTCGCAGACCACGGAGAGACCCGATGACCGACACGCCGGCGGTGGCCACCGTGAAGATCGACAACGCGCAGGTCCGCGTGACCGAGTGGCGCTTCACGCCCGGGGCCCACACCGGGCACCACCGGCACGAGTGCCCCTACGTGGTGGTGCCGATGGTCACCGGCGGCCTCACCGCCATCGGCCCGGCGGGCGAGATCACCAGCGCGCTGCGCGTCGGGGAGCCGTATTATCGTGACGCGGGCGTCGAGCACGACGTGCGCAACCCGAACCCGTTCGATTTCGCCTTCATCGAGATCGAGCTCAAGCCCGCCCCGCGGGCGTAGAAAGCAGAGGATATGTCCACGCCACCGCCGCCACCTCAGGATCCCACCGCGGTCTACACCGTGGGCGATTTCATCCGCCGCGTCGTCGAGAGCCTGTTCCGGGCCGAGTTCCGCGGGCGGGTGCTGTGCGCCCGCTGCCTGGTCAAGCAGGCGAAGGACCACCTGGACCGCAGCTACGCCAAGCGCGACGTGGTCGAGGTGATCGACGCCCTCTTCGTGACCCCGCACGCCATGCAGGTGGTGACCGGCGCGTGCGGGCTGTGCAGCAAGAAGAAGGTGCCCTGCCTCGGGCTGCCGGGCAGCCCCGCGGCCTGAGCGGCCGCGCCGCTCGCCTCAGGGCGCGTCGGTCACCAGCGACCGCAGCACCGCGATGATGGCGGCGTTGTCGCGCTCGCCCCAGCCCCGCGCGACCCCCGCGGTCAGGAGCTGGCGGTGGAGCGCGGTGGCCAGCAGCGGCGCGCCCGCCGCGTGGCCGACCTCCAGCATCAGCTCCACGTCCTTCAGGTGCTGGGCCAGCTTGCCCTCGGGCTCGAAGCGATCGGTGAGCATGCGCTCGCCCTTGACGTCCATCGCCTTCGAGTAGGCCGCGCTGTCCTTCAGCACCGCGAGCAGTTCTTGACCGTCGAGGCCCTGCCGCCGCCCGAAGAGCAGGCCCTCGGCCAGCGCGAGGCGGTTGAGCCCCAGCACCAGGTTGACCACCAGCTTGGCGCGCGCGCCGGACCCGCTGGGCCCCACGTGGCGGGCGCGCGCGGTCAGGGCGTCCAGCACCGGGCGGCAGCGGTCGAACACGGCGCGCTCGCCGCCCACCAGCACCGGGGCTTCGCGCCGGCGCGCCTGCGCGCTGCCGCCCGCCACCGGCGCGTCCAGCATCGGCACGCCGCGTCGCGCGAGATCGGCGGCGAGGGCCGCCGAGGCGTCGGGATGCACGGTGCTGCAGTCGATCACCACCGGATCGGGGCCCGCGGTCTCGAGTGCGCCGTCGCGGCCCAGCAGCACCTCGCGGACGATCTCCGCGGTCATGAGGCACGTCACCACGACGCCCGCGCCCCGGGCGGCGTCCGCGGGCGAGGCGGCCGCGACGCCGCCGCGCGCGGCGTGCTCGCGCACGCGCTCGGGCGCGATGTCGTGCCCGCGCACCGTGAAGCCGGCGCGGATGAGGTTCTCGGCCAGCGCCGATCCGAGGAGCCCCAATCCGACGCAGGCGACCGTCGCGCCCATGCGTGGCGGCGGCGCGCGCGGGCTAGCCGGCCGCGGGCGAGCCGGCGGGCACCGGCCCCGACGGGGCCAGGCTCTCCAGCAGGCGGCCGAAGCCGGTGATGGGCTTCGTCCAGCCCAGCGCGCGCAGCGCGGTCCAGATGGTGGACTGGTTCGAGCTCACCACCGGCCGCCCGGTGCGCGCCTCGATGGCGCTCACCGCCTCCACCGAGCGCCACGCGGTGCAGGAGCAGAGCAGCGCCTCCGCCTCCGGGCGACAGGTGCGCGAGGCGAACTCCACCACCGACTCCGGCTCCTGATCGTTGATGCCCTGGTTGCCGGAGGCGGCCGCGCGCGGCTCGCCCTCGACGTTGAGCACCTCGAAGCCCTGGGCCTCGAGGTAGGCCCGCAGCCGGTGATTGTTCCAGTCCGGGTACGGGGTCGCCACCGAGATGCGCCGGGCCCCGAAGGAGCGCAAGGCCTCCACCACCGACGGGCTCGTCGCCACCGCGGGCACGCCGGCCTCGCGCCGGATCATGTCGAGCATCTCGCGATCCCAGCCCGGCCCCTTGAAAAAGCTGCCGGTGGTGCAGCCGTACACGATCACGTCCACGCGCGCGGTGGAGAGATAGCGCGCCCCGCTCTGGATCTCCGCGTTCATCCGCTCGAAGGCGCGATCGCCGGTGCCCTCGTTCGTCATCCACAGCCGCTGTCCGTGAATGGTGATGCCGGGCGGCGCCACCAGCTGGAAGTCCGCCTCGCAGGTGGTGTTCGTCGACGGCACCATCACGCCGATCCGCTTCCGTGTGCTCATGTGGTTCTCCTCCTGGCTCTCTTCCGCCGGTATGATACGGCATCGCGGGAGGCGCGCCACATTGACACGTCCGGCCGGGCGGCGTAGGGTGCTCTCGCCGGAGGCCCGAGGATGCGCATCGTCGACGTCCGGGAGCGGTCGGTGGCGATCTCGCGGTATCGCGACGCGAGCATTCCGTCCGGCGGCCTCACCACCTAGCCCATCGGAGGAGCCACGCCATGCCCCACACGCTCGAGTCCTTCGCCGCCGCCGCCCACGGCATCCTGACCGCGGAGAACAATCCGGCCGGCCGCGAGAAGGTGCGCGCCCTCCTGGAGGACGTCCTGAAGGACGAGGCCTTCGTGTCGCGTTACCTGACCGACGACGTCCCGGAGCGGAAGATCCTGTACACCGATCCCGCGCTGGGCTTCTGCATCCTCGCCCACAACTACACGGGCGCGCGCGAGAGCAAGCCGCACGATCACGGCCCGACGTGGGCGATCTACGGGCAGGCGCGCGGGGAGACGCTCATGAGCGACTGGGCCCTGGTCGAGCCGGCTACCGAGAGCCGCGCCGGCAAGGTGCGCCACGTGCGGACCTACCCGCTCAAGCCGGGCATGGCCCACGTCTACAACGAAGGCGACCTCCACTCGCCGCGGCGCGACGGCCCCACGCGGCTCATCCGCATCGAGGGCACCAACATGGACACGGTGAAGCGCCTGTCCTACGAGAGGGTGTGATGAAGGACCACCTCCGCTTCGTCGACTCGGACATGCACATCATGGAGCCGCCGGATCTCTTCGAGCGCTACCTGGACCCGCGCTTCCGCGACCGGGTGCGCCTGCCGGTGGGAGCGGACGGACGGCCCCGGCGCGGCACCATCGTGGTGGACGGGCTGCCCACCACCATGGACGCGGAGCTGCAGCAGTACCGCAAGCGCAGCCGCGCGGGCGCGGCCGGCGCGCACAGCACCCAGCCGCTCTCCGGCTCGCGGCTGCAATCCACCGACCGGCTCGACTTCGCGATCCAGCGCAACTACGACCCGGAGGCGCAGGTGATGGCGATGGCCATGGAGGGCGTGGACATCGCGGTGCTGTATCCGACCACCGGGCTCAGCCTCATCGCCCGCGACAACCTGGATCCGGAGCTCTCGCTCGCCCTCTGCCGCGCCTACAACGACTGGATCGCGGAGTTCTGCCGCTACAGCCCGGACCAGCTCAAGTTCGTGGTGATGCTGCCGGTGCACGACGTGCACCTCGCCTGCCGGGAGCTGGTGCGCGGGGTGCGCGAGCTGGGCGCGGTGGGCTCCTTCATCCGGCCCAACCTGGTGAACGGCCACTACTGGCACTCCAACTACTGGGACCCGCTCTACAGCCTCCACGAGGAGCTCGACGTCACCTGGGGCTTCCACGAGGGCACCGGAGCGTGGAACTCGCACATGAACGTGCTCTACGGCGAGAACCGCTTCTACCGGCACGTGGCCAGCCACTGGATCGAGATGCAGCAGGCCCTGATCGCGATGATCGTGGGCGGCGTCTTCGAGTTCCACTCCCGGCTGCGGGTGGGCTTCCTGGAGGCGCAGAACTCGTGGGTGCCCGGGCTGCTGTCACGGATCGAATGGGACTACCCGCAGTACCGCGACTCGCACGCGCCCTATCTGTCGCTCACCCCGCGCGAGTACTTCCGCCGCAACTGCTGGGCCGCGGTGGAGGGGAGCGAGCCGGAGATCGAGGCCACCGCCGGGCTGATCGGGGCCGACCGCATGTGCGTCTCCACCGACTACCCGCACTTCGACTCCAACTTCCCCAACGTCTCCGATAACGTGCTGAAGCACTGCTCGCGGGAGACCGCGGCGCAGATCCTGCTGGGCGGCGCGCACCTCTACGGGTTCACCGACGCCCACTTCGAGCGGGCCGACGCGGCGGCGGCGCGCTGGGCGGCGAGGGCGGCGGGAGCGGCGCCCCGGTCCGGCGTCCCGGTCGGCGCGTGAGGTGACCGACCGCGGGGTCCGTCACCGCACGGTCGAGACCAACGGCATCCGCCTGCACCTGGCCGAGCAGGGCGAGGGGCCGCTGGTGGTGCTCTGCCACGGGTTCCCGGAGTCCTGGTACTCGTGGCGCCACCAGCTCCGCGATCTGGCGGAGGCGGGCTTCCACGCGGTGGCGCCCGACATGCGCGGCTACGGGCAGAGCGAGGCGCCCGCCGCAATCGATCAGTACACACTGCTGCACCTGGTGGGGGACATGGTGGGGCTGCTGGACGCCCTCGGCGCCCCCACCGCGGTCATCGCCGGGCACGACTGGGGCGCGCCGGTGGCGTGGCACGCGGCGCTGCTGCGTCCGGACCGCTTTCGCGCGGTGATCGGGCTGAGCGTGCCGTACCGGCCGCGCGGCGCCACGCGGCCGACCACCGCGATGCCGCGCACCGACGACGCCGTGTTCTACCAGCTCTACTTCCAGGAGCCGGGCGTGGCCGAGGCGGAGCTAGGCCGCGACCCGCGCGCCACCATCCGCCGCGTGCTCTACTCCGGCTCGGGCGACCGCCCGCGCGGCGGCCGCGTCGGGCTCGGCCGCCCGGACGCGGCCGGCATGGTGCCCCGGAGCGGCGGCTTCCTGGATCACACCGAGGATCCGGCCACCCTGCCGCCGTGGCTCAGCGAGGCCGACGTGGACTACTTCGCGGGCGAGTTCGCGCGCACCGGCTTCCGCGGCGGGCTCAACTGGTACCGCAACATCGACCGCAACTGGGAGCTGATGGCGCCCTGGGCGGGCGCCCGGGTGATGGTGCCCGCCCTGTACGTGGCGGGCGACCGCGACCTGGTGGTGGCCTTCCGGGGGATGGATCAGCTCATCCCGAAGCTCGGCACGTTCGTGCCCAACCTGCGCCGCACCCTCATGCTGCCCGGCTGCGGGCACTGGACGCAGCAGGAGCGCGCGCCCGAGGTCAGCGCGGCGATGATCGAGTTCCTGAAGGGCCTGTGACCGCCGCGCGCTCCGCGGCCATCGCGGGCGCGACCTTCTCCGCGAACAGGCGCATCGACCGCAGCGCGAGGTCGGTGCGCAGTCCGGGGAGCGCCATCACCAGCAGCACCCGCTCGTAGCCGGTGGCCTCGCAGAACTGCCGGAGGCCGCGCGTGACCTCCTCGGGCGTGCCCACCAGCGCCCAGCCGTCGTCCAGGTACTCGTGGAAGGCGCGCAGCCGGAGCAGCGAGCGATCGAACGAGCCCGGCACCGTGCCGCCGGCGGCGTCCGAGCGCAGCACCGCCATCCGCCGCTGGTAGCCCATGAACGGCCCCTCGGTGGCGCGCAGCGCCTCCTCGCGGCTGCGCGCCACGTGCACGACCCGCATCCCCCACGAGCGCGCCTCCAGGGCCTCGATCTCGGCGCGCGGCCGCCCGGCCGCCAGCGAGGTCTCGCGGTAGACGGCGTGGCGCCGCTGCAGCTCCGGCACCGGCACGAAGAACGAGGAGAGCGTGGGCAGGCCGAGCCGCGCGGCCGAGAGCACGCTGTCCGCGCTGTTGCAGGCGATGAACACCGGCGGATGCGGTCGCTGCACCGGCTGCGGACGGACGTGCAGCTGCTGGGCCGAGTGGAAGCGTCCGGTGAAATCGAACGGGGCGCCGGCCCAGGCGCGCTGCATGAGGGCCACGCCCTCCTCCACGCGGGCCCGGCTGTCGGCCCGGTCGGACTGGAAGGTCTCGTAGTCCTGCAGCGTGCCTCCGCGGCCGATGCCCACGTCGAGCCGGCCGCCGCTCACCACGTCCAGGACGGCGAGCGACTCGGCGAGGTCGACCGGATGGTGCAGGGGCAGGAGGCTCACCCCCATCCCGATACGCAGGCGGCGGGTGCGCGCGGCGACGAAGGCGGCCAGGACCGGCGGGCTGGGACAGAGCCCGTAGTCGTTGAAGTGGTGCTCGGCGATCCACACCGAGTGATAGCCGAGCGGCTCCGCGGCCAGCATCTGCTCGAGGCCCGAGGCGTAGACCGCCTGCTCGCTCCACTGCTCGTCCCGCTGCATGAGGAAGAAGAGTCCGAAGTCCATGGGGCCTCCCGGGTACCGCGTACTATACGCTCAGGACGTGCGGGGCCCGGCGGGCAGCCCCCGGCCCTCGGCCTCGGCCACCAGGAGCTGATTGGTGGCCAGCAGCTTCGCGGAGAGATCCTTGATGATGGCGACCGCCAGGGTGGGGTTGGTGCGGACGAGCGAGGTCAGGCGCCGGGCCGGGATCACGAGCAGGGTGACCGGCTCGATGGCCACCGCGGTGGCCGAGCGCGGGGCGCCGCCCGCGAACAGGCCCAGCTCGCCGAGCAGCTCACCCTTGCCGTAGGTCCAGAGCACGCGGTCCTCGTCGCCGACCTTCTTGCGCACCTCGACCCGACCCGCGTGGACCAGGAAGGCCTCGTGGCGTGACTCCTCGCCCTCCCGGAAGATGACGTCGCCCGCGCGGAACGTGCGGCTCTGGACGGTCCCCGGCTCGCGGCTGGTGGCTGTCAACCCCCCTATAATAAGCGGGCCACGCAGACCGGACCGCGGAGGAATGACATGCGACTGACGGGGAGGGTGGCGATCGTCACGGGCGCCCAGCAGGGCATCGGCCGGGCCGTCGCGCTGGCGCTGGCCGGCGAAGGCGCGGACGTCGGGGTGAACTTCCTGGACGACCCCGCGGCGGCGGAGCGGGTGGCGGGGGAGATCCGCGCGCTCGGCCGCAAGGCGCTCACCGTGAAGGCCGACGTGGCGCAGGCGCGCGAGGTGACGGCGCTGGTGGACGCGGTGGTGGGCGGGCTCGGCACTCCGGACATCCTGGTCAACAACGCGGGGATGTTCCCCCGCTCCGAGTTCCTCGAGCTCACCGAGCGCGAGTGGGACCACGTGCTGGACGTCAACCTCAAGGGCGGCTTCCTCTGCGCGCAGGCGGCCGCTCGGGCCATGGTGGCGGCCCGGCGGGCGGGCGCCATCGTGAACATCTCCTCGTCGGCGATCCGCGGCGACCCGCGCGGCGTGCACTACTCGGCGAGCAAGGCGGGCGTGCTCGGGATGACCCGCGCGATGGCCCTGGCCCTGGCCCCGCACCGCATCCGCGTCAACGCGATCGCGCCCGGGCTCACCGACACCGCGCAGCCGCGGTACGGCAACACCGAGGAGCAGATCGCGGTGCGCGCGCGCGAGATCCCGCTCGGCCGCATCGCGCGTCCCGAGGAGATCGCCCGGATCGCGGTGTTCCTCGCCTCCGAGGAGTCGGGCTGGATCACCGGCGAGCTCATCCACGTCAACGGCGGCGCCTACATGGCGTGAAGGCACGGCGCGCCGGGTGTAGCCTGGGGCGCGGGAGGACCGAACGATGGCCAGAGCCACGACCGATCCGCAGATCACGATCGTGCCCAACCCGAACCGGGTCGTCATCCGGGTGGACGGCGCGATCATCGCCGACTCCACCCGCGCGCTGGTCATGCGCGCGCCCGGGACGCCGGATCAGCACTACATCCCGCGGGAGCACGTGGACATGACGCGCCTGTCGCGCACCACCCACCGCACGCACTGCCCCTACAAGGGGGACGCCTCGTACTGGACCATCCGCGGCGACGCGCGCGTGATCGAGAACGGGGTGTGGAGCTACGAGGATCCGCTCGAGGAAATGGCGCTCATCAAGGGCTACCTCGCGTTCTACCAGGACCGCGTGGACCGGGTCGAGGAGGGCCCGCCGACCGAGTGAGGATCGGGAGTCCGATGAGGGGCCCGGGCCCGGGACGTCCGGAGGCCGACGAGTGCCTGCCGTCCTACTTCCAGTACATCGGGCTGGTGCCGGACGGGCACGTGGTGGACCGGCTGGAGCGCCAGATCGATGAGACCGCCGCGTACCTGGGGGGCTTCACGCCGGAGCAGGCGCTGCGCCGCGAGGCGCCGGGGGAGTGGTGCGCGGTCGAGATCGTGGGGCACCTGGCGGACGCCGAGCGCGTCTTCGGCTACCGGGCCCTGCGCATCGCGCGCGCCGACCCCGTGATGTGGACCCCGGTCGAGTTCCCCGACTACGCGGCGGCCGCCAACGACCGGGCGCGCGCCCTCGGCGACGTGGTGGCCGAGTTCCGCGCGGTGCGCGCGGCCTTCGTGGCGTTCCGGCGCGGGCTGGACGCGGCCGCGTGGCAGCGCCGGGCGCCGGAGGGCTGGACGATGCGCAGCGTGCGCGCGGTGGCTTGCGCCATGGCTGGTCACGAGCTGCACCATCTCGCCGACATTCGCCGCCGGCACGCCGGGTCCGCCGGCGCCACGTTCGATACGGAGGTGAAGACATGACCATGCGCGAGCCCCAGGTGGTCCGCCTCGACGAGACCGAGCGGGTGAGCTTCGGCCCGCTGTCGCACTACCAGCCGATCATCGGCGACGAGCAGGGCAGCACGCCGTTCCGCACCGGCATCCAGACCGCGCAGCCGGGCTACGTGACGCCGGTGCACTCCCACCCGTATCTCGAAGTCCTGCACATCCTGGACGGGACCGCGGAGGCGTGGATCCACGGGCAGGAGGACCGCGCGGTGGTGTTGCGCAAGGGCGACACCATCGCGTTGCCGCCCGACACCCCGCACGCCTTCCGGGTCGTCGGCGACGAGGTGCTCCGGCTCCTCGGCACCCACGCCTCTCCGCAGCGGATCGTCCATCGTCTGGACGACGGACCGTCGTACGGCTGAGCGGGCCGCGCGGCCCCCGCGGCCCCGCAGCGGCACGACGGACTACTGGCCCCCGCCGCCGCGAGGCAGCGAGCGGGACTCGTCTCGCCAGATCGCGTAGCAGTCCCGGTGCGCGAACAGCGGCGCGCCGTCGCGTACTCCGTCTGACCGGTTTCCACCACGCCCCGACACACCGCGCACCGCTCCCCGGTGCCCGGACCCGCCCAGGCGGTGGCGTCGATGGCGGGCAGGCGCCCCTGGGCGAGCCAGGCCCGGACGCGCTCCCGGAGATCCGGCCGGGACGGAGTCGCGCGCTTCGCCACCTCGTCCATCGAGCGCCTCAGCACAGCGGAGGGACCAGCTTGCGGGACTCCTCTCGCCAGATCCGGTGGCAGCCGGCATGCGCCACCGCGTCGGTGTCGCCGCCTCCGTTTCGCACCTCGTGCTCGTTCTCGTTCCGGCCGATGGGGTGGTCGCAGACGCTACAGAGGCGGCCGGTGCCGCGGCGGACCACCGAGAGGCCCGTGGCCACGGCCAGCCGTCCCTCCGACAGGCGCTCCCGCACCCGCTTCCGCACGGGCTCTTCACCCTCGCACGAACAACAATCGAGCATGGACACCTGGTCGCTCACCTCCCTGGCCGGCGGGCAAAAGAGCAAGCGACGTGCCGCGCTGCGGACGGCGTCTGTGCAAGGATTTGCGCGGCGGAGCGCGGGTGGAGTGGGGCGAGTTTTCCGCGTCCTCTTTTCCCGTTTCCGGTCCCGCCAGGAACGGCGGCGCCGGGGGCCGGCTAGACCAGCGGCAGCTGGCCGGAGGCCGGCGTGTCCGCCGGGGGCTCCTCGATCGTGAGCGTGTGCTCCTCCTGCCGGGCGCCCAGGATCAGCTTGACGTGGAGGCGGAAGATCGCGGTCGCGGCCCAGGCCGAGGTGGCATCGCGCTCGTAGCCGCAGGAGCAGCTCACCCGCCACAGCCGGTGCGGCTTCATGACGTCGCGCCCGCCTCCTTCCGACCAGCGTAGCGTACTTGTCCGCCGCCCGCCGATACCCTATAGTGCCTTTCCCCCGGCTGAGGAGAAGGCAGACGGGCCACCCGAGGGAGGGCCCGCTATGTCCGTCTCGAAGCAGCCCCCGGCCGTGTCGGGGCGCATGAGCCTCCAGGTCCGCACGGTGGCGGGGGACGTCACCGTCCTGAGCCTGCCTGCCACCGACCACCGGATCGTGACCGGTGAAGCGGCCAACTACCTCATCGGCTTCGGGACGGTCCACGAGTTCAGCAAGGAGGGGCTCTACGTGCGGTCGGGCCCGGCGCCCGCGGTGCTGAGCGAGACCGTGTCCACCGGCGATCCCACCGGCGACCTCTGGTGAGCTGAAGCGCCCCGCGCGGCCGGGCTTGCCAGCCGTCGTCGCAGTGCGAGAGGATGTGGGCCCATGAGACTCGGCATCAGCGTGCCGACCGCGCGGCCGGACGGCACGCCCCTCACCGGCGAGGCGCTGGTCGGCAGCGCGCGCGCCATCGAGCAGGCCGGCTTCGACAGCGCGTGGTTCTTCGACGCCATCGGGCGCGGTTTCATCTTGCCGGATCCGCTCATCGGCGTCTCGGTGGCGGCGGCGGTCACGTCCCGGATCGAGATCGGGACCGGCGTCCTCCAGATCCCGCTGCGCAACCCGGTGGAGCTCGCGCACCGGATCCTCACCGCGCACCTCATCTGTGGGGGCCGGCTCCTGCTGGGCGTCGGCGCGGGCTCGACGCCCGCCGACTTCGAGGCCCTCGGCCTCGACTTCACGCGGCGCATGCGCACGCTCGAGGACTCGCTGGCCACGATGCGGCGGCTGTGGCGCGGCGAGAAGGTGGGGGCGGCGGATCTCACCCCCTGGCCGGCCGCGGCCGGCGGCCCCGCGGTCCTCATCGGCAGCTGGAAGGGCGAGCGCTGGATCCCGCGGGCCGCCAGGGAGTTCGACGGCTGGATCGCGTCCGGCGCCAAGACCAGCTTCTCGGCCCTCGCCGAGGGCATCGCGCGCTATCGCGCCGCGGGCGGCAAGCGCGCGATCGTCACCAACATCGCGTTCGACCCGACCGTGCCCACCGACCCCTTGCCCGACACCGCCTCGTTCCACCTGCGCTGCGCCCCCGACGAGGCGGCCCGGCGGCTCGGCCGGGTGCGTGACCTGGGCTTCGACGACGCGGTGCTGGTCGTGGAACGGCCCACCGAGGCCGGCCTGGCCGCGGCGCGGGCCCTGCTGCGCTGAGCCGCGGATGACCACGACCGCGGACGTCGTGGTGATCGGCGGCGGGGTCAACGGCGTGAGCATCGCCCACGCCCTCGCCGGACGCGGCGTGAAGGTCACGCTGGTGGAGAAGGGCGCGCTCGCGGGCGGAGCCTCCGGCCGCTCGAGCGCGCTGGTGCGCATGCACTACACCAACGAATGGGACGCCCGCCTGGCGTGGGCCAGCTTCCCGATCTTCCGGCACTGGCCGGAGCACATGGGCGGCCCGCCGGTCTTCACCCACACCGGGTTCGTCGACGTGGTGGGCCCCGCCTACGCCGAGAATCTCAGGCGCAACGTCGCGATGCTGCAGGGGATCGGCGTGCCGACGCGCGCCATCGGCCCCGACGAGCTGCGCGCGCTGCAGCCCTTCGCGCACGTGGACGACGTCGGCGCCGCAGCCTACGAGCCGGAGAGCGGCTACGCCGATCCGGCCGAGACCGTGGAGGGCTTCCGGCGGCGCGCGGTCGAGCGGGGCGCGCGCGTGCTCCAGTGGACCGCGGTGACCGGCATCGACGTGGGCGACAGCCGCGTGCGGGCGGTCGAGACCTCGGCCGGGCGCATCGAGGCGGGTAGCGTGGTGGTGGCCGCCGGCGCGTGGTCCACGCGGCTCTGCCGGCAGATCGGGCTGCGCCTGCCCGCGCGGCCCAAGGCCATCGACACGGTGGCGGTGAGCCGGCCCGCCGAGCTGCGCGAGCCGCACATGGTCTACATCGACAACGTGCAGGGCAACTACTTTCGGCCCGAGGCGGGCGGCCTCACGCTGGTCGGCATCCCGTGCCAGGAGTGGGACATCGACCCGGACACGCTCGGCAGCGGGCTGCCGCCCGGCGCCGCCGAGCGGGGGGCCGCGCTGCTCACCCACCGCATCCCGATCATGGAGCGCGCCACGCTCGCGCGCGGCTATCGCGCCTTCGACGGCTACAGCGGCGACCGCCACGCGATCCTGGGCGGGGTGCCCGGCGTGGACGGTCTCTACCTGGCGACCGCGTTCAGCGGCTCGGGGTTCAAGATCGCCCCCGCGGTCGGCCTCTGCATGGCCGAGCTCATCACCGAGGGCCGCGCCCGGACCATCGACATCACCGCGTTCGGTCTGGAGCGGTTCGCGGCCGGCCGCACCGTCGAGGGGCCGTATCCCTACGCGGTCCGTCCCGACTACATCGATCCCGCCGAGGTCGGCCGCGCCTGAGAGGCCCCCGCGTCAGCGCGCGGCCGCGCGGATGGCCCGCCAGAGCCGCTCGGGGGTGAGCGGCATCTCGAGGTGCTCCACGCCCAGCTCGGCGAGCGCGTCCACCGCCGCATTCACCACCGCGGCCGGCGCGGGGGTGGTGCCGCCCTCGCCGCCGCCGCGCGGGCCGAGCGGGTTCGAGGTGGACTCGACCTCGCTGATCTCGGTGGCGAACGACGGCCGCATGTCCGCGCGGGGCATCGCGTACTCCATGAACGGGGCGGCGCGCGGCTGCCCAGACTCCGGGTCGTAGTCGCAGAGCTCCCAGCAGGCGTCGCCCACGCCCTGCGCGATGCCGCCGTGGGCGAGATCGTCCGCTACAGCAGCGTGGACGACGTGGGACGCGCCATCAAGTAGGCGAGACGATGCAAGTCCCGGGACTCGGACGCAACCGGAGTGTAGTACGTACCGTAGGAGGCGACCGCCAAGGCCAGACGGGGACCCGGTGGCCGCGTTTCTGCGACCGCGAGGGGCTAGCCCCGGCCATAGAGCGGGCGCGCAGTCCGGGGTATGTCGTGCCGCGAGAGGTAACGCTGGTGGTAAGATCAGCGAGTGACGCATCGGCGGTGGCGAATCGTGGCGGTCCGCATCTCCGTGGCACTTGACCTGTCGTTTCCCGCGAGGCCGGGAATTTTCGTGTTCGACGCCGCGTCCTCTTCCAAAGACCCTCACTAGTCCCTCGCACCGTGTTCGGCGACCCCCGTGGTGGGGTTCGCCTGCTTCCATCATCTCTGGCGCGGAGGACCACAAATGAAGCAGGGATACGAGGGAATCGCCCTCGCGTGGATCATGCTCGCGGCACCGTTCACGGTCATCCCTGTCGCCACATGCCTATTCTGAGGAGACGACCATGCCCAACGTCGGACGCTTCGTCACCGATCCTCGGGCCGGCGCCTCCTGCCAGATCACGCTAGACAGCGGCGAGACTATCATCGTCAACTCCGAGACGGGCGGCTTCAAGGGTGGCCTGCTGACGATCGAGCCCTCGGGGTTCATGGGCTTCCGCTCCGATCGCATCTTCGCCTGCAACCTGGACAGTCCGCAGGGTCAGGCGGGGCCGGCCTGGCTGAACCTCGGCGCCGCGCCCGGCAGCCTCGCCGCCGGTCCGCTGGGAGCCGCCGTAGAGTTCGTCAAAGGCGCGGGAACGCTCACCGAGCTGCAGACGCGGTGTGCCGCCCTGATGTCGAGCCGTTAGCCGTGGAGTTTCGCGAACTGCTGCTCGGGCTCGTCCTCGTCTGGCTCGCCGCGAAGGTGGCGGGCGAGGGGATGGAGCGGATCGGCCAGACCGCGGTCCTCGGGGAGCTGCTGGCTGGTGTCGTGATCGGCCCCGGCGTCCTCGGGCTCGTGCAGGAATCGGAGGTGATCCACGCCCTGGCCGAGCTGGGTGTCCTGATCCTCCTGTTCGAGGTCGGTCTGGAATCCGACTTCGACGAATTGTTGAAGGCGGGCCTGCAGGCCACGCTCGTGGCTGTGGTGGGCGTTGTGTTGCCGTTCGCGGCCGGCTTCGCGCTCATGCGGTGGTTCGGGCATCCGCCGCTCCTGGCCGTCTTCGTCGGGGCCACGCTCACCGCAACGAGCGTGGGTATCACCGCCCGCGTGCTGGCCGACCTCGGCCGTCTCAAGGACGCGGCCGCCAACGTCGTGCTGGGCGCGGCGGTCGTGGACGACATCCTCGGCTTGATCGTCCTGGCGGTCGTGACGGGAGTGGCGCAGACCGGCGGTGTCTCACCGGGCACGGTCGTCGCTCTCACCGGCAAGGCGATCGTGTTCCTGGCGGCCGCGCTCTCGATCGGCCTCCGGCTGGCGCCGACCCTGATGAGCTGGCTCGGGCGGCTGCGCGCGCGGGGCACCCTGATCGTCTACTCGGTCGTCTTCGCGATGGCGATGGCGGCCATCGCGGACCTGATCGGGCTGGCCACGATCATCGGCGCATTCGCGGCGGGATTGATCCTCTCCACGACCGAGCCGCGCAACCACATCGAGGAGCGCATCAAGCCGATCGCCGACCTGCTCGTCCCGGTCTTCTTCGTGACGGTCGGTATGAAGGTCCAGCCCCAGATGCTCAATCCTTTTGCGGAGAACGCCCAGTTTGGCCTCGCCATGCTCCTGACCGTGGTGGCGGTCGCGTCGAAGCTCGCGGCGGCCCTCGCCGTGTACCAGCCGGGCGTTCGCCGGTGGCCGATCGGTGTCGGGATGGTGCCGCGTGGCGAGGTCGGTTTGATCTTCGCGGGGACCGGGCTGGCGGCCGGGGTGCTCGCCCCCGATCTCTACTCGGCGCTCGTCGTCGTCGTGATGCTCACGACATTCGCGGCGCCTCCGTGGCTGAAGACCCTCTATCGCAGATGACCCTCGTCGTCCCCGACGGGCGACTTCTCTCGAGCGATCCTCGAGCCGGCTCCGGTGCCGCTCGCGGTGCTGAAAGCGGCCGGGGTGTGAGAGTCAGGCGGATCGCAGAACGCCGGTGGCCGGCGAGATTTTGAACTCAGCGAGTCGCTCCGCAGGGGTCTTCCCACCGAGGGCGAGGTGGAGCCGGCGATGGTTGTACTCGTGCTCCCACGTGCGCAACTTGCGGACGAGCTCATGGCGGGTCTTGAAGGTCACCCGTCGATAGATCTCCTCCTCGTCGGTGCGATGACTGCGCTCGACTTTCCCGTTGGATTCCGGGCAGCCAGGCAGGATGTGCTTGTGGGCGATACCGAGATCATGCAGATGCCAGGTGAAGTCGGTGCCCCACTGTCCCGGGACGTGCAGCTCGGGCCGCCGCTTCGGACCCGGTCGGTACCGCTTCCGGGAGACGCGAGGGACGTGGTGCTCGCGCAGGATCCGCCGAATGGTCGGCGGAGAGAGAGGCTTCGATGTGTAGCGCGGTCCGAAAGGGACGAACCCGGGGGCCCGGGCAACCGGGGCTTCAGGCCCTCGAGCCCCTCGCGTTGGTACCGTCTGCGCCGTTCGTAGAAGAGGGGGCGCGAAATCCCGAAGAACCGACCGGTACGGCTGATACCACAGCCGACCTGCTCGAAGTGCTGAAGGACGCGCAGGCGGGCCGCCGCCCGCTGGGCCCGCTCCCGGTCGCCAATCACTCGGTTCATCCCGGGCCTCCTTTCGCCGGCCCCCCTTGGAGGGGACCGGTTCTGTCCGGGCATCACCTAACAGCTACAGACCAGTCCGACCGGCCCTAGCGTGTCCAGACCCGGAATGGTGTAGACACCGTGGCCATCCCAGAGTGCGGTATGAGGTCATCCCCGCGCGGCGCCCCAGAAGAGCGCGGCGGGGGTGCGGCCGCGGACTCGGTAGC
>Ga0070741_10000973_pt1 | contig 93969 bp, 89 predicted proteins | sample Coa_R1_4_FD_66440 | JGI IMG/M metagenome (GOLD analysis project Ga0070741, IMG submission 66440) | Surface soil microbial communities from Centralia Pennsylvania, which are recovering from an underground coalmine fire - Coalmine... | ecosystem: Environmental > Terrestrial > Soil > Unclassified ...
TGGCCACCGACTCCTCGGCCGGCGCTGTCGTCGGCTTCCGCGCCTTCTTCCCCATGTCGGCCTCCTTGGTCACCATGATGATTAGTCAAACCGGTGTCCAAAGAAACCGGGTCCGATTTAAGAGGGGCTATGCGCACTTGAAATGCGAGCGGGCGGCGCGCAGGCCAAGCGCGCGATGGAAATCCTCGTGAGCTGCTCGAGCAGGCGACGAATGCCGCCCAGCGGGATGCTAGCGAAGCACGTCCCGGGAAGAAGTGAGCAGCACGCACGTGCACCCGGTCTGGCTCCACACGTGCTGGTCGCCAGTGCCCCCTTCTGCCCGGCTGTAGTCCCCCGGATAGAGCTTTCGGCCGTCAATGAATAGCTCGCCGTCAAGAAGATACAGCTTTTCGATTCCGGCGTGGGTGTGCGGCGGGTACGCGGCTCCCGGAGCGAGTCGCACGAGCATGCTCACCATGTGGGTATCGGCATCCCTCGCTAAGATCTTGTACGAAATGCCCGCCCCGGCTTCCGCCCAATTCGACTCCGCCACTTCCGGCGACGTCGACTGGATGTTGAATCCGATTCGATTCGCCAACCGCTCCCACAGCGTCCGGTTCGGACGCAACACGTCGGTCGGCCAGGATACGAGCGCGTCAACCGTTGGCTTGAACGACTCGAGTTCTTCTCGGCACTGAGCGCACGCGCCAATTGTCACTGCTGCTCCCTGACGCTCTACGGGAGAGAGTGCCTCCAGCACATACAGCGCGACCAATTCCTGGTGGTCGTGTTCGCTCTGTGCGGTCATGGAGAATGCTCTCCCCCTTCCCCGAGCGCGCGCCGGAGCTTCGCGAGTCCAGTTCGGATGCGCGCCTTCACGGTGCCGACAGGTTCGTTCAGGTGGACGGCCACCTGGGAGTAGGTCAGCTCGGAGAAGAAGGCGGCTTCGATGGCCTGGCGCTCGCCAGAGGTCAGGACAGTGAGCACCTGACGTACACGCTCGATCTGTTGTGCTTCCGCTATTCGCACGTCGGGATCGTTCCTGTGCGGCGCGGTCGTTGGCTCGCCCAGTACAGGCGCTCGCTTCTTGCGCTGGTCGAACCGTAACCGATCGATGGCACGCGAACGTGCCATATTCATGATCCAGCCGATGACCGGCCCCCCGGCCGAGTCATACGCGGACGCCCGACGCCAGACCTCATGGAAGACGTCGAGCGTCAATTCCTCCGCGGTCTCCCGGTTATGGGTCATTTTGAGCATCAGGGTGAACACGATCCGATTCGTGCGGCTGTAGAGCCCATGCAACGCGACAGCGTCTCCATCGGCGATTCCTCGTACCAGCGCCGTCCATTCGCTCTCTGGCACAAACGAATGTTTGGGATCCTTGCCAAACAGGAGATCGCCAAGGGTGTTCGGTCGGGCGGTTTCGCCCTCTGGTTTCTGCCCCATCGACCCGCATTATGCTCTTGCAAAATGCACAGAGGTCAACACATTGTTCCTAAATCTAAGTAGGCGTCGGGGTGGCCTTTTTCGACTGCCAGGCAGCGAAACACCCGACGTGGAGATGATAGCGGTCGGCGCCCGTGCTGTCCCCGCTTCGGAATTCAAGCTCCATTTCGAGCTCGTTCCGCTTCAGCGGGATATGACATACCGCGCAAGGGCCACCCGGGCTTGGACCGCCCCACATACGGTCTGGGTCGCGGTGTGGCAGATGAGTTGGCTTTGAATCCGCAGGCCCTTGGGCATGGCCATCGGCCGATCCGTTAGATGCCCCGTTCATGAACTCTCCCACGCTTGACATAACGACAAAAGAGGCGAGGCGGATGTCTGCACGAAAGGAAAATGAGCTGGGGCCTTTCGCGTCAGCCCCTCCCACCCCGCTCGAAGGACCTGCTGCCAGGCCTCCGGCCGCCCATCGGCAAGGGGGTGCACAGCGAGGAGCAGCCGAAATGCCCCGTGGAGTAAGCCTTCAAGGACGCCCGCGTTGAACCCGAAGGGAACGGGGCGATGGCCCCCCATCTGCCGGAGTCAGGGCGCAGTGCAGGGCCGGAAGCGCGCCCTCGATCGTGAGCTACAAGGGGTTGAGCAGCGGATCACTCGCCTGGTGGGCGCGATCTCCGCCGGCAGGCCGGTCGAGAAACTCGTCGCGCGGCTCAAAATGGAACGCAGCCGGAAGGTCGTGCTGACCGAGGAGCAGCGGACGCTGAGGGCGCGCGACATGAGTCACATCCCAAACCTGACATCGCGACTGCTGGCCCGTGCAGCCGACCTGCGCCGCGTCCTTGGTGCCCACGTCGGGCGGACGCGGCAAACTCCTCGGGGCGATGCTGCTCGACAAAGTGGCCATGGAGCCAGTCGTGGTCGACGGGCGCCGCGGCTACCGCTTCACAGGATGCCTACGACCAAATTAAATGACGCGGACTCCTGTTGGGGGAGGGGCCCGCAACACGCCAAGCGCCCCAAACACCTCATACGAACAAAACGGGTCATCCGGTGGTGGCCCCAACGGGATTCGAACCCGTGTTTCAGCCTTGAGAGGGCAACCGTCCCGAGGGCGGCGTAGGTGTCACTCTTGTTGTTGCGAGGGGTTACGGCGCGGCGCCTGACCCCTCACCCTGTCGGGAATCGCCGCTCTTGGCACTCCGAGTGGCACTATTTCGGCACCGGCTTGTTAGGGGCGCCTCACGGCGCGACCGGACCGCGGGAAGAACCGGTTCCGCGCGTTCAGCGGCGGGTCGTCCGGAAGGTCGGCGCAGGACACGCCCAGCGGCGGCGGCGGCGCCACGGACCGGCGCGGCGCCCATCGGAACGCGCCGTGGGAATGGTCCCCCCGGTGGCCGGCCGCGCGCTGGCAGATGTGGACCTGGGCGCCCGCCACGTGGCGAACGTTGCACCGGTTGGCGCTGGTCGGCCGCGGGCTCACGCCACCGACTCCGGCAGCGTCACCGCGGGCGTGCGGGCGCGGCCGTGCTCCAGGGCGTACATCAGCGCTTCGAACTCGGGCAGGGACGCGGTGGCGACGGACACTGCCATGGCGTGCACCACCCGCCGCTTCCAGGCGAAGGCGACGTGGCGGGTGGCCGTCAGCACGTAGCCGAGGGTCGGCACCGCCTTCAGCTCGTCCCGGCGGTCGAGCAGATACACGAACGTCTCCTGGACGATGTCCTCGGCCCACGCGTCGCCCACGATGCCCCGGGCCAGCCGGACCGCCGGCCCGCGCATCTCGACGAAGCACCGGACGAGATCCTCGTTCGTGACGAGGCCCCGGTAGACGCCGGGCCGCCGCGGGTCGCCGCGGTGGCGCCGCTGCGCGTACCGGCAGCGCGCGGCATGGCGCCCGCCGGCGATGCGGCACTCGGGGCACGTGAGCGCACGACAGCGCGCGCAGTACTTCCGGCCCCCGGCCCAGCTCATCGGGACGCCACACCCCCGGCAGCCCCGCGTCGGCCTGGCGGCGCACCCGGGTCGGTGGGTGCCGTCCGGCCCATGGCAGGTCCGGCACTGCGTCCTCTGGCAGCGGTCGCAGTACGCGAATCCCTTGCGGAAGACGATCCCGCCGCAGCCGCGACAGGGCCGAGGGTCGGCCTCGGGGGCGGGGACGTCGCGGGCCAGCGCGCCGTTGAGGTGGACGGCCTGGCCGAGCGTGATGAACGGCCGGGCGGGCAGAATCATGCGACGGTCGGGGCGCGCCCCGCCAGGGCCGGCAGGTTCTCTTTGCGGCGCACCTCGGCGAGCGTCAAGAAGCCGGCCTCGAGCCCGATCCGGTAGGCCTCATAGCGCCCCTTCGTGTCGGTGGTCAGCAAGGCGTCGGGGAGAAACTCCGCGTAGAGCTGCGTCCGCTCCGCCGCCGGGATGCAGGACACGGTGACGGCGGCCTCGATGCGCGCCAGCCAGGGCCCGAGGCAGAACTTCAGGTAGTCCAGGGCCCGCGTCTCGGCGTTCGCGTACGTCATGGAGCCCTGGACCTCGGCGCCGATCATGTGGGGCGGGACGCCGAAGATGCGGGCGATTTCTTCGGTGGTGAAGCGGCGGGATTCGACGAACTGGCTATCCTCATGGCTGACGCCGATCGGCTCGAACTTCAGGCCTTCCTCGAGGACCATCGTCCGGTGCCGGCGCCCGGCCTGCCCCTGCGTCTCCGCGATCGCGGCTGCCAACCGCTCGTGCGCCTCCTTGGAGAGCCGCGTCGCGGCCGTCAGCACGCCCTTCGGGGTCGCCGCGTTGGCGAAGAACTCCGCCCCGTAGCGCTCGAGCGCCAGGCCGAGCCCGAGCGTCTCCCGGAAGGTGGTGATGACCGAGCGCCCCGTGTAGCCGTCGTCGCTCATCGGCCCGGCCACGTGGAGCATGCCGCCCGCCTCGACCGTCGTGGTCTGCCCGCCGGTGGTGACCCGGTACCGGAGCCGCCCGGCCCGGGTGACGTCCACCTGCACCCGGTCGGGGTTCACGTACCAGAGCGCCCGCACGCGGCCCGCATCGTCGCGGGTCAGCAGGGCGTAGGCATTGCCGCGCAGGAGCAGCGCCGTCACCATGGCCTCCCAGAAGGCGACCACGCTCTGCGCGGGGTTCGGCCGGGTGTGCAGGATGTCGTAGAGGGGATGGTCGACGGCGCGCTCGCGGCTGTCGTCCACGCGCCGATAGAGCACCAGCGGCATGCTGGCGATCGAGCCCGCGATGAGCGTGACACAGGCCCAGACGGCGGTCAGGCCGGCCGCGCGCTCGACGGAGACGGGCTCGCCGCTGGCGGTGCGCGGGCCGCCGGACAAGTAGCGCAGCGCCGGGTCGGCATAGTCGACGCTCCGGCGCTCGAGCCCGAGGCGGCCGAGCAGCCGCGTCCACCAGGTCATCCGGACGCCCCGCTTACGGGATGATGCCGATCAGGCGGCCGAAGGACTCCGGGTGCGTCGTCTGCACGTCCATGCGCAGGTGGCCGAAGAAGCCGTACTGGTAGGTGCCGCGGAACAGCTCGCGGGCCACCTCGACCTGCATGGTGGTGCGGACGCCGAGCAGCAGCTGGGACCAGTCGCCCATGAAGAGCGTGGACGCGTTGTTCGCGGTGCCCTGCGTCTCGGCGATCGACACGTTGGCGGTCTGCAGGAAGCGCCAGTCCGCGAGCACCGAGGGCCGGGCCAGCGGCGCGTTGGTCGTGGCTTCCTTGAGCTTCGCGAGGGTGGCCAGGGTGCGCGGCGCCATGATGGCCGTGTTCACCGCCGGCACGTTGTCCGCCCACACCAGGGCCAGCAGGTCGATGATCGGATCGTAGGACGTGAGCGCCGCGCCGTTCGGCCCCTGGGAGACCTCGTTGACGTTGGCGGTGGTGCGCAGGCCCCGCGGCTGGGGCGGGGTGCCCGTGCCGTACAGGCAGACGCGGTCGATCTCGACGGCGAAGGACCGGACCAGGGCGGCCTCGAGCATCTCCGCGATGTTGGCGCTGTCCTCGAGCAGCTCGCGGCTCACCTTGGTGAACACGTCCAGCGAGCGGGGCGTGAACGTCACCGCCTCGAAGGTCGGGTCCGACTCGGCCACCGCGGCGTTCTCGGCGCGCCAGGCGGCGGTGGGGTCGGCGAGCAGGCGGGCGATCTTGACGGTGTCGCTGGTGAGCGGGACCGTCTGCGCCCCCGCCTGCACGATCACCAGGGCGTTGCGCAGGCGGTCGATCCATTGCGCCAGCAGGATGTCCGGCACCGTGTAGCCGCCGGCACTGTCGGTGCCTTCGCTGAGCGCCCGGCGCTCGAGGTCGTTGCGCGGCCCCGTCACCATCGCCCGCAGCACATCGCCCAGGCGGAGATGACTGTACTCCTTCGGGTGCTTCGTGCGCTCCTCGATCCACGAGCGGAACGAGTCACCGCGGCCGAGCACGCGCACCTCGCCGGCGTCAAGGCCCTCCCGACGCTCGGGGCTCACGACCGGGGCAACGGGCGGGACGGGATCCACGACGGGGGCAGTCGGCTCCATGGGCGGCTCCTTGCTCTGGTGATGGCGCTCCAGGGAGCGGAGCGCGGCCACGTGCGCTTGCGGATAGGCGGGAAACGGGACGCCCACGCTGAGCTCGTGCAGCTCGAAGTCGAGCAGCGTGCGGGTGGGCGGCGTGGTGGTCTCGTCCCAGGCGTCCTTCAGGGTGCGGAAGGCGAACGACGCGCCATCGACGTCGCCGCGGGCGACCGACTCCACCAGCCCGCGCTCGTGCTCGGGCACGTCGACCTCGAAGCGGAGCCCGTCGTCATCCTGCGCCACGCGGAGCGTCTTCGCGCTCAGGCGCCCGATGACGCGGTCCGTGTTGTGGTTCACCAGGGCGCGCAGGTCTGGGCCGCGGCGGAGCGCCGCGCGCAGGGCGTCGGGCGTGATCACCTCGCGGAAGCCGCCCAGGTTCTCGGAGAGCACGTTGGTGCGGATCGCATACCCCACGAGCTTGGCCCCCGCACCGCTCGTCTCGGCGCGCAGCCCGTCGAGGTGGCGAATTTCGAGCTCCTCAGCCATGCCCTACCCCCGCAGGGTATTCGCCCGCCCGCTACAAGTCAACAAAGATCGGCGGGCGCTCATCGTAGACGCTCCCCACCGTGGCAGGGAGCGCCACCGTCAGCGCATTCACCAGCGCGGCGATGCCGTCAATCCGCTCGGTGCTCTTCTTCTTCGACGGTCGGACGTTCTCGTTGTGGTCGACCTCCACCGTCACGTGGCTCGCGCACCAGCGCAGGATCGGGTGGCCGCCGTGGCGGAGCCGGCCCTGAAGCACCAGGGCCTCGAGGGCCTTGGTGGCCGCCGTCAGGGTGCCGATGGTCTGCTGCACCGGCACCGCGGGCAGGGCGTCGGCCTGGAGGCGGGCGAGCATCTGGGTGGCGTTCCAGGGGTCGATCCCGACGGCCTCCACGCGGTACAACGCCCCGAGCTCACGGATCCGGCGCTCGATCGCGTCGTGGTCGACGACGTTGCCCTCGGTCACGCGCAGGACGCCCGCTCGCGCCCAGACGTCGAAGACCCCGTGGCGCTTCGCCCGGTCGGGGAGCATCGCCGCGGGCAACCAGAAATCGGCGAGGACATCGTAGCCGCCGGCCTGGTCGGGGAAGATCGCGACCAGGGCGGAGAGGTCGCGGGTGGCGCTCAGGTCGACGCCCACGAAGCAGGGGCGGCCCCGCAGCGCGGACGGGTCCACCGGCGCGCCGCAGGCGTCCCAGCGCTCCATCGGCAGCCAGCGGGTCTCGGCCTCGGTCCAGATGTTCAGGTGCAGCCGCTTGAAGGCGTTTTCGTAGGCCGGCATCTCGCGAGCCCGCCGGCACTCCTGCTCGAGGTAGTCGCGCCGGATGGTGGTCCCGAGCCCCGGGTTCGCCTTCGCCCACGTCGCCGGGTCCGTCCAGTCGTCCTCGAGCGAGGCGCCGTAGAGGACCGGGAGGAAGCTCTCGTCTCGGATCACGCCGTCCCGCACCTTCACCGCGTGCTCGTGGAGCTGCCAACAGACCGAGGTGCGGTCGTACCCGGCGGTCGTGATGACAAACATCAGCGGCTGCCGGCGGGCCCCCATGCTCGTCGCCAGCACGTCCAGCAGCTCGCGGCTCTCGTGGGCGTGCAGCTCGTCGACGATCGCGGCGGAGAGGTTCAGCCCGTGCTTGCTGTAGGCCTCCGAGGAGATCACCTGGTAGCGCGAGCCCGTCGAGGGCACGACGAGCTCGCGGCGGTAGATCAGGGTGAGCGCGCGCAGCCCCGGGTCGGCCTCGACCATCGCCCGGGCCGCGTCGAACACGATCGCGGCCTGCTGGCGGTCGGCCGCGGCCGAGACGATGTCGGCGCCGGGCTCGCCGTCGGCATAGAGCAGGTAGAGGGCGAGGGCCGAGGCCAGGGTCGACTTGCCATTCTTCCGGGGGATCTCGACGTAGGCGGTGCGGTACTGCCGGGTGCCGTCGGGGCGGCGCACGTCGAACAACGGCGCGACGATGTCGCGGCGCTGCCAGTCGGCGAAGCGGATCGGCTGCCCCGCCCACTCGCCCTTGGTGTGGCGAAGATGCCGGCGGGCGAACTCCTGCAGCCGGGCGGCCGGCGTCTTCGCGCGGAGCCTGGGGAGCCGGGTCGCGGTCGGCTGCGCCTTCGGACCCCGTTTCATCAGGCGCGGTGAGATCGCGCGCGAGGCCAGGGCGCGGTCATGTGGACGCGGAAACCGAAAAAACGCTCATCGTCGTCGCGAGTTGCACGACAGGTGCGCGGCGCGCAGGTTGTCGTCGTCGTCGGTGCCGCCTCGAGCCCGCGGGATGACGTGGTCGACGCTGTCGGCTCCGGGCTGGCCGCAGAGCCAGCAGATGCCGCCGTCGCGGGCCAGGATGGCGGAGCGCTTGCGCTGGTAGCGCCAGCCCAGGCCGCGCTCGGTGGTGGTGCCCCGCGCGGCGTCGCGGGCGCGTTGACAGGCCGGGCAGAACTTGGCGGGCGCGGCGATGAGGGTGGTCCGGCAGCGGGGACAGGGTCGGCGGAGGGTGGGCATCAGCGGGTCAGCCGGGCAGTGCTCCGCCAGCGCTTCTCTATAAAGCGCTGGAGCACTGGAGCACTCCGAGTGCTTCCGAGTGCTCCGGAGTGCTCCGTAGCACTCAACTCCTGGATTTTCAAGGGCTAAAAGGGAGTCTCCGGCGTCGAGTGCTCCGGTGAGCCCGGAGCGCTCGCCACGAAGTACCGCAACGAGCCCTTCTGCCGGCCGGGCGCCGCGTCCAGCGCGCCTTCCTTGCACAGCGCCTCGACCACGGGGGCCAGCATCTCCCAGCGGCCGAGGCCCGCCTGCTGCATGGCGCGCTTCGACGCCGGCCCGTTGACGCGCAGCCAGTCCAGCACCCTGCCGCGGATGCCGGCCTTTTCGGCGGCGTCAGCCGTCGTATCCGTGCCGACCAGGCGCGTGATGAGCCCCTCGGCAATCTCGGTGGCGAATGTGAACGGCGCGGGGTCGAGGCCGAACTTGTAGTCCTGCGGGTACACCAGCGAATCGCGGGCGCCAACCTTCTCGACATGGACGGGGCACTCGCACGCGGCGAACCAGTCCCCTCCGCTGGCCCGCTGGGAGCGCCGCCGCTGGTCCTGGCCGGTATTGGGCGGCTTCACGTCGTGGTGGACGACCACGATGCTGACGCCGGTGGCGTTGACGATCGTCCGCAGCACGCGAGTCAGCTCGCGCACCTTCCCCGGCCCCTCATCCGTCTTCGCCGACAGCCGGCGGGCGGCGTCGAGGACGAGGAGGCGGACGCCAAGGCGCTTCAAGTCGCTGACGAGCTGGTCCACCCACAGCGGATCGTCGAGGTCCACGCCGCGGCGGACAGCCACATGCAGGGTGTCGGGCGCCTCCCCGCAACGCGCGCGGATCAGCGCCCGCAGCCGAGGCCGCGTCAGCGCCCGCGGGTCTTCCTCCTGCACGTAGAGCACAGGGACGGCCGCGGCGGGGGTGAAGCGGCGCAAGCCGAATGCGGGCGTCCCGGTGGCCGCGGCCAGGGCGAGCTCGAGGGCCGCGAGGCTTTTCCGGGCCCGCGGATCGCCGTGCAGGAGCATGATCACGCCCGCCGGCAGCAGCTCGGGGATGACGAACTCCAGCGGCGGGTCGTCTTCGGCGATGAAGGCGGCGGCCGTCTCGATGTAGTGGCCGGGCAGGCCATTCGGCGAGAGCGTGAGCGTGGGCAGTCCGGTCACACGCTCGCCGCTCGTCATGCGGTCGCCGCCAGGAAGTCGTCGATGCCCTTGAACGGCGGCGGGACGAGCACCATCTTGGCCTCGGCGACGCCGCGGGCGCCGAGGGCATCGACCAGGCGATGCACGGCGCGATGCACGGCCCCGTTGGTGCGCACGTCGGCGTCGGGCACGAGGTAGACGGTGCGGCCCCGGAGCCCGACATCGTCGAGGTCGGGGTGGAGCGCGCGCGAGCCGGCCACGTGCCAGCCCTCGATACCGCAGATCCCGATGGACAGCAGGCCGAGCTGGGCGACGCCGAGGGCCTTCTTCTCCCCTTCGACGAAATAGACCGGGGCGGCCGAGCGGAGCACGGCGTCGAGCGTGGCCAGCGGGAAGTAGATCCGCACACCGGAGCGCTTCGGTTGCAAGTATTTGATCGTGCCGCTGTCCGTCGCGATCGGCGGGAAGACCTTCATCCGCACATGATCGAACCAGCCGCCTCGCGGATCAGCGAACGGGATCAGGTACGCGGAGCATACCTTCGGGGCCTCGAAGCCGAGCAGGCCCTCGATCATGGCCGGCGGGATCGACCGGATCTTCTGCGTCGCGATCGTCTCGTCGCTGAGGCCGCTCTTCGACAGGTCAGCGCGATGCTCGGGCGCCAGCGCGCCGTCGTAGACGCGCGACAACAGATGCGCGAGGTAGGCATTCATCGAAGCGCCTCCAGCGCCTCGACCACGCGGTCCAATCGGGCGGAGCGCCGGGCATCGAACGGCCGGTCAATCGCGCGCTCGAGCCGCCGGCGCTCCAAGCGGAGGAGGACCCGCACGACGGACAGGATCACGCGCGAGCGCGCTTGGTGGCTGCCTTCGTGCTCGTCGGGCCCGTCGGCCGCACCGCCGGCCGGTAGTTCTGGCTGAGGAGCGATTCGACGTCCTCGACCTTCACCAGCACCCGCTTGCCGAGCTTGAAGTGCGCCACGCGCCCCTGGCGCAGCCAGGTCCTCACTGTCCACGGGCTCACGCCCAACCGCTCCGCGACCGCGTCGATGGGCAGGGTCTGCGGGATCTGCGTCTGCATCCCCATCGTGCTCTCCCCCTTTCGCCTCTTGTGATTCGGCCAACTCATATAGCATTATCTATGCGCTAAGTATGGTGCGGCTTGTCATATGTAGTCAACTGTGGTAGCCTCATCACGCCATGGCGCCACGTCGGATAAATCGTCCTCGGAAGAACGGGAGAGCGGTAGGTAGCTTCATCCGCCGCCAGCTGGCGCCCCTTGAGCGGCTCGCCCAGCTCCTGAACGCCCCCGCTGGGGAGATCGACGCGGCCTCCGGCCTGGATGACGAGGCGGCATGGCAGCACGCGGTGGCCTCGGCCAGGAGCGTGATCGAGTCCGTCTCTCGCCTGCGGCCAACGCAGGACCCGCCCGACGCGGTGTGGCGGGAGTGGGAAGCGCTCTCGATCCGAAACCCATTCGTGTTCTGGTCTACGACGACCGGGCTCATGGCGGGGGGCCCGCCCCGCCCCGAGCTCGCAGACCCGTCGACGTGGTTCGTCTGGGTCTCGACGGGGGCGCTGCGGGAACGGGGTCGAAAGTGGGCCGGGGGTGCGTGGCTGCGCCTCAGAACGCCTTACCGAAGCGGCATGGTGGTCGCGCTGCTCGCGGAATATCTCAACAGCCTCTACCGAGACCGGCTGAAGCAGTGCCCTCAATGCCGGCGCTGGTTCGTGGACCTGACCCGCAACAAGAGCGCCCTCCGATGCTCTCGGGCATGCACCATCACGTGGTCGAACGCGCAGCGAAAGGAGCCCCGCCGATGAGCGACGACGTGCGAGAACGCCTCAAGCGGTTCATCGATGACGTGATGGCCAATCCCAATCGCCGCGAAGCCTACGAGACGGTGTGCGCGCGGTGGGAGGACGTGAGGCATCGGTTGGAGCATGTGTCGGAGGACGAAGCGGAGGCGACCGAAGCGGACCTGGCGTATGAGGCCACGATCCTGCGGACGGTGATGGGACAGTTCGAGTTCCACGCGTTGCGTGAGAGTGAGGACCGCCTACGTAGTTCGCCCAACAACTGAGTCTCGAGGAGGGACGAGCCACGATGAGCCGACGCGACGGAGTGTTCAGGCGGAACGGTTGGTGGTGGGTGGATTACTGCGATGCCGATGGCCGGCGCCATCGTGAGAAGGCCGCGCCGAGCTACGAAGTCGCCAAGCTGGTCTACCGCGACAAGATGAATGCCATCGCGAAAGGGGAGGTCATCGGCGTGCGCGAGGAAGGCATGCGCCTGCGCGACTTCGTGACGCGCAAGTACTGGCCCACGGTCAAGCCAACCCTGTCGCGGTGGGAGCAGCAGCGGACGCAGTCCATCCTCGACACGCAGATCCTCACGACGTTCGGGGACGTCAAGCTGGCCGGCATTCGACGCGAGGCGATCGAGCGGTGGCAGGCCGAGCGGCTGGCGGGCGTCGCAGGCGGGACGGCCAACAAGGAGCTGATGCGACTCAAGCACATCCTAAACCGTGCCGTGGCGTGGGGCTATCTCCGGGACTCCCCGGCGCGGGCGATCACGAAGGCGAAGGAGGCACCGGGGCGCGTGCGCTACTTGACGGCTGAGGAAGTCGAGCTCCTCCTGAACGGCCGCACCGAGATGGTGACGGCGTCGGACGGCCGCACGTGGACGGTCCAGCGCGCCCCGGATCCGGCGCTCCGGCTCTACATCGTCGCCGCGCTCCAGACCGGCGCCCGCCGGGGCGAGCTGCTGAACCTGCGATGGGCCGATCTCGACATGAAGGCGCAGACGCTGACGTTCAGGCAGACGAAGAACGGGGACACCAGAACGATTCCCATGACCGCGACGATGCGCGCCCTGCTCCAGGCGCTCCCCCGCCCGCTCGATCCCGACGCCCCCGTGTTCCCGCAGCGCAGCCCGCAGGCGCTCTCCCGGGCGTTCGGCTATCTCGTGCAGCGGCTCGGGATCAAGGATCTGCACTTCCACGATCTGCGGCACGACGCGGCGTCGACGTTGACGATGGCGGGGGTCTCGCAGCGGGCCGTCATGGCGATGCTCGGCCACCGCGACCCGCGCATGAGCATCCGCTACCAGCACCTCTCCCCGGAGCATCTGCTCGACGCGGCCCGCGCCCTCGACACGCGCCCGCACGAGCGCTCCTCCTCGAGTGGCACTATTTCGGCACCGGCGGGGTAACAGCGGCGGGTAAGTAGTGGTGGCCCCAACGGGATTCGAACCCGTGTTTCAGCCTTGAGAGGGCCGTGTCCTAGGCCTCTAGACGATGGGGCCGGCCGACTACCGTGCTGCTCGCGCCGACTACTGCCTGGCCACGACGCGGGAAGCGAAAAATGGCTGGGGGTGGAGGGCTCGAACCCCCATTACCAGGGCCAGAACCTGGCGTCCTACCATTAGACGAACCCCCAGCAGCGACGGCCATTGTACGGGCGCGCAACAAGAGGTGTCAAGGCAAGAAGGGCGCGGAGTTAGCGGACGCTCGCCTCTCGAGCACGGCGCTCGGCTCGCCAGACCGTCGAGCGGTTAGCGGCGCGCGGGCGACTCCGCCGTCGCGGCGGCTTCCGGCGCCGACGTACCCTCCCGGGCCGCCGGCAGCTCCAGCGTGAACACGCTCCGGCCGGGGCGGCTCTCCGCAAAAAGCCGTCCGCCGTGCTGCTCGGCGATACCGTAGGACACGCTCAGCCCGAGCCCGGCCCCCTCGCCCACCTTCTTCGTGGTGAAGAACGGCTCGAAGATGCGCGGCAGCACCTCGGCGGGGATGCCGGCGCCGTTGTCGCTGACCTGGGCGATCACCCACTCGCCGTCGCGGTCGCGGCGCATGCGCGTGGTGACCCCGATGCAGTCGCCGGAGCGCCGGACGCCCACCCCGCTGCCCTGGATGGCCTGCTCCGCGTTCAGCAGCAGGTTCAGGAACACCTGCTGGAGCTGGTGCGCGTCGCCCAGCACCGGCGGCACGTCGGCGCCGAAGTCGGTCTCGAGGCGGATGCTGGTCAGCCCGAGCTGCGTGTCGCGCAGAGCCAGCACCGGGCCGATCACCTCGCGCAGGTCGATCACCCGACGCTCCGGCTTGCGCTGCCGGGAGAAGAGCATGAGCCCCTGGACGATCCTGGCCATCCGCTCGCCCTGCGCGATCATCAGCTCGAGCGGCCGGCGGATCTCGTCGGGCACGCCGCGGTTGAGCAGCAGCTGGCCGTAGCCGATCACCACCGAGAGCGGATTGTTGAGCTCGTGCGTGACCCCGGAGACGAGCTTGCCCACCGCGGAGAGCTTGGCGGCCTGCAGCAGCTGGGCCTGCGTATCCTGCAGCGCCTGCAGGCGCTGCCGCGCCTCCTCGTAGAGCCGGGCGTTGTCCGCGAAGAGCCGCGCGTTGTGCATCGCCACCGCGGCCTGGGCCGCGAACGACTGCAGCAGCGCGCGGTCGTTGCCCGCGGGCAGCCGGCCGCGCTTGAGGTTCAGGGTCAGCACACCCAGCAGCTCGCTGCCAACCGCCACCGGCGCGCCCGCGAACGCCACCAGGTCGCGGCTCAGCGCCCAGTCGGACGCCATGATGCGCACGTCGCGCGCGATGTCGTCCACGAAGAGCGGCTCGCGGTGGCGGGCGATCCAGCCGGTACCGCCCTGCTGCAGCGTGAGCGAGGCGGGCAGCTCCATCGCGCCGATGGACGGGTCCGTGGTCCACGCGCGCCGCACGAGGAGCCCGGCCGCCGCATCGAGCTCCCAGAGCACCACGTTGTGGGCCGAGGTGAGCGAGGCGAGGGCGTCGGTGATCTGCCGGAGGAAGCGGTTGCGGTCGATCGGCTGGGAGAGCGAGAGGCTGACCTGCGCCAGGGCCTGCAGCCACCGCAACCCGGAGGCGGCCGCGCGCTCCGCCGCCTGGCGCTGCTCGTCCGCCTCGCGGACCGTCTGGGCCACCACGATCGCACCCGCGATGAGCGCGCCGACGACCGCCGCGACCAGCCCCACCGCGGTCCCGAGCGACAGCCCGGCGACGACGCCGCTCACCAGCGGCAGCGCCAACGCGAGCAGGACCCGCTGCTGATTCGCCCCGCGCATTCGCTTGAAAAAACGCGGCGTTGACTACTGCCCGCGCTCACTCAGTATAGCGTACCTGACGTATAATGCCGCCATGCCGCGAGGCGGAGTCTTCGATGTTTCGTTCGTGATTCTGTCCGCGCTCGCGCTGCTCTTCGCCTTCGTCGCCTACCTGAGGGATCCGAGCCTGCCCGCCCTGGGCGCCCGCAACGGCCTGGCCCTGCTGTGGTTCATCATCCCGCGCCTCGTGCCCGCGCTGATCCTGGCCGGCATGCTCCAGGTGGTGATCCCGCAGGAGACGGTGGCGCGCTACTTCGGCAACCAGTCCGGCCTGAGCGCCATCTTCATGGCCAGTGCGGCGGGCGTGATCACGCCGGGTGGTCCGATGGTGAGCGTGCCCCTGCTGGTGGTGCTGGCGAACTCGGGCATGGCGCTGGGTCCGCTCGTGGCCTACATGACCGCGTGGTCGCTCTTCGGCATGCAGCGGATCATCGCCTGGGAGGCGCCGCTCATGGGCTGGCGCTTCGTGGCGGTGCGCACCGCCTCGAGCCTGGTCTTCCCGATCCTCGCGGGGTGGCTCGTGAAGGTCTACTTCCACGAGTAGCGCCCACCACGGCATGGCCTTCGGCGACCTCCGCGAGTTCGTCGCCCACCTCGACAAGCAGGGCTGGCTCCGTCGGGTGAGCGCGCCGGTGTCCCGCGATCTCGAGATCACGGAGATCACCGACCGCGTCTCGAAGGCCGCGGGCACCCGCAACGTGGCCCTGCTCTTCGAGAACGTGCAGGGCTCCGAAATGCCGGTGCTGATCAACGCCTTCGGCTCGGCCGAGCGCATGGCGGCCGCCCTCGGGGTGGAGCGCCTCGACGATCTCGGGGCGCGTGTGGCCAAGCTGCTCGACCTGCGCATGCCGGGCTCCATGCTCGACAAGCTGCGCAAGCTGGGCGGCCTCTTCGACCTCGCCAAGGCCGGGCCCAAGCGCGTGCGCTCGGCGCCCTGCCAGGAGGTGGTCGAGGTGGACCGGCCTTCCCTCGCCGGGCTGCCCATCCTCAAGTGCTGGCCGGGCGACGGCGGCCGCTACATCACGCTGCCCATGGTGTTCACGCGCGATCCCGTCACCGGCGCGCGCAACGTGGGCATGTACCGGCTGCAGGTCTACGACGACCGGACCCTCGGCATGCACTGGCAGATCCACAAGGGCTCGGCCGAGCACCAGCGCGTGGCCGAGGAGCGGCGCGAGCCGATGGAGGTGGCGATCGCCCTCGGCGGCCCGCCCGCGGCGGTCTACTCGGCCTCCGCACCGCTGCCGCCCGGGGTGGACGAGATGGTGTTCGCGGGCTGGCTGCGCGGCGCGGGCGTGCCGATGGTGTCGTGCCGCACCGTGCACATCGACGTGCCCGCCGAGGCCGAGATCGTGCTGGAGGGCTGGGTGGATCCGGCCGAGCGCCGGGTCGAGGGCCCGTTCGGCGATCACACCGGGTACTACTCGCTGGCGCGCGAGTACCCGGTCTTCCACCTCAAGGCGGTCACCCACCGGAAGAACCCCATCTACCCCACCACGATCGTGGGCCGCCCGCCCCAGGAGGACTACTGGCTGGGCAAGGCCACCGAGCGCATCTTCCTGCCCATCATCCGCATGATGCTGCCCGAGGTGGTGGACATGAACATGCCGGCCGAGGGCGTGTTCCACAACCTGGTGATCGTCTCCATCCGGAAGCGCTACCCGGGCCACGCCCGCAAGGTCATGTACGCGCTGTGGGGCCTCGGGCTCATGATGCTGGCCAAGAACATCGTGGTGGTCTCCGAGCACGTGAACGTGCATGACCTCTCCGAGGTCGCGTGGCGGGCCACCGGCAACATCGATCCGCGCCGCGACCTCGTCATCGTGGACGGGCCGATGGACGACCTCGACCACGCGGCCCTCCGCCATCGCTTCGGCGGCAAGCTGGGCGTCGATGCCACCGAGAAGACGGACGCCGACGGCATCGGCCAGCCGTGGCCGGAGGAGATCGTGATGACGGAGGACATCCGCGCCCTCGTGACCCGCCGCTGGTCCGAGTACGGGCTCTAGGCTCCGCGCGTCCGTGACCGCGGTCCGCCATTTCCTCGACGCGATCAAGTTCGAGCACACCGTCTTCGCCCTGCCCTTCGCCTACGTGGCGATGGTGCTGGCCGCCGACGGCTGGCCGGGCTGGCACGCGGTGATCTGGGTCACGCTGGCCATGGCGGGCGCGCGCACCCTCGCCATGAGCGTCAACCGCCTGGCCGATCGCTTCATCGACGCCGCGAACCCGCGCACCGCGGGCCGTCACCTGCCGGCCGGCCTGCTCGCCCCCTGGCAGGTGGCGGTGGCCGCGCTGGCGGCGGGGGCGCTGCTCCTGATCTCGGCCTGGATGCTGAATCCTCTCTGCCTGGCCCTGGCGCCGCTGGCGGTGCTGTTCCTGATCGGCTACTCCTACACCAAGCGCTTCACCTGGCTCTCGCACTGGATCCTCGGCTTCACCGACGGCATCGCGGCCGCCGGCGGCTGGATCGCGGTGCGCGCCGCGTTCGCGCCGCCGGTCTACGTGCTCTGGTTCGCGCTCACGGTGTGGATCGCGGGCTTCGACCTCATCTACGCCTGCCAGGACGTCGAGTTCGACCGCCGCCACCGCCTGCACTCGGTGCCCGCGCGCTTCGGCATCCCCGCCGCGCTCACCATCGCGCGGGCCTGCCACGTCCTGACCATCGCCGCCTTCGGGCTCCTGGGGGTCATGATGGGCCTCGGCTGGCTCTACTGGCTGGGCGTCGCGGTGGTGGCGGGCCTGCTGATCTACGAGCACTCGCTGGTGTCGCCGAGCGATCTCTCCCGCCTCGACGTCGCGTTCTTCAACGTCAACGGCTACATCGCGGTGATCCTGTTCCTGGCCGTGATCGCGGGGCGCGTGGCGTGAGCGCAGTGCCGGCCGGCGCCGAGAAGGCCCGCTTCGTGAGCACGATGTTCTCCCGCATCGCGCGCCGCTACGACCTGATGAACAGCCTCATGACGTTCGGGATGCACCACGCCTGGCGCCGGGTGGCCGCGCGGGAGACCATCGCCTCGCCCGACGGACCGGCGCTGGACCTGGCCACCGGCACCGGCGACCTCGCGCTCGAGCTGGCCGAGCTCCATGCCCATCGCACGGTGGTCGGCGCCGACTTCTCGCTCGGTATGCTGGCGGTCGCGCGTGACAAGCTCCGCCGGTCCGGGCCGCGGCGCATCCGCCTCATGGCCGCCGACGCGCTGGCCCTGCCCTTCGGCCCGCGCACGTTCGCCTGCGTGACCAGCGCGTTCCTGCTCCGCAATCTGGCCGATTTGGAGCAGGGCCTGCGGGAGATGCGCCGGGTGAGCCGGCCGGGGGGCCGGGTCGTCGCGCTCGAGATCACCCAGATGGCGGTGCCCGGCTTCTCGGCGCTCTTCCGCCTCTACTTTCACCGCGTGGTGCCGCTGGTGGGCCAGCTGGTGGGGGGCGACCGCGAGGCCTACACGTACCTGCCGCAGTCGGTGGACCGCTTCGTGACGCCGGTCGAGCTGGTGCGCCTGATGGAGAAGGTCGGCCTACGGGGCGTGCGCTACCGGCGGCTCGGGCTGGGCACGGTCACCGTGCACGTCGGCATCGCCTGAGCCGACTACCACTCGAGGCCGGAGTACCCCTCCCACACCCGGTGCACGACGCGGATTTGCTGCGCGCGGCCGTCCCGGTGCTCCAGCGCCACGATGTCGCCGGCGTGGAGCCGCTCCAGATCGTGGGTCGTGCCCTCCTCGGTGACCAGCAGGGCCTCGCGACAGCTGAAGTCCGTACACGTCTCGGCTCGGTCGCGCACGCGCAGCACGCCGGCCGCGATGTCGACGGAGATCACCTGGAAGCGGTTCGGCAGGCGGGGATCGGTCAGGCCGTGAGTCATGGGAGCCCTCCCTCGATCAGATCCCTTATAGCAAGGACGCCCGGGCTACGCCACGGGTCCCGCGGCAGCCGCCGCTCCCCGGGCGTGCTAGCATTCCGCCGTGGCCGACATCGTGGGACGCGTCGCCGAGGTCTTCTACTCGATCCAGGGCGAGGGCGCCACCGCGGGGTATCCCGCCATCTTCGTCCGGCTGCAGGGCTGCTCGGTGGGCTGCGGCTGGTGCGACACCAAGTACTCGTGGGATCCGGGCGCCGGACGCGAGACGACGCTCCCGGCCCTCATGGACGAGGTGGCCGCCTTCCCCTGCCGGCGCGTGGTGGTGACCGGAGGCGAGCCGCTGGAGTCGTCGCTGTTCCCGCCGCTGCTCCGCGCGCTCATCGCCCAGGGATATACCGTCGAGGTGGAGACCTCGGGCGTCCTGCCGCCGCCCGACATGCTCGGCGCCGTGCAGTGGAACGTCTCGGTCAAGCTGAGCGCCTCCGGGGTGCCCGAGGCGCGGCGGATCAATCCCGCCGCCATCGCCCTCTTCCGGGAGCGCGGCGCCTGGTGGAAGCTCGTCGTCAGCGCGCCGGGTGAGATCGGCGAGGTCCTCCGGCTGGCCGAGCGGTTCGCCTTGCCGCGCGAGCGCATCCTGCTCCAGCCCGAGGGGCTGCGGGCCGAGGACCTGAGCGCGCGCTCCCCCTGGATCGTGGAGGCCTGCAAGACGCACGGATTCCGCTTCTCGCCCCGGCTGCACGTGCTGATCTGGGGCCCCCGGCGAGGCGTGTGATGGGCGCCCGGCCCGCCGTGGTCCTCCTCTCGGGCGGCCTCGACTCCGCCACGGTGCTCGCCATCGCGCGTGAGGAGGGGTTCGAGACCCACGCCCTCTCCTTCGACTACGGGCAGCGGCACGACCGCGAGCTCGACGCGGCCCGGCGAGTCGCCCGGGCGCTGGGCGCCGCCCGGCACCTGATCCTTCGTCTGGACCTGCGGACGATCGGCGGCTCCGCCCTGACCGCCGACATCCCGGTCCCGCAGGGACGGAGCGTCGAGGCCATCGCCACCGGCATCCCGGTGACCTACGTGCCGGCGCGAAACACCATCTTCCTGAGCCACGCGCTGGCCTGGGCCGAGGTGCTCGAGTGCCAGGACATCTTCATCGGGGTCAATGCCCTCGACTACAGCGGCTATCCCGATTGCCGCCCGGAGTTCATCGAGGCGTTCGAGCGGCTCGCGAACCTGGCCACGGCCGCGGGCGTCGAGGGCCGCACGCGCCTGCGGATCCGCGCGCCGCTGATCCGGATGACCAAGGCCGAGATCGTCGCGCGCGGCACGGCCCTGGGGGTGGACTACGGCCTCACCTGGTCCTGCTATGCCCCCCGCCCCGACGGCCTCGCGTGCGGCCGGTGCGACTCGTGCCTGCTCCGGGCGAAGGGCTTCCGCGAGGCCGGCCTGCGCGACCCCGTCCCGACCGCCGCGTGACGGCCTCTGGCGGCCGACCGCACGCCGGAGCGTCCCGGCGACCTCACCCCAGCGGGCGCGGCTCCGGCCCCACGTAGTCGGCCCGTGGCCGGATCAGCCGGTTGTCCGCGTACTGCTCCATGGCGTGCGCGCACCAGCCCGCCACCCGGCCCACCGCGAAGATCGACGTGCAGAAGTCGGGCGGGATGCCGAGCGCGTCGTAGACCACCGCCGAGAAGAAGTCCACGTTGACCGGCAGCGACGTGCGGGCCTTCATCGCGTCGTAGAGACGCTCGGCCACCTCGAACAGCTTGCCGCGCCCGGTGGCCTCGGCCATCGACTTGGCCATGCCCCGCAGCACGCGCGCCCGCGCGTCGTCGACCTTGTAGACCCGGTGGCCGAAGCCGGGCATCCGCGACTTCGGATCGGAGCGCTCCCGCTTGGACAGCGCAGCCCGCGCGCCGATCCGCCCCTCCACGTACGCCTCGGCGCGCTCGGGCTCGCCGATGTCCAGCAGCATGGCCAGCACGTCCTCGTTGGCCCCGCCGTGCCGGGGGCCCTTGAGCGTGGAGATCGCCGCGACGATCGCCGAATGCAGATCGGCCACCGTGGCGACGCCCACGCGGGCCGCGAAGGTGGAGGCGTTGAACTCGTGATCGGCGTGCAGGGTGAGGACCACGTCGAGCACCCGCGCGACCTCCCGGGACGGGTCGCGACCTTCCAGCAGGGTCAGGAAGTGGGCCGCGTGCGATCCGCCCGGCGCCGCCGCGACCGGCTCGCGCCCGGTGCGGAGCCGTTGCCAGGCGGCGACGGTCGCCGGCACCAGGTTCATCAGGCGAAACGCCTTCCGCAGGTTCGCGTCGGGCGCGTTCGAGCGCACGTCGGGGTCGGTGGCCGCCGCCAGCGAGACCGCCGTGCGGAGGGCATCGAGCGGATGACACTCGCGCGGCAGGCGCCGCAGCAGGTCCAGCACCGGCGCCGGCAGCGGCCGCGCCTCGGTGAGCCGCGCCGTGAAGGCCGCGCGCTCCGCCGCCGACGGCAGTTCCCCGAACCAGAGCAGATGCGTCACGTCCTCGAAGCTCGCCGCTCGCACCAGGTCCGCGACCTCGTAGCCGCGGTAGTAGAGGCGGCCCGCCTCCCCGTCCACGCGGCAGATCGCCGAGCGCGCCGCGATCACATCCTCGAGCCCGTCCTTGTACGCCGCCGTTGCCGTCGCCATGGTGTGGGTCCTCCTCGATTGATTATACTTGATTCATATTGATTAGACTAGACGACGCCGGATATGGCAGGACGGAGCCCCGACGGGGCTGTTACCATGGGGGCATGGTCCTGCTGGACGGCGAGGAGTACCTGACGGGGGAAGAAGCGGCGGCCTTGCTGGGGGTGAAGCGGGAGACCCTCTACGCGTACGTGAGCCGCGGCATGCTGAAGAGCTATCGGCAGGGCATCAAGCGGCAGCGCCTCTACCGCCGCTCCGAGATCGACGCACTGGTACGCCTGGCACCCTCGACGGAGGTCGACGCCACGTCGACCGGAGGCCGGGGCCGGCCGGCGGCCGAGGTGCCGCTCGCGGAGTCCTGGATCCGGGAATAGGAGCGGCGCGGCCCGCTCCCGCGGGCGCGTGATTCTGCTACTTTCCGCGCCGGATCGGGCTCGGGATGATCTGGGCCGGCGGCTTGCGCTTCGGATTCGTGGCCTGCAGGCGCTTGGCGCGCTCCTTGGCCGCCACCTCCAACTTGAGGCGCTTCCGGATGCCGCGCAGGACTTCCTCACGCGCGGCGTCCACCTTCTGGATCACGGCCAGCATCCGGGGGCTGATTGCCATCGGTTCGGTTCCTCCAGGAACAACGCAGACGGCTCGGGTGAGAGGCAGGCGAAGTGTACACCACCCGCCAGCGACGTGCCTGGATTTTCTTCCGGCGCCGCAACTTAGCCTGCGGCACCGTATCTTGGCCTTCAGTGCCCGTGAAGCGGGCTCGGCTCCTCCACGTCGCTCGCCGTCGCGGGGCGCGCCGCCGCCGGGCGCGGGATCTCGGTCGCGACCCGCTCGCGCATGCGCTCCACCAGGTCGCGGTACGAGCCGTTCCGGATCACCCGGTGAAACTGAGCGCGGTAGTTCGCCACGAGGCTGATGCCGTCGATCGTGACGTCGTCCACCACCCACGCCGCTCTCAGCCGGATCATGCCGTAGTCGAGCAGCACCTGCCGGCCGCCGCGCGCCATCAGGCTGGTGCGCACCGCCGCGCGGTCCCGGTCGACGTCCTCCCCCAGGTAGGTGACGCGGACACCCCCGCGGGGCTCGTCGTCGATGGCCGCGACCGACGCCAGCCAGAAGACGAACCCTCGCTCGACGAAGCCCGCGAACAGCGCGGTGAAGTCCCTCTGCTCCGTCGACGTGCGAGCCCGCCACTGGTCTCCGAGGGCGCGTTGCGCGGCGCCGCGGAAGTCGAACGCCCTGGCGAACAGGCTCCGGATCGCGGGAAGCCGCTCCTGCACCTCGCGCTCGCTCGTGGGCTTTCCCAGGACCTGGTTGGCCTCCGCGTAGAGAGCCTGGACGGTTTCGGTCGGCGACGTGGCCTCGGCGACCGAGGCCCAGGCCGACGAGACGAGGCCCAGGGCCACGCACACCAGAAGCGAGTGCCTCCACGAGGCCCATCGGAGCCGTCCCAGCCGACCGGAGCAGAGGCCCATCCGCCGCCGGCCGATGGTGCATCGCGAGTGCCACCGATACGCCGGCGATCATCCGGGCCGCATATGGCCGTGGAGGGCCACTTGAGGGGCCACCGGCGCCCGACGGAGTCAGTGAGCGCTCGGGGTGGCGGCAAGCGTTACCGATCCAGGCGGGTCGTTTCGGGCGTCGCGCGGCGCCGGCCTCAGCTCCCGAACGAGGCGAGCGCCTCCTGCAGACGCTCCGCGTCGGGATCCAGCGCGCTGACCGAACGCGCGAAGCGGGCCCCGCACGGGCAGATCACGGCCAGGCGCACGCCCCCGTCCTCCAGCGGCTTGCTGGCGCCCCGCAGCACGCCGCACTCGCGATGCGTCAAGACGAAGCCGCGCAGCTCGGCGTAGACGCCCATCGGCTCGGATAGTAACAAACCCGCGCGCTCGGGCGAATCTGCTACACTGCCGCGGCCGTCCGATCAGATGGACGACGTGGATTCGCCCAGGAACTCTTCCAGCACCTTCGCGAACGCGAGTGGTGCGTCGAGAACCAGATGGTGGTAGGTCCCCGGAATCTCCACCAGGCGCGCGTGGCGCAGTCGCGCCAGCATGTCCGCCGCCAGCGCCCGCGGCAGGATCGGCGAGTGCTCGCCGCGCACCAGGAGCGTCGGCGCGGCGATGCGGTCGAGCAGCAGCCAGGCGTCGGTGGGCCGGCGCCGGCCGTTGCAGGCGGGGTCGAAGCGATAGAGGAAGCGCCCGTCCCGCTGGGCGATCCCCTCCTGCGCCAAATGCGCCAGGAGCCGCGGGTCGGCCACCGTCTCGCGGGGCAGCAGCCGGAAGCTCCGCATCGCCGCCTCGAGCGTCTCGTGCCGCATCGGCCCACGATCGCCGCGCCGGTGCATGGTCTGCAGGCGGTCGGCCGGGATGGCCGGCCGGCTGTCGATCACCACGAGCCGCTCGACCCGCTCCGGGTGCCAGGCCGCGAAGGCCATCGCGTTGTGGCCGCCCATCGAATGGCCGATCACGGTCATCCGGCGCCAGCCGAGCGCGTCCATCACCCCGAGCAGGTCGCCCGCGAAGTCCTCGGTGGCGTACGCGGGTCGCGGCGCCCATTCGCTGGCTCCGTGGCCGCGCTGGTCCAGCGAGATCACGTGATGGCGGTCGACGAGCGCGGGCACCACCGCGTCGAACCAGTGCGCGTGGGCGGACCCGCCGTGGAGGAAGCACAGCGCCGGGCGGCCGGGCACGCCCCACTCGAGCGCGTGCAGGGCGAGGCCGCCGACCCGGAGGGTGCGGTGCCGGGCGGTTTCACAGGCGAATCGGCGGGGATCGGTCATGCGCGGCATTGTACTCAGCCGCCGCGATCTCGTGACGAATCGCGTTGTCAGTTGGCGGACTTTGTCAGCCACCGGACGCGAAGGAGCGCGCGCGAGAGGGCCGGCGACCGCGTTTTCAGTCACTTGCCGGTATGCAGATTGTGGCAAGGGGGTTGCTCGTCCCCTTGGCGCTTCACGGAACTCCTTGGCCCCATCACCTCTCAACCAGATAGTCAGGGACACGAATGAGCCAGAGCTCGGTACCCCGCGCGCTCTCCTGGACCTCGCTGTTCGTCCTCACGCTGGTCGCAGCCCTCGTCGAGTCGGTGATCCTCTTCCCGACCGGCGTGATCCCGGGGACACGGCTGGCGTCCGCGATCTCGTGGGACGCGAGCAACCCCGGCCATCCGACGCCGGAGGCGACCGGCGGTGACACGGCGGCCACCGAAGCCCCCAGCGCCGAGACCGCGCCGGCCCCAGCCCCGGCCACGCCGCCGGCGCCCGCGGCTCGGACGCCGGAGCCGGCTGCGCCCCGCGGCGAGGCCAGGGCGATGGCGGGACGCGTGATCGATGCCGCCACCGGTCGCCCGCTGCGCGGCGTCTCGGTCTGGGCGGGCGCGGCGGAGGTCGTGACCGACGCGGAGGGCCGCTTCACGACCGCGCCGGTGGCCCCGGGCACCGTGGTCTGGGTGAAGGCGCCGGGCTACGAGCGGCGCAAGCTCACCGCCGGGGCCAGCGAAATCACCGTCAAGCTGCCCCCGCACCCGATCCGGGCGGCCTACCTCAGCTACTACGGCGTGGCCGACAGGGGCATCCGGCAGCGGGTGCTCGACCTCGTGGCGCGCACCGAGCTGAACGCGGTGATCATCGACGTCAAGGGCGACCGCGGCCTGATCCCCTACCGCACGGGCGTCCAGGCCGCGCTGGACGCGGGCGCGCAGGGCCCGGTCATCATCAAGGACTTCGACGAGCAGCTCGCGAGCTGGAAGGCCCAGGGCATCTACACCATCGCCCGCATCGTGGCCTTCAAGGACAACGTGCGCGCCACCGCCCGACCCGACCTGGCCATCATCGACACCCGCACCGGCAAGCCCTGGATCGACCGAGAGAACCTGGCCTGGGTGGATCCCTTCCGCGAGGAGAACTGGGACTACCTGATCGCGGTCGCCAAGGAGGCGGTGGCCAAGGGCTTCGACGAGGTGCAATTCGACTACGTCCGCTTCCCGACCGACGGCAAGCTGTCGGCCGCGAAGTACTCGCAGGTCAACAACTCGACCACGCGGCTGCCCGCCATCGCCGCCTTCCTGGCCAAGGCACGGCGCGAGCTCGGGCCCACCGGCGCCTTCCTGGCCGCAGACATCTTCGGCTACACCGCCTTCAACACCAACGACACCGACATCGGGCAGCGCGTGGAGGAGCTGTCGCGGCACCTCGACTACATCTGCCCGATGGTGTACCCCTCCGGCTATCACCTGGGCATCCCGGGCTTCCGGAACCCGGTGCAGCATCCCTACGAGGTCGTGAAGGAGAGCGTCCGGCTCATCCGGCAGCGCTCGCAGAACCCCGCCGCGCAGGTCCGGCCCTGGCTGCAGGACTTCAAGGACTACGCTTTCGACAGGCGCATCTTCGGACCGGGTGAAGTCACCGCCCAGATCCGCGGCGCGGCCGACGGCGGCAGCTCGGGCTGGATGCTGTGGAACCCGCGTAACGACTACACCGCGGCGGCCCTGCGCCCCAAGACCGCGGCCCTCACCAAGGTCACCCAGTAGCCATGCGGACCGCCGTCGCGATCGGGCTGCTCGCGGTCTGCCTCGGCGCCGCCACGCTCGCGGCCGCGCAGGCACCCGCGCTGCCCCCCAACGAGCTGGGCCGGGTGATGATCCTCGAGTACCACAAGATCGACTACCCCGAGCAACGCTGGACCCGCACCCCCGAGAACTTCCGGAAGGACCTCCAGCGCCTCTGGGACAGGGGCTACCGGACGGTCGCGCTCACCGACTATCTCGACGGCAAGATCGCCCTGCCCGCGGGCACCAGCCCGGTGATCCTCACCTTCGACGACTCGTCCCCGGGCCAGTTCCGCTTCGTCCAGAAGGGCAACGACTGGGTGATCGATCCGCAGTGCGGCATCGGCATCCTCGAGGCGTTCGCCCGCGAGCACCCCGGCTTCGGGCACGCCGCCACCTTCTTCGTGCTGCCCGGCGCGAAGGCGCCCAACGATCTCTTCAATCAGCGGGAGCTCGCGGGCCGCAAGCTGCAGTACCTGGCGAGCCAGGGCTACGAGATCGGCAACCACACCCTGTGGCATGCGGAGCTGTCGCGCTACCCGGAGGCCACCGTGCGGGACCAGCTGGCGACCGCGCAGGTGTGGGTGCAGCGGCACGTGCCCGGGTACCGCTTCCGGACCCTGGCCTTGCCCCACGGCAGCTACCCAAAGGAGCTCGGCTGGGCGGTGGCCGGCGAGTTCAAGGGCATGGCGTACAAGCACGACGCCATCCTGATGGTGGCGGGCGGCGCGGCGCCCTCGCCCCACGCGAAGGCCTTCGACCCGCTCCATCTGCCCCGCATCCAGGCGGTGGAGAAGGACCTCGACTACTGGCTCACCCACTTCGACCGCAACCCGGGCGACCGCTACGTGAGCGACGGCGATCCGGGCACCATCACGGTGGCGAGCGGCAGCACCGGCAAGCTGGGCGCGGTGAAGTCCGCGCGGGTGATCGAGCGGCGGTGACCGCCGCCTACTTGTAGATCAGGTAGGACTCGCGCCGCTGCAGGAAGGCGGCGCGGGAGACGTCGACCCATCCCATGATCCGCACGAAGGGCTCCCCCCGCAGGATCGACCACATCGTCACCCGGTTCACCAGCAGGTTCTGGATCGCGGCCGGGCGGAAGTTGCCCGGGTAGCGCTCCATCAGCTCCCGCCCGAGCGCGAGCCCGACCGTCACCGGACGGATCGCATCCCGGTCCGTGACCTCCATCCGCACGCCGCCCACCGACGTGTTGGCGTACACGCTGGACGTGGGCGTGTAGAACACCGGCCGGAACTGCACGCCGGCGAGCCCTCGCGCGTTCATGGCGTCGGCCAGCGCCTGGGGATCGGTGATCCACGGCGCCCCGACGACCTCGAAGGGCATGTCGGTGCCTCGCCCGACCGAGACGTTGGTGGCCTCCAGCAGGCCGATGCCGGAGTAGAGCAGCGCCTGGGTCTGGCTCCGGATGTTCGGCGAGGGGTTGACCCACGGCAGGCCCGTCTCGTCGTACCACTGCCCGCGCCGCCAGTTCTCCAGCGGGATCACGGTGAGCTTCACGGGCAGCTTGCGCTCGCCCACCACCATGCGGGCGAACTCGCCGATGGTCATCCCGGTGCGGACGGGGATCGTGTGGGGGGCGGTGAACGACCGCATGTCGGGGTCCATGAGGGGCCCCTCGACCACCGCGCCGGTGATCGGATTGGGGCGGTCGAGCACCACCACCTGGAGCCCGCGACGGCCGCCCTCCTCCAGCGCGTACACGAGGGTCGTGAGGTACGTGTAGTACCGCACGCCCACGTCCTGGATGTCGAACACCAGCGTGTCGATCCCGTTCAGCATCTCGGGCGAGGGCCGCCGCGCCGGCCCGTAGAGGCTCCAGATCGGCAGCCCGGTGGCCGCGTCGCGGCTGTTCGGCACGTTGGCGTCCACCTGACCGGTGATCCCGTGCTCCGGAGAGAACAGTGCCTTCAGGCGCACCTTCGGCGCCGCCGCGGCCAGCAGATCGACCCCTCGGCGGCCCTGGGCATCGATACCCGTCTGGTTGGTGATGAGCCCGATCGTGCGCCCGGACAGCGGCGCGAAATCCTCCGCGACCAGCCGGTCGAGACCGCTCACCGTCGGGCCCTCCGGCCGCGCGGACCCGTCGGCGGCGGGCGCCGCGGGCGCGCTCTCGGGAGCGAGCGCCACCGGGGGCTCTTCGCGGGGGGCGAACCGGGTACCGACCGCGGCGCTGATCCGGCGGCGCAGCTCGGCCACGTCGCCCTTGCCGTAGGGGTGCACGCGGTTGGTGAGCACGATCATGTACGTCTGCGTCGGCGGATCCATCCAGATGGCGGTGCCGGTGTAGCCGGTGTGGCCCACCGAGCCCATCGGGAAGAAGGAGCCCAGCGTCCGCGAGTAGGGCGAGGCCATGTCCCAGCCGAGCGCGCGCGTGGTCTCGCCGATCACGTGGGGCGAGAACATGGCCCGCACGGTCGATTCCTTGAGGTAACGCTTGCCGCCGAGCGCCCCGCCGGCCAGCAGCATCCGGCAGTAGCGGCTCAGGTCTGCCGCGGTCGAGAACACGCCCGCGTGACCCGCTACCCCGTGCAGCAGGCGCGCGTTGCCGTCGTGCACCACCCCGCGCAGCGGCCCGTGCGCGTTCACCACCTCGGTGGGCGCGATGCGCTTCTGCCAGCTCTTGGGTGGATCGAAGGCGGTGTCGCGCATGCCGAGCGGCGTGTAGAACGTGCGTTGGGCGAAGCGATCGAGACGCTCGCCGCTCACGCGTCGCACGAGCTCGCCGAGCAGGATGAACCCGGTGTCGCTGTAGAGGAACGTGGTGCTGGGCGCCACCGCGAGACCGGCGCGGGCCTGCAGCCGGGCCGCCTCCGGGAAGCCCTTGGCCATCGCCTCCCGGGACGGCAGGTCGGGCATGCCCGCCGAGTGCGTGAGCAGGCGCGCCACGGTCACGTCCTGGAACGCGGGGGTGTCGAACTCCTTCAGGTAGCGGCCGAGCGGGGCGTTCAGGTCGACCTTGCCCATCTCCCAGAGCTTGAGCACCGAGGGCGTGGTGGCGACCACCTTGGTGAGCGAGGCGAGGTCGAAGATCGTCTCGGCGGTCATCAGCTCGGGACGCGGGACCGTCGCGCGCCAGCCGAGCACCTTGCGATGCAGGATCTGATCGCGCTGGCCCACGACCAGGACCACGCCCGGCACTTCCGAGGCGGCCACCGCATCGCGGATCGCCTCGTCCGCCGCCTGCATCCAGGTCACCGGCTGTGCGAGCGCCGCCACGGGCGCGGAGAACAGGAGCAGGGCGACGACGACCAGGCCGGCGCGACGGCGCATGCCCTATGATACGCAGTGGCGGTCCGACCACGACGCGAAAATCAGGAGGGCGCGTGCTACGATTCGCGACGTGGCGCAGCGGGTCTTTGTCACGGGCGGCACCGGCTTCGTCGGGCGACAGGTGATTCGCGCACTTCTTGCGCACGGATTCCTCGTGCGATGCCTCGTGCGTCCCGGCTCCGAGCGCGCGCTGAAGGGCTTCGCGTCGATCGACCGGGTCCCGGGCGACATCATGGCGCCGGAGGGGCTGACGCCGAGCGTGGAGGGGTGCGCCGCCGTCGTGCACCTCGTCGGCATCATTCGCGAGCGCGCGGCGCGCGGCGTCACGTTCGAGCGGCTCCATCTGGACGCCACGCGGAACGTGCTCGAGGTCGCACGCAAGGCCGGGGTGCCGCGCTACCTGCACATGAGCGCGCTCGGCACTCGCCCCGCGGCCCGCTCCCGCTATCACCAGACCAAGTGGGCTGCCGAGGAGGCGGTGCGGGCCAGCGGGCTCGACTGGACCATCTTCCGGCCCTCCATCATCTTCGGGCGCGGCGACGCGTTCGTCTCGGTGCTGGGTCGCGTGATCCGGCGGCTCCCGGTCGTTCCCGTGCTGGGCGACGGCCGATACCGCCTCCAGCCGATCCCGGTGGAGCAGGTCGCGGAGGGCTTCGCGCGCGCGATCGGCACCCCGGCCGCCCGCGGCGCGACGTACGAGGTCGCGGGACCGGTCCCCTACGCCTTCGTGGACCTCCTCGATGAGATCGCGCGCGCGCTCGGTCGCCAGCGCGCCCGCACCGTCCACGTGCCGCTCGCCCCGGTGCGGCTGGCGACGCGCCTCCTCCAGGGGCTGCCGTTCTATCCCCTCTCGGTCGACCAGCTCACGATGCTCGAGGAGGAGAGCGTCGGCGACCCCGGCCGCTTCTTCGCCGACTTCGGACTGGCGCCCGAGCCGCTCCCGGTGGGCCTCCGCCGGATGTTCGCTCCCGCATGAGCCAGTGGCCGATGCGCGGGGCCTTCCCGCACCAGCATGGCGATGCGCGCAGCCTGATCGAGCGGATCGAGGCGCAGCTGCGGGAACGCCTCGAGGAGGCCATCGAGATGGCGGCCCTGAAGCTGATGGTCGACGCGCGCGCCCAGGCCGGGCGTCCGGCCCCCGACAGCACCAGCGCGGCCGACCGCAGCGAGTTCGAAGCAGCGAGCCGGGCCCTGCTGCTCCGCGTGCGCGCCCGCTTCCTGGCCGAGCTGCCGGCGGACCTTCGCACCCGCTACGACCAGGTCGAGGCCGCGGTCACCGACGGCAGCGAGGCCCTGGCCGGACAGGTCTTTCTCGCCCGCCAGCTCCCGGACTACTGGCAGCGCTTCGAGCGCTTCCAGCAGGAGGAGACCCAGGCGCGCCTGGCCGACGCCGACAAGCCCGGCTGGATCCGTCGGCTCTTCGGCCAGACGTAGCCCGGGCCGCAACCGGGCCTAGGCCGCACGCAGCCGGGCGACCGGCTCCGCCTCGCGTCTGAGCCCGGCCACCGCCCAGAGGTCCTCGCACTCCTCGAGCGCGCGCGTCCATTCCGCGTAGGCGTCCTGCAGCACGGCGCGCAGCGCGGTGAGGCGCTCCTCGGACCGCTCGATGTGGGCCTTCAGATCCGGCTTGAGCCCCGCCGCGGTACCCTCACCCGTCCGCACCGCGATGCGATCGATCAGCCGGTCGAGATCGTCCTGTAGCAGCCTGTCGAAATGGCTCATCCCGATACCTCCTGTGGGACTCGTATACTAAACACATGAATAGGATCCTGTCAAGTGATCGGCCGGCGCCCTTGACCCGCCCGCCGCCCGGCCCAAAGATGCGGCCCGTGCGAGAGCCACGCGCGGGGCGCGATGGTCGGCTCGTCCTGGTGGCCAAGGTCGTGCGGACGTTCTGCTACGGCTTCCTCGGCGTGCTGTTCCCCGTCTACCTGGCCGAGCACGGCATCGACGCGCGCGGCGTCGGGATCGCGGTCACGCTGACCCTGCTGGCCAGCGCGGGCATGACGCTCGTGATCCGCCGCCCCGCGGAGCGCTACGGCGCGCGGGCCGCCCTGCTCGCCCAGGCGGGCCTCATCGTGCTCTCCGCGCTCCTCTTCCTCACCACCGAGCGCGCGTGGCTCGTGGTGGCGGCCGCCATGATCGGCAACCTCGCGGTGGGCACCGGCGAGACCGGCCCGTTCCTCACCCTGGAGCAGATCGCGGTGACGCGCGCGACCCCGCGCGAGCGGCTGACCACCGTGCTGAGCCTCTACAACTTCGCCGGCTACGGCGCCTCCGCCCTCGGCGCCGCCGCGGTGGGCCGGGCGACCGCGGGCCCGCCGGTGCTGTTCGCCATCTTCCTGCTGAGCGGCCTCGTGCAGATCGTGGCGTACGCGCTGATGCGGCCCGGTCGCCCCGGCGCCGTCCGCCCCGGCGCCGTCCGCCCCGGCGCCGCCCCGGCCACGTCGTCGCGGCCCCTCATCCGTCGGCTGGCCGCGCTCTTCGCGCTCGACTCGCTGGCCGGCGGCTTCGTGCTCCAGAGCCTGATCGCCTACTGGTTCTACACGCGCTTCGACATGGACCTGGGCGCGCTCGGCTGGACGTTCTTCGGAACGCAGATCCTCTCGGGCTTCTCCCTCCTGCTCGCCGCGCGCCTGGCGCCCCGCCTGGGCCTGATCAACACGATGGTGTTCTCCCACCTCGTCTCCAACGTGCTGCTGATCGGGATCGCGCTCGCGCCCACCGCGCCGCTGGCGGTAGCGCTGCTGCTCGCGCGCCACCTGCTGTCACAGATGGACGTGCCCACCCGCCAGAGCTTCCTGATGCTCGCGGTCGGCGATGACGAGCGGGAGGCGGCGGCCAGCATCACGAACATGAGCCGGACGCTCGCGCAGTCGGTGAGCCCGGCGTTGACCGGATGGGTGATGGCGAACGTGTCGCTGGCCGCCCCGTTCTTCCTGGGCGGCGGTCTCAAGATCCTCTACGACCTGATGCTGTACGCGACCATCCGTCGCCTCGAGCCGCGGCGCTGATCCCCCGCCGGCGCGGGCGCCGACGCCCGCGTCAGCGGCGCGGGCGGCCCAGCATGCAGGAGATCTGGTAGCGGTGGCGCGCGATCCAGCGATAGACCGGCGGCGCGAGCAGCTCGATCCCGGGCAGCCGGAAGGCGTTGGCGAGCCAGCGCCAGCCACGCATGCGCCGCAGCACCTCGGGAATGGCCGCGTCACCGGCCAGCACCTGCCCGTCGGGCAGGATCAGCTGCATGGCCTCCATGCAGGCCCGATCGTCCATCCACGGGTAACGCGCGCGGCGCTCGGCCGCCTGGCAGGGCAGGAACTCGAGATGCCCGCGCACCGCCCGTCGTGAAATCCACGCGACGCCGCCGCGGCACAGGCCGCAGCCGGCGTCGTAGATGAGGACGGCCCGGGCGCGGTCAACCGAGGCCTGGGCGCGCTCCTCGAGCCGGGGGTCCATGGGTCGCCATTGTACTCCCCGCGGTCAGCGGTAGGCGCAGGGGGGCACCGCGGTGCGCCACGGCCCCTGCGTGAGGTGCCCCCCGGGGGGAAAGAGGCGCAGCTGCTCGGCGGGCTGCTGCGCGCGCACGCGCCGGCCGCGCAGGGTGAGGAAATAGCCGGCGCGCGTGGCATCGACGCCGAGGCGGCGGAGATCCTGCGCGTCCCGCGGCAGCGTGCGGCGCCGCTCCGTCACCAGCCGACGGGCCGCGGCGGGGCCGATGCCGGGCACCCGCAGGAGCAGCTCGTAGGGCGCCCGCTCGAGCGCGACCGGAAAGCGCTCGGCGTGGGCCAGTGCCCAGGCCGTCTTCGGGTCGTGATCGAGCGCGAGGTTGCCGTCCTCGGCGAAGACCAGCTCCTCCACCCGGAAGCCGTACTGTCGCAGCAGGTGATCGGCCTGGTAGAGGCGCCACTCGCGCGCGGCCGGGGTGGCCGGCAGACCCTCCATCGGGGTGCCCTCCACCGGCCGGAAGGCGCTGAAGTGCGCGTGGTGGAGCAGGCCCTGGCGCTCGAGGCGACCCACCACGCCCAGGATGTCCCGGTCGCGCTCGCCGCGCGCTCCCACGACGAACTGCGTGGTGGTGCCCGCGGGCGCGACCCCGGGACGTCCCTCGAGCCGCGCCTCGCGCGCCAGGCGCCCGGCCAGCATGAGGATGGGCAGCAGGTCGCCCGAGTAGTCCTTCTCGCGCGCCAGACCCCGCACCACCTCGTCGTTCGGCCCTTCGAGGTTGATTGACACGCGCGTCGCCAGGCGCGTCGCGGCGACCACCTGCTCGCGCTCCGCCCCGGGCAGCATCTTGACGTGCACGTAGCCGGTGAAGCCCTCCCGCTTCCTCAGGATCTCCACCGCCGCGAGCATGCGGTCCACCGCCCGTGGGGCCCGGCCGGGCACGCCGGAGGTGAGGAAGAGCCCCTGCGCGACGCCGGCCCGGTGCGATTCCATGAACGTGCGCGCGACCTCCTCCGGCGAGAGCGCGGTGCGCTTGACGCGGCCGCCGCAGAAGCTGGGGCAGTAGCCGCAGGACAGCGAGCAGGCGTTGGTCTGCATGACCCGCATGAGCGTCGTGGAGCCGCCCCCCGGCATGCGGACGGGCCGGAGGCCCACCGGGCCCTCGATGGTGCGGGCATGGACCGGCAGGCCGGTCTCGCGGTCGTCCGCCGCGGCCTCGCTGAGGATCCGGAAGCGCTGGGCCCGGTCCATGGCAGATACTAAACACCCGACGATGTATCCGGGTCAACACATCGGTGCGCCGGCCCGTGCGCTAGAATGCCCGGCCATGATTGGCCTCCGGCTCTCGGTCGCATGCCTGGCGCTCGTCGCGGCCGCGGCCTGCCGCCACGTTCCCGGGCAGGAGGTGCCGGACGTCCGCACGCCCCTGGTGGTAGTGAACGAGATGCTGAGGCTTGCTGACGTAACTGCCGGAGATACCGTCTATGATCTCGGGTCAGGCGATGGTCGCATCGTACTGGCCGCGGCCCGGGACCGGGGCGCTCGTGGCGTGGGCTTCGAGATCGATCCGGATTTGGTCGCGGAGGCGAATGCCACCGCCCGACGGCTCGGCCTCACCGACCGGGTGCGCTTCCGGCAGGCGGATCTGTTCGAGGCCGACCTGCGGGAGGCGACGGTGGTGACGCTCTACCTGTCACCCGATCTCAACCGGCGGCTCCGGCCGAAGCTGCTGGCCGAGCTCCGCCCGGGCGCCCGGATCGTGTCGCACGCCTTCGACATGGGGGACTGGGCGCCCACGCGCACGATCCAGGTGACGAGCAACCAGGGGACCCACACGCTGTACCTGTGGGTGGTGCCGGGGCGGTAGGGGGAACGGCGTCCCCCTCACCCCTGCCCTCTCCCCGGAGGGGAGAGGAGGAGAGGGGGATGGGGGGCTAGACGCCGGTGACGGCCTTGATGGCGTCGCGGGTGACCGAGACGAGGCGGTCGACCTGCTCCTCGCTCACGATCAGCGGCGGCGCGAAGAAGATGTGCTCGAGCCGCGCCCGCGTGATCACCCCGCGCTTGGTCATCTCGGCGAGCACGCGCGGGCCCACCTTCTTGTCGGCGCTGAAGGGCGCCTTGCTCGCGCGGTCCTCCACCAGCTCGATGGCGGCCAGCAGCCCCTTGCCGCCCCGGATGTCGCCCACGTGCTTGTGGTCGCCCAGCGCCTGCTGCAGGCCCTTGTAAAGCCGCGTGCCCATCGCGGCGGCGCGCTCCCAGAGCCGCTCGCGCTCCATGATCTCGAGGTTCCGGATCCCCACCGCGCAGCACGTCGGATGCCCGGAGTAGGTGTAGGCGTGCATCCACTTGTCCTCGGGCTTCACCTCGTCCATCATCTGCTTGATCGCCTTCGAGACCATGATCCCGCCGAGCGGCAGGTAGCCGGAGGACACGCCCTTGGCGAAGGAGACGATGTCGGGCAGCACGTTCCAGTGCTCCAGCGCGAACCAGCGGCCGGTGCGGCAGAAGCCGGTGATCACCTCGTCGGCGATGAAGAGCACGTTGTGCCTGTCGCAGACCTGCCGCACCAGCGGGAAGTAGTCGTCGGTCGGGTACAGCACGCCGCCACCGCCGTGGATCGGCTCGGCGATGAAGGCGGCCACCGTGTCCGGGCCCTCCCGCAGGATCGCCTCTTCCAGCAGGCGCGCGGCGGTCTGGCCCGCGGTCTCCCCCGGCTTCGCCCCCTCCTGCCGGTAGGGATAGCAGGTCGGAATGTGCACGAAGCCCGGCACGCGCGGCTCGAACATCTTCCAGTAGGCCGCCATGCCGGTCGCGCTCATCGCCTGCAGCGTGACGCCGTGGTAGGCGAGGGAGCGGGCGATGATCTTCACCTTGTCGGGCTTGCCCTTGGCCTTCCAGTAGAAGCGCGCGGTCTTGAACGCGGACTCGTTGGACTCCGCACCGCCCGACGTGAAGAACACCGCCTGCATGTTCTTGTAGGCGATGGTCATGAGCTTGGAGGCGAGCTCGATGGCCGGGAGGTTCGAGGAGCCGGAGTAGGCCGAGTAGTACGCCAGCTCGCGCATCTGATTGGCCGCCGCGTCGGCCAGCTCCGTCCGGCCGTGCCCGACGTTGACGTTCCACAGCCCGGCGAGGCCGTCGAGGTACTCGCGGCCGTGCACGTCGGTGAGCACCGCCCCGCGTCCCCGGACGTACACCATCGGCTCCAGGTGATCGCTCGGGTGGTGCAGCGGGTGGATCAGGTGGTCCTGGTCGTTCTTGATGAGCTGCGCGGCCTCGACCGGCATCGGACTCCTCCTACGGGCTCGGCTGGTGGTAGATGGACGTCGCGGGCGCGTAGGCCCGGTAGTCGCCTCCCGGGATCGGCACAGCGCGATCGAGCGGCCCCACGTACCAGTAGATGTACGCGGTCCGCTCGCGCCCGTCGCCGCTCCGGACCACGACCTCCCGGCGATGATACTGGGGTCCCTCCGCGGAGTCCAGCACCCCCCAGAGCGCGGGATCGCGGACGCGGTAGAGCTCGCCGCTGACGACGCCCGTCGCGGCGCCGATCGGCGCGAGCGCGCCGGGATAGGAGCCCAGGTCCACGAGGCGCCCGCTCACCTGCCCCGGAGCCACGTAGTCGGCGCGACCGGCGAGCAGCCGATGCAGGCGGAAGCCGCGCATCAGCGTGCCGTACGTGAAGAGCAGGTCGACCGACACCTGCCCGCTAGACCCGGCCGGCGTGACCCCGCGGCGTCGTGAGGCCGTCCACGCGCGCTACCCGTCCGCCTTCTCGGGGGCCACCGCCTGGAGCACCGCCCCTAGGAAGTCACGCTCGGGCAGGGCGCCCTCGAAGCCGACCCGATCGTTGATGACCACCTTCGGAACGGCCATCACCTGGTAGATCTGCGAGAGGTCGGGGAACTGGGTGGCCTCGATGCACTCGGCGCGCACCCTCGGGGAGGCGATCGCCATGTGCTGCGCCAGGCGCACGGCCCGGGGGCAGTGCGGTCACGTGGGGGTGGCGAACACCTTGATCGTGACATCCTCGGTGAGTCCGGCCAGCGTGGTCTTGGTCTCCTCGCCGAGCGCCACCTGCCCCGTGGACACCGCGATGATGGAGTCGATGAGATTGGAGAACTCGTAGCCGGCCGGGACGCCGAAAAAGCGAATGCCGTAGTCCTGCGCGCCCTCCACCACCACCACCGGCGAGTCCGCGACGCCGTAGGCCTGCGCCTGCTCGCGATCGATGTGGGGGTTCAGCACCGTGACCGAGATCTGGTCGGAGAGGGCGGCCACCTCCCGGATCAGCGCCACCGCCTGGGCGTTGTTCTCGCCGCCCAGCTCGGAGGCGAACACGGTGAGCTTGACCGGGCCCGCGATCCGCTCGAACTCCTTCTTGACCGCCGCTTCGTCCCGAGGCTGCAGGTAGGGCATGGCTCGCAGTATACCGACTACTTCGGGGCGCCCCGGACGATTTCCAGCATGCGCCGGTAGCCGGAGGCGTCGATGCGTGCGTCGATCAGGGCGGAGCCCGGCGCGCTCTGCGCGCCGATCAGGGCCGTGCGGAGGGTGGCCTCATCGGTCGCGGTGAACGCGCGGAGGCCGAAGGCGCGGGCCAGCGCGCCCAGATCCGGCCCCGCGTAGCGCATCGACACGCCCTCGAAGCCCTTCTGCTCCTGCTTCACCGCGATCAGCGAGAGCGCCTCGTCGTTGAGCACCACGATCATGATCGGCAGCCGGAGGCGCGCCACCGTCTCGAGCTCGGCGGCCACCATCATGAGCCCGCCGTCGCCGGTGAAGCACACCACCCGGCGGTCGGGATGGACGAGCTGCGCCGCGATGGCGGCGGGCAGCGCGAAGCCCATGGTGGCGAGGCCGTTGGAGATCAGCAGCTCGCCGGGCTCGAGGGCCAGCCAGTACGCGGTGGCCGGGAACATGTGGGCGCCCGCGTCCACGCTCGCGATGCTGCCCGCCGCGGTCAGCTCGCGCGTCATCTGCACCACGCGATGGGGGGCGAGGCCCGGCACGGAAACCTCGAGCGCCGACATCCGCTGCCGGCGGATCCGGTCCACCTCCGCCACGTCCCAGTCCGCCTGCACCCGCCCCAGGATGCGCGGGGCGAGGTCCTCCAGGATCGCGCCCGGCTCGCCCACCACCTCGAGCGCGGGCGTGAAGTAGGTTCCGCCGCCCGGGGCCGGGAGCCCGGGGGTGGCGGCCGGGCAGCGGGTCAGGCTCAGCACGGGCGCGCTGTAGCTCCAGGGCCGCGGGATCAGCTCCACGGGGTCGAGGCCGAAGGCGATGATCAGGTCCGCCCGGCGCACCAGCGGCTCCTCGAGCGCCCCGCCGGTGAACGTGCCGAGGGCGAGCGGGTGCGGATCCGGGATCGCGCCCTTGGCCTTGTAGGTGGTGAGCACCGGCGTCGGCACCGCCTCCGCGAAGGCGCGTAGCCACTTCGCGTCGGCGACGCGGCAGCCGAGCCCCGCGATCACCACCGGGCGCCGGGCGGCCCGGATCATGGCGGCGGCTCGCTCCACCCGGTCGCCGTCGAGCGGCGGCAGCGGCGTCGGCGCCACCGACGTCGCCGCGGGCACCGCGCTCCGGCCCGCCACGTCGGCGGGCAGGTCGAGGTGCACCGGCCCGCGCGGCTCCGCGAGCGCGAGCCGCACCGCGTGCGCCACCCAGTGCGCGGCGGACTCCGCGCCGACGGTGACGCTGCCCTTGGCGATCGCGCCCACGTGCGCGGCGTGATCGACGTACTGGTGGGTCGCGTACTCGAGCACGGCGGCCGGGTGGCGGTCGCTGATGTAGATCACCGGGCTGCGGTCCAGGCGGGCGTGGGCGAGCCCGGTGGCGCTGGCCGTGACCCCGGGGCCCAGGGTGGAGAGCACCGCCCCCGGATGGCCGGTCAGGTCGCCGGTGACCGCGGCCATGATGCACGCGGCCCATTCCTGATGGCAGAGCACGAACGGCAGCCCCCGCGCGCGGGCCGCCTCCAGCACCTCCAGGTTCGAGCCGCCGCCCGGGACGCCGAAGAGCCGCGGGACTCCCGCGCGCACCAGCCCGTCGACGATGAGGTCCGCGGTGGTGGGCATGGAGCGGGGCGAGGGGCCGCGGCGCCGCCGCGCCGCGGTCGGCGCGGCGTCCTAGCCGGCCAGCCGGCGAAGCACCGGTTCCATGCGCCCGAGGGCCTTGCGGAGGTTCGCCTCCGAGCTCGCGTAGGACAGGCGCAGGTACCCCTCCCCGTACTGGCCGAAGGCCGAGCCGCCCAGCACCGCCACGCCGGCCTCCCGCAGCAGGATCTCCGCGATCTCGAACGACGGGCGCCGGAGCGCCTTCACGTTGGGGAACGCGTAGAAGGCGCCGCGCGGCCGCCGGCAGGACACGCCGGGCAGCCGGTTCAGGCCCTCCACCAGCACGTCACGCCGCCGCTTGAACTCGGCCACCATCTCGGCCACCGGCGTCTGGTCGCCCTGCAGCGCGGCGATGCCCGCGTGCTGGGTGAACGAGGCGGTGCAGGAGTTCGAGTTCACCATGAGCCGCGTGACGTGCTCGGCCAGCGCCACCGGCATCACCCCGTAGCCGAGACGCCAGCCGGTCATGGCGTAGGCCTTGGAGAAGCCGTCGAGGATGATCACGAGGTCCTTCATGCCCGGGAAGCGGGTGATCGAGGCGAACTCCCCCTCGTAGAGGAAGGACTTGTAGATCTCGTCGGCGAGCACCGGGACGCGGTAGTGCTTGGCGATCTCCGCGATGCGGCCCAGCTGATCGACGTCCAGCACGCCGCCGGTCGGGTTCTGGGGCGAGTTGATGATGATGAGCTTGGTCCGGGCGGAGACGCTCTTCTCGAGCACGTCGAGGTCGAAGCCGAAGCCGCTCTCCTCGCGCAGCGGGATCGGCACCGGCTTGCCGCCCACGAAGTTGATCACCGACTCGTAGATGGGGAAGCCCGGGTTCGGATACACCACCTCGTCGCCCGGGTTCACCAGCGCGGTGATCACGAAGTACATGATCGGCTTGGCGCCCGGGGTCACCACGATCTCGTCCGCGGTCACCGGGATGCTGCGCGTGCCCTCCACGTCCTTGACGATGGCCTCGCGCAGCTCGGGCAGACCCGCGGCCGGGCCGTAGTGGGTGGCCCCCTCGTCCAGGGCGCGCTTGGCGGCCTCCCGGATGTGCTTCGGCGTGTCGAAGTCCGGCTCGCCGATCTCGAGGTGGATGATCTCCTTGCCCTGCCGCTCGAGGGCCTTGGCGCGGGCCAGCACCTCGAACGCCGACTCCGTGCCCAGCCGTGACATGCGATCCGCGAAGTTCATGATGCGCCGATTATACGCCAGCCGGGCGGGTCCCCGTCGCGCCCCTGCCCGCCGCCGACGGCACGGTGTCGTGGCGTCGTGCCTATACTCGCCCCGTGCGCGTGTCCGCGAACGAGCGACTGGACCTGGTGGAGATCCCCGCCGGCTGGTTCTGGATGGGCTGGGAGGAGGGCCATCCGGCCGAGCGCCCGCGCCACCGGGTCTGGCTCGATGCCTTCGCCATCGGCCGCGCGCCCGTGACCAACCGCGAGTACGCGGCCTTCCTGGCCGACGGCGGGGCCGCTCCCCCCACGTGGTGGGAGGATCCGCGCTTCGCCGATCCCGAGCAGCCGGTGATCGGCGTGAGCTGGCACGAGGCGGTGGCGTATTGCGACTGGCTCGCCGCGAAGACCGGCGCGCACGTGCGCCTGCCGTCGGAGGCGGAGTGGGAGAAGGCGGCGCGCGGCGGGCTCGAGTCGGCGCGGTTCCCGTGGGGCGAGGCCCGGCCGGCGCCGGCGCGCTTCGATCGGCCGCCCCGGCCCGTCGAGACGCCGGCCAACCGGTGGGGCCTCCTCGCCCTGTCCGGCGTCTGCCACGAATGGTGTCTCGACTGGGAGGACGAGGGCTACTACGCGCGATCGCCCGAGCGCAATCCGCGGGGGCCCGAGCACGGCAGGCGCCGCGTCTCGCGCGGGGGCGCCTGGCGCCACCAGGACCCGTGGAGCCCGGTGGCCCACCGCTCGTCGCTGCCGCCGGACCTGCGCTACTCCGACTACGGCTTCCGGATCGTGCGCGAGGGAGCGGCGCGCTAGAGCGCGGCCAGGGCCGCCCGCGCGGCGGGCAGCCAGTAGCGCATGCCCATCGCCTCGAGCATCTCCTGGGCGGCGGTCAGCTGCTCGCGGGCGGTCTCGGTGCGGCCGGCGCGAGCGGCCAGCACGCCCAGGTCGAGCCGGCAGCGCGCCTCGAGCGGCCGCATGCCGAGCGCGCGCGCCTCGGCCAGCGCGGCGCCCGCGTGCCGCGCGGCCTCGTCGGGATCTGCGGTGGCCCCGCCGAGCATCCGCAGGGCGCCCGCCGCGGTGCCGCGCTCCTGTTGCGCGGTCGCCATGCGATGGGCCTCGCGCGCGGCCGCGATGGCCTCGTCGCCGCGGCCGGCCAGCCGCAGGCCCTCGGCCAGCCACGTGAGCCGGAGCGCCTGGCGGCTCATGATCCGGAGCGTCGCACCGCGGGCCACGCCCTCCTCCATCATGACCACGCCCTCGCGCACGCGGCCCGCGCGCACCTCCACGAGCCCGCGCTCGCAGAGCAGCATCGGCAGCCACGCGGTGAGGTCCATCTCGTGCGCGAACGCGATGCCCCGATCGAGCACCGGGGCCGCGGCGTCCAGCGCTCCGCGGCTCAGGTGCACGAAGCCGACCGTCATGTAGCTGCCCGCCATGCTCCAGGGGTCTGCCGCCTCCTCCGCGATGGCCAGGCCCGTCTCCGCGCAATCGATCGCCTCGTCGAGGTTTCCCACGTCGGCCAGGCTCGTCGCGAGCCACATGCGCACGGCCACCGAGACCAGCCCCGCCATGCCCCAGCGCTCGCGCATCAGATCGCCCTGCACTCCGGCCGCCGCGGTCCGCAGGTGCCGCTCCGCCGCCGCGTGGGCAGCCAGCACGTGGTGCGCCTGGCCGAGGCAGAACGAGGCCACGATCTGCAGCGGGCGGTCCCGGAGCGCCTCGCCCAGCGCGAGGGCCCGCTCGGCGATCTGGATCGCGGTGGCCGGATCGCCCAGCGTGTAGTACGTCTGGGTGAGGTAGGCGGACACCCAGCCGAGCCGCCGCCGGTCGCCGAGCGCCTCCGCGCGCCCCGCGGCGCGGCGGAGATAGGCGAGCGTGCGCGCGAACTCGCCGAGCGGGGCGAGCGAGGCGCGCAGATCGAAGACCAGGTCGATCGCGGCGCGCCGGCCGTCCTCGCCGGGCTCCTCGCCCTCCAGGATCTCGAGGGCCTGCTCGAAGAAGGTCACCGCCGCGCGGTGCGCGGACCGGTCCGCGGCCCGCCGGCCGGCCTGACGGAGGAACTCCACCGCCCGATCGCGCAGGCCGCCGCGGAGGGCGTGGAACGCGAGGCGCTCCACCTGCTCGCCGAGCCGGTTCCGGTAGAGCGTCTCGATCACCTCCACGATGCGCGCGTGGAGCGCGCGGCGGGTCTCGTGGAGCAGGCTGCCGTACGCCACCTCGTGGGTGAGCGCGTGCTTGAACGTGTACTCCGCCTCGGGGAAGAAGCTCGTCTCGTAGAGCATCTCGGCCGCCTGGAGCTGGGCGAGCCCGGCGCGCAGGGTCTCCTCGGGCAGGTCCGCGATCGCCTCCAGCACCGGCAGGGCCACGTCCTTGCCCACCACCGAGGCGGACTGCAGCACGTGCTTGGCCTCCGGGCTCAGGCGGTCGATGCGCGCGGCCAGGACCGCCTGCACGCTGCGCGGGATCTGGATCGTTTCGAGCGGCTGCACCAGGCGGCGGGCGCCCGGCTCGCCGGTGAGCCACTGGGTCTCCACCAGCGCGCGCACGCTCTCCTCCAGGAAGAGCGGGTTGCCGTCGGTGCGCGCGATCAGCAGGGCCTTGAGCGGCTCGAGCGCCGGATCGGGGCCGAGCATGGCGTCGAGGAGGACGCGCGCGGTGTCCGGCGGGAGCGGATCGATGCGGATCTGGGCGTAGCCCGGGCGGCTGCCCCAGCCGTGCTGGTACTCGGGGCGATAGGCGACCAGCAGCAGGAGCCGCGCGCCGGACAGTCGGTCCACCAGGGTGTCGAGGAACGCCTGGGTCTCCTCGTCGATGCGCTGGAGGTCCTCCACGATCAGCACCACCGGCTGCCGCCGGGCCTCGGCGAGCAGCAGGCTGCGGACCGCCTCCTGGATGCGCCGGCGGCGCTGCGGCGGATCGAGCTGGCGCCAGGTGGGATCCTCCGGCTCGAGATCGGCCAGCGCGTGCAGCGCGACCGCCGTGGGGGCGAGGGCGGGATCGAGCGCCGTCAAACGGCTGGCGATCTTCTCACGGATCACGCGCTCCTCGTCGGCGGGATCCACCTCGAAGTAGCGGCGCAGGGCGTCCACCACCGGCAGCCACGACGGCGTGCGCCGGTAGGCGACGGGCCGGCCCTGGAGCACGAGGGCCCCCGCGATCCAGGGCCCCTCGGTGAACTCGCGGATCACCCGCGACTTGCCCACGCCGGGCTCGCCCACCAGGGCCACCATCCGCCCCTGCCCCGCTCGCGCCCGGTCGAGCGCCTGGCGCAGCGCCGCGACCTCGGGCTCGCGGCCCACGAATTGCGAGAGCCCGCGCACGGTGGCGGCCTGGAGGCGGTAGCGCGCGGGGCCGGGCCCGGTCAGCTCGAACGCCTCGACCGGCTCGGCGAGGCCGCGCACCGGGACCGGACCGAGGGGCCTCACCGTCACGTAGCCCTCGGTCAGCCGCCGCGTTCCCCCGGTGAGCAGCGTGGTGCCCGGCCGGGCGAGGCGCTCCATCTGCGCGGCGAGGTGCGTCGTCTGGCCCACCGCGGTGTACTCCATGCGCAGGTCGCTGTCGATCGAGCGCACCACCACCTCGCCCGAGTTGAGCCCGATGCGGATCTGCACGTCGAGGCCCTCGCTCCGTCGGAGGTCCCGGGCCAGTCGCCGGGCCGCGTCCTGGATCCGCATCGCCGCGAAGGCGGCGCGCACCGCGTGGTTCTCGTGCGCCACCGGCGCGCCGAAGATGGCCATCACCCCATCGCCCAGCACCTGGTTCACGGTGCCCTCGTAGCGGTGCACCGCCTCCATCATGAGGGCCAGCACCGGGTCCAGCACGCGCCGGGCGTCCTCGGGATCGCGGTCGGCCAGGAGCTCGAGCGAGCCCTTCACGTCGGCGAACAGCACCGTCACCTGCTTGCGCTCGCCCTCCAGCGCCCCGCGCGCGATGCGGATCTTCTCGGCCAGGTGCGGCGGCGTGTAGGCCCCCGGCGAGGCGAAGCGCTCCGCCGCCCCGGACGCCGCGACCGGCTGACCGCAGCCGCCGCAGAAGCGGGCCCCCGCCTCGCTCGGGTAGCCGCAGCGCGGACAGGCGGCCGCCAGCGGCTGACCGCACTCCATGCAGAAGCGATGGCTCGGAGGGCTCGCGGTCCCGCAGCCCGCACAGACGAGGGGCGACTCGCTCACGCCTGCGAGGCCTCCCCCGGTTGCGCGAGCGCGAGGCGGAGCTCGCCCAGCAGGGCGGTCGCGTCCTCGACCACCTGAACCAGGCGCACCGCGGCCGGCCGCGCGCCGTCGGGCCCGTCCACGACCCGCTCCAGCTCGCGGGGGCCCGCGCCCTCGAACCAGCCGCCGACGCGCGCCCGCACCAGCGCCCCGTAGCGCGCCAGCGAGGCCCCGTCGCGCAGATCCTCGGGAGCCTGCTCCGCGCGCCAGTCGCCCACGTGGCGTCCGCGATCCATGCCGTCGACGAAGGCGAGCGCCACACGGAACGCGCGGAAGGCGGTGTCGCGGAGGGGAGCGATCGTCGCCTCGGGCACCGGGCGCACCAGCCGCTCGGCCTCGGCGAGGAGGTCGTCGAGCCGGCGGCCGAGCTCCGCGACCTCCGCTCGACCCACAGGGGACACCGGGACGGCGCGGCTCAGCGTCCGGCGAACGTCACCGGCTGCTTGCGCGCGAACGCCACCACCCCGTTGCGAAAGTCCTCGGTGTGGCCGCTCGCGGCGATCGCCTGCGCCTCGAGCTCCATCTGGGTCTCCAGGCTCTCCTGGGTCGACTGGTGGAAGAGCAGCTTGGCGCGGCCGAAGGCCAGGGTCGGCCCCTGAGCAAGCTCCCGGGCCAGGGCGCTCACCGCGCCCGGGAACTCGGCGTCGGGGTGCACGCGGTTGACCAGGCCCCAGTCCATCGCCTCCCGGGCCGAGAGCACCCGGTTGGTGTAGTGCAGCTCGAGCGCGCGCCGGAGCCCGATCAGCCGCGGCAGGAAGTAGGACGACGAGCCGTCCGGCGAGGCCGCGATCTTGGAGTAGGCCATGGTGAACTTGGTGGACTCCGCGGCCACCACCAGGTCGCCCCCGAGCGCGAGGCTCATGCCGCCGCCCGCCGCGATCCCGTTCACCGCCATCACCACCGGCTTCTGGGTGCGGGCCAGCCGCGACACCGCGCCGTGCAGATAGGTGGTCAGCTCCTTGATGAGGATGCCGATGCGATCGGGGTTGTCCGCGAAGTCCTTCACGTCGCCGCCCGCGCAGAATGCCTTCCCGGCCCCGGTGATCACGATGCAGCGCACCGCGCGATCCTCGTCCGCCTCGAGCGTGGCGTGGAACAGCTCGCGCCCCAGCGTCAGGTTCAGGGCGTTGTACGCCTCCGGCCGGTTCAGGGTGATCGTCCCCACCCCATCCTTCACCTCATACCGCACCGTCTCGTATCCCATGTGAGTCTCCCGTCGTGAACGTCGTGGTGATGGCCGATGGTCCCGCCGACCGAGACCCGGGCGGGGTGGGGGCGGGAGGGCGCCCTCCCCGGGACCGCGGCTTCTGCGGGTGGTCGAAGCCCGCGACATCCCGTCTCGTGGCCCGACTGTACCGCGAGACGGGTCGCGAGTCAGCGTGTCCCGGGGAGGGCGCCCTCCCGCCCCCGCCCCGCCCGGTGGCAGGCGCGAGGTTTATCGACGGTCGCCGACGCGGTGAAGCTTGAGCAGATTGGTGGTCCCGGTGACCCACATGGGCGCCCCTGAGATGATCACGATCACGTCGTTGTTGCGGACGGTGCCGTCGGCCAGGAGCGTCGACTCCACCTCCTGCAGCATCTCGTCGGTGGTCTCCACCTTGTGCACCAGCCGCGAGGAGACGCCCCAGAAGAGCCCGAGGCGGCGCTGCACCTCCGCGTACGGCGTCAGCGCGATGATCGGCACCTCGGGCCGGTCCTGCGAGATGAGACGGGCGCTGAAGCCGGACTGGGTGAACGCCACGATCGCCTTGGCGTGCAGCACCCGGGCCGCCTGGCAGGCCGCCTCCGCCACCGCCTCCGGGAAGCCGTAGGCCTCGGGGCGCGGGCGCGAGGCCATGGTGGCGGGGGCGGCCCGCTCGGCGCGCTCCGCGATCCGCGCCATGACCTCCACCGTCTCCACCGGGAAGCGGCCGGTGGCGGACTCCGCCGACAGCATGATCGCGTCGGCGCCGTCGAAGATCGCGGTGGCCACGTCGCTGACCTCGGCGCGGGTGGGCCGCGAGTGGGTCACCATCGACTCCAGCATCTGGGTGGCCACGATCACCGGGACCTTGGCCTGCCGCGACTGGCGGATGACCTCCTTCTGGATGATCGGCACCTCCTCGAGCGGCACCTCGACGCCGAGATCGCCGCGGGCCACCATCACCGCGTCCACCAGCGGCAGCACGCCCTGGAGGTTGTTCACGATCTCGGCCCGCTCCAGCTTGGCGACGATCGGGATGTTGGCGCCCTGGTCGTGGAGGAACTTGCGCACCTCCTGGATGTCGGCGGCGGAGCGCACGAACGAGATCGCCACGTAGTCCACGCCCTGCGCGATGCCGAAGCGCAGGTCCTCGCGGTCCTTGGGTGACAGGCACGACACCGGCACCGGCAGCCGCGGAAAGGACACGCCCTTGTGGTCGGAGACGACGCCGCCGGAGATTACCCGGCAGCGCACCTCGCCCTCCTCGACCGCCTCCACCACCAGCTGGATCATGCCGTCGTCCATCCACACCGGATCGCCGGGGCGCAGCGCGGCGAGGAACTCGGGATGGTTGAGCGAGCTGCGCGAGGCGGTGCCCCGGACGTCGCGGCTGGTCAGGGTGAACTCTTCCCCGCTCGCGAGCATCGCCTGGCCGCCCACGAAGGTACCGAGGCGCACCTTCGGCCCCTGGAGGTCCTGCAGGATCGTGATGGGGCGGCCCCAAACGCCCTCGCGGATGGCGCGGATGACCTCCGCGTGCTCGGCGTGGGTGCCGTGGGAGAAGTTGAGCCGGGCCACGTCCATGCCCGCCGCCACCAGGCGGTCGAGCATCTGGGGCGAGCTGCTGGCCGGGCCGATCGTGCAGACTATCTTGGTTCTTCTCACGGGCGTGTTGGTCTCACCTGCGGTTCATTGCGGACTACCGTTCACTTCTTCAGGCTCTTCAGCTGCGGGGGCCCCGAAATGGCCCCCGCACTCCCCCAACCGGCGGACAACCGTTTACGTTCTCGGGCTCTGCACTCCCCCAGCCGGCGGACTACCGTGATCGCTCATGTGCTCGGCTTCAGCATGCGCGCCAGGTACTGGCCGGTGAAAGACTTCTCCTGGCGGGAGACCTCTTCGGGGGTGCCGGAGGCGATGACACGGCCGCCGTCGTTGCCCCCCTCGGGCCCGAGGTCCACGATCCAGTCCGCGGTCTTGATCACGTCCATGTTGTGCTCGATGATCACCACCGTGTTGCCCTGATCCACCAGCTGGTTGAGCACCTGCAGCAGCCGGCGGATGTCCGCGAAGTGCAGCCCGGTGGTCGGCTCGTCCAGGATGTAGAGCGTCCGGCCGGTGGCCCGCCGGGACAGCTCGGTGGCGAGCTTCACGCGCTGGGCCTCGCCGCCGGACAGCGTGGTGGCGGCCTGCCCCAGGCGGATGTAGTCGAGCCCGACGTCGTGGAGCGTCTGGAGCTTCTGCTTGATCGACGGCACCGGCTCGAAGAACGCGAGCGCCTCCGCCACCGTCATGTCGAGGATGTCGGCGATGTTCTTGCCCTTGTAGCGCACCTCGAGGGTCTCGCGGTTGTAGCGCTTGCCGCGACAGACCTCGCAGGTCACGTAGACGTCGGGCAGGAAGTGCATCTCGATCTTCACGAGCCCGTCGCCCTGGCACGCCTCGCAGCGCCCACCCTTGACGTTGAACGAGAAGCGCCCCGGCTGGTAGCCGCGCATGCGCGCGTCGGGGGTGCGCGCGAGCAGGGTGCGGATCAGGGTGAACACTCCGGTATAGGTCGCCGGATTCGAGCGCGGGGTGCGCCCGATCGGGGACTGGTCGATGTCGATCACCTTGTCGAGGTGCTGCGCGCCCTCGATCCGGTCGTGCGCGCCCGGCCGGTCCTGCGCCCGGTGGAGCATGGAGGCCAGCGCCCGGTACAGGATGTCGTTCACCAGGGTCGACTTGCCGGAGCCCGACACCCCCGTGATCGCGGTGAAGGTCCCGAGCGGGATCTTCACGTTCATGCCCTTCAGGTTGTGCTCGCGCGGGTTGTGGATGATCAGGTACTTGCCGTTCGGCTTGCGCCGCACCGCCGGCGTCTCGATGCGCTCCAGTCCGGCCAGGAAGCGCCCGGTGAGCGAATCGGGGTTGGCCATCACCTCGTCCGGGGTGCCCACCGCCACCACGTGGCCACCCAGCTCGCCCGCCCCCGGCCCCAGGTCCACGACGTAGTCGGCCGCCCGCATGGTCTCCTCGTCGTGCTCCACCACCAGCACCGTGTTGCCGAGGTCGCGCAGCCGCTTCAGCGTGTCCAGCAGGCGGCCGTTGTCCCGCTGGTGCAGGCCGATCGAGGGCTCGTCCAGGATGTAGAGCACCCCGACCAGGCTCGAGCCGATCTGGGTCGCCAGCCGGATGCGCTGCCCCTCGCCGCCGGAGAGCGTGGCCGCGGGCCGGTCGAGCGTGAGGTAGTCGAGCCCCACCTGGGAGAGGAACCCGAGCCGCTCCCGGATCTCCTTGAGCACGCGGCGGGCGATGGCCATCTCGCGCTCGGAGAGCGTCAGGGTGTCGAAGAACTGCCGCGCGGCCTTGATCGGGAAGCGCACCACGTCCGCGATGGACCGCCCGGCGATCTTCACCGAGAGCGTCTCCGCCCGGAGCCGGGAGCCGCCGCAGGTGGGGCACGGCCGCTCGGTCATGAAGTGCTCCACCTCGGCGCGCGCGTCCTCCGACGTCGTCTCCTTGTAGCGCCGCTCCAGCAGCTTGAGCACGCCCTCGAAGCCGTCGTCGGGCTCCCCCAGCAGGATGATGTCGCGCGCCTTCTTGGGCAGTTTGGCCCACGGGGTCTCGAGGCTGAAGCCGTGGCGCCGGGCCAGGACCCGCAGCGTCTGCTTGAGGATCCCCGCCGCGGTGGGGCCCGCCCACGGCACCAGCGCTCCGCCGGCCAGCGTCTTGTTCGGGTCGGGGACGACGCGCTCGGGATCGATCTCGAAGCGGGTGCCGATGCCGGCGCACTCCGGACAGGCGCCGTACGGGTTGTTGAACGAGAACATCCGCGGCGACACTTCCGGGAAGGAGATGCCGCAGGTCGCGCAGGCCAGGCGCTCGGAGAACACGAACGCGGGCCCGTCCGGCACCTCCACCTGCACGATGCCGTCGGCCAGCCGCAGCGCGGTCTCGAGCGAGTCGGCCAGCCGCCCGCCCAGGTTGTCCTTCACGACGAGCCGGTCGACCACCACCTCGATGGTGTGCTTCTTGGTCTTCGCCAGCTCGATGTCCTCGGTCAGCTCGCGCAGCTGCCCGTTGACCCGCACCCGCACGTAGCCCTGGCGCCGCAGATCGAAGAACAGCTTGCGGTACTCGCCCTTGCGCCCGCGGATGATCGGGGCCAGCACCACCAGACGGCTGCCCGTCGGCAGGGTCATCACCCGGTCCACCATCTGCTGGACGGTCTGGGCCGAGATCACGTTGCCGCACTGCGGGCAGTGCGGGACCCCCACCCGCGCGAAAAGCACGCGCAGGTAGTCGTAGATCTCGGTGACGGTGCCCACGGTGGAGCGCGGGTTCTTGGAGGTGGTCTTCTGCTCGATGGAGATGGCGGGCGACAGACCCTCGATGGAGTCCACGTCCGGCTTCTCCATCTGCTCCAGGAACTGCCGGGCGTAGGCGGAGAGCGACTCGACGTAGCGGCGCTGCCCCTCCGCGTAGATGGTGTCGAAGGCCAGCGACGACTTGCCGGAGCCGGAGAGGCCGGTGATGACGACGAGCTGATCCCGCGGTATCTCGAGATCGATGCCCTTCAGGTTGTGCTCGCGGGCCCCACGGATGACGATCCGATCGTTGGCCATGGACGCTACATCATACCTCCGCCTCCAACCGCGCGCCGCTCGAACCACCGGAACAGGAGCAGCCCGCACGCGGCGCCGGCCACCGCCACGCGGAAGCCGGCCGCATACGACACGCGCTCGACGGTGACGCCCACCAGCAGCGAGCCGATCACGTTGCCCAGATCGAACGAGCCGGAGAGCGTGCCGATGGCGGAGCCGCGCTCACGCTCGGGAGTGCGGTCCACCAGCTGGGCCAGCAGCGTCGGATACAGCATCGCCACGCCCGCGCCGTGCAGGATCGCGGCCGCGGCGAGGCTGGTCGGCCGCGGCGGCAGCGACAGGAGCGCGTAGGCGGCGCCGCTGGCCGCGATGGCGGGCCCGATCACCTGCGCGCGCCCCACCCGATCGGACAGGCGGGCCAGGGCCAGCCGGCCGAGGACGATGCAGGCCGAGAACAGCGCGTAGAACCACGTCAGGTCCCCGGCGCCGCCGGTCGCGATGGCGTAGAGCGGCAGGAACGCGTAGATCGAGGTGTACCCCACGTTGGTCGAGACCAGCGTCGCGGCCGCGGGCAGCGCGCGTCGGTTGATCCACTGAAGCCGCGGCGCCGCGCCCGCCGCGGGCCCGGCCCCGCGCGCGCGCAGGACGAGCAGGCCGGTGCCGAGGCCGATCGCGGTGGCCACCAGCACGCAGCGCGCGAGGCCGCCGCCCGCGTAGAGCGCGAGCCCGATGGGCGGCCCCAGCGAGAACGACATCGACGTGGCCACGTAGTAGAGGCCGAGCGCCTCCCCGCGCCGGGCCGGCGGGCTCGCCTGCGCGGCGAGCACGCCCGCGCCCGTGGACACCACGCTGTTGCCGAGGCCGATGCCGCCCATCAGCACAATCAGGCTGGTGGGCGTCGCGGCGAGCGGCAGCAACAGGAGCGTGGCCACCAGGAACCCGGCGCCGGGCAGCATGACCGGACGGAAGCCGTACCGGTCGATCCAGCCGCCGACCGCCGGACGCAGCAGCATCGACACCACGCCCGTCGTCGAGAAGAGGAGACCCACTTCCGTGTGGCTGCCGCCGAGGGCCACCAGGTGCAGGGGCAGCGTCGCGTTCAGGAGGTAGACCGCGACGTGGGAGCCGGCGGTGATGCCGAGGCAGGCGCCGAAGGTCGGGGTGAGGAGCGGCGGTCGCGCGCTCACTCCGAGCGCCGGCGCCCGAGCCAGAGCACCACCGCGCCGGCGGGCCCCCCGGCCAGCGCCGGGTACCCGACGGCGGCGCCCAGCACCGCGCCGCCGCCCCCGCGCAGCTGGGCCGCGGCCAGCGTGGCGAACACCACGAGCCCGACCACGCCCGCGGTCGTGCCGAGCGCGGCGCGCCCGGGCGGCGGAGCCCAGATGGTGGCCGGGGCGAGCGCGCAGCCCGCGCCGCCCAGCGCGAGCAGGGTCAGCGTCCACGGGTCCACCGGCCACAGGCTCGCGAGGGCGGCGGCGCCGAAGAGCGCCGCCCAGAGGCCGCGGTCACGCCCGATCTCCCCGCCGCCGGTCCGGTCCAGCGCGCCCAGGCGCTCGCGCAGCGCCACGCTCGAGGCGAGGAACAGGGCGAGCCCGGCCGCGAGCATGAACGCCTGGAGCGTGCGCCGCCACGGCTCCGCGAACAGCGCGACGCCGGGCACCTCGAGGAACCGCTCCGGGGTGACGCCGCCCAGGAACAGGTCCGGCGACTGGAGCACCGCGTAGACCGTCCAGAGCTGGGCCCACGCGAAGGCGAGGAAGAGCGCGCCGGCGAGAAGCCCCGCGCGGTCGCGCGAGAGGCGCACCGGGAGCCCCGCGCGCAGCAATGCGACCGCGCCCAGGAGCAGCGTGATCAGCACGCCCAGCCGATCGAGCCAGCGCCGCGGCCCATCCTGGGACCACGCGGCGCCCGAGGCCGGCGCGCCCGGCACGCGCTTGTCGGCCTCGAAGCGCAGCCGGACCGGGGTGCCGCGCTCCAGCTCGTCGCCCGCGCGCAGCGCCACGCTCTGGCCGGGCGCCAGCGTCCACTCGATCTCCGAGAGCCGGGTCCCGTCGAGCGTGCGCGCGCGCAGCACGCCGCCCGCGGGCGCGGTGAGCCGGTGCACCTCCTCGAAGACCAGGGGCGCGCGGCCGTGCAGCGCGGCGAGCGGGCGGCCGGTGGTCACCCACGGACTCGCGGCGGGAAACCGGAACGCGGGCTGCCCCGCGACCCGCTCCCACGCGGCCAGCGGCCCGAGCCCGGTGGCCCAGGCGACCTGCAGCAGCGGCGCCGCGCCCGCCACCAGCGCGATGGCCAGCAGGAGCGGCGCGGTCCGGCGCAGCGGCCGCCACGCGGTCAGCCCCCAGCCGGCGACCGCGGTGACCACGATCCCCTGCCACCGGGGCGCGCCGAGCCACGCGGCGAGATCGCCCGCCAGCGCGATGTTCGCCCACAGCAGGAGTCCGACCGTGATCAGCAGCGCGACGACCGAAAAGAGCGAGCCGCGGTCGTCGCGCGGCGCCGCCGTCCCCTCGCCCGCGCGCCCGCCGAGCGCGATCAGCGGCGCCAGCAGGAGCACGAGCCCGAGCCAGAGCCCGTCCCCGGCGCGCGTCGCGAGCGCGGCGGGCACCGCCAGCAGCATGGCGGGTGTCAGCCAGGCCGCGAGGAGGCGCGAGACCGCGGTCATCGGTCGCGGCGCGGCCCCCGCGGCTCGGCCAGCCAGCGAACCGTCGCGAGCACGCCCGCCAGGGGCGCGAGCACACCGCCGTACCACCAGAGGAGCGGCAGGCCGCCGAGCCGGATCGACGCGGTGTGGTTCGGGAGCGCGCCGAGGAGGAGGAACCCGACGAGGAGCAGCCAGAGCAGGACGACGCCGGTCGAGCGGGGAGTCACCGGCCGCATTATAGCGAGGGTGGTACCATAGCCCCCACGAAAGGAGCCCGGCGCATGCCCGATCCGGCCCAGTCCACGCCCATCCAGCGAGTCCTGGTCGTGACCGCTCATCCCGACGACTCCGAGTTCGGCGCAGGCGGCACCATCGCGAAGCTCGTGCGCGAGGGCAAGCAGGTCTCCTACTGCATCGTCACCAACGGCAACAAGGGCTCGGGCGATCGGAGCATGACTCCGGAGCGGCTGGCCGCCATCCGCGCCGACGAGCAGCGGGCCGCCGCGCGCGTGCTCGGGGTGGAGGCGGTCGAGTTCCTCGGCTTCCCGGACTGCGAGGTCGAGGACACCTACGAGACACGCCGGGCGGTCACCGCGGCGATCCGCCGGCACCGGCCGGACCGGCTCATCATCCAGAACCCGAACCGCACCAAGAACCTGGGAGCCTCGCACCGCGACCACCGCACCGTCGCCGGAATCGCGCTGGACTGCGTGTACCCGCTCGCGCGAGACCACATGACCTTCCCGGAGCTGCTCGCGCAGGGCCTCGAGCCCCACAAGGTGCGAGAGGTGTACCTCATGTGGTGGGACAACCCGGAGGTCGTGGTGGACATCAGCGACACCATCGACCTCAAGCTGAAGGCCCTCGCCTGCCACGCGAGCCAGTTCAAGGACTTCGCGGCGATCGAGGCGCGGGTGCGGGCGCGCGCCGCCGAGCTGGGCAAGCCCCGGGGCTACGCCTACGCCGAGACCTTCGACCTCATCACGATGGACCGCTAGGCCGCGCATTCGCTAGAATGCCGCCCGTGAAGCCAGGAGCCCCCGTCCCGGCCACGCTGACCGAGATGATGGGCGGCAGGGCCGCCCGGGACCCCGACACGCCCTACTTCCACCTCTTCGACGAGGCGGTTCCGTACGGGCGCCTCTGGCAGCAGAGCGCGCGCTACGCGGCGGGCCTCCGCCGCGCCGGGATCGACCGCGGCGACACGGTGTGCCTGATCTATCCCACCTGCGCCGAGTTCTTCTACACGTTCTTCGGCGCGCTGCGCCTGGGCGCGATCCCGGTGCCGCTCTACCCGACCCTCGGGGTGGAGGCGACCGCGGGCATCTTCCGGGACTCCCAGGCCAAGGCGGTGGTCACGATCGGCTGGTTCCGGCGGAGCGTGGAGGAGTCGCGGGCCGCGGCCGCGAACATCCGCCACGTGCTCGAGCCGGGCGATCTCGAGGTCGACGACCCCGCGCCCGCCTTCCCCACCCTGTCCGCCGACGACGTGGCGTTCCTGCAGTACACCTCGGGCAGCACCGGCCACCCGCGGGGCGTGGTGCTGACCCACGCCAACGTGGTGCGCACCGTCGAGTTCATGGCGGAGGCCGCGCAGCTCACCCGCGAGGACGTGGTGGTCTCCTGGCTGCCGCTCTACCACGACATGGGCCTGATCGGCTGCGCCTTCACCCCGCCGTGGAGCGGAGCGCCGCTCTACCTGCTGCCGCCGGATCTCAAGAACCCCCGGGTGTGGCTCGAGCTGGTGACGCGCGTGCAGGCCACCTTCACGGTGTCGCCCGACTTCGGCTACCGCAACTGCGTCCGGAACATCGGCGACCCGAGCGGCCTCGACCTCTCCTCGCTCAAGCAGGCGCTGTCCGGCGCGGAGCCGGTGCGGCTCAGCACCATCGAGGCGTTCGAGTCCAAGTTCGGAGTGTCGAACCTCATCACGCCGTGCTACGGCCTGGCCGAGGCGACCCTCGCGGTGGCCATCTGGCCGCGCAGGACCCCGCTGCGCCTCGACGCCTCCGGCAAGTTCCTCTCGGTGGGCCAGCCCTGCCGCGGGGTGCGGGTGCGCATCATGGACGGCGAGACGGAGCTGAAGCCGGGGGCGGAGGGCGAGATCTGCGTGCAGAGCCCCGGGGTCATGCAGGGCTACTACAACAACCCGGAGGCGACCGCGCGCGTGCTCTCCCCGGACGGCTGGCTGCGCACCGGGGACCTGGGATTCCTCGACCCGGACGGCTATCTCTTCGTCACCGGCCGCCTCAAGGACGTGATCATCCTGGGCGGCGAGAACCTGATCCCCGCCGACGTGGAGGAGATCGTGGACCAGGTGCCCGGCGTGCGCTACTCGGCCGCGGTCGGCGTGGAGAGCGACCGCACCGGCACCCAGCGCCTCCACGTGGTGGCGGAGGTGCGCGAGGCGGCCGCGGACCCGGCGACGCTGTCCGGCCTGGTGCGCGAGATCGTCCAGCGCGTGCGCGAGGGTCGCGGCCACCGCCCCGCCAAGGTGCTGCTCGTCCGCCCCGGCACCATCCCCAAGACGTCGTCGGGCAAGATCCAGCGCTCGCGGCTCGGCGAGATGATCGTGCGGGAGGAGCTGGGCGATCGCCTGGTGCACGCCTCCGGCGCCCGCCGCGACTAGCCCCGTGCCCCTGCCGACGAGGCCCTCGTGAAGATCGGCGGCCATCTGCCGATGTTCGGCCCGGTCGGCACGCGCGAGAACGTGCTCACGTTCGCCCGGCGCATGGAGGCCCTCGGCTACGACTCGCTCTGGGCCAGCGACCACGTGGTCATCCCTTACCGGATCGATCCGCGCTATCCCTACAGCGCCACCGGGCAGTTCCCGCTCGCCGCCGACGTGCCGTTCCTCGAGCCGCTCGTCACGCTGTCGCTGGTGGCGGCGGTGACCGAGCGGGTGCAGCTCGGCACCAGCATCCTGGTGCTGCCCCACCGCAACCCGGTGATGGCCGCCAAGATGTGCGCCACGCTCGATCACCTCGCGAACGGACGACTCGTGCTGGGCGTGGGCGTGGGCTGGATGCGCGAGGAGATCGAGCTGCTGGGCGGCGACTACGACCGCCGCGGGGCGTGGAGCGACGAGGCGCTGGCGGTGATGCGCGCCTGCTGGCGCGACGCGCGAACCGCCCACCACGGCGAGTTCTTCTCGTTCGACGAGATCGGCGTGTTTCCCAAGCCCGCCCGCGGCGACATCCCGATCCTGGTGGGCGGCCACACCGAGCGCGCGCTGCGCCGCGTGGTCCAGCACGGCGACGGCTGGCACGCCGCCTTCATCACGCCCGCCGCGCTCGGCGCGGACCTGGCCCGGCTTCGCGCGGAGTGCGCGCGCCAGGGCCGGCCTTACGAGCAGCTCACGGTGAGCGTCCGCGCCGGCCTCTCGCTTCGCTCCACCCCGCTCGGCCCCGACCGCAAGCCGCTGCAGGGCTCGCGCGATCAGGTCCTCGCCGACCTCCACGCCTATCGCGACCTCGGCGTCGAGTCGATCCTCCTCGAGACGCGCTACCGCGACCTCGCCGACATCCTCTCGATCTACGAGACCTTCGCCCGCGACATCCGCCCCCACCTCTGACGGGGTCACATCCGACGGGGTCAGGTCTTACATTCCGACATTCTCGCGGAAGGCATCATGACGCCACTCGCGAAAGAATGTCGGAATGTAAGACCTGACCCCAACTGCTGACCCCCGACTACTTGGCGTCGTGGAAGATGATGCCGAGGGTGTAGCGCAGGCCGGAGGTCACGCGACTCACGCCGTGCCGCAGGGCCACGCGGTACACGCCGCGGGTGCTGCGGGCCGGGCGCTCGCGGGTGGTGAAGATCACGATCTGCCCCTGGGTCAGCGGGACGACCTCGGCGCGTGACTGGGCGCGGGGACGCTGCTCCACCAGGACGAACTCGCCGCCGGTGAAGTCCTCCCCGGGGCGGCTCAGCAGGCACGTCATCTGGAGCGGGAACGCGATCTCCCCGTAGAGGTCATGGTGCAGGCAGTTGTATCCGCCGGCCTCGTAGCGCAGCAGCAGCGGGGTGGGCTTGCGCTGGCCGCGCCGGGCGCACCGGGCCAGGAAGCCGCCGAGCGCGGGCGGATAGCGGGTGGCGCGGCCGAGCGCGGCCTGCCACTGCCCCGCGATCGCGGCCAGCGGCGGGTACGCGTGCTCGCGCAGCTCGGCCACGAGAGGCGGCAGCGGCGCCGCGAAGTACTTGTACTCGCCCTCCCCGAAGCGGAAGCGCGCCATCTCCACGCGGCTCCGGAACCGCGCGTCGTCGGGATAGAGCGCGATGAGCTCCCGGCATTCCTCGCCGGTGAGGAGCGGGGGCGTGGTGGCCCATCCCCGCTCCCCCAGATCGCGCGCGACCGCCTCCCAGTCGAGCTCCCGCAGTCGCGCCGCGACCGGCGCGGCCGCGATCACGCCGCCGGCCGGCAGACCTTGCACGGCCGGTAGCCCACCGAGCAAGCGTCCTCCACCGAGGCGAACACCACCCGGTTCTCCGGGCGCATGTGGCGGCCGTGGATGCAGCCCACCCGGCACACGATGCGGGTGCTGGTGCAGCCCTCCAGCACCGGCGTGGTCCGCTCCAGCGCGGCCAGCCGATCCTTCACGTCCGTCCCGAAGACGTACCCGCCCACGCTGCCGTCGCTCCGCCACACCCGGTGGCACGGCACGATCAGCGGGACCGGGTTCTTGCCGAGCGCGGTGCCGACCGCGCGCAACGCGCGCGGATGTCCGATGCGGGCGGCGACCCACGCGTAGGGGCGCCCTTCCCCGAAGGGGATGTGGGTCGCGGCCTCCAGCACCCGGCGCTGGAATTCCGGCACCGCGGCCAGATCCACCGGCACGCGGAAGAACGCCCGCTGCCCGCGCAGGTACTCGTGGATCTCCTCCCGCGCCTGCTCGACCAGCCGCCGCGCCGTCGCGGTGGCCGGCTTCGCCGCCGCGCCCAGGGCCACCCGGGAGACGCCGCGAACGGTGGCCTCCACCGCGAGCCGGGCCTCGAACCGCTCCAGCGCCGCTCGCGACTCCTGCGCCGCGGCCGCGATCCGGCGCGGCAGATCCGGCGCGGCCTCGGGCCGGAAGTAGTCGGTCAGCAGCAGGTCCAGCCGGTCCGGCCCCTTGCTCCCGCCCATCGCGTCAGACATGCTCCGCTCCTCGCTTGCCGAGCTCGGCCCGCAGCAGGGCCTTGCCCCGCGCGAGCTGGCTCTTCACGGTGTTGATCGAGATGCCCCGGATGCGCGCGAGCTCGCCGTAGGAGAGCCCGTCCACGTAGCGCAGGGCCAGCAGCACCCGCGCCTCGCGGGGCACGCGGGCGAGCGCCCGGTGCAGATCGAGATACGCCGCGGGCGGATGGTGGTTGCTCGACGCCGCGGCCAGCGCCCCCGCGGAGCGCTCGTCGTGGGCGCTCCGGGTGGCGCGACGACGCAGCTCGTCCACGCAGATGTTGGTGAGGATCCGGTAGAGCCACGTGGAGACGGCCCAGCGGGCGTCGTACGTCCCCGCGCTGGCGAAGCACTGGAGGAACGCGCGCTGCACCGCGTCCTCGGCGTCGGCCCGCGAGCCGAGCAGGCGCCCGGCCACCGCCATGAGGCGGCCGCTGTAGCGCCCGGCCAGCTCGGCGAACGCGGCCTGGTCCCCCCGTGCCACCCTCGCCATCAGCCCCCGCTCGCCGTCCATCACACCGAGTTATACGCGGCCCAGCCGAGAAAGGGCGGAACCCGAAACCGCAAAGGCGGAACCGGAAACCAAGAACGGTGGTCCGGCATCTGGGGGAGTGCGGGGGCCAGTTCTGGGCCCCCGCATACAAACAGGCCGGAAGATTCAAACGGTGGTCCGCAGCAGACGACGCCCCCCCTCACCCTACCCTCTCCCCAGGGGGGAGAGGGAGGATCGAGGCGCTAGATCTTCTCGCCCAGCTTGTTCCAGTCGTCCAGGAACTTCTTGAGCCCGATGTCGGTGAGCGGGTGCCTGATCAGCATCTCCAGCACGTTGAAGGGCATGGTCGCCACGTGCGCCCCCGCCTTGGCCGCCTCGACCACGTGGATGGGGTTGCGGATGGAGGCGGCCAGGACCTGCGTCTTGAAGCCGTAGTTCCGGTAGATCTCGCAGATGTCCCGGACCAGGTCCATGCCGACGTGGCCGATGTCGTCCAGCCGCCCGAGGAAGGGGCTGATGTAGACCGCGCCCGCCTTGGCCGAGAGCAGCGCCTGGGGCGCCGAGAAGCAGAGGGTCTGGTTGACCCGGATGCCCTCCCCGGTCAGGTACTTCACGGCCTTCAGCCCGTCCTTGGTGAGCGGGCACTTGACCACCACGTTCGGCGCCACCTGCGCCAGCTCCTTGCCCTCCTTCACCATGCCGTCGAAGTCGGCCGCGACCACTTCCAGGCTCACGTCGCCCGGGACGATCTTGCAGATCTCCTCCACCAGCGGCCGGAACGGCCGCTTCTCCCTGGCGATCAGCGAGGGATTGGTGGTGCAGCCGTCCACCAGGCCCATGGCCACGCCTTCGCGCAGCTCGTTCACGTTCGCGGTATCCAGAAAGATCTTCATCCCGTCCTCCGTCTCAGGCTCGCTCCACGCGGATGGTGGTCCCGGAGCGCACCGACTTGAACACCGTGGGGTCACCCAGCACGCGGCCGAACACGTTGACGGCGCTCGCGGGGCGGATCTCGTCCCCCCGGCTCGCCGGCGTCGGCCCGAAGAAGATGCAGAACGCGGTGCCCGGTGGCCAGTAGGCGAGATCGCCCAGCGCCACGACCTCGCGGGCGTTCTCCGCCGCGTGCTTCACCGGGATCGAGAAGTAGATCTCGTCCCCCCAGGTCTGTCCCGCGACGCTCAAGGGCAGCGCGTTCCAGATCGCGGTCGCGGTCTTGGAGTCGTTCAGCACCGCATCGGCGCTCACCTTGCCGGCGCTGATGCGGATCTTCCGGTCAGCCATGGGATCCTCCGGTGGGCACGACCGAGTGTAGCCTCGGCCCGTCGCCCGCCGCAAGCGCGGCCGGGGCTACCCGCCGCCTTGCCGGCGCCGGTACGCGGCGACCCGCGCGGCGAGCGCCCGGCCGTCCGGGATGCCCGCGGCGCCCTCGCCCTCCACCGACGCGGCCGCGCAGCAGGCCGCCACCGTCGCCGCCTCCCAGGCATTGCCCTCCCGGTTGTACGCGATCAGCAGCGCGGTCGCGAACACGTCGCCCGCTCCGGTCTCGTCCCGCTCCACCGCCACGTCGGGGTCGACGCCGTAGCGCTCGCCGTTGACGAACAGGATCGCCCCCTCGGGCCCCCGCGTGACCGCGCCGACCGGCACCTGCTGGAACCACTCGAGCGCCTCCTTCTGGAAGGGCTCGATGTCCTCCAGGCTCACCACCACCGCCTGCACGTGGGGAAGCACCAGGTCCGCGTCCTCCCAGCGCTGGGGCGCCAGCAGCCCGCCGGGTCCCCGCTGGCGCATCCAGCCCTGCGGCAGCGCGGCCACCGAGGCGTCGGGAAACGCGGCCGCCAGCGCCGGGTCCACCTCGCCGGTCACGGGCCCCAGCACGCCCAGGCCGGCCTCGCGCCACGCCGCGGGCACCGCGGCCGCCTCCAGGTCGGTGGCGCGGTCGAGCACGGCCAGCTGCCGCACCCGGCGGCCCTCCACCACCCCGCCCGTGTCGATCCGGAAGCGGGTGGTGCGCGGCGACGGGACCACCTCGAGCTCCACGCCGTCCGGAATGGCCTCCCGGGGGAAGTCGGGGCCGAAGGAGGTGAGCAGGCCGACCCGCAGCCCCTGCCGCTGCGCGGTGATGGTGGCGTAGTAGGCGGCGCCGCCGGGGCGCACGCCCCGGGAGGTCTGATCGAGCGTGACGTGGCCGACGACGACGACGTCGACCATCGCGGCTCAGAGCGCCATCTGCTTGGCGATGATCTCCTTCATGATCTCGGAGGTCCCGCCGCCGATGGTCATGAGGCGGATGTCCCGGAAGAAGCGCTCGATGGGGTACTCGCGCATGTAGCCGTAGCCGCCGTGCAGCTGCACGCACTCGTAGGCGACCTTCTGGGCCGTCTCGGCGGTGAAGAGCTTCACCATCGAGATCTCCTTCACCGCGTCCTCGCGGTCCCGGAACTTGAGCAGCGCCGCGTAGGTGAGCCAGCGCCCGGCCTCGATCAGGGTGGCGAGGTCCGCGATCCGGTGCCGGATCACCTGCTTGGCGGACAGCGGGCCGTCGAAGGCCTGGCGCTGCTGCACGTAGGCGATGGTGTCCTCGAGGGCGCGCTCGCAGCCCGCCACCGCGTGGAGCCCGGCCACCAGCCGCTCGCGCTGGAAGACCCGCATCACCTCGTAGAAGCCGCCGCCCTCCTGCCCCAGCAGGTTCTCGGCGGGCACCCGCATGTCCTGGAACGCGAGCTCCGCGGTGTCGGAGGCGCGGTTGCCCATCTTGTCGAGCTTGCGGCTCACCGAGAAGCCGGGCGTGCCGCGCTCGACCAGGAACATCGAGATGCCGCGGTGGCGCTTGGCTCCGTCCGTCCGGGACGTGCCGTCCTGGATGCGCGCGGCCACGAAGTAGAGGTCCGCCATCACCCCGTTGGTGATGAACATCTTGGACCCGTTCAGCACGTAGTGGTCGCCGTCGCGCACCGCGCGGGTGCGGATGGCGGCCACGTCGGAGCCGCCGCCCGGCTCGGTGACCGCGATCGCGGTCAGGGCCTCCCCGCGGCAGATCGCGGGCAGGTAGCGCTCCTTGAGGGCCTCGCTGCCCGTCCAGTAGAGATGCGGCGAGGCCATGTCGGTGTGCACGCCGACCGCCATCGCGAGGGAGGCGCAGCGGGAGCGGGCCATCTCCTCGCAGAGCACCGCGGTGGTGAGCACGTCGGCGCCGGCGCCCCCGTACTTCTCGTCGTACTCGACGCCCAGGAAGCCGAGCGCGCCCATGCGGGGCCAGATGGACTTGGGGATCTGGCCCGCCTCCTCCCACTCCTCGACGTGGGGCTCGACCTCCTTCTGGACGAAGGCCCGCACCGCCTGGCGGAACATCTCGTGGTGCTCGTCGAAGATCTTCACGTCGATTATCCTACATCACTCGACGAGCCGGCCCGCCCGCGCGGGCCTCGACCCCGTCACGCGGTCCGCTCGCCCCATCGGGCCTTCACCGCGTCCCGGTCCACCGCGCCGTCGGCGCTCCGGGGCAAGGCGTCCGTGAAGACCACGACGTGGGGCCGCTTGAAGCGCGCGATCCGCGATCCGACGAAGTCGACCACCTCGGCGGCGGCGTAGCGGCCGGAGGGCTTCACCTCCACCACCGCCTTGATCGCCTCGCCCCACTTCGGGTCGGGCACTCCGTAGACGCAGACCCCGCTCACGCCGGCCATCTGCATGATGACCGTCTCGACCTCGGCGGGGTAGACGTTCTCGCCCCCCGGCTTGATCAGCTCCTTCTCCGGCTTGCGCTTGACGTAGTGCAGGTACCCGTCCGGCTCGAACCGTCCCACGTCGCCGGTGTGGTGCCAGCCGTTGCGGAAGGTGTAGGCGGTGACGTCGGGCTGGCCGAAGTAGCCCTGGAAGACGAGCGGCCCGCGCACCACGATCTCCCCGGGGGTGCCGGTCGGCACCGGACGGTCGTAGTCGTCCACGATCGCCACCTGCGCCGCCGGCACCGGGCGCCCCGAGGCGCCCGGCTTGTCGGTCACGCGCTGGATGGTCACGAAGCCGCTCGTCTCGGACTGGCCGAAGCCGGTCCAGAACCGGGCGCGGGTCTTCTCGTGCAGGCGCTGGATGGTCTGCGGCGCGTCCAGACCGGTGACGTGGACGAGCGTGGGCAGGGCGCTGCCCGCCTTCTCGGCCGCGTCCAGCAGGCTGGCCAGAACCGGCGGGAAGTCGGAGACGTGGGCGACCTGGTGGCGATCGATCAGACGCACCGCCTCCGCGGCGTCGAAGCGCGGCATCACCACCACCGCCGCGCCCGCGTGGAGGTGGGCCAGGCTCATGCCGAGCGCGGTCACGTGGAAGAGCGGCAGCACCGCCAGGTAGCGGTCCCGCGCGGTGAGGCCCAGCGCCGCGATCGCGGTCAGGTTCGCGGCCAGCACGTTGGCGTGGGTCAGCACCGCGCCCCGCGGGATCACGTCCACCGCCGCGGTCGAGATCACCGCGAAGGCGTCCTCCGCGCGCACCGCCGCGGGCGGCGGGGGGCTCCCGCGGTAGAGCGTCGCAAGCGCCGGGAAGCCGGCCTCCGCGGCGCCCATGGCGTAGCGGTGCGGCACTCCCTTGCCCTCGAGCCAGCCGGAAACCAGCGGCAGCGTGGTCTGGTCGACCACCATCATCGCGGGCCGGGCCCGCTCCACCACCCGCTCGACCTCGGGCCCGGTGAGCCGCCAGTTGATCGGGTACGCGACGATGCCCTGCCGCGCGCACGCCCCGTACAGATCGAGATAGGCCGCGTCGTTCTGGCCGAGGATGCAGACCCGGTCGCCGGGCCCGATCCCGAGGCCGGCGAGGCCGGCGGCGAGCGCGTCCACCCGCTCCTGCAGCTCGCGGAAGGAGACGGCCCGCTCCCCCTGGATCACCGCCGGATCATCGGGGCGCCCGGCGGCCCCCCGGGTGATCAGGTCGTAGACGGTGAACGCGTGGACGCTCAGCTCAGCCACCGCTTGCGGCGCTTGTAGTGCTTCACGTCGCGATACGACTTGCGGCCGCCCACCTCGGTGAGGCCCAGGTAGAACTCCTTGATGTCCGCGTTCTCCCGCAGGGAGGCCGCGCTGCCCTCCAGCACGATGCGGCCGTTCTCCATCACGTACCCGTGCTCCGCGATGCCGAGGGCCAGGGTGGCGTTCTGCTCGACGAGGAGCACCGTGAGCTTCTGCTCGCGGTTCAGACGCTGGATGATGCCGAAGATCTCCTCCACCAGCAAGGGGGCCAGCCCCAGCGAGGGCTCGTCGAGCAGGACCACCCGGGGATTGGACATGAGGGCGCGGCCGATGGCCAGCATCTGCTGCTCGCCCCCCGAGAGATAGCCCGACTGCACCGAGCGGCGCTCGCGCAGCCGCGGGAAGTACTCGTAGACGCGCGCGATCCCCTCCGTGACCCGGCGCCGGTCGGACTGCACGTGGGCGCCCGCGATGAGGTTCTCCTCGGTGGTGAGGTGCTCGAACACCCGGCGCCCCTCGAACACCTGGACCAGCCCGCGCTTGACGATCTGGTGCGGGGGGAGCCCGTCGATGCGCTGGCCGTCGAACTCCACCGAGCCCTTGGTGACCTCGCCGCGCTCCGAGCGCAGCACGCCCGAGATGGCCTTGAGCGTGGTGGTCTTCCCCGCTCCGTTGGCCCCCAGCAGGGTGGTGATGCCGCCCTCCTTGACGTTGATCGACACGCCCTTGAGGACGAGGATCACCCCGTCGTACATCACCTCGATGTTGTTGAGCGCGAGCATCGGCGTTCCCCGCCCCTTTCATGGACGGCGGGCGCCGGAAGCGCTGGCCTCCGGCGCCCGCCCGCTGCGGATGACTACTTGGCTTCCTTGATGATCTTGCCGACGACCTCGGGGTAGGCGCGGAACCAGTCGGTCCGCTTCACCCACTTGCCGCCGCTCACCTGCCACACCTGCACGAGCCCGCCGCCCTCGTGGTCGGTCGGCGTGATCTCGAGCGGCGGTACCAGCCCGCCGAGGGTGAAGTTCTTGATCTTCTCGAAGCCGGCCTTGACGTCCACGCCGGTGATCTTCCCGTCCGGCTTGGCCTTGAGCGCGTTCCGGATGGCCTCGACGTGGATCGCGGCCAGGAACACCCCGCGGTTGTAGTACACGCTCTCCTTCATCTCCTTGGGCTCGGGCTTGCCCTCCTTCTTGTACATCTCCTTGATCTCCTTGATCACCGGGAAGTCGTCACCCACCCCGGCGAACTGGAGCGCGCTGTAGCCCTCGGCCACCCCGTAACCGCCCGCCGCCTCCACGTCGGCCTCCGCGGCGCCCCACACGAACCCGACCACCTTCTTCAGCGGGTACCCCACCCGCTTCAGCTCCTTGATCGCCACCGACGGCGAGCGGCCGAAGAGGTGGCTGATCACGAAGTCGGCGCGGTAGCGCTGCGCGATGTCGAGCACCTGCGCGCCCATCTCCACGCCCGGCGGCGGCACCGCGAAGGTCCGCATGTCGAAGCCCTCGAGCTTCTGGAGCTCCTCCAGCACCGGGAACGGCTCCCGGCCGGCCGGGTTGTCGTAGAAGATGTAAGCGATCTTCTTGCCCTTCAGGCTGCCGCCCAGCTGGTCCTTGGCGTACTTCACCGCCGCGGCGGCCTGCGACCAGTAGGTGGCCGCGATGGGGAAGATGTAGGGATACTTGGTGCCGTCCGCGGCGGCCGCCTTGCCGAAGCCGGGCGAGGTGCCGGGGATGCGGTCCTCGGTGAGCTTCTGGGTCAGCGCGTAGATCTGCGGCGTCCCGTAGACCGATACCGTCACCGCCCCTTCCTTCTTGAAGCGCTCGTAGGACTCCACCGCGGGCGGCACCTTGTACTCGTTGTCGACCTCGTCGGCGCGGATGGTGTGCCCGTTCACGCCGCCCTTCATGTTCACCAGCTTGATGTAGTCGTTGAAGCCCGGGCACAGGTTCGTCCCCACCGTCTGGGTCGGGCCGGTGCGGTCGCACTGGGCGCCGATGACGATCTCGGCCGCGCTCGCGGGAGCCACCGCTCCCAGAACCAGGGCCGCTGCGGTCAGCAATGCCGGCATTGCTCTCATTGGCTGTCCTCCCTTTCTCTCGCTCGAGGTCAGTAGGCGAATGGCCAGACCCGGAAATAGCTGCGGATGTTGCGCCACAGCCGGTTGAGCCCCTCCGGCTCAACCACGAGGAACACGATGATCAGCAGTCCGAACACGATCAGGCGGAGGTTGGGGATGATGTTGAGCATCGCGCCCGAGGAGAAGAACAGGCCCCCGAAGGTCTCCATCGTGATCCGGAGGAAGATGGGCAGCATCGTCACGAAGATCGCCCCGAACACCGAGCCCAGCACCGAGCCCAGACCGCCGATGATGATCATGGCCAGGTAGTCGATGGAGGTGGTGATCTGGAACTGCTCGTAGTTGGCGATGCCCAGGTAGTACGTGTACAGCACCCCGGTGACCCCGGCGTAGAACGACGAGATCGCGAAGGACAGCAGCTTGTAGCGGAAGATGTTGATGCCGATGATCTCGGCCGCGATGTCCTGGTCGCGGATGGCGATGAAGGCGCGCCCCACCCGGGTGCGCATGAGATTCATCACTCCCACGATGGCCAGCACCACGAACACGAGCAGGAAGAAGTACATCTGCCGCTGGGTGCTGATCTCCAGGCCGAAGATGTGCGGGCGCGGCACCTCGATCGAGGCCTGGACCCCGCCGCTGATCCAGGTCACGTGGTTGATCGTCCACTCGATGATGAGCTGCCCGGCCAGGGTGGCGATGGCGAGGTAGAGGCCCTTGATGCGGAGCGACGGGATGCCGACCACCGCCCCCACCGCCGCCGCCATGAGCCCCCCGAGCGGCAGCGAGATCCAGAAGGGCGCGTCGAGCCGGGTGGCGAGATTGGCGGCGGTGTAGGCCCCCACCGACATGAACGCCCCGTGCCCGATCGACACCTGCCCGGTGTAGCCCACCAGGATGTTGAGCCCGAGCGCACCCACGATGGCCACCGAGACCAGGTTCAGGATCGAGAGGTAGTAGTCGCTCAGCATGAGCGGCACCGCCAGGAAGGCCAGCGCCACGATGGCGGCCACCGTCCACCGTGCGATCGGCAGCGGATAGAGCGCCATGTCCGCCTGGTAGGAGGTCTTGAGCAGCCCCGATTCGCGGTGGATCACGCCCGGCTCCCTCTCAGATCCGCTCGATGATGGCCTTGCCGAAGATCCCGTAGGGCCGGACCATCAGCGCGATGATCATCAGCACGTAGGGGGCGAAGTCCTTGGTGCCGCCGCCCACGTAGGGGTCGATGTAGCCGGCGGCCATGTTCTCCACGACTCCCACGATCAGCCCGCCCACGATCGCGCCAGGGATCGAGTCGAGGCCGCCCAGGATCACCACCGGGAAGACCTTCAGGCCCACCAGGGAGAGCTGGACGTCCACCCCCAGCAGGTTGCCCCAGACGATGCCGCCCAGGGCCGACACGATGCCGGTCATGGCCCACGCGAGCCCGAAGTAGCGCTCCACGTCGATGCCCATCGCCATCGCCACCTGCTGGTTGTCGGCCACCGCCCGCATCGCGATGCCGCGGCGGCTGCGCAGGAAGAACCAGCTGAAGGCGGCGAGGAAGAGCAGGCTCACCGCGGCGCCCAGCAGCTGGATGGGCGGGATGAACAGGGGACCCAGGATGAACGGCTCCTCGCTGATGGGCAGGGTCAGGGACTTGGTGCCGGCGCCCCACACCATGGGGCCGAAGCCCCGCAGGATCGCGGCGAGGCCGATGGTCGCCATGACCACCGCGATCACCGGCCGGCCGATCAGCTTGCGCAGCATCACCCGCTCCAGGCCGAAGCCGAAGCCGATCATGCCGGCCAGGCCCACCGCCACCGCGAGCCAGAGGGGCGCCCCGTAGGCGTCCATCGCCACCGCCACCACGAAGCCCGCGATCATCACGAACTCGCCCTGGGCGAAGTTGATGGCGTCGGTGGCCTTGTAGACCAGCACGAACCCCAGGGCGATCAGGGAGTACATGAGCCCGATGAGCACGCCGTTGGACAGCAGCAGGGCTGCGAACTGCCAGTCAAACATGCGCGGGCTCCGGCGCGGCCACGTCCGCGATGCGCACGCGCGACTGCAGCGTGGCCTGGCGGCCGTCCTCGTAGGTGATGACGGTGCTGAGCGTCACCTCGTCCTCCCCCGCGTAGAACGCCTCGACGACCCGCGCGTACTTCTCGAACACGAAGCGCCGCCGCACCTTCCGGGTGCGGGTCATCTCCGCGTCGTCCGCCTCCAGGTCCTTGGTCAGGAGCAGGAAGCGCCGGATCTTCGTGCTGTCCGGCAAGGTCGCGTTGCCCTTGGCGATCTCCTCCCGGATCAGCTCCACGACCTCCGGCTTCTGGGAGAGATCCATGTAGCTCGTGTATGGAATCCCCCGGCGCTCCGCCCAGTTCCCCACCGTGTTGAGATCGATGGCGATCATGGCGGCCACGAACGGCTTCTCGTGCCCGAAGGCCACCGCCTCCCGCACGTAGGGGCTGAACTTGAGCTTGTTCTCGATGAACTGGGGCGCGAACGGGGTTCCGTCCTGCATGGCGCCCACGTCCTTGGCGCGGTCGATGATCACGAGGTGCCCGCGGGGGTCGAGGAAGCCCGCGTCGCCGGTGTGGAACCAGCCGTCGGGATCGATGACCTCGCGCGTGGCCTCCTCCGCCTTGTAGTACCCCTTGAAGATGCCCGGGCTCTTGATCAGCACCTCGCCGCGGTCGGCGATCCTCACCTCGATGCCCGGGCACGGGCGCCCGGCGGTGGTGGGGTTGGCCTCCGCGTCGGGCTGGATGGAGATGAGCGCGCTGGACTCGGTGGAGCCGTAGACCTGCTTGAGATTCACCCCGATGGAGCGGAAGAAGCGGAAGGTGTCCGGCCCCAGCGGGGCGCCCCCGGTGTAGGCCCAGCGGGCGCGCCGCAGGCCCAGCTGGTCCCGCACCGGGCCGTAGACGAAGAACTCGCCGAGGGCGCAGCGCAGGCGCAGGCCGAGCGGCACCGGCTTGCCCTCCGAGCGGAGGATCTCCGCCTCCTCGGCGGCGCGCGCGCAGCGGTTGAACACCCAGCGCTTGAGGGGGGTCGAGTCGGCCGCGCGCACCTGGACCGAGGTGAGCATGTTCTCCCAGATGCGGGGCGGGGCCAGCACCGCGGTGGGCCCGAGCTCGCGCAGGTCGCGCTGCACCGTCTCCGGGCTCTCCGGGCAGTTGCAGCAGAACCCCACCGTGAGGCTCAGCACCAGGGAGTAGAGGGAGTCGCCGACCCAGGCCATCGGCAGGTAGCACAGCCACTCGTCGTCGGGCCGCACGTCCTCCGCGCTCGCGAAGGTGCGCGCGGTGGAGAGCACGTTGGCGTGCGTGAGCATCGCCCCCTTCGGGTTGCCGGTGGTGCCGGAGGTGTAGCAGATCATCGCCACGTCCTCCGGCCGCCCCCGGTCCACCTCCGCCTCGAACAGCCCCGGGTGCTGGGCGCCGTGCTTGCGGCCCAGCTCCTGCACCTCCTCGAAGGACTTGAGCCAGTCGAAGCGGGTGCCGGTGAGCCCGCGCGGGTCGTCGTAGATCACGTAGCGCAGCCGGGGCAGCTGATCGCGCAGCGAGATGATCTTGTCCACCTGCTCCTGGTCCTCGGCCACGATCACCGCCGCCTCCGCGTGCCCCCACACGTACGCGAGCTCGCGGGCGATCGAGTCCTGGTACACCGGGACCGCGACGCCGCCCAGCGCCTGGGCCGCCAGCTGCGCCCAGTAGAGCCGCGGGCGGTTGTCGCCGATGACCGACAGCGCCTCGCCGCGCCGGAAGCCGAGGGCGGCCAGCCCGAGCGCGAAGTCGCGCACGTGGTCGTGGTACTCCCGCCAGGTGTGGGTCTGCCAGATGCCGCGGTCCTTCTCGCGGATCGCGGGCCGGTTCCCGCGCTCCCGCGCCTGGACCTGGAGAAGCCGCGGGAGCGTCGTCATCTCACCGAGCTGCGCCATGAGCGCCTCCCTCTCGCGCCTTCGGGTCACCCAGGTAGGCCTTGATGACCCGCGGATCGGCCCGGACCTCGTCCGGGGTGCCCTCCGCGATCTTGTGTCCCATGTCCAGCACCACCACCCGGTCCGAGATGTCCATGACCACGCCCATGTCGTGCTCGATCAGGATGATGGTGGTCCCCCACTCCTGGTTCACGTCCAGGATGTAGCGGGCCATGTCCTCCTTCTCCTCGTGGTTGCAGCCGCCCATCGGCTCGTCGAGGAGGAGGACCTTGGGATCCAGCGCCAGCGCCCGCCCCAGCTCCACGCGCTTCTGCAGGCCGTAGGCCAGCGAGCCGGTGGGCCGCCGGCGCAGGTCCTGGATCTTGAGGAAGTCGATGACGTCCTCGACGCGCCGCCGGTGGGCGACCTCCTCCTTCTGCGCGAGGCCCCAGTACACGAAGGACGCCAGCACGCCGGAGCGCATGTGCACGTGGCGCCCCAGCATGAGGTTGTCGAGCACGGTCATGCCGCGGAAGAGGGCGATGTTCTGGAAGGTGCGGGCCACCCCCAGCGCGGCGATCCGGTAGGGCGCGGCGTGGGTCACGTCGGTGCCGTCGAGCACGATGCGCCCGGTGTCCGGGTGGTAGAAGCCGCTGATCATGTTCAGCAGAGTGGTCTTGCCCGCCCCGTTGGGCCCGATGACGGAGAGGATCTCCCCCTTCCGCACCTGGACGCTCACCCGGACCACCGCCTGCACGCCCCCGAAGGACTTGGAGACCTCCGTGATGTCGAGCTCTGCGCTCATGGGCCCACTTTCACGAGAGCCACCGCTTGCGGCGCCGGTAGTGCTTGACGTCGCGGTAGCTCTTCCGCTGCCCGACTCCGGACAGCCCGAGGTAGAACTCCTTGATGTCCTCGTTCTCGCTCACCGTCTTCGCGTCGCCGTCCAGCACCACCCGCCCGTTCTCCATGACGTACACGTACTGGGCGAACCGCAGCGCCATGTTGGCGTTCTGCTCGGCGAGCAGCACCGCCACGTGCTCCTCGCGGTTGAGGCGCCCCACGATCTCGAAGATCTCCTGCACCAGCATGGGGGCGAGCCCCATCGAGGGCTCGTCCAGCAGCATCAGCCGCGGGTGCGCCATGAGGGCCCGGCCGATGGCCAGCATCTGCTGCTCGCCCCCCGAGATGTAACCCGCGCTCACCCCCCGCCGCTCCCGCAGGCGCGAAAAGTACTGGTACACCCGGTCCAGGTCCGAGCGGAGGGAGGCCCCGTTGCGGCGGGTGTAGCCGCCGGTCAGGAGGTTCTCCTCCACCGTGAGGTGCTCGAACACGCGCCGGCCCTCCATGACCTGCACGATGCCCCGCCGCACGATGTCGGAGGCCGTCTGCCGGTGGATCGCCTGGCCGTCCAGCTCCACCCCGCCCTTCGTCACCTCCCCGCGCTCGGTCCGCAGGAGCCCGGAGATGGCCTTCAGCGTGGTCGACTTCCCCGCCCCGTTGGCTCCGAGGAGGGCCACGATGCCCTCCCCGGGGACGCGGAGCGAGACGCCCTTCAACACGAGGATCACGTGGTCGTAGATCACCTCGATGTTGTTGACCGAGAGCAGCGGGGCGTCGGCGCTCACGACCGCTCCGGCCTAGTTCTCCCTGGAGCAGTCGCGCATGGTGTAGCCGAGCTTCTTGCCCTCCTCGACCGCCGCCGCCTCCAGCTTCGGCCGCACCACCTCGCGCATGGGCTGGATCCAGTCCGACACCACGTTCCACTTCTTGCCGTCCCACTGCTGGATCAGCACCGGCCCGCTGCCCTCGTGGTCCTCGCAGGTCACCTTCACCGGATGTGTGAAGCCCTTCAGCCCGATCTGATCGAGCCGCGCCTCGGTGAGGTTGAAGTGCTCGTAGCCCCAGCGCACCTGCTCGGTGGTCAGCGGCTTGTTCCCGAACTTGGCCATCGCGGTGCGGAACGCCTCCGTCATGTACATCGCGTTCACCACCCCGCGATTGTAGAGGGCCTCGCCGATCTTGTCCTTGGGGCCGATGTTCTTGCCCTTGTCGTAGACGTACTTGACGATGTCGGCGTGCACCTTGAAGCTGGTGCCGGGGGCGTGGAAGGTGGCTCCCTTGTAGCCCTTGGCCCCGTCACCGGCCGGGATCACGTCGGCCTCGCTGGCCGACCACCAGTTGCCGATGAAGTGGTCCATGGGGAAGTTGATCGCGGCCGCCTCCTTCACCGCCACCTGGTTCATCACGCCCCAGCCGGACATGTAGATCCAGTTCGGGTTGATGCGACGCACCTGGAGCCACGTGGCCTTCTGCTCCTGGCCCGGATGGTCCACCGCCAGCAGGGTCAGCTCGAAGCCGTACTTGCGGCTGAGCTCCTCCAGCGTGGGGTTGGCCTCCTTGCCGTAGGGGCTGTTGTGGAAGACGTGCACGATCTTCTTGCCCTTGAGCTTCTCGAGCCCGCCCTCCTGCTGGCCGATGTATCGGATCACCGAGGAGGCCTGGCTCCAGTAGGTCGTCGGGAACGTGAACACCCACGGGAACCACCGGCCGTCGGAGGCGGCGGTCATCCCGTAGCCCATGGAGTGCACCACCACCTTGTCCACCGCCGCCTTGGGGATGAGCTGGTAGGTGATGCCGGTGCTCAGCGGGTTGAACACCATCGCCCCGCCGTTCTTGCCCTTGAGGCGCTCGTAGCACTCCACGCCCTGCTTGGTGTCGTACTGGGTCTCGCACTCCTCGACGATGAGCTTGACGCCGTTCACGCCGCCGTCGCGCTCGTTCAGCATGGTGAGGTAGTCCCACATCCCGTTGGCGAACGGGGTGCCGCTCGGAGCGTAGGGGCCGGTGCGGTAGACCAGGGACGGGACGAACATCTCCTTCGCCTGGGCCCAGGCCGTTCCCGCCGCGGGAGCGGCGATGAGGGCCGCGGCCAGCAGCGCGATCATGACGCGTCGTAGAGTCATGGATGCTTCCTCCTTGCTCGTCGTGGGTCGAGCACTCAGTACGGGAACGGCCAGAGCCGCAGCTTCTCCTTGCCGATCTGCCACAGCCGCGCGAGCCCGTGGGGCTCCGCGATCAGGAAGAAGATGATGAGACCACCGAACACCATCAGCTCGATCTGCTTCTGCAGGGCCACCGGCATCGCGAGGCCCACCAGGTGCGGCACGTTGGTGAGGAAGATGGGCACCATCACGATGAAGCCGGCGCCCAGGAACGAGCCCAGGATGGACCCGAGCCCGCCGATGATGACCATGAACAGGACCAGGAACGACACGTTGATGTCGAAGGCCAGCGTCTCCGCGCTGCCGAGATAGAGGAACACGTACTCGGCGCCCGCCACCCCGATCATGAAGCTGCTGATCGCGAACGCCAGCATCTTGGTGCGGAGCGGGCGCACCCCGATGATCTCGGCCGCGATGTCGCGGTCGCGGATCGCCATCCACGAGCGCCCCACCCGCCCCCGCACGAGGTTCTTGGCGATCACCGCGAACACCGCCACCAGGGCCAGCGCGGTGAGGTACCGGATTTCCGCGGTGGCGGCGGGCCCGGTCACCATGATGCCCGCCACCGTGCGGGGCGGCGCGGTGATGGTGCCGGAGGAGGCGTAGTCGGTGAACCACGCCACCTTGTTGAAGAGCCACAACAGGAAGAACTGGGACGCCAGCGTGGCCACCGCCAGGTAGAAGCCCTTGATGCGCAGCGACGGCAGCCCGAACAGCATCCCCACCAGCGCGGTGATGAGCCCGGCGAGCAGGAAGGCGACCAGCACGTTGAGCCCCGGGAACGCGCCGGTGAGCTTGAACGCGGAGTAGGCGCCCACCGCCATGAAGCCCCCGGTTCCCAGCGAGACCTGCCCCGCGTAGCCGGTGAGCAGGTTCAGGCCGAGGGCGGCCAGCGAGTAGATCAGGAACGGGATCAGCACCGCCTGCAGCCAGTACTCGTCGGCCACCAGCGGCACCGCGATGACCGCGGCCACCAGGCCGAGGGCCACCACCACCCGGTCCTGGCGGATGGGAAACACCGCCTGGTCGCTGGCGTAGCTGCTCTTGAACTGCCCCGCTTCCCGGTAGATCACGCTCTAGACTCGCTCGATGATCTTTTCGCCGAACAGGCCCTGCGGCCGCACCAGGAGGAACGCCAGGGCCAGCACGTAGGCGAACCAGTTCTCGATGGCGCCGCCCACCAGCGGCCCCCAGTACACCTCGCCGATCTTCTCGCCCACCCCGATGATGAGCCCGCCCACGATGGCCCCCGGCACCGAGGTGAAGCCGCCCAGGATCAGCACCGGCAGCGCCTTGAGCGCGATCAGGGAGAGGCTGAACTGCACGCCGCTCTTGGCGCCCCACATGATGCCGGCCACGATCGACACCAGCCCGGCGGCGGCCCACACCACGATCCAGATCGTGTTCAGCGGGATCCCGATCGAGAGCGCGGCCTCGTGGTCGTCCGCCACCGCGCGCAGGGCGCGCCCGATGCGGGTGCGCTGGAAGAACACCGCGATCACCGCCACCATCACCGCCGCGGTGATCGCGGCGGTGAGCTCCAGGCGGTTGATCTGCACGCCCCACACCATGAAGGAGGTATCCGGGATGCCGACGTCGAGCCGCTTGACGTTGCTCCCCCAGGCCAGCTCTCCCAGGCCCTCCAGGAAGAAGTTGAGCCCGATGGTGGCCATGAACAGGATGATCTGCTCCTGGTTCACGAGCGGCCGGAGCACCACCCGCTCGATGGCGAAGGCGAGCGCGCCCATGACCAGCGCGGTCGCCAGCAGGGCCAGCGCCAGCGGCGCCCCCCGCTCCATCAGCCCCACCAGGGTGAGCGCCGCGAACAGCACCATCACGCCCTGGGCGAAGTTGAAGACCCCGGAGGCCTTGTAGATCAGCACGAAGCCCAGGGCCACCAGGGAGTACATGAGCCCGGCCGCGAGCCCGCCGATGATCACCTCCACCAGGAAGGCGGGGGAGCCGCCCATGTCCCGCAGCGGGCCGATGAGGGCCGTGTTGAGCAGGTCAAGCATGCGCCACCCCCAGGTACGCGTCGATCACCGCCTGGTCCGCGCGCACCTCGTCGGGCGTCCCGTCCGCGATCTTGCGCCCGTAGTCGAGCGCGATGACCCGGTGCGAGATGTCCATCACCACGCTCATGTCGTGCTCGATCAGCGCGATGGTGGTGCCGAACTCGTCGTTGACGCCGAGGATGAAGCGGCACATGTCCTCCTTCTCCTCGACGTTCATCCCCGCCATCGGCTCGTCGAGCAGCAGGAGCTTGGGCTCCGCGGCGAGCGCCCGCGCCAGCTCCACCCGCTTCTGCAAACCGTAGGGCAGCTTGCCCGCGGGCGCCTTGCGGATGGACTCGATCTCCAGGAAGTCGATGATCCGCTCCACGAACTCCCGGTGCAGGAGCTCCTGGCGCCGGGCCGGCCCCCAGTGCAGGGCCTCCAGCAGGAAGGAGCCGCGCATCTTGAGCAGGCGGCCGGTCATGATGTTGTCGAGCACGCTCATGCCCTTGAACAGGGCCACGTTCTGGAAGGTGCGCGCCACCCCCAGCGCGGCCACGTCGTAGGGCCGCAGATGGGTGCGGTCGCGCCCCTCGAAGCGGATGTGGCCCTCGGACGGGTGGTAGAACCCGCTCACCACGTTCAGCAGCGTGGTCTTGCCCGCCCCGTTGGGGCCGATGATGGCCACGATCTCCCCGCGGCCGATCTCCAGGCTCACCCCCTCCAGGGCCTGCACCGCGCCGAAGCGCACGCTCACCTCGTCCACCTCCAGGAGCGGGGTGGGCCCGGCGTTCACGCGGGAGTCCTCGCGACGTGCGCGCCCGCGGCGGCGGGGCCCGCGGCGGGGGTGAAGGTCTCGGCCTCGCTGAGGCGGACCGCGGCGCGGACGGTGGCGGTGCGGCCGTCCTCGTACGTCACCTGCGCCTCCACCTGCACCGACTCGGCGCCGCCGTAGAGGGCCTCGATGAGGGGGGCGTACTTCCGGGCGATGAAGCCGCGGCGCACCTTCCGGGTGCGGGTGATCTCCTGGTCGTCCGGGTCGAGCTCCTTGTGGAGCAGCAGGAACCGGCGGATCTGCGCCCCGCGCAGCGCCTCGTCCTCGAGGAGGCTGCGGTTCACGCGCACCACCTCCCGCCGGATCAGCTCGTACACCTCGGGCTTCTGGGCCAGGTCGGCGTAGCTGGTGTAGGCCAGCCCGCGGCGCTCCGCCCAGTTGCCGACCGAGGCCAGGTCGATGTTGAGGAGCGCGGCCACGTACGGCCGGCCGTCGCCCACGCACACCGCCTCCTTCACGTAGGGCGAGAACTTGAGCTTGTTCTCGAGGTACTTGGGGGCGAACAGGGTCCCGTTCGCCAGCCGCCCCACGTCGCGCGCGCGGTCGATGATCTTGAGGTGGCCGTCCTTGTCGAAGAACCCCGCGTCGCCGGAGTGGACCCACTCCCCCTCCAGCGTCTGGGCGGTCGCCTCCGGATTCTTGTAGTAGCCCTGGAAGACGCCCGGGCTGCGGTAGAGCACCTCCCCGTCGGGGTTCACCTGCACCTCGACGCCGGGCAGCGGCGGCCCCACCGTGTCGAGCTTCACGTCGCCGTCGGCCTGGATGCAGATGAGCGCGCTCGACTCGGTCATGCCGTAGAGCTGCTTCACGTTGATCCCCAGCGAGCGGTAGAACTCGAACAGCTCGGGACCGATCGCCTCGCCCGCGGTGTAGGCGATGCGGATCCGGCTCATGCCCAGGTTGTCCCGCAGCGGCCCCCACACCAGGAGGCGTCCGAGCGGCGCGAGCAGCCGGTCCCGCAGGGGGATCGGCCGGTGGGCGAGGCGGCAGCGCTCCATGCGGCGGGCCACGTCGAGGAAGAAGTGGACGAGGCGCCGCTTGGGCCAGGCGCTGTCCTCCACCCGGATCATCACCGAGGTGAGGATGTTCTCCCAGATGCGCGGCGGGGCGAAGAAGTAGGTCGGCCCGATCTCCTTCAGGTCGGCCAGGACGGTGGCCGCGCTCTCCGGGCAGTTGGTGGTGAACCCGGCCACCATCGACTGGCTGAAGGAGAACATGTGGTCGCCGATCCAGGCCATCGGCAGGTACGCCATGACCTCCTCGTCGGCGGTCAATCCCTCGCGGGCGATCGCGCTCTTCGCGGTCGCGATCAGGTTCCGATGCGACAGCATCGCGCCCTTCGGCTGGCCGGTGGTGCCGGAGGTATACGCGATGATCGCGGTGTCCTCGCCCCGGCCCTGCGCCACCTCACGCTCGAAGTAGCCCGGGTTGTCCTGGGCGAACTTGCGCCCCCGCTCCTGCAGCTCCTGGAGGCTCAGCAGGCAGGGGTCCGCATAGTGCCGGAGGCCGCGCGGATCGTCGTAGACGATGTGCTCGAGCCCGGGGTACTGGTCGCGAACGTGGAGCATCTTGTCGACCTGCTCCTGGTCCTCCACCACCGCGAAGCGCGCCTCGGCGTGGGCGACGATGTACTCGAGCTCCTTCTCGATCGAGTCCTGGTAGAGCGGCACCGGGACGCCGCCCAGGGCCTGGGTGGCGAGCATCGCCCAGTAGAGAGCGGGACGGTTGTCGCCGACCACGGCGGTCTTGTCGCCCCGCTTGAAGCCCAGCGCGGCCAGGCCCAGCGCGATGAGGCGCGCCTGCTCGACGTACTGGCTCCAGGTGTAGGACTGCCAGATGCCGAGGTCCTTCTCGCGGATGGCGGTCCGACCAGCGAACCGTTGCGCGTTGGCGAGCGCGATCTTGGGGAAGGTGTCCAGCGAAGGATCCAGCATCAGGCCGCGCGCGTGTGTCGACCGCGCGCGCTCCGTTGCGCGAGGCGACCATCACCGCCACCGTTGGAGAGATCGTCCGTCATCGCCGAGGACTCACCGGAACGCGCCACCCGGGGGTGCTAGAGTGGCGAGAGTCTACAAGAGGGTCCCGGGGGTGTCAAGACTTTGACCGGCAGGACAAGGGTTTACGGCCACGTTTTGATTGCGCTCTGCGCGGCCGTGGCCGTGGTCTCCCCGGGGGTCGGGGGGGCCGACCCCGAGCTCGACTGCGCCCGTCCCGCCGAGGCGCGCGCCCGCATCGCGCTCCTGCGCCTCGCCGAGATCGAGGGCGCCGAGGACATCCACCGGGCCCGGATGTGGGAGGCCTTCGGGCGCTGTCCGGCGGGTGACGCCGGCGGGCCCTGCCGGGCCGGCGAGCGCCGTCGGTTCGAGTCCGCCTGGGAGGCGAAGCGGCGGGCCATCGAGGACAAGTACCGGGATCTCCAGACGGAGTTCGAGCTGCGGTGCCTCGAGACGATCAGCTCGTCCGGCCGTGGACTTAGCGCGGATTCCTGAGAAGTCGCGCGAGCCAGCCGACCACGCCGGGGCGAAGCGCCGGCACGTCGTCGGTGATCGGCTACGGCCGCGCCGCCCCGGGGGGTGGCGGATAGAACCGGACCTCGCGCCGCTCGTCCCAGGCCCGGTTGGCCTCCCGCATCTCCCACGAGGTCATGCAGTCGTTCTGCGCCCGGATCACGTCCTCGATCAGCGCGCGCGGGTCGTGATGGAAGGAGGCGTGCAGCAGGCGCTTGGCGTGGCCGGTGGCGGTGCGGGAAGCGTGGAAGGCCTTCTCCACGATGCCGGCCAGCGCCGCCTCCACCCCCTCCGGCTCCACCACCCAGTTCACCAGCCCCATCGCGAGCGCCGCCGCGGGGGTGATGTGGTCGTTCAGCAGGGTCAGCTCCTTCGCGCGGCCCAGGCCCACGATGCGGGCCAGGCGCAGGATGGAGCCGTCGGGAATCAGCCCGTGCCGGGTGGCCCCGAGGCCCAGGATCGCGTCGGTGGTGGCCAGGCGCAGGTCGCAGGCCACCGCCAGCTGCAGGCCCCCGCCGATGCAGTAGCCGTGCAGCACCGCGACCGTCAGCTTGTCCATGTCCTCGAGGCAGTTCAGGCCCCGGATCCAGTTGCGGTAGAACGCCTCCCCGATGCCGCCGCCCGACAGCGCGCTGCGGTCCATGCCGGAGCAGAAGGCGCGGCCCGCCCCCCGCACCACCACCGCCCACACCGAGTCGTCGCGCGCGGCGGCCTCCGCGGCGGCGGCCAGCTCGGCGGAGAGCGCGAGGTCCAGCGCGTTCAGCACCCGCGGGCGGGAGAGCGTGATGGTGGCGACGCCGTCCTTCGCCTCGTAGCGGACCCGGGGCTCGCTCACGGCGCGCTCCTCGCGCCCAGGATGTCGCGCGCGATCACCATCCGCTGCACCTCCGAGGTCCCCTCGCCGATCTCGGTGAGCTTGGCGTCCCGGAAGATGCGCTCGATGGGGAACTCGGTGATGTAGCCGGCTCCCCCGTGGATCTGCAGGGACTGGGTGGCCGCCTTCATCGCCACCTCGGAGGCGAACACCTTGGCCATGGACGCGGCCACCTTGGCGGAGCGACCCGCGTCCTTCATCGCGGCGGCCCGCAGCGTGAGGAGCCGGGCCGCCTCCACCTCGGTCCCGATGTCGGCGATCATGCCCTGCAGGCCGTTGAACTCGGCGAGCGTCTTGCCGAACGCGGAGCGCTGCTTCATGTAGCGCAGCGCCTGGTCGAGCGCGCCCTGCGCGATCCCCACCGCCATCGCGGCCATCGCGATCCGGCCGCCCTCCAGCACCTGCATGGTGTTGACGAAGCCGCGGTCGCGCTCCCCGCACAGCGCGCTGGCGGGCACCCGCACGTTGTCGAAGTGGAGCTCCGCGGTGTTGGAGGCGTGCAGCCCCAGCTTGCGGTAGGGCTTGCCCGCGGTGAAGCCGGGCATCCCGCGCTCCAGGATGAACGCGGAGATCCCCTTGTTGCCGCGGGTAGGGTCGGTCACCGCCATCACCACCGCCACCTGGGCCACGCTCGCGTTGGTGATGAAGGCCTTGCTCCCGTTCAGCACGTAGGTGTCGCCCTCCTGCACCGCGCGGGAGCGCATCGCGGCCGCGTCGGAGCCCGAGCCGGGCTCGGTGAGCCCCCACGCCCCCAGGGCCTCGCCGCGGGCCAGCCGCGGCAGGTAGCGCGCCTTCTGCTCGGGCGAGCCGAACAGCACGATGTGGTTGGTGCAGAGCGAGTTGTGGGCCCACATGGTGATGCCGACCGAGGCGTCGACGCGGTTCAGCTCCTCCACCGCCAGCGCGTAGGAGACGTAGTCGAGCGCGGCCCCGCCGTACTCCTCGGGCACGAGCGCGCCCAGCAGCCCGGTGCCGGCCAGGCGGGCCATGATCTCGTGGGGGAACTCGTGGCTCTCGTCGTAGCGGTGGATGACCGGCGCGACCTCCCGCTCCGCGAAGTCCCGGGCCAGCGCGCGGATCTCCTGCTGCTCGGGGGTCAGCGCGAAGTTCATCGGGCTCGCGTGGCGACCAGGATCGCGGCCGGGTACGCGAAGTGGATGGTCCCGTCCACCCGGCGGGCGCCGAGGCCCATGCCGTCGTCCTCCAGCGAGGCCTCGAACATGGCGCGGATGCGCTCGGCGTCGCCGGGCCTCGGGAAGGAGCGCGCGAGCAGGCTCTCCACCTCGGCCCGCACCTCGCAGCGGGTGATCACCGGGACGGGCAGGCCCGCCCGCTCGAAGAGGGCGGCCAGCTCCGCGAGGGACAGCGCGCGCACGTGCGAGGGGTCGCGCAGCTTCTCCATCCGGTTGAAGGCGGCGGCGCGCGCCGGGTCCGGCGAGACCGCCGCGTCGGCCACCACCACCCGGCCGCCCGGCGCGCAGACCCTCACCATCTCGCGCAGCACCCCGCCCGGGTCCGGGAAGTGATGGAACGCGAACCGGGAGACCACCAGCGAGAACGCGGCCGCCTCGTAGGGCAAGGGCTGCACGTCGCCCACCGTCAGGGTGACGTTGTCGAGGCCCTGCGCGCGCACGTGGGCCCGGGCCCGCTCGATCATGGCGGGGGTGAGATCGATGCCGGTCACGTGCCGGACCACGCGCGCGAAGGCCGCCGCCACCAGCCCGGGCCCGCACGCCACGTCCAGCACGGTGTCGGCGGGGGCCGCCCCGCTCGCCTCGACCAGCAGGCGCAGGGCGTTCTCGTCGCGGATCCCGGGCGCGGTCGAGAACGGCACCGCCTGCCGGGTGAACTGGTCGAGGATCGCCTGCCGGTTGTCCGGCTCTGCCATGACGCCCGCGCGGCTAGACGGTCGCCCGGATGTTCTCGCGGACGAACCGGATGATGTCCTGGGTCGAGGTGCCGGGCGTGAACAGCTCCTTCACCCCCATCGCCTTCAGGGCCTCGATGTCCTCCCGGGGGATGATGCCCCCGCCGAACACCGCGATGTCGTCCGCGCCTCGCTCCTTCAGGAGCTCCAGCACCCGCGCGAACAGGTAGTTGTGAGCGCCCGAGAGCACCGACAGCCCGATGGCGTCCACGTCCTCCTGCACCGCGGTGGCCACGATCTGCTCGGGCGTCTGGTGGAGCCCGGTGTAGATGACCTCGAAGCCGGCGTCGCGCAGCGCCCGCGCCACGATCTTGGCGCCGCGGTCGTGCCCGTCGAGCCCGGGCTTGGCCACCAGCACACGGATCTTCCGCTCGGCCATGGTCCCCTCTCCGTCTAGCGCAGCAGCGCCCGCAGGCGCTCGCCCGTCTTCATGATCTGGTCCCGGTCCCCCGGCACCAGCTTCCAGTCGAAGCCCTTCCCGTCGTTGTTCCAGCGCGGGATCAGGTGCAGGTGGAAGTGCGGCACCGACTGGAAGGCGGCGGCGCCGTTGGCCTGCAGCATGTTCAACCCGTCGGGAGCCAGCGCCTCGCGCAGGGCTCGCGCCACCTTCTGGGCCGCGGTGATCGCGGCCTGCAGATCGACCGGCTCCGCCTCGAACAGGGTGGCGGCGTGCGCGCGCGGGATCACCAGACAGTGGCCGGCGTTGAGCGGATTGATGTCCATGAACGCCAGCGTCCGGTCGTCCTCGTAGATGGTGACGGACGGGATCTGGCCGTCGCGGATCTTGCAGAACACGCAGTCGGTCATCGCGGCCTCCCGGTCGGCTCCCCGCCCCGCACCTGCGCGGCGACGTCCTCGAACTTCCGCCCGAAGATCTGGGGCGGCTCGACGCCCATCTCGGCCAGGTAGCAGTCGAGCTGGCTCCGATGATGGACCTCGTGCTCCACCATCGCCATCAGGAACCGCCACGCCTTCATGGTGCCGCCGTCCAGGTCGCGCCGCGTGCTGGTCAGCACCCGATCGTCGAGGCCGGCGAGCCGGGCCATCGCCTCCCGGTGCACCGTCTCGAGCAGCGCCCGGCTCTCCGCGTGATCCAGCCCCGTCCCCGGGGTCAGGTCGTCGGTGAACCGGTCCTCCACCACCTTGGTCACGAAGAAGCGCTCCGACCCGGCGAGGTGGCGGACGATCTCCCCGCAGGTCATCTCCCCCGGCCGCGGGGCCCAGTCGAATCGTGCCGGCTCGATCCGGTCCACCGCGGTCCAGGTGCGGCGGCGCACCCCGTCCCAGTAGCGGGCAAACTCCGCGACCGACGTGATCACGACCGATCGCCCCTCAGATCGCCAGGGTCCAGCCGTGGGGGTCCGGCGCCTTGCCGTACTGGATGGCCACGATGGCGTCGTAGAGCTTCTGGGTGAGCGGGCCGATCTGCCCCTTGTTGATCACCATCTTCTTGCCCTTGTAGACCAGCTCGCCCACCGGCGAGACGACCGCGGCGGTGCCGGTGCCGAACACCTCCTCCAGCCGGCCGCGCTCGTGGGCCTCCACCACCTCGTCGATCGAGACCTGCCGCTCGCTGACCTTCACCCCCCACGTGCGCAGCAGGTGGAGGGCGGAGTCGCGCGTCACGCCGGGCAGGATGGTGCCGGTGAGCGGCGGGGTGATGACCTCGTCGCCGATCTTCACCATGATGTTCATGGTGCCGACCTCGTCCAGGTACTTGCGGTGGACCCCGTCGAGCCAGAGCACCTGGGTGAAGCCCTGGTGCTTGGCCTCGTCCGCCGCGTAGAGGCTGGCCGCGTAGTTGCCGGAGGTCTTGGCGCCGCCCACCCCGCCCTCGGCCGCGCGCACGTACTTGTCGACCACCAGGATCTTCACCGGGGCCATGCCCTCGGGATAGTAGGTGCCCACCGGCGAGAGGATCACGAAGTAGATGTAGGACTTGGCCGGGCGCACCCCCAGGAACGGCTCGCTCGCGATGATGGTCGGGCGGATGTAGAGCGAGGTACCCACCGTGCTCGGCACCCAGTCGCGATCGATCTCGACCAGCTTCACGAGCGACTGCAGGGCGAAATCGGGATCGAGCGGCGGGATGCAGAGCCGCCTGGCCGAGTTGTTCATGCGCTCCACGTGCTTCTGGGGCCGGAACAGGCGGATCTTGCCGTCCACGCCGCGGAAGGCCTTGAGCCCGTCGAAGATGGCCTGGGCGTAGTGCAGCACCGCGGTGGCGGGGTCGAGGGAAAGCGGCCCGTAGGGCTCGATGCGCGGGTCGTACCAGCCCTTCTCCTCCTGGAAGTCGGCCACGAACATGTGGTCGGTGAAGATCTGCCCGAAGCCCAGGTCGGCGTCCTTCGGCTTGGGCTTGCGGGTCGTGGCACGGTTGATCCGAATGGGCTCAGTCATGGGTCACTCTCCTCAGAAAATGATCGGCTCGCGATAGAGGCCGAACACCCGGCGGTAGACGTCCGAGATCTCTCCCAGCGAGACGTAGTCCTTCACCGCGTCCACCAGCACCGGCATCACGTTCCGCCCGTCCCGGCAGGCCTCCGCGAGCTGGGCCAGCCGGCGCTCGACCTTCGCGGCGTCGCGGGAGGCCTTCACCCGGCGGACCCGCTCGATCTGCTCCCGCTCGATGGCCGGATCGATCCGCAGGTACTCGACCGGCTTCTCCTCCGGCATCACGTACTTGTTCACGCCCACCACCGTCTTCTGCCCGCGGTCGTCCATGAGCTGGTAGCGGTACGCGGCGTCCGCGATCTCCTGCTGCGGGTAGCCGAGGTCGATGGCGCGCACGATCCCGCCCAGCTCGTCGACCTTGCGGATGTAGTCCATCGCCTGCGCTTCCATCTGGTCGGTGAGCCGCTCCAGGAAGTACGACCCGCCGAGCGGATCCACCGTGAGGGGCACCCCCGTCTCCTCCGCGATGATCTGCTGGGTCCGCAGGGCCACCGTGACCGCCTGCTCGGTGGGCAGGGCCAGCACCTCGTCGTAGGAGTTGGTGTGCAACGACTGGGCCCCGCCCAGCACCGCCGCGAGGGCCTGTAGCGCCACCCGCGCCACGTTGTTGAGCGGCTGCTGGGCGGTGGCGGACACCCCCGCGGTCTGGGTGTGGGTGCGCAGGCGCATCGACTCCGGCTTCCTCGCCCGGAACCGCTCGCGCATCACGGTGGCCCAGATCCGTCGGGCCGCCCGCAGCTTGGCGATCTCCTCGAAGAAGTCGTTGTGGATGTCGAAGAAGAACGACAGCCGCGGCGCGAAGTCGTCCACGTCGAGCCCCCGCTCCACGCCCGCCTGCACGTAGCCGAAGCCGTCGGCGAGCGTGAAGGCCAGCTCCTGCACCGCGGTGGAGCCGGCCTCCCGGATGTGGTAGCCGGAGATCGACACCGGGTTGAAGCGCGGCACGTGGCGCGCGCAGAACTCGATGGTGTCCACCACCACCCGCACCGCGGACTCGGGCGGCGAGATCCACTCCTTCTGGGCGATGAACTCCTTCAGCATGTCGTTCTGCATGGTGCCGCCGATCCGGTCCCAGCCCACCCCCTGCTTGTCGGCCAGCGCCAGGTACATCGCGAGCGCCACCGACGCGGTGCAGTTGATGGTCATCGACGTGGTGACCTTGTCGAGCGGGATGTCCCGGAACAGGATCTCGAAGTCGGCCAGCGTCGACACCGAGACGCCCTCGCGTCCCACCTCGCCGCGGGCGCGCGGGTGGTCGGCGTCGTAGCCCATCAGGGCCGGCATGTCGAAGGCGGTGCTGAGCCCGGTCTGCCCCTGCTCGAGGAGATACTTGAAGCGCGCGTTGGTGTCCTCGGGCCGGCCGAAGCCGGCGAACATCCGCATCGTCCAGAGCTTGCCCCGGTACATCGACGGGTAGGGCCCACGGGTGTATGGAAACTCCCCCGGGTAGCCGAGCTTGTCCTCGTAGCGCCAGTCGGCGAGGTCCTCCGGGGTGTAGAGGGGCTGCACCGGGATGCCGGAGAGCGTCTCGTACAGGACGTCCCGCTCCGGGCTGCGCTTCACGAACGGGCGGTAGGTCTCCTCCTCCCACCGGGCCTTGCCGTCACCGCGCCGATCATCCATGGGTTCGCGATCCTCCTTCAGGCCGCCCGCGCGGCGCCGGCGAGCAGGTGGCGCGCGATGACCAGCTTCTGGATCTGGGACGTGCCCTCGTAGATCTGGGTGATCTTGGCGTCGCGGAAGTACCGCTCCACCCGGTACTCCTTGATGAAGCCGTAGCCGCCGTGCACCTGGATGGCGTCGGTGGTGATGCGCATCGCCTTCTCGGAGGCGAAGAGCTTGGCCATGGCCGCCTCGGGCCCGTAGGGCAGCCCGGCGTCCTTGCGCCACGCGGCGCGGCGGGTGAGCAGCCGCGCCGCCTCGATGCCGATCGCCATGTCGGCCAGCATCCACTGCACCATCTGGTGCTGGCCGATGGGCACGCCGAAGCTCTTCCGCTCTCGCGCGTACGCCACCGACGCCTCGTAGGCCGCGGTCGCGATGCCGACCGCCTGCGCCGCGATGCCGATGCGCCCGCCGTCGAGGGTGTCGAGCGCGATCTTGAACCCCTGCCCCGCCTCGCCGAGCCGCTGGCTCGCGGGCACGCGGCAGCCGTCCAGCAAGAGCTCCGCGGTGTCGGAGGCGCGGATGCCGAGCTTGTCCTCGGTCTTCACCACCGTGAAGCCGGGCGTCTCCTTCTCCACGAGGAAGGCGGTGATGCCGCGGTGGCCCGCCGCGCGGTCGGTCTGGGCGAAGACGAGGGCCGCGTCGGCCTCACGCCCGTTGGTGACGAAGACCTTCCGGCCGCGGAGCACGTAGGCGTCCCCCTCGCGGGTGGCCAGGGTGGACTGATTGCTTGCGTCGGAGCCGGCCTCGGGCTCGGTGAGCGCGAAGCAGCCGAGCTTCTGCCCGGAGGCGAACGGGGTGAGGAAGCGCGCCTTCTGCTCCGCGGTGCCGTACTTCATCACCGGGTCGCAGTAGAGCGAGTTGTTCACCGACATGATGACCGCGTGGGAGGCGCACACCCGCGCGACCTCCTCCAGCGCGACCACGTAGCTCACCGCGTCGCCCCCGCTGCCGCCGAAGGCCTCGGGCACCGCGATGCCCAGCAGCCCGAGCTCCCCCATGCGGGCCACCGTCTCCCGCGGGAAGCGCGCCTCGCGGTCGATCGCGTCCGCGATCGGGCGCACCTCCTTTTCCGCGAAGTCGCGGGCGACGTCGCGGATCATGGCCTGCTCGGGGGTCAACTCTAGGTCCATGGCTCTGTTATTCCTGCTGTCTTCCGCTTACTTCTTCAGGCTCTTCCAGCTGCGGGGGCCCAGAAATGGCCCCCGCACTCCCCCACTCGGCGGACAACCGTGCTTCCCCTTTATTTCTCCAGGAGGCGCTTGAATTCCTGGGTGAGCAGCGGGGCGACTTCGAAGAGGTCGCCGACGATGCCGTAGTCCGCGATCTTGAAGATCGGGGCCTCCGGGTCCTTGTTGATCGCGCAGATCACCTTCGAGGTGCGCATGCCGGCCAGGTGCTGGATCGCCCCCGAGATGCCGAAGCCCAGGTAGAGCTTGGGCGAGATCGTGCGGCCGGTCTGCCCGATCTGGAAGCGGTGCGGACGCCAGCCCGCGTCGACCGCGGCGCGCGAGGCGCCGACCGCCGCGCCCAGGACCTTGGCCAGCTCTTCCAGGATCGCGAAGTTCTCGGGGCCCTTGAGCCCGCGGCCGCCCGACACCACGATCTCGGCCTCGGTCAGCTCGGGCAGGCCGGTGGACGCCTCCTGCCGGCGCTCCACCAGTTTCATGGCCTCGGCCGGCACGGTCACCGCCGGCTTCTGCACGTCCGGGCTCGCGCCGGCCTGCGGATCCGCCGGGCGAAACACGTTGGGCCGCAGCGTGGCCATCCACGGCGTCTTCGCCCACGCCATCTTCGAGAGCAGCTTGCCCGCGTACACCGGCCGCGTGGCCACCAGCTTGCCGCCCTCCATCGTCATCGAGGTGGAGTCCGCGGAGAGCCCGGCGCCCAGGCGCGCGGCCAGGCGGGCCATGAACTCCCGCTGCCGCGTGGTCACCGGCGCGAAGATCGCCTGCGGCGACTCCTTGCCCGCGAGGTCGGCCACCACCGGCGTCCACACCTCAGCGCGGTAGGGAGCGAACGCGGCGTTCTCGAGCAGCCACACCCGCTTGGCGCCCCACTCGCCGAGCTGCTTGATCCCCTCGGGCGTCGCCTTGTCGGTCACCCACACCGCCTCGGCCTCCGCCCCCGCCTGCCCGGCCAGGCGCGAGGCCTCACCCAGCACCTCGGCCATGACCTTCTTGGGTGCGCCCTGCCGATCGTCCTCCACCATGCACCAGTACGCGCCAGCCATGTCGGTCGCCTCTCTCGTGGTCAGGGGTTAGATGGCCTTGGCGTCCTCGCGCAGGGCGCGGACCAGCTCCTTGGCGGCGGCGGCGGGCTCACCCTGGATGATGCGACCGGGCGGGCGCGGCGGCAGGCTCTCGAGCTTGACCACCGAGAGCACCGGCGGCTCGGCGGCGAGCCCGATGTCGGCCGCCTTCACCTCCTTGATCTCCTTCTTCTTGGCGCCCATGATGCCCTTCAGCGTGGGATACCGCGGCTCGTTGAGCCCCTTCTGGGCGGAGACCACCGCAGGCAGCGGCATGTCGAAGATCTCGAGCCCGCCCTCCACCTGGCGTCCCACGCGGATGGTCTTGCCGTCGGCGTCGACCGCGTCCTCCATGATCCAGGAGGCCACCGGCCAGCCCAGCAGCTCCGCCACCTGAGCGGCCACCGCGCCCATATCGTCGTCGATGGCCTGGCGGCCGAACAGCGCCAGCGCGGGCGCCTCCTGCTTGATCACGGCCGCGAGGGCGCGCGCGGTGGTCAACGTGTCCGCCGCGTCCCATGCCGGATCCTTCAGGTGCACCGCGCGATCGGCGCCCATGGCCAGGCAGGAGCGCAGCGCCTCCTTGGCCCGCTCGGGACCCAGCGACACCGCGACCACCTCGCCCTGCCCGCGCTTCTCCTTGATCCGGAGCGCCTCCTCCACCGCGAACTCGTCGTAGGGGGACACGATCCAGGTGATCCCGGCGGTGTCGATGCCGCGACCGTCCCCGCCGATCTTCACCTGGGTCGCGGTGTCGGGGACCTGCTTGATCATCACGAGGATTTTCATTCTGTCAGTCCTCTGGCCACCCCGGTGCCGGTGGTGACCGCGTTGGGGATGGAGGCGTCCGATCGGACGTCGTAACGGAGCTGGCGCGTGATGCGAAAGCGGTCGCCGGGAATGAACACCCGGTCGTAGACGACGGGCGCGCCGTCCGGGCCGATGGACACCCGGTCGGAGCGAAAGGCGGCGATGCCGGGACGGCAGCCCAGCTCGCGGGCGGCGCGGCGCTCGAGGGAGACCGCGGCCACCGTCTCGCGCGCCTCCGCGATCTCGATGCCGAGCTTGAACGCGAGCACCTGGCGGAGCGGGGTCACCGCGAGGTCGGCCTTGGCCACCTCGGCGCCGATCGCGGCGGGCAGGTACGAGGCCTGGAAGCTCACCGGGGCGCCGTCGACCAGCCGCAGCCGCTCGAGCACGAACACCGGCGCCCTCGGGGCGAGACGGAGCGGCTCCGCCACCGAGGCGTCCGCGGGCCCGGAGTACATGCGCACGAACCGCGTGGCCACGTCCTCGCCCAGCGCGGAGAGGTCGCCCGCGAAGGCGCGCAGGTGAAGGATGTCGTAGTCGATCGCGGGGCGCGCCACGAAGGTCCCGAGGCCGTGGCGCCGTGCGATCAGGCCGTCGCGCTCCAGCAGGTCGAGGGCCTGGCGGAGCGTCATGAGGGTCACGCCGAACTCGCGGGCGAGCGCGCGCTGGGTGTCGAGCCGCTGGCCGGGGCTGCGCCCCTCCGCCGCGATGCGCTCGCGGAGCGTCTGGGCGATCTGGTGATACCGCGGCACGCGACTGGGCAACCGACGCTCCCCGGCTGACTGTTCTAGAACTCCGTCGGCCGCGCGACGCCCCGTCGAGCAAACGCGGGAATCATGCAGGCACGACGGGCAGTTACTGCGACCGACCCCGATTGTACCCGGGCCGGCCCTGGCGGTCAATGGCCCCGCCCGGGCCCGGATCAGGCGGCGGGCTCGGCGGCGAGGCGCCCGGAGAGCGCGACCAGCGCGTCCAGGCGGGAGCGGGCGGCGCCGCTGTCCACCGACCGGGCCGCGAGGGCCACCCCCTCCTTCAGCTCGCGGGCCTTGGCGCCGGCGACCAGTGCGGCGGCCGCGTTCATCAGCACGATGTCGCGGCGCGGCCCGGGCTCGCCGCCCAGCACGCGGCGGATGATCTCCGCGTTTTCCTGCCGGTCCCCGCCCTGCAGATCGGCGATGCTGGCGCGCGGCATCCCGAAATCCTCGGGACGGACGCGCGTGGTGCGCACCACGCCCTCGTGCACCTCCGCGATGTGGCTCTCGCCGGTGTTGGAGATCTCGTCGAGCCCGTCCGCGCCGTGGACCACGAACGCGCGGATGGTGCCGAGCTCGGCGAGCACGCGGGCCAGGGGCTCGGTGAGGCCCGGCGCGTAGACGCCGATCACCTGCGCGTTGGCGCCCGCGGGGTTGGTGAGCGGCCCCAGCATGTTGAAGACGGTGCGCACGCCCATCTCGCGGCGCGCCGCCATCACGTGCTTCATCGCGGTGTGGAGCAGGGGGGCGTAGAGGAACCCGATCCCGACCTCCTCCACGCAGCGCGCCACCTTGGCCGGACCCAGCTCGATGTTGATGCCGAGCGTCTCCACCACGTCCGCGGAGCCGCACAGCGACGACACCGACCGGTTGCCGTGCTTGGCCACCTTGAGCCCCGCGCCCGCCACCACGAAGGCGGTGGCGGTGGAGACGTTGAAGGTGCCGGAGGCGTCGCCGCCGGTGCCGCAGGTGTCGATCAGCATCTCGCGGTCGGTGCCGGTCTGGGCCACGAGATCGTGGCCGCGGATCGGCACCTTCACGACCTTCCGGCGCATGACCTGGGCGAAGCCGATCAGCTCCTCGACGGTCTCCCCCTTCATGCGCAGCGCGGTGAGGAAGGCGGCGATCTGGGCGTTGGTGGCCGCGCCCGACATGATCGCCTCCATCGCGGCGGCCGCCTCGATGCGGGTCAGGTCGCGCCGGTCGACGAGGGCGCGCAGCGCCTCGGTGATGATGGGGCTGGTCACGCGCTCGCTCCCGGCCGTCCCCCGCCCGCACGCTCCACGGTGACGATGGCCTGCAGCACGTCCTGGATCTGGAGCGGCTTGGACAGCACGAGGTCCACGCCGTTGGTCCGCAGCTCCTCCGGCGCCACCTCCACGCCGAACCCGCTCATCATCACGACCGGCACCTCCGGAGACTTCGCCTTCACCGCGCGCGCCACCTGCCACCCGGTCATGCCGGGCATGGCCAGGTCCGTGAACACCAGATCGAACGGGTCGCCGGCGAGCAGGTCCAGCGCCGCCTGCCCGCTGTCCGCGACCACCGCCGCGTGGCCGGCGGCGGTGAGGATGTCGGCCACCACGTCGGCCACCTCCTCCTCGTCGTCCACCACCAGGCAGCGCAGCGACCGCGACGGATCTACGGCGGGCGCGGGCGCGGGCGCCGCCTCCGCGATCCGCTCGGTGGCGGGGAAGACGAGGCGGAACGTGGTGCCGCGTCCCTCCTCGCTCTCCACCGTGATCCGGCCGTTGTGGCGGGCCAGGATACCATACGCCATCGACAGCCCGAGGCCGGTGCCCTTCGGTCCCTTGGTGGTGAAGAAGGGATCGAAGATCTTCTGCCGGATCGCTTCCGGGATGCCGGTGCCGGTGTCGGACACCTCCACCTCGACGTGCCCGTCCACCACCCGCGTGCGGAAGCCGAGACGCCCGCCCCGGGGCATCGCGTCCACCGCGTTCAGCACCAGGTTCGTGAAGGCCTCCCGCAGCTCGGCGGGATCGCCCGCGACCTGCGGCAGGCGCTCCGCGAGGTCCGTCTCCACCTCGATCTCCACGCCCCGGCGGCGCGCGTCCTGTCGCCACATCGACTCGGTGGCCTCCAGGACCTCCTGCACCACCTGGTTCAGGTCCACCGGGACCGCGGGCTGGTCCCGGCGGATGCCGGTGAAGTCCTGGAGCCGGCGCACGGTGCGCGCGCCGTCCATGGCCGCGCGCTCGATCACCTGCAGCCACCGGCGCAGCTTCACGTCCTGGACCCGCTCCAGCAGCAGCTGGGCCCGCCCCAGGATCGAGGCGAGCACGTTGTTGAAGTCGTGCGCCACCCCGGACGCCATCTCGCCCAGGGCGCGCAGCTTCTCGGAGCGCACCAGCTGGTCCTGGGCTGCGGCCAGCTCGCCGAAGGCCCGGCTGCGCTCCTCGTAGAGCCGCGCGCTGCGCAGCATCAGGGCCGCGAGGTGGGCGATGTTCACGATCAGACGCTCGTCCGCCTCGGTGAACGGGCGGTCGGGGCTGCGCAGGGACAGCACGCCCAGCACCCGATCTCCGGCGGTCATGGGCACGATGAGGCAGTAGGGCATGTCGATGGCGGCCGGCACCGGCGCGATCCCGTATCGCGTGCAGTCGGCCACGTAGTCCGTCGTGCGCAGCGGCCGGCCAGTGTCGAACACGAGCCCCGAGAGCCCGGCCTGTCCGCGGGCGTAGAAGCGCGGCTCATCGTGGTCGCGCCGCTGCCCGTCGCGCACGCGGAGGACGACCCGCAGGATGTCCTGCTCCTCGTCGTGCAGCACCACCGCCATGCTCCGCACCTCGAGCACGCGGGCGATCTGCTGGTAGACCGTGTCGAGCAGGCCCGCCTGATCGAGCTGGCCGGTGACCGAGCGCGAGAGCTCGTGCAGGACCGAGAGCTCCTGCACCCGCCGGTGGTTCTCCTGGAAGAGGCGCGCGTTCTGCAGGGCCACGCCGGCCTGGCTGGCCACCGCCTCCATGAGCCGCATCTCGGCCTCGCTCAGGTCGCGCGCCTGCGTCAGCCAGCCCGCGACGAAGCCGCCGATCATCTGCTCCTGCGCCACGATCGGCACGAAGAGCACGGTGCGGAGCGGCGCCGCGCGCCGCAGCACCGCGGCCATCCGCGGATCGTTCGCCGCGTCGGTGGAGAGCATCGGCTGCCGCCGGCGCGCCGCCTCCCCGAAGAACGGATCGTCGGCCAGCCGGATGCGCACCTGCCGGAGCGCGGCCAGGCTCTCCGGCGGCACGTGGTACCCCGCGAACGGCACCAGCGTCTCGCGGTCGTCCTCCAGCAGCCACACCGCGCCGGTGTCGGCGCCCAGCCCCTTGGTGACGTGCCGCAGGAACTGGCGGCCGAGCGCGTCGATGTCGAGGGTGGACGCCAGCGCCTGGCTGACCGAGAGCAGAATCTCCGTCTCCTGGAGCTTCTGGGCGGTCTGGCGCGTCAGCTCCGCGTTCTCCATCCCGAGGCCCACCTGGGCCGCCACGCCCTCCACCAGCCGCACCTCGGACTCGCTGAACTCGCGCCCGGTCTGCCACCAGACCAGGAAGATCGCGCCCACCGGCTCGCCCCGCACCGTGGTGGGCGCGAAGAGCACCGAGTGCGGCGGGATGCCGTCGAGGGACGCCGGGTCGAAGCGCGGGTCGGCGTGGGGGTTGCCGCTCCAGGCCGCACGCCCGTCCCGCCAGAGCCGGCCCAGGTCCGGGAAGCGGGAGAGCACGAACGGGCGCGCGGCGAACCGTTCCAGCAGCGCCTTGGGCACATGGTGCCCGGCGAGGGCGATCAGGGCGTCGCGCTTGGGGTCGAGGGTGTAGATGCCCACCGTGTCCGCCCCGAACGCGTCGCCCACCGTGCGGGCCACCGCGCGCATGACGTTGCCGGGCGAGTCCGGGCGCGAGAGCGCGTGGCCGACCGACAAGAGGGCGGTGGTCTCACGCAGCCGCTCCTGCACCTGGGTGTAGAGGCCGGCGTTGGTGAGCGAGAGCGCGACCTGCCCCGCGATGGCCATCGCGAGGTCCACCTGCCACGGCTCGATCTTGACCGGCCGGTCCACGTGGTCGAGCAGCATGACCCCGATCACCTCGTCCTGGCGGATCAGGGGCAGCGCCACCGCGGACTTCACCCCGAAGGCGGCCACCCACTCCGCGGGCACCAGGTCGCTCGCGGCCGCGTCCTGCACCACCACCGGGCGTCGGGTCTGCACCGCCCGGGTGTGCAGGGGCGGATCCTGCGGGAGGGCGTGGGCGAGGCGGCGATACTGCTCCCAGCGCGCGGGGTCCTGCCGGCCGTCCGCGAACTGGGACATGAGCGGCACCACCCGGCCGTTCTCCCAGCGCTGGATCGAGCAGCGGTCCACCCGGCAGAGCTCCGCGATCTTCCGGGTGACCTCGCGCAGCAGCCGCCGCGAGTCCAGGGTGGAGTTCAGGATCTCTGCGATCTCCAGCAGCGCGCGGCTCTCCTCGAGGCGCCCGCGCGTCTCGCCGTAGAGCCCCGCGTTGCGGATGGCCACGCCGGCCTGCGCCACGAAGCTGTCCAGGACCTGCCGGTCGTCGGGTCCCAGCTGGATGGGAGCGCGGCCGTTCAGGCTGAGCACCCCCTGCAGCGTGTCCTGCGCGATGATCGGCACCGCGAGCAGGCTCGTGATCCCGTGGCGGGCGGCCCATTCCCTGCCCGCGAAGCGCGGGTCCTGCTGCACGTCGTCGATCGCGAGCGGCGCTCGGTTCAGGGCCGCCCAGCCCGCCGCGCTCTCGCCGAATCCCACCTGCTGGTGCGGGAGGCCCAGGCCCTGGGGATCGGCGGTGGTCCGGACGGTGAGGCGCTGCGCCGGCTCGTCGACCACGTAGAAGATGGCCTGCGGCACCCCGATCAGCTCCACCGCCGCCGCCGCGATCGCCTGCAGCACCTCGTCCATGTCGAGCGACGACGAGACCACGTGCGCCAGGTGGGTGAGGCTCCGCAGCCGCGTGGCCCGCTGCTCGAGCGCCTCGTACAGGCGCGCGTTCTCCAGCGCGGAGGCGAGCTGGTTGGCGAAGACCGAGAGGTACTCGATCTCCCGATCGCCGAAGCGCGAGCCACGGGGCCGGTAGGCCACCAGGGCCCCGCGCACGTGCTCGCGGATCAGCGGCACCGCCAGGATCGCGCGGCCGCCCACCTCCTCGATCCATCCCCGCGCCTCGGCGCTCAGCTCCACGGTGGGATCCGCCAGCACGTCGGGGGTCCACACCGGGCGCCGCTCGCGCAGCGAGCGGCCCACGACCCCCTCGTCGATCCGGAGGGGACGCGCGCGCCGGGTCAGCGGGCCCGAGTACTGCCCCTGCCCCGCCGCGAGGCGCACCCGATCGGTCTGCCCGATCTGCAGCCAGATGGCGAGATCGGGCATGCCGAGGGCCTCACGGGCCTGCGTCGTGACCAGCGACAGCACCCGCTCCTCGTCGAGGGTCGAGACCAGCACCCGCCCGAGCTCGGCCACCGCCCGCATGCGGCTGGCCTGGTCGGAGGCCTCGCGGTAGAGGCGCGAGTGGTCGATCGCGATGGCGGCCTGGCCCGCGAAGGTCTCGGCCAGCTCCTGCTCGCGGGCGGTGAACGGGCGGCGGCCGCGGAACACGAGGACCCCGATGGGCCGCTCGCCGACCAGCAGCGGCACCCCGAGGAAGTGGGTGTAGCCGAGCCGCCGGCCGGCCTCGAGGTGCTCGGGCAGCACCGCGGGGTCCTCGAGCTCGCACATCAGCGTGTGTCCGGACGTCAGCACGCGGCCGCTCAGGCTCTCGCCGGCCCCGAGCCGCGCGCGGGTCATGGTCTCGGCGGCGGTGCCGAACACGCCGGCCACCACCAGCTCGTCGCCGTCGAGCAGGCGGAAGCCCGCGT
>Ga0070741_10000974_pt1 | contig 93837 bp, 81 predicted proteins | sample Coa_R1_4_FD_66440 | JGI IMG/M metagenome (GOLD analysis project Ga0070741, IMG submission 66440) | Surface soil microbial communities from Centralia Pennsylvania, which are recovering from an underground coalmine fire - Coalmine... | ecosystem: Environmental > Terrestrial > Soil > Unclassified ...
CATCAAACCGCACACGAAATTTGATGCGGAGGTGTATGTGTTAAAGAAAGAAGAAGGGGGACGGCACACGCCATTTTTCAACGGGTATCGTCCGCAGTTTTACATTCGGACGTTGGACGTAACGGGAGACATCAAATTGCCGGAGGGCGTGGAGATGGTGATGCCCGGGGACAACGTCAAGATGAGTGTGGAGTTGATTACGCCGGTCGCGTTGGAGAACGGGTCGCGGTTTGCGATTCGGGAAGGTGGACGCACCGTCGGCGCAGGCGTGATTACCAAGGTGATTGAATAAAAAGGGTAGACAGGGAAACAGGTATACAAGTAAACAGGAGGACAAGTAAACAGGTGAGCAAGTGACCTGTTTACTTGTGTACGTGTCTACTTGATTACGGCTAACAAGAATGGCGAAAAAAGAAAACCGTCTTGTCGTGACGCTGGCGTGCAACGAGTGCAAACGCCGCGACTATACCACGCAGAAAAACAAAAAGAACACTACGGCGCGTCTGGAATTGAAAAAATATTGCCGGTTCTGCCGCAAGCACACCGTGCACCGTGAGACCAAGTAATATGGCAGAAAAAAAGCAAGCCCGGATGACCCAAGAGGTTCAGCCCGAAAATCGCTTTGTCCAATTTTATCGCGAAACGACAGCCGAATTGCGCAAGGTCGTCTGGCCCACGCGCGATGAGGCAACGCGTCTAACAGGTATCGTCATTGCCGTCGTCGTTGCGATGAGTATTTTTCTCGGCGCAATTGATGCGGTGTTGACACAACTTTTGAGATTCATTTTGGTACGTTAGCAATGAACGAGTTTGAGCAAAAGGCACCCGAACAAGCGGATGCAACGGCGCCGACCGTCGGGGCTGCAGAGGAACAACCTCTTGCGGTTGAGCCGACGTTGGAACCCGCGCTCGACATCACGATGGGCGATATGGAAACGGATTTGCCCGCCGCGTCGAGCGATACCGCCGCGCCTGCGGAGGAAATGGAAATCCCGTGGGGCGATATGGCTGTGCCCGGCGAGGCAGGTGGGCAAGAGGTTGAAGAAGCGGTTGCCGCGCAGCCGACCGAAACGAATGCGGAACCGCTGACTGAAACGGTTGCCAAAGCTGAAACGTCCTCCGAAGCCGAGGGCGAGGAAAAACCGCAAATCAAACGCGTCTGGTACGTCGTGCATTGCTATTCGGGCTACGAAAACAAGGTCAAAAAAGGTCTTGAGCAACGCATCAACTCAATGGGCTTGCAGGATTATATTTTCCGCGTGGTTGTCCCTGTGGAACGCGAAGTCGAAATTCGCGAAGGGCAGCGCAAAAATATTGAACGTCGCGTCTTTCCCGGTTATATTTTGGTCGAGATGATGGAATTGGTGGATCGCGAAACGCTTTCGGCGGACGCACCCCCCGCGCTGCAAAAACTAGCGGCGATTTCCGACGAAGTTTGGTATGCGGTACGCAATACGCCCGGCGTGACCGGCTTTGTCAGTTCGGGTGACCAACAGCGCCCTGTGCCCCTGCGCCAAGAAGAAGTGGACAAAATTCTCAAGCGCATGGAAAGCGAAGAACCCAAAGTCCATGTTACGTTCCGCGTTGGACAGACTGTGCACATCATTGATGGTCCGTTCGCCGATTTTCGCGGCAATGTGGACGCGGTAGATATGCTCAAAGGCAAAGTGCGCGTGCTCGTTTCTTTCTTTGGGCGTGAGACACCCGTAGAGTTGGATTTACTTCAAGTGGAGAAAGTGTAAGACGGTATTCAGTCACCAGTAATCAGTATGCAGTCTGATTACTGATCACTGAACACGGATTACTGATTTCGTACATGGCGAAAAAAGTCAAAGCGATTGTCAAACTCGCAATTCAAGCCGGGAAAGCGACGCCGGCACCGCCGGTGGGTACGGCATTGGGTCCGCACGGCATCAATATCATGCAGTTTACGAAAGAGTACAACGCGCGTACGGCAAAAGATGCGGGTACCGTAATTCCGGTGGTGATTACAATTTATCAAGACCGTTCGTTTACGTTTGATTTGAAATCGCCACCGGCGGGTGAGCTCTTGAAAAAGGCGGCAGGTGTCGAAAAGGGTTCGGGGCAGCCGAATCGCAACAAGGTCGGCTCGGTGACGCGCAAGCAAGTGCGTGAAATTGCCGAAAAGAAAATGAAAGACCTTAACGCCGTGGACATCGAGGGCGCGATGAAGATGATTGAAGGCACGGCGCGCAATATGGGGATAGAGGTAAAGGACTGAGGAAACAGGTAAACAGGTAGCCAGAGGTGACCCGTTCTCTGGTTTCCCTGTATAACCTTTTTACCTCCCTGTGGGAGCGCGACAACGCGCGATTTTAGACCACTCGCAAGTCATCACGCCGCTGTAGATGCGTTGCTTTGCCATTCTGCAGAAAGGCAGGATGACGTGCGACAAGGAGCAGCGTTATGGGATACGGCAAGAAATATCTTGAAGTGGCGAAATTGGTTGAACGGAACAAAGAATACTCGCCGGAAGAGGCGGTTGCCATCGCCAAAAAGACGGCGTACGGCAAGTTCAATCAAACCATCGAGGCGCATTTCAAGACCGGTTTGGATGTAAAACAAGCGGACCAACAAGTGCGCGGCGTGGTGCTCTTGCCCCACGGCACCGGCAAGACGGTTCGCATTTTGGTGTTTGCCGAAGGCGACGGGGCGCGGTTGGCGCAAGAAGCCGGCGCGGATTTTGTCGGCGCGGATGATTTGATTAAACAAATCGAAGGCGGCTGGACCGATTTTGATGTTGCGATTGCGACGCCGCAAATGATGGGCAAAGTCGGACGCCTTGGCAAAGTGCTCGGTCCGCGCGGGCTGATGCCCAGCCCCAAAGCAGGCACAATTGTGCCACCCGACCAACTGCCGCAGCTGATCAAAGAAACACGTCTCGGACGCGTTGAATTCAAGACCGACAAGACCGGCGGAATTCACAGCATTATCGGCAAATCCAGTTTTTCGGAACAACAACTTTTGGAGAATTTTGCGGCATTGATGGACGCGCTCATCAAAGCCAAGCCCGCCGGAGCCAAAGGCACGTACTTGAAAAAGATTTCGCTGGCGGCTACGATGGGACCCGGCGTACGCGTGGATGTGAACGCAGCGCAAAATCTCAAGCTGCATAGCGCGTAATAAATTTGTGCGCGGGCGCAGAGGGCATATAATAGCGCCCGTTTCCAATGTCCGATTGCGGACATTCAACAGAATATGCCCAAGACAGCAGGTCGTTTGCGTGTCGAGCGCAAACATAAAATGTTCCCGCCGAGGCAAAAGCGATTCCATTCTCCTGCGTACGCGCATGTGTGGAATTTTCATCTCTTTGCTTCGGCTGCTGTCTGCAGTGCGGTGCAAAGAGATTTTTATTGTGGTGAAATAGGTTCGGTGCATGTGCCGAACGCGGAGGAGGTGAGTCGAATTGCCAGTTACACGTGAACACAAGAGCCATGCGGTCAATGACCTGACGCAAGAGCTCAAAGACTCGCAAGCGGTCATCATTACCGGTTATCGCACCTTAAAAGTGTCTGACATGCAGAGTCTGCGCAATGAATTGCGCGGCATGAAAGCCGGGTATCACGTTGCAAAGAATACCTTGCTGGAAATCGCGCTCAAGAATGCCGGTTTGCCCGTGCCCGCAAATTTGCTGGAAGGTCCGACGGCGATTGCATTCCTGCACGATGACCTTTCGGGTCCCGCGAAAAAGTTGACCGACTTTTTCAAAGAAAAAGAGCTGCCTATCAAGGGCGCGATTGTGGGACAGACCGTCTACGACGCCAAAGGCGTTGAAGATTTAGCGAAACTGCCGGGACGCAAGGAATTGTACGCGCAAATTTTGGGCTCGCTGCAAGGTCCTGCGGCAAACGTGGTAGGTGTTTTGAACGGCATCCTGTCGCAGCTCGTCTACACACTGCAAGCCAAAGCCGAAAAAACTGAGGCGCAAGCGTAAAAAATTTCAGAATTTCGAATTTTGGCTTTCGATTTGCGTGCCCAAGAACGGCGCGAATCGAAAATCAAAATCAGAAATCGAAAACAAGGATAAATCAAATGGCTTCCGATAAAGTGCAATCCATCATTGACACGCTCGATACCTTGAGCGTCCTCGAAGTGGCAGAGCTTGCCAAAGCTCTGCAAGAACATTGGGGCGTTAGTGCCGCCGCACCCGTCGCCGTTGCCGCCATGCCCGGCGCCGGCGCGGCGGCTGCTGGTAGCGCCGCCGCGCCCGCCGCCGAAGAAAAAACGGAATTCGACGTCATCTTGAAAGATGCCGGCGCACAAAAAATCCCGGTCATCAAAGTTGTCCGCGAACTCGTTCCGGGTCTGGGCTTGAAAGAAGCCAAAGAACTGGTCGAGAGCGCCCCGCAAGCCGTCAAGAAGGGCGTGTCGAAAGACGAAGCCGCCGAAGCGAAAAAGAAATTGGAAGAAGTCGGCGCGAACGTCGAAGTCAAATAATTTCGTCTCATCAAGACCCGAAGGGTTTCGGCGCGGCTGTTTTGCGCGTCGCATTCCTTTCAAACCCTTCGGGTCTCGCAGGTGTGGGTCAGAAAATTTGACGCACCCGCACAAATGAATACAATCACCTTGCCTACGGGGCAGTAGCTCATCTGGGAGAGCGCAGCTATCGCAAAGCTGAGGTAGGGAGTTCAAGTCTCCTCTGCTCCACTCGAAGCTTCGTTGCAATGTTCCGCCGTACACGTTCATACCCGCCCGAGATACGCGAGCGTGCTCGCGAGTTGCGACGGGCGGGTTTTACGTATCCCGAAATTCTCGCAGAACTCGGCGGTGATATTCCTCAACCGACGTTGCAAGGATGGGTGAAGGATATTGAATTAACAACTGAACAGAAAGCACGAATCAAACAGCTAGAACTTGAAGGCTCTGCGAGAGGCAGAGCGTTTGGCGCGTTGTGGAATCGCAAACAGAAAGAAAATCGTTTGCAAGAAGCGAGAGCCCAGACAGAACCCCACGCCAAGCGTCTTGCAAAAGATCGCGAAGCATTGCAATTGATGGCAGCAGCGCTTTACATCGGTGAAGGGTCAAAATCAGAAGGTTCTTTCTCCCTTAGCAATAGCGATCCCAAAGTTATCCAAACGTGGATGGCACTTTTGAGAAGAAATTTTGATATTGACGAAGCCAAATTTCGCTGCCAATTAGCGATCAGTGAAGGAATGAACGAAGAAGATCTGAAAGAGTATTGGTCGAAGGTTACGGGTGTTCCAGTGAATCAATTTATTAAGGGTTCGATCAAGAAAAATCCCGGAAGCAAAAGGCGAGATGGCTATAAAGGTGTTTGCATAGTTCACTATTATTCGCTTGCCGTTCGTCGCTATCTCGATGCACTTGCGCAAGGTGTGATTGACGAGATTCTGGAAGATTAAGCGGTAGAATCAATTGATTAAGAAGCAAGCGCGGGGCTGTAGCTCATCTGGGAGAGCGCATCGCTGGCAGCGATGAGGTAGTCGGTTCGAGCCCGATCAGCTCCACTTTGAATTTATGATTCAGGATTTTGGATTTCTGATTGGCGAAAATCCAAATCCTAAATCAACAATCATAAATCAAAAATGCCTTGACCGGGAGCAGTAGGTCATCTCTGCAGCGAGTTGGGAAAAACTAGGTGCAAGCCCAGCAACTGCGTTTACAGAGAACGCAATAGACCGAACTCGCCCGTGAGCAGCAATCTTGAGATTCCTCACTGCGTTCGGAATGACATTGGGGGAGAGTAGAGATTGACGTAGGCGCACGTTACGCGAATCAAGTGAGTCGGATAGTCGGCTCGTCGGACAGTCGGATGGTATTGAACCAACTGACGAACCGACCAACTGACCAACTGACTAATCTGGGTGGTACCGCGGAGTCAACCTTCGTCCCAATTAGGGACGAAGGTTTTTTGTTTTCTCTCCGCTTCTTTTCAGAGGCAATCGTGCGATAGTGCAGACGTTGGGGTGAGGTTTCTCTCCGCTCCTTTTCGGAAGCAATCGTGTGATAGTGCAGTCGTTGGGGGTGAGGTTTGCTCGAATTCAAATTTATCAAAACGTCGTTTGGAAAAATTCACGCGGTCGTGGGGGGCGAAGGCAGCGCGCTCATTCTTGTTCACGGCTTTGGCGATGTCAATTCGTGGCAGACCTGGGTGAAAAATGTGGACGCGCTTTCGATGGTTGCGCGCGTGTACGCGTTGGAATTGTTGGGATACGGTGAATCTGACGAACCCACCGAATCATTGGATGTGGACGCGCACGCGCAGGTCTTGGTGGAACTGCTGATGGCGGAAAAAATCGAGCGCGCGAGTTTTATCGGCTTGTCGTGGGGTGGGCAGGTTGTGCAGCATCTTGCGATCAAGCAGCCCGCGCGCGTGGACAAAATTATTTTGGTGGATTCGCTGTTTGATTCGAGCGAAGAAGGATTGGCGCAGCTGGCAAAAATTCAAGCGCCGACGTTGATTGTCTGGGATGAAGAGGACGCGGTGATTCCCGCGTCGTGGGCGCACATTTTGGCGATGGCAATCCGTGACGCGAAATTGGTAATTTTCACGCGCGAGCAGCGCGACCCCGACGCGAATCCGCAAAACAAACATTGGGCGCAGATGACTCATTCGCTGTGGTTCAACAAAACGGTAACGGAATTTCTTTCGGACGCGGCTAAGCGCGGATGAACGCAGAAAGCGAAAATCACAAACTTGTGCCGAACCAACATGAGGCATCAAAAATTGAAATGAAATGCAAAACGGAGCGTGAATGATGGAAACCCAAGCAAAAACAATTACGGCATCGGCAAATCGCCCGAGCGCGCAACCCCCCAAGTATGTGCCGCAAGATTTTGAAGCGGGGTGGATGCAGCGTTGGGAGGCGGATGAGCTATATAAAACCGCGCCGGCGGACGAACGTCCCAAAGCGTACATTTTGGATTTCTTTCCATACCCGTCGGGCGACGGTCTGAGCGTCGGACACTGCCGCAATTATGTGCCGACCGATGTCATGGCGCGCTATTATCGCATGAAGGGCTATAACGTTTTGCATCCGATGGGCTGGGACGCGTTCGGCTTGCCTGCCGAAAATGCCGCCATCAAAATGAAAACCAATCCCGCGAAATTGATTGCGCAGTACGCGGCGAACTACAAGCGTCAATTTCGTTTGATTGGCATTTCGTTCGATTGGTCGCGCGAAATCAATTCGTCCACGCCCGAATATTATCGCTGGACACAGTGGATTTTCTTGCAACTATATAAATCGTGGTACGACCCGCGCGTGAATGCCGCGCGTCCGATTGCGGAATTGGAACGCGAGTTGAGCGAAAAGGGCACGCGCGACATTCCGAATCCGAACGCGCCAATCACCGCCGACGCCTGGAACGCGTTGAGCAAAAAAGAGCGCCGCGAATTTTTGTCCAACTTTCGTTTGGCGTACCGCAAGCCCGCGCGCGTGAATTGGTGCCCGGTGGACAAAACCGTCTTGGCGAATGAAGAAGTGCATGACGGACGCTGTTGGCGCTGCGGCGCGCAAGTGACAGAAAAAAATCTGCCGCAGTGGTTTTTTCGCATCACCACGTACAGCGAACGCCTGATTGACGATTTGGACACGATTGATTGGCCCGAACACATCAAGTTGATGCAGCGCAATTGGATTGGCAAAAGCGTCGGCGCGGAGGTGGATTTTCAAACCGATGTCGGTCCATTGCGCGTTTTCACCACACGTCCCGATACGTTGTGGGGCGCGACGTTTATGGTCTTGGCGCCCGAGCATCCGTACGTCGAACAAGTGACAACGCCCGAACATAAAGCGCGCGTAAAGCAGTACGTCAAAGAAGCCATCGCCAAAACCGATTTGGAACGCGCGGAAGAGGGCAAGGACAAAACGGGTGTGTTCACGGGCGCGTACGCGACCAATCCGGTGAACGGCGAACGCATTCCGATTTGGGTTGCCGATTACGTGATGCTGGGCTATGGCACGGGCGCGATTATGGCAGTGCCCGCGCACGACCAGCGCGATTTTGAATTCGCGCGCAAATTCGGTTTGCCGATTCGCGTGGTGATTCAACCCGCGGGCGAGAGGTTGAACCCCGAGACGATGGAGCGCGCGTATCCGCACGAAGGCGTGATGGTGAATTCCGGTCCATTCGACGGCACAGGTACGGATGTGGCGGTGGAAAAAGTAACACAGTGGCTGGAAGAAAAGCGCATCGGCGCAAAACGCGTGAATTACAAATTCCGCGATTGGGGCATCAGCCGCCAACGCTACTGGGGCACGCCGATTCCGATTATTCACACGGACGAAGGCGAAGCGCCGGTGGATGAAGGCGCGCTGCCAGTCAAACTGCCAAATGTGGATTCGTACGAACCGACCGCGACCGGCGAATCGCCTTTGGCAAACATCCCCGAATTTGTCAACGTGACTCTGCCCGACGGCACGCGCGGACGACGCGAAACGGATACGATGGGCACGTTCGCATGTTCGTCGTGGTACTTTATGCGTTTCGCCGACCCGCACAATGACAAAATGCCGTTCGACCCCAAAGAGGTCAACTATTGGCTGCCCGTAGATATCTACGTTGGGGGCGCGGAACACGCGGTGATGCATTTATTGTACGCGCGTTTTTGGACCAAAGTGCTGTACGATTTGGGCTATGTGAAATTCATCGAACCGTTCAAGCGTCTTCGCAATCAGGGCATGATTTTGTCGCCGCAAATGAAAGACGGCAAATATGAAAAAATGTCCAAATCCAAAGGCAACGTCATCACGCCCGACGAAATGGTAGAACAATTCGGCGCGGACGCGCTGCGCGCGTACGAAATGTTCATCAGCGATTTCACCATGGCGACGCCGTGGCAAATTGACGGACTGGCGGGCACATTCCGCTGGCTGCGCCGCGTGTGGGACATTATGCTGGCGCCCAACGAACGTCCTGCCCAGAGCGACGCGACCGCGCAAGCCGACCGCGTCCTGCGCCGCAAATTGCATCAGACCATCCACAAAGTCGAAAGCGATCTTGAAGATTTCGCGTTCAACACCGTCATTAGCGCGTTGATGGAATTTACCAACGCGCTGTACGATTTGCAGCATCAAGTCAGCCGCGAGGCATTCGACCAAGCGCGCGAAACATTGCTGTTGGTGTTGGCGCCAATTGCGCCGTTCATGGCAGAAGAATTGTGGATGCGGTGGGGGCGTCCGTACAGCATTCACCAGCAAAAATTTCCGAAATACGATGCGGCGCTGGCAGCCGAAGAGGTCTTTACTTTGGTCATTCAAGTGAACGGCAAAGTGCGCGGCAAGTTGGAACTGCCTGTCGGCGTGAGCGAAGCGGAAGCAAAACAAAAAGCGTTGAGCGACCCAAATGTGAAAAAGTGGACCGAAGGTAAAACGCTTGCGAATGTGGTGTATGTGCCGGGGCGCTTGATGAATGTGGTGGTGAAAGGGTAAACGAAAATCCGATGCGCGAAATAGCGCATCGGATTTTTTATGCGATGCCCAGAAATTTAGGTCAGTGGTTTTTTGCGGCGCAGCGCCGAGAGCGCCATCGCGTAATCGTCCTCCGCGCGTGCAATCAAATCACGTGCGTACATAGGTTCGCTCATATAGAGTCTTGCCGCGCGTGATGATTTCCTCGATAAAGAAATCGCCATGTGCTAAAGCGTTTTTGAGTTCTTGGGGCGTTTTTACCAGGATGTCAACCGCAAACGGGCGCGGAATCAAGCAATGCGAAACTGCCAAATAATTGTCGCGATGCCCAGCGCGGTTGTTTAATACCACCAGCAAATCCACATCGCTGTCCGGTGTCGGATTGCCGTACGCGTACGAGCCGAACAAAATAATTTTTTCGGGATGTAATGTTTCGACGATGCGTTTGACGGCGAGCGGCAAGGTTTTGCTGACTGGCGCGTCCGAACCAATCGGCGTGATGTCGGGGATTTTCCAACGCGGCGCGCGATAGCCGGCGCGTTTTTCGCGGACGCGCTGTACGGGCGTTCGGCGCGTGCCGGCGCGTTTGCGTTTTGGCGTTGGGTTGGAGCGGATTGTCATAAACGCGAAATTTCACGCCAAATTTTATACGACGTTTCAATGTCTGGCAATCCTGTTATAATATCCGCGCGCCGCGTTTGTCTCGCCTTTGCGGTTGCGCATCACGTTGGACGTATTGCCATTCACTGATGGGTCTTGCTGACTGAATAAGAACTCGTTGATGTAGCGATGACAAATTTCATTCGCGCGTTTTCGGAAATCACCAAAGACGACGTTCCGCTCGTCGGTGGGAAAGGGGCAAATCTGGGTGAAATGGCGCGCGCGGGTTTGCCTGTGCCGCCCGGCTTTTGCATTGTCGCCGACGCATACCGCGAATTCGCCGCGCCCGCGCAAGAGGCGCTTGCGCGCATTCTGGGCGCAACGCGTATGGATGACGCGGACGATGTGGAAACCAAAAGCGCACAGCTGCGCGCATTGCTCATCGCCCAGCCGATGCCTGCCGAAATCGCGCAACAGGTCTGCGACGCGTATCACGCGCTCGGTCAACAAATGGGTGCGCTGCCGCTGCGCGTCGCCGTGCGTTCCTCCGCCACTGCCGAAGACATGCCCGATGCGTCATTTGCCGGGCAACAAGACACATATCTCAATGTGCAAGGCGCCGAGTCGCTGCTCGAATCGGTGAAACGTTGTTGGACCTCGTTATGGTCTGCGCGCGCGGTGACGTACCGGCACAAGCAGGGCTACCCGCACGAGCATGTCGCGCTCGCCGTCGTCGTGCAGACGATGATTGAGAGTGAGGTCGCGGGCATTTTGTTCACCGCAAATCCTGTCACTCAAAGCCGCGAGGAAATGGTCTTGAACGCGAGTTGGGGTTTGGGCGAAGCAATTGTTTCGGGACTCGTCACGCCGGACACGTGGGTTGCGCAAAAGGGGGGGGGGATTCTCGAACGCGATATTGCGTCCAAGGAGGCGGCGGTTACGTACGCGCCGGACGGCGGCATCCAACAGGTCGCTGTGGAGGTGGACAAACGCGCGATCCCGAGTTTATCCGACGCGCAATTGCAAACGCTCATTGCATTGGGCGAACAGGTTGAAGCACATTACGGTCGTCCGATGGATGTCGAATGGGCGTATGCGCGCGGAAAATTTTACATGCTCCAGGCGCGTCCGATAACGACACTTTGGACCGCAGACCACAGACCACAGGGAACGGAAAAAGACGCTAAACGATATGCGATTCGCGATGCGCAGCAGGGCGAATACAACCGCACCATGTTCGTCGAGATTTTTCCCGACCCGTTGTCACCCGCGTTTCTTTCGGTCATCGTGCCACTCTTTCGCTCGATGCTCGATTTTACGTTCGAGACGCTTGGTTTTACTCCACCACGGGATATTCCCGCGATTGGCGTGTTTTACAATCAACCGTATTTTCATCGCGAATACATTGAAGCGGCGCTGGCGCCGCTTTCGCCGAACGTCCGCGCCGCGCTCGTCACGCAAATCGTGAATCCGTTTGGCAAGCACCACGTCAAACTGCCGACGGAACTGTCGCCCGCGTTTTTGGGTATGGTCACGCGTTTGCTGCGTTTCATGACCGCATTCCCGAAACAACTGCCCGGCTTGCTTGCCGCCTATCGCGTGGAAATTGATAAATTGTGCGCTGCACCCATCGAAAGCATGTCGGACCGCGCGATTGTCGCGCGCCTGCGCGAACTGGTGTATGACCACGCGAGCAAATTGTTGAATTATGATTTCCTGATGATTGCGCTCATCGGCATCACGTATCAAATTCTGGGCTCGGTGTTGGAACGCTATTACGGCGAGGGGACGGAACAAATTCGCGCGAAACTTGTCAGCGGCGTCACCGGCAATGTGACGATGGAGACCAACAAAAAGATTTGGGATTTGGCGCAGTCGGCAAAGGCGAGCGACGCGGTGCGTGAAATCTTGCGCGCGAGCAGTGATTTGTCCGTGCGCGAAAAACTGCGCGCGACCGGCGACGGGCGCATTTTTCTCGCGGAATTGGACGCGTTTCTGGAACAGTACGGGCATCGCGAAATTCGCATGGACATTTTATATCCGACGTGGGGCGAAGACCCGCGTCCCATCTTGCAATTCATTCGCGGTTATCTCGACGTTGACGAGGAAGCGAGTCCCAAGCGTCAACAATTGCGTTTGGCGCAAGAGCGCGAAAAATTGGCGCACGAAGTGAGCGAACACGTTCAGCAAGATTGGGCGGGGCGCTTGGCAGTTGCGCCGTTGTTTCAATGGGTGTTGAAAAATACCCAAGCTCACACGCGCGAACGCGACACGATGCACTTTGAATTGACGCGGCTGTTTCCGCCGTTTCGACGCTGTTTGTTGGAACTCGGAACGCGCTGGCAACAGCAAAATTTATTGGCGGCGGCGCACGACATTTTCTTTTTGACGCTGGAAGAGATGGAAACCATGGCAGAGACGCCGCAGGCGATGCAAGCGATTGTGCAAACGCGGCGCGCCGAATTCCAAGAAAACGCGAAACATACACCCCCCCCCATCGTGCGTGATGGAGTGGGCGTGGAAATCGCGCGCGCGGACGGCGAAATCGCGGAAGGGCAGTGGATGGGGATTGCGGCGAGCCCCGGTGTGGTGACGGGCATTGTGCGGGTGATTCACGGACCGCATGAATTTGAAAAATTGCGGCGCGGCGAAATTCTTGTCGCGCCGCTGACGAATCCGGTGTGGACGCCGTTGTTTGCGATTGCAGGCGGTGTAGTGACGCAGGTCGGCGGGATTCTTTCGCACGGCGCGATTGTCGCGCGCGAATACGGCATTCCGGCGGTGATGGCAGTGCCTGACGTGACGAATCTTTTGCGTGACGGGCAGTGCGTGACGGTGGACGGAAATCGCGGAATCGTCATTTTGGAAACATGATGCTCGCACCCTCTGTGCGCCAAGTTCAAATCGCGAATCGAGTTTTTTTGTTTCCGCCGAGCGCGAAATGAGTTATACTGTGCCATCGTATTCGCAACCAAGTTCGTCGAGCACAAAGGAGGTTTGGGATGACCGCTGTTGTCGCCACCGCCATAGACTGGGGCGAAAGTATTGTCTGGCGTCGCGTGTGGGGGCTTTCGCTGACGTCATGGTCATTTGTCGTGGCATGGCTTGCCGCATTTATTGGTCTGTTGTGGGATGGCGCGTGGCACGCGTCGTGGGGGCGCGATACATTTTTTATTCCGCCGCATGATTTGATGTACGGCGCGATCACGATTGCGTTGGGTATGGCAGTCGGCATTCTCGTCACGGCGTCGCGGCGTCCGCGCGAGGCGAATTTCGCCCATGTCGGTCCGCTGCAAGCGCCGCTGGGAATTTGGATTATGCTGTTCGGATTGACGGTGATGTTCACATCCGCCGCGTATGATGATTGGTGGCACACGCACATCGGTCACATCGAAGGCGACCCCGTTTTGTGGAGTCCGCCGCATTTTCTGGGCTTGCTCGGCGCGATCACGGCGTTGAACGGCGGGCTGTTGTTCATGCTGCGCGAAATTGCCGTGCCGCTGCGCGCGGACGGCAAACCGGTTTGGTTTTGGGAAGCGTTGGACGCACCGAATGTCGCGCTCGTGTTGATGTTCACTTCCCTCGCGTTTTTGCTGTCCGCGATTTCGCTCGACCGTTTCATGATTTACGACAAGCTGCGCTTTGATGGTTCCGTTTATCCGCTGTTGGCGATGATGTTGGGACCTGCCGCGCTGGTATTGGGACAACGCATTACAAATCGCGCGGGCACGGCGACCTTTTCTGTGCTGCTCGGTTTTGTTCTCGCGGGCGGCATGGCATTTCTCCTCAAAGGAATTTTCGGTTATCCCAAAGCGGCGAGTTTGCCGATTATGGCGTTGTTCGCCGCACTGCTGCTCGACATGGCATTCAAACGATTCGGACGCGGCTACAAATGGCTGTTGGTGTTGGGACCGCTGTTTGTATTGACCTTTTATGCGACCGAATATTTGTGGGCGTGGTATCTCACGCGCTATCCGTGGTGGCCCATCGAAAAAACATTGGTGACGATTCCGTTTGGCGTTATCATTGGCACGGCGAGTCTGCTCGCGGGCGCATGGGCAGTGGACCGTGCGCAGCGCGTCGGCTGGGTGCATCATTACACATTGAAAAAGCGAACGTAAGGCACGCTGTGTTTGATTTGTGGTAGAGCGGATGTTACGTCTCTCAACTCTCCCCTCGCCCGTTGGGAGGGATTGAAGCGCCAGCGGATGCGATGGCTGCATTAAGTGGTCAAGTCTCTCAACTCTCCCCTCGCCCGTTGGGAGAGGGGCTGGGGGTGAGGGTTATTCTCGGAGGAGAAGATTTCTATGAGCACGTTAGCGGATTTTACGCAAGACGAAATTGAGAAAATGATGGCTGCCCCGATGCTGGTTTCAATGTACGTCATGGGCACCGCCGTTTCGGGTCCGATTGGGCTGGTGCGGGAAATGATGGCGGGTGTGGAGACGGCGATGCAGTCCGCCAAGAACGCCGCGCCCGGTTCGCTTCTGAATGCATTGTTCTCGGAAGAAAATCTCAAAATGCAGCAGGATAAGCTGCAGCAAGAGACCAAAGCGAGCACGCAGGACGCGCAAAATATGGATGCGGCAAAAGCGAGCATGCTCGCCCAATTGAAAGGCGCGGTCGGCATTGTGGCGGCGAAAGCATCACCCGATGAAGCAGAAGCGTACAAACAGCTGATGATTCAGGTCGCGGAAAATGTTGCCAATGCCGCCAAAGAAGGCGGCTTTATGGGCATCGGCGGCGTGCTGGTGAATGACGCGGAAAAACAAGCTATCGGCGATATTACGGCGGCGGTAAGCGACCCGACTCTGCCGACGGAAGCGCCAAGCGCGCCGTCAAGTGCTCCAAACTGAACGGCGTCGGCGTAAACTCCAATGTTTGCGCTCCGCGTTTCGATTGCACGTACCCAAAGGTTGTTGACACCATGCAAAATGGGTTGCGCCTTTGGGTGTTTTTTTTCTCGCTCCGCAATGATGGTGCAGCGTTGCCGGGTTGATGCTGCGCCGGCGAGGAATGCATTATGCAATTCTTGTGGTCTTACGCGTTATGGCTGCTCGCGCTCGTCCCGTTGGTTGGCGCGGTGTATGTGTGGTTCCAAATGCGCCGCCGCAAATACGCGCTGCGCTATGCCAGCCTCGCGCTCGTGCGTCCGGCGCTGGATACGCGCACGCGTTGGCGGCGCTATCTTCCGCCCGCGTTATTTCTGCTCGCGCTCGCGGTGATGCTCATTGCGCTCGCGCGTCCGGTCGCGTTGGTGCGCACGCCGCGTCAGGAAGGCATCGTCATTCTCGCGTTGGATTCGTCTATCAGTATGCGCGCCGAAGACATGCAGCCGAGTCGCTTTGAAGCCGCGCGGCAGGCAGCGCGGACGTTCATTGAAAAACGCGCGCCCGGCGCGCAAATCGGCATTGTCACGTTTGCGGGCACGGCGGCGATCTTGCAGCTGCCGACGGACAATGAAGAAGATTTGAAGGCGGCAGTCAATCGGTTGTTCTTGCAGCGCGGGACGGCGATTGGCAGCGGCATTCTCACTTCGCTCGAAGCGATTGCGATTGCGATGCAAGGCAAACCGCTCGCGGCGGATGCGTCGGGCGCGCCGCTGCCCGAACCCACCCTCGCGCCGGTGCCGCCCGGAACGCTTCTGCCTGCGATTGTGATTTTGTTGACCGACGGACAAAATCGCAACGGACCCGACCCCATCGAAGCGGCGCAGGTCGCTGCTCAAAGCGGCGTGCGCGTGTACACCGTCGGCGTTGGCTCGCGCAATCCGGTGAATGTACCCAATCCCTTTGGCAACCGTGGAAATTTCGGACGCGGTTTCGGCGGCGGTTTTCGCTCGGAATTGGATGAACAAACTTTGCGCGCGATTGCCGAAACGACCGGCGGCGAATATTTTTACGCGGCGGATTCAAGCGAACTGGACCAAGTTTATTCCAATCTCGGCTTGAATCTTGTGTTCAAAGAAGAGAAAATGGAACTCACCGCGTATTTTAGCGCGGTCGCCGCGTTCTTGCTGCTTGCCGCACTCGGTTTGGCGATTTGGTGGGGAACTTTTCAATAAACGCCGTTTCGCGTACACTGTCCGCATGCTGCTGCTCCCTGTACTCTTCTTTGTAGTCGGTTTGTTGCTGCTTGCCGCCGGCGCGGAATTGCTGGTGCGCGGCGCGTCGCAGCTGGCGTTGGCATTGGGTGTGCCGCCGCTGTTGGTCGGTTTGACAGTAGTCGCGTATTCCACGAGCGCGCCGGAATTGGCGGTCACGCTTTCTTCGGCGGCGGCGGGACAGGGCAATCTCGCGGTCGGCAATGTCATCGGCAGTAATATTTTCAATATCCTCTTTGTGCTCGGACTCTCGGCGCTGGTCATTCCGCTGGCGGTGAACGGGCAACTGCTGCGGCTCGACGTGCCGGTGATGCTGGCGGCATCAGTGGCGATGTTCGTGCTGGGGCAGGACGGCAAAATCTCGCGCACGGACGGAATGATTTTGTTCGCGGGCATGATTGTCTATACCGCGTATTTGGTGTACTCGAATCACCGCGCGCGGAATGGGAACACTGACCCCGCGCGGCAGTTCCTCCGCGCCGCGTGGCGCAAATACGTTCGCAATCTGGCGCTGTTGGGAATTGGCGTAGGCGCGTTGATTCTCGGCGCGGAATGGATGGTGGACAGCGCGACAACGTTCGCGCACGCGTTCGGCGTGAGCGAATTGGTGATTGGTTTGACGATTGTGGCGGTGGGCACGTCGCTCCCGGAAGTCGCCGCGTCGGTAGCGGCGAGTCTGCGCCGTGAACGCGATATTGCGGCAGGCAATGCCATCGGCAGTAATATTTCCAACATTCTTTTGGTGACGGCAGCGGCGGCAATTGTTGCGCCGGACGGTTTGCCCGTGCCCGCGTCGGCGTTGAATTTCGATTTGCCGATTATGGTGGGCGCGGCGGTGATCTGTTTGCCGATTCTGTTTACGGGTAGAATGATTGCGCGTTGGGAAGGCGCTGTCTTGTTCATGTTTTATGTGATGTACACCATCTATGTGTATCTGACGGCAACACAGGCAACGATTCTGCCAATGTTTCAAGCCGCGCTGCTCTTTTTTATCATTCCGCTCACCGTCGTGACGCTCATGAGCACGACTTTGCGCGCGATGTGGATGGAACGACAACGCGGCGATTCCAAATAACGCGCGGCGGCTGTTAACCGCCTGCCTTGTCGAACGTATAACGTTTCGACAACCGCGAATCTGTGTGGATGAACGGGCGCTTGGGTGCGCGTTCATCCGTTGCGCACATGGATTCGCGGTTTTCTATCCCGCGCACACTTTCCATGAAGCGATTTTTGATTCTTGCATTTTGCTTGTTCCTGCTCACCGGCGCCCACGCGCACGCGTCCGCGCCGCGCCAAACACGCCGCGCCAAGTTTGAACCCGTGCCGTGCGCGACGTTCAAAATTTCGGGCAGCGCGTTTGAATGTGGCTATGTGCGCGTGCCGGAACTTCACAGCGAACCGAACGGCAGACAAATCAAACTCGCCGTCGCCATTCTGCCCAGCCCGAATTCCGCGCCCGACGCGAGCGTGTCGCCCGACGCGTTTGTTGTGGCACAAGGCGGTCCGGGCGGCAGTACGCTCGACACCTTTGCGAATTTTTTCCAATTGGACTATTTCCCCGCGCTCAAAGCGTTGAACGCCGAACGCGACATTGTTTTGTACGACCAACGCGGGACACTGTACGCGCAGCCGAATTTAACCTGCCCGGAAGAACAGAGTCTCACCTTCGAGACGATTGACCGGGATATTCCGACGGAGGAATTGCTCCAGCAGCAAGAAGCCGCCGCGCTCGCCTGCCGCGCCCGTTTGCTGCAAGAGGGTGTTCATCTCGTCGCGTACAATAGTTTTGAGAACGCGTTGGATGTGGAAGATTTGCGCCGCGCGCTCGGCTATGCCAAATTCGATTTCTACGGCATTTCGTACGGCACGCTGCTCGCGCTGCACGCCATGCACGCAACGCCCGCGACCTTTCGCAGTGTAATTCTCGACGCGGTGGTGCCGCCGCAAATCAATCCCAACGAAACCGTGCCGCTGACGATGAATCGCGCGTTCGAGCAATTGTTCGCCTCCTGCGCGCAAGACGCCGACTGCCAACGCGCGTTCCCGAAGCTCAAGCAAGTGTTTTATGAAACGGTGGACGCGTTGAACGCGCAGCCCGCGCGCGTGAAGATCACGGACCGCGAAACGGGCAAGACATACAACGCCGTGCTCGACGGCGATACATATTTGGATTTGCTGTTTCAATTCCTGTACAATTCCGAGTTGATTCCCGCGCTGCCCAAAATGATTTATGACGCGCAGGAGGGGCGCTTTGATTTGGTGCGCGTGTACTGGCCCCTTGTCGCGTTTGACCGCACCTTTGCGAGTGGGATGTACTATTCCGTGATGTGCGCCGAAGACGCGGATTTTACGGTCAACGACTTGGCGCTCGCGGGTGTGGACGAACACATTGCGGCGCCGGAAAAACGCGACACTGCCGCGTTTTTGCAATTGTGCCAAAAATGGGATGTGCCGTCGTTGGGCGAGCCAGCGGACGCGCCGGTGCAAGCCGCGATTCCGACGCTCGTGTTTTCGGGCAACCTGGACCCTATTACCCCTCCCCCTTTCGGGCAAGTCGCGGCAGAGACGATAACGCCAAGTTACCCGTACGTCTTTCCCGCGTACGGACACGGCGCGCTCACCAGCGGCAATTGTCCCAATCAAATGATTGTGGATTTTGTGCGCGACCCGACGCGCGCGCCGAGCGCGCAGTGCATCCGCGATGTGTCGCGCGTCGCGTTTGTCTCGCCGACGACGTACGTGTTTTCTTCCGGCGTCGGCGAAATCCAATACGCGATGCTGCAAGGCAAAATCGAACCGTTGATTTTGCCGCTGCTTTTGATTTTTGTTCTGCTCACCGTATTTTTGGTCGGACCGCTGTTTTGGTTGATTCGGCGCGCGCAGCATCATCCGTCCGAAGCGAGCCGTTTGGCGCGCGTCGCGCCGTGGTTGGCGGCATTGACGGGCGTGTTCGGCGCCGCATTTTTTATAGCGCTGTTTGTGCTCGTGCTCGTCATCGCGCTGTCGAACGAAAATACCATCGGGCTGGTTTTGGGCACGCCGCGCAATTTTGCGTTTGTGTTTGTGCTGCCGCTGTTGTCGGCGTTGAGCGCGTTGGGTTTGCTCGTCGCCGTCGCATTCGCATGGCTGCGCGCGAGTTGGGCGATCGTGCCGCGTTTGTATTACACTTTGCTCGCGCTCACGGCGTTTGGCTTGACGGTATGGTTCGCGGTGAATGGGATGTTGACAATGTTCGTGTGAGGGCTGACTTTCCCCCCCCCCTCGACGGGAATTGCTTTGCCGATTTCTTGCGATGTTGCGTTGGCAGCGAGCATGGAATAAGATATAGCCGCCCGGCAAAACGTAAGGTCTCTCCCGTGTATATCACTCAAGCGCGGAGGTAGAGAATGAGCGAAAAAATTCGCAAGAGCGATGCGGAATGGCGCAAGCAGTTAACGCCGGAGCAATATCGGATTACGCGTGAACACGGCACCGAGCGCGCCTTTACGGGCGCGTTGTGGAAAACAAAAACGCCCGGCACGTACGTATGCGTGTGCTGCGGCAATCCCTTGTTCGATTCGGACGCCAAGTTTGAATCGGGCACCGGCTGGCCCTCTTTTTATCAGCCGATTTCGCCGGACGCGGTCGAAATCGAACGCGATGATTCGTACGGCATGGTGCGCGACAAAGTGCACTGCGCGCGCTGTGATGCTCATCTCGGGCATGTCTTTGACGACGGACCCGCACCGACCGGCTTGCGCTATTGCATGAATTCCGCGTCCATGAAGCTTATTCCAAAATAATTCGGATTGCGGAATTCGGATTGCGGAATGTCTTTCATGATTCCTTCAATCCGAATTCCGCATTCCGAAACCCCAAATCCCCATGCCTCTTCATCCCGATGCCCAAAAATTTCTCGAACAACGTGAACGTCTCGGCGTGCGCGATGTTGCCGAATTGAGTGTGGACGCGGCGCGCGAACAAGCCATTCGCTTGGCGGCGCTGACGCCCGGCGAAGCGGTGGCGCGCGTCCGCGATTTGGAAATCCCCGGCGCGTACGGCGCGATTCCACTGCGTTTGTATTATCCGCGCCAAGACGCGGCGGCGCTGCCCATCCTCGTCTTTTTTCACGGCGGCGGCTGGGTTGTCGGCACGTTGGAAACGGGCGACGCCGTATGCCGCGCGTGGACAAACGCGGTGCCGTGTCTCGTCGTCGCGGTGAATTATCACAAAGCGCCCGAATACAAATTTCCGGCGGCGGCGGAGGACGCGTACACGGCGACCCAGTGGGCGAGCGAACACGCATCCGAAATCGGCGGCGATGCGGCGCGGCTCGCGGTGTGCGGACAAAGCGCGGGCGGAAATCTTGCCGCCGTCGTCGCGTTGATGGCGCGTGATCGCGGCGCACCGCATATCGCGTTCCAAATCCCGTGGGTGCCGATCACCGACGCGAATTTTGAAACGACATCGTATCGTGACAACGCGGTCGGATACGGCTTGACGCGCGCGGGGATGATTTGGTTTTGGGAACACTATGTGAACGGTCCCGAAGATTACAAAAATCCGTACGCCGCGCCGCTGCGCGCGCAAGATTTGTCCAATTTGCCGCCCGCGTTCATCGCGGCAGCTGAATATGACCCGCTGCGCGAAGATGCGCGCGCGTACGCCGACGCGCTGCGCGCGGCGGGCGTGCCGGTCGAATTTCATTGTTACGCCGGAATGGTGCATGGCTGGCTTGGCGCACAAGCCTTTGCCGATGCGGTGAATGCGCTCTGCCGCGCGTTAGGATGAGTGTCATGTTAGATTCTGCATGGATTGCCCCGCGTTATGACGGTTATAATTTTTCAAATCTGCCCGCGACCATTCAATATTGGTTGACCGGACAGGGCGCGCCCGCGTTGGCGCCCGATGTGATGGGCGAATATACGCGCCAATATGACGCGGTCATTCTTTTTTTCATTGACAGTTTTGGTTGGGAATTGTTTCAGCGTCGTGTGGACGATTCCGCGTTTCTTCAGCATTTGGTCAAGCACGGACGCGTTTCCAAAATCACCGCGCAATTTCCGCCGACCACTGCCGCGCATGTGACGTGTATTCACACCGGCTTGCCCGTCGGCAGAAGCGGCGTGTACGAATGGCAGTATTACGAACCGCGCCTCGACGCCGTGATTACGCCGCTGTTGTTTTCGTACGCGGGCACTGCCTGGCGCGACCAATTGAAAAACACGGGCATCGCGCCCGAAGAGCTGTACCCCAAACAAACGCTTTACAATCTCCTCGCCGCAGAAGGCGTCAAAAGTTACTCATTCGGCAGCCGCGATTTTACGCCGTCCACGTTTTCGAATGTCGTGATGCGCGGCGCCGAGATAAAGCCGTTCTTGACGCTGACCGACGCGCTCGTCCGCATCGCCGCGCACGCGGAACGCGTACAGATGCCGACGTATCTTTTTTTCTATTACGGCAATATTGACACGCTGTGTCATTTCTACGGACCCGATACGCGCGAAACCGAAGCCGAGATTGACCTGTTCCTCTACGCGATGGACAAATGGTTTTTGTCGAATCTGCGCGCGGGCAAGAAAAAAATTTTATTCGCCCTGACTGCCGACCATGGACACATGGCGGTCACGCCCAAGAATACGCATTATCTGAATGTCGAGCCCACCTCGCGCGCGATTGTGCGAATGCTGCGTACCGACGCGCGCGGCAATGTGCTGCCGCCGGGCGGCTCGCCGCGTGATGTCTTTTTGTATGTGCGCGATGATTTGCTCGACGACGCGTACGCGCTGCTGACCGATTCGCTCGCGGGTTACGCCGACGTGGTAAAAACGAGCGAGCTGCTGCGCGCGGGATATTTTGGCTCACTGCCCGTGTGCGCGGATTTGTTGGCGCGGCTCGGCAATCTCACCATTTTGGCGCGGGAGCACAACTGCGTCTGGTGGTACCAAGACCAAAAATTCGAGCAAAAATTTTACGGGCATCACGGCGCCTTGACGCCGACCGAAATGGAAATTCCATTGGCGCTGCTGGAGTTGGAATGAATTATTACTTTCCCATTCAAGTGCGTTTCGCCGATACGGACGCGCAAGGGCATGTGTTCTTTGGAAATTATTTGACCTATTTTGACGAAGCCGTCAGCGGTTTGCTGCGCGCGATGGGGCAATCGTACCAAACCTTACGCGCGCAAAATTTGGATTTCGTGTACGCGCACGCGGAATGCGATTACGCGACACCAGCAGTGTTCGAAGATGTGCTCCACGTCCACGCGCGCGTCGCGCACATCGGCACGACGAGCGTAACGTTCGAATGTCATGCCCTGCGCGCGGCGGACAATGCTTCCATCGCGCGCGGAAAATTGGTGTGCGTGATGCGCAACGCGACGACGAATCAAAAAACGGCGGTGCCCGAATCGTTTCGCCGCGCGGCGGAACAATACAAATAATTTTTGTCAAAGAGGCGCGCGAAATGCCGCTGTACGACTCGACTCTGGAAACGCTTGCCCCCGCCCAACGCGCCGCGCGCGACGAAAACGCGTTGGCGCAGCAATTCGCGTACGTGATGGCGCACAGCGCGTTTTATCAAAACAAACTGCGCGGCGCGGACAAAATTTCGACGCGCGCGGAATTGGCGGCGCTGCCGTTCACTGAAAAAGATGAATTGCGCTCAAGTCAAGAAGCGCATCCGCCCTTTGGCGATTATCTCGCCGCGCCGCCCGAGTCCGTCGTGCGCGTGCACAAAACATCGGGCACGACGGGACGTCCGTTGTATATTGCCATGACGCGGCGCGACATTGAAACGACGCACGAATGCGGCGCGCGCGCGTATGTCAGCGCGGGTGTATCACGCGGCGACCGCGTCGTGCACTGCTTGAATTATCAGATGTGGGCGGGCGGCTTGACCGACCATCTTTCGCTCGAACGCGCGGGCGCGACTGTAATTCCGTTCGGCGTCGGCAGCACGCACCTTTTGCTGCGCACCATTCGCGATTTGGGCATCAATGCGATTTCGTCCACGCCGTCGTATCTCACACATCTCGCGGACATTGTGCGAAGCGAATTGCGCATCGAGCCGCACGAACTCGGTTTGCGCAAAGGTTTTTTCGGCGGCGAGCCCGGTTTGCAAAACCCGAGCGTGCGCGAAAAAATGGAACGCGAGTGGCAGCTGCGCGCGATGGACGCGAATTATGGCATGGCGGATGTGCTTTCGATTTTTGGCGGCGAGTGCGAGGCGCGCGCGGGTTTGCATTTTCACGGGCAGGGCGCGCTGCTGGTCGAATTGATTGACCCCACAACGCTGGCGCCGCTGGAAATCGAAACGGGCGCGCGCGGCGAATTGGTGTACACGAATTTAACGCGCGAGGCACAGCCGCTGGTGCGCTATCGCTCACACGACGCGGCGGAGATTGTTTCATCCGAACGCTGTGAATGTGGGCGAACGAGTTTCCGTTTTCGCGTCTTGGGGCGCAGTGACGATATGGTGCACGTGCGCGGGGTGAATGTCTTTCCGACCGCCATCGCCGAAGTGCTCGCGTCGTTTCACGATGAACTCTCCGGCGAATTTCAAATCGTCCTCGACACGCCGCCGCCCTACAATCAACTGCCACTGCGCGTCGAACTCGCGCATCCATTGCCTGACGAAACGTTATCCAATCTGAACGCGCAGCTTGTACGCACATTGCAAGAGCGCCTGAATTTTCGCGCGGCGATTGAACTCGTCCCGCACGGCGCACTTCCGCGCAGCGAGGGCAAAACCAGCCGTGTTGTTAGAACGCCGAACGTTCAACCTTGAACGCGCGACGTATTCCGAAAATGATGTCTGACCTCATCGTCGAATCGGCGAATCAAATCTTGACCCTCACCCTGAATCGTCCGCGCGTCATGAACGCCTTGACCAAAGAAATGGTGCGCGAGATGAAACGTGTGTTACATGACGCTGCGCGCGACGCGCAAACGCGTGTGGTGATCCTGCGCGGCGCGGGCGACCATTTTTGTTCGGGCGCGGATATTCGCGTCGAAAAAAATTGCGCGTTCGTCGAATACCGCGAGTTTGTGAGCGACATTCAAGACATTACGCGCGCGCTGCAAAATCTGGACGCGGTTTCGATTGCGGCGATTCAGGGTTATTGTTTGGGCGGCGGAATGGAAATCGCGTGCGCGTGTGATTTGCGCGTCGCCGCAGCCGACGCGCATTTGGGTTTTCCCGAAGTCGGCATCGGTCTGACGATTACGAGCGGCGCGGCGCACTTGCTGCCGCGTCTCGTCGGCATGACGCGCGCCAAAGAGCTGATGCTGACCGGCGACGCGATAGATGCCAACACGGCAAACGGAATGGGTTTGGTGAATCGCGTGGTGGCGCGCGAGGCGTTGGCTGCGACCGCGTCGCAGCTCGCCGAAAAAATCAAAGCGCGCGCGCCGCTCGCGGTTGCCACACAAAAACATTTGCTCGACGCCAGCGCGGACGCGTCGCTCGACGCGGCGCTGCGGATGGAAGTGGACGCGATTCTGACCACCTTTGCCTCGCACGACGGACAGGAAGGTATGAGCGCGTGGATTGAAAAACGCGCGCCGGTGTTTGTGGGGAGATGAAGGGGTGATTGGATGCGTAGTATGGCGCCCTGCGCGCGTCCGATGGAAGGATTGAGGGATAGAGTGAAGCGAGAGGCGAGAAGCGTGAAGCGAAAAGTGTCGGACGACGAACGAAAAATGTCGAACGTCAAGCGAGAACTTGTCCTGCACGAACGCGCGAAATCGAAAATCAAAAATCATCCATCACAAATCGAAAATCCCCCGCGCACAATCGGACTTTTGCAAGAACGTTCGCTTCACGCGGCGTTGAAAACATGGTACGCGCAGCCGGGCGATGCCATCGAAGTGCCGCTCGACGGTTTTCACATTGACATTGTGCGCGGCGATTTGCTCATCGAAATCCAAACGCGCAATTTTTTTGCGATGAAACGCAAACTGCTGAAATTGTTGGAACAGCATCGCTTACGGCTCGTGCATCCGATTGCGCAGGAAAAGTGGCTCGTGCGCGTTGCCTCTGATGGGGAAACTGTTTTGGGCAGACGGCGTTCGCCCAAGCACGGCGTCTTTGAGGATATTTTCGATGAACTCGTGTCCATTCCCGGATTGCTCGACCATCCAAATTTTTCGCTTGAAATCTTGTTGATTCACGAAGAAGAAATTCGTCGCGTGCGCGGCGCGCGAGAAAAACCCGCGCGCCGCACGCGTTTCCCGCGTGATTGGGACCGCCACGACCATCGCCTCGTTCAGGTCCTCGCGTCGCGCGTGATCGAGTCCGCCCAGGACCTGCGCGCGTTTTTGCCGTCCACACTCCCGCGCGAATTTACGAACCGCGACCTCGCCGCCGCGCTCGGCAGTTATCATCGCGCGCAAACTATGACGTACGTGATGCGCCAAAGCGGGATCCTCCACGTCATTGGCAAGCGCGGGCATTCCATCCTTTACGCGATGGCATAAACCACGAATCCACGCGAATCGGCGCGTGCGCTGATTTTTGTTCGCGTAGATTCGCGGTTTCTCTTATGCGCCAAATCCTTCACCTCGATCTTGACGCGTTTTATGCGACCGTCGAAATGTTGTTGAATCCCGCGCTGCGCGGCAAACCGCTCATCGTCGCGATGGGGGATGTGAAAACGCGCGGCGTGGTCTCGACGTGTTCGTACGAAGCGCGCAAATTCGGCGTGCACAGCGCCATGTCGCTGCGCGAGGCGGTGCGTTTGTGCCCACATGCCATCATCGTCCCCGCGCGCCATGAGACTTATTCGGAACATTCGCAGCGCGTGATGAATGTACTGCGCGAATGTTCGCCGCTTGTGGAACAGGTTTCGATTGACGAAGCGTATATCGAGATGGCGCCCGAACGCGATGCCGTCGCCGTCGCGCGAGCCATTCAAGCGCGCATTCACGATGAGCTGCAATTGTCGTGCACCATCGCGGTCGCGTCCAACAAACTCGTTTCCAAAATTGCGTGCAATACGGTGAAACCGCGCGGTTTTATCGTCGTGCCCGCAGGCACGGAACAAGAATTTCTCGCGCCACTGCCCGTCGGCAAAATGCCCGGCGCGGGACAGGTGACGCGCGAAAAATTAAAAGCGCGCTGGGGCGTGGAAACGATTGGCGATTTGGCAAAGGTGCCGTTGGAAGAATTGCGCGCCGTATTCGGCAAACACGGCGTCTATCTGTCCGAAGGCGCACACGGCTGGGACGATTCGCCGCTGGTGACCGACCGCGCGACCAAAAGCATCAGTCAAGAAAACACGTTCGAGCGCGATGTGCGTACGCCCGACGCGCTGTACCAATACATTGACGAAATGAGCGCGGGCGTGGCGCGCGAATTGGAACGCGAAGAATTATTGGCGCGCACGATTGTGTTGAAATTGCGCTACGCGGATTTCACCACGCTGACGCGTCAGACGACTCTGCGCGCGCCGACGGCGGCGGAAGAGGTGATTCGCAAATGTGCGCGCGAATTGTTGGACAAGCATTGGGAACGCGCACAAGCCGTGCGCCTCGTCGGCGTCGGCGTACACAATTTGGTCGAGCGCGACGCGACGTGGCAGATGGAGTTGGAGATTGGAGATTGAAGGGTCGAGATTGGAAACCGGAGATTTGACTCGCAAAAAACAGAAAAGTGGGGCAACGCCTTACGCATCGTCCCGCTGCAACCTATCAACCCAACTAAAACAAACCGCGCAGTATCAACGCCAAGCCCACAATCATCATCGGAATGCCGATGATGGCGCCAATCACTGTCAGCGACGCCAATATTCCCAAAACCAACAGCACAAATCCCAACACGACGGCAAGTAGCCGACCCGTCAAGCCCAGAATGAACGACACCAAACTCCACACCCACATGATGGGCGCCAATAATAACGGTGTCGAATGTGTTCGCCCTGCCATGTTCAATCTCCCTTCTGCGTCACTCTACGCCCAAGCGCGTAAAAAGGTTTCAGTGTCACTTGGTCGTTCCGCGTAGGTGATAGAGGGAAGGTTACGCGCGCCGCCAAAGGGCTTGTGCTAACAAAATGACGCCGAGTAGTACGAGCAGAAGGGGCCAATAGCGCCCAAAAATATCCAGCGCGCCGAGAAAGGAACTGAAAATCAAAAACGCGGCGAGACTGATGAGCAGCGGTGTTCCCCCCGCGAGAATCGCTTGGCGCAAATTGCCTTGCATGAGATGCATCAGAAAAATTCCGACGCCCGCGAACCCGGGAATCAACGTCCACATGTACGCCCAACTTGCCCAACTGTTGGTCGCGTTTTGCCAATACAAGATTCCGCCGATGCCGCCGATGATGCAGGCGGGTACCATCATTCCCGGATTCCAAGTTAACAAGCCGACCACCAACAGCAGCGCGCCGACGCCGACGATGGCGAGGGGCCAATTAGCTTCGTTGAGGGCATACACGCGCAGCGCGGGAAAGAACTGGATTGCCAAAAGATAAATGCCAAAGAGAATCAGCAAGAGCGCCAGAACCACGCGTCCTCGCCGTGAGCGATTCATGTTTACCTCCTGTTGAGAGTGGGATGCTCTTTTATTTTCCCACAAAAACGAACGGCGGCATCCATCCCTTTTTCTCATTGCGCAATAGTGTAGCGGCGTGTGGTCATGAATGCGTTAAAAATGCGTTCTGTTTTACGCCCGAAAATGCCTCTCCTCTTTCGCGCGTTTGTGCGGCGCGTCAATAAAAAACCCTTCAAGGTCTTGAACCTCGAAGGGTCTTTCGTTAGCGAATGTTGGCGATGACGTTCAAGTTGCTTGCCTGAATTTCGCACCCGGAATATGCCGAGTTGATATAGACGTTGACGGTGTGTGTCCCTGCCGGAACGCCTTTGCGAAAGCCAATCATAGAGACGGTGAGCGCATCCGGTTCGTTCGCCTGTTGACCGCCGAGCAGCTGATATTGGTAGTTGGGCAAGCTGCCGCCGCCGGGAAAGAATTTCGGGTCGGGGTTGCTGGCATCCAAGCCAAAGTATCCGAAGCAGTAAGCATACCCGATGCCGCCGGTGCCGTGATGAAGGTCAGCGGAAAAGGTGGCTTGCAAGTCGGCTTTTTTGCCGACGGGAACGGTGAACGTCGTGCTCAAGACCTTGACGGGTGGATTATTACTGCCCGTGATGACGACGCTGTTGGACGAATAGGCAGAAGCGAAACGCACTTGCCCGGCAGCCCAAAAGCCATTGACCGCGTCAGTGTCCGCCAACGCTACTGCGCCTCCGCCGACCAGAAGCAAAACGACACCAAAAACGAACAAATGCCAAAGCTTGAGCTTTGAGTTGAAAACGTTCTTCATAAGCCCCTCCTTGAGCTCGAATTCGCGGCAGGTATGCATGACCTGTCGCACTTTTTTTACTGCCCGCCGCCGTCAGCGGGCAATTTGAGTATATACGTTATTGGCGCGCCAAAAGTGACAAACAAATTACGTTTTGGATTCGTGGTCGATCCGCCGCAATTCGACCCGCTGCAAATCAAGGTCGCGAATTTTGGCAAGCAGTCCGTGCAAGGCAGCTTGGTCGGCGAACGCGCCAGGGAGAAGCGTTTCGTCGCGCGCAGGGTCGTGGCAAGTGCACGTCGTCAAACCAGTCTTGCCATGATTCATCCAAAATGTCTGCGAGACGAATTGGATAAAGCGTTTTGCGCGCGAGGGAGGGATGTTGTGGAGGCGGAGCAGCGGAAAACGTCTCGGTCATGTTCAGAGTATAGACGTTGACGCGGCGAGTGTCATGTATCAAAAGTTGATATCTCGTTTCGCGCGGACAAATTGCGCGCTGGTCGGTTTCATCGGGAACGCGGACGAAAAACTATTTTCGGGTTGCACGCGCGCCGATGGCTGAGGGCGAACCATTGTGCGAGGTACCGGATGAATGGCATCGGCGCATCGCCGCAAATGCTTTGCCGCTACTTTATACGAAACTCAGCCACACAATCCCCACCGCAACCGTCAACACTGTAATCGGCACGCCCACTTTCAAGTATTCCCGAAACGACAATTTCACGCCGCGCGTGCGCGCCGATTCCGCGACAATCAGATTGGCGACCGAACCCAACAGCGTCAAATTGCCTGCGAGCGTGGATGCCATCGCGAGCGTCAACCAGGTTTGTACGGGATTGGAAAACTGCGGCACGATGGGGCGAAACAACATCACTGCCGGCACATTCGAGATGAGATTGCTCAAGCCCACCGTGACGACGGCGAGCGGTGCGACGCCGCCGCGCGCAATGGGTTCAATCACCGCAAAAATTTCTTGCGACCAACCGAGATATTCAATCGCGCCGGTTACGACAAAGAGTCCGGCAAAAAATATCAACAGCGTCCAATCCACGCGCGCAAAAATTTCTTCCGGCTCGGTCGTGCGGGTAATCAACAATGCCGCGGCTGCCACCAATGCCGCAACCGCAATCGGCGCGCCGAGCAAAAAAGCGGTCAACAACACTGCCGTAATCATCAATGTTTTACGGAGCAGCGGAGTTTGCAGACTGCGCTTGTTTTCCAATGCGGTCTCGAAACGTTGTGCCGAAAATTCCGCGCGATAGACGACAAAGATCATCGCGTAGGCAATGCCCATGCCTGCCAAGGCGACGGGCGCGAGGTGCAGCAAAAAGGCTGCGAACGGAATGCCCGACGATGTGCCAATCAAAATATTTTGTGGATTCCCCGTAATCGTCGCCACCGAACCGATATTTGCCGATGTCGCCAGCGCGAGCAGATACGGCACCGGATTGCGTTTCAGCGCGAGCGTCACTTGCAGGACAAGCGGCGTGAGCATCAACACGACCGTGTCGTTGAGAAAGAGCGCGGCGAGCACGCCGGACGTTACGACAATCCAACCCAACAACACACGCGGCGAAGTCGCGCGCGCGACAATCCACGCGGCTACCCAATCGAAAAAACCCGCGAGTTCCAGATGCGCAATCAGAATCATCATCGAAAACAACAGAATCAACGTACTGGCATCAATCGCGCGCAGCGCGGTATCGAGCGGCAGCGCGCCGACCGCGACCAGCAGCACCGCGCCCACCAGCGCAATCGTCGCGCGATTCATCCGCAAACGCGGCAGTTCGCCGATGGCAATCCCGAACAACGTTAAAAGAATCAACGGCAGACTTACTAGCCCCATACATTCACTCCTCAAAAAAAACGTCAAACGCGGTCCGCGTTCGACGGGGACGTACGCAAACGGATTTGAAAAGGCGGCAAATTATATATCCAATTCTTGTTTCCGCTGAAAAATTCAAGCGCGAGCGCAAGCTCGGCTCTGCGTGATGGGTCGCGGATACACAACGTCTCTTGTATTACGGATTCAGGGCAGCATCTGGATTTCCTGTTTCAGATTTCGAGTCCGGCTCTGTGCGTTGCCGCACTCGGACGGGCTCCGTTTTGCCCAAAGGCATATAGGTCTTGGGTTTGCTCAGCGCGCCGATGACATGTGGATATGATACAGAACTCGCGCGTATAATTGCGATTGGATTTTTTTCGCCGCCGCGCGCGCGGCGCGGAACCATTCATGATGCGTGGGCGTCCTAATGACGGGCGCGCCAAAAATCTTTTGCGCGTCTTGGGCGTGTACGCGGATTGTTTCTCTATGCGCAAGTTTCGTTTTCGTTGGCTCGGTTTGCCCCTGATGGCGCTCGGCGCGATTTTTGTCGCGGGGGTCGTTTTTCTGTTTGCCGATTTGCCTGCGCCCGACGTGTTGATGACGCGCACGTCGCCGGACACGACAAAGATTTTTGACCGCAACGGCAAATTGTTGTACGAAATTCTCGACCCGCTCGCGGGGCGCCGCACGCGCGCGGCGCTGAATGATTTGCCCGCAAATTTCAAAAACGCGGTCGTCGCCGTCGAAGACGCGAATTTTTATGAAAATCCCGGCGTGGACATCATCGGCGTCGCGCGCGCGTTGGCGCAGTACGTGCAGCAAGGACAAATCGTTTCGGGCGGCAGTACGATTACACAGCAGCTCGCGCGCCAGGTCTTGCTCACCAAAGAAGAAAGAGAATCGCGTACGGTCACGCGCAAACTGCGCGAAATGGCGCTGGCGCTCCGCATCACGCAAACGTATTCCAAAGACCAAATTTTGGAAATGTATTTGAATGAAGTGTATTTCGGGAATTTGGCGTACGGCGCGGAAGCGGCAGCGCGGACGTATTTCGGCAAGCCGGCGCGCGATTTGGATTTGGCGGAAAGCGCGCTGCTGGCGGGCATGATTCAATCGCCGGCGGCGTACGACCCGTACGTGCATCCCGACGCGGCGCGCGCGCGGCAGCGCGTGGTGTTGGACTTGATGGTCAAGCGTCATCTCATTTCGGCGGACGACGCGCAGTTGGCGCAGCAAGAAACGCTGCATTTCAAAACACCGGACCAACGCGAACAAATTCGCGCGCCGCATTTCGTCGCATACGTGCGCAATTGGTTGGAACAGCAGTACGGCGCGGACGCGGTGAATCGCGGCGGCTTGCGCGTGACGACGACGCTGGATTTGGATTTGCAGCAGCGCGCGGAAGAAATTGTCAAGCGGCATATCCAGGAACTTCAAGACCAAACGCGCAATGACAACGCGCCCAATTACAATTTGAATGACGCGGCGTTAGTCGCCGTCCAACCCGCCACCGGCGAAATCCTCGCGATGGTGGGCAGCGCGGATTATTTTGACGAAAGCATTGGCGGCGCGGTGAATGTCGCGCTCGCTTTGCGTCAGCCGGGTTCTGCCATTAAACCGATTACGTACGCGGCGGCTTTCCGCCGTGGTGATTACACGCCCGCGACCGTTTTATCGGATGTGCCCACGACGTTCCAAACCAAAGAGCACGAGCCGTACGCGCCGCAAAATTTTGACCGCCAATGGCACGGTCCCATGTCCCTGCGCGCCGCGCTGGCGACTTCGGACAATTTGATTGCGGTCAAAGTGTTGGAGCATGTCGGACTGCCCGCGATGATTGATACAGCGAAAGCGTTGGGTATCACGACGTTTGACGACCCCGACCGTTTCGGCTTGGCGTTGACGTTGGGGGGGGGGGAAGTTCGATTGCTGGAATTGACCGCCGCGTACGCGGGTTTTGCCAATCAAGGCAAACGCGTCGAGCCGCGCGCAATTCTTTCGGTAAGTAGTAGCCAGAATGCAGAAAGCAGTACGGTCTCTTTTGACGGAACTCCCTACCGCGTTCTGCCTGCTGCCGACTCGCAAGCGGTCAGTCCGCAAGTCGCGTATCTCATCACCTCGATTCTGTCCGATAATTACGCGCGCATTCCCGCGTTTGGCGAAGACAATGTGTTGAACCTGTCGCGTCCGGCGGCGGCAAAAACGGGCACGACGACCGATTTCCGCGACAATTGGACGATGGGGTATACGCCCGATTTAGCAGTCGGCGTGTGGGCGGGCAACGCGGACAATACGCCGATGTATCGCGTCACAGGCGTCACGGGCGCGGGTCCGATTTGGCACGATTTTATGGAAGAAGCGCTGCGCGGCACCCCCCCCCACGATTTTCCGGTGCCTGACGGTTTGGTCGAACGCGAAATTTGCGACGCATCGGGATTGTTGGCGACGCCGGATTGCCCGCGCGTGCGCCGCGAATTTTTTATTCGAGGCACCGAGCCGACGCGCAAGGACGACGCGTACCAAACGTTTATGATTGATGCGGCGACGGGCAAGTTGTGGGCAGAGGGCTGTCAAGGTCCGCGCGTGCCGCGCGTGTTTCGCGTCTACCCGCCCGACGCGCAAGATTGGGCAAAGAAAAATGGTTTGGCGCAAGCGCCGGAAGTGGATTGTTTGGGCAGACCGCAGACCGCAGGCGACGGACAACAGGCGACGGACAGTAATCAGTCATCGGTAAGTCGCAGGCAGGCGCTGGAGATTGTTTCGCCCGCGCAAAATTCGGAATACGAGACGAGTCCGCAATTGCCCGCGTCATCGCAGCAAGTCGAAGTGTCCGCGCGTTTGAATCGCGCGGTGTCACTGCGGCGGGTCACGTTATATGTGGACGATGTGGCGGTCGGCGAATTCGCGAGTGTGCCGTATCGCGCGTTGTGGCAGTTGACCATAGGGTCGCATCAAGTGCGCGCGGTCGGTGTGACAACGGATGGGCAAACGATTGAAAGTGATGTGGTACATTTTATGGTGAAAGGGGCGGAATGAGAAGGAGTGCGGGAGTGATTGGGGGATTGGTGATGGCGGATTGGTGATTGCGGATTTCGGATAGAGTGCGATTAGCGAGAGGCGAGAGGCGAGAGACGAGAGGTGAGAGAGGAGAAACAAGATGGAATTACGAACAGAACGATTGATTTTGCGCGAGTTTGTGCCGGAGGATTGGCGCGCGGTGTATGCGTACCAAAATGACCCGCGCTATTTGGAATTTTATGAATGGGAACATCGCACGGAAAGCGACGCCAAAGCATTCGTGCAAATGATGATTGACCAGCAATGCGAAACGCCGCGCACGAAATTTCAATGGGCGCTGGTGCTGGCTTCCAATCACAAACTGATTGGCAATGCGGGGATTCGCAAGCGCAGTTTGAAAACGTATCAAGCCGACATGGGCTATGAGATTGACCCGCGCGAATGGCACAATGGGTACGCGACCGAAGCCGCGCGGGCGATTTTGAAATTTGGTTTTGAACAATTGCATTTGCACCGCATCTGGGCGCAGGCGATTGCGGCGAATGTGAACTCGATTCGCGTGTTGGAAAAATTGGGGATGCGTCAGGAAGGATGTTTGCGCGAGAATGAATTTTTCAAAGGGCGTTTCTGGGACACGGTAATCTATGGTATCTTGGAAGACGAATGGCGCTGGAAACGCGCGCGGGAGTGAGGGAGTGAGATTGCGGATTGTGGATGGCGGATTTTTGATGTGCGAACCGCGACAAGCGATATACGATAGGCGATTTGCGATACGCGACACGCGAGGAAAACACGATGCTCAATTTTGACCAATACAAGGTATTAACGTTCGACTGTTACGGCACGTTGATTGATTGGGAGAGCGGGATTTTGAATGCGCTGCGTCCGGTGTTGATTGCGCATCAGGTCAAGCTCCATCAGGATACCGCGCTGGAATTGTTTGGCGAATTGGAAGCGGCGCAAGAACGCGGTCCGTACAAAACGTACCGCGCCGTTTTGGAGAATGTTTTGGCGGACATGGGCGCGCGTTTGGGTTTTCAACCGACCGAAGAGGAATTGCGCACGTTCGGCGCGTCGGTCCAAGATTGGGCGCCGTTTGCGGATTCGGCGAGCGCGTTGGCGAAATTGAAACGGAAATACAAATTGGTGGTTCTCTCGAATGTGGACGACGATTTATTTGCCTCTTCCGCGCAAAAACTGCGCGTCGTGTTTGACGATGTGATTACGGCGCAGCAGTGTCAATCGTACAAACCTTCCTTGAATAATTTTCGCGTCGCCGAAAAACGCGTCGGCGTTCCCAAAAGCCAATGGCTGCACGTCGCGCAAAGTTTGTATCACGACATTGCGCCCGCCAAGCAAATCGGTCTCGACACCGTGTGGGTCAATCGCCGCTGGGACAAACAAGGCGGGGGCGCGACGCCGCCCATCGAAGCGACGCCGGATGTCGAGGTGCGGAGCTTGCAGGAATTGGCGGATTTGGTGCGCAAGCAAAAAGCAAAATAGCGCTGCCAAATACGTAATGGCTCCGGCGCGAATACGTAAAACTACTGATGTGCGCTTGCGCGATTTGTGATTCAATCGGTATAGTGAAAATCGCGTGTGGATTTGGCGGACATGGATTGGAAATCCACGCCAGAAAAAAGGGAAATCGCAACGCCATTTGCGTTTTGTCTTTTTTCAGACGCCGCCGATTCGGCGGTCTCTAATTTTTGAAATCAATCTATCGTTAGTTCATTCACGACAAAGGATTTTCCATGTTCACCCAACGTTTCCCTCTCACCATTGCCTTGTTTCTGATTTTGCTCGCCGCGTGCGCGGTGCCGCAAAATGGCGCAGCCCCAAGCGTTAGCGTACAAAGCGCGCACATTCAAAACAGCGCGAGCGCTGTAACCCATCAACAGCCTAACCAACAAGCGACCGCGACGCCAACGGCGGCTGCGACCCAAGTCGTTACGACCACCACCTCACTTTTGACGGACGTTTCCAACGCGCCGCTGCAAGTGATTTCCACATCGCCCGCAAAAGACGCGGAGGAAATCGCGGTTTCGCGAAACGAGACAAAAATCATTGTCCAATTCAATCATCCCGTTGTGCCGCTCGTTTCCGTGAGCGAGCAAAGCGGTTTGCCGCAGCCGTTGTCGTTTACGCCGTCGCTAAACGGCAGTGGGATTTGGATTAACACGTCCACCTATTCGTTCACGCCGTCGCAAAATTTGCAAGTGGCGACAACCTACACGGTAAACGTCGCGCCGATGACCGACATGCTCGGCGCGAAACTCGACGGCTATACGTGGAAGTTCGCCACCGCGTCGCCCGAAGTCATTTTGTCGTATCCCGAAACGAATACGCAAAACGCGGGCGTCCGCGAACCCATCAGCGTTACGTTCAATACCGAGATGGACCGTGCGTCCGTCGAAGCGCGTTTCAGCGTTGCGACAGCGCAAGGCGGCGCGGCGGTCGCGGGCAAATTCGAGTGGAACGGCGCGCAAATGAAATTCGTGCCCGACAAACCGCTCGCGTACAACACCCTGTATCGCGCGACGTTGAAAGCGGGCGCGCAAGACATTAGCCAAAAAGCCGCGACGAAAAAAGATACGGCGTGGAATTTTCGCACCTCGCGTCAGCCCGGTGTGTTGAGCACGACGCCGAAAAACGGCGACCAGAGCGCGCTGGAGATTCGCAACGGTTTCCAAATCACGTACGCTTCGCCGATGGCGCAAGATGTCGTGACGGTCACGATTCAACCGACGATTACGAATCAATATTCGTACTGGGAAAGCTCGACCAAGCAAACGATTTCGGGCGGCTGGCTTGCCTCGCAAACCTACACGGTCACTATCAGCGGCAAATCCGAAACGGTGTACGGCGAGATGCTCGGCAAAGATACGGTGGTCGTTTTCACCGCTGCGCCGCTCGACCCCGATGTGTATTTGAACGTCAACGGCACTGCCGGTTTGTACGATGCGAATCAGCCGCAGCTCATTTACGTCACCTACCGCAATGTCAGCGAAATTGATTACGCGTTGTACACCATGCCGCGCAGTGATTTGCTGCGCGCGGTCGGCAGTGACCGCTATCAATATTGGGACAATTACAAACCGAACGCGAACCATTTACTGCGCGAATGGAAGCAAGACGTTTCCGCGCCGCTCAACGCGTCGCGCGTGATTTCCACATCGCTCGGCGGCGACACGCCTTCGACGTACCTCAAACCCGGCGCGTATTATTTGGAAGCGCGCACCGCGTCGAGTGTAAAACCCGCGAGCCGTTCGCGGCACATTCTCATCGTCACGCCGTACAATCTCGCGTTGAAACGCAGCGAGACGAACGCGTTGGTGTGGGCGACGGACCTTTCGACGGGCAAACCCGTTGCCGATCTACCGATTACGATTTACACGGCAGATGGAAAAGCGACTGCCACAGGCAAAACGGACAAGGACGGCGTGTATCAGGGCGCCTTCCCGAGACAAGAATATTGGCAGCCGTTGTTTGCGGTGAGCGAACAGGACGGCGCAGTGCAGGCGGCAGTGGGTTCGGATTGGAACGACGGCATCCAAACGTTTGATTTCAATCTGAACACGCAGTACGGCGCGCAAGAATATTACGCGAATTTGTACACCGACCGCGCGATTTACCGTCCCGGACAATCGGTGTATTTCAAGGGCATTCTGCGTCGCGACCATGACGCGCAGTATTCGCTGCCGACGGACATGAAGACCGTGCCCATCAAAGTAATTGACGCGAACGGGCGCGAAATTCTCTCGCAAGATTTGCCGCTCAATGCGTACGGCACATTCAACGGCACCGTACAGCTGAGTCAAGGCGCGTCGCTCGGCTATTACAGCATCGTGCTCGAATTTGATCCCGACGACCGCCGCTTTTACAGCAGCGTCAGTTTTCAGGTTGCCGAATACAAAGCGCCCGAATTTCAGGTCGCGGTCAAGACCGACCGAGATTCGTACATCAACGGCGAGACGATTCATGTGGATACCGAAAGCACGTACTATTTCGGCGGCGCGGTGTCCGATGCCAAAGTGCAGTGGCGTTTGTTGAGCGACGATTTGTTTTTCAGCACCGACAAGGTCAAGGGCTATTGGGATTTCACCGATTACGATTTGACCGCCAATCGTCAGCGCACGGGCGGCGTCGTGAGCGAAGGCAAAGGCACGACGGACAAGCAAGGCAAGTTTTCCTTTACCGTTCCGGCGGATTTGAAAGATTATCCGCTCTCGCAGAATTTCACGATTGATGTCGAAATTACGGACATTAACAATTCTGCCGTATCGTCGCGCGTCGTTGTTCCCGTGCACAAAGGTCAGTTCTACATCGGACTGAAACCGCAGAGTTATGTCGGCGAGGTCAACAAAAAGCAAGGCGTTGATGTCATTACGGTGAATCCGCAAGGCGACCCGTCTCCGCAACAGCCGGTCACGATTTCAGTGTACGAGCACAAATGGTTCAGCGTGCGCGAAAAAGATGCCGATGGAAATTTCTATTGGAAGAGTTCGTACACTGATACGCTCTTGTCGAAAGTGGATGTGACCACCGACATCAGCGGCACGGCAACGGCGTACTATACGCCGACGGTGGGGGGGGTGTACAAAATCGCCGCCGAAGGCAAGGACACTCAAGGCAACATGATTCGCAGCGCGACGTATCAATGGATTCCTTCCGCCGAGTTTGTGAATTGGCGCGTCGAAAACAATGACCGCATTGACCTCGTCCCCGACAAAAAAGAATACAGAGTCGGCGAGACCGCGAAGGTTTTGGTGCCCGCGCCGTTCACGGGCGCGCAAGCATTGTTGACGATTGAACGCGGCGGCATTCTGCAAGTGAAATCGCTCGGCGTCATCGGCAACAGTGAAACGCTCGAAATTCCGATTACACAAGATTTCATCCCGACCGCGTACGTTTCGGTCATGCTCGTCAAAGGGCGCACGAGTGATTCGCCGACGCCGCAGTTCAAACTCGGCTATGCGGCGCTCAACATCAATCCCGCCGACAAAATCCTCAACGTCAAGATTACGCCGGACGGAAAATTGAACGCGAAGGGTTTGGCAGAATATCAGCCCGGCGACCGCGCCACATTCAACGTCGAAGTGACGGACGCGAGCGGCAAACCCGCGCAGGCAGAATTTTCGGTCGCGCTGGTGGACAAAGCGGTGCAAGCATTGGCGGATGACCGTTCGACGCCGCTCGACAGCGCGTTCTGGGGCACGCGCGGCATTGGCGTGCAAACCTCCGCGTCGTGGGTGCGCTCGGTGGAGCGCATCAATCAAAATGTCCAAGCCGAAGCGAAAGGCGGCGGCGGCGGCGGTCCCGAAGAAACTTCGCCAGTGCGCCGCAATTTCCAGGACACGGCATTTTGGAAAGCGGATGTGGTCACCGACGCAAATGGCAAAGCATCCGTCACGGTAGCCCTGCCCGACAACCTGACGACGTGGAATTTCACGGCAAAGGGCGTGACCAAAGAAACGCTGGTCGGCACGGGCAAACTCGACATCGTCGAAACCAAGCCGGTGCTCGTGCGTCCCGTCGTGCCGCGTTTCTTTGTGCCGGGCGACACGGTGCAGCTCGAAGCGGTGGTTAACAACAACACCGCGCAAGATGTGACGGTAGATGTGAAATTGCAGGCGACGGGCTTGACGCTCTCGAGTAGTGCGACGCAGCCGCTGACGGTCAAAGCGAATGACAAAGCTCAAGTGTCGTGGCAGACAACAGTGAACAAGGACGCGAACGCGGTGCAGGTGCAGTTTAGCGCGAGCGGCAGTGGATACTCGGACGCGCTCGCCGCTACACTGCCGGTTGTGCGCCCATTGTCGCCGGAAACGGTTGGCACATCGGGAACGGTGGATGCAAAGGTCGCGGAAAAAATCCAAGTGCCCGCGAATGTGGACGCGAGCGCGGGGGGTCTGCAAATCACCGCCAGCCCTTCGCTCGCGGCGGCTTCGCTGCAATCGCTCGATTATTTGCAAGCCTTTCCGTACGACTGCAGCGAACAGGTCGTTTCCAAATTCTATCCCAACGTCGTGACGTATCAGGCGCTGAAAGAGTTTGGCGTCCAGAATGCGGCGCTCGAAAAGCAGCTCACCATCAACATCAGCCAACAAATCCAGCGGCTGTATCAATTGCAGCACGGCGACGGCGGTTGGGGCTTGTGGGCAAATGACACCAGCATTCCGCACACGACCGCGTATGTGGTCCTTGCGTTGGATGCCGCGAACAAAGCGGGCTTTGCGGTGGACCAAAATGTAATCCAGCGCGGACGCGATTACCTGAACGGTTACCTCGACCAACCCACCGATGCCAATCAAGCGTATCGTTACAATCAGCGCGCGTTCGTCATCTTTGTGTTGAATGAAACAAGTGAGACGAATGAATACAACGCTCGCGCGTTGAGTTTGTATGACCGCCGCGCGCAGTTGGACAATTACGCCAAAGCGTACTTGATGATGGCGCTGTACAAAGCGGGCAGTAAAACGCAAGCGCAAGCACTGCTGCAAGACTTGACCGCGAACGCGGTGCCGAGCGCGACGGGCACGCATTGGGAAGAAAAGCAGCCGGATTGGTTCATGATGAATACCGACACGCGCACGACGGCGATTGTGCTGCTGGGCATCGCGCGCGTGGACCCGCAAAACGCGTTGTTGAAAAATGCGGTGCGTTGGCTCATGACCCAGCGCGCGCAAGGACATTGGGGAACGACGCAAGAGACCGCGTGGTCGGTGCTCGGTCTCACCGAATACATGAAGCAAAGCGGCGAACTGAACGCGGATTACACGTACGAGGTCACGGTCAACAACAAAGCGCTCGGACAGGAAACCGTGAGCAAGGACAATGTCACGGAAAACAAAACGTTCAGTGTGGCGATGAAGGATTTGCTCACGAGCGCCGCGAATGAATTGCTGTTTACCCGTACGGAAGGTCCGGGCAATCTCTATTACAGCGCGTTCTTGAATTATTATCTGCCCGCCGAAAACATGCCCGCGTTGGATCGCGGCATCCTCGTCGCGCGTCAATACTTTAAAGTGGACCAGGCGACGTTGAAACCGACCGCGCAGCAAATCACATCGGCGAATGTGGGCGATTACGTGCAGGTGAAACTCACCATCATCGCCCCGACCAATTTGCACTATCTGTTGGTCGAAGACCCGCTGCCGTCCGGTTTTGAAGCGGTGGATACGTCACTCAAGACCACGTCTGCCGGTGCGAGCGCGCCCGAACTGGAAAAGGACATCCGCGACTGCGAGGCGTGCAAGCAATACTATTACCCGTACTGGTATTACTGGTCGAACACCGAACTGCGCGATGACCGCGTGGCGCTCTTTGCCGATTACTTGTCAACGGGCACGTACGAATACACGTACTTGATGCGCGCAAGCGTGAGCGGCAACTTTACGGTGCTGCCCACCACCGCGCAGCAGATGTACGAACCGGATGTGTTTGGACGAAGTAACGGCGCGAGGTTTGTGGTCAAATAGAGTGAAATGAAAAACCGCGCAGGTCAAGACCTGCGCGGTTTTTTTAGGCGTGCTTGGGCGTTGATAAAATAACTGTAGGGGCGAAGCATTCGCACTCCCAAATGTTTCGATGGTCGCGTCCGCGTCTGCGAATGCTTCGCCCCTACTGGAGGGTAAGGTACACAAAAGATGAATCGGCTCAAACTGTTTGCGATTCTTGTACTCGGCGTCGCGTTGGTCGCGTGCGGCAGCCCGACGCAAACGCCAACGCGCGCAGCGTCGAGCGCGCCCACTGCAACATCTACGCGCATTTTGCCTCCAAACACCGCCGCGCCAACGCCACTGTCGCCGACGGATGCAAGTTCGACCGCGATTCCGCCCACGACAGCGCCGTTGCTCCCACCGCCCGCGCCGACCGACACGCGCGCGGCGTCGAACAACGCGCCATTCTCCATCGGCGCGGACCCGTACATCACTGATTTGGTCAAGCCCGTATTCATCACCCCCGTGGGCGACGGAACCGCGCGTCTTTTCATCGTCGAACAAGCGGGACAGATTCTCATTGCGGAAAATGGTCGCGTGCGCGCGACGCCGTTTCTCGACATTCGCGACAAGGTCAACACCAACGGCAGTGAACGCGGTTTGTTTTCCGTCGCGTTCCATCCCGATTACAAAAACAACGGCATTTTTTTTGTGGACTATACCGCGCAGCCCGACGGCGCGACGGTGGTCGAACGCTATCACGTCTCGAGCGATCCGAACGTTGCGGACGAAAACAGCGGCAAAACAATTCTCACCTTCGCGCAGCCCGAACCGAATCACAACGGCGGGATGCTGGCGTTTGGTCCCGACGGATATTTATACATCGGCACGGGCGACGGCGGCGGCGCGGGTGACCGACACGGCACGATTGGCAACGGACAGAGTCTCAACACATTGCTCGGCAAAATCTTGCGCCTTGACGTGAACGCCGATACGTACCAAATTCCGCCGACGAATCCGTTTGTGACGCGTTCCGACGCGCGCCCGGAAATTTGGGCGTACGGTTTGCGCAACCCGTGGCGCTTTTCGTTTGACCGCGCGACCGGCGATTTGTACATTGCCGATGTGGGACAAAACCTGTACGAAGAAGTGGATTTTCAGCCCGCCGCGTCAAGGGGGGGGGAGAATTACGGTTGGCGTTTGATGGAAGGCAATCATTGTTTCAATCCCGCGCAAAACTGTGATACCGGCGGACTCGTCAAACCCATTGCCGAGTATTCGCACGAATTTGGCTGCTCCATTACCGGCGGTTACGTGTATCGCGGGCGGGCGTATCCGGGGTTGGTCGGACAATATATTTTTGCCGATTACTGCACTGGCATTGTGTGGACGACGGCGCGCGACGCGAATGGACAATGGCAAACCAATCAAGTCGGTAAATTCGATGACACGATTAGTTCGTTCGGGCAAGACGAATCGGGCGAAATGTTCGTCGTCGGTCACGGCAACGGCGTTATTTACAAATTGACTGTGACGCAATAGCCAAGACCGGACGCGCGGCTGTCGCGGGCGCGCCCCTTGGACGCGGATCAACGCGGACACAGCTCCGCGACAATCCGCGTCCAAACGAAAAATTGCGATGCTGTATCTCCGGTCTCGGTTTCAAATAAACAGCGCGACGTCGGCTTGGGACGCGAATTCGAGGAACGCCGCCGCGCCGCGACATTCGACGCCCTCGATTAAATTTTCTTCGCTCACGCCCATCACACCCATCGTCGTCGTGCAGGCGTACAAATGCCCCCCCCCCTCGCGCGTCACGTCAAGCAACTCTTGCAGCGGCGGAATATTTGCGCGGTCGAACCACGCTTTCATCATCGCCGTCGCGAGGGGCGTCATACCGGGCAGCACTCCGATCACGTTCGGCACCTGAATGGGCACCGCAGAAAGCGGCGCCGGCATTGCCGGGTTGCCAATCGGCGCAACTTTGAGGGCGGGCAGTTTATTTTTGTTCACAATGTCGAGTCCGTAGAACGTGAAAAACACGCCCACTTCCCAGCCGAGACTCACCGCTGTCGAAGCGAGAATCAAAGGCGGATATGCCATATCGAGCGTGCCTTTGGAGGCGACTAGCGCAAGGCGTTTGGGGCGCGCGGTTTCGACGATTGCTTTTTGCGCCATGATTTCAGCGACGCGTTGTTCGACGCGCGCGTCAATGTATTTTTGAATTTCGGGGTCCATCTTTTTCTCTCTCCTAAAAATAGCCCCTCACCCCCAGCCCCTCTCCCATCGGGCGAGGGGAGTTGGTGGATTCTCATGAAATCGCAGGCAGGCACAAGGCACTGCCCCTACCGTGTTTTGCGAATCAGGAAACGGAAAACGCGTCCGTCCTGTTCCGTCGCAATCAATTCATTGCCGGTTTGGCGCGCCCACGCGGCAATATCGTACTGCGAACCGGGATCGGTCGTTTCGGTCAAAATCGTTTGTCCGACCTGAATGGTTTTGATGGTTTGCGACAATTTGATGATAGGCATCGGGCACAACAAATTTTTGCTGTCGAGAAAAAGGTCGGCGTGTGTTTGCGTAGGGATTGTCATTTCGATTTGCTCCTCCGAGAATGACCTCACCCCCGGTCCCCGCTCCTACAAAGAGAGGGGAGATTTTCATCTGTGGTGGTGAGGGAACCGCTCATGGGCGATTTCTTGAGACAGCGATTCGGCAGCTGTCCGGAAATAAAAAACTCGTCGTCCAATTTACGGCGACGAGTTCCCAATACAGCACAACGCGCAATGCAGCGATGTTGCTTCTAACGTCGTTGCAAAAGCTGGCTGAATGGAGCAATGAACTTGCGCCGTTCGGATGCGCGGAACTGTAAGCGGCTGTGACGCGTCATCACGCAGAATGCCTGTCGAGGCGCGGATGCGGGATGGCGTGTCAGCGCACAGTCCCGCTCACTACAGATGCATTGCACCGCAAAACGGCGAACCTTGTTCATTGGATAGCGATTGTAATCAGCAAAACGGTTTTGTCAATTCGCATATTGCATCCGATTACTGCTCACTGATTACTGGCGACTCATTCCAATCTCACTATCGCACTACCGCACTATTCATCCTGCACATTGCGCTTTTTCCCGCGTCCCAGCTGCGACGAGCGTTGGTACGCCGCCCAAATCGAACGCGAGAGCGCGGTGCGAAAGCCCGCCTTTTCCAAATAGTACAGCGCTTCTGCCGAGGTGCCGCCGGGCGAAGTGACTTGATTGCGCAAACGCGCGAGATGCTGCGGTGTTTGCTGCGCGTATTCCACCGAACCCTTGACGGTTTGGAGCACCAATTTTTCGGCAATGTAACGCGGAAAACCGAGATGCACGCCCGCGTCCACCATCGCTTCCATAAACAAGAACACGTACGCGGGTCCCGTGCCCGACAGCGCGGTTGCCATATCGAGATATTCTTCATCTTCGACAAAAATTTCTTCGCCGAGCGCGCCGAGAATAGCTTGCGCCTGCGCGCGCTGCGCCATTGTCACACTGGGCGAAGCCGTCCACACTGTCATGCCTTGCCCAATTTGCGCGGGCGTGTTTGGCATCGCGCGCACAATCGCGTGGTGATTCAAGCCGTGTTCCATCGTGGCGATGCGCGCGCCGGCGATGATGGAAAGCACGAGCGCATCGGGGCGAATGTGTCCTTTCAAGCCCTGCATCACATGATTAAGCATCTGCGGTTTGATGGCGAGGACGACCACATCCGCGCCTTCGGCTGCCATGGCATTGTCCGTCGAAATGTGAATCCCGTATTTGCTCTGCAATTCTTCTACGCGCGCGCTGCGCGGTCCGGCGGCAATCACTTGCGCGGGCGAAACCAATTCGCCGACCACCAGCCCGCGAATCATCGCCTCTGCCATCGCGCCGGGACCGATAAATGCAATGCGTGTATCTTGAAGCATCGCTAATCTCCTCGCATCATCCCTGATTCGTTCTCCAATCTCTTGACAAACAACACGCGGCTCTCGTCCTTGCCGTCATAATTCGAGTGCGCGGCAATGCCGTCCGCTTCCACATCGCCGGGTTCAATTTCAAAACCCATTCGCAGATGAAACGCGATTGAAGTTTTGTTGGCGGGGGATGTCACACAGCGCACCAACGATTTTCCATGTGCGCGCGCAGTGTCAAAAAATCTTTTATACAATCTGCGCGCGACGCCGTGTTGACGAAAAGCGGGGTGCACACCGACGAAATGAATGTACGCTTCCTCCGCAAACGTTTGCGAAAAAAATCCGTTCAAGAATCCCACAATCTCGCCATCCAGCTCGGCGATAAAACTCGTCTCGCGGAAATGGACGAAAAATAATTTCGGCAGCATATCGCGCATGTTTCGCCCGCCCCACCATTCGTTGATGACGGATGTGACAAAATAAAAATCGCGCGGTTCGGCATGGCGAAGGGTAATACCGCACGCGCCACATTCGATGGCGACGCCGATGAAATTTTGGCGACCCTCTTCCGTCAACACCCACGCGCGTTCTTGAAACGGCGGGTTGTGGCGCACATGCTGCGTGTGTCCACATTCCAGCACTGCAATCCATTCGCGGCGCGGGTCTTGCCGAAACGAAACAATTTTACGCTGCATGAAAATTTTCCAACCAAGCCTTTCCCCTCTCCCATTGGGAGAGGGGAAAGGGGGGCGGGGCTCTTTTTCAATTGGGTGCGGCAAGATTATAGCACAGTGACTTGGGCGGGGCGCTGTGCGCGGAAAATGAAAATGCCCCATCCAAACGGACGGGGCATTTTGTGATACACACCGCGTTCAACGCGACTCTTTGGTTTGCAGCGCTGCCGCGCGTTCGAGCAATAACGCGCGTTCGCGTGCGTTGCGCGTCAACGCGGCGGCGCGTTCAAACTCTGCGCGCGCCTCTGCAAAACGATTCAGCTTGCGCAAGAAATCGCCGCGCACGCTCGGCAAGAGATGATAATTTTGGAGCGAGGGTTCGGAGGTTAGCGAGTCAATAATTTCGAGTCCCGCGGCTGGACCATACGCCATTCCCACCGCCACCGCGCGATTCAATTCGACAATGGGAGACGGCGCCACCTGCGCGAGCGCGTCATACAATGCGACAATGCGTTCCCAATCCGTCTCTTGCGGAGTATGCGCGCGCGCATGACAGGCGGCAATCGCGGCTTGCAGCGTGTACGGTCCAAGCGCGCCGCCGAATGATTCGGCGCGTCGGAGTGCGGCGAGACCGCGTTGGATGAGGAGCTGGTCCCACCGCGCGCGATTTTGTTCGAGCAATGGAATGGGTTCGCCGCGCGCATTCACGCGCGCGCGCAAACGTGACGCTTGGATTTCCATCAACGCGACGAGTCCGTGTACTTCGGGTTCGTTCGGCGCAAGTTCTGCCAAAATTCTGCCGAGCCGCAGCGCCTCTTCGCACAGCGCGGGGCGCATCCAATCCTCGCCCGCCGTCGCGGTGTATCCTTCATTGAAAATCAAATAAATCACTTCCAACACGGATGACAAACGCGCCGCGCGGTCGGCGTTTTGTGGCACCTCAAACGGCACGCGCGCTTCGGCAAGCGTTCGCTTGGCGCGTACGATGCGTTGGGCGATGGTCGGCTCGGAGACGAGAAAGGCGCGCGCGATTTCGTCGGTCGTCAGACCACCCAGCAGGCGCAGGGTGAGCGCAACGCGCGCCTCTCTCGAAAGGACCGGATGACATGCGACAAAGATGAGCCGTAAGAGGTCGTCGTCCATATCGTCATCGCGGACCGCATCAAAATCCGAGACCGTCAGCTCTTGCTCGATTTCGAGCGCGCGACCGAGCTCTTGGTATTTTTGTTCGAGCCGCACATTGCGCCGGATCAAATCAATCGCGTGGTGCTTGGCGGTTGCCATGAGCCACGCGCCCGGATTGTCGGGAATGCCGTCGCGCTGCCACTGTTCGAGCGCGGCGACGACCGCGCCTTGCGCCAGGTCTTCGGCGACGCCGACATCGCGCACGATGCGCGCAAGCCCCGCGATGAGACGCGCGCATTCGATGCGCCACACGGCTTCGACGACGCGATGAATATCGGGAATCGGTTTGTCACTCACTTGCGGATGTCTTGGTTGCGAACAAAGTTCGCGGGCTGAACAAAGCGCTCAAGAAAATGATACAAAAGCGCCAAACACTATCGCTTTGCCTTGTTTCTGACAATTCGCCGATGCGTGCGCGGCGAGCTGTGCGTAAAATCTGTCTTGACGCTGCTTAGGATTTTGTATTTGCCGCCGCTTGCGCGCGCAGGCGATGCTCTTGGGCGCGCAGTTCGCCGGTCGGGTCGCTCGCCGCGAATTCCTCCGTTTCAAACACTTGGCGCAGTTCGAGCACGACGCCGCCGTCGAAGGGCGCGCGTTTCATCCATTCAATCGCTTCTTCTTTCGACTTGACCTGAATCAGCCAAAAGCCCGCGATTAATTCTTTGGATTCGGTAAACGGACCGTCAATCACGGTGGTTTTGCCGTTCTCGTATTTGATGCGCGCCCCCTTGGACGTGGGATGCAATCCTTCGCCGGCGAGCAACACGCCTGCCTTGACCATTTCTTCGTTGAACTTGTTCATCTCGGCAAAAATTTTTTCATCGGGCAAAATGCCCGCTTCGGACTCGGCGTTTGCCGGAACCAATACCATGAATCGCATTCTCGTATCTCCTTCTGACTTGATTTAGAGAGCCCCGGCGGGTTTGCCCAAACCGTGAATTCTCTCTCTACTAATGCGTCGAACAAGGAGGCGCAAAATCGACACGCCAAAACATCAAAAATTTCGTTGGTTTACAGCGGGTCCACATACACCGTCTTCCACTGCGTAAAGAATTCGCGCGCGGCTTTGCCCTGTTCGCGCGTGCCGCTGGACGAATCTTTGAATCCGCCAAAGGGCACTTGCGGCTCGGCGCCCGCCGTCATCGAATTCACATGCACAACGCCCGCTTCGATTTCGCGCATGAACCGCAGCGCCAAATTCAAATCGCGCGTGACGACCGACGCGCTCAAGCCAAAGCGCGTGTGATTTGCCAACGCAATCGCGTCGTCAATATCTTTGGCTTCCAGAATGCCGACGACGGGACCAAAAATTTCTTCTTGCGCGATGCGCATGTCGGGCGTCACGCGGTCAAATACCGTCGGCGCGACAAAAAAGCCGTGGTCGTATTCTTCGCCGCGCAATTTTTCGCCGCCGGTGACGAGGCGCGCGCCTTCCTGTTTGCCGAGGGCGATGTAATCCAAAACGGTTTTTTCCGCGTCCGCGCTCACGAGCGGTCCCATGTACACATCCGGTCTCATGCCGTCGCCGACGCGCAATTGCTGCACGCGCGCGGCAAGCGCGTCGCGATAAGCGTTCACTATATCGCGCACCACAATCGCGCGACTCGTCGCCGTGCATTTTTGTCCGGTCGAAAGCATCGCGCCTTGCACGGTCAATTCCACCGCTTTGGAAATATCCGCATCGTTCAAAATCACAATCGGATTTTTGCCGCCGAGTTCGAGCTGTGCTTTGCCGCCGCGCTGCGCGACTTGGGCGGCGAGACGTGTGCCCACTTCATTCGAGCCGGTGAAACTAATCGCCTTCACGCGCGGGTTTTCGACCAGCTCTTGTCCCGCTTGCGAACCGCGCCCGACGACGAGGTTCAAAACGCCCGGCGGCAAACCTGCTTGCTCGAACGCGCTCACGATGTACCACGCGGTCAGCGGCGTGATTTCGGCGGGCTTGAAAACGACTGTGTTGCCGTACGCCAACGCGGGCGCCATTTTCCATGTCGGAATCGCGCAGGGAAAATTCCACGGCGTAATCAGACCGACCACGCCCAGCGGCACGCGTTCCGCGAACAAAAACGTGGACGCGCTCGCGCTCGGATACACATCGCCGGTGGGCTGCATACATTCGCCCGCAAAATAACGCACAATGCTGGCGCCGCGCGCGACTTCGGCTTTGCCTTCCGCGAAGGTTTTGCCTTCTTCGCGCGTCAACGCCGCGCCGATTTCGTCCACGCGCGCGTCGAGCCAATGCGCGGCGCGGCGCAAAATTTCGCCGCGCTGGGGCATGGGCGTGCGCGCCCAACTTGGGAACGCGCGCTGTGCCGCGTCAATCGCGTTTTGGGCGTCTTGACGCGTCGCCGAAGGGAACGTGCCCAATTCCTGACGCGTGTCGGCGGGATTCGTATCGTGCGTGACCGCGCCGTTTGCCGCGTCTACCCATTGTCCGTTGATGTAATTTTTGTACGCCTGTGTCATCTTTCACTCTTTCTTGTTGCAAATTCACGCGGACGCGAATGTACCATCGCTTACGACGAGTGTCAATGCGAGAGAGCAAAACCCCAAAGGTTTTTCGCGCGCGGGTTTGTCGGGTCACGTTGCGTTGAAAACCTTTGGGGTCTTTTTTTAGTAATGCGAGTACAATACGTGCGCAATGGTTTGGCTTCGAATTGAAAACAATCGTTTTGTGGACGAACACGCGCGCACGTTGATGCTGCGCGGCGTGAATGTGGCGGGGAGCAGCAAGATTCCGTTTACGCCGCGTGTGGAACCCGACGACGCGCGTTTTTACGCTTACGGCAATGTCTCGTTTGTCGGACGCCCATTTCCGTTGGCGCAAGCCGACGAACATTTCGAGCGTTTGCGCGCGTGGGGCTTGACGTTCTTGCGCTTGGTCGTGACGTGGGAAGCGATTGAACACGCCGGACCCGGCGCGTACGACACCGAGTTTTTGGATTACGCGCGCGCGGTGATTCAAAAAGCGGGCACGTACGGATTTCGCGTGTTGATTGACCCGCATCAAGATGTGTGGAGTCGCTTTACGGGCGGCGACGGCGCGCCCGGGTGGACGTTGGAAGCGGTTGGATTTGATTTGAAACAGATGACGCCGACAGGCGCGGCGATGCTGCATCATACGCACCCGCGTCGTCCGCCGCTGCTGGTGTGGGCGACCAATTACGCGCGGCTCGCGCCCGCGACGATGTTCACATTGTTTTTTGCGGGCAACGATTTCGCGCCCGCGACGAAAATTGACGGCGTGCCCGCACAGGAATTTTTACAGCAGTGCTATATCGCCGCGTTTTCCAAATTGGCGGAATGTTTGCGCGATGTGGAATGCGTCGTCGGCTACGAAGTGATGAACGAACCGTCGCGCGGCTATATCGGTTGGCGCAATTTGGCATCGCCCGGTCAATATCGCTATTGGCCCACGCCGAGTCCGCTGCAAGGAATGTTGTTGGGCGCGGGCTATCCGCAGCGCGTGTGGCACAAAATGGTGAATCGTGAACGCGCGCGCGCGTGGCTGCCGGGACGCGATTGTATTTGGAAAGAAAACGGCGTGTGGGACACGAACGCGCGCGGTGCGCCGCAGCTGCTCCGTCCAAATCATTTTGTCGAGGTGAACGGACGCGCGTCGAGTTTTGCGCGCGACTATTATCCCGCCTTTGCCAAACGTTTCGCGCAGGCGATTCAAGCCATTGACCCGCGCGCGTTGATTTTTGTGCAGGGGGAACCGGGCGAACCGGCGCCGGCTTTGCGCGCGGGCGATATTCCCAATCTCGTCTATGCGCCGCATTGGTACGACGGCATCACGCTGATGGTGCGGCGCTATTGGCATCATCTCGGCGTGGACATGTTCAAGCGGCGGTTGGTGTTGGGCGCCGAGGCGATTCACCGCTCGTTCGCCGCGCAGCTCGCGGTGTTTCGCCATGAAGCCGAAAACGACATGGGCGGTGTGCCGGTGCTGCTGGGCGAATTCGGCATCCCATTTGATTTGCACCAGCCTGTCTGGCTGCGCAAGGCGGATGAAATGCTCGAGACGCGCGCGTTGGACCGTTCGTTTCGCGCGTTGGAATCGAATTTGTTGAGCGGCGCGATTTGGAATTATTCGCCGGACAATACCTTTGCAGACGGCGATTCGTTCAACGGCGAGGATCTTTCTATCTTTACGCAATCGGAACGCGCCGACCCGAACGATATAAATTCGGGCGGGCGGGCGCTGCGAACGCTGGTGCGTCCGTACCCGCGCGCGACGGCGGGCACACCGCTGCGTGCGCATTTTGATTGGCATACGCGCGCGTTTGAATTCGTGTTCGAGCACGATGATACCATTCACGCGCCGACGGAAATTTTTGTGCCGACGTTTCAATATCCGCACGGCATCCGCGTCGAGGTGTCGGACGGTTCGTTTGCGTATGACGCGGCGCGTCAAATTTTGACGTACGTGCACGATACGTCCGCGCGCGAACATCGCATCCATATCGCGCCCGCGCGTTAGTTTCGGAAGCCAAAAATCCTTTATAATACGTCCACGCAGCGGCGTTTATTCTGCGTTCGTTACATTTGCAAAAGAATCTCCCCATCACGCACAGGGAGGTGGACTGGGGGGTAGGTCATTCTCGAAGGAGCCAGTCAATGAATTACACAAATCTTGGACGCACCGGATTGAAAGTTTCGCGCATTTGTCTTGGCATGATGTCGTACGGTTCGCCGCAGTGGCGCGAGTGGGTTTTGCCGGAAGAAGACGCGCGCCCGTTCATTCAACGCGCGTTGGAAATGGGTATTAATTTTTTTGACACGGCGGATGCCTATTCGCGCGGCATCAGCGAAGAAATCACCGGACGCGCCTTGAAAGAAATGGCGCGGCGCGAGGATGTGGTCGTCGCGACCAAAGTGTTTTTCGCCGCCAGCGATAATCCGAACGACCGGGGACTTTCGCGCAAACATATTTTTGACGCGATTGACCGTTCGCTGAAACGTCTCGGCATGGACTATGTGGATTTGTACCAAATCCATCGCTGGGATTATGACACGCCGATTGAAGAGACGATGGAAGCGTTGAATGACGTCGTGCGCGCGGGTAAAGCGCGCTACATCGGTGCCTCGTCCATGTACGCGTGGCAATTTCAAAAAGCGCAGTACGTGGCGGAAAAAAACGGTTGGACCAAATTTGTCTCGATGCAGAATCATTACAATCTCGTCTATCGCGAAGAAGAACGCGAAATGATTCCGCTGTGCCGCGATATGGGCGTCGGCATTATTCCGTGGTCGCCGCTGGCGCGCGGTTTTCTCGCGGGCAATCGGCGCAAAGAAGATTGGGGTGAAACGACCCGCGCCAAGACCGACCCCTTTGCGCAAGAGATGTATTATCAGGACGCGGATTTCCAAGTCGTAGACCGCGTGGTTGAACTCGCCGCGCGCATGGGACACAAACCCGCGCAAGTGGCGCTCGCATGGCTGCTCAACAAGCCGGGCGTAGATGCGCCGATTGTGGGCGCGACGAAAATGTATCAACTCGAAGACGCCGAAATCGCAACCACCATCAAGCTCTCGCACGAAGAAATGAAATATCTCGAAGACCCGTACGTACCTCATCCCATTTTAGGACATTAGGAAATAGGAATGAGAAATTCAAAATTCGAAATTCGTCAGCCTGCGCGCACGCGCGGCGCGGTGGAATTTTGCGATTTTGAATTTCTCATTTTGCATTTTTCATGCGTATCGGTTTTGTCACCGGGTGTTTGCGGCAGCGCCCCCTTTCCGAAATCATCGCGTGGGCGGGCGCAAACGGGTTTGACGCGCTCGAACTCGCTATCGGGCGTTATGACCCCCAGCTGCCAGACCCTACGTTGGACGTGAGTCATTTCACGCCAGCGCGCGCGGACGAATGGAACGCGTTGGCGCAGCAGCACGGCATCGCGTTTTCGTGTTTGACGTACTGCGACAACAATCTCGCGCACGACCCCGCACAGCGCGAAGCGATTCATCAACAGCTCTATCGCGTGATTGACGCGGCGCACTTGCTCGGCGTCAAGACGATTTCGACATTTATCGGACGCGACCACACGAAAACGCAAGCGGAAAATTTCGACGAAATGGTGCGCGTCTTTACGCCGCTGCTCGAATACGCCGGCGCGCGCGGCGTGCGCGTGGCGATTGAAAATTGTCCGATGCCCGGTTGGCAGTTTGAAGGACTGCCCGGCAATCTCGCGTACGCGCCGCTGCATTGGGATGAAATGTTCGGGCGTTTGCCGTACGCCAATTTCGGATTGAATCTGGATCCGTCGCATCTCGTGTGGCTGGGCGTGAATTATTACGACATCGTTCCGCAGTACGCGGCGCGCATTTTTCACACGCACGCCAAAGACACCGAAGTGAAGGCGGACCAACGCGCGTATCATTCGATTCTGCATTCGGATTGGAATACGTGGTGGCGCTATCGCCTGCCGGGCAAAGGCGAAATTGATTGGAAGCGTTGGGTCCATGTGTTGAGAACGAACGGGTACGACGGCGCGCTGTCCATCGAACACGAAGACCCGGAGTACGAACACACGGAAGATTTGGTCAAAGAAGGTTTGCTCATCGGTAAGCAAAATCTAAAGGAGGCAATCGCGTAATTTGTTACGCGCGTACGGGCAAGCATTCTACGATCCAGTCGCGCGCGAATGCCTGGCCCTAACACACAGCGTGAATAAAGTTCGCACGATCATCGTCGGCACAGGCGGAATGGCGCGGTTTCACATCCAGATGATGTTGAAACAGCAAGACACGACCGAAATTGTGGCGCTCTGCGACCCGTCCCCACAGCAGTTGGCGCTCGCCGTAGAATTATTTGAAAAGAACCATTTGCCGGTCCCCACGACCGGACCCGAGCTGGAACCCTTACTGCAAGAACTGCGCGGCGAATTGGATGCCGCGTTGATTGTCACGCCGCACGCGTATCATTTCAAGCAAGCGACCGCGTGTTTGGAAAGTGGGCTGGATGTTTTATTAGAGAAACCGATGGTCATGAACGCGCGCCAAGCGCGCAAACTCATCAAGACGACCCATGCCACCGGACGTTTGCTCGTCGTCGCGTTCCCCGGTTCGCTGTCGCCGCAAATTCGTGAGGCGAAACGAATGCTGCGCGAAGGACAATTGGGCGTGCTGCAATCCGTCAACGGCTTTATTTGGCAAAATTGGAAAGAGAACACGGTCAACACGTGGCGTCAGGTGCCCAAACTGGCGGGCGGCGGCTTTATGTTTGACACGGGCGCGCATTTGTTGAATACCACATGCGATTTGGTCGGCGAAGAATTTGTCGAGGTCGCGGCGTGGCTCGACAATCGCGGCGCGCCGGTGGACATTATCGGCACGGTGATGGCGAAAACCAAGTCGGGCGTGTACGTTACCATGCACGGCTGCGGCGAAGCGTTCAATACCTATGCTTCCGAAATCATTGCCGTCGGTAACAAAGGACTGTTACGCACAGGCATTTGGGGCGAACGCCTCGAAGTGCAATTCGGGAAACCGCGCAGTGAAGGCTTCAAAACGAAAAAAATCCAACTGCCCCCGACGCTCGGCGTGTGGGAACAATTTTTAGATGTGCGCGCGGGTAGAATGGAAAACCCGTGTCCTCCCGCCGTCGGTCTGCGCATGGCAAAGTTGTGGGATGCCATCAACGCGTCGGCGCAGCAAGGCGGCAAACCGGTGACGGTAAAAGGATGAACGTAGAGACGGATTGTCAAAACGCCGCTCGGGATGAATGCGGAAAAGGGAGGTGGATATGAAAGTGGCTCGCGTAATCATCGCCGTGTGCGCGGTCGGGCTGATGGGCAGTGCGCTCGCGCAAATCTCCACCGCGCGTGCGGCGACAGAACCGGCTGCGCGCGCGAGCGCTTCTGCCGACGCGTGGGGCGGCTGCACGTACGTTGTGCGCCCCGGCGACAATTTGTTTCGCATCGCAATTCGGCACGGCGTGTCATACTGGTATCTCGCCCAAATCAACGGGCTGTACAATCCAAATTACATTTACGCGGGAATGCTCCTTGTCGTGCCGTGCGGCAATGTCCCCCCCCCCTATCCACCGCCGCGCTGCGCGCCGCCGCAAACGTACGTGGTCAAACCCAAAGACAATCTGTTCCGCATCGCGTTGAATTTCGGTACGACGATTAATGCGATTCGCAACGCCAATCATTTGTGGGGTCGCGTGCTGCGTCCCAACATGCGTTTGGTGATTCCCTGCCCGGGTTCCGTTCAATACGGCAGCCAAACGCCCGGCGCGCCCATTGCGCGCGAAACGCCGCCGCCGCCGACTGTCGTGCCGCCGCCAACGTCTGCCGCGCAGCCGAGCAAAGCGGATGTCACGGTAACTCTGCAAAATGGACAAATCAATCCCGCGCAGGTTAATATCAAAGCGGGGCAGACTGTGATGTGGACGAACGCCGACCCAAACACATACACCTTACTCAGCGGCATACCGGGACAGCCGAACAATGTCTTTGCTTCGCCGCCGCTTGCGAAGGACGGCACGTTCCTTTTCAAATTCGACGCGGCAGGCAATTACTCGTACTATGTGAATGAAAATCCGATGATGGTCGGACAAGTGAACGTATCCCCCTAAAGAAAGGTGGAATTCGGAATTCGGATGTCGGAATGAAATTGGCTCTGGCATTCCGAATTCCGAATTCCGAATTTATTATGAATCCCGATCCTCGTTCTCGTTCGCGTGTTTTGCTCGACGGTGTGAATCGCGCCGCCGCGCGGTCGTATTTTTACGCGGTGGGTTATTCGAGCGAAGACTTGAAAAAACCGCTTGTCGGTATTGCAGTGCCGTACGCGCAAATGAGCTGCAATTTTCATTTGCCTGAACTCGCGAAATATGTAGCCGAAGGCATTCGCGCGGCGGGCGGCACGCCGTTTCAATTCGACACGATTTCGATGCATGACGGCATCACGATGGGCACGGAAGGCATGAAAATGTCGCTCGTCAGCCGCGATTTGATTACCGATTCCATCGAATTGGTCGCGCGCGGTTATTATGTGGACGCGCTCGTCTGCCTTGTCGGCTGTGACAAAACGATTCCCGCCGCCGGAATGGCGCTCGCGCGTTTGAACATTCCCGGCGTCGTTTTGTACGGCGGGACGATTATGCCCGGACACTGGCGCGGCAAAGATTACGCGGTCGGCGCGATTTTTGAAGCGATTGGCGCGGTGGCGGCAGGCAAAATGAGCGAAGCGGACTTGTACGAATTCGAGCAAGTGGTGTGCCCCGGACCGGGCGCGTGCGGCGGACAATATACCGCGAACACCATGTCCACCGTCATGGAAATCATCGGCTTGTCGCCGTTCGGCGCGAATGGCGTGCCGGCGATGGACCCGCGCAAAAAGGACGTGGCGCGTAATGTCGGCGCGTTGGTGATGGAAACGCTCAAACGCAACATTCGCCCGCGCGATATTCTCACGCGTCAAGCCTTTGAGAACGCGATTGCGTGTGTGGCGATGACCGGTGGTTCGACGAACGCGGTGCTGCATTTGCTCGCGCTCGCGCGCGAAGCCCAAGTGCCATTGAGCATTGACGATTTCGACCCCATCTCGGCGCGCACGCCGTTGGTTGCCGACCTCGTGCCCGGCGGGCGTTTCACGGCGGTGGAAGTGGACCGCGCGGGCGGCATCCCCGTGATTGCGAAACGTTTGCTCGACGGCGGTTACGCGCACGGTGACGCGCTCACGGTCACGGGCAACACGTACGCGCAAGAAGCTGCCAACGCGCGCGAAGTCGCGGGGCAGGTTGTGATTCGTCCGTTGAGCGACCCGTTGAAACCGACGGGCGGTTTGGTAATTCTCAAAGGCAATTTGGCTCCGGATGGAGCCGTCGTCAAAGTGGCGGGACACGAGCGTCCGTATCATCGCGGACCCGCGCGCATTTTCAATCGCGAAGAAGACGCGATGGAGGCGGTGACCCGGCACGAAATCAAGTCGGGCGATGTCGTCGTGATTCGGTACGAAGGACCGCGCGGCGGACCGGGCATGCGCGAAATGTTGGGTGTGACCGCCGCGATTGTGGGCGAAGGGTTAGGCGAAGAGGTCGCGCTGATTACGGACGGGCGTTTCAGCGGCGCGACGCGCGGCGTGATGGTCGGGCACATTGCGCCCGAAGCGTACGTCGGCGGACCGCTGGCGATTTTGCAAGAAGGCGATCTGGTGGTGATTGACATCAACCATCGCAACTTGAGCGTGGAACTGTCGGACGCGGAGATTCAGAAGCGCTTGCAGGCGTGGAACGCCCCCCCCCCTCGCTACACGCACGGCGTGATGGCAAGATACGCCGCGTTGGTGAGTCAGGCGAACGAAGGCGCGGTGTTGAAACCGTAACAAAAAATAACCGCCGTGTTCCACAGAACATGGCGGTCTATTTTTTTCGCAATCGTGCAATCAACTTGTCATATTTCCTTCCCGATGTTCCACGCGCGCTTGTTCCGCAAGGTGTTCCAGCACATCCAAGGAGGATGCAAATTGCCGATCCCACTCGCGTTCATCTTCCAATCTGTTTGAGATACTTTTTATATATATACACAAGTGAATCGAGTTGGCAAAAAGCCTCTCCCTCTCATCCTACCGCACCCGAAACGGCTCTCGTTCGCCCGCCAGAATGCGCCGCATGATTTCGTACTCGCGTTCTTCAATCGCTTCCAAAAAACGTTCGGGGTGTTTCACTTGCGCGAATGCCCGATGCCCGCGCTCTAAAAAGGCATAGAGTTCGTGCCACCCGGCAGCGTGGGCGGGACCTTTTGCCAATTTCAGCGCGACGCCCGACAACGGCATGTGCGCCGTATCTGCCGCATCTTTCATCACGGTCACGAGCAGGTCAATTTGTTTTTCGCGCTGCGCGATATTCTTGCAGCGACGATACGCTTCGGCATACAGCGCGGGCGTGAGTTGTTTGTCCCAACCGAGCTGTTCAACCAAAACGCGCCGCAGCGCCTCGTCCAACGCGTAACTCAGGCGCGTTAATTCGATGGCATCGGTCGCCAGTTTCAACATTTCGGCGGGCACAAACTTTTGCAAAAAGGCGTGCAGGCGCTGCGCGTCATGGTCGCGCTGCGTAAAGTCGCGCGGCGCATACAAATCATTCGTAAAAAATTCCATCACCGGCGCATACTGCCGCTGTGCGGCAAAATCGCGGTATGTTTCTTGAATGCGCGCCACCTGAAACGCGCGCAGCGCGGTCATTTGCGGCGACAAGCCCGCGCTGGCGACGCGGCGGTGCTGCGCGTCCTCGCTCTGTTGCGCGGCGCGCAAAACATCATGCACAATGTGGAGTGGATTCGCTTTCGCTTTCATGTGTCCGTCCGATGAGAAATGCAGTGCGCCTTTCGAGATTGAGTATAACCGCGCGCGTTGGGCTGTCAACACCGCTATCGGGCGATTGAGTCTGCCAACGCTGACTAAAATCCTAACCGCGCAGGCAGGTTTCGTGTTTTCATTGCCGCGAATGGATTCACTTGAACCCACCATTGCGCCCCGTACCCCGCGTGCTTATAATGTCTGCACGCGTGCCGCCGTCCCGTCTGCGCGTGAAACGACGGGGCGGGAACGCGTATTCCACAACCCATGCAAATCTCTGATTATTTCGCGCGAGTTTCCCGCGCGCTCGATGCCACACCGCAAGCGCCGATTCAAGAAATCATTCGCCATTTGCAAAACGCACGCGCGGCGCGCCGCCAAATTTTCCTGTGCGGCAACGGGGGCAGCGCCGCAACCGTTTCGCACATCGCCGCCGATTTGGTCAAGAGCACCGTGCGCCCGGACGAACCGCGCTTGCGCGTGATTTCTTTGGGCGAGAATCTCGCCGCCTTGACGGCATATTCGAACGATGTCAGTTACGACGTTGTGTTCGCGGAACCGCTGCGCTCGCTTGGCGAGCCGGGCGACATATTGGTGGCGGTGAGCGGCAGCGGCAATTCGCGCAATGTGTTGGCAGCGGCGGATGCCGCACGCGAAATCGGCATGACGTGTCTCGGCTTGACCGGTTTTCAAGGCGGCGCGCTCGCGTCGCGCTGTGACGTATGCGTCATCGTGCCGGCGGACTCGATGCAAGTGATTGAAGACGCGCATCTCTCAATTCTGCACGCGATTTTTTTGGCGCTGTGCGAATGACGTTCTATGGCGACGGCAAGGTCCATTGACAGAGATTGTTATTGCGAGGGATGCGATGGAATACATCGCCGCAATCTCAACCGCGCGGGGGATTGCTTCGTCGCAGTGTGCGCTCCTCGCAATAACAAGTGGGACGCGCGCTCGACTTGGCGGAAGCCTTGAATGACGCGCGCGGGATGTTTGAAATCCCTGCGCCGCGCGTGGATCATTCCAAGCCGCTGTATCTTGTGTGCTACGAGAACTTGCAGAATGCCAGCTCTGGATGTAAAGGATTACAGATGCCTCACAAAAAACCGAACCTGCCCCCGACCCAGCCGTCGCTCGCCAACATTCCCCCGCCCGAAATGAAGGGACCGCGTCCCGATACGCCCAAACCCGAAGCCGTGAAACCGCCGCCGCGCGCCGGCGAGTTGTTTATCGTTGACAACAGCGACGAACGCTGGAAAGGCGCGGACTATTTGCGCGAATGGTGCGAGATTGCGCGCGCCTTGGACATTGCGACGGGCTATTTTGAAATTGGCGCGCTGCTCGCGCTCGACGGGCAATGGCAAAAGCTGGAACAAATTCGCATCCTCATGGGCGATGAAGTGAGCAAGCGAACGCAAGATGCCTTTCGCCGCGCGCTCGACGAAATCGAAACGAAACTGGACGCGAGTTTGGAAAGCGAAAAAGACCGCGATGATTTTTTGCGCGGCGTGCCCGCGATTGTGGACGCGCTCAAGAACGGGAAAATCGTTTGCCGCGTCTATCGCGAACGCAAGTTTCACGCCAAAGCGTACATCACGCATTCCAAATTCGAGGTGATGGGTTCGACCGCGCTTGTCGGTTCGAGCAATTTCACGCGCCCCGGTCTGACCGAAAACATTGAATTGAACGTGCGCTTGCGGAGTGAAGTGGAACTTTTGCAAGCATGGTACGAACAGTACTGGGCGCAAGCGGAGGACGTGACGCCCGAAATTGTTCAAGTAATCGAAAAGCACGTGCGCGAGTATTCGCCGTTCGAGGTGTACGTCAAAGCATTGTCAGAATATTTTGCGGGACACGAACTGACGCCCGAAGAATGGGAAAAAAATTCCGAGATGTATCGCGCGCTCGACCACTATCAAAAAGAGGGCTATCACGCGCTGCTCAAACGCGGCAAAAATTATCGCGGCGCGTTACTTGCCGACAGTGTTGGGCTGGGCAAAACGTTTATCGGCATGATGTTGATTGCGCGCCTTTTACGCGAAGGCAAAAAAGTCGTGCTGCTCACACCGAAAGCGGCGAATCATCCCGTATGGCGCGCGAAACTGGAACGCTTTTTGCCCGATGCCCTCGACAGTTGGAGCGGTTTGCGAATCTACAATCACACTGACCTTTTGCGCGGGGGCGACTATGTTGCCAAAATCAACAGCATTGCGCGCAATGCCGATGCGATTCTCATTGACGAAGCGCATCACTTTCGCAATCGCGCCGCCAAGACGTACAAAAAACTCGTCAGTCTGACCGAAGGCAAGACGTTGTATCTCTTGACGGCTACGCCCATCAACAACAGTTTGCTCGACTTGCAGCACTTGATTGAATTGTTTGCGCGGCGCGACGGCAAACCGCAGGCGGACTATTTCAAGGATTTGGGAATCCATTCGCTGCCGGGACACTTTCGCCGTCTGGAAAGCGCGGTCAAGAAACTCGTCGGCGAAACAGAGGACGCCGTCGAAATCACGGCGGAGGAAGCGGAACGGCTGTTAAAGCAAGACAAATTGTTTGAAGCGTTGGTGGTGCAGCGCAGCCGCGCGTATGCGCGCCGGAGCAGTGTGGAACGCGGCGGCGCGCCGGTTGTTTTCCCAGAACGCAAGCCGCCCCAAGTGGCTGCGTATTCCATGACGCGCACGTACGGCGCGCTGTTGAAAAAACTGGACGATGCGTTTGATAAAAAAGAGCCCTTGCTCACGCTGAGCATGTATTATCCCCTTTACTATCTCAAGCAGAAAAAGGGCAGCGCCGAAGAGAACTGGGAAGCGAATCGTCAAAAGCAAGTGGTCGGTTTGATTCGCGTTCAATTCCTGAAACGCTTTGAAAGTTCTGCGCGCGCGTTCCAATCCACCGCCGAAGATTTGCTCTTGCGGCTCTTGGCGTTTGCTCAGGTCAACAGTACGACCGACGCGGAACAGGAACGCCTCGACAAGTGGCAAACGGAACATGATGCGCTGCTGCGCGCGATTTCCAGTCATCGCCGCGATGGGTTGGCTGACGAAGAGGCGGAAGAAGATTTTATTCCGTCCGAATTTTTGGACATGGCGCAAGAACTGCCGCGCGGCGAGTACAATTTGAAAGCCATTCTCAACGATACCTTCGACGACCTGAATCAACTGGTGCTCTTTTTGAACGAGCTGCAAGATTTCGCGCCCGAACGCGATGACAAATTGCAAACCTTGATTGCGCTGCTCAAAACGCATCCGCTGTTGAGCCGCCACAAGGTCTTGATTTTTACCGAATACATGGCGACGGCGCGCTATTTGAAACGCGAATTGGAAAACGCCGGCATCGGTCCGCTCGACCAGGTGGACAGCGGCAGCGCGCGCAACCGCAGCGACATCATCACCGCTTTTTCGCCCTACTATAACGAGTCGTCCAGCGCGGAACTCGCCGCGCAGAATCGCACCGAGACGCGCGTCTTGATTTCCACCGATGTGTTGTCCGAAGGCTTGAACTTGCAAGACGCGACGCTGCTCATCAATTACGATTTGCATTGGAATCCCGTGCGCTTGATGCAGCGCATCGGACGCGTGGACCGCCGCCTCGATCCCGCGACCGAAGCGCGAATGCTGCGCGACCATCCCGAATACCAAGAGGTGCGCGGCGCGGTGCGGTATTGGAATTTCTTGCCGCCCGAAGAATTGGACGAATTACTGCGCCTCTATGAACGCGTCGCGCACAAGACGCTGCGCATCTCGAAAGTGTTTGGCATCGAGGGCAAACAACTTTTGACGCCCCAAGACGATTACGACGCGCTCAAAGAGTTTAACGAAACCTACGAGGGTGCGCCTTCGGAAGAAGAAGCGCTGCGACTCGCTTACCGCGAATTGCTCGCCGCGCATCCCGATTTGGAAGCGCGCCTTGCCAAATTGCCGCTGCGCGTCTTTTCTGCCAAGCAACATCCCGATGGCAAACAAGCCGTTTTCTTTTGTTATCACTTGCCCGCGAAAAATTTGGAAACGAACGAGTGGGACCATGCAAGCGGGCGCACGCAGTGGTATTTGATTGATGTTTCCGGTGAGAAAATTTCCGAAGACGCGTTCGCCATCGAACCGCTGATTCGTTCGACGCCCGACACGCCGCGCCGCCGCGTCTTGAGCGACGAGACGTTAACGACGCTGCGGAAAAAAGTGGAAGCGCACATCAAAGCGACGTATTTGAAAGCGGTGCAAGCGCCGGCGGGGGTGAAACCGGTGTTGAAGGCGTGGATGGAGTTGAATTAACGCGCGAGATATTCTTTGGGAGTATAAACCGCCAGTGTCGTCTTGTTTTTGAAATGTTTTGCATTCCATGTCACAAAGCTTGTCGCGTCGGGCGTTTGTTCCGCCAAGTGAAGCGCAAGCGCGTCCATATAGCCCATGCGATGTTCGCGCATCTTGGCAAAGGGCGCATCCATGAATTCGGCTTTGAACAAGATGGTTGCCGTGGGGTCGTCCAAATCTACAGGCGCGATGACTTTTACGTGATACGTCGAAAGCAGCCACGTTCGCCAACCGGCAAGCCGCGCAGGCGACAAATTGAATGACATTTGTCCAAGCAGCTCCATCAAATTGTAAACGGTAATGGCGGGCTTTGATTCTTTGACACGTTCCAGAAATTCGCGATTCACTGCGCGGCGTGGATCACTATGAAACGCCATCTCGACCAAGAACACATCCGTGTCTATGACATCCATGAACGCCCTCGCAGCTCCATCATGGTTTCTTCCAATGTGCCTGTCTGCTTGGCAGCCAATTCCTTGCGGATTTCTTCCGCCAGTTGTTGTCCGCGCCGCACCGCCTCCGGTGACAAGTCCGGTTCGAGAATATATACGCGCGGTTTTTCCAATTCCGCGCGCAAGCGCGCTTGGTCGGCAGGCGAGAGCGCGCGAACATTTTTCAACACTTGTTTGTAGGTGACGCGCAACTTGCGAGCCGATTTGCTGCGCGTAATACGCGGCTTGGATGCCGCGCGTTTCTTTTTTTTCTGTGCCAATGCCATAACTCGCTCCTTCTGCGCCAATTATAACGCATGTTGACACGACCCGAAGGGTTTTTCAGCGACGCGCTTCAGCGAGTCGCGTCACCCGTCAAAAAGCCCTTTCGGTCTCAAAACCCCCATGTCCAGCATTACCGAATCCGACATTCGCAAAATTCGCAATCTCGAAACGCTGTTCGATTTTCTTCGCGACAAATTGCTGTGGGAAATTCGCGACGACCTCGCGCCCGAAGATTTTTTCTACGATTACACCGCCGACGAACTGCGCTTGGATCAACAAACGGCGGACAAAATCAAGGTGCGCCAAATCGCGCCGTTTGTGGACGGGCAGCCGTGGGGCATCTTTCTCGTCGAAGCGAACACGCCGCGCGTGTATGCCACCCACCTACGTCAAATTCTGCGCGCACTCGCGCCCACCGCGCGCACGCAGCGTCCAAATCAAAAAGCGTGGCGCGCGGAAAATCTCTTGTTTGTCTGCGTGACGCCGCAGTACGACCGTTTCACCTTCGCGCATTTCAAAGGCGAGAAAATGGCGACGGCGAAACTCGCCTCGTTCGGTTGGGACGAACAAGAAGTGGGTTTGCGAACGCTGCGCGAATTTAATCTGCCCGCGTTGGAATGGTATCGCGGCAGCAGTCCAGAGGAATGGATTGCGAAATGGGCAACCGCGTTCGATGTCTCGAAGGTTACCAACAAATTTTTTAGCGAGTACAAAGAATTGTTCGATTGGGTCAAAGGCGGACTGCGCGTGGCGCGCGGCGTGACGCAGCGGCTCACCGAAGAACGCCGCCATTTTTTCACGCAGCGTTTGATGAATCGGTTGTTGTTTCTCTGCTTTTTGCAAAAGAAAGGTTGGCTCGATTACAACCCGCGCTATTTGTTTGATTTGTACGACAAAGCAAATGAAATCGGCTACAACTTTTACGACGATGTTTTGTACTATCTTTTGTTTTGGGGGCTGAACAATTTCACACAGCGCGCGCCCGACGACTTGAGCGCGGCAGCGCTGCGCGAACGCATCGGCATTGTGCCGTTTCTCAACGGCGGTCTCTTTGAACAAGCGGACGAATGGGATTACCAAAAGAAACTCGACCTCTCGAACGAAATCTTTGACCGCATTCTCGGACCCGATGGACTGCTGCGCCGCTACAATTTCACCGTCACCGAATCCACGCCGCTCGATGTCCAAGTTGCGATTGACCCGGAAATGCTCGGACGCGTGTACGAACAACTCATCAGCGAACGCAACAAACTCGGCGCGTTCTATACGCATCCCGTCGAAGTGCGCTTGATGGTGCGCGAAGCGCTCAAAGCATTTTTGTCTGACCGCGCGACCTTTGCGGACGCGTCCAACAAAATCGCCGCGCTTGTTGATTCCGAACGCGCGGACGCGGTGAACGAGACCGAAGCGTTGGAGGTCTATCGCGCGCTGTTGGATGTCAAGGTGTGCGACCTCGCCATCGGTTCGGGCGCGTTTCCTGTGGCGATGATGCGCGAGATTGTGGAAATTCTGCGCCGCCTCGCCCGCGCCATCGCGCAAGGCAAACTGCGCTTTGTGGTACAAGACAAATTGGACGACCCCGAAAGTTTGTATGACCTCAAACTCTATGTGATTCAAAACTGCATCTTTGGCGCGGACATTGACGCATTCTCGGTCGAGATTGCGAAACTGCGCTTTTGGCTTTCGCTCGTCGTGGACAATCCCGTGCAGTTTGAAAATCGCGCGGACTTTGAACGCCGCGTGCATGACATTCCCGCGCTGCCGAACTTGCTCTATAAAATTCGCGTCGGCGACAGCGTGCTTGCCAAAGTGGGCAAAATCAATTGGGACGTGGTGGAATACAAGGCGCTCAAGGGCGCGAAAAAGCAAAAGGTGAAAACCGCGCGCAACATGTACGACCTCATGTCGCTCGGCGCGCTCGGCAAACTGCAAACGCTCAAGCAAAATTACTTTTTGAAAACGGACGCGGAAAAACAAAAATTGCAAGAGGAAATTGACCGCGCCGAAATGGAATTTGAACGCACGCTCCTGCTCGGACAAGCGATGCCGTCAGAAGCCGAGAGGAACAAATATATTTTGTGGCAGGTTCATTTTGCGGAATGTTTTCTTCCCTCTCCAACCTCTCCCCTTCGCCCCTCCCCTAGTAGGGGAGGGGTTGGGGGTGAGGTCGGTTTCGACATCGTCATCGCCAATCCGCCGTATGTCCGTACTCGAATGATCGACAAAGAATACAAAGACGAACTCGCGGACACGTACGAAATTCTCTTTCCCGATTTTCACGCCGACAAAAAGAGCGACCTCTATGTCTATTTCTTTTTGCGCGCGCTCTATCTTCTCAAAAATCGCGGCGTGTTGTGTTTCATCTGTTCCAACAGTTGGCTCGACGTGGGCTATGGCGCGCCGCTCCAAGAGATACTGCTCAAACACACACAAATTCGCGCCATCTACGACAACTCCGCCAAGCGTTCGTTCCAGACCGCCGACATCAACACCACCATCAATGTATTTCAGCGCGTTGCACCCGAAACGGCATTGGAAAACACCGCGCGCTTTGTCATGTTCCGCCAACCGTTCGAGGATGCGGCGACGCCCGAAAATTTGCAAGCGATTGCGGCGGCGCACGAAATTGCTTCGACGGACGCGTATCGTGTGTTTCCGATGAAGCAGGCACAGTTGTTGGAAGAGGGAAGTGAGGAAGACGAGAAAACAAAGAAAGTTGAATATGTCGGGAACAAGTGGGGCGGTAAATATCTACGCGCGCCTGATGTTTTCTTCACTTTGCTTGAGAAGGGGCATGAGAAGTTATCACCGATTGGAAAACAATTCGAGGTAAAGACGTACTTGATTCTCCCCAAGAAGGCGGATCAAGTGATTGTTTTGGAAACCGATCAAGTTCCAACCCAATTAGCAGACTTTTTCAAACCATTCATTCGCTCACCGCGATATTTTGCCAAGCCGAACGTTCAATCAACACCGCATACAATTCTGATTTGCACGGCAACAGAGGCCAAACAAAATGCTGCTCTCAAAAAGTTTCTGAAAGATGCCGCATATCGCCTCAAATCTGATTTTGATGCAGAACCTGAGCGTGATGATTGGTTCGTAGTTGATCAGACACCTCAAACAATTCTATGGCAACGGAGACACGCAGAGAGGCACATGATTTTCTTCAATCCGTTGAAATTTCACTCCTATGATTTCTATCGGTTAGTACCATTAAGGTACGACGATACTCTCGCCGCATCATTTTTAATGTCAACGATGACTTGGTTCTTCAAGGAATTATTAGGACGAACGAATTTGGGGCAGGGCGCCCTTAAGACTGAGGGAACGGATGTTATGCGAATTCCCATACTTGCTCCTCATTTCACGCCAAACGAAATTGCCGAGTTTGGCATGAAACTGCTAAATCGAACCGTACTTCCCATTGCGGAAGAAATTGTTCAACCCGACCGCCGCGCGCTCGACGCCATCATCTTTGACGCGTTGGGATTGACGCAAGGCGAACGCGATGGGGTGTATGAGGCGGTGGTCGAGTTGGTGCGGAAACGGTTGGCAAAGGCGGAGAGTGTGTAAAGGGCGTTGGATCGCGAAGGGCGCGAAATGCGGCACAGAACGCCGCCACGAAAACCGCGAAAGATTGGACCACGAAAGCCGCGAAAAAGACGAAAACCGCGAAAGGGGCGCGCTTTTTTCGCGGTTTTCGCGGCATTTCCCCGCGACGTAGGGCGTCGCATTTCGCGTTCCAATGCTTTTTCACGCTCTGCTATCCGGCGCAGGGGGGGGGGAAGCATTTACCGATGCGGACGCGCCAACCGAAATATCACGCGCAAACTTCCGAATAGCTCAGGACGAACCAAGTTCGCCCGATCGCGGCGGCTCAATGCCAATTGCTCGGATGTATTCCATCCGCACCAATTTACAACCCCGCGCGCTCGTTGTATAATCCGCGCGATGGACTCTATTGACGCGAACGCGTCCGAAATCGAATCCGCTGTCGAGAACCCAAGCGAGACCGCGCCCGACGCGCTCGCCGTTCCCACTCTCGACGTAGAGGTTGCCACCGTTTGCGTGGTGGACGGCATTTGGCAAGACCAGCCCGACAATGTGGCAAGTTTTGGCGAAGCGCGTCTGGGCGATTTCGCGCGCGGGCGCGGCAATTTGTACATTTGCCTCGACGTCAGCGGCGAAGTGGAAGGACGCAGCGATATCGAACGCGCCCTCGTCGAAGTGATTCGTGACACGTACGCGTCGAGTCGCGGCAGCGTCAGTTTCGGTTTGTCCGAAGCGCTGCGCGCGGCGAACGCGTATTTGTACGACAACAATCGCCAAGTGCCGCGCGAACAGCGTCGCATGGCGGGCGTAAGCGCAGTGGTGTTGCGCGGCAGCGATTTATACATCTGCCAAGCCGGTCCGGCGGTGGTCTTGGTCGAAGCGGCGGAAAAACTCGCGCGCTATCCCGCCGAATCGGATTGGTTCACCGAAGACGCGCCGTTGATTGCGCCGCAAGGCACCGCGTCCGCGCCGCTCGGCATTCGCCGCGAATTCGCGTCTGACCTCGCGCATACGTCAGTCAGCGTCGGCGATGTGTTTGTGCTTGCCACGCGCGGACTGACCCAACTCGCGACCACCGAAGAACTCGCCATTGCCTTTACCGAACGCAGCGCGCAAGAAATCGGCGCGTATCTCGAAGAATTGGGGCAAGACGCGGATTTGACCGCGCTCGTCGCCGAGTTGGTGGACGCGCGCACACACGCGATTTCGGTCAGCGATGATACGCACATCGAATCCATTCCCGTGCCGCTTGACGCGCTCGTCTTGCCCGACGAAGACGAACCCGAACTCGAACAACCGGTGGATGCGGAACCCGAACCCGCGCCCGCGTGGGACACGCGCGCGGCGCCAGCCAACGCGGACGCGGAAGCGGAATTGAATTGGGATGCGGATGACGCGCTGCCCGAAGACGCGCCGTACGTCGAGGCGGATTCGGGTACAAGCGTCGAGCCCGCAAAGATCGAGTCGGAATCCGAACCCGCGCCGGTTTATGCATCCGCCGCCGCCGCCATGCCGATGATGCGCGCGCCTGCGTTTCCGGCGCCGCAGCCCGAGCCGCTGGATTACGAAGCGGAATTGGAACGCCGCCGCGCGGAACGCGCCGCGCGCCGCGCCGCGCAAAATGCCGCCATCCAACGCGTCGTCGGCGGCATCGTGGCTGCGATGGCATTGGTCGGCGGCGCGGTCAGCGGTTTGTGGCATCGCGCGTTCGGCGAGGTGGATTGGGCGCAGAAAAGTAAACAGACCAATCGTACGTTAAACCTTGCGGTCGGCGCGCTCGTCAGTTTCTTTTTGCTGCTTGTGCGTTTGGTGCTGCCCGGCGCGCCGGCGGCTTCGACCAAATTGGTGCCGCGCCGCGCCACGAGCGACCCGGCATGGCTCAAGGCATTGGCATTCGCGCTGCCGGTGCTGTTGGTGGGTCTCGCGGGCGCGCGGTTTTATCAAACCATCAATTCGCGCCAAGCTCAATTTGAAGCGCTGCTCGCGCAAGCCGACACCATCGTCAAGCAAGCGGAAGTGAATCCCGACCACGCGCAGGCGTTCGCGCAATTGCAGGACGCGCGCAAAATTCTAAATGAAGCGGCGGCGCTGCAAGATTCGCCCAAAACGCGCGCGCTGTTGTATCGCATCCAAGACCAGCAAAACGAAATTGACGGCGTGGCGATTTTTCGCTTCTTGCCGACCCTCGCGCAGGCAGGGGGGGGGGCGACCTTTGCCCAAATTGCGGCGAGCGACCAGGATGTTTTTCTGCTCGACCGACAAAACCGCGTCTATCAATATGTTGTGAATGATGTGTCCGGCGATGCGAAACCGGCGGGCACGAACGCGGTGATTCTCAAGCCCGGCGACAAGGTCGGCGACCAAACTATCGGCGCGGTGCGGCTCATCGCCAGCGCGCCGCGCGGTCAAGACAAACCGCTGCTCGTGGCGGTGACCGACAAATCATTGTTGGCGTACGATTTGGAATCGCGGCAGTGGAGCGCGTACGACATTCAAGACGCGGACAAGTGGGGCGACCTGCGCGCGATTGACGGATTCAACGGCAACATTTATTTGCTCGACGCGCAAAACAATCAGATTTACAAATACACTGCCACCGCCGCCGGCTACAGCCCCAAAGCGACGCCCTATTTTCCAACCAACGCGCAGCCGCTGTTATCCAAAGCGGTGGACATGGCGATTGACGGCGACGTGTGGATTTTGAATGACAACGGCACGGTGCAGCGGTATCGCGCCGGGACGGCGATTCCGTTCGAATTGGAGATGCTGCCGACGCCGCTCAAAAATCCGGTGGCGATTTATACGCGCCCCGAAGCCGATTCGATTTATATCGCGGACGCGGGCAATCAACGCATCGTCGAATTCGACAAGAACGGCAAATTCGTGCGCCAATTTCGCGCCGCCGCCGAAAAAAATGAGGCGCTGACCAATCTGCAAGATTTGACGGTGAACGAACTCAAACGCAAAATATATTTTGTTAATGCAAATGCCGCCTACTTGGCGAATCTGGCAAAATAAACGCATCTCGCGTATCGCCTGTGCCTTGTCGCAAATGGAAAAGCGGATGGAATCCATCCGACGATACGCAAAAAGCGATACGCGAGGAGCGATATGCAATGAGCGATTTGATTCTCGGTATCGAAACTTCGTGCGATGAAACGGCGGCGGCAGTCATTCAAGACGGCTGCCGCATTTTGTCGAACGTGGTCGCGTCGCAAGCGGAACTGCACGCGAAATACGGCGGCGTGTTCCCCGAAGTCGCGTCGCGCGAACACGTGTTGAAAATCGTGCCGGTGATTGACGAAGCGATGCGCGCGGCAAACGTCACGTGGCGCGATCTCAACGCGATTGCGGTGACGCACGGACCCGGACTGGCGGGTTCGCTGCTCGTCGGCGTGAACGCGGCAAAAGGCATCGCGCTCGGGCAAAAGCTGCCGCTGCTCGGCACGAATCATCTCGAAGGGCACATCTACGCGAATTGGCTCGACGCGGGCTTGCCGTTCATCGGACAAGACGAAGACGTGTTTCCGCTCGTCGCGTTGATTGCCAGCGGCGGACATTCGTCGCTGGTGTTGATGCAAGGACACGGCGCATACGTGGAACTCGGGCACACGATTGACGACGCGGCGGGCGAAGCGTTCGACAAAATCGCGCGGCTGCTGCATCTCGGTTATCCGGGCGGTCCGGCAATTCAACGCGCCGCCGAACACGGCGACGCGTCCGCGTTCAAACTGCCGCGCGCGCAAACGCAACGCCCATACGATTTTTCGTTCAGCGGTTTGAAAACCGCCGTGTTGAATTTGGTCAAACGGTTGGGCGAGGAAAATCTGCCGGTGAACGATCTAGCCGCGAGCGCGCAAGCGGCGATTGTGGACATGCTCGTCGAAAAAACCCAACTCGCCGTCGAGGCGCACAACGCGAAAATGGTTTTGCTCGCGGGCGGCGTGGCGGCGAACCAGCGGCTGCGTCAAGAGATGCGCGCGCGCGCGTCGCGTCCCGTGTTGTATCCGCCGCCCAAGCTGTGTTTGGATAACGGCGCGATGATTGCCGCCGCCGCCTCCCGCCACTATCGCGCCGGCGAAAAAAGCGGATGGGATTTGGATGTGATCCCGAATTTAAAGTTAGCTTCCCGGACGACGCGCGAGGTTTGAATGGCTTTTCATTTTGTTGACTATCGCAATCAAGAAATCGAGTTGGCAGATGAGGTCTATCAAACCATCTTGGTGAAGCATCCGGAAGTCAAGCAGTTTTTTGACAGGATTGGAGAGGTGTTGGCAAGACCGGATGTGGTGCGCAAGAGTCAAACTGACGTTCGGGTGAATTTATATTACAAATTCTACGCGGACATACTCAAGGGCAAATACGTCGTTGCGATGGTGAAACTTGCAGACCGCTATTTTATCTCCACCTTTTATGCGACAGACAAGATTAAGGAAGGCGAAATCGTATGGAAGAGATGACGACCATTTTCTATGATCGCGAAGCAGATGTTCTCTATATCACGATTGGCGAACCCCAAGTCGCGATCTCTCAAGAGTTGGGAAACGATGTGCTTTTACGCGTACATCCTGAAACGGGCAAAGTCGTGGGGATGACGATGCTAAACTTTATGAGCCGTTTTAGCAATCTGGCAAAAGAGCAACCGCTGCCGGTGCATATGGAGTTGCACGCCGCCTAATTCTTTGCAGGTCTGCTCCAGTTTTTCCCTTTTCGAGCCGTAAAATCCCATTTTACGCAAAATAAAAACGCCGCCGTGATTCACGGCGGCGTTTCCGTTTTCTGGGACTCTTTGCGGTCCAACTTGGTGTCGTCGTACGACGAGGGGTCGCTCAACGATTCGAGATGGGTGAATACCGTGACTGTAGGAATCGTCGCGCGAATTTCACCTTCAATTTGTTCCAGCAATTGATGTCCGTGCTGCACCGTCCAATCCCCCGGCACAAGCACATGCATGGAAACAAAACGCCGCGCGCCGGCTTGGCGCGACCGCAGCGCGTGGAATTGCACGCCTTCGGTTTGGTATTTTTGTAAAATCGCGTTGACTTGATTCATTTCCTTGGGCGGCAGCGCGGTGTCCATCAAGCCCAACACCGAGCGCCGCACTAGATGAAAACCGGTCCACACAATATTGGCAGCCACCGCTAACGCAATCAACGGGTCGAGAAGATTCCATCCGGTCAACGCGACCGCGCCAACCCCGGCGATGACGCCCACCGAAGTCCACACATCCGTCATCAAATGCTGCGCGTCCGCTTCGAGCGTAATCGAATTGTAGCGTTTGCCGGCGCGCATCAACACGCGCGAAACGCCAAGATTGATTGCCGAAGCCACCGCGGCGACCACCAAACCGACGACGGCGGATTCGATGGGCTGTGGATTCAGCAAACGCGGGAGCGCTGCCCACGCAATCGAAAGGGCGGCGATGAAAATCAAGGTCCCTTCGACGCCGCTGGAAAAATATTCTGCCTTGGCGTGCCCGTACGCGTGTTCCTCATCGGGCGGGCGCGCCGCAATCGTCAGCATAATCAACGCGACCACCGCGCCGACCAGATTCACGATAGATTCTGCGGCATCGGACAACAGACCGACGGAACCGGTGATGACAAAGGCGGAAACTTTCAAGCCGATGGTCGTCACCGCCGCCGCAATCGAAAGCCACGCATATCGCGTCAGGTTGGAACGATTTTCCATAGCCCTGCAAAAATTATACCCCGAAAAAATTTTTTTGACCGCAAACATCAAATATAGTACAAGAATAACCTATGCCTACTTATGATGTTTTTCTGGCGCGCACCTACAAGGTGCGGATGCAAGCCACCGATGCCGCCACGGCCGAGCGCCTCGCCGAAGAATTTGTCGGCGCGGTCAGAGATGTTTCGACTGACGCGGAGCGCGCCGAACACCATTTTCAAATCGAGTCCATCGAGATGACGGACAACAGCGCGTTCGACGCGCTTGAATTGGAAAGCTGACGCATCGCGCCTTGCCAAGCATAAAGCAAAATGACTGCGGATTCTTTTCGCGCGCTGCCTTCGGTGGATGAGCTGCTGCAAAATCACACCCTGCGCGGGCTCGAACAAAAGGTCGGACGCGCGGTGGTGCGCGACGCGATTCGCGCGTCGCTCGATGCCGCCCGCGTCGAAATTCGCGCCGGACGTCCCGCGCCGATGCCCGCGCTGCTGATTGACGCGATTATGGAACGCATCGCGCAGGCGGTACGCCCGACGCTGACGCGCGTCGTCAATGCGACTGGCGTAATTTTGCACACGAATCTGGGACGCGCGCCGCTTTCGCCCGAAGCGCTGCAAGCCATTCACGACGCAGCGGCAAGTTACTCGAATCTCGAATATGACCTCGCGGCGGGCGAACGCGGCTCGCGCTACCGCCATGCCGAAGCGCTCCTCCAAAAATTGACCGGCGCGGAAGCCGCGCTCGTGGTCAACAACAACGCGGCGGCGGTCATGTTCATTCTGCGCGCGTTCGCCGAACACCAAGAGGTGATTGTTTCGCGCGGGCAGTTGGTCGAAATCGGCGGCGGGTTTCGCGTGCCGGACGTGTTGAGTCAATCGGGCGCGACGATGGTAGAGGTCGGCACGACGAATCGCACGCGCGCGGCAGATTTTGAAAATGCCATCACCGCGCAAACAGCGCTGCTCTTGCATGTGCATCCCTCCAATTTCCGGGTGATTGGTTTTACCGAAGAAGTGACCCTGCAAGAAATGGCGGAATTGGCGCACAAACACCAACTCCTTGCCGTGGACGATTTGGGCAGCGGCGCGCTGCTCGATACGGCAGTGTACGGTCTGGCGCACGAGCCGATGCCGCAAGAAAGTTTGCGCGCGGGCGCCGACCTCGTCACCTTTAGCGGCGACAAATTGCTCGGCGGTCCGCAAGCGGGCATCATTTTGGGCAAACAAGAATATGTCGCGCGCTTGAAAAAACATCCGCTCGCCCGCGCGCTGCGCGTGGATAAACTCACGCTGTCCGCGCTGCAAGCGACGCTGCTGCATTATTTGAAAAATGAAGCGCCGCAGAAAATTCCGATTTGGCAAATGATTTCTGCCCAACCCGACGCGCTCGAAGCCAAAGCGAACGCGTGGGGTGAACGTTGGCGCGCGCGGGGGTTGGACGCGCGCGTCGTCACTTCGCAATCCACCGTGGGCGGCGGCAGTTTGCCCGGCGAAGTTTTGCCGACGCGCGCGGTCGCGTTGGTCGTCGCCTCGCCCGACGCCTTTGTCAAGGCGCTGCGCGAAAACGACCCACCCATTATCGCGCGCATTGAAAATGACGCGGTGCTGCTCGACCCGCGCACCGTTTTGCCGCACGATGAAACGGCGCTGTTGGAAGGCGTCGAGCGCGCGGCGCATTTGGTATGACGCCTCATCACGCACCCCGCGTAACTCGGGCAACCTGCGTGATGAGGCGTCAAATAAGTGCCATGATTGCTGATTTACAGTTTGTCTTGCGCTATCGCGAATTGATTCGCAACTTGACGCTGCGCGACTTGAAAGTGCGCTATCGCAATTCGCTGCTCGGTTTCATTTGGGCATGGGGCAATCCCGTCATGATGACGGCGGTCTTTACGTTGGTCTTTCAAGTCATCGCGCCCAATTCCATTCGCAACTATCCGCTCTTTATCATGATTGGCTGGCTCGCCTGGGGTTTCACCACGAGCAGTATCAACGACGGTATCGGAAGCGTCGTGCACAATTCGGCGCTGGTGAAAAAAATCTGGTTCCCCCGCGTTGCGCTGCCCGCTTCGGCAGTGTTCGCCAACGCCATCAATTTTCTGCTCGCGCTGCCGCTCGTTGTCATCTTGATTTTGTATTATCGCGTCGAAATTCAACCGCTGCTGTTGTTGTACTTTCCCGTCATTTTTGTAGCGCAGCTCGCGTTGGTGATGGGCATTGCGTTTTTTGTCTCGGCGGCGAATGTGTATTACCGCGATACGGGCGTCATTACGGGCGTCTTGTTGACCGCGTGGTTTTTCCTGACGCCGGTGTTTTATTCGGTGCCTCAGCTGACCGGCGAGAACGGCAGATTGCTCTATTACTTGAATCCGATGGCGAGTATTATCGAAGCGTATCGCAACATTTTGTACGGGTCGCCGCAAGGCGCGCCGCCGGGACCGCCGGACATCGGCTTTCTCGGACGTACGCTCGTGACCGCGTTGGTGGTCTTGATTTTCGGCTTTGTCTTTTTCGTGCGCGCGAGCCGAAACTTTGGCGAAGAATTGTGACACAAAAAACCGCAGGCATTTCACCTGCGGTTTTTTGCAACATTCCACAAGCGGCGCTGTTTTTTGAAACGCGTTGTTTAGATGTCGAAGGCGGAACGGCGTTCCGCATAATCCGATGGTTCAGCGGGTTCTGCATCAAGCCGATTGTATTTCCGCATTAGTTCGACCAGTTCGTCGAGCGGCATGGCGTGAACGATGCCGCGCGCGCCGCGCGTTGTTTCCGCCGCGCATAACGCGTTGAGAATAGATTCCTGCACCGCTTCGACGGTCGCGTCGAACAGCGCGTTCATCTCTTCCTGCGGCAGCATGCGCAGGGGAATTGGCTGCGTCGCATTGTTGGGCACATGATTGCCGGTGGCGAACGCGAGAAATAAATCGCCGCTGCTGTTGTCGCCGTGCCCGCCCACGTTTGCCAGACCGACCGTTGCGCGTTGCGCCAACCGCTTGCACTGTGTCGGAAGCAGCGGCGCGTCCGTCGCCACGATGATGATGATAGAGCCGCGCGGGTCGGGCGCTTGCCTCGTCGCGGCGAAATGTTTGCCGACCGGCACGCCATTGACTGTCAAAAGTTTCATGCGCCCGTAATTGGCTTGGACTAACACACCGACGGTGTACGACGCGCCCGCGCTGAACACCACGCGCGAGCTTGTGCCGATGCCGCCTTTGAAACCGTGACAGCGCATCCCCGTCCCGCCGCCGACGTTGCCTTCGTCCACGCGTCCGCCGCGCGCGTTTTCGATTGCCGCCAGTACATGCGCGCGCTGCAAAGGAAACGCGTCAATGTCATTCAAGAAACCGTCGTACGTTTCCGCTACCACCGGCAGCAGCCAATGATGCGCGCCCGGCTGCGTCCGCCCATATTCCACCAAAACATCGCGCACGAGTCCGACTTGATGCGTGTTGGTGATGCCGATGGGCGTGGTGAGCAAACCCGATTCTTCAATCCACGCGGTGCCGGTCATTTCGCCGTTGCCGTTGAAACGATGAACGCCGGCGAAACAATGGTCTTGCCAAATCTTGCCCGCGCGCGGAATGATGATGGTGACGCCCGTGCGCGCAATGCGCGGTTCGTCATAAATCAATGTGGTTTGTCCGACGACGACATCGGGCACATCAGTGATAGCATTGTGCGTCCCCGTCGGATATTCGCCGATGGTAATGCCCAAATTCCGTAAGCGTGTTCGATTCATCTGTGTGTCTCCGCGCGGTATTATATTCGATGAATCGCAAAAGGGCGCGTTTTGAAAATTGACATTCGATGGTTCTAAACGATAATCGCGCAAAACAAATTTGCCGTGGCGGATGACGCTTCATCACGCACCCCACGTCACCCAGGCAACAGGCGTGCTGAGGCGTCAGAGGAATGGAATGAGAAATATTTTTTGCGCGGCATTTCTTGTCGTGATGCTGACAGCGGCGTGCAATTCGACCGCCGCGCTGTCCACCGTCGCGAGCGTTTCACCGACGGTCAACGCGAACAGCAATGCGCGCGGTACGGAAACGACGATTGCGCGACGAATTTTTGCGACGCTCACGGCGAACGCGCCAAAAGCGACGCCCCAAAAAGTGACGCGCGCAGCGACGGTAACGCCGCCGCCGCCGCCCAATCAGCCTTTTGCGGCGACCAACGCGACCGCGCCCGTGCCGACACTTTCGAATATTCTGTCGCCCAGCGTAACGCCGCTGCCGGTCTTGCCGACGCGTCCGCCGACGCGCGCGCCGGGGCAAACTGTGACCGCCGCGCCGCCGCAAGTTTCACGCGACGCGCTGCGCGGAAAAATTTTGTTCAAGAGCACGCGCAGCGGCGGAAAATATCCCAACACGTTTCAATGGTTTGTCATGAACGCCGATGGCTCGGATGCGCAGCAGGTGAATGCTGCCCAAGCGCGTCAACTCTATCTCGACCTCAAAGGGCAAGAAGGGTATTCGCCCGACAAGAGTTTGTTGGTGTTGGGCGAAAGGGTGTGCAATCCGAACGCGCACTGCGATTTGTACATCGGCGCGCCGGACATAGTGGCGAATCGCAGCCAAGGGCAGTGGACGCCGGGCGGACCGGTGTGGTATCGCGCGGACAATCCCGTGTGGTCGCCCAACGGCGATTGGATCGCGTTCATCTGGAACCGCGACAATGACCGCACAAAAAATGTATTCAAAGGCGACCCGTCGAAAACGAATCAAGATTTCAAACGCTTGACCGATTTTGGCGGCGGACGCGATACCAAAAACCCGACCTATTCGCCGGACGGAGCGCTGCTTGCTTTTGCGACGCAAGACGGAGCGCGCTGGCATATTTGGGTGTTGAACGCGACCGCCGACAATCCGACCGATGCCGCCGCGCACAACATCAGCAGCGCGGATGCGGACGAGTGGGATCCGTTGTGGATTAAATAATGATGAACTGGTTTTTGCTCGCGGCGCTGCTTGGCGCGTTGGTAGATTGGTTCGCCGTCGCGCGCGCCCACAAACCGCTGGAATATCTTTTCAAGCCCGCGACGATGCTGGCAGTGATTGCCGCCGCGTGGGTGTGGATGCAAGGTGCGCCTGACGCGTGGCTCGCGCGTTTTCTCATCATCGGTTTTGTCTTTTCGCTCGCGGGCGATGTGTTTTTGATGCTGCCCAATCCGCGCTATTTTCTATTTGGACTGGTCGCGTTTCTGCTCGCGCATCTCGCGTACATCATCGGTTTGAATCCGACGCCGCCGCCGCTGGTCGCGCTGGCGCTGCTGGTTCCCATCGCGATGGTGGGAACTTGGTTCATCGCGCGCGTCGTCCGCGCCCTGCGCGCCGCGCCGCACACGAGTTTGGTCGCGCCGGTGGTCGTTTATGGGGTGGTGATTTCGCTGATGCTTTTTTCCGCGTGGGCGACGCTGTTTCGTCCGGAATGGACAACCGCGCGCCGCGCGTTCATTATCATCGGCGCGACGCTCTTTTTTCTTTCCGACGCGATGCTGGCGTGGAATCGTTTTGTCAAACCGTTTGCGGCAGCAAAACTTGGCGTCATCATCACGTATCATCTCGGACAAATCGCGCTGGCGGCGGCGATGGCGACATAAAAATTACACCGCGCGTTCTTGAATTTTGTACGGGAACCCGTACGAACGCATCAATTTCATAAATGGCACGGGGTCAAAGAATTCGGGTCCGTGCACGCCCGCGCCGCGCCAAATTCCCTTGTCCAACAATTCCATCGCGATCAGCGGATTGAACGCAGTTTGCGCGACGACGGCTTGCGAGCCAATCCGCCGCATACATTTTTTGTTGTCCGCGACTTGATAGAGGTAAACGGCGCGGCGTTTGCCGTTTTTGACGCCGGTGACAAATGTGCCCGCGCACGTTTTGCCCGACATTTTGTCGCCGAGCGTCGCGGGATTGGGCAAACATGCGGCGACGACATCGCGCGGCGCGACCTCGACATCTTTGACGCGGATTTTTTCTTTGTTGTCGAGACCGAGCATGCGCAGCGTTTTCAGCACGCCGATAAATTCATCGCCCAAGCCGTACTTGAAGGTTACGCGATTGCATTTCAGATAGCGCGGCACGAGCAGCACTTCTTCGTGTTCCACATTGACGCATTCGAGCGCGCCAATGCCTTCGGGAAATTCAAACACCTCCGGTTCCGAGAAGGGGGGGGTGGTGTACCAGCCGCGGGCTTTATCCCAAATCACGGGCGGATTCAAACACTCTTCAATCGTCGTCCAAATCGAAAACGTCGGCGCGAACGCATAACCGCGCACGACCAGATTCGCGCCGTCGCGCACGCCGATTTCGTCAATCTCGTCGAATAAATGGTCGGCGGCGTAACGCGCAAACACGTCGGACAAACCGGGTTCGACGCCCATGCCGATGAGCGCCAGCCGATTTTTCCTTTCCCATTCTTTTGCGCGCGCGAATTGATAATCGCCCAGTTTGACGCCGGTCCTTTCATAGGGCTTGGACGGATGCGGCTTTGAGAGGGACATTGCCATGTCCATGTAATGAGTGCCCGCCGCAAAGGCGGCGTCGAAAATGGATTCGTTGAATACCGGCTCGACGGCATTCATGATCAAGTCAACGTCGTATTGGCGCGCCAACGCTGCGACCGCCTCACGGTCACTCGCGTCAATCTGTGCGACGGGGAATCGTTTGGGACTGCCGATTTTTTTCTGAACCTGTTTGGCGCGGGCGAGGTTGTAATCTGCCAGCACCATTTGTTCGAGCCACGGTCTTGCTTTGCCGAGCGCGGCGATGGCTTCGCCGACGCCGCCCACTCCCACCAAGAGCACTTTCACGCGCTGCCTCCATGAAGCGAATTTTGATGCGCGTCTATTGTAAGATAAATGCCTTCACTTGTTCAAGCGGCAGTCATCTGGTGATTACTCACATTTGTCATTGCGAACCAAGTGACGCAATCTCCTGGGGGACTGCTTCATGCGGCAAACGACGCCGCGCGCGCCGTGACAGGAGAGCGATCCCCAGGCAGTCATGACGCACTGCGTTACAAAATTTAGACGAAATCAAGACCAGAGTATAATAAAGTTGATGTTTGACGCGGTGCGTCAAAACTCAGGTTGACTCTCATCTATCGGTACGAGGAGGCAGGGATGGCAAAGAAAGAAGGACGCGAGCGCGCGGCAGAAGCGGCGAAAAAGGAACGCGGGCGCATTCTCGGGACGTTTCGCAAAGTGGTTCTGGCGAGCGTCGGCGCGGTCGGGGTCGCGCAGGATGAATTAAATGCGTTGATCAAGCGCATGGTCGAACGCGGGGAAATTACGGAAAAAGATGCGCGCAAATTGGTCAACGACGTCCAAAAAGAAGTTAACAAGCGCCGCAAGACGGGACAGACCAAGGCGGAAAAAGAAATGGAAGGGATGATGGAAAAATTGAATGTCCCCTCCAAAGCCGACATCGAAGACTTGACCGCTCAGGTAGCGGCGCTTTCGAAACGCATCGAAGAGCTCAAAGCCGAAATGAAAAAAGACTGAGTCGAATGCGAAACGAACAAGAGGAGCGGCGCGGGCGCGCCATTCCTCTTGTTGTGTTTTGCCCCTCGTGAACATGTGGCAATTCAAGAGTCCGTTTATCGTGTTCGGACAGGATGCGCTCGATTACCTCGAATCCCTGCACGGGCGGCACGCGTTCATCGTCACCGATGCCAATATTGTGCGCTTGGGCTTGGCGCTGTTTGTGACCGAACGTCTCAAAAACGCAGACATAGCGTACACGATTTTTGACGGCGTCGAACCGGAACCATCACTGCAAACCGTGCGCGCCGCCGCGCAAGAAATGGCGCAGGTGCAGCCGGATTGGATTATTGGTTTAGGCGGCGGTTCCTGCATGGATGCGGCAAAGGCGGCGTGGTTGTTGTACGAACGTCCGGATGTAGATTTGGAAGGCGTAACGCCAATGGAGCAATTTGGTTTGCGCCGCAAAGCGAAACTCATCGCCATTCCCACGACCTCCGGTACCGGTTCCGAAACAACCCTCGCGTCGGTATTGACCGATATAGAACTGCATCGCAAGGTGACGCTCGGCTCGTACGAACTCGTGCCCGATGTGGCAATTGTGGACCCGCGTTTCGTGATGAAACTGCCGCCGAGTGTTACGGCAGATACGGGCATGGACGCGCTCACGCACGCGGTGGAAGGTTATTCGAGCCGCATGCGGAATGATTTCAGCGACGGTCTGGCGCTCTATGCCGTGCGTCTCGTGCTGGACTATTTGCCGCGTGCGTACGCGAATGGCGACGATGCGGAAGCGCGCGAACACATGCACAACGCCGCGACCATTGCCGGGCTTGCGTTCGGCAACGCGCAAACGGGCGTGGCGCACGCGTTAGGACATTCGTTTGGCGCGCTGTTTCGGGTGCCGCATGGGCGCGCGGTGAGTTTGTTTTTGCCTTACGTCATCGAGTACGAAGTCGAAAGCTCTATGTCGCGTTATGCCGACATTGCGCACATGATGCGCCTACACGCGCACGACGAACGCGAAGCCGCGCGCGTGGTCGCCGCGCGTGTGCGCGAACTGCAAACGACGCTCAAGATGCCGCAAACACTTCGGCAGGCGGGCGCGACGGCTGACCAATTCGACGAATTGATGCCGCGCCTCGTCGCCAACGCGGAAATGGATTCGCAATTGGTCATGAACATGCGCGTGCCCGATGCGCACGATTTGGAGCGTCTGTTCCGCTACGCGTATGACGGGCGCACGATTGATTTTTGAGTTGTTACGGCGGAGACAAGTGCTCTGCGCGGCAGGCAGGTACATAGTGTGAACGGATTGCGACGAAAAATAGTGGGACTGGCATTGAGCGGCGGCGCCGCGCGCGGTCCCGCCCATTTGGGGGTCTTGCGCGTACTCGAACGCGAAGGCATTCCGATTGATGTGGTGGCGGGCACCAGCGCGGGTTCGGTCGCAGGCGCGTTGTACTGCGCGGGCGTATCGCTTGACGACATGTTCAAAGCGCTCACCGATTTCAGTTGGCGCAAAATCGCGAGTCTGACACTGCCCCGGCACGGCTTGGTGTCTTTTGAAAAATTGGAAAAATTCATCATCGCGTGGATTGGCGACCTGTGGTTCAGCGAGTTGAAAAAACCATTTGCGGTGGGCACCACCGATTTGCTGAGCGGACGACCGATTACGTTTTCGACGGGACGCGTCGCGCCGCTCGTCCGCGCAAGTTGTTCGATTCCCGGCTTGGTGGTGCCGCTCGAGTACGGCGGCTATTGGCTCGTGGACGGCGGCATCTCGTGCAATCTGCCCACGCAAGCGGCGCGTGAATTGGGCGCGGAGGTGGTGATTGGAGTAGACCTGCTCAAGCCGTACGTGCGAAAAAATTTTGGCGCGCTTGGCATTGCGAGCACCGCGCTGGAAATTGCGCTGCGTCATTCGGGGGGGGGGGTGCAGAGCGCGGATCTTGTGATTGCGCCGGCGTTGGACAACAAAACCTATACGCGTTTTAGGCGCGCGCAAGAAATGGTCGCGTTGGGCGAACAGGCGGCAGAGCAAATGCTGCCCGTCCTTCGCGCCGCGCTCGACGATGTGGCATCGCCTGCGCTCGTCGCGCCGTCCGGTATCGGTGAAATGGCGGGAAAATGAAATGCGACGCTTACGGCGTCGCATTCTTTGTGGGGCTTGACTTGTGTTTGCGCGGTGGCGGCTTTTCCTTCAAATGTTCCAATTCGTGGGTTAGGGATTCGAGCTGCTTGGACAATTTTTGAATTTCACTGCGGCTGGGCGTGCCGCGTTTTTCCAGTGCGCGTTGGATTCTCAATTCTTCCGGCGTGCGGATGACAGGATGCACCGCCAACAGTTTTTCCAAAATTGCTTTGCCCTGTTTTTGACTCACTTCGCCGCGCTCGATGAGGACCTGCATGCGGCGCTCAATTTCGGAATCGAGACGCGCCGTCAGGTCCAGCGGCAGTAGGGTGGTGCGCAGCTGCTTGAGGGTCTGATTGCTGGCTTGAATCAAATGGGTGAGGACTGTGTTGGGCAATCCGCCGCGTGCCTGGCGCTCTTGCTCGAAAATAATCTGCGCCTGAATTTGGGATGTGATATCTTCGCCGTTGGCGTGGTCAAGGACCGTAACATCGTCGCCCTGCCGAATCATGTCCGCCAAATCGAAAAGGGTCACATACCGTTTGGCGTGCGTGTCGTACAATTTGCGATTGTTGTAGCGTTTGATGATGGGCATGTAAAACCTCGCGCTTGCCGCGCGGGTCAGCGCGGGCACACGGAAATGGACTTGTGACGCGGTGCGTCACGGCAAGTATAACCCGAGTTGGTGAAAAAAAAAAGAGGAGGAACGCGGCGGGCGTTCCTCCTCCGGAGAGAGAGAGGTGAAGCGGGGGCGCTGCCTGCGACTCGCGCTTCAAGACCACAATCGAATCAAGCGAGCGGAAAGCGTCCGGCAATTTCGGCGCACGTCATCCCATGCGGGTATGGCTTAGACCATCGCTTCGGCGCGTTTGACGGCTTTTTTGACAGTCTTTTCGGCTTTATGCACGGCGGCTTTTTCTTGCTTTTGCAAATCGGCGGCAAGCTTGCGCACCTCTTTTTCGTTGCGCCGCATCATCTTGCGCGCGTCGTGTTCCATTTCTTCGCCGCGTTCGACAAAAAGGTCGAACCATTCATTCAACTTGTCGGTGGCGATGCCGAACATGCCGACGTACGCAAGCACAGCTTTGCGCCCGAATTCGCGCAAGCTGTTCCCTTCTTTGACTTGGACTTTTTTGACTGGCATTGCACATCTGCTCCTGTTTGAATTTCCGGCTTATGACGCAGTGCGTCATAACTATTTAAATTATAACGCACTGCGTCATAAAAGTCAATGGCATCGTGGGGATGCGTTTTTGTTACACAAGACAAACGCGCGCGCCCGCGCGCCGAGATAAAAAGCAAACGGTCCGCTTTGCCGCCGTCTGTGCTACAATAATCAAGCATAGCGACGAAAGGAATCTCTTATGGGCGTATTCAAAGACAGCCAACAATTTTATGACACCGTCGGCGAATTGATGAACCGCGCCAAATCCGACCCCGTCGTCGGACCCAAGATTGCCAAGTCCGGTGTCATCATCCAATTCAAATACACTGACCCCGAGGCGGTGACGACCATCAACGCCAAAGGCAAGCCGACGCAACCGGGCGCGTTCGTGGATGTGATTCACGGTCCGACGAATTTGAAACCCGACATCGAGATGAGCATGGCAGCGGATGTGTCGCATCAATTCTGGCAGGGCAAAGTGAATCTGGTGGAAGCGCTCGCCAAACGGAAAATTCTGCTCAAAGGGAATCAACTCAAAGTGTTGGGGCTCTTGCCGGCGGTCGAGCCGCTGTACAAGAAATATCCCGAGCTCTTGAAAGAAAAGGGCTTGGGTGACCTGATTGGAAAATAAGCCTTCGCGTTGGCGCGCCATTGCCGCGTCACGATGGGCGCGGTTTCATTCTGCCACAGGACGGATGACTCGGTGTGGACGGGTCATTCGTCTTTTGTTTTTATGCCGACGCAGAGGCATGATGTCTCTAAGGGAATGCGGCGCAGACCGCCGGATACCTTTTGGTCGCGTCTGCGCGGCAGCAATTCTTACGATAGGCAGTCTATGAAACAAATTCTCTTGCTCGACCTTGGTCTCGGCAAAGAAACACGGACGATTTCTTTTGCCGGACAAGAAGTCAGCATTCATCACGTGGGTACGGATGGCAATCCGGATTTGGCGCGCCAGCTTGTCTTACAAGCGGATGCGCAGGTGGACGCGATTGCGTTGGAAGGAATGCCCGCGCAATTGAAACTCGGCGCGGTGGCGCAACCGCATCACGAGGGCGCGGCGCTGCGCGAACACGCGCGACGAACGCCGGTGGTGGATGGCAGTGGCGTGCGCGACGGTTTGGAACGCTGGGCGGTCATGCTCGCCGACCGCGCGCAGCCCGGCATCTTTGCCGAAAAATATGTTTTGATGGTGCCGGGATTGAATCATGTGGGATTGGCGGATGAAATCGCCAAACACAGTTCGATGGTGCGGTACGCGGACCCGTTTATCTTTTTCAATTTGCCGGATTTTCCCGGTGTGGGCAGCAGGCAATCCCTCGACCAGGTTGCCGCGCCGACGCTGGAGCAACTCGCGCACTTGCCGTTCAAGCGCGTTCATCCGCGCGCGGGAACGCCGCACGCGCATCGCGCCGAATCGCCGTTTCATCACGCCGATGTTTTGGTCGGCGACATTGGCGCGATTCGGCGCTACGCGCCGCAGCACTTGAAACGCAAAACGATTGTGGTCGAATACGCGACAGAACAAGACGTTGCCGATTTGCAAAGGCGCGGCGCATCCATTGTCGTCACGCTGATGCCCGGTTTGGGCGAACGTGGAAGTTTGGGCGAATTCCCCGCGTCGTTAATAGAAGCGATTTTCATCGCGTGTCGCGCGAACGCGGACATGCCCTTGAACGAGGACACGTATCTCGACATGATGGCGGGACTGGATTGGACGCCGCACATTCGCTATTTGCGCGCGGACGAAGCGGGCGTCAACAAATTCGCGTTTGTGATTCATCCGCTGCAAGTGGATTTCATCCGCCAACACAAGATGCTGGGCTGGACAAAATATCTGCCTGATGATTTGGTCGAAGCTGCTGCCGCCTATTTCCCGCCCATTTATCTTTCCAAAATCACTGGCGCGCAATCGCCGACGACGGGGCAGCGCGTCGAGGGCTATTTATTTTCACTTGGCGCGACGCCGCGTCAGATGATGCAGCACGATGAAAGATTTACATACGTGCGTTTGAATCAAGCCGCGCGCATGGCGGAACGCATGGGCGCGCGCATCATGGGACTTGGCGCGTTTACGAGCGTGGTCGGCGACGCGGGCATTACGGTGGCAAACGAAGCGGACATTGCGATTACGTCAGGCAATTCGCTGACCGTCGCCGCGACGCTGGAAGCAGCAAAGCAAGCGGTCATGCAAATGGGCGCGACGGATTTGACGCGCGGCAAAGTGATGGTCATTGGCGCGACGGGTTCGATTGGTTCGGTGTGTGCGCGTTTGTTGGCGCAGGCGATTTACAATGTCGTGTTGGTTTCCATCGAACCCGCGAAATTGATTGAACTCAAGCGCAAGATTCAACGCGAAACGCCCGGCGCGCAAGTGACGATTGCAACGGTCGCGAACGATTTGGTGCGCGATTGCGATTTGATTGTGACCGCGACCTCCGCGTTCGGACAGCGCATCCTTGACATTTCCAAATGCAAACCCGGCGCGGTGATTTGCGATGTGGCGCGTCCGCCCGACATTAGCGCGGCGGAAGCGGCAGTGCGCCCCGATGTGTTGGTCATCGAAAGCGGCGAAGTGTTGATTCCCGGCGATATTGATTTTGGCTACGACATCGGTTTGCCTCCGAAAACGTCGTACGCGTGTCTCGCGGAAACGTGTTTGCTGGCGATGGAAGGGCGCTTTGAAGATTACACGCTCGGACGCAATATCGAAATGGAACGCGTCAAAGAAATTTATCGCCTGTTCAAAAAGCACGGCTTTAAACTCGCGGGACTGCGCTCGCACGGCAAATACATTACGGAAGCGGATGTGGCAAAGAAACGCGCGTTGGCGGAAGAATTACGCGCCATGCAGCGCGATGCGCCGCAAGAATACGCGCGGGCGCTCGAACAAGCATCCGTCGCGCTCGCGCAAATTCCCAAAGCGTCCAAAGGCGTGCGGTCGGCGAACGGAAATCGCAAAAAATGGTTGGCAATCGCCGCAGGCGCGGGTATAATTGGCGTGTTCGCAACGCGAACGCTCGTCCTGCGCCCGCGTGATTCCAAATAGCGTACGTGTCGCGCGCGCAGCTGACGAAGCAATCCGTTTTGAGGTTGCTTCATTTCTTGTTCCCCGGGCGAGTGCGGCGTCACGCTCGCTGCCTGCACGAAAGGAGTAGTAATGTCGGTCCGACAATTGACCGTAACTGTGCCGGAGAAGGTTATCCTCGCGGAAAAGACCGACGAGACAGGTTTTGCGCGCGAATTGCTCATGCTGGCGGCAGTAAAATTATTCGAGCTTGGGCACCTATCTTCGGGGCGCGCCGCAGAGCTTGCGGGAATTCCGCGCGTGGAATTCTTGTTGAGTCTCGGACGTTACAAGGTATTTCCGCTAGACGCCGAGTTGCGCGACTTGGAAAAGAGTTATGCCTGAGGCAATTACGAATACTTCACCAATGGTGTATCTTTATCGAGCGGGCGCGCTAGCTTGGTTGGCGGAGCTCTTTGATCAAGTCTGGATACCCGGTGCCGTGGTAAATGAATTGCGGGAAGGAATCCGCCGCGGTTATGATGTGCCTGATCCGAATGAACATAGTTGGCTGAAAATTGTAGACGCGAAAGCGATACCGTCCGAATGGCTCGCGCTTGACCTTGGACCCGGAGAAATTGCTGCCATGGCATTGGCGCTGGAGAATCCCGACTGTGTTGTATTGCTCGATGATGGGCGAGCGCGTGAAATTGCCCAGGCCGCGGAATTGAAGGTGTGGGGCACATTGAGGGTGTTACTCGAAGCAAAAAGGCAAGGTCTTACGACAAGCATAGAGCCGTTTGTAACCCGCCTATCCGAATCTGGAATGTGGATTGCGGAAGAAGTACGTGAAAGGATTTTGATTTTGGCAGGCGAGGGCAAGCCAAAGGGAACCAAGCTCAAGTGAACAGTAAGGCGACTTGGAATCAACCAGCTGCATATTTTGGTTAGTATTGGACTCAAGTGCGCTCCTACGTGAGGTCAGCATGGCAGAGAAACGAGTCATTGTGGTCACCGGCGTCGCCGGGTATTGGGGCAACCGCGTCGCCGCGCGTCTGCGCGACCACGACGATGTCCACGTGATTGGGATTGACAGCGAGACCCCGCAAGAAAATGTGGACGGTCTCGATTTTGTCCAAGCCGATTTGCGTAATCCGCTGTTGGTGGATTTTTTGCAAGAAGAACAAGTCGAGACGATCATCCACCTCAAGTTCCGCGAGACGCTGATGCCAAGCGAAAGCGCGTTTGAAGAAAATGTGATGGGGACCGCGAAACTCTTGGGCGCGTGCGGCGAAGCGGGTGTCAAGCGCGTGATTCTCAAAAGTTCGCTCATGGTCTACGGCGCGCGTCCCGACAACCCGATGTTTTTGCGCGAGGACCATCCGCACAACGGTCCGAAAAAGTGCGGCTATATCCGCGACTGGATTGAAATCGAAAAATACGCCGAGAGTTTTCATGACCAAAATCCCGACACCATTCTGACCATTCTGCGATTTGGGCACATCGTCGGACCGAAAGCGGATACGCCGATGACGCGTTTTTTGCGCGATGAAGAAGCGATTACGCTGTTGGGCTTTGACCCGATGATGCAAGTGATTCACGAAGACGATGTGGTGGGCGCACTCGTGCACGCGGCGCAGGGCGAGTATCGCGGCGCATTTAACGTCGCGCCCGAAAAGGGAATGCCATTGTGGAAAACGCTCGGACTGGCAAGCAAACTGCCCATTCCGATTTTGCATCCGCTCGCGTATTGGAGCGTTTCGCTGGGCGGCGCGCGGCTCGCGCCGATGCCGCTTGATTATTTGCGTTTTCCCTGCATGGGCGATATGACGCGCATGCGCGACGTTTTGCAATTCACGCCGCAGTACACGCCCGAAGAAACGGTGCGCGAATTTTCCGCGCAGCAGCGCGTGCGAAAACTGTTTGGCAAAAAGAGCCGCGAATTGTTTGAGCAAGACCGTTTGCGGGATACGATTCAACGCCGCAAGCGTCTGCGTGAGCGTGAGGGTGAGCGCAAACCCGCGCGTCACAAGTCCGCCTGAGGGAGCCGGAGATGGGACAAATGGATGAACTTGCTGTCGGCATAAAAAAGGACGCGGACATGCCGGACGCGTCCGCAAATGGTGATGAGATGTCCGCCGCGCCGGATGATGCCGTTGCCTTTACCGACAAACCCGCGCGAAAAACGCGCAAGACCTCGCCCGCGAAAAAGACGACGCCGAAAAAAGCGCGCCAGACCAAACGCCGCGCGCGCGCGGCATTGCGCGCCCAAGCGCCGGAAACGGATGTGCTCGCCGAATTGCCCGATGTCCAAGAAGAATTGGATGCCAATCCCGAATTACAGCGCCGCAATCAAGCCTTGGCGGACGAATTGCTGCACGAAGTCGAGATGGTCATCAAACGTTTGATGCGCCTCAGCCCTGCATACAAAACCAATCTCGCCGTGCCGCAAGAGGTTCAAGAAGCGCTTGGCGAAAATGCCGAAACGGTTGCAGAAAGCGCAGGCGGCGCGAGTATGCTCAAGCGTCTGCAAAAATTGCTGCCCGGCGAAATGCTCGACACGGACACGTTGAAAGGTCTGTGGACGATGTTGAAATTCACTGGCGAATATCAAGTGGACGTGCTCAAGCGCCGCATGACGGGCGATTACGAAACAGACGAATGGGGCATGGACCAGGAATTTATTGACGCCGTGCGCCCACTGTTTGATTTCCTCTACAACCGCTATTGGCGCGTCACGATGACGGGTTTGGAAAATATCCCTGACGAAGGACGCACGCTGTTGGTCTCGAATCATTCCGGGCAGCTGCCGTTTGACGGCGCGATGATTGGCACGGGCATTTTGCAAAATCACCCTGCCGCGCGCATGATGCGCGCGTTGTATGCGAATTGGTTTCCGACGTTACCGTTCGTGTCGGATATTCTTACCAAGACCGGGCAGGTCATGGCGAACGACGAAAACGCGGAACGTTTATTGAGGCAAGACCACTTGGTCGCCGTGTTTCCGGAAGGATACAAGGGCGTCGGCAAATTGTACAAAGACCGTTATCATTTGGCGCGATTCGGACGCGGCGGCTTTGTGCGCATTGCGTTGAAAACGCGCGCGCCGATGATTCCCGTTGCCGTCGTGGGCGCAGAGGAAACGTACATTTCGCTTTACAAATCGCAGACGCTGGCAAAGTTGGTCGGCTTTCCGTATTTTCCCATCTCGCCCACGTTTCCATGGCTCGGTCCGCTCGGTTTGATTCCACTGCCGACCAAATGGTACATTGACATCGGCGAACCGATTCACACCGACCGCTATCCGGAAGGTTCGGAAAATAATTTGATGCTCATCTCGCAGCTCACCGACCAAGTGCGCGACACGGTGCAAAAAATGATTAATGATCGGCTGCGGATGCGGAAAAGCATTTTTATGGGATGAGTGAAGGAGAAATGTTATGCGCCAAGTGATTATGTGCCAGACCACACGGCATTGAAGCGCGGAACACTGCGCGCGAATTGGGGCGACCGATTCCGAAACTGCACGGCAAATTGATGTACGCCTAATCAAGGCGTGGAGAATGAGATGCCAAAATTTCCTGACACGGAAAAATTGTATGCGGTCATGCGCGATCTATTCGGAACCGTGCTGGAACAAAATCCGAAAGCGTTTGACGACATGCTCCGCCAGCGGCTGACGGTGCGTTTCAAAATAAGCCAGCCAAGCGGCGAAGTGATAATTGACGGCAAAACGCGCCCGCCAAAATTTACGTACGGCGCGTTCAATGGTCGCCCCGATATAGATTTGGAATTGACGGGCGATGTGCTGGACCAATTGCTCAAACACGAAATCTCGGCGCAAAAATCGGTGATGGACGGCACCGTCAAGTTCAAAGGCAATCCGCTGAAATTGCAAGGGATGCTGAATGTTTTGAAAGCGAGTAACCCGGTCTATCCGGACGCATTGAAAAAGAACGGACTGTAAAAAAGAACCCCCGCCGCGCGAAAATGCGACGGGGATTTTTCTTGGGTGATGCGATTTGAATTGTGCCGAGATTGCGCGTCAGCGTCACAGCGACGGCGAAGGGCTGGGAATTTCAATTTTCAGCGCGAGTCCCTTGCCCGGCGCCGATTCGATTTGCATCGTACCGCCGAGCAGCGCCACCCGCTCGCTGATGCTGAGCAGACCAAAATGTTGACGCGCCGAGAGCTCCGCAAGGTCGGGCGCGTCGCGCATGCCGCGTCCATCGTCCGTGAGTTGGATTTGCAGCGATGCCAGCGGCGTGCGCCGCACGGTGAGCCACGCGTGTTTCGCCATGGCATGTTTGCGAATATTGTTCAGTCCTTCTTGCACAATCCGAAAAATCGAAAGTTCTATCGCTTCGGGCAAACGCCCCAACTGCGGGTCCACGTTCATGTCCAGCTGCACGCCAGTTTGTTCCGACCATTCATGTCCGAGCGAACTGAGCGCGCTCACCAAACCATGACTGTCAATCGTCGGCGGACGCAAGTCACTGCACATTTGCCGCAAATCGCCGACCACCTGCCGCAGTCCATTGCGGACAGCCACAATGTCGTCGCGGCGTTCGCTGAACACGTCGGCGCTCTCCATTTCTTCCAAACGATAATAGAAACTCAATAGGTCTTGAATGACCGCATCATGCAGCTCGCGCGCAAGGTGCTTGCGTTCCTGTTCGCGTTCGGTCATCAAGCGGCGCTGGGTCGCTTGCAGCGCGAGGTTCAACTCGTCGAGCGCGTGCAGCTGCGCTTGCAAACGCTCAATCAATTGGCGATTCAGCGAGTCTTGGACGCGCAAACTTTGTTGCAGCGAATCTTGTTCGCGGCGCAGCTCTTCGGTCTGCCGCTGCGCTTGATGATAATTTTCAAGCGCCCAAATGATGGGCGTAATTTGTTCGCGGCTCGACAAACCGACAATCAATTCCACTACTTCGCGCGGCGTGCAGTCGGCGGTGCGGCGGTCGGCGACGAGGCGTCCTTCGTACAAAACGAGGATGCGGTCAGTCACGGCAAAGAGTTGCTTTAAATCATCGCTGATAATCATCACGCTGGTTTCCGCGCGCGACAATTCGCGAATGAGCGCGAGCATGCGTTCCTGCCGTTGATAACTCAACGCGGAGAGCGCGTCGTCGAGCAGCAGCAGCTGCGGGGTGTCGCACAACGCGCGCGCCAATGTGACCACCTGCCGCTGTTCGTCGGACAATTCGCGCGTGCGTTCGCGCAGCAGCGTCATGGGCACGTCCAGCGCCGCCAAAATTTCGCCAGCGCGCGCCGTCATCTTTTTCCAATTCGGCGAACCGAGTTGGTCGCTCCAACCGATTTCGCGTCCGAGAAAAATATTTTGGGTAACGTCCAGTGGTTCCGCAAGCAGCGGCGTTTGTGGCACAAGTTCGATGCCGTACTGATGCGCGTCGCGCGGACTTTTCAATTGCACGCGGTGTCCGCGCACAAAAATATCGCCGTCGGTGGCTTGTTCCAAACCGGCGAGGATGTGAAAGAGGGTAGATTTGCCGGCAGCGCGCCGCCCGACTACGCCAATGACTTCGCCGGCAGCGACGGTAAAGTTAATGTCGCGCAGCATGTAACGCGAACCGACGCGTTTTGTGAGGTTGTACGCATGAACGAAAGGAGTTGACACGCAAAAAACAATGCGGGCGAGGACGCGCGTCCTCGCCCGCAAACGTCCGAATGAATGGGCTATCTGCCCGCGGCTTCGCGGCGGCGCCGCGCCAAGGCGTCCACCGTGACGGCGAACAAAAGCACCGCGCCCGTAATCATGAATTTTATCGGCGACGCCAACGCGAGCAGGTCCATGCCGTTGGAAATGGAACCGATAACGAGCGCGCCGAGCAGCGCCGACCACACCGTGCCGCGCCCGCCAAACAGACTCGTGCCGCCAATCACGGCGGCGGCAATCGCATTCAAGAGCAAATCGCCGCTGCCCGACGATTGATTCACCGCGAGCAAACGCGACGCGGCAAGAATTCCGCCAAATGCGGCGAGCATAGACGCGAGCCCAAAGACCGCGATGCGAACGCCATCTACATTGATGCTCGCGCGTCGCGCCGCTTCGGCGTTGCCGCCCACCGCGTAAATGTGCCGTCCAAAAACGGTGCGGCGCGTAATCCAATCAAACACCAAAATCGCGCCGATAAAAAACACCAGCGCCGACGGCAGTCCGCGATTGGCATTCAACACAGCCATCGCGCCAAACAAAACGACAGCCACAAGCACGATGCGAAAAATAATCGCGTTGCGCGAGGAGGCAGCCAGTCCCGCGCTGAGACGGCGGCGGCGTTCGAGCAGCGCAAACAACGCATAGAGCACGGCAAACAAAATCGCGATGCCCCATCCAATCAACGCGGGAAAAAACGTGCCCGCAATACCAAGAATAAATGGGTCGCGCAGATTGACGGTGCCCGTGTTGCCCAAAACGTACAGCAGCGCGCCTTGCCAGCCCAAGAGCCCTGCCAAGGTGACGATGAACGACGGCACGCGAAATTTCGCAATCCAGGTTCCCTGAATCAAACCGATGAGGCAGCCGACGCCGAGACCACAGACCACCGCAATCGGTCCGGGCACGCCGCTTTTGACATTGAGCACTGCCATGACGGCGGCGGACAAACCGCTGACGACGCCGACGCTCAAATCCACTTCGCCGAGCAGCAAGACGAGAACGACGCCGACGGAAATGGTGCCGACGGCGGCGATTTGGAGCATCAAGTTTGTCAGATTGAGCGGCGAAAGAAAATTGGGATTGGCGATTTGAAAGACGATAGCAATCACAATCAGCCCGAGAATGACGGGCAGCGCGCCGAGATCGGTGATGCTGATGCGGCGGCGAAGGTCTCGCCAAAAACCTGTACTGTGTTCCGGCAAAACGCGCGGTTCATTGATGATGGTACTCATCGTAACTTGCTCCTACGCCGCGACCTCGACGCCGAACTCGGCGCCGGTAATGGCTGCCACGATTTGTTCGCTGGTGGTATTTTTTCGCTCAAAGTTGCCGTTGTTGCGTCCGAGCCGCAGCACGACAATGCGGTCCGCCACCTCAAAAACATCCGCGAGATTGTGACTGATGACAATCACGGGCAGACCTTGACTGCGCAAGCGTTTGATGAGCTCCAAAACTTGACGCGTTTGGGCGACGCCGAGCGCAGCGGTCGGTTCATCGAGAATCACGAGCTTGGAATTCCACATCACGGCGCGCGCAATGGCAACGGATTGACGCTGACCGCCGGAGAGCGACGCAATCAATGCCCGTACGCTGGGGAGCGTAACTGACAAATCGCCCAAGATGGTGATGGCGCGTTTCTCCATCTCGGTTTCGTCCAATGGCTCGGCAACACGCGGCAGATAGCGATGCGTCTGTTCGCGCCCGAGAAAAAGATTTCCGACAACGTCGAGGTTGTCGCACAGCGCGAGATCTTGGTACACGGTGCGGATGCCCAATTGTGCCGCGTCCTTGGGACCGTGCATGGTAACGGGTTTGCCTTCAAAATGAATTTGTCCGTCGTCAATTTGATAGATTCCTGAAATACATTTGATGAGCGTAGATTTCCCCGCGCCGTTGTCGCCCACCAACCCGACCACTTCGCCGGCATAGACTTCGAGATTCACGTTCTCAAGCGCTTGCACGGCGCCAAAGCGTTTGCTGATGCCGCGCATTTGCAATATGGGTGTATGGAGTGGCTGCGCTGCCGTTGGCATTCCATCCTCCTTGATGCCGCATCGTTACCGATACTGGGTGATGTGTTCGCGCCGCGTAGGGGCAAAGCATTTGCAAGCGATGTTCTTTGTCGCGGAATGCTTCGCCCTTGGTGTGGGGAGCATTCGCTCCCCACACTGTACGTGTCTGTTTATTTTAAACCAGCTGCGGCGCAAGCTTGAGTATAGTCACTGGTGCAGACTTGGTCAACCGACCAGAAGCCATCGGCGATGACGGTATCTTTGACATTGGCTTTGGTGACGGCGACGGGCGTGAGCAGGATAGACGGCACATCGGTCTTGCC
>Ga0070741_10000975_pt1 | contig 93805 bp, 82 predicted proteins | sample Coa_R1_4_FD_66440 | JGI IMG/M metagenome (GOLD analysis project Ga0070741, IMG submission 66440) | Surface soil microbial communities from Centralia Pennsylvania, which are recovering from an underground coalmine fire - Coalmine... | ecosystem: Environmental > Terrestrial > Soil > Unclassified ...
CGTGAGACCGACAAATTTCCCATACCGCCGGATCAGGCGCCGTCCTCCTTCGCGGCCGATCCAGTATCCAAGACTGTCGCCGATCATCGCTCCTCCGGCTGCCGAACCGATTACGCCAAAGATATTTAGGACACCGCTCGAAGCCGCATAGGCCGAAGCGATGAGGAGCGTCGTTTCGCCGGGAAACGGCACGCCCATACTTTCGATCATGATGGCGAGGAAAACGATCCCATAGCCATAATTCATGAGCGCCCGCTCGAAAAACCCCAGGATCACCGATGTGATCGAGGCCAGCGGATGGAACCAGACAAAGATCGGATGGATGTCCGCCGCAAGGCTCGCCAAAAACAGGGCAACCGGGTGGAACATCATGCGGGATTGATAACTCGAATAGTCACGAATGCTCTACTCTAACGGCAGGAATGCCGCTTGCGTTTAGGGAATAAAAAAACCGGGGCGCAAAACCCCGGTTTTTTCAGAAATTTTCAAATCCTGTTATTGCTGATTGACGACTCGCACTTCATGCGTTCCTTTCGAGGAATTGGCGATGATCACGTAGGTGCCATTCGCAAGCGTACTTCCATCGAACCACGCCGTGTAGGTATTATTGCCGGAAGCCTGGGTCGCAAGTTTCGCGACCTGGCGTCCAAGCAGGTCGTACGCGGAGAACGTAACATCCCGCTCGTCATTAGCAGCCACATATTTGATCTGCGTCATGTCGCGGAACGGGTTTGGCGAAGCGGAGATACCCGCGGCTATGCCCGGTGCTGTCGGCGTTACGCCGGAGGACGGAGCAGAAAGTAACCAGTTGATCGAACGTCGATAGATCGTATCTGCTTTTGCCTGTGGTGTAATACTGCCCAGATCAAATCCGAGATAAACGATCCTTCCATGCGTGACGGGGTCCTCATAATGAGAACCAACGATGTTCTTCGGTTTACCGTCGGAGTAAAAATCCGCAACGGAGTTGGAGTCGATCGAATAGATGGAAGTTTTACTGCCCCCTGCATTCGTCACAGAGATTGCATTACCAATTCGGGTTGTATCACCTTTAATCGAATAAGGGGTTGAAGCACCCGTAGTCGAATTATATCGCTGAGAAGTCGAGGTGAAATTAAGCCCTAGCGTTGCGTAAAAATCCTGTACGTCCGGAGTTCCGGTCGAAGCATATTGCGGCGACTGAGGATCTTCCGCAAAATACATAGCTGTATTCGAGCTAAAAAAGACCTTATTACCGGAAGCGATCGCGTTGACGATATCGGGTAGGATCGTCGGATTAGAATACGCTCCCCCGTTATCGAGAATTGCAATATTGTCGTAAATACTGACAGGGAAATTTTCCGGTTGATAGGCTGCAATAGCGGCATTGGATAAGGGAATGATAGCAGCATGCGCGATCATCGTATCCGGAAGCCCGGCAACAGTTGGAATGGAGGCGCCGGTGGCTCCGTCCGGAGCATCGTAAATGATCGGATACCGTGTATTATCGCTTAATGCTCCAAAGGTCGTGCTCGTCGTCGGAATATAGGTGCCGGTCTCCTGAGGATTAATGAGGACCGTCGGCATAATATATCCGGACTGAGTCGGGGCGGTAATCGTCATCGTTGCGGGCTTGATCGAACCGGCCGGGACCGGAACGGGCGACGGCGAAAACTTGACAGACCAACCCGCAGGTAGCGTCGAAGGATCGACCGAAAGCATCACATTGACGTCCGTTGTTCCATCGTTTTCCACGGAGACCGTGGCCGTGCTGTCGCCGCCGGCATGCGCCCATAGCGCGGGGCCGGCATCGAAGGTGACCGTAACTTTATTCGGCAGCGTAGGAATGGAGGTGCTCGAAAGCGGTACGCTCATGGCGTCGTACACTTCGTTGCCATTGAGATCGGTGGCGCTATACTGATGAACAATTCCGACCAAACTGACATGGTTCGGGTTCAGCACGCTCGCCGGCAATGGGAACGTAAACGTCATCGAATACGGAGTTCCGACCGCGGGATTCGCCGGTATGATGCCCGGCACGCCGTGAACACCACCCACCGCTTCTCTAAAAACATGTCGATGTACAAAGCCCGCAATTTCTCCGTCACAGCCCTGGCCGGCGCCGAGGTTATATAACGGATTCGACGCATCTCCGAGCTGGGGGCAATTATAATAATAATTCGTTTGATCGTAATCTTTCTGGGTATAGGGCGTACCGGTTGGACCCGTTACACTATCTTCCGTTACCATCAGATTGAGTCGAAAATCGCCCGAGAGAGCGGATTGAAATACACCGGTTACTTTTGCCGTAACCATATTCGTGCTCTGGTTGTAGGAGACGTTCTCGACCTTGACCGTCGCCATGGCTGCGGTCCCGACCATCGTATCCGCAAGGCCAGGGGTGTTCGCGGTCACAAATGGGGGCAAGGGGTGGATCCATGCAGTGGGATCGACATTCCACGTCGTTCCGACCGCCTGCCGCGCCGTCCAGCCGCCCGGATAAGAAAATCCTTCGGCAACTGGGAATCCGATCCCGTAGAGCATCGAATCCGCTTGCGCAGTTTGAAAGGGATCTTCGAGCGTTCCTGGATTAAAGGGGCCATGGATACAAACGATGACGACCTGACTGCCATATTTTTGTTCGAGTTGATTGTCCGCATACCAGCCGCGTGGGCAATAGCCGCACCAGGTCCCGGTAAATTCTTCCAAATAGACATGTCGCGTGGGCGCCTGGGCGAAGCTCGGCGCACTCGCGAACATAGCAGCGATCGCTAAAGCCAGCGAAAGCCAAAAATTGTAACGAACGTTATGTTGCATGACGATTTCGAAATTAGTGAAAAACTTGAGATTGGGAAGCGAAAGCTCCATCAACAGTGGACACGCACCGCACAACGAAAGTTACGTCGCAATACGTATCGAAGCTTATAAATATACGAAAAAAATGGGATCGCGGGATAAAATCTTCGGGATTGCGGCCCGGTTTAGCTCGCCCTCGCGGCCGAATATCCGCCAATGACTTCCTTCACATTTCGGTAGCCCAGGGCTCGCAGCAGGCGGGCGGCATGGTGCGAACGAACACCCAAATCATCGTAAATGACGACCGAAACATGCTTGTTCGGATATTTGCGGTCCATTTCACGGGCGAGTTTGGGGAGCGGGATCAGTTCGGCACCTTTCAAATGGCCGCGTTCGTACTCTTCCGGTTCTCGAATATCGATCACTTTTGGCGGCTTCGGGCCCGAGAGCGATTCCTGCAGTTCTTCAATACTGATTTGCGCCAACATTAGGTTGCTTTGCCGCAAAGCGTGAGCCAATTATCGTGAGCCGGGACTAATGACAGGTGAGCAGGGACTAATGACAGATAGTATAGAAAAACATTTCGGTTGTCTTTATCGGATAGAGTGTCTCCATCGGACAGAGTTCGAAATGACTATTCGAAAATTTGCAATCGGCTCTTATTCGAAATCGTGCTCGAAATATGGGATGACGCGGTTGCCGGCGGTCCGATGAGCGCCTTTTTGCTGAAGCACCTGATCGAGCTTCGCTGCAAATTCGCGGCTCGCATCGTAACCATAATGCTTCAGTAAATAATTGAGCGCAATGACTTCGGCAATGACGGTAATGTTTTTTCCCGTTATGATCGGCAGGCGGACGTGTGGGACGTCCACACCCAGGATCTGCGCCGTCGATTCGTCAAGACCGGTCCGCGTATATTCCCCATCGGCGTGCCATTCCTCGAGTTCGACGACGACCTCCACGCGCTTTTGGAACCTTATCGCGCGGATCCCGAACATCTCGCGAACATTAATGAGCCCCAGTCCCCGGATTTCCATAAAGTGCCGCACGAGATCGGTGCCGGCACCCATTAAGATATTCTCTCCTTTTTGGGTGACCATCACGACGTCATCGGCCACTAAGCGATGCCCTCGTTCGATGAGGTCGAGCGCGACTTCCGACTTACCAATGCCACTGCGGCCGACGAACAACACGCCGACGCCATAGACATCGACGAACGCGCCATGGATGACGGTCTGCGGGTTGAACTGGTCCTCGAGAAAATCGGAAATAAAGAAGACCGCTTTGGTCGTCTCGAATTTCGAAACGAAAACGGGAATTTTCCTTTCGTCGCAGATATCCAGAAGTTCCCTGTCGAGCGGGCTTCCGCTGGTGACCACGATGCAGGGGATCGCAAAACCGGCCAGCGTGGAAAACGCTTTGACACGGCCTTCGAGCGGAAGCGACCGAAGATAAAAAATTTCGGTGTTTCCAAAAATCTGGATCCGATGATACGTAAAGAGCCCGACGTAGCCTGCGAGCGCGAGCCCGGGACGATGCAGGCTTTTATCGGTGATCAGATTCGAGAGTCCTTCTTCGCCCGCCAGCAGTGTCAAGCCGAACCGCTCGCGCGCCGATTCGTAAAAATGCTGCACGGTGATCGATTCGCGCTGGATCGGCTGTGTATTGCGCCAGCCGGAACGGGATTCTATAGCCATATCCGGAAATCTTACAGTTCGTGAGAACGATAAAAGGAGAACATTCGAACGCTCCCATGAATCCCGCACGGAAAGTTTTCCATTCCGCTTTCCACCCTTAAAGATTCAATGATGATGTACGGAATGGTCGTGAGTGGAATGGTCATGCGAGGTATGGTCGTGAGTGGAATGGTGGTGAGGGGCAGGGTGACTATGATCCTCCGCATGCCCCTGATCGGTATCGGAGCGATGATGGTGGGCAGTATGTGAATGATGATCGTGCCCATGGTGCGCGTGTGCCATTTCTTCCTCGGTCATATTCATCATCCGGAGCATTGGAACTCCTCCGGTCCGGAAAAATCGGACGGCCAGGAACGCCGTCGGAATCACGAACACGAGATCGAGCACGGAGGTGTAATTCCAGGACATTCCCATTCCGGTCATGACGCCCGGATGCGAAGTGGGTACCAAACCGAGGAGCCGGAAGATCGCTTCCACGAGCAAGCCGGCTCCCGCCATTGCAACATACGACGTCAGCGCAAGGAAGAGCATCATCTTTACGCCATAATATTTTCGATAGATGTTAAGAATGGGAAGGATAAGGAGATCGGCAAACACAAAAGCGATGACCCCGCCGAACGAAATGCCTCCGTTCCATAGCACCGCGGCCATGGGAACGTTCCCAACCGAGCAGACAAAAGATAGCAAGGAGACGATCGGGCCGATGAGCGCACCGCACAGGCTGGAGGCCACACCATGCCCGGAATAAAAAAGTGCGTTCCACGCGGAAGCCGGGACCAGGACGGCGAGCAGGCCTGAAAGGACGACGCCGATCGCGATATCTCGCCAGACACTCACAATGTCCATAATAAAATAATGACTGATCGCCGTGATCCCTTCGGGCGACCTCACGCGATTCCACGCGGAACCTTTGTTTTCGATGCTCATGTCCATCGCCGCATGGCCTTCCATAAGGCCGGGAACGCCCCGATCGGTCTGCTTACGGGCTTCTGCGACCATTCGCTGTTTTAAAAAAAGCCGAAAGATTAACGCAAGGATGGCGACCATGATGAACCCTCCTAAAAATTCCGCAACGGTAAATTGCCAGCCGATCAGGACCCAAAGCAGGATGCCAAGCTCGATCACGAGGTTCGTCGAAGCGAATTCGAATGCAATGGACGAAGTGAAATTTGCGCCCTTTCGAAAGAGCGACCGCGCAATAGCCGTGGCTGCATACGAACACGAGGAGGAAGCTGCACCGAGACCGCACGCTCTAAGGAGCGATGTAGGGGAGTCGTCCGGTAAAAGCTGTGCAATATCGTGTTTCGAAGCGACGGCCTGGACCGCAGCCGAAATCGAAAACCCGAGTGCGAGCGCCCAGAACATTTGCCAGAACATCACAAGGGCCATCCAAAGGCCCGAACCGATCATTTGAGGAAAGGAGGAATCCATGAATATGGAACAGTTGCCTCGGCAGAGTTATTTCCACGCCCGCATCACCCTGTAACTATTGCAGGGTTCGCGGGTTTTAAAGTACAAAAGAAGACGACATGACGAAGTGGTGCATGCTCTCGCTACTGCTCGCCATGGCCGGATGTTCCGGCCCAACGACGACGGAACTTAACAGGCAGATCGCGCTGGACCCTGCTGCCCGCACGTTGGTCGTAAAGACGACCCTGATTCAATCTTCGGGAAACTTTATGGAAGCGCAAGCGTCCGCGACGTTCACAGAGAATGGAAAAGCCGGTTTTGAAACCGGCGTAATCGTTACCTGCAATGGCGAAACGGTGGTCGATACAAAAAATGCCTCGACCGACACGAACGTTTTTATTGAAGCCGCTTCCGGCGAATACGACTGGTCTTATACCGATCCGGATACGTCGTTCGAAATACTCATTTCCGCGCATCCGCAACCGCAAATCGTACGTCCTTTGCAGGACAGTATCCTCTTTCGCAGATCGACCTTCGGCATCCAGTACGTGCCGACGGAACCTTCCTCGAACTTGCGGGTCCTGCAATTCGACCCGTCGGAATCTCGCGTTACGTTCCTTCCGACCTCTTTCGATCCTAACTCTGGAATCATTTCGTCCGTGCAGCCCGATTCGAGTTTCTCGATCGGGTTCGGGTTTATTGCCCTTGGAAAACTCAATGTTGAAACGTTCTCGAACTCCGATATCCGGAATATTCTTGTCGAGGACAGCACGACAAGCAACGTAGTGCGAATCGAGTGGCGATAGCGTTTTTTTGCGAACGCCCGGCGTGCCCGTACCGTTAAACAGGGATAGCGGCCACTCGCCTCCATTTTACCTATGGCTACACAGACCCGACCTTCGCCGGCACGTCCGGCGATCTCGAAACAGAAACATCCTCATGTTACTTCGCCGAAACCGGATGCCCTGTCGGAATCCCTCGGCCGATTCCTTCCCGAAAAATGGCGAGATCTCGCCGCCGTCGTTGCGATCTTTTTATCGCTGATCATTTTCTTTCGTGGCGTCCTGGACTCCAGTCACGTCTTCAATGCTGGGGACAATCTCGCATTCGATGCGCTACGCCCCTTCCTCGATGCGGCCAAAGCGCAGGGCTATGCCATGCCGCAATGGATCCCGAACATTTTTTGTGGAATGCCGGCGTTCTCCGCCCTCGTCGTGACCGGTGCGCGTACGTACGACATCCTGCATGAGTTGTTCAATGTCCTGCAATCGATCCCATCCGCGATCTCTCCGAACGAAGATGCGATGATCCATATCTGGCATTATTTCATCTTCGGCCTGGGGACGTATCTTTTGCTGCGCGCCACGCGAAATACTTCCCGGCTCGTTGCGCTCTTCGGCGCTTTTACGGCGATCTTTTCGACCTGGATTATCACCTACATCATGATCGGTCATAATACGAAGATCTTTGCCGTCATGACGTTCCCCTACATCCTGATGGGGATCGAGAAACTGCGAAAGCCAAAACAGGACTGGCAGTCGATCGTCTTTTGGTCCGCGGTCTTAGCGACGGCCTTTCATCTGCTGCTCGAATCGATCCATATGCAGATGATCTTCTATATTGGGCTTGCGGTACTGATCTATTTTATCACGTCGTTGGTGATGGAACTTCTCAGGACATCCGAGGAGGGCCGCAGCCATCATCTGATGCCGCTTATTCGCTCGGCCGTCCTTACGCTCCTTACCGCTGGAATCGCTTTTTCGATGTCGGCGGACCGATATATGGCGTCGCTCGGCTACGAGCCGTATTCCATTCGCGGGAAAGCACCGATCCAGGACGTACAAAATCAGGCCTCCCAAAATAAAAATGCTACGAACGAGGCGACCACGTCTTCCGGGGGCCTCGACTGGGGTTATGCCACGGCATGGTCGTTCTCTCCGCAGGAGGTCATTACATTTATCATTCCGGGATATTACGGTTTTGGGAAAATGCCGTATAGCGGCTCCGACCCGAATATCCAGCCGGGAGAAACCGTTCCCAGTTACTGGGGGCAAATGAACGGAACGGATGCTGCGAATTACACCGGAATTATCGTCTTTGCGCTCGCGCTCGTCGCGATCTTCTCGCTATGGAAACGAGACCGGCTCGTGGCGCCGCTTGCCATCGTGACGATCTTCGCTATTTTACTATCGTTCGGCGGGAACTGGCCGATCCTCTTCCGGCCGATGTTCAATTACTTCCCGACGTTCAATAAGTTTCGAGCTCCGATGATGGCGCTCGTGCTGATGCAGCTCGCCTTTCCCATTCTGGCGGCCCTTGCCCTTCAGGAAGTCCTACGCGTCTGGAAACTTCGTAATACCGAGGAGGATACCCGCCTTCAGAAATATTTCAAAGTCGCGCTGTATCTTTCCGGTGCGTTCCTGGTGATCTCGATCGTTTTGCGCGGCGCCATCGAATCCTCCGTAACCAGCGGCATCCAGAGCGCCATGAGCCGCGGAAAACTGCCGCAGTATTTCGATGTGCTCAAAGAGTGGATCGCATCGGTGGCCGCGAACGACGCGCTGGTCTGCTCGCTCCTGGTCACGCTGGCCTGCGCACTTATCTTTTATTTCCTGAAACGAAAAGTTTCGCCGGTCCTCCTTGCGGCAGGGTTGCTCCTGCTTACGGTGATCGATCTCTGGCGCATCGATTCGCGTCCGCTTGAAATCGTTTCCAAAGATGATTATCAAAGCAATCTTGCCGATCACGATTACATTCAATTTATTCAGCAGGATAAATCGCTCTTCCGTGTGACCGACCTCACGGAATCGAACCCCTCGAACAAACTGGTCAGCTATGGCCTGCAGACGGCCGGTGGCTACCATGCGGCAAAAATGCGGGAATTCCAGGACGTGGTCGACGAGACCGGCAATATGCAGGGGAACGGAATTTTTAATCCGTTCATGTTCAATCTTCTGAATACCAAGTATATCATTGCCAATGGAAGCCTGACGGAAGACCAGAGCCGTTTCGTTCCAGCGTTCATTTCGAAAGAAGCGCCGGCCTCGCAAAACGGAAAGCAGACCCCGACCGTCGTATGGCAAAATCCGCAAGTTTTGCCCCGCGCGTTCTTTGCGTATCGCTATGAGGTAAAGCCGAAGCTCGATATTTTACATGCCATGCACGATGGTACCTTCAATCCGAGGGACGTCGTCTATTTCGACGAAGCTCCCAATGGAATCCCTGCGCTGGCGACAAATCCGATCGATACGGCGCAGGAAACGCTCCAAATGGACTATAAGAACGAGGACATCACGATTCGCACAAAAACGAATGGGAATCGTTTGCTCTTCATGTCCGACACATGGTATCCCGATTGGTCGGCAACCCTCGATGGCAAGACAACACCCATTTATCGCGCGGATTACGCGTTCCGTGCTATTGCTATCCCTCCGGGTCAGCACGAGCTAAAACTTACCTACTACGATCCAAAATATTCGACCGGTCGTGCACTTTCGCTTGCTTCGAATGTCATTGCGCTTATCGGATTGGGTATCGGCGTTGCAAGCTTTACCTACTCCCGCCGCCGCAAAAAAATACCGGAAGTCGAAGTCCTGCCTAAGGCATAACATACTTTCTATTTCTTTCATAGGGTCTCTTTTCCCCAAAAGAGACCTTGTTTATGTATGCCCGTTTCTTTTTAATTATCCTTCTTTCCATGAATAAAGATTAAAGCGGGTGGGCGTAACAATTATGAATTTCAGAGAGTATGTCATGAATACAATCCAACATGCAATCACTTATTCAAGGAATGACTATGATACTCAAAAGACTCTCGATCATCGTATTGGCAGCCGCGGCAATTTCCATCGGTGCATATACCGCGTTCGCCAGCGCGCGGCATGACGGTCCGGAAAAACGGATCGAACACATGAAGAAAGCGCTCAATCTTTCAGACGCGCAAGTTTCGCAAATAAAAACGATCTATAAAAATAACCAGGCGACGTTCAAAGCGGACCGCGAAGCCGTAAAGAACGCTGCCGATGGCTCCGATGCAAAGAAGGCTGCGTTCCAAAAAATGCGGGCCGATATGCGAGCCGTTCGCGACCAGATCACCCCTATCCTTACCGCCGATCAGCAGGCAAAGTGGAAGGATATGATGGCCAAGCACGAACACGGACGGTGGCAGCGTCAGGAATCGGGCGAACAAGCTGCACCACAGCAGAATTAAAAAATGAGCAGAATCAAAAATGCTTTAAACGAAACGGAGCGGGCAGTGCCCGCTCCGTTTTATCGAGTAATTTTGGTTACCGCTTCCAGTATTCCCCAAATCGGCCGCTAAAGTTCGAACTCGAAGCGTACACCCGTTTCGTCGCCCCGATCGCACGAAGTCGTTCTTCGGCAACGTGATTCGAGGCCTCGACGGTGGTGATGTTCTTTTCCTGGGCAAGCAGGAGTATCTTCTTGAGCACATCGTAAATGCCATCGGCTTGCTTCAATGCTCGCGACTGCGAATAGCCTTCGAGCTCGTTGGCGACGTTGATCAGGCCACCAGCATTGATCACATAATCCGGTGCAAATAAGATTCCACGTTCCTTGAGGGCCAGCGCATGGCGCTCTTCATCGGCAAGCTGGTTGTTTGCCGGCCCGGCGACGATCGCGCATTTCAACTGCGGGATCGTTTCATCGTTAATAATGGCTCCCAGCGCTGCCGGAGCGAAAATATCGCAGGCAAGCCCGTAAATTTTTTCCGGAGCGACGACTGTGGCACCCGTGGCGCGCGCGACTTCGTTTGCCTTTTCTGTATAAATATCGGTGATCGTAACCTTCGCGCCTTCGTCCGTCAAATATTTTGCGAGCGAAGCGGCCACATGCCCAGCTCCCTGGATCACGACGTGCTTGCCGGCCAACGAATCGCTCCCATATTTTACATGGGCGCAGGCCTTAATCCCAACATACGTTCCATGGGCCGTGACCGGAGAAGGATCGCCCGAGCCCCCTAACTCTGCCGGAATACCAGTGACGTATTTTGTCTCGGAACGAATCCAGACCATCTCGCCAAGACCGGTGCCGACATCTTCTGCCGTGATATAGCGTCCTCCGAGTCCTTCCACAAAACGTCCGAAGGCGCGAAACATCGCTTCGCTCTTGTCCTTACGCGGATCGCCAATAATGACCGCTTTGCCGCCGCCCAAATTGAGTCCCGCAACAGCCGCTTTGTAGGTCATGCCACGGGAAAGGCGAAGGACATCGTTCAGCGCGTCGAAGTCGCTGGCATACGTCCACATTCGGCAGCCGCCCAGGGCGGGACCGAGCGTCGTATTATGGATACCGATGATCGCGCGGAGTCCGGAACGTTTATCGTGACAAAGGACGACTTGCTCATGGTCGCGCTCGGCGAGTTGCTGGAACAGATCGGGAACCGAATTCTTCATTTGGGTTCCCGCAGCGACCGACCGCTCTGCCGTGGAATGAGAATGTTGTGAGGTTCCGTTACTCTGGCCATTTTGTGTTTTGGGGAGGCTCGAGGAGGTTGAAATGTGGGGTTCGGCCATCGAATTCATGATTTTAGCTATCGTCACAAAAAGTCTCGCATTTGGGTCGCCACCGGAGGCCAAATACGCTGGAGGTGCGGCCTAAACGAAGCCTGGGCAACACCCGTTCCGACATCGAACACGGCCTTGAAAACAGAGAATAAAATGGCTTTAAACGAGCGATTTTGCTATCTCCAATGCTTTTCTTGCCGGCGCCTCGTCATCCAATTTTATAAGTTCATTATCGGGTAGCAGGGACTGTAAATTGCGGATCATCAAGGGCTGCTTCGCGATGGAGCCGGAAAGAAAAACTCGGGATGGCCGGGCAGCCTCTCCAGGAATGTGAACCGATTGGATCAAACTGGCGAGGCACGTTGCAGCTCCGTAAATAATTTTTTTTCCACTCTCATATCTTGGATTTTTTTCCTGCATCGCTGCTTTAAAAACAAGCGGTGCTAATGCCGCTAATTGTTCGGTCCGATTCGGGCCGGTATTGTTTTCCGGCCGCCAATCTCCGCTCTCAAAGGCTTTTTTTCCGATCCAATATCCGCTCCCTTCATCGGAGTCCGGTGGCCCGTAGCCGCCGAATCGTTCGATGTGGCCGGATTTCGACTTTGCATATGCGACCGAACCGGTCCCGGCGATAAGAAGAATTCCCTCTTCTCCATCCGCTATCGCCGCTTTGAGCGCCAGCGTCCCATCGCCTTCGATATGAATCTTTGCCCGAGAGAATTCGGGAAGTTTTTGGAGAGCCACCCTGAGCCTATCCTGATGTTCCGCTTTGCTCATGCCGGAAAGCCCGATCGCTATGCGGGGTGCAAACTCCAATCCCTCTGCCTCAAGCGTATCGAAAATTCCCGAGTGCTGAGAAAACATCTCCTGAAGTTTTCTTGCTGCGGAGCTGAAATCTTCAGCTCGAACTTTGATCGAGACCGGCTCTTCGAGATAGACCGCTTGGTCGCGGTCCTTTTCAATAAAAAATCTCGTTCGAGTCCCTCCTCCCTCTATGCCGATGTACATATCTGAGAAACATATGGACCCATCGGAATAGGTCAACTTCGAGCATTGAAAAAGTTTAGGATGTGTCCGCAAGGCGGTCAACATTTCAGGATCCCAGCAGAATTCGCTTGGGACGACAAGACCACTCGTTGAACTGCTCGTCCTTTGACGTACTGATTAAGAACCGACTACGATAATACCGAGATACAACAATGGCACGTGAGAACGCTCTTCCACGTTTGTATTCCAATGCCACGATTTGAACGAGCATTGGTGATCGGCGCTTCGAGCGGAATCGGCCGTGCCCTCGCCGAACTACTGTTGAAGCAAGGCGCCTCCGTCGCTATGGTCTCGCGCCGGCGAGCGCCCATGGAGGAACTCGCTCGGGACACGAGCCGAGCGTTTGTTTACGAAGCGGATGTTCGTAACTTTGACGGGAACGGCGAAGTCGCGCTACTTTTCCAGCGTATCACCCACGATTTAGGCGGCCTCGACCTTATCATTTATGCGGCCGGAATCCTTCCGGCGATCGACGAACACGAATATAATTTCGAAAAGGACCGCGCAACACTGGAGACGAACTTGCTCGGCGCCGTTGCATGGCTCAATGAGGCTGCCACTCGTTTCGAGCAGGTGCATGGTGGAACGATTGTGGGAATTTCCTCCGTCGCCGGTGAGCGGGGACGACGTGGGAGCCCGGCGTACGGCGCCTCCAAGGCCGGATTCTCCTCGTACCTTGAATCGCTACGCAATCGGCTTTCGCGCTATGGCGTGCGAGTGGTCACCATTAAACCGGGTTTCATCGATACAGAGATGACCCGCGGGAAACCCGGTCTTTTCTGGCTTATTTCGGCACAGGACGCGGCAACGTACATCCTTCGCGCAGCAGAACGGGGAACAGGTACCGCGTATATCCCAGCACGATGGAGACTTGTTACCGGCCTGCTTAAAATGATTCCCTCGTTCATATTCCGGCACTTGCCCGTATAATCATCCGTGCAGAATTTTGTACACGGTTCGAAGACCATTCCCCATGCTTCCCGTTGAACGATTGGAACGCCTGAAAGGCTGGGGTGGCGCCGTGGATGCGACCGCATACGTCTACCGGCCTTCGACCGTCGAGCAGCTTCGGGAAGCGATTTCCACTGCACGCGAAACAGGTCACACCATTACGTTCCGCGGTGCCGGCCGGAGCTACGGAGATGCGTCCCTGGGTCGCGAAAATATCGTGATCGATTTTACAAGGATGAACCGCATCCTCGCGTGGGATCCCAAATCCGGCATCATTACCTGCGAGCCGGGTGTAACGATCAAACAGTTATGGGAATACACGATCGAGGACGGCTGGTGGCCGCCGGTCGTCCCGGGAACGATGTTTCCCACGCTCGGCGGCGTTCTTGCGATGAATATTCATGGGAAGAATAATTTCAACGCCGGAACGATCGGCGAGCATGTCTGTGCATTCGAATTTCTCGCTGCTTCCGGAGCAGAGTTTCACGTTGGCCGGGAGACGGACGCCGATCTGTTCCATTCCATCGTGGGCAGTTTTGGAATGCTCGGGTGTTTTACTTCCATTACACTGAAACTGAAAAAGGTATACTCCGGCGATCTCGATGTAAAGGTATTCGTTGCGAAGAATCTTCACAAACTTTTTGAAATTTTTTATCGTGAACTTCCGCACTCGGATTATCTCGTCGGCTGGATCGATGGCTTCGCGAGAGGAAGCGGACTGGGACGGGCCGTCATTCACCGCGCAAATTATCTGGGACCAGGCGTCGATCCAACCCCCGCGAAAACACTTCGAGTACCTCATCAGAACTTACCGGAGACGATCGCTGGAATCGTTCCGAAATCGATGGTCTGGCTTTTTTTGCGTCCATTCACGAATCGCCTCGGTATGGCCGTTGTCAACACGGCGAAATACTGGTCTGCCGTGATCGGGCCACGAAAGCAGTTTCGACAGGCGCACGCCGCATTCGCGTTCTTGCTCGATTACGTTCCCGACTGGAAAAAATCGTACGGGTCTGGCGGGCTTGTACAATACCAATCCTTCATTCCGCAAGAACACGCAGAAGAAACGTTCCGGCAGCAACTCGAGCTCTGCCAGAAGGAAGACCTCGTGCCATTATTGGCCGTTTTTAAACGCCACCGGCAAGACTCGTTCCTGATGACCCATGCGGTCGATGGATTTTCGCTTGCGCTCGATTTTAAAGTGACCGAAGAAAATCGATCCAAACTATGGGCGCTAACGGAACGGCTGAATGCGCTCGTATTATCTGCCGGAGGCCGGTTTTACATGGCAAAAGATGCAACGCTCACGCGTGAAGCATTTCGTTCGTTCATTGGCGAGAAAGCCCTCCATACTTTCCTCGAACTAAAACGTCGATTCGATCCCCAGGGTCTTTTTGAAACCGAATTATCGAGACGGCTCCTTTGAACCGGGGTGCACATGTCCTACGAACGTTCGATCGTCCCATTTCAGGACGAAGGTCGAATCGAGGATCTTATAGATATCGAGATATTCCGGCAATGGCAGTCGTACGAGATGCACTTGTCTGGCAACATCCTGAAAATCGGGACGGTCGTGCCGGAGCAATAGCAAGACCGGACGGGAAGAGAGGAATTCCACGATTGAATCCTGGGGATTATTTTCAATGGAAAGAAAAGCGCGGTGCATGTCCAGCGAGCGTCCTACCCATAATTTTCCAGGGTGGAAAGGATCGAGTTCCAAATCGTACGTGGTGACCTGTGGGAGCAGGACATAGCACCATCGATACCACCAGGATGCTAAGAGTACGGCACCCGAATCATTCCCATTGTTTTTATCGATCGTTGTTAGCGTTGCACCATTCAAACGGTCCACGGCCTGAATGCCGGAAACATTGGTGTACTCGAAGGCACGATTTGCTAAGGTAAGAACTCCAGACCCGGAATGCTCATACCGGTTGAATGCCCCATGGACGAACGAGTTCCGAGTATCCTCATTATCATACAGCGACTGTTGGGTGCCGGGCCATGGAACCAAAAACCACACCACATTCAGCGCTGTCGCGATCACGGTCAAAACGGTCGCGTTTCGAGTGATGATCCGTCTCGTAAGCAAACTCGGTCGTCTCTTCTTAGTTTGTTCCGCAAGCCAGATCGCCATTTGATCGAGGAGAACAGCACAAACTAAAATGGAACCGGGAAGCACATTCAGTAAGTACCCCGCCTTCATAAAAAAGACGATCACATAAAAAAGGAACGGCACAACGGCAATCAGGAAAACAAACTTCGCTTCCCGGGTTCTCGACGCGTTCGAAATAAAAGCGGTCGAACGTGGAGCGAAAAACAGTGCTATGCTTATAACAAAAAACCACGCAGGGAGGAGCACAACGAACGAATAAAACAGGACTTTTGCAATAAGGTCAAGCTGGCTCCGCCACGGGTTCCCGAATAAAACAGAGAGCGTCCTGTAATTCTGTTCTGACCGTGCAAGTTCAAAATAATGCATCGCGCCGCCAGACTCCCGGAAGAGTTCCAAAGTCCATGCGGCCGATAGTGCGAGAAAGCAAAGGAGCGCCGCACTCCATATACGCCGTGAAGGCCGCCGCTTCACCATGAGATAGATGGTCGCAGGCAGGAAGAAGAGTAAACTCGTCTGCCGCGCCCCGATCGCAAGCGAAAAGACTATTCCAAAACAAATGACCTCCCAGGAGGGCGATGTGCTTCGCAACCATTTGATCCCCAAATAGAGAAGAGCACTGGTGTAAAAGGCCTCTTCCACATAGATCGCGTTTATCGCGCCGTGGAACCAAAAAAGCGGTGTCGAGAGCCAGATCACAGCAGCCATTGCCGCAACGCGTTCCCCTCGAAGCGCTGCCGCGGCACGCCATAGGAATAATACAGAGCCAATCGAAAGTAAAAGGCTCAGCAGGACAAACGCAAGATTCAAATCGCCGGTGATCGCATAACATAACCTTCCCAGTAATACGTGGACGATATAACCCGGCATTTGCGGCGTAACCTGCGCCGGATCGAACCGGAACAGGGCGACGGCAAAGTTGATGGAATCGAATTCAAAAAATGTTTTCGAGCGAATCGGCCATCGAGTTGCAATCGTGGCGAGCGTCAAGACCGCTCCGGAAACGATCCGAATGATTTTTTGTCTACGGTCCATTGGTCCCCCTCAAGCGATAAATGCTCATGACCGTATCTGCGGACGAAGTAAGAGGAAGACGCACGGGAAAATCCCGTTCCAGTTTGAGATCATCGCGATGGCGATCGAAAAACGGAGGATTCAATCGACGATAAATTACAAACACGTTCGCTCCATGGGCCCTCGCGAAATTCCAAACTGAATCCTGGTTGCGATGGAACTTCCAAATGGCCGGCGTCACAAGGCCGGTGAGATCGATCACCGGCGTATTTAAAAAATACCCGATCGCCCCGACATCGTCCACGGCGAGCGTATCGGTTGGACCTCTGTTCTGCCTCAGCCAGTTGACGACGGCGAGGTGCTGATCGTTAATGTTCCGAACCGATTCCGCTTCGATCCCCGCCCATCGGCAGGTTTCAATAAATCCCGCGAGCAAGACGAGCACAGGCATCAATGTTTGCCACGGCCGTCCGAACTTCCCCCTTAATTCGTTCCAGACCGCGATGCCACCGAGTAGGATCAATGGCAACACAGGGAAAAAATACCTTCCATGATGCCGAAATTGCGGAGCGACAAATGCCTGGACCACCGGAAGGCCCAACGCTATAATATAAAGGACAGACGCGTGTTCTCTGTTTCTTAAAAAGTAAAATCCAAAAATGAACAGGAAAAACAGAATGATATTATTGCTGCCAAGAATTTTCGCTGCAAACCAGAGATATCGGAGATTCGGCAGGAAGGAAACTTCTGCACCCTGGACCACACTCGAGTGAGAGAAAATACTTCCTCGCGTAATAAGAGGCAAGAACAATCCGGGAGATGCGATCGTGATCAGCAACAATAAAGCAATAGGAGCCGCCGAGAGATTCGTTTTTCGACGCACATGAGCGATCCCCCAATCGATCAAGAAAATAACGATGATGAAGAAGAATTCGGGACGTAATAACAGGCCGACACCGAGCCACACCGCTTCCCTCGGACGCACACACTCACGAGCCCGGGAACGAAGGTGCTCCTCCAGGGCCAACAGCATGACCAGGGTCGCCAAAGCGGTTTCCATTCCACTCATTCCACTCCACGCAAGCCGTGACGAAAGGATTGCCCCGAATCCTGCAATTCGCGAAAGGTATTCAGAAATATTCAGGAGATCGCGGGAAACGCGATAAATTCCAACTCCTATAAGAAGATAGGATATAGCCGAAAGCACGACGGATACAAGTTCGAGCCGGGAAGTAAACATTCCGCCCAACCCGACGAGCAAAACCCACAATGGAGATGTATCTGCTGTTAAGGTAAACCCCGGAGTAAAAGAGTATGAAAAACCGTCTAAAAGATTTTTTGCAAACCGAGCGTGGATATAGACATCATCGAGCGGCACACCGACGATAGAAAGGTCGGCAGAGGTCGAAGATCCTAAAACCAGCCGCTGGGTTACACCAAACAGAACGAGGACCAGGATGCCCGTCACGGCAATAACAAGTTCCCACCGGTATCGAACAATGTGCGCGCGCAGGATAAATCCTTGTATTACCGAAGATAGATGATCGCCAGCATCGCAACAGCATATGCGGCAAAGTTTATGAGCATGGGAATATCAGAAAGCAGGACATCCGCCGGACTTTCGCCCAAATGTTTTTTATGTAACAGGTAGAGATAACGAAAAACGCCGTAGAGAACGAATGGGGTGGTCAGGATCAAATTCTCCGTTCCAAACATTCGAACCGTCCGTTCCGATACGGTATAAAGTGCATAACTAAAGACAAATCCTGCTGCGCAAATGGTCGTCATTTGCTCCGAGAACTCGATCGAATAATGCTCCAGAACTTTTCGTGTGTGGTATGGCATCGTTTCGAGCTTCGTCGCATCGTTCCTATCACCCGTGAGCGTGACCAACTCCCCTCGACGCTTGGCGATCGCTAAAAACAGTGATAGGAACATGGTCGTCAGCAACAGCCAGGAACTCCTCGCGACATTCAGGACCAGTGCACCGCTGATGACGCGCAGCATGAATCCAATCGCGATCACAAACACGTCGATCAGCACCACATCTTTTAAAAAGTAGCTGTATGCCAGGTTCATTGCGAGATAGACAACAATGCAGGCCGTAAACCGCCAATCGAGTCCCCAACTAACGATCGCAATGAGCACCAGCAGGACCGCAGCGATCGCATACCCGGCAGCAACCGAAATTTCTCCGGACGCGATGGGCCGGAACCGTTTCTTCGGATGAAGCCGATCGCGCTCGCGATCGGCAATATCGTTCATGACATAAATAAAGCTGGCCACAAAGCTGAAGGCAATGAACGCTCGAAGCGAAAGCACGACCGACTCCGGAACCAAAAGCTGTTTTGAAAACACGAGGGCGGCAAAGACGAATAGATTTTTCGTCCATTGCTTCGGGCGGAGAAGGCGGAAAACAGCGCTGGCGGAGATCACGGTGTTAATCGGTCTTTACGTCTAACACGATTTCGCACGAAACCTATTCCTCCGTAAACGATTATGCCGCTCCATGCAAAGCCCGAGATCCAGAGCCCGGCCGTTTCGAGCGGCGTTCGTTCCAACTTCCAGGTCGCGCGATAGCGACCCGCCGGAAGCGTTGCCGTCGCCCGCCCCAGGCTGTCGGGGCGGGAAGGAATTTCACTCCCATTCACATAGAGATGCCAAAACGGCCAATAGAATCGGTGGAATGTCACAGCATCCGATTTCTCAAACATTACCTTGAATTCTTCAAGGTAGGGAGCTTCTAACGTGCTTCGGATGCTTTCGGTATTTGAAAAAATCCCTATAGCAGCGGAATCCGAAGCGTGCGGACCAATCATGCGATCCACGGCCTCTCTGATACCACCACCGTGTTCTGGCACCGGAGGATTGAAATAGATTGGAAGATACTCTGTTGCATCTTCTAACGGTCTTTCGAACGGTGCGAAAATATGCATGCTGAAGACCACCAGAACGATTGGCAGAATTGCACCTAAGACCCAAACCGCGGTCACCCATTTTGCAATTCTTTCCACAATCGGAGTCTGTGCCAAGCCAACGATCAGCGTTCCAAACAAAAGCATTAAGGGATAAAACCTCCATGGGAATTGGACCAGGTCGAGCGGCGAGAAATGGTTCCACACGATAGCGCTGAGTGGAAAAAGATCGAGGAAAAGGATAAAACCCGCGATTGGCAATCCAACCCGGCCGATCCATGCCTCGGTCTCCGAAATGGGTTTGCTTTTCCATCGAACCCACAAATACCCAAATGCAATAATCGCGGAGGCGCCGTATAGTAACAGCATGTGGTACGTTCCGGGCCCAAGGTGAAAATATAGCTCTATATCTTCCGGCTTATGAGAAAAATGCAAATCTCGCAATCGAGAAAAGGCTTGCGCGGATAAGACAGAACCGAAATGATATGCTGCAAGTAACGCGCTGATCGTTAATGCAATCAATATTTCAAGAACCGCTCTCCCAGTTAATTTCCTCCAGATTGTAAAGGTGACGATAATGGCCGAAATTGCCACCATGACAGCAATCGGAACATCTGTTAGCGCCGTAAGACTGCATGCAAGCCCGAGCAAAAGAATTCGCTTTGAAGCAAAGCGCCCTTCCCCTTTTACGATCGCAATGAGCGCCCCACAAATCAATGGCAGAAACACATAGGTAATATGCGTTGCAATGGAGGAACGCATATAAAGTTCCGCGATTCGAAGCGGAGCAAAGGCATACAGTGCCGCTCCTAAATTCAAACGGTAGCCCGTGGAACCCAACGATCGGAGCAGCCACCGGGCCGAGAAAAAACTTCCAAGCGTTACCAGCAAGCTGATGGCTTCGAACAACGTCATCGGACTGTGAAGACCGATCCTATCCAGAACCGCCGCAAGATAGAACATACAGGGCGGGTAAAAATAGAAGGTCGTGGCACCAAAATGATAAAACGCAGTCGGAATCCAGGTCGGAACGAAAATACCCAATAATCGCAGCTTATTATATTCTACGATCATATTGAGTTGAAGACGTCCGTCCAGCCCCAGTGTCTTTGATACGAATGGGGCCAATAATTCAAGAACGATGACAACTACGAACAAGACTTCCAACCCACGTGAAAGTCGAACATCATGGCCGGAGGATCCTGTTTTTCTTCGCTCTCTCATGGAAAATAAATTCACTCGACGCCTCCTTTCCATGTGAATTTAGCAAAAAAACAAGTTCCGACCATTGCAAGAACCCCAACAATACTCAATCCCGTGATAATCAATCCGGCTCGTTCGAGATTAGAGGGTTCCAACTTCCATACCGCGACATAATTACCGGCCGGCAATACTGCCGTTGCTCGTCCTAAGGAATCCGGCGAATCCTCCATGATATTATTGTGAACATAGAGGTGCCATCCCTTCCAAAAAAATCTGTGAAATATCACTGGCGTTGGATGTGATAATTGAACATGGAACGTTTCTGACCGAGGATCCATCGATTTCAATGCGATGCGTTCTTCTCCACTCAGTACGCTCATCGCAAGGGGCTCCCCGGCATGATCCTTCATCGTTGACATCACCTGCGTCCGTGGAACGGCATACGTCGGAAGATATTCTGTAGCGACATCCGCGGAGCGATCGTAATGAGTATAGAAGTGCGTATTAAAGACCACTAAGAAAACCGGAAGGATTGCACCGAGCACCCACAGCCAAATAATATTCCGAGCGGTCTTTTGAATCGGCAGGGAAGTTGCCGAAGCAATCATCGCTGCAATCAATAGTACAATTACGGAATACATTCGCCACGCATCCTGTATGAGCGGTAGGGGCGGAAGAAATCTCCAGAATGGAACGCTTATAACAGGAATATTCAGAAAGATCATTATCACACAAAAGACTTCCAGCAATAGTGCTATGCGTCGCTCTGACACACTCAATGCGATGCGATTCTTGCGCGCCTTCAAAACTGTTGCAATGAGCTCGATGCAAACACCCACCAACAGTGCAATATGATACGCCGCCGGGATGCCGGACCCATGAATAATGTATAGTATAATATAGTCAGGTTGCACCAGTAAGAGATCGCCCAAATTAGCATCGTTCCTAAACGAAAGGATAGAACTCCAGTAGAAAGCAGTGAGACCCATTGCAAGAAGCACAGCCACCATCGCATTGCGAACGATTGAAAATCTCAGTTGCTTGCGATACATAAAAGCAGCGAGAACAATACCGCTTATGGTAAGTAAAAAAATCGGTATATTCGTCAGCAATAAACATGCAATCGAGCCGCTGAACACAAGTAGTGCATTCCTTTGCCTGGTACCCGGCTTGAAGAACAACAGAATTCCATACCATACGAACGGCACAAAAACATACGAAACATGGGCGGAGAGGTTCGAGCGTGAATATAGGTCGGCAATACGTAACGGTGCAAACGCATAGAGCAACGCACCAATATTTTTTTGATAACTACTTGTTGAAAACACACCAAAGAGCAGTCGAGCCGAAGCGAAACTTGCAATCGTAGCAAGCAACCCTGTCAATTGAAACAACCACCGTGGATCGGTAATACCGAATACCATTCGAAAAATGGACCCAAGGTAATACGTAAGCGGTGGATAGTAGTAAAAGGAAGGAGCCCCGAATCCGAAGTAAGCACCGGGAATCCAATGTGGGATCCATACACCGTGAGCGATAAGGTCCGTAAATTCGGAGAGCCAATGGAGGTGATAACTTCCATCGACCCCGAAGGTGGTACTGGTGAACGGCGCCACAAGTTCCAACACGACCACGACGCCGAGGAGTATTTCCAGGGCACGGGGAAGCCGGAACGCTTTCTGGCTCGCGCGAACGTCGGGTGCGGCCACGCTTAGAATACCACCGACTCCTGATATTCCCCGAAGGGAACTTTCAGGGTATCGATCATCTCGCCCAGCGTCACATAATTCCGCGCCGCGCGAATCAGCACGGGCATCAGATTCGTATGCCCGAAACCGGCAGCACGAATTTCCTCGATCGACTCCTCTACCGCGGCCTGGGAACGGTTCGCGCGGACCTCCGCAAGCTTTCGCTTCTGCGCTTGCTCAACTTCCGGCGAGATCTGCAGGATCGGAATATCGATCTTCTCGCCCGACTCCACAAATTCGTTCACGCCGACGATGAACTTCTCTTTCTTATCGAGTTCGATCTGGTAGCGGTACGCGGCGTCGGCGATCTCTCGCTGGAAGAATCCCGCTTCGATCGCCGGAATGACCCCACCGAGCGCATCGATCTGGTCGAAATACTGGTTCGCTTCGCGTTCCAAGCGATCGGTCTCCGCTTCGACAAAATACGATCCACCGAGCGGATCGACGGTATTGATAACGCCGGTCTCGTACGCCAGGATCTGCTGCGTCCGGAGCGCGATCTTCACCGCTTTCTCGCTCGGCAGCGCCAGCGTTTCGTCCATCGAATTCGTATGGAGCGACTGGGTTCCCCCGAGCACTCCGGCCAAAGCCTCATACGCCGTGCGGACAATATTGTTCTCCGGCTGTTGCGCCGTGAGCGAGCATCCCGCCGTCTGTGTATGAAACCTTAGCGTCATCGACTTTGCCGACTTCGCTCCATACTTCTCCTTCATGCGACGCGCGTAAATCCTGCGGGCCGCGCGGAGCTTTGCGATCTCTTCGAAAAAGTCGATATGGGAATTAAAAAAGAACGAGATGCGGGGAGCGAACTGGTCCACGTCCATGCCGCGCTCGATGCAATGTTCGATATAGGAGAACCCGTCGGCCAGCGTGAAAGCCAGTTCCTGCGCGGCCGTGGAACCGGCTTCGCGAATGTGATAGCCCGAGACCGAGACCGGGTTCCACTGCGGGACTTCCGCGGTTGTGAACTCGATCATATCGGTAATGATCCGCATCGAGGGTTCCGGCGGATAAATAAATTCCTTCTGCGCGATGTACTCTTTCAGAATATCGTTTTGAAGCGTACCCCGCAGTTTCGAGAACGGCACGCCCTGCTTTTCGGCTACGCATAAGTAGTAGGCGAAGATCATCGCCGCCGGCGAATTGATCGTCATCGAGGTCGATACGTCTCCGAGCGGAATCCCGGAGAAGAGCGTCTCCATATCCTTCAGAGAACTAATTGCGACCCCGCAAATTCCGACTTCGCCTTCGCTCCACGGATCGTCCGCATCGCGGCCCATGAGCGTCGGAAGATCGAAGGCGGTGGAAAGGCCCGTTTGGCCATGCGCCAGCAGGTATTTGAACCGCTCGTTGGTATCTTCCGGAGTTCCAAAGCCGGCAAACTGCCGCATCGTCCAGATCTTTCCGCGATAGCCATTCGGATGAATGCCGCGCGTGTATGGGAACTGTCCTGGAAACGAAATATGGTCGAGATACTCGCGGGGCGCAGAACTTCCGGCCTGCGGATCCGTCGGCGCATAGAGCAGATCGACCGCTTTACCCGAAAGCGTCGTAAACTTCATCCCGGTCTCTGGCGACGCCTCCGCCCGGGACTTCCAGAGCAGTAGTGCCTGCTGATATTCCGGCGACTCCTCGAACGTCCGTGTCTGGCCGTTCGAATGGAAGCCATTATGATTGAGATCGGATTTCGCGCTTACTTTCGACATATTTTTCCAATCGGTCTCTTAAAATCGAGTCGATGGCTCAACGATGGGTCCTTAAATTTCGTCCCCTGCCCCAAAAAATTGCCAAAAAGACATTGTCTTAAAGAAACAATCGACAACGCGGTGATGCTCGTTTAACATTCATAATCTTTTGGTACTGTCCTAATTTGACATTGCTTAAATTAGGACAGTACCAATTGAAAGTGTATGCCGAGACTCAAACATTTACTATACGCGTAGAACGGACTTTCAGTCTGTCCCCGGACTTTAGTCCGAGTCATTTCGACAAGCAGGCTAAAAGCCTGCGCCACACGGGTTCTGCCGCGCCGCTGGTCCATACGGGCTCGTATCTTAAAAAAATGGCCACACTTCAGGATAGGGGAAATAAGCGTGCCACGCTAAACGATGAAGACGCATACGTCCAATTTGGAGTGAAGCAGCGCTTGCCTCACACGGTTTTGGTCACTCATTTATGCGGCTTCTTTGTGTGGTGCAGCGCGTTAAAAATTCAGCTTCGCTTCTCACATTACGGATGAATAACATTGTTTCTTTTTTCGCTGCACTCCTCGTGCTGGTTGCGGCGAATGTCGGGTGGGGCCAACATTCATGGGAGCAGACGAATGGACCTTTTTCGATTACCGCTGAGTGCTTTACTACTATTGGAACGAACCTTTTTGTAGGCACAGATGAAATGTGTGTCCACGTGCCATGGTGATTGGGGATTAAAGCTCGCCAGCTATTAAAGCTCACCTTAAAACCCGCCACAGGGTAAAGCTCTGTCACTCCATACCGGCCGATGCGTTCCGGCCTCAAGGAGGCAGTCAGCGCTTGCCCCCACACGCTTTTGGGTCGTTGCATGGCGGGAACTCTGCGGATGCTCATTCCCAGCGCGGAGGTACCCGGGCCGGGGCCTGCGTCCAGCCGAATAATGTGGAACAAATTTAATGGCTCAGGTGTCAGAATATCCCACGTTCCACGGAAGTCTGTATGAGTCGCGTCTCGACGGTTTCTTTACTGCTCCTTTTCTTCGCGTTGTTCGGAATGTTCGCGGCGGGCCGTTCGCTGGCCCAGCCCGCGCCGATCATATTCGTTCCAAATCTCGGCCAGCTCGCGGACCAATTTGGCCGCCCGATGCCGGAAGTCCGGTTTACGGCGCAGTCCAGCGGAGTGAAATGTTATTTTACGAATAGCTCGATGCACTATGTGTTTTCGCAGCTCGTTCGAGTTTCCGGGTTTTCCGGCGTTCGCGCCGCGCTCCGGGATCGTTCCCACGATTCGCTCATGCTCTATCGCGTCGATGCACATTTTATCGGCGCAAACCCCAACGCCGAAATCGAGGCCGCCGATACGACCGAAGACTACACCAATTATTATCTTCCCTCGTGCCCAAACGGCATTACACACGTTCCCGGATTCCAGAGGATCGTGTATAAAGAGTTGTACCCACACATCGACCTGGTTCTTTACACCCCGTCCGGCGATGACGCTACGCGTCAGGCCGGGCTGGAGTACGATTTTATAGTCCATCCGGGCGGCGATCCGAACCAGATCCAAATTGCTTACGATCACGCAAGCTCGCTGCAAACGAATGAAGATGGCGGCTTTCGGCTGACGTCTCCATTCGGCGAAGTAACCGAAACGAAGCCGATGGGTTACCAGCTTGTCCGTTCGAACGAACGCCAAGCGGTTTCCGCGGAATTCCGGCTGACAAACGATACCCTACGCTTTGCCGTCGGCGCGTACGACCGGAGCCGCGACCTCACGATCGATCCCCAGCGGATATGGGGAACCTATTATTGCGGCAGCAACGACACGAATACCACGCTCGTAAACGATCTCGCCGTGGACCACATCGGCAGTGTCGATATCGTCGGGTCCACGAATGCACTCGCCAATATCGCGAGTTCCGGAGCGTTCCAAACGACGTTTGGTGGCGGCTTTCGCGATGCCTTCGTGGCAAAATTCAATAGCGCCGGAACGCTCCTGTGGAGCACCTATTACGGCGGCGGCAGCGAGGACGACGGCAACGCCCTTGCATGCGATGGCGTCGATGGTATCCTCGTGGCCGGATCGACGGAAAGCTCGAGTGGCATCACGTCGAGCGGTGCATTCCAGACGACTTTCACCGGCTCGCAGGACGCCATGCTCCTCTCCTTCGACAGCACCGGCGTGCGAAGATGGGCGACCTATTATAGCGGAAACGGGATAACCCCCCCGGACCCCGTGAAGGGACATACGGGACCCTCGAACACGGTTGGGACTGGCGTCTCGGTCGATAGCCTCGGAAATATTCTCTTCATCGGATCCACGATGTCGACCAGTGGCATTGCCACGACCGGAGCATATAAAACTTCCCTTAGTACCGGTTCCACGCTCACCTTCGATCTCTTCCTTGCAAAATTTAGTTCCGCCGGCGCGCGCCAATGGGCGACCTACTTCGGTGGCCCGGGCGATGAGAATAGTGGCTGGGTCGAAACCGATGCCAACAACAATATTTATTTTTGTTCGTCAACGTCGAGCGCCAGCGGGGTCGCCACGAGCGGCGCGTTTCAAACGACTTCAGGCCCCTCCTGCCTCGCCAAGTTCTCGCCAACGGGATCGATCTCCTGGGCGACGTATTACCTGAAAGACGCGAACGCCTCCCTCGCTCGCATTGCGGTGAGCCGGAGTGGGAATATCTACTTTGCCGGGTACGACTCCTCCACTTCCGCTTCGATCGCCACACCGGGAGCATTCCAAACCACGACGTCCGGCGCCACGGACGGCGTCTTCGGAAAATTCAATCCGAGTGGGAACCGTATTTGGGCGAGTTATTACGGCGGTCCGGGCGACGACTGGCTCTTCGCAATCGCTGTCGATACGAGCGAGAACCTGTTTGCCGGCGGCATGACCTGGAGTTCCAGCGGCATTGCGGCCAATGGCGAGTACCAGACCTCGCTCATCGGTCCGTACGATCCGTTTTTCTTCAAGTTCGACAGCAGCGGCCACAAACGGTTCTGGGCAACCTATTATGGCCAGCGCGGATATGTTTATGGCATTGGGCTCGACCGTGCAGGACATCCGTTCGTCGGTGGAAGCACGAATGTAACCGGACCGAATTATATTTTTTCCACCTCCGGCGCGTACGAACCGTTACCGACCAATTATACGAACGGATTCGTCTCAAAATTCTGCGATCCGGCGATGGTCCATATTACGAGCACGGCTTCGGGAACGGTCTGCGCAAATACCCCGGTGACGCTTTCGACCGCGACGGGCGCACTCACCTATCAGTGGTATGTCAATGGCACGACCATCACCGGCGCCACGGGATCGTCCTACACGTTCACGACGCCGCAGGGCGGTGGGACCTATATTTATACGGCCGGCGTCGAGGGAACGGATTTATGCAATGCGACTTCCGACACGGTGCGGCTCCATATTCGCCCGGGCGTTCAGGTCGATATTCCTCCGGTCAACGAGATCTGTCCCGGCTCCTCGGTAAAGTTCCTAGCGACGACGAGCCCCGGAGCGGTCTCGTATTCCTGGACTCCGGTCGGGACGCTGGACCATCCGGACTCGCTGCAACCCACCGCTTCGCCGACGAAACCGACGACGTACACCCTCTCGGTGACCGACACGAGCGGTTGCATCACCACCAAGCAGATCACGGTGACGCTCTATGCCGGCCCAAAGGTCGCGGCCGGCGGGAACCATACGGTGTGCGGCGGCACGCCCGTCACGCTCTCGGCAACGGGTTCCGGAGGGGTGGCACCATATACCTATTCCTGGTCGCCCACGACCGGCCTCGACCGGATCGATTCGAATGTCGTCATCGCCGCACCCGACACGACCACGAAATATTATGTGACGATCACGGACCATAACGGCTGCACGTCGCGCGATTCTTCCGCGGTAACGGTCAATCCGCTCCTTAAACTTTCCGCCGGGCCGGAGCTCTCGATCTGTAACGGTTCCTCGATCAAGATCGCGACGTTGCTTGCGGGCGGTAAGACGCCGTACACCATCAAATGGACTCCGGCCACCGGACTCAGCAGCACCACGATCGCGCAGCCGATTGCATCTCCTTCGACGACAACACGGTACACGATCATGGTTACGGACAAGAACGGGTGCACGGCGGCCGACTCCGTGCTAATCACCGTGGCGGACACACTCACGCCGCGGATCAGCGCCGATGGCCCACTCACGCTCTGCGCCGGTGACAGCCTGCGTCTCAACGCACCGACGGGGTATGCGAGCTATAAATGGTCCAATGGAGCCACGCTCAGTTCCATCCCGATCATCGCTTCGGGAACGTATTATGTCCGGGTGACCGATAGCGCCGGCTGCGGAGGGACCTCGCAGAAAGTGAACGTGACGGTCTTTCCGGACAGCGTCCCGCGTCCTGTGATTTCCACGCCTTCCACTGCCATTTGCGCCGGCGATTCAGTGAAGGTAACGACGACGGTTCCCTACGCGAGCTATCAATGGAGCACCGGAGACACGACCGGCGCGATCTACGTTTCGAAGAACGGGCTCTATTCTGTTACGGTCTCGAATGCGTCCGGCTGTACCGGGAGTACCGCACCGCTGCAATTTACGGTAGTGCCTCGGCCCACGGTAAATATCACTCCGAATGGCGCCGCCACGCTTTGCGATGGCGATACGCTCGTGCTTTCGGCCACCGCGGGATACCAATATGCGTGGACGAAGGATGGGAACCCGTTCGACTCGGTCCAAACGATTCGTGTCACGCAGGGTGGGTCCTATGCCGTCACGGCCACGAACAGTACCGGCTGCACGGCGTCTTCCGGACCGGTCGTCGTTACGCTGGCGGCGATGCCGCAACCCTCGATCGCCGGGCCCTCCTCGCTCTGCGCCAATGGCATTGGGCATTATCACGTCACGCCGGCGGTCGGGACGTTCGATTGGCAAATCGTACCTGCGGCGCTCGGGAGTACCCTCGCCCAGGCGGGGGACTCGATCGTCATCCAATGGGGCGCGACGGGATCGGGAACATTAACAGTCATCGATACGAATTCCGATGGCTGCGTCGGCACCGCACAAGTTTCGATCGCGATCGGCGATCATCTAACCCCAACGATCGCGCCTCCGGGCCCGATCGCGCTCTGCCCCGGCGATAGCGCGACGCTCGATGCCGGTACGGGATATGCGTCGTATCAGTGGTCCTTAAACGGTTCCCAACTCACCGGCGAGACCTCGCATCGGTTGAGGGTCGGCAGCAGCGGCGGCTATAGCGTCTTCGTCACCGATGCCACGGGCTGCAACGGCAATTCCCAGCCGGTCTCGGTCACGCTCTATCCCGCCCCGGCGACGCCGGTCATTACCGCGAATGGAACAACGCTGACCTCGAGCCCGGCCGCTCACTATCAGTGGGAATTAAATGGAGTGCCGCTCCCCGGCGATACGATGCAGACCGTGGCGTTCGATTCCACGGGTGCTTACACGGTTACGATTACGGATGCGAACGGCTGTTCGGTCGCGAGCGCTCCCATGGGTAGCGTGCCGACGGTTGTCGCAACGTTCCCGCCGCTCACAACGGCTTCGCCCACCCAGACGATTACGATCCCGCTCTACCTCACGAACACCGCGCAGCTCGACGCGAGCAACGCCACGTCCTACGCTGGTATCTTACGCGTCGACGCCGGACTGCTCACGCCGCTGAACGCCGCCGCCGTTCGAAACGGGACCGATTGGACGCTCCCCATTAACGGGCCATGGACCAAAGGCATGGACACGCTGATGGAACTGAAATTCATCGCCGGCACGATCGATCCCGATTGCGGCCCGCTTTCGCTCGACACGTTTTACTTTTCGAACGCGCCACTCAAGGTCGAGCGGGTGCACGGGACCGTCTGCGTGTCGGGTCCCTGTTCGCCGTGGCTGACGAGTTCGGATACTGCGCTTGCGATCAAACGGGTCGAGCCGAATCCTTCCACCGGAAGTTTTTCGGTCCGCTATCATACGACCGAAGATGGGCCGGTCGAACTTGCCCTGCAGGACGTCCTTGGCCGTACGGTAAAATATCTCGTCAACGAGTCGCGGACGGCCGGATCGTTTGAAGAGACGTATTCGACGACCGATCTTCCCGTGGGACTCTATCGCCTCACACTCCAAAATGGCGCTCGGAATAAGAGCGTGTTAGTCGAATTCGAAAAATAATTTCGCTTCTCGCAGAAATCTTTCTTTCGGACGCGAATCGTTTTTGTTCGTAAAACTGCCTTTCGTTCAGGGCTAAACCGGCTTTTTGTGCATGGGAAGAAAAGCCGGTTTATAATTGTTGGGGCGTGTCATGGCGACGAAGCTCCCAAAGGCGGCAAGCGAAAAGCTCTCGAATGTGGCGATGACAAACGGTCATGCCCCCACCTCCTCCCATTCTCATTCTGTGATCGGCGACGTTGGACTTACTCGTGAAGAGGTCCTGAGCGATTACCGGACGGCACACCAGAGCCGGCTCGCAAGCGTGCTCGGGCGGCGCGAAGTCCTGACCGGTAAGGCGAAATTCGGCATTTTTGGCGACGGGAAAGAACTGCCGCAGGTCGCGATGGCGCGCGTCTTCCGGAATGGCGACTGGCGCTCGGGATATTACCGCGACCAGACCTTCATGTTCGCCGCCGGGATTTACACCATCCAGGAATTTTTTGCACAGTTGTATGCGCATACGTCCGTCGAAGCCGAGCCGGCCTCGGCGGGACGCATGATGAACGGCCACTTCGGGACGCGCAGCCTGAATCCGGACGGCACGTGGAAAAATTTGATGGCGCAGAAGAATTCTTCTGCCGATATTTCGCCGACGAGTGGGCAAATGCCGCGGCTGGTCGGGCTGGCCTATGCCTCGAAGCTCTTTCGCGAAACGCCGGTGCTCCAAACGGGTTTCGAATCGTTTTCCGATCGCGGTAACGAAATTGCGTTCGGAACGATTGGGAACGCTTCGACCTCCGAAGGATTGTTCTGGGAAGCATTCAATGCCGCGGGGGTCCTTCGTGTGCCGATGGCGATCAGTGTGTGGGACGATGGCTATGGCATCAGCGTGCCTGCGAAATACCAGACGTGCAAGGAGGACATTTCGGAAATCCTGAAAGGATTCGAAACGAACGCCTGCGGCGACGGCTATGTGATCTACAAGGTTCAGGGCTGGGACTATCCGGCGCTCCTGAACGCCTATCGCGAAGGCACGGCCCGCGCCCGCGCCGAACATACCCCGGTCCTGTTCCACATCACCGAGCTTACGCAGCCGCAGGGGCATTCGACTTCGGGTTCTCACGAACGGTATAAATCGAAAGAACGGCTTGAATGGGAAACCGAGCACGATTGTATAAAACGCTTCCGCGAATGGATCGTCGCTAATCATGTCGCCACGCCGGAGGAGATGGACGCGATCGACGCCGAGGATAAGAAGATCGTCGATGACGCCAAAGCGCGCGCCTGGGAAGCATATCTGGCCCCGATCAAACGGGACATTGCCGAAGTGAGCGCGATCTTCGATTCGATCGCGTCCGAATCTCCGGATCCGGAAACGATCTCGGGCATTCGGAATGCGCTGAATGCGATCAAGGAGCCGATCTATAAAGACATCTATAATGCGGTCGGCAAAGTGTTTCGCGTGGCGGGGACGGGTCCTTCGGCCGGCAACGGCGGCGGCATCCGCACGCTATCGGAGTGGAAAAAATCGGCCGACGCCCGGCATTGGAACGAATATTCTTCTCATATTTACAGCGAGTCGAGCGAGTCGGCACTGAACGTTCCCGAAATCAAAGCCGAATACAGCGGGAACGAACCCAAGGTCGACGGGCGGCAGGTCATGCAGGCCTGCTTCGATAAAGCGCTTGAGCGCGATCCGCGTGTCTTTGCCATCGGCGAGGACATTGGCGTTATCGGCGATGTCAATAAAGGGTTCGAGGATCTGCAGGCGAAATATGGAGAACTGCGTGTCACCGATACCGGAATTCGCGAAGCGACGATCTTGGGCCAGGGGATCGGCGCCGCTATGCGCGGACTTCGGCCGATCGTCGAAATTCAATATCTCGATTATCTCTTGTTCGCGTTGGAACCAATGTCGGACGATCTCGCGACCGTCCAATGGCGCACGAAGGGCGGCCAAAAGGCACCCGTGATCGTCCGGACGCGCGGACACCGGCTGGAAGGGGTGTGGCATTCGGGTTCCCCCATGGCGATGATCCTGAATGCGGTCCACGGGATGTTCGTCCTCGTTCCACGGAATATGACACAGGCGGCGGGATTTTACAATACGATGCTCCGCTCGGACGATACGGCGCTCATCGTGGAAGTCCTGAACGGATACCGCCTCAAGGAAACGATCCCATCCAACGTCGGAGAATTTACGGTCCCCCTGGGAGTTCCCGAAACCCTGCGCAGAGGGACCGATATCACGCTCGTGACCTACGGCGCTTCCTGCCGCGTTGCAATGGAAGCGGCCCAGGAACTCGAATCGCTCGGTATCTCGCTCGAAGTGATCGATGTCCAGAGCCTCGCGCCGTTCGATCGGCACCATTCGATCGTGGAATCGCTCAAACGGACGAACCGCATCCTCTTTATGGACGAGGACGTCCCCGGCGGCGCAACGGCCTATATGCTCCGGCAGGTCCTTGAAGTGCAGGACGGCTACCGCTGGCTCGACGCCAAGCCGATGACGCTCACCTCGAAAGAACACCGCCCGGCCTATGGCTCCGATGGCGATTATTTTTCCAAGCCGCAGGTCGGAGATGTGATCGAGGCCGCGTATGGCATCATGCGCGAGGCCGATCCCTCGCGGTTCCCAGAACTCTTTTCTTAGCAGAACGAATTACTGCGTCGCCGTCACGCTGAGGCGCATTCCGAGATCGGCATGGCCGACGATCGGGCAGAGAATATCGTATACGCCCGGTACCAGCGAGACGGTCATGTCGGCGGTCTGTCCCGGCATGATGTCGGTTGGCAGTTGCTGCTCGATACCCATGCCCTTGATCTTGAAGTTATGATTGTGCTGGCCGTTATTCGTAATGTGGAACGTGACCATGCCGGCCGGGAACGCCGTCGGCATGTGAATGTGGTATTCGTCCTCGCTGACGTTCACGACGGCACCGTTGGCAGTCCGGGTGTACGTTTGGCCATTGGTGGAATGCTGGGAACTGGAACAACCGGCGGCAAACAAGGCCACGGCAAAGATCGCCGTCCATAACATAGATCGTGTGTGGTTCATAGCTCTGTGGTAAAATGAAATAGAAAACTACAACCGGTGTGCCGCTCACCAACGGCTGAGCTTCGGAACTACCACATCTTCAGCCAGGCCTTCGCTTCGCGGGGATGTCGAAAGATCACTTTTTCAATGTGTGGATACGATTCAAGCATTGCGGGAAACGATTTTTTTCGCTTCCAATAGGTCTGGAAGACCCATACGATAATGCTCTCTTTTGAAAATGTAAGCCTCAGCGTTTCGCGATTGCCATTCCAGAGCGGTTTTCGGAAAACGAGCCGGTACGCGGTACGTCGCAGCACCCGCAAGAGAACGATGCGAAACGGATAATCGAGCCATACGATCAGATCGGCTTTATGGAGGATCTGAACGAAGTTCATGTAATTGCCGTCCGCGATCCACCGTTCGCGTTCGAGTTCCCGATAGACTCGGTCCGGAAAATCCGGAGCATGGGTCCAGTTCGGTCCGTGATAAATGGAGTCGATCTCGATATGATCCAGCCCGGTGCGTTCGGCAAGCGCGCGAGAGAGCGTGGTCTTCCCGCTCGCCGAGGAACCGATGACGCAAATCCGTTTATAGGGGAAGGAATTCACCGCGCGACTTGGGCTTCGCTGAAATCGACCTGGAATACCGATTCGAATGCACTGACATATCGCTCCCGAACTTCCGGCATCGGAATCTCGCGTCCCACTATTTTTTGCAGACTGGTGACGCCCCGGTCCGTTATGCCGCAGGGAACGATATGCTGGAAGTAACTCAGATCGGTATCGATATTGAACGCAAACCCGTGCATCGTACACCAGCGCGAAGCATGGACTCCGATCGCGCAGATCTTTTCTTCGCCCGCCGCATTTGCAACCCACACTCCGGTGCGGCCCGGGACACGAAATCCCTCGATCGCGTACGTTCGCAATACTTCGATCACCGTCTCTTCCAGGGACCGAAGATACCACCCCAGGTCTTCCTTAAAGTGGGCAAGGTTCAGGATCGGATACCCGACAAGCTGTCCGGGACCGTGGAACGTGACATCGCCGCCACGCTCGATCTCGAAGGTTTCGGCTCCGATCGCGAGAAGCTTTTCCTGGCTGAGTAAGAAATTCGCGGGAGTCCCATTCGAGCGCCTATCGACGCCCCGGCCGAAGGTATAGACCGGCGGGTGCTCGACGAGGATCAGGGTGTCCTCCTCCTGAGCCGTGAGGACGCCCTGAAACACCGTTCGCTGGAGTTCCCATGCTTCCCGGTATGGCGTCAGGCCGAGTTCGATCAGCTTCATGGCGGCCTAACAACGAAACGAAGGCGCAGGTTTGCCCGCGCCTTCGTCCTCATTTCAATTTGAAAATCCGGGATTATCCAATATGATCGTCCCGCAGCCAGATGCCGCGCTTGGCGTCGATCGTAAACGTATCGACCGTGCCGTTGCCGGAAGTCCGGGTAACTGTCAGCGTCGCCGTACCATCGCCGTGATAGACGATCGAGACCGCGCGTTCGAACGAATTCCCGTTGAAGCCGACGGCCTTGAAGTCGCTGGAACCATTCCCGAGCAGGTACGCGACGTCCTCGTCCCAGTCGTTGTCATGCGTTTTGACGAGAATGTCGTTGGTCCAGTTGATCGTGAACGTATGCGTGTACGTTTTGCCGCTGGCAAGGCGGCTGGTCTGGCCGGCGCGAGTGAGCGTTCCATTCAGCGTTGCCGAATCGGGTGCGGCGACCAGGTTCGAGATCGTCCACATCCCCCGCGAGGAGTCCGCGAGGCTCACGCGCGGCGTCGTGATCGTATGCTCGCCAACGGACGAGATCACGATGCTATCGGTTTGCCCCTTGATGAATTTGGGCATCGGGTTCCCGTTCGCATCGTAATAGACCCAGGTGTGGGTCCAGGTCCCGGAATAGCCGTAACCATTTTTCGTTTTCGAACGCGTGACCGTCACCGTATGAACGGTGCTCGTATCGCTCGTGAGCGTTTTCACGATGGCGTCCGGGATCGGCTGGCCCTGCGCGAGCGTCATCGCATCGACGAAGACCATTCCCGTCCCGCCGGAACTTGTTCCGACGGAAGCCGCGAGGATGTCCGCCGCATCGCGGGAGTTCGACGCCTGGACGGCGTCCGGTTGGGCCGCTTCGCTTTGCGCGGGGGCCGTGCTCTGCGTAGCACAGCCCGAGATCATCGCGGCCGAACAGACGAAGACCAGTGCACCAAACCCTGCGAGCACATTAGCGCGTAATGCGCCCGACTTCCAATAGATTTTAAGGATCGATATGTGATGTAGATAATTCATTTTTCTGATCGTATGAGTTATAGATTTGAGGTCGTGGGTTCCATTCCCTATGCTCGAATAGAGTTACGAGCGACCGATTGGTTTAAGCCAGACTCTATGATAATTTTTTCAAAAACTAATTTTCGCAGGATTTGCGTGGATTTCGCATGAAATCCACGTATAGTACCTGCGCGATTTTTTGGAAAACCTTCTTCCCTGGCCTCAACACGTTCCGCCAGATTTTCATAAGAAGCATGCATCAGAAATTAATTTATCAAGGTACACAAAAGAAATGGTATATTGTATTCGTCTCTTGTGACAAATCCGCCATTCAAAATGGAGTAAATTGCTCGTGCCATGATTTGTCCTGGCGTTCTGATGGAAATTGTCATTTCGATGGAGAGACATGTAGACCGCATCAACTGAATGACACAATATCGAAGAGTGTTGCTTACTTTGATTCCATGGCTGGCCGTTTGTCCAGCCATGGTAAGCGCTCAAATCATGTGCACGATAACCCATGGCGAGCACGTTGCCGGGAACATGTTCTGGGGTTATGAAGAGCTTACCTGCAAAAAAAACATTTGTGTCGCGACTGCGCGCACGGTCCCGGATAACAGTACTATTGAACTCGGTTTCCCAGCTATTTTACGTTCGGATGATGGCGGCCAAACCTGGGAAACAAAGGATATTGGGATTTCCGATACAAATTTCGGAATATCCCGGATCGACGTGGTCGACTCGCTAAACATTTTTGTCGAAGGAGTGCGTCTTTACAATGGGAACCGTTCATTTTCTCTTCTTCGGAGTACAGATGGCGGAACGTCATGGCAGCGTGTGTGGTCTGGTTCCTCGATGCCGAGCAGCATTAGCTTCTCCACCAAACTGAACGGTATCATAAACTTGTGGGACAGCCTTGCTATTACTTCCGACGGAGGAGACCATTGGACGGCGGTCCCATTCGCAAATCCGGAAGGGTTAAGCCAATGCCAGGCTTATAGCGCAAATCGATACCTGGGATTCAGCTCCAATGCTGAGCGCCTTTACAAGACAGAAGATGCCTGGAGCACCTTCGATTCGACCAATCCCATCGTTTCCGACCCGCGTCGTAGTCTGCTGTACCTTTACGCATCTTGCCAATTTGGTTCCGGGGACACCGTACTGGCGTACGGTTCCCATGAGATTGGCACGAGCTTATTTCCCTGCATGGCTCGTACGATCGATGGGGGCCAGCATTGGACTACTGTCTTTGACGATACGATGGATGGTAACGGTTCGATCGATGCGATCTCAGATGTCGATCGGGATACCATTGTGGCAGCCGTCGGAGCGTGGACCAATAAAACGCTTTGGAGCATGGATAATGGTATCACGTGGGAGATCGACACCCTGACGTCTAACGATACCGGGTTTCTCGAGAACGAATGCAGCGGAATTGGGATCAATCCCGCGGGAGAGATAGTCGCATCCATCAACGATTATTATCCAGCGCCCTTTAGGACGGGTCTCATTCTGGGGCGCCATGCTTTATCTTCTGTGAAATCGAATACGATGGTTCATGACGCACTCCCTCTCTTTCCGAATCCTGCGACGCTTTCGGTCTCGCTGAGCAATTCGGTCCCCGGGGAAACCATTATCGTTCTCGATCTACTCGGCCGCGAAGTGCTGCGCAGTATCGTTCCCGAAAGCGGGATACTCCGTCTTGATGTTTCCGATCTTGTTCGAGGGACATATACGGTCATTTCGGAACACCACGGCGCGTTCGAGGAGATGGGAAGAATGGTATTGCAGTCCCCATGAAAAAGTATCTCTCCTGGTGCGTGCTCATCGCCGCAGGGACGTTCGCGACATCCCTTCGCGCGCAGTTCCTTTGCCACGTCACGCAGAATTGTCACGTCACGCAGAATATGTCGTTGGACAAAGGCGAGTATTGGTATGCTGCGGTTTCGTGCGAAGGTAATAATTGTCTGGCCCTTGGCCTGGGCGGACCCGATGGAGTAAATGGACAATCGAATTGGATAATTTTCCTGCGCTCTACCGACGGGGAAACGCATGGGAGGTTCAGGATTCGTTTCTGGTCGGCAATGCATGGTTCACACGTCCCAATGCCACCACATTTGTTTGGAGCGATTCTATGAATGTTATCGCCTACGGTCGTTCCGATTCTATTTATCGCACCAGCGATGGCGGGACAACCTGGCGGCAGGAAGTAATTCCCAGCACTCGCTTCATCGACGACATTAGCTTCTCTTCTGCATTGAACGGATTTCTCGTGCTTGCCGATACCGTCGATACGGTATTAACGACGTCTGATGGCGGCCTTCATTGGGCGCGAGTTCCGCTTCCGTTCGTGACCGATGGCGTAGCGCAATGCCACGACTATGGCAATGGAACATATCGCCTGTTCAGTTACGGTTCAGGACGAATTTACACGAGTACCGATAACTGGCAAACGGTGGACTCTACGGGTCCGATTGTTCCTGCAAGCCCTAATTCGTTTAATTATGTCTTTGGACATTGCAGCTTTGGAAATGGCGATACGATCCTCGCGTATGGGAATTATTTCGGCGCCAAGTCCTACTTTCCATTGATCGCCCGGACGATCGATGCGGGCAAACACTGGTCGCTGGTATATCATGATTCGACGTATTTGCCGGGCTCTGTACACGCTCTCTCGGACGTCCGACGGGACACGATCGTGGCCGGCATCAGTTTGTTGCCGGCCGTCCTTGTCAGTTATGACCGCGGCGCCACCTGGCAGATCGATTCGCTGATCGACACTGCAAAAAATGACGATACAGATTTTGACCCCGCCACCAATTCCGGTATTGGATTTACCGCCGACGGGTATTTGATCGGTTCCTATGCTTTTGGCGAAATTAACTCCTCGATCATTATTGGACACCTCGGCCCGTTTCCGAGTCTTGTTACCGATAACGGTACAGAGTCGAACGTAACATGCTGCTATCCGAATCCGGCAACAACCGCTATTACATTCTCCGGTCTAACCGCCGGGCAGCAGGTGCATCTGCTCGACGTGCTGGGACGCGACGTCCTGCACTCTATCGTTCCCAATGACGGCCTGCTCCGGCTCGATGTCGCTCGTCTTCCGCGCGGGATCTATTCGGCACTTTCGGGAAACAACGGGACCATGGTTTTGTTGGGAAAAATTGTATTGCGAGGACATTAATTTCCCGAAAGCCCCTGCATTATTGCAGGGGCTTTTTTGTTTTTCTGCTGGGTTTCGATTTCAGGCGGTTTTTTTGTTTTGAAGATATGAAAATAGGCTTCACGTGGCTTGCGCTATTTTTCGTATGTTGTGCGGCGCACCCGGCGAACAAGGGTTCCCAGCCGGACTCGGCGACTTCGCAAAAACCGCTCGCCGAAGTGCTGAGCGAACATACGGCCGAATGGATGAACATTCAGGGCGTCGAAGGGACCGGCGAAACGTTGAAGGACGGCAGGCCGGCGATCATAATCTTTGTCGATTCGGTCACGAACTCGCTCCGCGCTCAACTTCCAAATGAGGTCGAGGGCTATTCCGTCGTGCTGGAGCCGAGCGGCCGCGTCGAAGTGCGTTGACTCCGACCTCCTCCCGATAGACTAACATCGCTCCCAAATATGCGCCGGCGGTGAGCACGGTGACGCCCATCATCCAAAGCCAGAAGCGCGCGCGGCGCCTCCTTTTTCGGTTCCTATAGACGTTCAAAAAAACCCATCCCAGTTTGTTTCCCAAAACGCTGTCAGCGATCAAACAAAAAAACGGGTAACGAACATTCGTTACCCGTTCCTGAGAAAAAAGGTAGAAAGAACTTTACTTGGTCGATGCAGCCGAAGCAGTCCCGCTCTGGACTTCCGCGGCAATAGCAGACGCGATCGATTGCGGAAGCGGCGCGTAGAAGAGCGCCTTGCTGTCGTCCTGGCCTTTCGTCGAGACCCACTGGACGAATTTCTTCACCATGTTGGCTTTCGGCCCGTTCGAATAGAACATGAGCCAGCTAAACCCGGTGATCGGGTAGCCCTGAGGGGCGCTCGTATTCGTAATGAAGCTCGTGATGTTCTCCGGCATCGGGAATGCAGAGGCGGCCGCGGCAGCCGACTCGACGCTCGGCGTAACAAAATTCCCGGAGGAATTCTGGACGTCCGCATACGGAATGCTGTTTTGCATCGCATAGGCCAGTTCGATATAGCCAATGGAATTATCGTGCTGCTTTAAAATTCCCGCTACACCGGCATTACCCTTGCCACCAAGACCGTTCGGCCACTTGACTTCCTTACCCTCGCCGACGGAGTCCTTCCAGGTCTGGCTGACCTTCGAAAGATAATTGGTCACGATGGCCGTCGTTCCGGAACCGTCCGAGCGGTGGACCGTGAAGATCTCGGCATGGGGAAGTTTTTTGCCGGGGTTCATTTTTTTGATCTGCGCATCGTCCCAATATTTGATCTTTCCGAGATAAATATCGGCGATCATCGGGCCGCTGAAACGGAGGCCGCTCGTCATGCCGGCAACATTATAGGAAATGCAGACCGCACCGATGACGTCGGGGACCTGGGTAACAGGATCTTTCGCGCGCGCGAGTTCGTCCTTGTTCATCGGAGCGTCGCTGCCGGCAAAATCGACCGTGTGATCGATCAGGTTATTGATGCCCGCGCCCGAACCGACCGCCTGATAATTAACGGTAACGCTATCGGACTTCTGATATTCGGGGGCCCAGTGGGTCATGATCGGATTGACGAACGTAGAGCCGGCGCCGGTGAGCGTATTCGTCGTGGCGGCGGTGGAGTCCGCCGCAGCGCCGTTCTTATTGCCGCCGCAGCTCGTGAGCGTCGCGCTCGAAATAGCAAGCGCCATAAGGAGCGCCGCGCCTAAGATAGAAACATGTTTCTTCATAACGTAAATCGAATTCGTGATAAAAATCTTTTTTGGGATCTTCGAACGAATGCGAGGGATGAGCAATGACCGATCGAACGATCGAATCTGCAAAAGCCCATCCCCCGCCTTCATTCGAGGTTACTAAGAGTTGTGCTTAAAATTTTGCCCAGAAGGTGAGGCGCAGCACGGTGATCGATGCAAAATCCAGTCCTTGCGGACCTTTGTCCTTGAAAGAATCGATCTCGACGTTCGGATCGACATGGATGTTCGGCGCATCCGCACCGCCCGGAAGCCAATCGAGACCAGCGATGATGAGGCTTTCTTTACGGCCACTCGAATTATCGTTCGCTTTCGAATCGGGATCGAACATGTCATAGCGTGCAAACGCGCGAAGCTCTTTGTCGACGATCGTTGCATGCGCAAAGATGGAAAGGTCGGTCTGGACCGCATCGTTACCCGCGACCGATTTGCTCTGACCGCCTAAGGTGTGGTTCGCATACACGACACCGACAGTAAAAGGAGAAGAGGTGTAAGCCGCAGCCACTTTCCAGAGAGAGTTCGATTCCGAGACGTTCGTCGCCTTCGTCGTATCGGGCGTGTTATTGTTGGGGAACGATACATCGGTAATGCTACTCGCGGTCGGCAGCCCTCCGTCATCGCCCGAGACGTCGATGACGATATGCTTGTCCATGAGCTTTGCATTGAGATCGAAGGCGATCACCTTGTCCTTAAAGTCTTCGATTTTGGAACTATTATCCGAGTTCACGATCGCCAACGCATACCCGAAATTCTTGCCGTCGTCGAAATTACCGACCGCCTGAATGCCGAGATCGTTCGAGCCGGTCTCGGTCGAACCACGAAGATCGAGGATCGATTTCTCGACGCCGCGGTAACCCCAAAGCCCTTCATCGACCGAAAATACGTTCATCGCCTGCTGCCCAAAAATCACATTGCCCATCGGAATCCAGTTCGAGAATGCCAGGCTCGCTTCCTTGACGTAAACGCTGCTCTTCTGATCAAGCTCCACATCGCCATTGGTGTAGGCACTTTCGTGCTCCAAAAGGACTTTTGCAGTGATGTTAGGCGAAAAATAATAATTCGCTCCAAATTGCACGCGGCGCATGTCGAAGGCCTGGTAGAACTTCTGGTTGTCCGTCGCCCCATTAGGAGTATTGCTATTCGGCTCGTAGTAGAACTTGCCTTTCGGTCCGGAATATTTCGAAGAGGCCGTATCCGCCGAAAGCATGTTATAGTAATCGGCGAAGAACTGGCCGTTGAAGGACCAGTGTGGCTTGAAGGTCGAATCGGTCTGGGCGTTAGCCACCGTTCGAAGCCCGGTGAGTAGAAAGAAAAAAGCGAAAATTGGAATGATTTTTTTCATTGGGGTTAAGAAGATGATCGTCTTCCCTTGGCGGCGAGCCGAACGGAAGATTAAGGAATTATTAGAGCGAGATTACAAAATCGCAAAACGCCAGTAATCTTAAACGCGACGCAAAAATACCGGTCACGTATTACCAAATTGTTATGCAGCGATTAAGTGACCGATAAGGTTAAGATAACGCCTTAGTCCTGTAATTGCCCTTTAAGGGCCCAGCGGGCCGCAATTGAGAGAACAAGTATGATCGCGAGCAATATGATCGCGCCGGCGAGCGCAAGATGGTGCAGGTTCTCGTATGGCGACGTCGCGTAGTTGAAGATATTGAGGGGCAGGGCATCGATCGGGCGGTCGAGCCGGACGTTAAAATCGAGATTCCCAAATGCGGTAAAGAGCAGTGGCGCCGTCTCACCGGCAATACGCGCGAGCGCAAGCAAGATTCCGGTGATGATCCCGCCCCGTGCCGACGGAAGAATGACGCTGAGGGTCGTCCGCCATTGCGAGGCGCCAAGCGCGAGCGAGGCATCGCGGAGTGCCACCGGAACCAAGCGCAGGATCTCCTCCGTGGTCCGCATGACGGTCGGAATCATGAGAAAGCCGAGCGCTACTCCGCCGGCAAACGCGGAAAACGCATGACCGGGGGAGATCTCCGCCGCCGGAAGGACGACGATAAGGTACGCGAAGATTCCCATCACGATACTCGGTATCGAATTCATCACATCGGTAAAGAAGCGGAGCGTCCGAGAAAAGGTCGTATTCGTCTCGAGTTGGTACACTCCTCCTAAAATGCCGATCGGAAGTCCGATCACGCACGCGATGCTGATAAGGATCAGCGTTCCAATGATGGCATTTCGCAGGCCGCCGCCCTCCTGACCCATGGGAACCGGACCCTGCGTAAAAATCGAAAAGTTCATCGAGCCGATACCGCCGATGAGAATATACAGGAGTACGAAGACGAGCGCGGTGACGGCAACGATCGTCGCGGAGGCCGCAACGCCGGCCATAACGGCCGAAAACGCGCGACGAAAACGCGAACGGTGCCACGGCCGGATCGAGGTTCGTGGTTCGGGCATTATTTTTTCCCTCCCGTCGCGTTCAGGTCCTGCGCAGTATAATAGATGAGGAGCTTCGCCGCCGCATTGACGACGAGGGTGATCAGGAAGAGGCAAAGCCCGATCTCGATCAATGCGGAACGGTAGAGTCCCGAAGCCTCCGCCAGTTCATTCGCGATCACGCTGGCCAGCGTGTAACCGGAACTAAAAAGATCGGTTTTGAAGATCGGCGCATTGCCGATCACCATCGTCACCGCCATCGTTTCACCAAGCGCCCGGCCGAAGCCGAGCATGACGGCGCCGATAATTCCCGCCCGCGCATACGGCAGAACGACGCCCTTGATCGTCTCCCACGAGGTCGCGCCCAATGCGTAGGAAGCTTCCCGAACGGTACGCGGAATGGCGCGCAAAATATCCCGCGAAACGGCCGTGATGTAGGGTAAGACCATGATCGCAAGGATCACGGAAGCCGAGAGCATATCGTAGCCGTTCGCGGTACCGCCAAAGATCGGCAGGGCCGCGAGCGGCCCGTTCGCGATCGGACCTTCGAAATATTTTACTAAAAATGGCTGCAGCACAAACAGGCCCCACAACCCATAGACGACGCTCGGAATCGCCGCAAGAAGTTCCACCATGAAGGAAACCGGCCGTTCGAGCCAGCGCGGCGCCATCTCCGAAAGAAAGATCGCGGTGAAGAGCCCGATCGGAAGCGCAAGGACGAGCGCCCAGAACGAGGAATAAAGCGTTCCCAGGATGAACGGCAGTGCTCCGAAAAGGTGACGGCCGGGATCCCAATTGCTATCGGAGAAAAATCGAAGACCGAAGGCCGCAATGGACTGCCGGGAGCCCATCGTAAGCTCATAGATCGTTCCGGCGATGATGAGTAGAACGCTGACCGCGGCGACCGTCAGTATCCATTTATAGACTTTATCGCCGATATTACGCCTCGTCTCCCAGCGCCTCGATTTCGGAGGGGCTGCAGGTACGGCTTCAATGACGGCGGCTTCGGATGGCATATCGGTGGAAAAACGCACTCTGATAGGTCAGCAGGGTACGAGTGTGTTTCCTTTTTATATTATGAAATTATTAATAAACGCCGCCCGAGGCGTTCACGGTCTCGGGCGGCGCAGATAGATCGGTGGAGAAAAGGAACTACGCAACTTAAAAATAGGCAAATCATTCGATCGAATCGATAAGCTTCAGCTCTCGGGAAACGATCTCCGGCGGGATCGAAGCATACCAGAGCGCTTTGGTATCTTTTTGCCCCGTCGTCAATACATACTTAAGGAATTTTCTGAGCTCCGGCGCTTTCAGGCTTTTCTTATAAACGATAAGCCAGGACATTCCCGAGATCGGATATCCTTTGGGCGCTGCGGTGATCATCGTGCAAAGATCTTCGGCGATCGTCGATGATTGCGCGGCCTGCATGGCAGACTCCGCGCTCGGATAGACATAATTTCCGGTCCCATCGTCCATCGCGGCATAAGGGATTTTATTCTCCTCCACGTATGCGAATTCGACGTAGCCGATCGAAAATGGATGCTGCTGCAAGATCGCGGCGACTCCGGCGCTCCCTTTTCCACCCAGGCCCGTCGGCCAGCTTACCGTGGTCGCGGAACCGACTTTCGATTTCCATTCGGGGCTGACTTTCGAAAGATAATCGGTGAAGATCGCCGTGGTCCCCGAGCCATCGGAACGGTGCACCACGAAGATCTGCTCGTGGGGAAGATTTTTGCCGGGATTGCGTGCGACGATTTGGGGGTCGTCCCAATATTTGATCTTTCCTAAGAAAATATCGGCAAGGATCGGCCCGGAAAATCCAAGTCCGGTGCCGATTCCCGGAATGTTATAGGAGATCGCCACCGGGCCGATGACATCGGGCAGATGGATGACATCGCCTTTGGCGCGGCCCTTTTGTTCGGCCGTCATCGGAGCGTCGCTGCCCGCAAAGTCGATCGTGCCATCGATCAGGTTGCTGATCCCGGCGCCGGAACCGACCGCCTGATAATTGATGCTGATGCCGGTCGCCTGACGGTAATCGTAGATCCATTTCGTCATGATCGGATTGACGAAGGTGGACCCGGCGCCGGTCAGGTCCTGTGAAGAAGCGCGTGAAGCCATGGCGGCGAGTGCGAGGACAGCGCACCCCAGAGTCTTGGAAAACGTTCGCATAGTGATTCGGGATAAAATGAAGTGAGTTCCACACACACCAAATGTGTGCGCCCTACAATGCGAATCGTACACCCGGCAGTTTCTATTTTGCAGTTATCACTTCGTTAAAAGATCGATGCCTAATTGTTACGTTAGCTTTATTGTTCATCGGACCGTGCTGCACGAACGCGTGTACACGCCGTCCGGCGTCGTGAGTACCAGCGTGTAGACGCCAGCAGAAAGTTCCGGATCGATCGCGATCCTCTGCGGGCCTTCGGGAAGGGTTCGGGAGAAGGCCTCGCACACGTCGCGGCCCAGCGCATCGTACAAGGCCACGTGGACCGGACCGCCTTTCGCGAGCGCAAACGACAGTAAGGCGGAAGAGCGGAACGGTTCCGGCCAGAGCGCGAGAGTGGAATTCGGAACTCCCTTCCCCACGCCCAGCGGCCCGGTCGTCCGGAACACTTCCGCGAGAAACGTTCCCGCAAAGAGATAGCCCTGCGGCGTGACCGTAAGCGAGTAGATCTTCGGGTCCGTTAGGCCCGCCGTGTCGAGTTTCCACGTACTGCCTCTATCGTACGACCGACCGACATACGACCCGAAAAATCCCGCATAGAGCACATCGCCATCGCAGGCGAGCGACTTTACTTCGTCGAGGGAGGAGGAAGCGAAGGGCGAAATATCTTCCCACGCGGTCGAATCGGCGAAGAGCCGAAGGCGTTTCGCTTTATACGTTCCCGCAAAGACATCGCCCGAAGAATCGCTGGCGAGCGCGAAGACTTCATCGCCCGAAGCAAGACCGCCATACGAAGTATCCCAATGCAATCCGAGGTCCGGCGAGGCAAAGATGATGGGAATGCTTCCGGCCCCTCCGCTCCCGCTTCCGGCATAGACCGAATCCGATGGCGTGATCGTAAGCGAGAAGATGCTCTCGTTCCCCATGCCGGTGTTCCGCTGGCTCCAATGCTGGCCATCGTCCGACGAATAAAAAACACCCTGCTCCGAATGGCCCGCAAAAATGTTCCCGAACCGGTCGCTCGTCAGGCACGGAATGTTCGAGGTGTCGGGCAGCCCGGCATTCGCCGCCTGCCAGTTCTCACCGAAATCGGTCGAGCGGAAGATACCGCCGCCTTCCGTTCCCGCAAGGACCGTTCCCATCGGAGTGATCGTAAAGGAAAAGATCTCGAGATTGGCGAGTCCATTGTTTTTCTGGACCCAGGTCCTACCGTTATCCGCCGAAACGAAAACGCCGTTATCGGTCCCGGCATATATATGTCCGGCGTCGGAGGCGATCGCCTCGACATCGCCGACATTCTGCGCAAAGACCATCTGCCAGCCCTGCGCGGCAACTACCTGCGGACCGACAATTGATAAAACAGTGAACGAAAGAAGTGACCAGGAAAAAAGCCGAAAGTTCATGCTCCAAATTTACTACTGGCGCGCGCCCGTATCCTGAAACCGGCGCAGACGTAAGTTCTAAAAACGAATAAAGCCCCAAAAACACCTCAAAATCGACGAATTCCCGATTTATGCCAACTCTGCTCATAAAATTCACTATTTATAACGGATAAAGGTCGCTTGCTCTTTCGCTCCCCAGGAGCCGGATTTTTGTAGCCCCGGGGGTGGAGATAGGCAGGGAAAACGAAAGCTCCGTAGGAGCTCACCTTCAACACGCTTTCATCGACCCAAGGTTGACACCCTGGCCTACATCTATGTCGCTCCTACGGAGCTGTTTTGGGTGAACCGCGTAGCTCGGAGTGGCACTTCGGCGCGCGTCTGAACTGGGATGGGTGGGATTGGGGGATGTTTGGGATATGACTTGGTTCCCCCACATCCAGATCATCCATTAGATCCCAGTTCAGTAATTCGCAGCAACAACGGTATTCCTCGGGCTACGTATCATGAATAGATCGCTTCGAATTCGTGACCTGATTTGGATAAAAAATTCATGACGTGATGCGGGACAAAAAATTGACCTTTTCCGGGATAAATTCTTCGGAAATCTCATCCGCGTCTCTCTTGTTTGCTAGAACTACTCCCCGCGCCAATGCCAAAATCCGCCGCTGTAAAATCGAGACCTTCGCTCACGAGTACCACCGTCGAAGCCGCCACGGCCGCTGCCTCGAAGGGGCACGCCGCCGCCGATAAGGAGTTCTGGCTCCGCGTTGCGCGGACGGTGCTCGTTTCGCGCGCGCTCGACCGCATCGAAGAGCAGGAAATGACGCCGAAGGGGCTCGTCACCTATCAATTTTCGGCTCGCGGCCATGACCTTGCCCAAGCGATCCTGAGCGAATTCATTACACATACGCGCGATGGTGCGACGTGTTATTACCGTTCGCGCCCGTTCGTCCTCGGGCAAGGGCTGACGGCCGAAGAAGCGTTTCTGGGTTCGCTTGCGCGCGCCGGCGGGCTGACGGACGGACGCGACATCGGCGTCGTCCACCTGCTACCCCGCCGCGAACGGGGGACCGTGCTGCCGGCATCGGGGGACGTGGGCGCGCAGTATTCGCCGGGAGCCGGATGGGCGCAATCGCTCCAGTACTATGCGAATACGTTACACGACGAGAGTTATACGGGCGCGATCGCCGTCGCCTTAGGCGGCGATGCCTCGACGGCGACGAATGGCTTTTGGGCGGCGCTCAATATCGCGACGACGCTCGAACTGCCCATGCTCTTTTTCGTCGAAGATAACGGCTATGGGATTTCCGTTCCCAGCGATTTCCAGACGCCCGGTCGCAACATTGCGAAGAACCTCGCGGCCTTTGGGAACTTGCAGCTCTTCGAGTGCAAAGGCTACGACCCGGAGGACGCCGCGAAGCATATCGGCGCGGCTGTGGAATACGTCCGGACCTGGGAAGGACCGGCGCTCATCCGCGTCGAAGTTCCCAGGCTCTCGGGGCATTCCTTTACCGACACCCAGAGCTATAAGTCGCCGGAGCTGCGCGCGCTGGAGACGTCGCACGATCCGCTGCCCCGGCTCGAATCGTTCCTGACGAAGAATTTTATTTCCCAGAAGGAATGGGCGTCGTTCATCGAAGCGGCCGAGCGGGACGTTCGCGCGGCGGCCGATCGCGCCCTCGCCGCGGCCGTGCCCGATACCGCGATCGTGACCAAACACCTGTTTTCCGGCAATCACGGGGCCGATGGCGTGAAAGGAAGTGGCGTCCGAATGAATTTGCAGGACGCCGTTCGGAAAACGCTGGAAGTGGAACTCGAACACAATCCGAAACTACTCATCTTCGGGGAAGATGTCGGTGCAAAAGGCGGCGTCCATGGGGCGACCGTCGATCTGCAGGTGAAATTCGGCGCCGACCGGGTGTTCGATACATCGCTTTCCGAAGAGGGAATTATTGGCCGTTCGGTCGGCATGGCAATGGCGGGGCTCAAGCCCGTCCCCGAGATCCAGTTCCGGAAATATGCCGATCCTGCCACCGAACAGATCAACGACTGTGGAACGATACGGTGGCGGACCCTTTCGAAGTTTTCTGCGCCGGTCGTTGTCCGAATTCCCGTCGGCTTTGGAAAGAAGACGGGCGATCCGTGGCATTCTGTCTCTGGCGAAGCGATCTTTGCGCATACGATCGGCTGGCGCATCGCGTATCCCTCGAACACCGAAGATGCCGTCGGCCTGCTGCGCTCAGCGCTGCGCGGCGAGGACCCGACCTTTTTCTTCGAGCACCGCGCACTACTCGATACCGCCCAATCGCGCGGCAATTATCCCGGGGACGCATTCACACTGCCCTTCGGATCGGCGCGCGTGCACCGGGAAGGAAACGCCGCCACGATCGTTACCTGGGGCTCGATGGTCGATCGAGCGTTCCAGGCGGTCGAAGGCCTCGACGTCGAAATTATCGATCTCCGAACCATCGTTCCCTGGGACAAAGAGGGCGTGCTCCGCTCGGTCCGAAAAACGAACCGTGCCTTTGTGCTTCACGAAGACGGGTGGACCTGCGGTTTTGGAGCGGAGATTGCGGCCTGGATCGGCCAGAATTCCTTCGAATATCTCGATGCGCCGGTCGAGCGCATGGCCGTTCCGGACTGCCCGATCCCCTACAATACCACGCTGATGGATGCGGTCGTCCCGACGGTCGAGGCCATTCGCGGGGCGATGGAAACACTGCTTCGCTACTAACGTTGGCGGATATCCCTTTTCGCTGGGGTCGAAGTTCCCCACTTCGCACTCTTGCCGCGGGGCTGCTCGCGATTGCGGCGTTCCTCGAACTGCTCGCCTGGGCGAAGTTCCCATTCGGCGGCTACGACAGCTTTTCGCATATCTACTGGATCGCCGAATGGCACAGGCTCTGGGCGTGCGGGATCCCGTATCCCCGCTGGCTGCCTGATTCGTTCCACGGTTTCGGCGCGCCCTCCTTCTACTACTACCCGCCCTTCCCGTTCTTCCTTTCGAGCCTGCTCTACACGGTCCTTCCCAGCTTCACGGCGGCCGACATCGGGAAGCTTCTCGGCCTTTTTGCGTTCTTGTTTTCGTTCTTTTCGATGCGGAGCTACCTCGGTTGGCGCGCCAACACGATGCACGCCCCGATGAAGAGTTCTATCGTTACCGCGGCGGCGCTGCTCTATACGTTCGGGCCCTACCGCATCTTCAATTATGCCACGCGCGGCGCATTGCCGGAGCACCTTGCGTTCGGTTTCGTTCCGCTCGCGTTTTGGGGAATCGACCTTCTCGTCCAGGATAAAAAGCGTTCCGGGTTTCTGCTCCTGATCGTTTCGCTCTCCTTTCTTATCCTTACGAATTTGCCGGCTACCGCGGTTGCCGGAATTGGAATGTTCCTTTACGTCGTCTTTCAGCAGGGCCAGCAACGAGTGAATGGACTGAAGGGACTTTTTATTGCGGCAGTAGCCGCGGTGCTTTTGACATCGTTTTATTTGCTTCCCGTCGGTGAGATGTTCGGCCTCGTGCAGATGGGGCGGTTGTGGCGCGTCGTGCCGCTCGTGCAGAGTACCCCCTTCCTCGCGATCTTCACCGGCGAAGCCCTGACGATCAACAGCTATTCCTTTATTATGCTCGTCGGTGCCATGGCCTTATTCCTTGCGTGGCTCCGGAGCGGGAACCGTTCGCGGCCGTTCTTTTGGATCCTTGCCGTTCTGATCGCCGCGCAACTCCCGGTCGTGACGCAATATCTGTATCGCTTCGTTCCGCCATTCACCATTGTACAACTTGCCTCGCGCTTTTCGATACTCCTCCTCCTTGTCGCGGCGCTCGCCTGGCAGGACGAATTTGTGAAGGACAGGAAACACGTTCCGATCGTATCCTGGGTCGTCGTGTTCTGGTCCCTCTGCACCATCGGTCTGGTATCGCTGCAACTGGCGGACGTCCATGTTCACAAGCATGGCCCGCTTCCCGTCGGCGAAGCACCGGAATACGCCACGAAATGGGCGCGGCAATACGAGGTCTGGGGCGATGCGCTCGCCGTCCCGTTCAAGAACGATTCCCAAACGGTTGCCTGCGAAGGTGCGACCGTTATGGCTTCCAAACGAACGCCCTATTCCGATACGATCGACCTCATCGCAACGAAGCCCACGACCGCGCTCCTGCGGAGGGCCTATTGGCCGCAGTGGACGGCACAGATCGATGGCGAGGCAACTCCTGTCTCACCGGATACGTTGGGAAGGATCGTTACACCAGTTCCCACGGGAGAGCATCGGCTAACGTTAAAACTTGATGACGCGACAAGTGCTGTCTTGGGAGACTGGATAAGTAGTATTTCATTCGTCCTGATTGGACTGGGATCGTTCTTTATTCCCAAATCTAAAAATCGTCCGGACCATCCTCGCACCATCGGTGCGATCTATCCGCGTGATCCGGGTTCACCTCAATAATTCCTTTGCGATCACGATCTTCTGGATGTGTTCGGTCCCTTCGTAGATCTGAAGGCCTTTGATGTCGCGATAATACCGTTCCACCGGATATTCGTTCGAATACCCGCGCGCGCCATGCAGCAGCACGGCCTCCGAAGCGGCTTTGACCGCAGCATTGGTCGCAAAATATTTTGCGATGCTGGTTTCAAGCTTCGTCGATAATCCCTGGTCCTTCATCCATGCGGAGCGATAGACAAGGAGCCGCGCCGCATCGAGCGAGGCTTTCATCTCGGCGATCGTCGATTGAATCATTTCAAAATCGCCGATCGGTTTGCCGAACTGTTTTCGTTCCTTCGCGAATTGAATACAGGCATCGAGACACGCCTGGTGCACGCCGACCGCCCCGGCCGCCACGCCCAACCGGCCATGATCGAGCGCCGACATTGCCACTTTAAATCCCATTCCTTCGCCGCCGAGGACCATTTCATGGCCGATAAAGCAGTCGTTGAACACGATATGTGCATGGTCGCTAGCGCGATGCCCGAGCGGCTCTCCGGGCATCCGCGTTCGCTTAATTCCTGCATCTTCGGCAGCATTCAGTGGAACGAGAAACGCCGTAATCTGCTCGTGCTGCTTTTTTTCTTGTAGGGTATGGAGTCTCGCAAATACGATGGCGATGCGCGCGATATTGCCGTTCGTGATCCAAATTTTTTCACCATTCAGCGCATAACCGAGCCCTCCTTCGCTTCGCGCCGTGGTTTGAATGCTCGCAGCGTCGGAGCCGGCGTCGGGTTCCGTGAGCGCGTAGCATCCGATGAGTTCCCCACGCGCCATGAGGGGTAAATATCTCTGCTTCTGCTCATCGTTTCCCCACTGGTTAATGCACTGCATCACGAGCGAAGTATGCACGGTCATAAATCCCCGCACGCTGGAACAGACGCGGCCCAGCTCTTCATAGACAAGCGCGAGCGAAAGAGCGTCCATGCCGCTGCCGCCCCAAGCTTTGGGAATCGTTCCGCCAAGAAAACCGCGCGTCGCCATTTCTTCGATGAGCGTGTGCGGCATCTGGCCGGCCTCGTCCATTTCGCGCGCGAGCGGCTGGACGCGCTCCTGCGCGAACGTGCATGCAAGGGACTGCCAGTGGAGTTGTTCCTCGCCAAGAAAAAAATTCATATCATTCCTTAACCATGACGCGCTTATGCATAACTTGTATTACCATGGCGTTCTATTTCTTCGATGAACAGGACGACCGGATCGCCTTCGGCCAGTCGAAACACCACTCGGAATTCACTGACTCGCAAACATAATACCCTTTCCATTCGCCTTCCATTTTTGTCACGTGCGCGGTGTTCTGTTCCGCGAATAGAATCTTTTGAGCGGCCAATTTCAAGCCGGTTTCGACACGTTCGAACGTGATAGCGGACCTGTTTCGAGTAAGGAATTTTTCTGCCTGGCGAGAATAAAGGAACTCGATGCTCATCCCTTCCGGTGCAACGTATATTCGCGATCGTCTGGGGTCATCGAACGCAAATGAGTTGAAATTTCTTCTTGCTCCTCCGGGTCCATCGAAGGAATGTGGGAATCGTCCCAGTGCGGGATTTCCAGCACGCTCAACGCCTGGTCGATCCTGCTACGATCGATGATTTCGGTATCGACGGTAATAACGACCCGGTGATCTTTTTCTTCTACTTCAATTCCGTGCATACATCCTCCCGTTCGATAATTCCAATAAAACGATGTTCGTTCCATCGCGTGGCCGACCGGGACTATTCGTTCACGACCGCGATGCCTTCGATCTCGATCAGCGCATCGTCCTCGAACAAGGCCGAGACTTCGACGAGCGACATCGCCGGAAAATATTTCCCAAAATAATTCCTATAGATCGAGCCGATCTGTTTCAAATGCCGTCGATACAACGCTTTATCTTTCACGAAGATCAGCAGCTTTACGATATCCGTCATGTTCGCATGGGCGAACCGTAGCGTCTCCTGAAGATTAGCGAGCGCCTTGTCGAATTGGAGGACGATATCGCCGGGTGCGATCACATTTCCACCCGCATCGGCCGCGATCTGACCGGCGAGATAGATCGTCCGCCTGCCATCGGTTTCGATGCCGTGCGAATATCCAGAGGGCTTCACGAGAGAAGGCGGATTAATAGGTCGGTTCAATGTCTGCCTGTAACTTTAAAGCAAGAATGGGATTGACGGCGGATCGTATTGGAAGTATCAGGAGGACGTGCGTTCCGGCAATACGATCATGCATTGCTTGCTTGTCTTCGGTAAATCCTGCCATCATATATCCGATACCCGCTGTGAGGAATGAAAGAGCTTTTGCGAAATGACGGCCGGTAGCTCTTGCAAAAGAAATTCGGTTTCCCTCGAGATCTGTCACCTGCAAACCTATTGCTTTTTTTCCAAGCGTTGCCTGAATGCGCGAACTCTCCATGATCGCACTGTACAACCACGAAATGATGAACCATGCCCCATAAAAAAAAGGAGCAATAAGACGAGCGATATGTGCTCGTTCATCGTGAGTCGTTCCGAAGGTTGCCGCCCGACCGATCAAAATATAAATTGTGAGCGGAACTGTAAAGGTAATTAAACTATCGATGGACTGTGCCCCGTACCGTCGCCAAAAACCTGCATAACGAACGACCACTTTCGGTTCGTGAAGTTCCGGCTCCCGTACGGGCGTCATCGAATATTCCATATCTCCATCGTTACGATGCGAACGCATTCGCGGCGACCTGGGCGGGAACCGGAGATTGCTTCGTGAGCACGAGGGTTCCCGCGACGAAATCGTGAAGCGCTTGCTTCTTTTGCGTAAAACCGGCCATCAGGTAGCCAATGCAGAGCGTCATCCCCGAAAGGATCTTCGCAAAAAAGCGCCCGGTCGCTTTGCCGAACGAGATCCTTCGGCCATCGAGATCGGTCACGCGGAGCCCGAGGGCCATTTTGCCAAGCGTGCCCTGGTTGGAGGAACTTTCCATGAGCGCGAAATAGAGCCATCCGCCGGCGATCTCTATAAGGAAGAGGAACATGAACCCACCCATCGCAACGCCGGCCGCAGCGGGATCGTTTGTATTTCGAAATCCCATCATGCTCACGCCGCCCGCAACGGCAACGGCACTATACACCGCACCCAATGCCAGGGTATCGATCAGCATGGCGACGAAACGGCGCCAGAATCCCGCATATTGTACCGAAGCCGGAGGGGCAGTGGGAGAAGGAACTTCCAGGGTCGGTGAACTCATCGTATAATCCATATTCTCTTATGATTAAGTGATCTACAAATATACGAAAACGAGGAATCGCGAGTTTGCTTTATCGTCCTTCGAATTTCGGGGTTCGCTTGTTCGCGAAGGCGTCGTGGAATTCTTTGTGATCGCGCGTCTGCATCATGAGGGCCTGGGCGGTCGCCTCCTGCTCGATGGCGCTGGCAATATCCATATTCCACTCATTATTGATCAGGCGTTTCGTGAGCCCCAGCGCGAGCGATGCGCTCTTCGCTAACCGTTCTGCGAGAGCGAGCGAAGCCTCTTCCAACTGCTCCAGCGGGACGACGTTATTGGCGAGGCCGATCCGTTCGGCCTGGTCGGCCGCGATGGTATCGCCCAGCATTAACAGTTCCGTTGCGCGCGCCAGGCCGACCACTTTGGGAAGTAAAAACACCGCGCCCATATCGGCCGCCGTTAGTCCGACCTTCTGGAAAAGAAAGGCGATCTTCGCCTCGTTTGCAAAAATCCGGAAATCGCTCGCAAGGGCAATGACGGCTCCCGCGCCGGCTGCAATGCCATTGACGGCCGCAACGATCGGTTTTTCGATCTGGCGCATATTCACGATCAGCTCCCCGGACATCCGCGTAAACTCGAGCAAGCCTTTGACGTCGCGCTTTAAAAGTTCACCAATAATCTCATGGACGTCGCCGCCGGAGCAAAAGCCCCGACCGTTGCCTTCGAGAAGGATCACTTTTACGTCGTCCTCGAAGCGTAAGCGATAGAAGAGATCGGTAAGATCGCAATACACCTTAAAGGTGAGCGAGTTGAGCGTTTCGGGTCGTGCAAAACGAACGCGCGCGATGCCGTCGGCAAGAGAATAATGGAATGAGTCCATGAGCGATGATGACTAACGAGTAATCGGACGTAAGAAATTCGCTTTCATTCAAGCCAATCCGGCGGTCATCGAAGACCTCCGGCATAATAATAGAAGCGATTTAAAACCAAGGCGCGCCCCATATGGGTGCTTTTGTTGCTTTTCCTGTCATGAGCACAGCTGTATCGAACACACTGGACCGGATTCGGGAAATCGAGCGGGAAATTCCCCGCACGATCGTCCGCATGGAAAAAAAGATCGTCAAATTTCCATTCCAGCGATATTTTCTTGGACACCAGAAGCCGGAAGACCCGAAGTTCGTCCCCGATTGGAAAACCTGGCCGAACGATTCGATCACGCTCTCATGGCTTGGACAATCGACGGTCCTGATCAATTTTTATGGGGCCTGGATCTTAACCGATCCGGTTTTTAGCGAACGCGTCGGCATTCCCGTGGGGCCCATTACGGTCGGGCCTCGCCGGATGGTCCATGCGCCACTCCAAGCAGAGGACCTTCCGCCCATCGACCTGATCCTGATTTCGCATGCACACATGGACCACACCGATCTGCCTTCGCTGCGTGCATTGGCCCTCAGCAGGAACAACCGCTCGCGAAATCCAAAAATGATCGTGGCGGCGAATACGCGCCTCGTCTATAAAGAGTTACCATTTCAGGACGTTCAGGAATTGGACTGGGGAGAGCGGCAGACGATTTCACTTCAGTCGGATTTAAACGTAGAAGCGATCGAAACGCGCCATGCCGGATGGCGGATGCCATGGCAGCCCTGCCGCTCGCGAAATGAAGACCGTGGCATGAGCTATAATGCCTACCTCGTCAAGACACACGATGCGCAGGGCAATCCCCACGCGTTTGTCTTTGGGGGCGATACCGGATATACAAAATCGTTCCATCGCATCGGCGAGCGCCTGCGCAGCGAACACCGTGAAGTCGATTGTGCCATCATGCCGATCGGCACGTACAATCCGTGGGTCCGCACGCACTGTAATCCAGAACAGGCCTGGCGCATGACGCTCGAAATGAATGCGAAGACCATCGTTCCGATCCACTGGAATACCTATATGCAGTCCTCGGAGCCGCGGTATGAGCCGATCGAGTGGCTCAGGCATACGGTACAGCAGAAGGACGCCATCGCGCTCACGGAGCATGGACAGACCTGGGCGCTCCAAGAAACGGTCACACGCCAGTTCGTCCATTGATCTTTTTTGCGCGTTCATCCCGGTTTTTAATCGCGGCTGTAAAAAGGCGCAGATAATTTCCCGCTCTTTTTGTTAAGGGACGGGTTCGATACCATTATTTCTTTTCCTCGCAAACACATTATTTAACAATGCTTCCAGAACGCCTTTCTCGACTCGAAGAACTTTCGCGCAATCTTTGGTGGAGTTGGTCTCCGGAAGCCCGCGCTTTATTTCGCTCGATCTCGGTGCGGCTCTGGCGTTCCACCGATCATAATCCGGTTCGGATGCTACGCGTGGTAACGCCGGACCGGCTCGAACGTCTCGCGGAAGATCCCACCTTCCTTAAAAAGTACGATGCGCTTGTCCGGACGTTCGAAAAATATTTGCGCGCGCATCCACCGAAACGAGAAAAATCCCAGGCGGAGGCCGCCTCCCCATCGATCGCTTATTTCTCCGCGGAATATGGGCTTCATGGAAGCCTTCCGATCTATTCCGGGGGCCTGGGAATTCTTTCGGGCGATCAGGCCAAGACCTCGAGCGATGTGCCACTCGATTTTACGGCCGTGGGCTTTATGTACCCGAAAGGATACTTCGATCAGGAAATTTCCGGCGCGGGCGATCAGATCGCGCATTATGACGATCTCGATATTGCCAATGTCGCAATCGAGCGAGCCACGCTTCCGAACGGTGAGCCACTCGTCGTCTCGCTGCCCATGCAACGGCCCGACGATTTGCTCCATTTGCAGGTCTGGCTCGTCTTATGCGGCCGCGTGAAAATTTATTTGATGGACTCCAACATCGAGCTGAACGAGCCTGCGAACCGCGACATCACCACACGCCTCTACGGCGGCGACCGTGAATACCGGCTGCGCCAGGAGATCGCACTCGGCGTGGGCGGGATCCGGGTCTTGCGCGCACTGGGCTTGCAACCGGAGGTCTTTCATGCCAACGAGGGACACGTCGCGTTTACCTTCCTCGAACGGCTCCGTGAGGGTATCGCGTCCGGACTTTCGATCCTGGAAGCGAAACAAACGGTGAGAAATAGTTCCGTCTTTACGACCCATACGCCGGTCCCGGCGGGGCACGATGCGTTCGATCCCGATCTGATCGCTAAATATTTCTGGCACTACTGGCCACAGATCGGAATGTCCAAAGAAGAATTTTTTGCGCTCGGCGAGCACGATGGACTCTTCAATATGACCGCGCTCTCGCTCAATCTATCGGCGCGCACCAATGCGGTGAGCAAAAAGCACGGGGAGGTCACCGCCACCATGTGGCCGGATTACCTGAACACCGACGGGAAGAAAACAGGGACGGCGAACCCCGGGACGATTCTTAGTTCCATCACGAATGGCATCCACATTCCGACCTGGCTGGCGCCGGAAATGGAAGACCTTTTCCACCACGAGCTCGGCCATCAATGGAAAGAGCATTTGGAAGACGTGCACATGTGGGAACAAATTCGTGACGTAAGCGACGAAACGTTCTGGCGGATCCGGCAGCAATTGAAAACGAGCCTTTTCAGCTTTATTACGGACCGCGTCCGCAGGAAATGGTCGCCGCTGCTCTTTAACGACGAGGCCAGCAATCCCGGCGAACCCGCGACGGACCATCTCTTCGAAAAACAAGGTTCCTTCGTCGCTTCCGGGCTGTTGCTCGACCCGAGCATCCTGACCATCGGGTTTGCGCGCCGCTTCGCGACGTACAAACGCGCGACCCTTATTTTTCACGACCTGAATCGCCTCAAAGCGCTCGTTACCGATCCGGTGCGGCCGATCCAGATCATCTTTAGCGGCAAGGCGCATCCGGCGGACGAAGGAGGCAAACAGTTGATTCGCGAGATCTGGAACTATGCGCTAGACCCGGCTTTTGGAGGCCGCATCGCCTTTATCGAAAATTACGGAATGCATGTGGCGAAATATCTCGTGCGCGGCGTCGATCTCTGGATGAACAATCCGAAAGCGCCACTCGAAGCTTCGGGGACGAGCGGGATGAAGGCCGCGATCAACGGGATTCCGAATTTTTCCATTCTTGACGGATGGTGGATGGAAGGATTTATCGGCGGCGACGCACCTGCCTCGGCGACACGGAATGGCTGGGGATTTCCCGGGATCACTTCCGGTTCCCAGGAGGACCAGGACCGGGAAGACGCCACGCACATGTACGATACGCTCGAACGCGAGATCATTCCACTCTTTTACGATAAAGGCATTGACGGTATTCCGCATCGCTGGCTTCAGGTCGCCAAGGAATCGATCGCGACGCTGCTGCCCCGGTTCTGCGGCCAGCGAATGATGCGCGAATATCTTGAGACGATGTATCGCCCGGCCGCGAATCACCCACACGCGAAATAATTGTCATTTCACGTCCGACCAATCCTTGTCCTCCAACGCTCGATCTATGAGTAATGCAAAACCCCAGTGGCTGAACCGGACGGTCCTCGGGATTGGACTTTCTTCCTTGTTTGCGGACTGGTCGCACGAGGTCGCGACAGCGCTACTCCCGGCATTTCTGGGAACGATGGGAGTCTCTGCGGCGTGGCTGGGGACCATCGAAGGCGTGGCCGATGGGCTTGCGAGCTTCACCAAAATGGGTTCCGGGTACTATACCGACAAACTCCAGCGCCGAAAACCGATCGCGGTGCTGGGGTATCTCATTACAGCGCTGGGAACCGCTTCGTTTGCCTTTGCAACGCAGGCGTGGCATGTACTCCTGGGACGTTCCTTCGCGTGGTTCGGGCGCGGCGTTCGGAGCCCGGTGAAAAAAGCGATCCTGGCCTCGGCGGTGACAAAAGAGACCTACGGCCGCGCGTTCGGACTGGAACGAATGATGGACACCATCGGCGCGATCGTCGGCCCGGCGAGCGCGTTCTTCCTTTTCGGGGCTCTGCACCATAACTATTCGACGCTGTTTGCGCTCACGATCATTCCGGGATTGATCGCGACCGCCATAATCGCCTTTATGGTGAAGGAAAAGGAACGGCTTCCCGTAAAATACCGCTCCTTCCGGGAAGGCCTGCGTGCACTGCCGAAAACGTTTCGTAGAATGCTTGCGGGCGTCGGCCTATTCGGGTTCGGCGCGTTCGCGCATTCGATGCTCATTTTACTCGCCACGCAGGAACTATCTCCGTCGCTCGGTACCGCCGGTGCCGCGAGCGTTGCGATCGGGCTTTACATTCTCCATAATGTCTTCTATGCGTCGTTCGCACTGATCGGCGGGATCCTGGCGGACCGCATGCCAAAACATGTTTTGCTTGCCGTGGGATATTCGCTCGCGGCGACGATGTGCGTTCTTATTATTCTCCTGCCCCCCACCGTGCTCACGCTCGCACTGGTGTTCATCCTGGGAGGAACGAATGTCGCGCTCGAAGAGACGCTTGAAGGTTCCCTTTCGGCAGAACTGGTGAGCGAAGAACACCACGGCATCGCTTACGGCACGCTTGACACCGTCAATGGCATTGGCGATTTTGCTTCGAGCATCGTTGTCGGTGCGCTGTGGTCCGCCTTCGGGGTCGGGATCGCATTCAGCTATAGCGCGGTCCTTTCGATCGCGGGGGCCGTCCTCATTTTATTCCTTCGTCCCTCTCCTCATCGTCCCAGCCGGGCCTAAGCAAGCTCTTCCGTATCGCGTCGCACGTTCTTCGTGCCAACGTTGGCATTAAAATTAAGACGAGCATTCGGTATGCGAACGGTTTATATCTGCATTCTTCTCATGGGGATGGGCCTCGGAACGGCGTACGGACAAGCCGATACCGCAAGACCGGCCCGGAAGCAGGTTTATTTCGTCGATTGGTGGGTGACGGCGCCGATCATCGCTGTCGGCGGTACGGCCGGTCTCCTCTGGATCAACTATGCAAAGCCGAACATCACGAACGAACAACTGGCAGACCTCAACCCCAGTAACGTTCCCTTCTTCGACCGCATTTCGCTGCACCAAAATATTGCGCTCGTTCCTTCGTGGGATAAAGCGGCGAAGATCGGCCAGATCGCGGGCGCGGCGATGCCACTGCTGATACTGCTCGATCCGGACGTTCGGCCCGATTGGGTCAACGTTGTCGCCATCGGGCTCGAAGTGAACATGGTGGAACTCGGGCTCTACTCGATCTCTCCGATCGGTCCGCACTTTATCGACCGCTATCGGCCCCTTGTTTATTACTCCAATGCGTCCCAATACGGAATTTATCGCAACGACGGGATCAATACGGCATCGTGGTATAGCGGTCACGTCGGCTCGGTAGCAGCTTCGTCCTTTTTTATGGCAAAGGTCTACTGCGATTATCATCCCGATGCGAATGAAGTTCTGGCGTACGGTGCGGCGGCGATTCCTCCGCTCGCGATGGGCGTCATCCGCTTTATGACGCTCGACCATTTCCCCTCCGATATTGCGTTCGGATTTGCGCTCGGCGCGGCCATCGGCATTATCGATCCCCAACTGCACCGGACTGACCATAACAAGCTCTCATTAGGACTTTTCTCTTCCCCCGAGCGGGGGACCGGCCTCGCACTGCGCTGGGACTTGTCCGAAAGGTCAGACACCTCAGACTCCTATTAGCGTATCGCGCAAAGTCTCGCCTGCATTCTTAATTCTTTTGACGACCAAATTTCATCGCTGCGTTCGACGGTTTGGCCTACGATATTACTCAAAGAAAGACATTCCTATGCCTAAAATAGAACCGCCTGCCTCAATGTGTGAATGATGTAACTTTTTTCTAAAGTTATGTAACGGTTTTTGCCTTCGTTTCTCGTATCTTTGTTTCATCATGAGAAGAATCAGAACAATAAATACTTTAAAGAAATATTTTGCCTATATCATGGCGATCGGGCTTGGACTTGCCATTCGGAACAGTCCCTCACAGGCTCAGAACGTCCGTTTGCAGTATCTTCAATCGCGGCTCGGTCCTCAGCAATACGATCGTCATACGTTTCCGGATCTTCCGCATTTGTTGTCGTTCATGCCCGACGACACCGGGAAAAAAGTGCAATCGCTCGATACCGTTCGTTTCGACATGTATGGCAATCTGCGAGTTGACGATCCGCTCTATAATAAAAAAGCTCCATGGTATGTCCCGGCGTTGAATATCGTCGGTCAGGAAATTCTATTAAATCTTGCAGACGACTATTTGCTCAAGTTCGATTGGGCGCGAGTGGGGTTTCGATCGTGGGGCAGCAATTTAACGGCGGGTGCCCCGTGGGGAGATGGCTGGATTTGGGATAACACCCGTTTTGGCAACGATATGTTTTTGCACCCGTATACCGGTGCTAACTATTTCGATGCCGCGCGCGCTTCGGGTTACGACTTTTGGGAATCCTCTCTCTACACGTTCGGGGGCAGCTATGCATGGAAGATCTTTGGAGAAAATGGCGCGCCGGAACGAAACAGCCTGGTGTACACGACGATCGGAGGCATGTTCGGCGGTGAGATCATGTACCGACTCAGCTCCAATATCCTGGACGACCAGACCACGGGTTCCGAACGCGTCTGGCGGGAACTGCTTGCGGGAATTATTAGTCCCGGCCGATTTATCACACGGCTTTTCGACGGCAAACTTTCGCACGTGACCGACCAGGAAGTGTATAAGAAAGAACCGCTGAATATCACGCTGTTTGGGGGCGCTCACATTATTAACAATGCCGATAATGCATTTTTGGCGGGTAAGGTCAGCGAGTTATTGAATGTGCAGTTCGATTACGGTAATCCCTTTGAGCGCATCGATCGCCACCCGTATGATTTTTTCAAACTACTCGCCGAAGTAAATATCGGCGAGGGAAGAAAAATTATCAATGACGTCACCGGATATGGCCTTCTCGCGGGTGGAAATAGCAACTACGGAAAATTCGCTTTCCTTACCGGCGTCTTCCAGAACTATGATTTCTGGGACAACCCGACCTATGAGCTGACGACGCTCGGCTTTGGCGCCGGCGTCGTTGCTCGCTTACCGGTATTGACCCATGCTTCCTGGTACACGGTGCTGCACCTCGATCTCGTGCCGTTCGGCGGAAATAATAAAGTGGCCGGCCCGGACACGACCCAAATCGGCGATTTTAATTTCGGCGGCGGCGCCGAGGCAAAGCTGGAATCGACATTGAGTTTTGGGAACGCTGCAAGCCTGAAGCTGGTCGCAAACTATTATTGGTTCCACACCTATGTGGGCGAACCGGGCAATAACTTCATCGCGATCGTGAAGCCGAGGATCACGGTCGGCGTCCTCGACAACCTCAGTATCGGTCTGGAAGAGTCGATCTATTCCAGCGCCCGGGACTCGCCGAATTTCGCCACGATCTACACGGTCAACACCGAGCAAAAAATATTTCTCATGCTTTACTTCGAAGACGCCAAGCGCGGCGGCCATTACAATTAACGAACGACAAGTCGCTTTATACTCTCACGATGCATCTCCTATCCAAATCTTCCATTGCTTGCATGGCGCTCGGGATCCTTGCCGCGCCCCATCGCCCGGTTCAGGCGCAGTCTGCCGATTCTTCCGCGCATGTTTATTATGTCAATCTGTGGGTAAGCGGAGGGGTCATCGCGGCGAGCAGCGTCGCGGGCCTGCTTACGATTTCCGCGCGCGCGAAGGCCAATTACACCGACGCGGAACTTCAATCGTTGGACGCAAATAACGTTCCGAGTTTCGACCGCTGGTCGCTGCATCAGAACCCCGGGCTCGTGCCTACCTTCGAGAACTATTCAACGATTCTGCAAATCACGATGGGGGCACTCCCGACCGCTCTTCTTTTCGATCCTCGCGTTCGTCGGGACTGGGAGGATGTACTGGTCATGGGGTTGGAAGTAAACGCGGTCGTAATAGGAATTTATTCTGCTTCTCCGCTCGGTCCTCTTTTTCAAACGAGAAACCGGCCGATCACCTATTATAGCAACAAGACAATTTACCCGAATAATACGGTTAACTTAAACAATGGGAATAATAAGAATTCCTTTTACAGCGGTCACGTGGCAAGTGCTGCGGCTGCCTCGTTCTTCATCGCGAAGGTCTACTCCGATTACCATCCGGAGGCAAACAGATACCTCCTCTACAGTATGGCATCCATTCCGCCGCTCCTGATGGGGTATTCGCGCCTCATGGCGCTCGATCACTTCCCCTCCGATGTCGCGGTTGGGCTCGCCGTTGGGACACTCTGCGGTATCCTGATTCCAGAACTGCATCGGATCGGAGGCCAGGACGTTTCGATGGGCGCGTATTCCTCCCCGGCAGGAACCGGTCTGACACTCCAATGGCGACCTTCTGAAACAGCGATAAATTGATGCCCGGTCGTGATGATTGAATCTGATTATACACAGATACACATGGACGCTCTTCATAGCATCCGTTACATCGGAAGCAGAAAAGCGGCATCATGGAACAGATGAGTTCACTCAGGATTCAATGATCTTTCGCCAAACTGACGATTTGTTTCTCACAGGAACCGTATTGGCCCAGACCTTGTGGTACTCATTTCTCACAGCATGATCCGTCGCATTCTTTTCCTCACGGTCGTCTTGGTTTCTTCGCTAGCAGGTTATATGGGCGATGCCCTCGCACAGTGGCCCGCGAAAACTCATTCGGATACCACTTCGGTACGTGCCGATTCTGCAACGATCGCGGTCCTTAAGGAGTCCTCCGCCGGGCACATTATCTGGCACGATGTGAAAGAGACGTTTTATGACGGTCTTCAATATGTACAACGTCCACTGCATTGGAACGCTCGGGAATGGTCTATCATGGCAACCGGAGTAGGCTTTGCCGTGATGCTGGAAGTCGCCGACGATCAGCCGTTGCGCACTGTTATTCAGCATAACCAGAACAAGTTTGGCAATAACCTTGCGATGTTTGGCAATAACTTTTATGGTAATGGGTATGCGACCGGACTCACTTTTTTATCACTCTACACGGTAGGGATTGCAACCGATAACAACAAATTGCGCGTCATGGGCAGGCATGTGTTACAGTCCTTCGCGTATGCAGGACTCACCACAACAGCCCTAAAGATAATAATCGGCCGGAATCGGCCCCTCCTCAATCAGGGAGCTTTCGTCTTCCATGGCTTCACGCTGAATAATGTCTGGAATTCAATGCCGTCGGGCCATGTGACGGTCGCTGCCGCGCTCAGCGAAACACTCGCCGCCGATATCGATCAGCCGTGGGCCTATGTTGCATTCTATGCCTTCGATGCCGCGACCGTCTTCGGACGTCTGTATTCCGACGCCCACTGGCTCAGCGATACGTTCTTAGGTGGCGTGATCGGTACGGCCGCGGGATATTGGGTCTCCCAGGAACAGGATCATTACGACATGAAGACCAACGATCCGAAGCCGACGAGTTTTCTCATCGTTCCCACACTTACGGGCCTATCCTTCGCGTATCAATTCTGACCAAGACGCTTTTATCATGCCGATGGTCGTGCTCTCTTCTCAACTTGTCCCGGGGAGATAGGCATGATTACACGGAAGATGGCGTTTTGTGTCTCACGTCATGAAATACCTGTTCCTCGCGATCGGCGGCGTTATCGGCGTCCTCGGCCGATATCAGTTAGGCGTCTGGATCTCCGAGTGGAACTCGGCGCCGTTCCCCTGGGCAACGTTCCTTATTAATATCACCGGTTCGCTCGCGATCGGTTTTTTTATGCGCTATCTTGCCGGCGTGGCATCTTCGCCGAACCTTCGGCTGTTCCTTGTCACCGGATTTTGCGGAGGATACACGACGATGAGCACGTTCTCCTATGAAGTCATCACGCTGTTTACGGAGCGTCAATATGCCATCGCCGTGACCTATCTTGCAGGAACGATCGTGCTGGCCCCGCTGGCCTGCCTGGCCGGGTTCGCCCTCGCGGAAGCCGCGTTATGAGCGTACGATCTATGACGATGAGCGTGGGATCGCTCGCTTCGGCGTTCGAAGCCAGAAGCTCATGATGAAAACGATCGCGACCAACCCTGCGGGAATGATAAAAATACTTCCCTTCATGGGCGTAAAGAGAGCGCCTCCCACGAGCAGCCCTGCGATCGACGCGAGCGAGCCGGCGCTATTGCCAAGGCCCTGAATATATCCCTGGTTTTCGTCTCCGGCGCGTTCCGAAAGCAACGATAAAAACGAGGGCCACATCAGGCCATTGCCCAGCGCGTACAGGACGGCCGCCAGATACGCAAACACCGGGTTCGGAACGAGGAGCGAAAGATAGCTGAAGACGACGATAAACGTTCCGGAGATCGTGAGCGCTTCGGCGGTAACGCGCTTATTCATCCACGAAAGTAACGGCCCTTCGGTCAGCACGATCACCATCGATAGCACCGAAAAGAAAATTCCGGTCTCGGCCACCGACCAATGAAGCGTTTCCGTCGCGTAGAGCGGCATAGCCGCAACGAACAGGCTGAAGGCAAGGAAAAAGACGAAATAGATCGAGAGCAGGAGCGGGATCGATTCGATCCGAAGCGCGGCTCGAAGCGTCATCGTTTTCGGGCGTTCCGGCTCGAAGCACCCTTTGGCGCCCGCCCCTAAATGTTTTCCGATGTTCGCCGGGTCGTTCCGGAACGAACGCGGCCGCGATTCGGGAAGGAAGAAAACGATCAGCAGAAGTCCAAGGACAGACGTTGCCAGCGCCGTAAGGATCGGAAGATGGAGCCCGTGAGAAGTTACGGCCAGCACGCCGGCAAGTGCGGGCCCCAGAATAAATCCCAAATTTGCAGCGACCCCCATTTTCCCGAAGTCGGCCTTTCGTTTTTCCGGCGTTGATACGTCAGCCACATAGGCATTTGCAACCGAAACATCTCCGGCAGTAAGGCCATCGATCGCGCGCGCGATGAAGATCGTAATCAGCGGCAGCGTGAACGAGATCGTACCCGTCAGGGCGCTTGAGATCGCACCCATCGGTTCCATCGGCAATTGGAACGCGAGCATAAAAAGCGCCCAGGCGATCGCCGATCCGAGCACGCTTAAAAACAAAATCTTTTTGCGTCCAAACCGGTCCGAAAGTTTGCCAAGCACCGGTGCGCCGATAAACTGGCAGGCCGAATAACTTGCCCCGAGCGCACCATAGAGAACGTTGCTGCCATGAAACCGCTCGACGATATACACTAACGATGGCAATACGATCCCATAGCCGAGCGTCGAAATGAAATTTACCGCTAAGAGCGGCAGGATCGAGATCTTACGGGCGGACGAAGACATGCCACAAAAATACTCAAAAAAGGTTAATGACGCACCCTCTGACATTTCTTTTCATTCGTGTGTTCTAAGAACCGATGAAAATTTCGCATATCGGGATCGCCGTCCGCGATTTGAGCGCCGCCGAGGAGCTGTTTTCCCGGCTGCTGGGCGAGACGCGCGTTCATCGCGAAGAGGTGCCCGATCAAAAGGTCCGGATCGCTTCGTTCCAGCTTGGCGACGCTCGGATCGAACTGACCGAGCCGACTGCGGCCGACTCCCCGGTCTCGAAATTCATGGAAAAGCGCGGAGAAGGCATCCATCACGTCGCCTTCGAAGTCGATGACGTTTCGGCGGAACTCGAACGCGTGGTGAGCGAAGGATTCGAGGTCATCGACCGAGCGCCTCGGCCCGGTTCCCACGATATGCTCATCGCCTTTTTGCACCCGAGATCGACGAACGGGGTCCTCGTCGAACTGTGCCAGAACCGCCCGGAAACGGAGGGAAAATAATGACGGAGCAATCCGTTCCCATGGACGATTTACACTCGCCCTCCCATCCGGACGAATTCGATTTCATTCCCTTTCACGATGACGAACTCGAACAGGAAGAGGACGCGATCGACATTGCGACCCAGGGCACGCACGTCCATCTGGCGCTGACGGTCGACGACCTCACGCTCGAAGAAAAGCTCGAATCGCTTCCCAAAGAGCCGGGCGTATATCAATTCAAGAACGTCGCAGGCCGTGTGATCTATGTCGGCAAAGCGAAGGTCCTTCGGAACCGAGTTCGCTCCTATTTTCAGAACTACCGTCGTGGCGTGGGCGATGGGAAGTTCCGATCGCTCGTCTCGAAGATCGCGGACGTCGAAGTGATCCTTACGGACAGCGATGTCGAGGCGCTGATCCTCGAGAATACCCTGATCAAAAAACTGAAGCCGCGGTACAACGTCAACCTTCGCGACGATAAAAGTTACCCCTACGTCGTCGTGACGAACGAGCCGTACCCGCGCATCTTTGCGACGCGCCGCAAGATACGCGACGGATCGAAATATTACGGACCGTATACCGAAGCCGGCTACCTTCGCTACCTGCTCAAAACATTGCGGGATATTTTTCCGATTCGCACCTGCGATTATTATATCGACGACCAGCTTATCCTTCGGGCGAAAGTAAAGGTCTGCCTCGAATACCACATCAAGAAATGCGAAGGCCCGTGTGAAGGCCTTGTCTCGCAGGAGCAGTATCGCTCCATGGTCGAGAAAGTACGCAAACTCCTCTCGGGACGGACGCGCGAAGTGGAACAGGCGCTCAAGGCCGATATCGAGCGGCTCTCGGAAGAGATGCGTTTCGAAGAAGCGGCGAAGGTCCGCGATCAGCTTCGGTTGCTGGCCGATTATGCCAGCCGGCAAAAAGTGGTAAGCGAGGACGAGATCGACCGCGACATTTTTGCGCTCGCCCATGAAGACGACGATGCCTGCGGGATCGTCTTCAAGGTACGCGATGGGAAGCTGATCGGCAAGCAGCATTTTTTCTTCAGTAACATCGAAGGAAAAACGGATACGGAAATCCTCTCGGCTCTGCTCGAGCAATATTATTCTTCCACGGACTATATTCCGGAAGAGATTTTGCTCCCGCTCGAATTAGAAGATGAAGACACGCTGCAGCAGTGGCTTGCGCGGCGCACGAGGGAACTCTCGACCGAGGATGCTTCCGGAGCGATGAAACCGCCGCGTATCGTGCAGCCCAAGATCGGAGAAAAAGCGAAGCTGATGGACATGGTCCGCGCCAATGCGAAGTTTTTACTGGGCGAGATCAAGCTCCAGAAAATGAAAGAGGCCGATCATGTGCCGCACGTCCTTAAAGCACTCGAGCGAGACCTGCATCTCAAAAAACCGCCGCGCCGCATCGAGTGCTTCGACAATTCGCACCTGCAGGGTAGCGAATATGTAAGTTCCATGGTCGTTTTTGCCGATGGCAAACCGAAAAAATCGGACTATCGAAAATATAAGATTCGGGGCGTCGAAGGCAATGACGATTTTGCCGCCATGCGCGAGGTTGTCCGCCGACGCTATACGCGGGCCTTAACGGAAAAGAGCGAACTTCCGGACCTCATTATCATCGACGGGGGTAAAGGGCAGCTTTCGAGCGCCTACGAAGTCCTTTCCGAATTGGGGATAGGAACGATCCCTGCGATCGGGCTGGCAAAACGGCTGGAAGAAGTCTTCGTCATCCACTCGACCGATCCGTTGGTGCTGCCCCGTTCTTCAAGCAGCCTCCGGCTGATGCAGCACGTCCGCGACGAAGCGCACCGCTTCGCGATCACCTTCCATCGGCAGCTCCGCGAAAAGCGCACGATCCAGACCGAGCTGACCGAAATTCCGGGCGTCGGAAAAAAGACGGCCATGAAGCTGCTCGAAAAATTCGGTTCCGTCGAAGGAGTGAAAGCGGCGACCGAACCGGAACTGGTGAGTGCCATCGGCCTGAAAGCGATGAAAGCGGTGGTGAACTATTTTAAGGACCGGGCGCTCCGCGAATCAGTGGATGCGCCGGCGGACGAGCAAAATGAAGATATCGTAGAGATCGTCGAATGAGCTTCGAGCTTCCATCGGACGAATGCATTCTGGGGATCGAGACTTCCTGTGACGAAACGAGCGCGGCCGTATTAAAAAATGGTTCTCTTGCTTCGGTCGTGATCTCTTCGCAATTTTTTCACAACCGGTTCGGCGGCGTCGTACCGGAACTGGCTTCGCGCGCTCACGTAAGAAATATTCTTCCCATCGTACGCGAGACCTTTGCGCGCGCCGGTATGGCCAGCGCGGACCTTACGGCCATTGCCGTGACCTATGCTCCCGGCCTGATGGGTTCGCTGCTCGCCGGTTTGAACTTTGCGAAAGGCGTTGCCCTCGGCCTCGAAATTCCCCTTATCGGGATCCATCATATCGAGGCACACATTTTCAGCGCCTTGTTAGAACCGAGCAAGCCGGAACTTCCTTTTATCGCGCTCATCGTTTCCGGCGGACATACGCTTTTGCTGCTGGTGAAGGACGTTGGATCGTACGAGTTCCTGGGTGAAACGCTCGACGATGCCGCCGGCGAGGCATTCGATAAGGTCGGCAAAATGATCGGGCTCGACTACCCCGCCGGTCCGCAGATCGATGCACTTGCAAAAGAGGGAAATCCCGATTCCATCTCGTTCCCGCGCGCGATGATCAACGATGCGAACTATGATTTCAGCTTCAGCGGGATCAAAACGTCCGTCTTGTATTGGTTAAAAAAGCACGGCTACCACGAAAACGATACGAGCTTGAAAAAAGATATTGCGGCTTCGTTCCAGCGGGCGGTTGTCGATGTGCTGGTAACGAAAACCTTGCGGGCTGCGAAGGAACACGGGGTAACGCATGTGGTCTGCGTCGGCGGCGTCAGTGCAAATTCCGAACTTCGGGCAAGATTCGAGCGCGAATGTTCGCGTTCGAACGTCCGTTTTTTCGTTCCGCGCCCTCTCTTCTCCACCGATAATGCCGCCATGATCGCGATGCTCGGGGCCCTAAAGCTCGCGCGCGGCCAACGGAGTGATTTTTCGCTGACGGCATTGCCCCGTGTGCCGCTGGCACCACGGCCCGAGATCGCACTATGAGCCCATCGAGCCTCTTTGGACATACCATCGAAGTGTTCTCGGAATTCCGCGAGAAGCCCGAAATTCCGGCCGACGCCGTGCTGCGCCATTTCTTTTTGGAACGAAAATATCTCGGCGCCAGGGACCGCCGCGTTATTGCCGAGACGTTCTTCGGTGTCATCAAACAATGGCGGCGTCTGGAAGCCGCCGTAGCCGATGCCTTCGAGGACGAAGCCATCACGGGCGCTCGCATGATCGCGGCCTATGCCCTGATGTTTCAAGCCCAGCAACCGGAGGAGGTGAGCGCCGCATTCCTTCGCTATACATCGGAACTTCCGATGGAGGGTCTTCGCCGCATTGCCGATCCCCAGCGCGAAGCATCCCGCCTGTCGCACTACGATCGTACCGAGCGGCTCGCGATCTTTTATTCATTCCCAACCTGGTTCGTTCGGCAGGTCGAAACGGAATATGGCACGGAACATCTCGAGGCAATGCTCTCGTCCTTGAATGGCGAAGCGCCGACCTCCGTCCGTACCAACATCCTTCGGACCACCCGTGAAGAACTGCAACTGGAGCTGGCCCACGGAGGATGCGAAGCGGTATTTTCGAACATTGCGGAGAATGCCCTTGTGCTCACGAAACGAGTGAATATCGCGGGTTTGGAACCATTCAAATTGGGATATTTTGAAGTGCAGGACGAAGCGAGCCAACTCATCGCGCCTTTTGCGCACATACGCAAGACCGCCATTAAAGTGCTCGATGCCTGTGCCGGTGCCGGTGGCAAAACGCTTCATCTTTCGACACTCATGAAAAATCACGGGGAGATTTTCGCGACCGATGTCGATCCGAGAAAACTCGAGGCGCTGAAAGAACGCGCGCGCCGCAGCGGAGCGCAGAACGTCCGCATCGTGATGCCCGAACAAAAGGAGCGGTTCCTTGGCGCCGATAAATCGGCTTGGTTCGACCTTGTCCTGCTCGATGTTCCGTGCAGCGGTACCGGAACGCTCCGAAGAAACCCGGGGATCAAATTGTTATTGACCCCGGCAATGCTTGCCGAACTGATTGAAAAGCAACGGCAAATTCTCGAAGAGAACCATCATTTTCTAAAACCGGGCGGCACGCTGCTATATGCGACCTGCTCCATCCTGAAAGAAGAAGGCGAGGACCAAATGGCCGCTTTCGTGGAATCTCACCCCGAATTCACCATCGAAGAGACGCTCCGCACGCGTCCTGACACCGGCGGCTGCGACGGATTCTTTGCGGCACGACTGAAAAAAGCGTCTAATTCATGCTTGCAGGAAACTTCTCCCGCCAGAAAATTTCTCTAAACGGTCTTTTCAAAACCGGTGTTTGGCCGGTGTGAAGCTCCCGACCCAATTAACGGTACTTCGGATCGTCCTGGTACCCGTATTTTTTATACTGGTCGCGATCGTTCGGCCGGCGGAAACGGCCTGGGCAACGGTGGTCTTCATCGTAGCCGCCGCGAGCGATTGGTGGGACGGCTATATGGCGCGCAAAATGGGCCTCGTGACGTCGCTCGGCGCGTTTCTCGATCCGCTTGCCGATAAATTGCTCACCAGCGCGGCGTTCATTGCGTTTGCATGGAACGGGATCGTTCCCTGGTGGATGGTCGCCGTGATCGTCGCTCGCGATCTTTTCCTCACGGTACTGCGTCGTTCGGCCGACACGATCGGCCTCCCGGTAAAGACCAGTTACTTCGCGAAGGTAAAAACATTCGCCCAAATGACCTTTATCGTTCTTGTGCTGGCGTCATCGCTCGCAACGGCATCGACGGGAGTTCGGAGCATTGCGGCGCTCGGCCGCGAATTTTTCGAGAGCGGCGCCGTGCTATGGCTCATGGGATTAGTAACCCTGCTCACCTTTACTTCTGCCGTCCTCTATGTGTACGATAACTGGCCCGTGGTCCGTGGACTGCGAACGCTCTTTCGCCGGGCCGGGCAGGAATCGATCTGAAACACGGCATGACCGACCCTTCTTCGGCGCGCGGACACTTCGACTGGTTCTCCAAAGCGCGCTCTCGCCTTTGGGCCAAACGGCCGCCCGATCTTAAAAACGTTCCAACTCCGGCGCTCCTTGCGGGAACATTCTTTTATACCGGTCTTTCGCCGATCGGTTCGGGGACCGTTGGAAGTCTTGCGGCCGCGGCGATCTATGCCGTTCTGCCAGGCCTTCAGAACCCGGTGATCCTTGCCCTCGCGTGTATCGTCGTCCTTTTTGTCGGGATCTGGTCCGGTGGCGTCATCGAACATATTCTTCACATTCAGGACCCGGGAATTGTCGTGATCGACGAAGTCCTCGGCCAATGGATGGCGCTTCTGACACTTCAATTTGCCGGAAACCTAACCTACATTGTTCTGGCGTTTGTTTTCTTTCGAATCTTCGATGTCCTTAAGCCGCCGCCCGCTCGATACTTCGAAAAAAAGAAGGGCGGCACCGGAATTATGCTCGACGATGCCGTAGCCGGAATATATGCCTGGATCGCGGCACACCTTGTGATGTGGATTTTCTCTTGAATGTTGTATGGTGCACGCGGAGATCATTACGATTGGCGATGAACTATTGATCGGTCAGATCGTCAATACCAATGCCGCTTACCTTGGGCGGGAACTTGGCTCCGCCGGGATTCCGGTCCTGCGGGAAACGACCGTTGGCGACGACGCGCAACGGCTGCTTGCGGAATTTCGCCGCGCCTGGAAGGCGTCCGACGTGATCATTGTCACCGGCGGGTTAGGTCCGACGCACGACGATATTTCGAAAGCCGCCGTGGCAAAATTTTTTCGCGCGCCGATGGCGATCCACCCGCCTACGCTCCGCGCCGTCCGCGAGCGCTTCGCAAAATTGGGTTACAAAACGATGCCTGAAATCAACGTGGGCCAGGCCATGGTCCCGAAAGGATTTCAGGCGTTAAAGAATGAGCGCGGAACGGCGCCGGGCCTTTTGTATTTCAAATCCGGCAAAACGTTTATTATCCTTCCCGGCGTCCCGCTGGAAATGGAAGCGATCGTTACTGAAAGCGTGATTCCATTCCTGAAACGAAAATACCGCGGTCAGTTGCTGGCGATCCGCCACAAAACGCTGCTTACGACCGGCATCGGAGAATCACTCCTTGCAGAAAAGGTCGGCGATCCGAGCGACTTCTTAGGAACGGCGAGCACACTCGCGTTCCTGCCGCGCGCAACCGGCGTCCGCTTGCGCATCTCGACGCGCGCGCGCACTTCGGCGGGAGCGGCCCGGGAGATCAAGCGGATCGAAGGTATCCTTCGCCAACGTGCCGGGAAGTATATCTTCGGATCGGAGGACGAAACGATCGAAGCGACGATCGTCCGCTTATTAAAAGAACAGCGGAAAACACTTTCGACGGCCGAGAGCTGTACCGGCGGCCTTATTAGCACCATGATCACCTCCGTCGATGGAGCCAGCGCCGTCTTTAATGGGACGATCGTTTCGTATCATAATGACGTCAAGGTCCGGGAACTTGGAGTCAAGCCGGCAACCCTGAAAGAATTCGGAGCCGTGAGTGAGGAGACCGCCCGTGAAATGGCCGAAGGAGCGCTCGAGCGGCTCCGGACCGATTTTGCGCTCAGCGTCACGGGCATCGCCGGTCCCGATGGCGGAACGAAAGAAAAACCGGTAGGAACGATATGGATCGCACTCGCCGAACGAGGGCGGCCGTCGATCGCCAAAAAACTTTCGCTCGATTTCGGCCGGACCGCAAATCGAGAACGTTCCGCAGCGGCCGCGCTCGACATCCTGCGCCGCCGGCTCCTGTCTCAGACCGCGTAAACCGGAACGGGCCGCGTTTCCCGAACGCGCAGAAGGATCAACAGTCCGATGACGATCATGGGCGCGAGCAATAGGATCGCCGGGCGCTCGCTGCCGAACAGGTCCGAAAAAACTCCGAAGAGCACCGGCCCAATGATCGCGCTGACCTTCCCGCAAAAGCCGTCGTAAAATCCGAAAAATTCCGCGCTGTGCTCCGGAGGTGTGAGCAGTGCCATCAGGCTGCGGGAGCACGACTGGTTGGAACCTAACGCAATGCCAGCACCGGCGCCGACAAAATAAAACGCGAGTTTGGTCGTGGTAAGATAGGCCGAAAAGATCACGACGATCCATATAAAGAGCGTAATAACGATGATCCGTTTGGAACCAAACCGGTCGGCGAGCTTCCCGAATACGATCGAACCGATGACGGCGATGATCTGGATCATTGCGAAGAAGGCCGCAAGTTCGACCATCCCAAAATGCAAGGTGACCTTCGCATAAATGCCGCTGAACGAGCTAACGGTGAGGATGGCATCGTTGTATAAAAAAAACGCGATGAGGAAGCGGACGATGTCGCGGTATTCGCGAATGTGGCGAAAGGTCCGTTTTAGCTCGCTAAATCCTTTTTTTGAAATATTTGCGAAGGAGAGCGAACTCGCCTTTCTCCGCTCGGGAACGAACACGAACATCGGGATCGCGAAGACCGTAAAAAAGAGCGCCGTGATCAGGAACGTCATCTTCGGAGCCGTATCGAGAAACGGAACGGCACAGCCGAGGATGGCAAGCGATCCGAAATACCCGAATGCAAAACCGATCCCGGAAACACGGCCAAAGAGCTTCGGGGTCGTGATCTCCGGAAGGAATGCATCGTAAAATACGGTACCGCCTTCAAATCCCGCATTCGCAAGGATATAAAGGACCGACGCCCAGAGTACCATTCCGGGCTGAATGAAATAGAGTGCAACGGTTCCCAGGATCGTTACGGCCGTAAAAATTCCGAGATAGGCCTTTTTGTTTCGGAGCACGTCCGCCATCGCGCCCAGGAGCGGGGTGACGAGCGCCACCAGGAGCATCGAAAGGAAGACCGTCACCCCCCAATAGGCATCGCCGTGCCCGTTCGTCACGATCGTGTCCCGAAAAAAAATAGGGAATACGAACACCGTCATGATCCCCGAGAACGAATGATTCGCAAAATCGAAGCTCCCCCACGCCGCGACCGTTTTCGTCAGACCTTCGATCCGCTTCACCGCTTGCGGCCTTTCCAGGAGGAGTGACCGCCGATCGATTCTTCGATCAGTCCGCGACCCGTTTTGTGTAACGCGCCGCTTTCGCGCAGATCGGTCAGGAACGCATGCAGCAAGCCGTTAATAAACTTCCCACTCTCTTCCGTCGAAAAATCTTTCGCGATCTCGATCAACTCATTGATCGTGGCTTTCGGAGGAATTTCGGGGAAATAAAGCAGTTCGACGATACCGATCTCGATGAGTAACCGGTCGATGAGCGCGACACGGCGGAAATCCCACCGCTCTAATTTTTTCGAGACGAGCTCATCGATCTCCGTACGGTAGCGAAGGAACTCCCGCGTGAGCCCGCGGGCAAAATCGAGTGCGCCATCGGCTTCGGATGCGCCGGCGCGTTCATCGGCATCGCGCAGGTCCCGTTCGATAAATTCCCAGAAAAGTTCTTCGAGGTCACGGCCGCTGAGCTCGTGGGCATATAAGATCTGCATGACGCGTTCGCGGGCCAGCCGGCGTTTCGGAAGGTTACGATCGCGTTCGGGATCGTTTTCGAACAATTCCCCGGGTTCGATATGGGGCGGTTCCGGCGGTTCGGGGCCCACGTGCGGCGTGAACGAGCGGGAATGGTTACTATTCGGATTCGAATTCGGTGGAGAGGGCATGGGCAAAAAGACGGCTATCAATAAAAACCAAATCGTGTCCGCCGGTCGTCGATATGGGCCGTGAGTTTCGCATGGCGCAGCCATGCGTCAAACATACGCTCGCGTTCGGCCGGCGTTCTTGCTTTGGGAGCAACACGCTCAGCAAGGCGCTCCGTTTCCAATCGTTCGCGCTCCCCTTCGACGATCACGCGGACGATACTATCGTTTCGTGGGTCATCCATCGCCTGCCGCATGATTTCGGGGCGAAAATGACCGAGCGAATCACTGAATTGCGAGCGTAAAAAATCGGGAGGGTTGTGTACGAGCGAGTCCTTCACTTCGCGGTCGTTCATTTCCACGCGTTGCTTTGCGATCGCTTGCTCGATCACAATGTCGCTGACTGCGCGGTCCCAGGCAGAATCGACGATCACGGTATACAGGCTATCGGTCACAAGGTTATTGTTCGTACGCGCAACAAAGGTTTTCAGATAGCCTGCCATGATCGAGTTAAAGTCCTGAAACGTGATCACGACTCCATCGACGACGGCGACGGTATCGCCCGGAGCGTGTCGCATTTCCGCCTCGCTGAATGGAACTTCTTTCGGCGTTTTCTTCGAATGTTTGGTCTGGGCGCGGACCGGCGCCAGTGCCAGGCAAAGCCCGAGAACGGCCACACATCCCGCAAACAATGAACGCCTCATGTCGGTATGCACAACGGATGGCGCGGGCCGGACGTTTCTTTTTGTGGCCTTCAGACAAACGCCGCGACAACGGCGGTGCACTCATCCTCTACATAAAAAACGCCCGCTTCTTCTGCAAGGCGGCGGGACTCGGGGTTCACGATCCCGCTTTGCAGCCAGATGCAACGCGGCTTTGGCGAACGGTTCAGCGCGTCGCGAACGATCTCCGGCGTATCGGCGCTGCGCCGAAAAATATCGACCACATCGATATCGATCTCCGCTGGAATGCTCGAAACGGTCGGATAGACGGTCAGCCCATTCCATTCGACCAGGGTGGGATTAACGGGAACGATCCTATAGCCACGATGCTGAAGTTGCAGGGCAACGCTATAACTCGGTCGATCGAGTTTATGACTCAAGCCTGCAATCGCAATCGTTTTTGCCTTGCGCAGGACCTCGACGCTCGTCATCGAACGGGAACCGAATGTTGCGCCGCCGCATGGAACTGCTCGACGAGCAGCGGCCGGTTGACGGCATCGGCCACACGCACGAGCTCGCCCATCATTTCCTCGAAGAGTTCGAAGGTCAGGCTCTGGGCCCCGTCCGAAAGGGCGCGGTCGGGGTCGGGATGAACTTCGACCATGACCCCATCGGCGCCCACCGCAATAGCGGCACGCGCGATGCTCGAAACAAATTCTCGCCGGCCGGTGCCATGCGAAGGATCAACAATAACGGGAAGATGTGAAAGCTTTTTTACGACCGGGATGGCACCGAGATCGGGCGTGAACCGGAGCGATGTCTCGAAGGAACGAATTCCACGCTCGCAAAGGACCACTTTATCGTTACCGCCCGCAAGAATATATTCGGCGGCCATAAGCCACTCCTCGATCGTCGCGCCGGCGCCGCGCTTGAGCATGGCCGGCTTGCGAATATTACCGATCTGACGCAGCAGTGGATAATTCTGCATGTTGCGCGAACCGATCTGTACGATATCGGTGAATTCGGCAATGGCCGGAACATGTGCCGGCTCCATCACCTCGCTCACGATAAAAAGGCCGAATTCTTCGCTAACTTTCTTTAGCAATTCGAGTCCATCGAAACCGAGCCCTTGAAACGAATAGGGTGAGGTGCGAGGCTTGAATGCGCCGCCGCGAATGAACCGAACGCCGGCCTTGCGAATGCATTCGGCCGTGCGGCGAAGTTGATCTTCGGACTCGACGGAGCACGGCCCGGCAATAACGATTGATGGCGCATTGCCGCCAATGCAGGTGCCGTCCGGCATCTTGATTACCGTGTCTTCGACGTGAGACGTCCGGGCGCTCAAACGATAGGGTGTCGAAACGCGGACCACTTCCTGTACGCCCGACATCGCCGAAAGCGATGCAATGTCATAGCCGCCATTGGAACCGACAATCCCGATAACGGTCTGTTCGTGACCGTCCATTCGTTCGGCAAGAATTCCGCGGCTGGCGAGGTATTTTGTGAGATGTTCGATCTGCGGCTCGCTTGCGCCGCGCTGCATAACAATAATCATTTCAAACGGGCCGGAATGCGCTTCCGGAATCACGGCCCTCAACAGGGATTGAACACGGATTGTGCCGAACGGCACTCAAAACACGATCGGAAAATAGAGCGACAGAAAGGCAACGTAAACGAAAGAAAATAAAAATGCCTCACCCCCAGGGAAAGCAAGCGTGCAATTCGCAACCCCAAGGCACTTGGTGAGGCACTCTTTAAGGCACACTGAAGCCGTCATCATCAAAAGCTTCAGGCACCCAAAATCAGGATAAGATCTCGGTCAGTTAATAATTTTTTGACGGTCCGAAGAAAGACAACGCGAATAAACCATAACCCGCAGTTTAAAAACCCAATTTTCAAAAAGAAGAAATCCCTTAAAAATGACTTTTTGAGGTTTTTTTAAAAATTCATCGAATGGGAAAAATTCATTATTTTATGCACCCTAACTCATATGCGACCTAACTGCACCCAACTCGTATGCGACCTAACTCGGTATTTTCGCAGTCCGGATTACGGTCGTGCGGCGGGGTTCTCGATATAAGCCCGATTCTGAAAGCTTATTTTTGAGCGATTCCGAAAAAATGAGCTTTTGTTTGATCGCCGTTTGCTCCAGTACCGGGACCAGTGGAACAGAGTCGATCTGGCTCGCCGCACGGATGTCTTCCTCGAAACCGAGATTGATAAGATGGCGGCCATGGTCCGATTCCACGAGCGTTCGGTAAATATCCGACCCATATTCACGATAAATCGAGAGCGCCGCGCGAGCACTGTCCGAAAGATGCTCGGCCGGATCGCCACCCACGCGAGCTAAAAGCCGCGTAATGAGAAGGCCCGCGCAGGTCGCATCTTCAAGCGAAAAATCTTCTTCGCGGCCGCTGCAAATAATGATGAGATGTTCCGAAGCGATATTCTCTATTTCGCTGAGGGCCTCGATCGTCGCAGAAAGATTGACGAAACTCGAAACGAAGCACTCGCGCGCATATTTCGCTTTCGTCAACGCGACCGCGCCGTTCGTCGTGGTTAAAATAAGTGCTTTTCCTCGAACGGCCTCTTCCGTATATTCGAACGGAGAATTTCCGAGTTTGAAACCCTCGATCCGCTTGCCGCCCCGTTCGCCGCAGAGCACCGTGGAGGTCGAGTGAAGATTACCGACGATCTTCATCGCCTGTTCGACGCTCGCAACAGGGATGATCTCCCGTGCGCCGGCGAGCATCGCGTACGTGATCGTCGTCGATGCGCGGAGCACATCGACCATGACCACGATCTTATCGCGCAACTCGAGTTCGTCGAGGTGGTTGGGGCTGTAATAGACAGTTATTTGCACGGCGTAGTTTGGAGCCAAGAAATGGGAGTAAGGCTCGGCAACATCGGCGAGGATACTCCCGGAAAAAGAGAATTCCAGTTATACTCTCATTTGAGAGCATTTTGCGCTCTCTATCTGGAGCGACGATGAGGAGAACCCCAAAACCTCCGGAAATTCTCCCAGCGGAGTTCGGAAAGTTTTTTGGAATACGGAACTAACACATCGTTCGGAATTTCACTCCGGCATTGGCTTTTCCCGCGACATAAATAAACGCCACCTGAATAGTTCAGTCAGGACATTACATCAAGTGCAGGATCGTCCCCGTTCGTTCTGAAGAATCCACCATTCCGATAGAGATGGGGTTTGCCAATGCCTTCTTCACCCCAATACGCCGCGAGTTAGAAAAAAGGTTCCTCGACGGAATCCATTCGCGATCGACCGGCATATTTTGTTTGCATTTTTGGTGATCCAGCCTTTTTCCTAAAGCAGCATTTCCTTTGAATTTGGCGACCAAACAGCGACGAATAGGGATGATAGAAAGCTCGAAAACACCGGAACCCTCTCGGGCGCGCCGGCATTTATTCGCCGCTTCCTTAGCTCAGTTGGTAGAGCAACTGACTCTTAATCAGTGGGTCGCCGGTTCGAGCCCGGCAGGAAGCACAGAAAACGTCTTAGTCCTTATTCCTTAGAGTGCCGCTTTTTGCCACCGCTCCATCCATGGACCGGTTACTTTCGAGTCCGATTCCGTAATCGGCCGCTCTTTTTCGGCAAGGACGTCGTGCAGCCCGACCTGGCGGCTTTGCGTAGCCCATGCTTCCCAATTCGGCCGGTAATTCGGGTTGCTCGCCGTCCGCATCAGGATCGGCTCCTTGATCCCCTCCATTCCACTCGGTTCATTCGGACGCTGCCATCGCAAGTCGATCGACCAGCGAATAATGTCCGAATAATTTTCCGTGCTTCGGTGTGGAATTAGATTATTTAAGAGGAGGACAGAGCCTTTGTTCATCGTACAGGTCACGATCTCCCCCTTTGGAAGATCGCGCTCGTCGATATAAAGATACCACGAGTCTTTATGGCCGCGCGTATTTTCGAGTTTGTGTGAATATACCCTGGGAGGGATATGCCCGCCGCGAACGACCTGCATACAGCCGTTGACTTCATTGGCATCGACCAGTGGGATCCAGGCCGTCGGCTGGAACGTAAATTCGGAGCCTTTCGCGAGATAGGCGGTGTCCTGATGCCACGGCACGGTCGCGAGCGGATTGTGCGGCGTTTTCGAGCGAAGGTTCCAAACGGGATGGCCCGCGATCTCCGGACCCAAGATTTGCTCCATGATGTCGAGCAGTTTATCGCTCGCCCACAAATCGGCGAAGGCCTTTGGCAGCACACCGCCCGTATGAATGAGCGTTGCCGCGCCCGGAAAGGCTTGCTCTAATTTCGTAAGTTGTGTCAAAAATCCTTCCCGCTCGAAACGGTCCTCGATCTTGCCGCTTTCGTAAAGCCGGCGTGCGAGCGCATCGACGTTTTCATCGATCGCATCGATCGAAGGCCCCAGTTCTGCGGCGCTGAATAAATCGCGCACAACGAGAAAACCGTCGTCACGATACTGCTCAAGTTCCGGGTCCGTCAACATCAGGTGTAACTGCCTATAAAAGCTCTTGTGAAAAGGAAAAATTCGCAAACTAAAGTTCGCGCCATGTGCTTTAGATGGCCTTATGGTCATTCGCCGCCTTACTCTTACAGGCCTTGTTATCCTTCTGGCCAAGCTCCCGCTCTTTGCACACGGAACGATGACCTATACCGTCGATCTGCGCGATACGAAATCACACACCGTGCATGTGACGATGAAGCCCTCGGGTTTTTCGGCAAAAACCGCGCACTACCAAATGCCCGTGTGGGCACCGGGGGCCTATAGCGTGACCCATTATGGAAAGTATATCGCGAATTTCAAGGCGTATAATAAATACGATCACATACTCGCCGTAACGCGCGTGAGCGACGACCGGTGGGACATTGCAAGCGGGCAATCCGTAAAAAAAATAGAATACGATGTTCTTGATTCGCACAAGGACACGACGAGTCTTTACTTCGCGATGGCGAATATCGATACGTCCATTTTTTTTGCGAATGCGACCGCGCTCTTCGGATATTACGACGACGATAAAAATGCTTCGGCACAGGTCCGTTATGAACTTCCGGAACTCTGGAAACTGAGCTGCCCGCTCGATCCTGGAAAAGATCCCGACGTGATCGATCCCGCGGGTGCCGCGCTTACTCGGAATTTCGTTGCGAACAATTACGACGTGCTGGCCGACGCCCCCGTGCTCGCCGCTCCAACTTCCGTTCCCGCAACCAACGCTCCCTACGAAATGGGAGCTCATCCCTTTCGTATGATCGCGTCTTCATTCCATGAGGGCCCCGCCGATTACGACGTTGCCGTGGTGACCGATGGCCCGTGGTCGAGCGAGAAAATGGACTCCCTCACGTATTATCTTGACAGGATCGTCCATGCCGAGACCGATTTTTTTCACGACGTACCGTTCAGGCATTATACGTTCGAGATCGTCGCACCGACGCTTTCGCGCATGCCGAGCTTTGCGCAGGGCGCGCTGGAGCATGCGAACGCGAGCGATTACCTCGTCGCCGATTTCGGCTGGCCGATGTTCAAAGGATATTTCTTAAGCACATTCTCACACGAGTTTTTTCATCTTTGGAATGTCAAGCGGATCCATTCCAATCTCCTGGGGCCGTTCGATTACACCCAGCGCGTCATGACAACGAGCCTCTGGATGGCCGAGGGGATCACCGAATACTACGCCCACACGCTCTTATCACGCTATGGGATCATTTCCCCGGCCCGCTTTTATTCGGACGTCGAGGAGTGGAGACGGGAGATGGAAATGGCCCCCCCATCGGCAAATGCAAAATCGCTCGAAGAGCTTTCGATCGACGAGAGTATCTTCGATATGGGAGAAGCCACCCTTTTTTATTCGCGCGGGCCGCTCGTTGCAATGATGCTCGATATCGAGATCCGTACCCGCACGGGTAACAAGAAATCGCTCGATGACGTGATGCTCGCTCTCAACAACGATGCAAAACATGGAAAGACCTTCCGCGAAGAAGACCTGATCAAAAAAGTCGAAGCATATGCCGGGATCGATCTTACTGATTTTTATAATAAATATATTCACGGCACCGACTCGCTGCCACTGGACGATTATTTAGCGAAAATGGGAATTCTTGCAAACAATGTCCCAGTGCCGGAACCGCATCCGCCCATGATGATACATTCGGCGAGCGATAGTACGTGGGTTATTACTTCACTCGATAGTACCAGTACTTTTGCCACATCCGGACTAAAGATTGGCGATCGGCTGAATAAAGTCAATGGTGAAAAAATAACGAAAGAAAATGTCATGGACGTTCTCTTCAACCAGGATACGATCCACCTCACGATCGATAGAGATGGCCGGACGTCAGAAGTCGTCGTGAAACCGCGTCCGCTAATAACTTCGATGCACTCGGAGTCGGGTCCTGTAACGATCGATCCCAACGCGTCGCCGCTTGCGGCTGCAATTCGGAAAGGAATTGTCGGCTCAGAATGAAATCGCTGCTACGTTTACTTCCCTATTTCGCGCGCTATAAAAAAATGTTCGTGCGCGGATCGGTCCTCGTCGTTTTTTCTTCGGCGGCGCAGGTCTTCTGGCCCCATTTCCTGGGCAGCGCGATCGACTCGATCAAGAACGGCACGGCAACCGCCGGCTCGCTCCTGCTCGATGCGGTTGCCATCGTGTTCCTTTCGTTCGTGAGCGGATTCCTCTATTACCTCGTCCGGCAAAACATCATTGTTGCAAGCCGGCTCATCGAGTACGATCTTCGGAACGATCTCCTTGCGCACGTCGAACGGCTTTCCACGCGGTTCTTCCAGACGACGCCGCAGGGGGAACTCATGGCGTATGCGACCAACGATATCGACGCGGTCCGCTACTTCATCGGTCCTTCCGTCATGTATTCGGCCGACACCGTTACGACGTTCCTGGCCGCCTTCGGCGTGATGCTCGCGATCTCGCCCACGCTTGCGCTGGCCACGGTCCTTCCGCTTCCGCTCATGTCGCTGGCGGTTTATTTCATCGGTAAAAAAGTCCATCCTCTCTTCGATGCCGTGCAGGCGCACTTTGCGACGATGACTGGCCGCACGACCGAAAGCATCTCCGGCATTCGCGTCATTCGCGCCTACGTTCGCGAAGCTTACGAGACGTCGATCTTTAATTCCCTTGCGAAAGGATATTTCGACAAGAACATGCGGCTCGCGAAAACACAGGGACTTATGCAGCCGGTGATTTTCGCCTTCATGGGACTCTCGACCGTCATCCTGCTCCTCTTCGGAGGCAAACTGATTATCGACCATCGTCTTACGATCGGCGATCTCTCGATGTTCATCGTGTACCTCGGGATGCTGACCTGGCCCTTCATCGCGCTGGGGTGGGTAACGAATATGGTCCAGCGCGGCGCGGCCAGCATGGCGCGGCTGATTAAACTGTTCGAGACCGAACCCGAAATAAAAAATTCCGAGCGGACAAACTGGCAGATCACTTCGATCCGCGGCGAGATCGAGTTCCACAACGTTTCCTTCCGCTATCGGCCGGAGTTGGAACCGGTGCTCCGGAATATCTCGCTCCGCATCGAAGAAGGGGCGACGCTCGCCATTATTGGCCGCACCGGTTCCGGAAAGACCTCCTTCGTGAACCTGATCGCCCGGCTCTACGATGTCACCGAAGGCTCGATCACGATCGACAGACACGACCTGCGGACCATCCCGCTCGAAGTGTTACGTTCGAACATCGGGTTCGTGACGCAGGAACCGTTCCTCTTCTCCGAGACGATCAACGAGAACATCGCCTTTGGCACGCGCGCCGCTGCGCGACTGGAACGGGAAGAGCGCCTCCTCGGTGCAACCCCGGGCACGAACGGCGCCGCTCACGTGGCACCGCTGATGCCGGTCGGCATCGAAGATGCGGCTCGGTCCGCCGATATTTACGACAATGTTATGGAGTTCCCGGAACGGTTCGAGACTATGATCGGCGAGCGCGGCATCACCCTTTCCGGCGGGCAAAAGCAACGCACGGCTATCGCTCGCGCGATCGCGCGAAACCCACGGATCCTCGTCTTTGACGATGCCATGTCCGCCGTCGACACCGCGACCGAGGAACGAATTCTTTCCAACCTCCGGAAGGACCCTTCCCCTCGCACGACGATCCTGATCAGCCATCGCACATCGACCGCTCGGGAAGCGGACCTCATCATCGTACTCGATCGCGGCCGCATCGTCGAACGCGGGACGCATCAGGAATTGCTTGCGGCCGAAGGGTCTTACTACGATCTCTATCGCAGACAACTCCTCGAAGAATCGCTCGACCGGGCCTAACCGATTTTCTTTAAATACCCTCCGGGATTGAACGTCATCAGTAATTTCTCCATCGAGCGATCGATGGAAAATTCGGAGTGCGTCTGAAGGAAGTCCTGGATCGCTTCCATCGGCCCGGGGCCCGACTCGGGTAACACCGGGTTCCCGTTAATGTTCGTATCTTCGACGATCAGATAGTTTCCTTCGGTCACGAGCGGTCCGTAGTATTCCATTTCCCTGCGGACATGGTCTCGGCGGTGGTCCGAATCCAGGATGACAAGCACTGATTGTTTCCCCTTCGCACGCTCCCGAACACGGGCAAGGATAGAGTCGTCCGTCGAGGAACCGTGCAAATACGTAATGCGAGGATGCGCCGGCCGGCCGGTGTGTTCTTCGATATCGATCGTGAGGACTTCGCCGGTCCCCACCAGTTCGCACATCGACGCGAGAAAGTGCGCCGTGCCGCCCTGATACGTTCCTGTCTCGACGATCAACTCGGGTTTTCGCGAAAAAATAAGTTCCTGATAGAGCCAGAGGTCGAGCGGGCATTTCAGCACCCGGACTCCCATCCACCAGGTATCGCTCCAGGTCCTTCCGGCCACACTGGAATAATAATAGAGCTTGTGGAACTCACGGATAACGTCCCGTTCCCGTTTCGGGCCAATATAGAGGCGGTGCAGGATCTGCCGCTGCGCCAACACGACCTTATCCCGCAGGAAATGTAGGATCCCCATGCTATTTTGAACGTTTTGAAGATCGCTCCTCGAGTGCGACCATCGCATCGAGCGCTTTGCGAACGCGGCGCGCGCGCGACTCCGGGTTTTTATAATAGGCCATGCCCCACAAGTGCCCGCGCCGCCCAGAGCGGGACATTCGCTCCCATCCGCGCCGCGCTTTTGGGTTCCGGGCGAACTCGGCTTCTAAGATCGGAGGTGGCGTTGTTTCTCCGTCCCGCATCTCCATCAGGATCAGCGCTAATTCCTCGACTCTTTTTTTTCGGGTCGGCTCGGTCTTCGCCTGCGCGATGAAGTCCGAAAAATATTTCTTCATGGAGTACGTGAAGCTGTTATAATACGCCAGAAGGCCCGCTTCACCGGCGAGAACTTTTTTTAATGCCGGGGGGATCGAGACCCGTCGTTCCGCCGTATCGAGTTCGAGCACAATCTCGACCGGTGCGCCCAGTTCCGTTGCTCCCGCGCCGCGCTGCATAGCCTTATTCATCAGCAAATAGTGGGGTCCGTTCTTTCGCGGAAACAGGGACGTTCGAAAAGCAAACCCGTTTACGGTTCCCTTTACCGGCGCCGTCGCTCCGTTCCCGAACGCTTTTTTCACGTCGAAGGGAACGTCCACCACGCGCCATCCCAGGTTTCCTTCGAGCCGTTCCAGGCGTCCTTTGAATCGTTTCGTCATCGCCACGCGCGTCCATCAACCTCCGACCAGCCGTAACCAATAAAACGCCGCCAGGATGAGCGCATGGCGGATCGCGCCGGAACGGATCAATGTCTCGACCTCGGAGCGTGGAACCAATCGGACCGCAATATTTTCCATCTCGTCGAAGCTCGGCGTGGCCGAACGCCGCACGTTCGTAATAAGGAACGTATAGGAAGTGTTGGACATCAGCGCCGTATTCGGCGAGACGGTGCCAAGCTCTCGAATCTCGGTTGCGCTCGTGGGTTCGTAGCCGGTCTCTTCCCGCAGTTCACGGACCGCGGCGTCGCGCGGCGGCTCACCCGATTCGATGATGCCGCTCGGGATTTCAAGTTCCACTCGTTCGGTGCCATGCCGAAACTCTTCCGTCAGCACGATCTCGCCCGCACTCGTGATGGCAATGACGTTCACCCAGTCCGGGGGGTGCAAAATATAAAAGGGCGCCCGCTTGCCCGTGCCTTCTTCCTCGCGGTCGTGTTCTTCAACCGTCAGGAACTTGTTCTTAACGAGAACTTTGGTCGCAAGCGTTTTCCAGAGTGGGACGTTCATGTACAATAACTTACGAGTATTTCAGGACGATCCGCTGGATCGAGTTGGCGACATTTTCGCATTTGTCGATCGCCTCTTCGATGTCGGACAAAATTTCTTTCAGTTTGATCAGTTCGATGGGGTCGGAGCAGTCCTGGAACAGCCGGGCGACCGCATTATGATAAATGTCATCGCCGGCATTTTCGATCGTGTGCACGTCCTCGCACACGCGGAGCAATTCCTTCGTATCCCTCATATCGCGTAATTTCGGAACGGCGGCCGCTAACTGTTCGACCGCGCGGACGAGCGTATCGGTCAGGTCGCGAAATTCGGGTGGGAACTCGGTTACATTATAGAGGCTAGTGCGGAGCGCCACATCTTCGATAAGGTCCAGGACATCGTCGATTTCGCTCGTCAGCGTATAAATATCCTCTCGATTGATCGATGGAACGAATTGTCGAGAGAGCCCTGCAAAAATATTGTGGGTGATCTCATCGCCTCGATGTTCGGCATCCTCGATCCGAGTAATAAGGATTTTTCGCTCGGCGGTGGAACGCGCGTCCAGCAGGGCGCGTAAGTTTCGCGCCGCTTCCTGAATATTCGCGATGTTGCCGGTGAACAGCTGAAAGTATTGGTTCTCTCGCGGAAGCAGCCGGCGAACGAAAGAGGAAAATCCCATGCAATTGGAAGGAGTCTTCAGATGGTATAAACGCGGACACGCGCCGAGCCGTTCGAAACTGCGATCCCGGGACAGCGTATAATCTCGCATGTCCGCGCGTTCCACCGAACGATTCTCTTCGCGTGTCGAGGCGTACCTAAAATACCGCCCGCACTATCCGAGCGCGGTCATCGAAACGCTCCGCGAAGCCACCGGCCTCGCTTCCAACCATATCGTCGCCGATATCGGGTCGGGGACCGGGTTTTCGGCGGAACTCTTTTTAGCGAACGGGAACCTCGTTTACGGTGTCGAGCCGAACGCTCCCATGCGGCAGGCCGGCGAACGCTATCTTGCCACCTGGAAAAATTTCCGCAGTATCGACGGCACCGCCGAAGCAACGACACTCGCCGATCGCTCCGTCGATTATGTCGTTGCGGGCCAGGCGTTCCATTGGTTTAACCTGGATGAAGCGCACCGGGAGTTCAAGCGGATCTTACGACCTCGAGGATGGATGATCATCCTGTGGAACGATCGCCAAACGGATTCCACACCGTTCTTAAAGGAGTACGAGAAGCTGTTGCTCGACTTCGGCACCGATTATGTGCTCGTCAATCATCGCAATTTTGAATTGCGGTCCTCGCCGGACTCGAACATTACCAACTCGAATGCCCGCCGCACGCAAGATTTTTTCCACGGCAGCAAGATCCATGAATTTCATTTTGAGAATATCCAATGTTTCGATTATGAAGGGGTCAAAGGAAGGCTTCTCTCTTCTTCCTACGTACCTGACGCTAGCGATCCGAACCACGATGCCATGCTGGCACGGTTGAAAGAAATTTTTGACCGTCACGCCGATCGTGGCAACGTCGAAATGCGCTATACCACGCTCCTATACGCTGGCCAACTTTAAGCGAGACCCTGCGCCGATCATTTTTTTAGGCGGGACATCCTGCGCCAAATCCTTGTTTAATGTACATGGAGAGTGAGAATTTTCCCGAGGCCCCGGCAGAGCTTGTCCGCGTAAAACTCCTGGAAACGGACATGACGTACGACGCCATCAAGTCCGCGATCTACGCGCAGTCGCGGTATTTATTCGAAAAGCATGAGCCGCTCTCGAAACTCCTGCTTTCGAAGGACCTCTATGAAATTTTGAACCGACGGCTCGTGTTTAAGACCGCCGCACATAAGGGACCTCCCCATTTTATTACCCCGTACGGCAATCTCGAAGTCGAGGTGATGGGCGACGACCTGAATGAGCCGCTATCGTTTATCATCAGTGCTTAAGGAGTCCATAACCCTAAGTCCTGAGCGATATTCGAATGAGTGATACTCGAAACAGTATCTTTTACCCGCAAGCGTCACTAAGGCAGGACATGCATGAGGCCTTGCATTTCGTAACCGATCCATGAACATTCTCGTTTGCGTCAGCCACGTTCCGGACACGACCACCCGCATCAATGTTGCCGGTGACGGTGTATCGATCGACGCCGCCGGCGTTAAATTTATCTTAAATCCCTACGACGAATTCGCCGTGGAAGAGGCGCTCCGACTTCGCGATAAACATAAAGGCGAAGCGACTGCGATCTCCGTCGGCCCGGATGCCTCCAAAGAAGCGATCCGGCAGGCGCTGGCCATGGGCGCCGATAAGGGAATTTTAATCAAAGGCGACAAAAAAGATTCCTGGCAGGTCGCGCAGATGCTCGCCGCCGCGATCCAGCCGCTGAAACCCGACCTGGTGCTCCTCGGCAAGCAGTCGATCGACTTCGACGGCATGGAGCTCGGCCCGATGCTTTCGGAACTCCTGGACCTTCCGTGCGCGACCGTCGCCGTGGGACTCACGATCGACGGAACGAAAGCTACGGTCGAAAAGGAAGTCGAAGGCGGCCGCGAAACGATCGAACTCGAATTGCCGGCGATCGTGGCCGCGCAGAAAGGGTTGAACGATCCACGGTATCCTTCACTGCCGAACATCATGAAGGCCAAGCAGAAGCCGATCCAGGAGATCGTGGGAACTCCGGGCGCGGTACGGACGGAAGTCGTGAACATGACCAAGCCCGATAAAAAACGGGCGAATAAGATCATCAAGTCCGATGGCAATGCCGTTAACGCCGCGCACGAACTTGCCCGGCTCCTCCACGAAGAAGCAAAAGTGATATAAATCCTGCTTTTTTAAAGCCGGAGTCCTCAGAATTTTACTGGCGAAAAACATGGGACTCGAGGCAAAATCTACGAATCTATGAACATCCTGGTATTTCTCGAAGAACGGAACGGACAAATCCGTAAACCCTCGCTCGAAGCGATCACGGCGGCGAACCAGTTAGGCGGGAACGTATCGGCCGCGATCGTTGCGGCCGATCCCGCCTCACTCGCCGAACGCGCGAAATCGCTCGCGGTGAGCACCGTTTACACTGCGAGCGATGCCCGACTCGCACATTATTCTTCCCGTGCGACGGCCCGTGCGCTCGCCGAGATCGCAAGGCAGGCGAAGGCGGACGTTATCCTCATCGGCGGCACCGGACGCGGCAAGGACCTTGCTCCGCGGGTGGCGGTGAGGCTCGAAGCCGGTTACGTCCCCGATGTCACGGCCTTTTCGAACGCAGGGGAACTTCTTGCCACGCACCCCGTCTATGCCGGCAAAGCGCAGATGACGCTGCGCGTGACGACGCCCATAAAAGTATATTCCACGCGACCGAATCTCTGGAAGGCCTCGAACGAAGCGCCGGCAAGCTCGCCGGCCGTGCAAACGATTAACGTTGCATTCGAGGAGACCGACTTTAGAGAAAAGACAAAAGATCTCACTCTTTCGCAGGGCAAGCTCGATGTCGCGGAAGCAGAAATTATCGTTTCCGGCGGTCGGGGGCTGCGCGGACCCGAGAACTGGGCGCTCATCGAAAATCTCGCTCAAGCCTTTGGCGGCGCGACAGGGGCCTCGCGTGCAGTGGTCGATGCCGGGTGGCGGCCGCATGCCGAACAAGTCGGCCAGACCGGGAAAACGGTCTCTCCCACGCTCTATGTTGCTGTCGGAATTTCCGGCGCGGTCCAGCATCTGGCCGGTATGTCGAGTTCCAAAACGATCGTCGCCATTAATAAGGACGAAAACGCGCCGATCTTTTCAGTCGTCGATTACGGTGTGGTCGGCGATGCCTTCGAAATCCTTCCGGCGCTTACGGACGAAGTGAAAAAGCTGCGAGCGCATTAGGTAGCACCGGCTCCTGAAACGTATTTCTGTGGGGCCCGTCTGTTTCCTCAATACTTTTCTTATTTTCACGTGAGTGGTATTTCACGAACACCGCTTGGCGGACTGCGTTGTATTCTCTGTCGCTCGAACGCGGCAAGGAAATTATGGATACCACACAACACAAAAAAACCTTCTATCAAAATTTATTCTTAAAGAAAAGATTTTTCTTTGCGGCCCTCCCGATTCTTATCGTGACCGCAACTCTGGCCCTGGAAATAAATTCCACTCCTGAGGTCCTGAATACTTCTCTCATAAATAATTCTACCGCGGGTGACGCCGAGCGGACCGCGCCGGAAACCTACGCGCCGTTCGTCGCCAGTGCGGTTTCCATGGCCGATTCCGTTCCACAAACGAAGGACGGAATTGCTATCACCACCCGGCGCGATGCTCCGAACCAGGAGATCGGGATTTCCGTGAACTCCGAAGTGACGCTCACCGATCAGCTCGCTGCGGTAGGAAAAGCGTTTGGGAAGTATTTAGAAGCGCACGATGCCTGGGCCGTCATTACGAGCGGTAAACGGACGAGCGAGGGACAACTCGATATTATCAAAGAGCGGATCGTCGAACGCGGAGCCGAAGCTAAGTTCCCGAACCTCGAGGACGCTTCGGTCGCCGACTGGAAGACGTGGCTCAAAGCATGGCAGTGGCTGAGACGCCGACATGTGCCTGTGAATGCGCCCGCCGCCGTGCCGGGCGCGGATGTTCGAACTTCGATGCACCTCGAGGGCCGAGCGATGGACCTTATCTCCGACAATCTCGATCACCTGCGCGGCATGCTCGCCGATTTTTCACGCTCGAAATTTGCGCGCAATGCACCTTTGCATATCACCGCAATCGTCCGCGAACCCGGCTGTGTGCATATCAATCTGGCGTAATGCAGCCTTAATCTGACATTCGATATCGTATTTGCGGCAACGCTTCTTTATCGGCGCGTGAATTGCCTTTCCATTCGGCATGAAAGAGAATGGAAAGGCGCAAACGGCGCAAATTACGGAAGCGGTGTCGGAGTCGGTGGGCAGTCCGACAAAAGGAAGCGAAACGTCCTCGGCGCAATCGGTCCTGATGACGATCTTATTGCACAAGATCGAGTCAGGTGAACTCGATTTGCGCACGTTACTGACTCGGTTTCATTCGAGCGGACTTGCCCAAAAAGCGCAAAGCTGGGTAAAAAATGGAGAGAACGAAGCGCTTGCAGCCCATGAAGTCGAGCAAGTTCTGGGACCAAAGGACCTCGAGCGAATTTCGAGTGAAGCCGGAATTCCTGCGAATGAAGTATCTATCGAACTGGCAGAACTTCTGCCAAAAATGGTCGATCAGTTTAGTCCTGAAGGCCGGCTGCCCGAGAATATTACAATTTCGGAAGCTGCAAGCCTTTTAAAATCTAAAATTTAGAGTCGAAAGGAGAGCTTTCGAAATTTTTACGATCCGAGCGAAGACCGGTCCTCCGGTTTTTCGGGCTCGGCTTCGCGTCGAATGCCGTCGTCATCGCCGTTTCCGAAGCCCTGTCCGTAAAATGGACTTTGGTCCGCAATTTCACTCTCTTCGTCTACTCCGGCCGGTTCCTCCCGAAAACGACTCTTGGAATCCAAAATATCTTCTTCTTCGACAACCGGACCCTCTTCACCGGGTTCTTCCGTGTCGACGACTTCTGCCCCGCGTTCCACCAGAAAGCGTGATTGGTTCAATTCGTCTTCCTGATCGTTATTGATTCTTGTTTTTTCGCCCATAATAATAGGAATTCAGTTAGTGATGAGAAAAATAGGACAAGTTGAGTGCCGAAAGCAACGGGGATGGGAAATCATTTGATTCAAGCAGAAATTAGGTTTTTAAACTTAATCCCCGTACGATCGCCCGTTAAAATTTTAGCAGCGTAACCCATTTTTCATAAAGTTCGCTCGTGGCGCGGACGTCCCGCATGCAGTATTCGGCGATTTCCCGGACGCGCCCCTGCGCGAAAAAATAAGGGACTTTATCGCCGGCGATCGTCTCGGATTTCGGTGAAGCAATACCGAACGACTTTGTATAGAAATCGAGATTGAATTTTCGCGTAGCGCCTGCCTTTTCGAATCCGCCGCTAAAACAGAGCTTGTCCTGGAGATCGATGTGGTCGATCCCACTGTAACGGTCCTTCGAATTCCCGCCGATCCGGAATTCCCAGCGTGTGCCGTGCATCATATTCACCGACGGACGAATTCCAAGCACGGCACTGCGGAGCATTAAGAATGGACAGTCGAAATTGCGTCCATTGAACGTCACGACGGCTTGAAATTTATCGACAATTCCGTTCCAGAAATGCTGTAGGAGATCACGTTCGTCCGAAAATGCTTTGTATCGAACAGTTATTCCGTTTTCTTCCACGACGTCTTCGGACTCGGACTTCGCAAGGTAGAGCGCGCTGCCCTTGCGGGTTTCATGGATAAACGTCCCGATGCAGACGACCTGGCCCGTCAACGGATTCAGCCCGCCCCAGCTTTTCCGAAGCTCTTTTTCTTCGTCGGACGCGGCCCCGCGGAGCAGATATTCCTTTTGGACGTCGTCAAACGCGGTTTCGAACTCCAGAGGAACGGTCTCAATATCGAAAATCAAGGTATTCATGCCGAGTGGATGAGTACGGAACGGAGATAAAAATGGTTCACGGAGATTCTGTTAGGCCGAAATCTTGTTTTTAACAGGTGCAACGCACACGAGGGATCTCGAATTCGACCGCTCATATGGGCCATAAAATCATTTTCTCCATCGGGCATTCTAACCGGACGATCGAGGCATTTATCGATCTCCTTCTGGAAAACAAGATCGAATTGCTGGTCGATGTTCGTACGATCCCGATGTCCCGCCATAATCCGCAATTCAATAAAGAGGCGTTACGGACTTCACTTCGGCATCACGAGATCGAATACACTCAACTCCTGGCGTTAGGCGGCCGGCGAGGGCGTTCCAATAAGAACTCCCATAATACAGCGTGGGAGCATTCGAGCTTCCGAAACTATGCCGATTATGCGGAAACGGAGCCCTTCCAATCAGGGCTCGAGGAACTGATGGCCTTAGCCCGTAATAAACGGACCGCCTATATGTGCGCGGAGGTGGTCTGGTGGCGCTGCCACCGCAGAATTATTACCGATTATCTTCTTTCCCGAGGCTGGACGGTCCGGCACATTATGGCTCCCGGAAAAACGCAGGAAGCAGAGATGAACGATAATGCCATCCCCCAGGAGGACGGTCGTATCATCTATCCAGCATCGCAGCAGGAACTTTCATTGTAGGTCATTCAAGAACGTTCGCGTGAGCGTTCAAAGAAGGTAACCTTCTTCTTCTTCATCCTCGCTCTCATCTTCGGCATCGACGCCTTTTTCGGATATCGCATCGGTAGAAATAATGGCATTATACCTCGGGTCGGTGAACTGCGGAGTGTCAAACGTGAAAAACCCTGTTATTTCTTCGTTGTCGTAGGCTTCTCGGATCCGATCGATCATAGCGAGCTTCTCTTCGCCGGACAGGACTTTTTCTGCCACCGCATAGACACGCGTCTCCT